>JAESGA010000024.1_pt1 | contig 272324 bp, 255 predicted proteins | sample 9269521 | NCBI WGS metagenome assembly JAESGA01 (sample SAMN14514842, study PRJNA621658) | algae metagenome | isolation source: Aphanothece saxicola GSE-SYN-MK-01-06B and co-occurring heterotrophs from... | place: USA: Grand Staircase Escalante National Monument, Utah | collected 2006-04-15 | reverse complement strand
TCGAACGCCATCATCCGGTCCTGGTCCATGATCCAGCCATTCAGCGTGGTGCCGGCCTTCAGCCCCTCCACCACCACTACCCCAACGCTGTCGCCCTCGTCATGGACGACGAAGTGGATCGTCATCGCTTCCCCCGCCTTCTGCTTGCCGTGCGGCGCGAGACTAGGCGGCGCCCGCGCCCCCTTCAACCACCCCCCGGGCCGTGGCATGAAGACGGGGCGCAGCAGCAGGAGCGAGGGCCATGGCCGGGGTGTTCTGGTACAACGGCGCCTGGATGACCGAGGAGCCCAAGATCCTCGGCCCGATGGACCATGCCTTCTGGCTCGGCTCGGTGATCTTCGATGGCGGCCGGTCCTTCGGCGGCGTGGCGCCGGACCTCGACCGCCATTGCGCGCGCTGCGTCGACAGCGCGGTGAAGATGCTGATGAAACCGAAGCTGACCGGCCCGCAGATCGAGGCGCTGTGCCGCGAGGGGCTGGCCCGCATGGGGCCCGAGGCCGTCACCTACATCCGGCCGATGTTCTTCATCCGCAAGGGCATCGGCTCGGCCCGGCCGGACCCGGACAGCACGGATTTCATCCTGTCGATCTATGACAGCCCGCTGCCCGCCTTCACCGGCTTCTCGGCCTGCATGACGCCCTTCCGCAAGCCCGCGCCCGACCAGGCGCCGACCGATGCGAAGGCGGCCTGCCTGTATCCCAACGGCGCGCGCGCCAACGCCTATGCTGCCGACCGCGGCTACGATGCCGCCGTGATGTGCGACGCGCATGGCATGGTGGCGGAATTCGCCAGCGCCAACCTGATGTTCGCCAAGGATGGCGTGGTGGTGACGCCGGCGGTGAACCACACCTTCCTCAACGGCATCACGCGCCAGCGCATCATCGGCCTGCTGCGCGATGCGGGCGTCACGGTGGAGGAGCGCGCGGTGCGGCCGGAGGAGCTGGCGACGGCGGACGAGATCTTCTCCACCGGTAACTACGGCAAGGTGCTGCCCTGCACGAACTACGAGGGCCGCGCGATGCAGCCGGGGCCGATGGCGCAGCGGGCGCGCACGCTGTATTTCGACTGGGCCGAGGCCACCTGGCGCATCCTGCCGAAGGTCGCGGCCTGAAGGTTCAGGCCACGGCCTGCGCGGCGGCTTCGATCTGGGCGCGCGTCATCAGGTCGGCGTATTTCTGGCCCATGTCGAACAGGTTCGCCTCGTGCGGGCCCAGCGCGCGATCACCCACGCAATCGGTGGCGACGATGGTGCGGAAGTTGTGCTGCATCGAATCCACCACGGTCGCGCGTACGCAGCCCGATGTGGTGCAGCCCGCGACCACCACCGTGTCGGCGCGCTGCTGCTGCAGCCACATGGCAAGGTTGGTGGCGAAGAAGCCCGAGGCACCCTGCTTGCGCACGATGTGCTCGCCGGCCACGGGCGCAAGCTCCGTCACGATCTGCGACAGCGGGCTGTGTTCGGTGAGCTTCAGCAGTGAGGGCGCCTTCAGCGTGAACACGCCGGCGTCGGCGCCGTCATCGGCATAGACCACGCGGGTATGCGCGACGGGCCAGCGATGGCGCCGCGCGAAGGCCAGCAGCTGCACCGTCTGCGCGATGGCCGGGCCGATATTGCCGCCACCGAAATGCGCGGGGTCGGCGAAGCCGACCACGAAATCGACGATCACCAGCGCCGGCCGCTCGCCCATGCCGGCGGCGCGGCCCATGCCCTGACGGTGGTAGATGTCGGCTTCGGGGTGTCCGCTCATGCCACGGCCTCCAGGTCGCGCAGCGACTGGATCATCGAGCTGCGCAGCAGGTAGGCGCGGTGCTTCGCCGGGTCGGCGACGATGCCGCGCAGCTCGTCGTGATAGGCGCGGCGTGCCTCGGGGTCGCGCTGGTTCAGGATCTGGCGGTTGCGCAGCGCCTGCGCCTGCACCACGTCCAGCGCCACCTTGCGGCGCTGCCGCGCATAGCGGCCCATCAGCGCAATGTCCGCGCCCTTCCACACCGCGGCCAGCTTCTCGGCGAGGTTGAAGGCATCGTGGATGCCGCCATTCATGCCCATGCCACCCAGCGGGTTGTTGATATGCGCCGCGTCGCCGGCGAGGAACACGCGCCCCACCACATACTCGTCCACCACACGCTCATGCACGCGATAGGCGGTGCGGTGGCCGAGGCGGTAACCCGCCGGGTTGGGCACCACCGCCTGCAGCCGCGCCTCGATGCGCGCGGGGTCCATCATCTGCGCCTCGGTCTCATCTGGCGAGGTTGGGAACAGCACGCGCCACAGCGTGCGCGTGCGCAGCAGCACGAACCACTCCTCGGGGTCCGAGATGTAGGAGATGTCGGCGAGGTCGGGGATCGCCTCGTGGAAGGGGAAGGTGGTGGACAGCGTCAGGAAGATCTCGGGGATGGTCATGCCGCGGAACTCGGTGCCGAGCGCCTTGCGGATGGCGCTGCGCGCGCCGTCGGCGCCGATCAGGAAGCTGCCGTGCAACGCCTCGCGCGTGCCGTCCGGGCGCTCGATCTCCAGCGTCACGCCGCTTTCATCCTGCGTCACCTCGGCGGCGCGCGCGTCGTAGACGAACTGCACGTCGGGGTTGCTGGCCAGGCGGTCGCGCAGCATGCGCGTCAGGCGCCACTGCTCGCATTGCAGGCGATAGGGATGCGCCGTGTCGCCCGCCAGCAAGCCCAGGTCGAAGGTGGCGATCACGCCGTTGTGGCGATCGCGGAACTGCCAGAAGGGGCAGACCAGGCCCTGCTCCACCAGCGCCTCGACCACGCCGAAGCGGCGCAGCATGTCGAGCGTGGGCGGATGGAAGGTGGAGGCGCGCAGATCATCCGGCAGGTCCTGCGCCTGTTCCACCACCGTCACCGGGATGCCCTCGCCCGCCAGGTAGGCGGCCGCCACCATGCCCACCGGGCCGGCGCCGGCGATCAGGACGCGGTTGGCGTGGGGCATGGAATCTCCTGTGCTTTTCGCAGCGCCGGCGAAGATGGCGCTTCGCGCGGCAGGCGGGAAGCCTACGCCCCTTCCGTTGCGCCGCAATGGCGGATGGTGCCGCGGCCGGCGCGCTTGGCGGCGTAGAGCCCAGCATCGGCCCGCTTGATGGCGCTGTTCAGGTCCGGCGCATCGTCCGGCACCACGGCATAGCCGGCGCTGCAGCCCACCGGCAGTGTGCCGGCGCTGGTCTCCACCCCCGCGGCCAGCGCCTGGATCAGGCGCGCCGCCGCCGCCTCGGCGCTGGCCGAGGCATCCTCGCCGGCGCGCGGCAGCAGCACGCAGAGGAATTCGTCCCCGCCCAGCCGCGCCGCGGCATCGCCGGGCCTGAGGCGCAGCTGCATGGCGCCGGCCACGCCCTTGAGCAATTCGTCGCCCACCGCATGGCCGTGGGTGTCGTTGATCGGCTTGAAGCCATCGAGGTCCAGCGCCAGCACGGCGAAGCGCTCGGCGCTGTTGGCGCTGGCCCATACGGCAAGGCCCTCGCGGTTCAGCAGGCCGGTCAGCGCGTCGTGTTCCGCGCGGTGGCGCGTGCTCTCCACCGCCCGCCGCGCGGTGTGGCCGAGCAGCGCGGCAAGCGCGCCGATGCCGAGCGCGATGGCGATGGTGCCCAAGGCCAGCCGCTGGCCCAGGCGCCGCAGCGGCCCCACCACCACGTCGCGCGCCATGCTGGCCCGCACCATGTAGGCGCCGTTGCCGAGCGCAGCCACCGCCGTCACCGCCTCCAGCGCGTGTGGCGGCGGGGCGGAGCTGCGCTGGCCGGGCGGCAGCACCGGGCGGCCCTCGGCATCGATCACGGTGATGGAGATGTCGGCGAAGCCGCGCCGCTCCTCCGCCGAGCGGATGGTCTCGGCCCAGTCCAGCGTGATCTGCGCCGCCAGGATATGGGGACCGAGGGGGGTTGCGATGTCCAGCGTGGGCCCCCGCGGGCCGGGCTGCGGCATGGCCAGGGCCTCGCCGGCGCCGCGCAGCGTGCGGCGCACCAGCTCCCGCGGCGCCACCAGGGCGGGGAAGGGGTCGGAGGCGGCGAGCACCTCGCCCTGCGTGTTCAGCACGCCGAGCCACAACAATTCCGGCGAGCCCGCGGTGAGATCGGCCAGCGCGTCGCGCAGCGCCACCGAGCGTTCCTCCAGCCCGGCATTGCGCACCAGGTCGAGACCGCCCACCACGCGCAGCAGGCCGAACCAATGCGCGGCACCGCGCTCCAGCCGCTCGGCCAGCAGCGAGGCCTGGCTTTGCAGCAGCGTCGCCGCATTCGCCAGGCGCTCGTCGCGCTGGTCCCGCAGCAACAGCACCGCATCGGCCGAGCCGAGCACGATGGTGGTGAGGGCGCCCGTCACGAAGGCGAGCGTCCGTATGGGCAGGCGGCGAAGCGGCATCGCGCGCGACACTGGCATGCACCGTCGCGCGGCTCAACCGCAGCGTGTGGTGGCGGCGGCTTGCCGCGCGGCGAGGGCGGCGCATCTATGGACCATGGCATTCTCCCTGTTCGAACGTCGTCCCCGTGTGGCGCTGCTGCGCCTGTCCGGCATCATCGCCGCGCGCGCGCCCGGTTTCGGCGCGCCTGGCATCAGCGCCGCCGGCACCGGCCCGCTGATCGATCGCGCCTTCGCGCTGAAGCGCCTGGCCGGCGTGGTGCTGGTGATCAACTCGCCCGGCGGCTCGCCCGTGCAGTCCAGCCTGGTCGGCGCGCAGATCCGCCGCCTGGCGGAGGAGAAGAAGGTGCCGGTGATCGCCTGTGTGGAGGATGCCGCGGCCTCCGGCGGCTACTGGATCGCCTGCGCGGCCGACGAGATTGTGGCCGATGCCAGCTCCATCCTCGGCTCCATCGGGGTGATCAGCGCCGGCTTCGGCCTGCAGGAGGCGATCGGGCGGCTGGGCGTGGAGCGGCGCATGCACACCGCCGGCACGGATAAGAGCTTTCTCGACCCCTTCCGCCCGGAGCGGCCGGAGGATGTTGCGCGCCTGGAGGTGCTGCTGGGCGAGCTGCACGGCACCTTCCAGGCCTGGGTGCGGGCGCGCCGCGGCGCGCGGCTGAAGGCGCCGGAGGCCGAGCTGTTCAACGGTCGCTTCTGGACCGGCACCAAGGCCGTGGAGCTCGGCCTGGCGGACCGGCTGGGCGACGCGGCGGGGGAGATCAAGGCGCGCTTCGGCGAGCGGGCGCGGGTGGTGCCGATCGGCCAGCGCCGCGCGCCCTTCCCCTGGCGGCTGCTGTCGGGCGGCGCCCTGGCGGAGGGTGCGGTGGCGGCGCTGGAGGAACGCGCGGCCTGGGCGCGGCTCGGCCTTTAGCGCGGGTCAGCCGCGCGCGATCTGCGCCAGCCAGTCGTTCAGGTTGTAATGCGTGCTGACGCGTGCGATGCGCCCGCCCTTCAGGCTGAAGAAGGCGCCGGCCGGCAGCCGGTACTGCTGGCCGCGCGCCTCCGGCAGGCCGGGATCGGTGCGCAGATAGCTGCCGAGCACGGTGAATTCGGCTGCCGCGCGGGTGCCGCTGCCATCCACCATCACCACCAGATCCTCGATGCGCTCGGCATAGGCGGCATCCATCTGCGACAGGAAGGCGCGGAAGGCCGGCTTGCCGAGCCGGCGGCCGCCCTGGTTCACGTCATGCGCCACATCCTCGGCCAGCAAGGCGAGCATCGCGGCGCGGTCGCCGGCGTCGAAGGCGGCGTAGTAGGCGCGGATCAGGCGTTCGGCCTCGGTCATCGGTGCGTTCCGGCGGGGTGGGGTTGCTTGCCGGGCGGCCCGGCGGAAGGGTAATGGTGCCGCGCAACGCATCCCGGCAAGACCCGCACCCCCGCATGCCCGAAACGCCGCTTTCCTTCCAGGACATCATCCTGCGCCTGCATCGCTTCTGGGGCGCGCAGGGCTGCCTGATCCTGCAGCCCTATGACATGGAGGTGGGCGCGGGCACCTTCCACCCGGCCACCACGCTGCGCGCCCTCGGCCCGAAGCCCTGGAAGGCGGCCTATGTGCAGCCCTCGCGCCGGCCCTCGGACGGCCGCTTCGGCGAGAACCCGAACCGGCTGCAGCACTACTACCAATACCAGGTGATCATGAAGCCGAGCCCGCGCGACGCGCAGGACCTGCTGCTGGCCAGCTATCGGGACCTGGGGCTCGACCCGCTGAAGCATGATTTCCGCTTCGTGGAGGATGACTGGGAGAGCCCGACGCTCGGCGCCTGGGGGCTGGGCTGGGAGGTGTGGTGCGACGGCATGGAGGTGGGACAGTTCACCTATTTCCAGCAGGTCGGTGGCATCGCCTGCGAGGTGCCGAGCTTCGAGATGACCTACGGGCTGGAACGGCTCGCCATGTTCATCCAGGACGTGGACGACGTGTACGACCTCGATTTCAACGGTGCCGGCGTGCGCTATGGCGAAGTGTTCCGCCGCGCCGAGGTGGAATACAGCCACCACAATTTCTCGGGCGCCGACACGGCGATGCTGTTCCAGCACTTCGCCGACGCCGAGAAGGAATGCCAATCCCTGCTGGCCTATGACCCGCCCTTGGCCCTGCCGGCCTATGACCAATGCATCAAGGCCAGCCACCGCTTCAACCTGCTGGATGCGCGCGGCGCCATCAGCGTGACCGAACGCGCCGCCTATATCGGCCGCGTGCGGGCGCTGGCGAAGGCGTGCTGCGAGGCCTGGGTGGCGGGGGAGCGGGTTTGAGCTTGCTCACCTCCGGCCGTTCTACCATATGCCGCGTGGTTTCTACCATGAGGGCGCCATGGGCCAGTTGAACATCAAGAGCGCGCGGGCGGATGAACTCGTCTCCCGCCTTGTCGCGCTGACCGGCGAAAGCAAGACGCAGGCCGTGGTCTCGGCGCTGGAGGAGCGGCTGGCGCGGGTCGAGGCCGAGCAGGCCAAGCCGCAGCGGCACCCGGATTATGAGAAGCGGATGGCGCTGATGCGGGAGATCGGCGCCAAGGTCCGTGCGCTGACACCACCCCATCTGCGCACCAGCGATCATTCCGACCTCTACGACGAGAACGGCCTGCCGAAGTGATCGTGGATACCTCGGCGATCGTCTCGATCATCATGCAGGAGCCGGATTGCGACGCCTTCCGCGCGGCCGTCGCCGATGCGTTGCGCGTTCGCATCTCCGCGGCGACACTGTTGGAGGCGACCATGGTCATCGAGGGGCGCTCCGGCCAGGAAGCCGGGGCGGACCTGGAACGCTGGATCGCCGGCGTCGGCATCGAGATCTGCCCCGTGACCGAGCGCACCGCGCGCCTCGCGCAGGAGGGCTGGCGGCGCTATGGCAAGGGGCGGCACAAGGCGGGGCTGAACCTTGGCGACTGTTTCGCCTATGCCCTGGCGATGGAGCGGGCCGAGCCGCTGTTGTTCAAGGGCGATGATTTTGCCCAAACCGACGTGAAGGCGGCGATCTGATGGCCGAACTGCTCCTCGAATTGTTCAGCGAGGAAATCCCGGCGCGCATGCAGGCGCGCGGCGCGGAAGATCTGTGCCGGGCCTTCGCCACGGCGGTTGCGCCGGTGCTGGAGGGCACGCCGCGCGGCTTCCACGGCCCGCGCCGCATCGGCCTGGTGGCGACGCTGCGGCAGGGCGTGACGACCGAGGGCAAGGAGGAACGCGGGCCGCGCACAAGCGCGCCGGATGCGGCGCTGGAGGGGTTCCTGCGCAAGCATGGCGCGTCCCGGGACATGCTGGCGGAGCAGAACGGCTTTTGGGTGCTGCAGAAGCCCGGCGAGAGCGTGACGGCGCAAGCCCTGGTGGCGCGCGCGATGCCGGGGCTGATCCGCGGTTTCGGTTGGCCGAAATCCATGCGCTGGAACGGGCCCTTCACCTGGGTGCGGCCGCTGCATCGCATTCTCTGCGTGCTGGACGGCGCGGTGGTGCCCTTCGCCATCGACGAAGCGCCCGGCCTCGCCAGCGGCGACGTGACCGAGGGCCACCGCATCATGGCGCCGGGCGCCTTCGCGGTGCGGGACTTCACCAGTTACGAGGCCGGCCTGCGCGCGCGCCACGTGATGCTGGACGCGGCCGAGCGGATGCGCGCCATCGAGAATGGCCTGGCGGCGCTGGCCACGGCGCAGGGCGTGGCGGTGGTGCCGGATCGCGGGCTGCTGGAGGAGGTGGCCGGGCTGGTGGAATGGCCGGTGCCCTTCCTCGGCCGCATCGACGACGCCTTCATGGATTTGCCGCCCGAATTGATGCGCACCACCATGCGCGTGAACCAGCGCTATTTCGCGCTGACCAAGCCGGACGGGTCCGCCGCGCCCTTCTTCGGGCTGGTGGCGAACATCGTGCCGAGCGACGGCGGCGCCACGCTGGTTGCCGGCAACGAGCGCGTGCTGCGCGCGCGGCTTTCGGATGCGCGCTTCTTCTGGGACCAGGACCGCAAGCACCGGCTGGAGAACTATCTGCCCAAGCTGGACAGCGTGGTGTTCCACGCCAGGCTCGGCACGCAGGGGCAGCGGGTGCAGCGCCTGGAGACGCTGGCGCGCTGGCTCGCGCCGCATGTCGGCGCGACGCGCGATGCAGCCTCACGCGCCGCGCGCCTCGCGAAGGCCGATCTCGCGACCGGGCTGGTGGGCGAGTTCCCGGAACTGCAGGGCATCATCGGGCGATACTACGCGCGCAAGGATGGCGAGGACCCGCGCGTGGCGGAGGCGATCGCCGCGCAGTATCGTCCAGCCGGCCCGGGCGACGCTGTCCCGCAGGAACCCGTCGCGATCGCCGTTGCGCTGGCCGACAAGCTCGACTCGCTGGTGGGTTTCTTCGCCGTGGATGAGCGCCCGACCGGCAGCGGCGATCCCTTCGCGCTGCGCCGCGCAGCACTCGGCGTCATCCGCATCATCCGCGAGAATGCCTTGCGTCTGCGCGTGGCGGACGCGCTGGCCGAGGCCTTCTTCGGCTACCCGCAGGCGGTCGGCGAAACCGCCCATCCGGAATTCGGCATGGTGGTCGCGCAGGAGAAGCTGAAGACCGGATGGCAGCCGCCCAAGGGCTCCAGCCATCCGCCCATGGTGGCGGCTTTCGCAGCCGGGTTGCTCGACTTCCTCCTCGAACGCCTCCGCGTCCAGCTGCGCGCCGAGGGCGGGCGACATGACCTTGTGGCCGCCTCCATCGGCGGCGATGACGACATCCTGCGCATCCTCGCCCGCGCCGAGGCGCTCAAGGCGCTGGTCGAGTCCGAGACCGGCACAAACCTTCTGGCCGCCTACAAGCGCGCCCAGAACATCCTGCGCATCGAGGACAAGAAGGATGGCCCGCATGGCGGCGCCATCGATCCCGCGCTGCTGGCCGAGCCGCCCGAACAGGCCCTGGCCGCGGCGCTCGATTCGGCGGAGCCGGCCGTGGCCGCCGCGCTCGCCGCCGAAGATTACACGGCCGCCATGTCGGCGCTCGCCGCGCTCCGCGGCCCCTTGGACGCGTTTTTCGACCATGTGACGGTCAATGACGCGAACAATGCGCTGCGGCACAACCGGCTGCGCTTGCTTGCGCGGCTGCGCGGCGCCATGGATGGCGTCGCAGATTTTTCCAAGATCGAAGGTTGAGCGCCGCGCCGGCGCCTCGGCCGAACAGCTGCCAGGAGAACGCCGTCCAATGACGAAGTGGGTCTACTCCTTCGGTGCCGGCCACAATGAGGGCCGCGCGGACATGCGCAACCTGCTGGGCGGCAAGGGCGCCAACCTGGCCGAGATGGCCAGCATCGGCCTGCCGGTGCCGCCGGGCTTCACCATCACCACCGGCGTGTGCACCTACTACTACGAGCACAAGCACAGCTACCCGGCCGATCTGCGCGACCAGGTGGCCGAGGGCCTGGCCCGCATCGAGGCCGCGGTCGGCGTGAAGTTCGGCGACACCCACAAGCCGCTGCTGGTCTCGGTGCGCTCCGGCGCCCGCGTCTCCATGCCTGGCATGATGGACACGGTGCTGAACCTCGGCCTGAACGACGCCACGGTGGATGGGCTGGCCGCCGCCTCGGGCGATGCGCGCTTCGCCTGGGACAGCTACCGCCGCTTCATCCAGATGTTCGGCTCGGTGGTGCTGGGCGTGGACCATCACCGCTTCGAGGAGATCATCGAGCATGTGAAGCTCGACGCCGGGGTGGAGGAGGACACGCAGCTCAAGGCGCAGGACTGGCACCGCGTCGTCGCCGGCTACAAGGACATGGTCGAGGAGGTCACCGGCAACCCCTTCCCGCAGGACCCGCATGCGCAGCTGTGGGGCGCGATCGGCGCCGTGTTCGGCAGCTGGATGAACCCGCGCGCCAACACCTATCGCCGGCTGCACGAAATCCCGGCCGATTGGGGCACCGCGGTGAACGTGCAGGCCATGGTGTTCGGCAACATGGGCGAGGACTGCGCCACCGGCGTGTGCTTCACGCGTGATCCCTCCACGGGCGAGAACTTCTTCTACGGCGAATACCTGGTGAACGCGCAGGGCGAGGACGTGGTGGCCGGCATCCGCACGCCGCAGCCCATGGCCGAAAGCCGGGCGAAGCCGGGCGAGCGCAGCATGGAAATGGTGATGCCGAAGGCATACGCCGAACTCGTGGAAGTGCGCGCGAAGCTCGAAAAACACTACCGCGACATGCAGGACATCGAGTTCACGGTGCAGCAGAACACGCTGTACATGCTGCAGACTCGCAACGGCAAGCGCACCGCCGCCGCAAGCCTGAAGATCGCGGTGGACATGGCGCGCGACGGGCTGATCGACCGCACCGAGGCCATCCGCCGCGTCGATCCCAAGGCGCTGGACCAGCTGCTGCACCCGACGCTGGACCCCAAGGCGCCGCGCAAGGCGCTGGCCAAGGGCCTGCCCGCCAGCCCGGGCGCGGCCTGCGGCGTGGTCGTGTTCTCCTCGGAGGACGCCGAGGCGCGCGCTGCCAAGGGCGAGGCCGTGATCCTGGTGCGGATCGAGACCAGCCCCGAGGACATCCACGGCATGCACGCCGCACGCGGCATCCTCACCACCCGCGGCGGCATGACCAGCCACGCCGCCGTGGTGGCGCGCGGCATGGGCCGGCCCTGCGTGGCGGGTGCCGGCTCCATCACCGTGGACTACGCGGCACAGGCGCTGTCGGCGGGCGGGAAGATCGTGCAGGCGGGCGAGACCATCACGCTGGATGGCGCGACGGGCGAGGTGTTTGCCGGCACCGTCGCGATGATCGAGCCGCAGCTGTCGGGCGATTTCGCGACGCTGATGGAATGGGCCGATGGCGTGCGGAAGATGAAGGTGCGCGCCAATGCCGAGACGCCGCTGGATGCCGAGACGGCGCGCAAGTTTGGCGCCGAGGGCATCGGCCTGTGCCGCACCGAGCACATGTTCTTCGCGCCCGAGCGCATCGGCGCGGTGCGCCAGATGATCATGGCCGAGACCGAGGGCGGCCGCCGCGATGCGCTGGCGCGCCTGCTGCCCTTCCAGCGGCAGGATTTCATCGACCTGTTCCGCATCATGGCCGGCCTGCCCGTCACCATCCGCCTGCTTGACCCGCCGCTGCACGAATTCCTGCCGCACAAGGACAGCGAGATCGAGGAGGTGGCCGAAAGCCTCGGCGCCGATGTGAACGCCATGAAGCGCCGCGTGGCGGACCTCTCGGAAGCCAACCCGATGCTCGGCCACCGCGGCTGCCGCCTGGGGATGACCTACCCCGAGATCTACGAGATGCAGGTGCGCGCCATCTTCGAGGCCGCCGTCGCCACCGGCCAGGAAACCGGTGCGGCGCCGGTGCCGGAGATCATGATCCCGCTGGTGATGACGCGGCGCGAATTGGAGATCAGCAAGGCGCTGGTGGACCGCGTGGCGCAGGAGGTGTTCGCCGAAAGCGGCTACCACATCGTCTACCAGGTCGGCACGATGATCGAGCTGCCGCGCGCCGCACTCACCGCCGACACCATCGCCGAAAGCGCGGATTTCTTCAGCTTCGGCACCAATGACCTGACGCAGACCGTGTTCGGCCTGTCGCGCGACGATGCCGGCAAGTTCCTGCCCTTCTACGTCGAGAAGGGCATCCTGGCGCGCGACCCCTTCGTCTCGATGGACATCGAAGGCGTCGGCGCGCTGGTGGAGATCGCGGCACAGAAGGGGCGGATGACCAAGCCGGACATCAAGCTCGGCATCTGCGGCGAACACGGCGGCGACCCGGCGTCTATCCACTTCTGCGGCCGCGTCGGCCTCGACTACGTCTCCTGCTCGCCCTACCGCGTGCCGGTGGCACGGCTTGCCGCGGCACAGGCGGCGCTGACGGGCGGCGGCGGCGGCGACCGCACGGCGTGAGGCTGCGGCGCGTGACGCGGGGAAGGCGTTGCCTCCCCAGCACCCCCTCCAGCAAGGGCCAGTGGGCCCTTGGAACCCATGACATGGCCGAAAAGGGGAGGGGTGAAGCCCCTCCCCTTTTCGGCCATATACCGGCGGTCCAGGGCACCCTGTGCCCTGGTGGGAGGTGCAGGGGGGCGAAGCCCTCCTGCGGCAACGCCCCCTGACCTCGCCCCGCCTGTCCGCCCTCATCGTCGCCCGCAATGAGGCCGAGCGCTTGCCGGATTGTCTGGCCTCGGTGGCATTTGCCGATGAGGTGGTGGTGGTGTTGGACCGCACCACGGATGCCTCCGCGGCCATCGCGGCGGCGGCTGGCGCGCGGGTGCTGGAGGGCGCCTGGGCGCTGGAGGGTGAGCGTCGCAATGCGGGCATCGCGGCCTGCACCGGCGATTGGGTGCTGGAGGTCGATGCGGATGAGCGGGTGAACGCCGCGCTCGCCGCGGCCGTGCGGCGCGTGATCGGCACATCCGTGCATGCCTGGCACCAGGTGCCGGTGGAGAATTACGTCGGCGAGCGGCTGGTGCGCCATGGCTGGGCCGGCAGTTTCGGCACCACCTCCGTGCCGCGGCTGTTCCGGCGCGGCGCCAAGCGTTGGCGGGCGCAGCGCGTGCATCCGGGCCTCGACTGGACCGGGCAGGAGGGGCCGAAGATCACCGAGGGTGCATTGGTGCACCTGGTCGATCGCGACATCTCGGACATGCTGCGGCGGCTGGACAAATACTCATCGGCCAAGGCGGCGGACCTGCTGGCGAGTGGCGATATCGGCACGGTCGGCGGCAATTGCCGGCGCTTCGTCTCGCGCGCCTTCAAATCCTACGTCTCGCGGCGTGGCTACAGGGAGGGCGGATGGGGCGTGCTGCTGGCGCTGTGCACCGGCGCCTTCCCGCTGTTGTCGCACCTCAAGGCGCGGCTGGAGCCCGAGCGCCATGGCGGCGCTCGTGGGGGTGTCAGCCCGCCGCCAGCAGCCTGAGCAGGGCGGCCGAGGCGAGGCGCGAGGTGGCGTCGTCGCTGCGGCTGGTCAGCGCCATCGGCACGGTGAGGCCGAGCACGATGCCGGCACTTTCCGCACCGCCCAGCAGTGCCAGCTGCTTGGCCAGCATGTTCGCGCTTTCGATATCGGGGCAGACCAGGATGTCGGCCCGCCCGGCCACAGCGCTGATGATGCCCTTGGTCTTCGCCGCGGCCTCGCTGACCGCATTGTCGAAGGCCAGCGGGCCGTCCAGCACGCCGCCCTGGATCTGGCCGCGATCGGCCATCTTGCACAGTGCCGCGGCGTCGATGGTGGAGGGCATCTTCGCCGTCACGGTCTCCACCGCCGAGAGGATTGCCACCTTCGGCAGGTCGAGCCCCATCGCCTGCGCCAGGCGGATGGCGTTGCGCGTGATGTCGGCCTTGGCGTCGAGGTCGGGGGCGATGTTGATGGCAGCATCGGTGATGATCAGCGTGCGCGGATACAGCGGCGCATCCATGACGAAGGCGTGGCTCACGCGCCGTTCGGTGCGCAGCCCCGCATCGCGCGCCAGCGCCGCGGCCATCAATTCGTCGGTGTGCAGGCTGCCCTTCATCAGCCCGGCCGCGCGCCCCTGCGTCACCAGCGCCACGGCGGCCTCGGCGGCGGCGTGGCTGTGCGGCGCGGCGACGATCTCGACGCCCGTCAGGTCCAGGCCGGCGGCGGCGGCGGTGCCGCGGATGCGCGCCTCCGGCCCCACCAGGATCGGGCGGATCAAGCCGTGCGCGGCAGCCAGCAGCGCGCCGTTCAGGCTTTCGGCGTCGCAGGGATGCGCCACCGCGGTGGGAACGGGATCGCACCCGGCGCAGCGTGCCAGCAGCGCCGTCAGCATCCGGCGTGGCTGCGTGCTGAAGGGCGCATCGAGGCCCTGCGGCAGCGCATCGGGCGGCACCACCAGCGCCTGGCCATCCAGGATGGCGCGGCCATCGGCGTGGCGCACCGTGCAATGCAGGCCGAGCCGGCCGGCCGGCCCCTCGGCGGGCGGGCCCAGCACCTCCACGGCGATCTCGATGTCATCGCCCGCGGCCAGCGTGCCGTCGAAGGCGAAATCCTCGCGCAGCAGGCGCGTGCCGGGGCCGGGGAAGCGGCTGACGAGCAGGCGCGTGACCAGCGTGGCGGCGGCGCGCACCGCCAGCGCCGGGTCGTCCGAGCCGATCAGCGCGGCGACGGGCGCGAGTTCGGAGGTGGCGACGCGGTGCCGCACGGCATGGCGGATTCCGGGCGGGAAGGCGGGGGGAAGGGCATCCATGGCGCCACCTTTTCGCACCGCAGCATCGGCGTAAAGCGCGAAGTGATGACAGCCTCGAGCACTATCCGTCCTCTCGGACGGATTTCGTGCTCGATAACGCATTGTTTCTAGAGCGATAATTCCGATCGAGTGATTCCATTCGATCGGAAATTGCTCTAGCGCTACTCGTCGCGCCGCGGCCGCGCCAGCAGACGGCCCATCGCCTCGCCGAGGCTCACCTCGCCTGCCAGAAGCTGCGCCACGGCGGCGCAGATCGGCAGTTCCACCCCCAGCGCAGCGGCGCGGGCGACGATGGCCGGGGCGGTCGCCACGCCCTCGGCCACGCCGACGCGCCCGGCCAGCGCGTGTTCCAACGTGGCGCCGCGGCCGAGCTCGGCGCCGAGCGACGTGTTGCGGCTGCCCGGCCCTGTGGTGGTCAGCAGCAGGTCGCCGAGGCCGGACAGCCCGGCCGCCGTCTCCGCCCGCCCGCCCAGCGCCACCGTGAGGCGCGACAATTCCGCAAGCCCGCGTGTGACCAGGGCTGCGCGCGCATTCTCGCCGAGGCCCGCGCCGATCACCGCGCCGGCGGCGATGGCGATGACGTTCTTGGCCGCGCCGCCCACCTGCACGCCGATGGGGTCATCACCGCCATAGAGCCGGAAGCCGGCGGTGCCGAGCAGGTCGGCCACCTGGCAGCGCAGCGCGGCGTCCTCGCTGGCGATCACGGCAGCGGCGGGCAGGCCCTTCGCCACCTCATGCGCGAAATTGGGGCCAGAAAGCACGCCGGCAGCCTCGCCGGGCCGCAACTCCGCCAGGATCTCCAGCGGCAGGCGCAGCGTGCCGCGCTCCACCCCCTTGGCGCAGACCACGAGCCGCCCGCCCAGCGCGGGCAGCGCGCCCAGCACGGCGCGCAAATGCTGCGCCGGCACAGCCACCAGCGTGAACATCGCGCCCTGCAACGCCGCCGCGGCATCGGCGGTGGGCTCGATGGCGGGCGGGAGGGCGACGCCCGGAAGGTCACGCGCATTCTCCCGCGCCTCGGCGATGGTCGCCGCGCGGCCCGCATCGCGCGCCCAGAGGCCCACGGCATTGCCCGCGCGCGCCGCCTGCACCGCCAGCGCGGTGCCCCAGGCGCCGGCGCCCAGCACGGCGATGCGTCGGCGGGGATGTGGCGGCATGGCGGCTCCGGTCTATTCGGCGGTTATGCGGGTGAGCGTGGCGCCCGCACCTGGCTCGCCCTGCGAGAGGCGCGGCAGCATCGCGGCCAGCAAGTCCTGCGCCGCGGCCTCGAAGCCGTAGGGCGCATTGGCCACCAGCAGGCCGCAGCCATTCAGCCGCGTCGGGTCCGTGGGCTCGCGGAGCACCAGCTCGGCGGCGATGCAATCGGGCAGCGCGGCGTCGCGCAGCGCGCTGTGGAAGGCGCGCACCGGCGTGCGATGCTTGATCGGATACCAGGCGGCCAGGATGCCGGCGCGGAAGCGATGGCGCAGCAGCGCCAGCGCGGTGGCGAGGCGCTCGAACTCGCCGGGCTGCTCGAAGGGCGGGTCGATCAGCACCAGGCCGCGGCGCTCGGGGAAGGGCGTCAGCGCCGGCAGCGCCTCCCACGCGTCGCGCCGGTGCACGGCCACCTGCGCATCCACGCGATATCGCGCCTTGAGCGTCGCGTGGTCCTCCGGGTGCAATTCGCACAGCATGAGGCGATCCTGCGGCCGCAGCAGCGCGCGGATCAGCGCGGGCGAGCCCGGATAGTGCCGCGGGAAGCCGGCGTCGCGCACCAGCGTAGCGTAGTCGGCCAGCGGGCCCTCGGTTGCGTCGGCGACGCGCAGTATGCCGCCCGCCGCCTCGCCGGTGCGGGTGGCCGGCGTGGCCGTGAGGTCGTAGCTGCCGATGCCGGCATGGGTATCGAGTACGGCGAAGGGCTTGTCCTTCGCCAGCAGGCCGCGCAGCAGCGCCACCAGCAGCGCGTGCTTCATCACGTCGCAGAAATTGCCGGCGTGGAAGGCGTGGCGGTAGTTGATGGTCAGGCCCCCCCATCGCGGGCGAGCTCCGCCAGCGGCCAGCGCGGGCGGGGCGCATGGTCCAGGCCGTCCACCAGGCCGAGGCGCAGGCGCTCGATGCCGGCCCAGGCCACCATCACGGCGTTGTCGGTGCACAGCCGGATCGGCGGCGCCACAAGGCGGGTGCCGGCCTTCTCCGCCACCTGCGCCAGTGCTGCGCGTACCGCGCCATTGGCCGCCACGCCGCCGGCCACCACCAGCGCCCGCGCGCCCGGCGCCATGGCCAGTGCATGCGCCGCGCGGTCGGCCAGGGTGGCCGCGACGGCCTCCTGGAAGGCGGCGGCAAGGTCGGCCCGGCCGGCCTCGTCGAGGCCCTTGGCGACGATGTTCGCCACCGCCGTCTTCAGTCCGCTGAAGGAGAAATCGCAGCCCGGCCGTCCGAACAACGGCCGCGGCAGGGCGAAACGCCCCGGCGTGCCGGTGGCCGCCAGGCGTTCCAGATGCGGCCCGCCCGGCCAGGGCAGGCCGAGCAGCTTGGCGGATTTGTCGAAGGCCTCGCCCACCGCGTCGTCCAGCGTGGTGCCCAATCGCACATGCCGCCCCACGCCCTCAACCCGCACGCATTGGCAATGCCCGCCGGAGAGCAGCAGCAGCAGATAGGGGAAATCGAGCCCCTCCGGCGAGACCAGCGGCAGCCGCGGCGTCAGCGCATGCGCCTCCAGGTGGTTGATGGCGAGGTAGGGAATGCCCTGGGCGATGGCGATGCCCTTGCCCAGCGTGGCGCCCACGATCAGCCCGCCGATCAGCCCCGGCCCTGCCGTGGCGGCCACGGCGGCCAGGCCGGCCGGGGTGGTGCCGGCGGCATCCAGCACCCGTCGCACCAGCGCGGGCAGATGCGCCAGATGCGCCCGCGCGGCGATCTCCGGCACCACGCCGCCATAGGGCGCGTGATCCGTCAGCTGCGAGAGCACCGCCTCGGCCAGGATGGCGCCATCGGCGCGCAGCACCGCGGCCGCGGTTTCGTCGCAGGAGGATTCCAGCCCGAGGATCAGATCGCCCTCGCCGAGGCCGCGCATGCCATTTCCCGTCACACCCACTACCCGCACCCCGAAACCGGGCCTATGTGGCCGCGTCATGTCGGTAGCTCATCCCAAGGTCGCTTCCCACCCCGCCCCGCCGCCGGTTCATGCGGCGGTGAAACGCCATGCGCGCAGCCTGCCGCTGCGCGTCGGCACCCGCGGCTCGCCGCTGGCGCTGTGGCAGACGCGGCATTTCCTGGAGATCATCACGCGGTTCTGCCCGGTGCTGCGCGATGCCCGCGCCTTCGAGGAACACGCCATCACCACCTCGGGCGACCGCATCCAGGACACGCGCCTGGCCGATATCGGCGGCAAGGGCCTGTTCGCCAAGGAAATCCACGAGGCGCTGGCGGATGGGCGCATCGATTTCGCCGTGCACAGCCTGAAGGACCTGGAGACCGAGCTGCCCGCCGGCATCGTCCTGGCCTGCACGCTGCGGCGCGAGGATGCGCGCGACGCGCTGGTTCTCGGCCCGGCCTGCCACGCGCCCGACGCCTCGGACCCCTTCGCCTGCCTGCCGGCGGGTGCGGTGATCGGCACGGCCTCGGTGCGCCGGCAGAGCCAGATCCTGCATGCGCGGCCGGACCTGCGCATCGCGATGATCCGCGGCAATGTGCAGACGCGCCTCGGCAAGGTGCAGCAGGAAGACGGCCCGGCGGCCACGCTGCTGGCACTCGCCGGCCTTCGGCGATTGGGGCTGGAACGCCACGCTGCCGTGGTGCTGGACCCGGATGCGATGGTGCCGGCCGCGGGGCAGGGCATCGTCGGCGTCACGGTGCGCGCCGATGACGTGGAGTTGCTGGAACTGCTCTCCGGCATCGAGGACCGCGAGGCCGCGGCCGTCTCAACCGCCGAGCGGGCGCTGCTGGCGGCGCTCGATGGCTCCTGCCGCACGCCGATCGGTGGCCATGCGCGGCTGATGCCCGATGGCAGGCTGCACCTGACGGGGCTGGTGGCGCGGGCCGATGGTTCCTTCCTGCTGAAGCGCAGCGCGCATGGGCTGGCCAGCGACGCGGCGGCGCTGGGCCGGGCGCTGGGCGAGGGCCTGCGCCGCGACTGCCCCGCCGACATCTTCGCCTGATGCCGGCCGCGGCGCCGGGCGGCGTGCTGGTCACGCGGCCGGAGCCCGGTGCCGCCGAAACCGCCGCGCGACTGGCGGCGCTGGGCTGGCAGCCGGTGCTGGCCCCGGCGCTGGTGCTGACGCCGCGTCCCTTGCGGGTGCCGGCCGTGCAGGCCGTGCTGCTGACCAGCCGCGCCGCGGCGAGGGCGTTGCCGCCGGCCGTGCCGGGCGTGCCCGTGCTGGCGGTGGGGGAAGCCACGGCGGAGGCGGCGCGGCAGGCCGGCTGGAGGCGGGCCGAGGCGGCGAGCGGCACGGCGGAGGCGCTGCTGGCCCTGGCCATCCAGCGGCTGGACCCCGCCGGCCCGCCGCTGCTGCTGGCGGTGGGGCGGGGCTATGCGCTGGATCTGGCGGCGGCGTTGCGCGGGCATGGCTTCCGCGTCCTGCGCCGCATCGCCTATGCAGCGACGCCCGCCACGGCGGTTCCGGCGCCGGCACTGGACGCGCTGGCCCGCGGCAAACTCACAAAAATTCTCTTCCACTCGCCACGCTCCGCGGCCTGTGCCATCACGCTGCTCCGGGCTGCCGGCCACGCCACGACCATCGCGGGGCTGGAGGCCTATGTGATCAGCCGTAGGGTTGCGGCGGCCGCCGTCTCGGCGCTGGCGCCACTGGCCTGGCGGGGGATGCACATTGCCGCCAGGCCCGGGGAGGATGCGTTGCTCGCTCTGTTTGGCCATCGCGATCCCCGCGACGCGTCCGACAGCGCTATCGTGTCAGGAGAGCCATGAGCGCCCCGACTCCCGACCCCAAGCTCGCCGAGCGCCTGAAGCGCTGGCGCGTGGACCCCGCAGCCCTGCCCATCGCGGTGGCCGGCCTGGTGCTGGTGGGCGCCGTCATCTGGCTGCTGTCGCGGCCGATGCCGCCGCCCACCGTGGCGCAGGACCCGCAGCTGACGACCGAACTCGCCGCTCTCAGAGCCGATGCGCAGCGCCGGCTGGCCGCGCTGGAGGCCCGCGCGGTGGTGGATCTGGCGCCGCTGCGCGAGCAGATCGCCGCCGCCGAGCGCCGCGCCGCCGCGCTGGAAGCCCGCGCGGTGCCGGACCTGGCGCCGCTCGTGGCGCGCGTGACGGCCGCCGAGCGCGCCACCGCCGAACTCGCCGCCCGCCCGGCCGCCGCGCCGCCTCCGACGGCCGCGCTGGACGCGCTCGGCCAGCGGCTGAGCGCGGCCGAGGCCGCGCTGGCCCAGCGCGCCGCCGCCGCCGAGGCGCAGGCCGCCCGGCTGGCCGCCGCCGAGGCCGCGCTGGCGCAGCGCGCCGCCGCGATCGAGGCGCAGGCCGCGCGCGTGACAGCGCTGGAAGGCACCGCCCAACGCCTGACCGCGCTGGAAGCCCGCGCCAGCCGCCTGGCCGCGATCGATGGGCTGCGTGCCGCGCTGGCCGCCGGGCAGCCGCTCGGCGCCGGGCTCGCGGCACTGCCCAACGCGCCCGCCGCGCTGGCCCGCTTCGCCACCGCCGGGGCGCCCACCGAGGCTGCGCTGAAGCTCAGCTTCGAGGATGCGGCCCGGGCGGCGCTGGCCGCCAGCGACCCCGGGCATGACCAGCCCGGCATCGTCGATGCCGCGGTGTCGCGCGTGACCGGCCTGCTGACGGTACGGCGCGGCGAGCAGATGCTGTGGGGCGATGCCGCCGCCGCCGAGATCGAGCGCGCGCGCCGCGCCGTGGAGGCGGGCGACCTGGAAGGCGCGCTGGCGCGCCTCAGCCGCCTGTCTCCTGCAGCGCGGGAGGCGATGCGCGGCTGGATCGGCCAGGCCGAGGCCGTGGTGGCGGCGCGTGCCGCGCTGCGCAGCCTGGCCGCAGGGTAGGAATTCGCCATGCGCCGCGCGGTCCTCTACCTGATCCTTCTGGCGGCCGGCATTGCCGGCGTGTTGTGGCTGGTGCGGTTCGGCGGCGTCGTCGAACTGCGCGTGGCCGATATCGAGGCGGTGGTGCCGCTCTCGCTGGCGCTGCTGCTGCTGGTGGTGCTTTTCGCTGCTGTCCACCTGCTGCTGCTGGGCATCGGCGCGCTGCGGCGCTGGCCCTCGCGCATCCGCGCCCGCCGCGCAGCGCGCGACCGGGCCGAGGGCGAATCCGCGGTGACGCGGGCGCTGGTGGCGTTGGCCGCCGGTGCGCCCGACAAGGCGCGGCTGGAAGTGCGCCGCGCGCGCCTGCGCCTGGGCGACACGCCGCAGACCCTGGTGCTGGCCGCCGAGGCCGAGCGCCTCGCCGGGCGCGAGGATGCCGCCTCGGCCGCCTTCGAGGCGCTGGCCGGACGCTCGGATGCGCGCTTCCTCGGCCTGCGCGGCCTGCTGCGCCAGGCGATCCAGCGCGAGGATTGGCCGACGGCCCAGCGCCTGGCGCGCGAGGCCGAGGCCGCGCAGCCCGGCGCCGCTTGGCTGCGGCAGGAGCGCGAGACGCTGGCGCTGCGCACCCGCGACTGGCGCGAGGCCCTGGCCCTGGCCGCGCCCGGCCATGCGCAGGCCGCGCTGGGCCTCGCCGCCGCGATGCAGGAGCCCGACGCGACCAAGGCGGCCGATCTGGAACGCCAGGCCTTCCGCTCCGATCCCGGCTTCGCCCCGGCGGCGCTGGCGCATGTGGCGCGGCTGCGCGCCGCCGGCCATCCGCGCCGCGCCCGCGCGGCGCTGGAGGAGGCCTGGGGCAAGCAGCCGCACCCGGACCTCGCCGTGGCGTATCTGGCCGATGCCAAGGATGCGCTGGCGCGGATGAAGGCGGCCGAGGCGCTGGTGCATGGGCAATCGAAGCACCCGGAAAGCCGCCTGCTTGTGGCGCGCGCAGCCCTGGAAGCCGGCCTGACCGGCCGCGCCCGGCAGGAGCTTGACGCGCTGCTGGCCGGCGGCAAGGCCGACCGCCGCGCCTACCTCGCGCTGGCCGATCTGGAGGAGCTGGAGAAGGGCGACAGCCCGGAGGGCCGCGCCGCGCAGGCCCGCTGGCTGCGCAGCGCGGCCACCGCCGCGCCGGAACCGCGCTGGCGCTGCAGCCATTGCGGGGCCGAGCACGAGGCCTGGGAAGCAGTGTGCTCGGCCTGCCAGTCGGTGGGCACGATCGGCTGGAGCAGCCCGCAGCAGCTGCCCGTCCCGGTGGCCTGAGCCGATACGGGGTGGGCTGCGCCCACCCCGCACCGCGCCGCGTCATCAGCCGAACAGCCCCCCCGGCCCATCGCCCACCGGGGCCACGCTCGCCGCGAGGATGGCCTCGCTCTCGATCATCGCGTCCAGCGCGTTGGCCGAGACATTCGCGAGGTTGGCGATGTACTGCCAGCCGGCCACCGCGGTGTTCGCCGCCACCAGCGCGCCGCCAGCGCCGTTGTTGAACACCAGCAGCACGTCCTCGAGGTCCACCGCACCCACCGGCTGCACGGCGAAGAAATCCGCGCCGAACGAGAAGCGGTCCTGCGCCAGGTTGAAGTCGAGGATCTCGTCGGTGCCGAGGTCCAGCCCCTCCCAGCGGAAGGTGTCGGCATTGCTGCCCCCGCGCAGGGTATCGGCGCCGGCGCCGCCACGGATCAGGTCGCTGCCGCTCTCGCCCCAGATGTTGTCGTTGCCGGCGCCGCCGCTGACCGTGTCGTTGCCGCTGTCGGCGAACAGCGTGTCGTTGCCGGTACCGCCATAGAGCTCCTCGTGGCCGTTGCCGCCGACCAGCGAATCATTGCCCCACTGGCCATCGAGGCGGTTGTTGCCGCTGCCGCCGAAGATGGTGTCGTTGCCATGGCCGCCGAACACCCAGTCGGCGCCGCTGCCGGCTTCGATCAGGTTGGATGCGAAGTTGCCGGTGATGGTGTCGTTGCCGCTGCCGGTGGCGACCTGCTCGAAGTTCAGCACCGTGTCGTTGCCCAGCGCGCCGCTGGCCACGCCGGTGGCGAGGTTCACCACCACGTCGCCGGTGGTGACGAACACCACCTTGTCGGTGCCCACGCCGCCATCCAGCGCATCGTTGCCGCTGCCGCCATCGAGCGTGTCATTGCCGAAGCCGCCCAGCACGCTGTCGTTGCCGGAGCCGCCCTTGACGGAATCGTCGTTGGTGCCGGCGTCGATGGTGTCGTTTCCTGACCCACCGTCGATCACGTCGTTCCCGCTCTGGCCGTCGATGACATCGTTGCCGATGCCGCCCTGCAGCGAATCGGCGCCGGCGCCGCCATCGATGGTGTCGTTGCCGCTGCCGCCGTCGATGGTGTCGTTGCCGCCTTCGCCCCAGATGTCGTCGTGCCCAGCCTCGCCGCGCAGCACGTTGGCCACGGCGTTGCCGATGATCCCGTCGTTCAGCAGGGAGCCGACGAAGTTCTCGATGCCGGACAGGAAGTCCTGCTCCAGCAGCACGCCGTTGAGGGTGTATTGGCCGACCGTCTGCAGGCCGAGATGGGCGGTCACGCGGTAGTCCTGCTGGCTGTAGTCGAGCGTGTCGAGGCCGCTGCCGCCGTTGAAGGTGTTGCCCTGGCCGCCATCGATGCGGCCGCGGTTGGCGGCGACGATGGTGTCGTTGCCCATTCCGGCATTCACCGTGGAGAAGGGGCTGGGCTCGTACAGCAGGTCGGCGCCGGCGGTGCCGGGCAGGGTCTCGGGCTGCACTTCCTGGGGTGTTCTGGACATGACAAATAATCCTCTCGCGATACGGGGTTGATGCCGCGTCGGCGAAGCTTTTTACTTTGTGTGTTTCACGTGTTTCGAGGGCGGGAAACAAACGAAGCAAAGCAACAACGCCGATTGGGCGTCTTTCCTATAGGTTTGTTCTGTCAGGTCTTGGAACAGACAGTTCCGCAGGCGCAGATTGCGGATTTGCAGGGAGGCAACGCCGATGGCCTTGAACTGGGACGACTTGAAGGTGCTGCTGGCCATCGGTCGGGCCGGCACGCTCACCGGGGCCGCGCAGCTGCTGGGCATGGACCAGTCCACCGCTGGCCGCCGGCTGGCGACGCTGGAGGCCGATCTCGGCCACATCCTGTTCGTGCGGTCGAAGACCGGCTTCGCCCCGACCGAGGCCGGCCACGCCGCGCTGGCGCGTGCCATCGAGATCGAATGCCGCACGCTGCGCCTCGGCGAGGAGGTGGCGAATGCCGATGCCGAGCCCGCCGGGCTGGTGCGGCTGATCGGCAATCCCTGGACCATGACCCGGGTGGTGGAGGTGGCGCTGCCCGCGCTTCTGGCGCGGCACCCGCGGCTGGCCATCCGCACCATCGGCGGCGCGCAGCAGCGCAGCCTGGGGCGTGGCGAGGCCGCGCTGGCGCTGTGGTTCGAGATGCCGCCCAACCAGACCGAATTCGCCATCAAGTTGGGTGACGTGCCCTATGCCATCTATGCCGCACGTGGCGCGGACCCTGCGAAGCTCGGCTGGGTGTCCTTCTGGGATGATGACGCGCCGCGGCGCGCGCCGATCCGCTGGATCGAGCGCGAACGCAAGCCGGACGAGCTGCTGCGCCTCACCGCGACGGATTCATCCGTGCTGCGCGCCGGCATCCGTGCTGGCATCGGCAAGGGGCTGCTGCCGATGTGCCTTGCCGAGGGCGACGACAGCCTGGTCCGCGTCACGCAGGGCCCGCCTGACCTGGTGCGTGGGCTGCACCTGCATGCCCACCCCGATACGGTGCAGGTGGCGCGCATCCGCGCCGCGATGGCCTGGCTGCGCGAATCCTTCGCGCAGGCCTTCACCGTGCCTTCCGAAATGGCCGCCGCGGCCTGAGGCAGGAGGTGCTTCCGCGCGCGGGGCGCGGCTGGCATGCTCCGGCTCGACGGCGCCTGCGGCCCGCCAGGGTCGATCGTGCCGAAGCCTGGGGCGGGGCCGGTGATGGACCTGAGCGATGAGGAACTGGACGTGGTGCGGAGCAGCTTCCGCGAGATCGCCATCGATCCCCGCGCCAGTGCCGGCCTGTTCTACGACCGGCTCTTCGAGCTGGAGCCCGAGCTGCGCCGCATGTTCCCGCCCGACATGGAACAGCAGGGTGCCAAGATGATGAGCATGCTGGGCGCGATCGTCGCACGCATCCACGACCACGCGGCGCTGCTGCCCATGGTGGGCGACCTCGCGCGCCGGCACGCCGGCTATGGCGCGCTGCCCGCGCATTACGCCCGCGTGGGCGAGGCGCTGCTGTGGACGCTGGAACAGCGCCTGGGCGCGCGCTGCACCGAGGGCGTGCGCGATGCCTGGCGCAAGGCCTATGCCGGCCTGGCTGCGGCGATGACGGCAGCCGCGGCCCGCGCGGCCTGAGGGCGCCACGCTGGACACGCTGCGTTCGCCTGCACGCCGTGCGTGCTCTAGACATCATTGAAGCGACAGCACGATCGGCCATCACTGTTTCACTGGCTTTCGATGGTGCATTAGCCGCGCCGCTCGTCGGAGACGACGCGGCCATCCACCAGATGCACCCTGCGCGTCGCGCGCTGCGCGAGGCCGGCATCATGCGTCACGACGATGACGGTGCGGCCTTCCTCGCGCGTCAGGCGTTCGAAGATGTCGAAAACCGCGGCGGCGTTGGCGGTATCGAGGTTGCCCGTGGGCTCATCGGCCAGGATCAGCGCGGGGTCGTTGGCCAAGGCGCGGGCGATGGCGGCGCGCTGGCGCATGCCGCCGGAGAGCTGTTCGGGCAGCTTGCGCGCCGCATCCGCCAGGCCAAGCGCGCCGAGCAGCGCCATCGCCTGATCGCGCGCCGCATGGCCCTGCAGCCGGCCGAGCCGGCGGATCGGGATCAGCACGTTGTCGAGGGCGGTGAACTCCGGCAGCAGGAAGTGGAACTGGAACACGAAGCCGAGCCGCGCAAGGCGCAGCGCCGCCATCTGCCCGGCGCTCAGCCGCGCCGTATCCTGCCCCTCCAGCAGCACCACGCCGCTGCTCGGCCGGTCGAGCAGCCCGAGCAGGTACAGCAGCGAGGATTTGCCCGAGCCCGACGGGCCGGTGATGGCGACGAATTCGCCATGCGCCACCGCGAGGTTCACGTCGGAGACCAGCGTGACACCTTCCGGCAGCCGGCGCGTCATGTCGCGCGCCTCGATCAGCGGGGCCGGCCCGGCGCCGCGATCAGGCGGCGCCACGCACCACCTGCACCGGGTCCAGCCGGCTGGCCCGGCGCGCCGGGATGAAGGCGGCGATGCCGGCCGACAGCAGTGCGAACAGGCAGGCCGCGGCGTAGACGCGCCAATCGCGGTCCATCAGGAAGCGGTCCTGGCCCGATGGCGTCTCGGTGCCGAAGCGCACCTGTGCCAGCCCCTCGATCATCGCCGCGCCGAGCAGGCAGCCGAGGATGGCGCCGAGCAGCCCGGCGATCAGCCCCTGCAGCAGGAACAGGCGCTGGATATCGCCCTCGGTGAAGCCGAGCGACTTCATGATGGCGATGTCGCGCGTCTTCTCGAACACCACGGTCGAGATGATGTTGTAGATGCCGAAGGCGGCCACCAGCAGGATCGCGCCCGTCACCGAATACATGATGGCGTTCTGGATCACGAAGACTGTGAGGATGTTGGCGCTCTGCTCCTCCCAGCTTTCCGTGCGGTCGCCGAAGCGGGCCTCGATGCGGCGCGCCAGCGGCTCGGCCTGCGTCACATCGGCGAGGCGGATCAGGATCTGGTTCACCACATTCGGCCGGTCGGCCAGCACCTGCGCCACCTTGAGCAGCGCGAAGCCATGCCCCTGGTCCACCGCCTGGATGCCGGTGCGGAACAGCCCGACCACCTTCATCGACAGGGTGACGCCCGCCGGCGAGATCGCCGAGAGCGTGTCGCCCATGCCGATGCCCAGGCGGAAGGCCAGCCCCTCGCCGATGATGATGCCGTTCGCGGTAACGCGCAGATCCTCGAGCCGCCCGGCCACCATGTCCTTTTCGATGTTCGAGACGCGGATGTGCCGCGCGGGGTCGAGCCCGGTGAGCACCGCCGAGACATCGCGCGAGCCATAGCGCAGCAGCGCCTGGCCCTGCAGCACCGGGGCGGCGGCCACGCCCTCCATCGCCTCCAGCATCGCCACCTTGTCGCCGGCGGCGCGGATGCCGCGGATGCGGTCGCGCGGTTTCACGCCCACCACCAGCACGGCGCCGTCCGGGTACCATTCCTCCGCCGCCTGCGGCGGGGGGCGGCGCGTTTCGTCCTTGATGGTGATGTGCGGCGCCACATCGATGATCTGCGTCACGAAATAGGTCTGGAAGCCGCGCATCAGCGCCGCGATCGCGATGAAGAAGGCCACGCCCAGTGCAACGCCCAGCACCGAGACCAAGGTCTGCCGCCGCCGCCGGTTCAGCATGCCGCCTGCGAGGTCGAGGATGAGGTTCATGGCTGCGCCGTCGAAACGCGGGGTGCCGCGGCGGCCGGGCGCTCCGCCGCATCCTGGCGGATGGCCTGGCCATCGCGCAGCGAGGCCGGCGGGTTCAGCACAACCGCCTCGCCCGCCGCGAGGCCGCGGCGGATCTCGGTGGCGCGCGGCGCCTGCACGCCGATCTCCACGGCGCGGCGCCGCACCACATCCTGCTCCACCACCCAGACCATGGCGGCACGCGTCTGGCCCGGCGCCTGCGCAACGCCGCGCGGCGCGGCGGGCAGCACCACGGCCGAGGGCGGCAGCAGCACGGCGTTCGGGATGTCGCGCAGCACGATGTTCGCCTCCACCGTCATGCCGATCAGCAGCGGCGTATCGTCCGGCAGCGCGAGGCGCACGCGGTAGGCCTTGCGCGTGGTGTCGCCCTTGGGGGTGATCTGCGCCACTTCCGCCGTCATCACCCGGCCGGGAAAGGCATCGGCGCGCAGCAGGGCGCGCTGGCCGATGGCGATGCGGGCGATGTCCTCCTCATCCACCTCGGCCGTCAGGCGGAGCGGCCGCGGCTCGCCGATCCAGAACAGCGAGGCGGGCGTATCCACCACCTCGCCGACCTCGGCATCGCGGCGCAGCACCACCCCATCCGCGGGGGCGCGCACCAGGTAGTCGTCCAGCCGCTGAAGCGCGACATCGGCCAGCGCGCGGGCGGCGCGGGCATCGCGTTCGGCGCGTTCCAGCGTGGCGCGTGCGGCGATGTCGCGCGTCACCAGCGTGCGGGTGCGGGCCAAATCCTCGTTGGCGAAGCGGGCGCGGGCATCGGCCTCCTCGGCCAGCGAGCGGGCCTGGCGGTCATCAAGGCGCGCCAGCGTCTGCCCCTCGGTCACGCGCGCACCCTCCTCCACCAGCACCGCCGTCACTCGCGCGCGGATGGCCGGGCCAACGCGGGACCAGTGAACGGGCTCGACCGCACCCGTGGCATAGACGGCTTCCAGGGCCGGGCCCTCGGTCGCGGTGGCGGTGGCCACCATGGGCGGCAGCCAGAACCAGAACCAGAGGCCACCGCCGCCGGCCGCGATCAGGACGGCGAAGATCAGGATGCGACGCAGCATGTGAGGGTACCCTAACACGCCGCGCCGCTTTGGTCAGGGCCGCCCTGGCGGAAGCGGGTTGTCCCCCGGCGCGAGCGGCGCTATACGGCGCGGCCCCTGGAACGCCGACATAGCTCAGCGGTAGAGCAACTGATTCGTAATCAGTAGGTCCCCGGTTCAATCCCGGGTGTCGGCACCATCGGGCGCTCGGGGCCTCCGGCACGAACTCCTCTCGCCCCCTGCTGTCGTCTCGGAAGGATGGTCCATGGTCGGTCGCCCGCGCGTCGTGCTCGTCACCGGCGCTGCGTCGGGGATTGGCGCGGCCTGTTGCCGGCGGCTTGCCGCGCCCGGCACCGCCATCCTGGTCCATACCCGCCAGAACGCGGCCGGCGCCCGCCAGACCGCGGCCGCCGTGCGCGACGCCGGCGGCGAGGCCGAGGTGGCGCTGGGCGACATCGCCGACCCCGCGCTGCCCGCCGCGCTGGTGGCCGAGGCGGTGCGGCGCTTCGGCGGGCTCGACGTGGTGGTGGCCAATGCCGGCTTCGCCGACCGCACGAAGCTTGCCGACCTCACCGACCAGGGCTTCGCGCGCTCGCTGGACAGCGTGCTTTTCGCCTTCCTGCGCCTCGCCCGGGCGGCGCTGCCGGCGCTGGCCGGGGCGCCGGCGCCGCGCATCATCGCCATCTCCTCCTTCGTCGCGCATGTGTTCCGCACCGATGCCGCCACCTTCCCGGCCACGGCGGCGGCCAAGGCGGGGGTGGAGGCGCTGGTGCGGGCGCTGGCGGTGGAGGCCGCCGGCGATGGCTGCACGGTGAATGCCGTGGCCCCGGGTTTCACCCGCAAGGATGCCGCCGGCCACAGCGCGCTGAGTGCCGCGCAATGGGAGGCGGTGGTGGCGCGCATCCCCATGGGCCGGCTGGGCACGCCCGATGATGTCGCCAACGCCGTGGCATTCCTGGCGGACCCGGCCAGCGGCTATGTCACCGGCCAGGTCCTGCATGTGAATGGCGGGCTGATCTGATGCAGGTGGCGCGGGTTGCGGGGCTGCGCGCGGTGGCCACGCTGGTGCCCTCCTCCAACACCGTGGTCGAGCGCGTGACCTGCGCCATCGCGACCGGCATCGAGGACGTCTCAGTGCATTTCTCGCGCATCCCGCTGGCCGGCGACGGCACGAAGCTGCGCGACGAATACGACACGCCGAACATGCTGGCGGCGGCCGAATTGCTGGCGCATGCGCTGCCGCAGGTGATCGTGTGGAATGGCAGCCGCGGCGCCTCGCTGGGCTTCGCGCCGGACCGCGTGCTGTGCGATGCCATCACCGCCGCGACGGGTATCAAGGCGGTGAGTTCTGCGCTCGCCACGCTGGAGATCCTGGCGCGGCTTGGCCTGGATCGGCTGGCGCTGGTCAGCCCGCTGAACGCCGAGCATCACGAGAAGATGAACCGCGGCTTCCGCGGGCAGGGCTTCACCGTGCAGCCCGGCGCCTGGGCCGGCCATACCGACAACTACGCCTTCGCCACGGTTCCGGGCGCCGAGATCGCCGCGATGGTGCGCGCCGCGGCGGCGCAGCAGGGCGTGCAGGCGGTGCTGACCTTCAACACCAATTTCTTCGCGGCACCGCTGGTGGCCGGGCTGGAGGCCGAGCTCGGCCTGCCGGTGCTGGATTGCACGGCGATCGGCGTCTGGGCCGGCCTGCGAGAGGCGGGCGTGCCCACCGCGGCCCTGGCGCCGCGCTGGGGCAGCGTGTTCGCGCTGTAGCGCGCTACGTGATGGGCACCAGCTTCGCGATGCGGTCCACCGGGGGCAATTCGGCGAGGTAGATCGCGCCCGTCGCGTCGCCCCAGACGCCATGCGCATAGATGCTGGCGGCGCGGCAGCGGCCCAGCAGTGTCCCGTCGGGCGCGAAGCGCGACAGGCGCGAGATCTGGTCGGTGACCAGGATGTGCCCGGCGGCGTCCTCCCAGATGTCCATCGGCATGTGCAGGCCGGTCCACTCCGCCAGGAAGCGCCCTTCGGCATCCAGCACCTGCACGCGGTGGTTCTCGCGGTCCGCCACCAGCACGCGGCCGGCGCGATCCACCCAGATGCCGTGCGGCGTCATGAACTGGCCGGGCCCGCGGCCGGGCTCGCCCCAGCTTGCCAGGTGCCGGCCATCGGGGGCGAAGACGTGCACGCGCGAATTGCCGTAGCCGTCGCAGACGAAGATGTTGCCCGCGGCATCCACCGCGGCGTCCGAGGGGTGGTTGAAGGGTGCGCCATCGCGCGGCGCGTGCACGGTGCCAAGGCGCAGCACCTCCTCGCCCTCCAGCGTGCAGACCACCACGACATGCGCGTCGCGATCCACCAGGATCACGCGGTCGTTGGGCGTGATGGCGATGCCGTGCGGGTCGAAGAAGCGGCCCGCGCCCCATTCGCCAATCACCTGCCCATCGGGGGCGAAGACCACCACCGGCGCGCCGGCGCGGCAGAAGGCCAGCACGCGGCCATCGGATGCGACGGCAATCTGCGAGACCTCCCTCGGCGCATGCGGGCGGCCCCAGGGGCGCTCGATGCGATAGCGCTGCGTGCCGAGGACGACGACGGGATCAACCATCTGAATGCCTAACGATGCCAAACATTGTCGAGTCTGACGAAACGGTTAACCACGAACAGCAGCAGCATGGTGCCCAGGATCACCAGGGTGGAGATGGCGTTGATGGTGGGCTCTGCCACCATGCCCATGTCGGCGAACATCCGCACCGGCAGCGTCTGCATGCGCGCCGTGGTGAGGAAGGCGGTGACGGTGACCTCGCCGAAGCTGACGAGGAAGGCGATGATGCCGGCCACCAGGATGGAGGGCCGCAGCAGCGGCAGCGTGACGCGGAAGAAGGCCTCGAGCGGCCGCGCGCCGAGGCTCATGCCCGCCTGCTCCAACGCCGGGTCGATCTGCATCAGGCTCGCGCGCAGCATGGACAGCATGAAGGGCGAGACCAGCACCACATGCACCAGCAGCAGCCCCGCAAAGGGCGGCACGGCGGTGAAGGCCTGCAGCAGGAACAGCATGCCGATGGCGATGGCAACGCCCGGCAGCGCCAGCGGCAGCATGAAGCCCGAGAACCACAACTCGCGCCGCCGCACCGGCAGCATCACCAGCGCATAGGCCGCGGGCAGCGTCACCAGCACCGAGAGCAGCGCCGCCGAGAGCGCCAGCAGGAAGGAGTTGAGGATGGGCACCGAATAGAGGCCATCGGTGAAAACCTTGATGTACCAGCGCAGCGTGAAGCCGCGCCAATCCGCCACGAAGGCCTCCGGCACGTTGTTGAAGCTGCCGCCCAGTACCAGCAGCAGCGGGAACACCAGCAGCGCCACGGCGATGGTGAACAGGGCGCGGCCGATCCAGGGGCCGATGGCCTCCAGCACGGCATCCAGCGCGCGCATGGCGCCACCGCCCGGGCTTGGCAGGCGCATGGGCCGGCCGCCGCGCGCCCAGGGCATCAGCCAGCCGATGGAAAGATTCACCAGCGCGGTGAACACCACGCCGATCGCCAGCATCGCCATCGCCATGGCGGCGGCTGAGCGGTAGTTCAGCACCTGCAGAGCCTCGCTCCAGACCACCATGCCGGAGACCCAGATCTTCAGCCCGCCCAGGAAGGTGGCGGTGACATAGGCGGTGGAGGCCAGCAGGAAGGTGACGACCAGCGCGGCGCGAATGCCGGGCAGCGACAGCGGCAGCGTGACATCAAGGAACACGCGCGCGGGACGCCCGCCATGTGCCTGCGCAGCTTCCCGCAGCCGCCCGTCGATGGCCTGAAGGTTGTCGTACAGCGCCATGATGGCGAAGGGGAGGAACACCTGCACCAGCGAGGCGACGATGGCGCCCCAGGTGAACAGCATGTTGAAGCCCGAGGGCAGGCCCAGGAAGGCGAAGGCGCTGTTGAGGAAGCCCGCCGGCGCCAGCAGCAGCAGCATGCCGACGGTGCGGATCACCACATTGGTCAGCAACGGGATCAGCACCAGCGCCACGCCGGCCGGCCGCCAGGCCGGGGGCAGGCGCGTCAGCCACAGTGCCACGGGATAGCCCAGCAGCACGCACAGCCCCGCCACGGCGAGACCCATCAGCGCGGTGCTGACGGTGATGCCGATGTAGTAGGGGTCCTCGAACAGGTAGCGATACTGTTCGAGGGAGACCTCCAGCACCAGCGGCGCGAAGGGCGAGGAGGCCTCCTGCACGCTCAGCAGCGCCACGATGCCGAGCGGCGCTGCGAAGGCCAGCAGCAGCCAGAGGGTGAGCGGGCTGAGGAGCGTCAGCCCGCGCCAGGTCGCCGCGCGCGAAGCCTCCATGCCACCCCCTGGCCCTTGCACCGAACCGCGTCCTCAGGACCCCACGATTTCGCGGTTGTAGCGCGCGCTCCATTGCTGGACGCGCTGGTTGATCTTCGGGATGTCGAAGCTCATCAGCGTCTGCACCTCGGCGGCGGAGGAGATGACGCGGCTGGCGAGTTCCGGCGGCAGGCGCACCTCGGAATTGGTCGGGCCGAAATAGATCTCCTGCGCGTAGCGGGTCTGCACCGCCACGGAGAGATGCAGGTTGATCCATTCCTCCGCCAGGCGCTGGTTGCGCGCGCCCACCGGGATGCAGGCGAAGTTCATGCCGACGGGCTGGCCCTCGCGCGGCTGCACCACCTCGACGTTGGGGTTCACGCGGTCGCGCCGCAGCGTCGAGAAGCTGCGGAACTCGATCGAGACGTCGCCGACATTCTGCTCCATGAAGTTCCACAGCTGCTCCTGCGCGCTCTGCACCGCCGCGAAGGGGCGCAGCCGCGCCACGGCCTGGAAGCCCGGGTTGATGTTGTCCTCATTGCCGCCGTTGATGCGCGTGGCGGCCAGCAGCGCGGACAGGCCGATGGCGTTCCACGGCGCCCAGATCAGCCGGCCCTTGCCGCGCAGATCATCGCGCCACAGATCGGCCCAGCTGGTGATGGGCGTGGTGATGCGCGTCTTGTCGTAGACGATGTTCAGCGCGTTCAGCGCCACGCCATAGCCCGAGACGCGCGCGAGTTCGTACATCTTCGAGGCGTTCTCGAAGTTGTTCTGCCAGGGCTGCGTGACGCCGGCATCCTGAAGCTCGCGGCTTTCGAAGATGTTCTGGTAGATCACGTCGAAGCTCGGCCGGCCGCGCTCGGCGATCGCGCGGGCGCGGCGCTCGGGCGTGCCGCCGAGCACGAAGTTGACGCGCACGCCGTAGCGTTCCTCCAGCGGGCGGGCGATCATCTCGCGCGTGATGGTCTCCTGGATGCCGCCCCAGATGCCGACGACGAGTTCGTCGCCGCGGCGGATCTGCGAGGGCGCGGTCTGGCCGAACACCGCCGGGGCGGCCAGCGGCGCGGCGGCGAGGCCGAGTGCGAGGCGGCCAAGGCCGCGGCGCGTGGCGGCGAAGTGGCGGGTGCGATCGTCGGTCATGGCGGGTTCTCCAGGGGTTGCGAGGGTGTCAGGCGGCTTCGGCCGGTTCGTCGAGGAAGGCGATCGCCTCCGGCGGGGCGGACAGGGTCATGCGCGCGCCGGGTGCGGGGCGCGGCTGGGTGCTGGGCAGCAGCACATGGATGCGCTCGGCGCCGGCCCGCACGGTGCAGCGCCTGGCGTCGCCGAGATAGGTGGTCTCCTCCACCGTCACGGCATGGGCGAGCGGCGCGTCGGTGGCCGCATCGGCGGGCAGCAGCGCGAGGCGGCTGGCGCGCAGCACGAGGTGGCTCGGCTGCGCCGGCGCCTGCGGCGAAAGTGCTACGCGAAGCCCGCAGGCGGCGGTGAACAGCCCGGCCTCGGCACGGCCCGGCAGCACGCTGCGCGCGCCCAGGAAATGCGCCGTGAACAGGCGCCGCGGCTGTTCGGAGAGCTGCTCCGGCGCCGCCGCCTCCACCAGGCGGCCCTGGTTCATCACCACCACCAGGTCGGAGAGCGAAAGCGCCTCCTCCTGGTCATGCGTCACGAACAGCGTGGTGATGCCGAGGCGCTTCTGCAGCGCGCCGATCTCGTCGCGCATTTCGGCGCGCAGCGCGGCATCGAGGTTCGAAAGCGGTTCGTCCAGCAGAAGCAATTCGGGCTCGATCACCAGGGCGCGGGCCAGCGCCACGCGCTGCTGCTGCCCGCCAGATAGCTGTGCCGGCCAGCGCCCCGCCAACGCCGCGAGGCCAACCATGTCGAGCGCCGCATGCACCCGCGCGTCGCGTTCGGCGCGGCCGATGCGCCGCACCTTCAGGCCGAAGGCCACGTTCTCGGCCGCCGTCATGTGCGGGAACAGCGCGTAGTTCTGGAACACGAAGCCGAAATTCCGCGCCCAGACCGGCGCGCGCGTGATCTCCGCGCCATCGAGTGCGATGCGCCCCTCGCTCGGCGCCAGGAAGCCGGCCACCATGCGCAAGGTGGTGGTCTTGCCGCAGCCCGAGGGGCCGAGCAGCGACACGAAGCTGCCGCGCTCCACCGCCAGGTTGAAATCCGCCACCGCCCGGCTGTTGCCGAAGCGCTTGCCGAGGCTGGTCAGTTCAAGATGCGGCATGGGCCGGGTGGCTGCTCCTGCTGCGCGAGACGGATGGCCTCGGCGCCATGCGGAACGGCGCAGCAAGAACAATGCCGAGACATGACGCGCTTGTCACCTGGGATGCCGGACGCTGTCCTGCCCAGCGGTGCTGCAGCGCCGCTCAGGGCGTGAGCAGCCCCACCCGGCGGGCCGCCACCACGCGATACAGCTTGTCGCCCCACTGGGCTTCCTCGCAACGCGCCGACCACACCAGGGAGATGTCGTGCTCGTCATTCGAGGCGCAGGCGGCGGCGGCGATCTCGTCCCAGCCGGGCGCGGGCAGGCGGCGCTGCCGCTCGGCCTCCTCCGGCGCCATCGGGGCCGGGAAGCCCATCTTCGGATAGACCGAGGCGATGGCCTGCCAGAAGAAGCGGATGGCACGTTCCTGGTCGGCCGGGTCCAGCACGGGCAGGATCAGGCGCAGCCAATGCGTGCCGGTCACCGCATGCAGCGCGCAGAATTCCATGGTGGCGGCGAAGACCAGCAGCGAATCCCGCGCCATGCGGCCGAGCGTCTCGGGCCCCACCGCCAACCAGTCATAGGTGGGCGCGAAGGCGGGCTGGGCCGCGGTGGCGCGCATGGCGTGCCACAGCAGCTGCGAATCGAAGGTCATCGCGGCGAGGCTGGGCTCGGCGGCGACGCGGAGCAGCACGCCCACGGGCTCGTCCGTGATCGGCGCGGCGCCGACGCCGCTGCCCAGCGGCAGGTAGGTGGCGGCCCAATATCCCAGGCTTTCCGCCACCTCCGCATCGTCGCCGGCATCGCGCGCATAGGCCAGGCGCATCAGCGCGTGCAGCGCGCTGGCGGCGATGCCGGGCAGCAGGGTGGGCAGATACTGGCGCTGCAGCGCCTCGGCCGAGCCGATGCGCGCCAGTTCGGCCCGGAAGAAGGCGCGATAGGCGGCCTCGGCGCTGCGATCGCCCAGCCGCTCGGTCCAGGCCTCGCGCCGGATCACGCCGATGGCGGGCGCCATGGCGGTGAGGCCGGTATTGGCCAGGTAGGCGTCGAGAAAGCGGCGCGCATCGGCTTCCGAGCCGCCGAGGCGGCGCTGCGCGAGCAAGACCATTGCGGCGTGGTTGGCCAGCGTCTCGCCGAACTCGACGCTGAGGCTGCGGGCTTCCTGCAGCGCTTCGGTGTGGCTCATGCGGCATTCCCTGTGGGCGGTGTGAGTCGCGTACCGGCATCATAGGCCATCAGGTCGGCCAGGTGGCGATCCGCGTCGTCGAGGAACAACGCGCGCGTCAGCCCGGCCACCAGCCGCGGCACGCCGTATTTCAGCCCGGTGATGCCGTTGCACACCGGGCCGAGGCTGGCGATGGCACCGGTGTTGAAGTTGTGCACATGCCGCAGATGCGGCGCCGCGCCGGGGCTGCGTTCCAGGAATTCGAAACCGGGGCCGAGATAGGGGTAGCGGCCGAGCGCCGGCATGGCTTCCTCGGCGGGCGGGGTGTAGCGGTCGGCCCAGGTGGCGATGGCCTTGGCATGGGGTGCGAGTTCCGGCCGCGCGGTGAGGTCCACCGCGAAGCCGGTGCCCAGCAGCAGCACGTCGCAGCGATGCGTGGCGCCGGCCTCGGTGGCCAGCACCACCTCGCCGGCCTCGATATGCGCCGCCGCCAGCCGGGCGCCGAGCACGAGGCGGAAGCGGGCATCGCCGGTGGCCTCGGCGAAGGCCTCCGCGGTGGGCGGGCCCTGCAATTCCATCAGCCGGCGCATGAAGCGCCAGCGCCTGGCGTCGTCCAGCTCGGCCAGCCCGGTCATGAAGCCGGGGAAGTTGGCCCAGGCCAGCACCTCCACATGCGGCAGCGTGGCGCGGCGCGCCAGCAGTTCCACCTGTGCCGCGCCGGCGCGCAGCGCCATAACCGCGCAATCGAAGGCGGAGGCCGAGGCGCCGATCACGCCGATGCGCCGCCCGCGCAACGCCTCGGCCGGGGGCGGCGCCGCGCTGTGGTGCCAATGCCCGGGCGGCAGCGCGGCGATGACGGGCGGCACATGCGGCACGCCATTGCCGGTGATGCCGGTGGCCAGCACCAGCTTGCGCGTGCGCAGCACCTGCCTTCCGTCCGGCCCCTCGATCTCCAGCGCCAGGCCATCGGCATCCGGCGCGAAGCCCAGCAGCGCGGTGTCGTTGCGCACCGGCAGGTCGAGCACGGCGCGATACCACAGCAGGTAGTCCGCCCAATCCTCGCGGCCGATCTTGTGCAGCGCCTCCCATGCCGCGCTGCCGTGCCGGGCCTCGTACCAGGCGCGGAAGGTGAGGCTCGGCACGCCGAGATCGGGCCCGGTCAGCGTCTTGGGCGAGCGCAGGATGTCCATGCGCGCGTAGCTGCGCCACGGCCCCTCGCGCCCGCGCGGCGCGGCGTCCAGCACCAGCAGGCGCTCGATGCCCTGGCGGCGGACGCCGAAGGCGATGGCGAGGCCGCTGAGGCCGGCGCCCACCACCACCACGTCCAGCCGCCCCTCGGCGGCCGGCACCCAGGGGCGGGCCGGCGCCTCGATCATCGCCAAGTCGCGCAGCACCAGCCCGTCGCCGTAATCCGCCATCACTCCGCTTCCGCCATGCCCTGGCATCGAATCCTGAAAGGCGCCACCTTGGTCAAGCACAAAGCGGCGCGCTCAGGGCCGGGCAGGACGCATGGCATGCAAGCCATGCGCCAGCCTGCCCGGCGGCGCGCAAGCCGGGAGATCGGGATGGGGTTGTTGCAGGACCGCCGCGCGCTGGTAACGGGCGCCGGCACGGGTATCGGCGCGGCGATCGCCGCGGCGCTGGCGGCGGAAGGCGCGCACGTGGCGGTGACCGACCGCGATGGCGCGGCCGCAGCCCGCGTTGCGGCCGCGATCGGCGATGCGGCGATCGCGCTGCCGCTGGACGTGACGGATGCCGCCGGCACCGCGGCCGCCTTCGACGCGGCCGAGGCCGCGCTCGGCCCGCTCGATTGCATCTGCGCCAATGCCGGCGTCTCCACCATGCGGCGCGTGCCCGACCTGACCGAGCAGGATTGGGACTTCAACATGGATGTGAACGCGAAGGGCGTGTTCCTGACCAACCGCGAGGCGCTGCGCCGCTGGCTGCCGCGCGGCACCAAGGGCAGCATCGTCAACACCGCCTCGCTGGCCGCCAAGGTGGGCGCGCCGCTGCTGGCGCATTACTCGGCCAGCAAATTCGCGGTGGTGGGCTTCACCCAGGGCCTGGCGCGCGAGGTCGCGGCCACCGGCATCCGCGCCAACTGCGTCTGCCCCGGCTTCGTCAAGACCGGGATGCAGGACCGCGAAGTGGCCTGGGAGGCCGAGTTGCGCGGCATGACGCCGCAGGCGGTGATCGCCGACTATATCGCCCAGACGCCGCTGGGCCGCCTGGAGGTGCCGGAGGATGTGGCGCGCGTCGTGGTGTTCCTGCACAGCGACCTGGCGCGCTTCATGACCGGCCAGGCCGTGAACGTGACCGGCGGGGTCTACATGACATGACGGAGCAAGACGTGCTGCTGACACTGCACAAGCCCATCGTCGCGATGGTGCATTTCCTGCCGCTGCCCGGCGCCTCGGCCTATGACGCGGCAGGCGGCATGGCGAGGATCCGCGATGCGGCGCTGCGCGACATCGAGGCGCTGCAGCAGGGCGGCGTGGATGCCGTGATGTTCGGCAATGAGGGCGACCGGCCCTATCGCACCAAGGCCGCCGCATCCGGCCTCGCCGCCATGGCGGCGCTGGTGGGCGAGTTGAAGGCGGCACTCTCGGTGCCCTTCGGCGTGAACTACCTGTGGGACCCGGTGGCGACGGTGCAACTGGCTGCGGCCACGGGCGCCAGCTTCGCGCGCGAAATCTTCACCGGCGTCTATGCCTCCGACATGGGGCTGTGGGCGCCGGATGCGGCAGCCGCGCTGGAGGAACGCGCGCGGCTCGGCCGGCCGGACCTGACGCTGATCTTCAACATCAACGCCGAATTTGCCGCGCCGCTGGACTCGCGGCCGATCGAGACGCGCGCGAAATCGGCCGTGTTCTCCTCGCTGGCCGATGTCGTCGCGGTCTCCGGCGGCATGACCGGCGAGGGCGTGCAGATGAGCGACCTGGCGCGCGCCAAGCAGGCGGTGGGCAACACGCCGGTCTTCGCCAACACCGGCGTGCGGATCGAGACGGTGCGCGACATCCTGCAGGTGGCCGATGGCTGCGTCGTCGGCACGCATTTCAAGCAGGGGGGCGACACCTGGGCGCCGGTCGATCCGCAGCGCGTGAAGCGCTTCATGGATTTCGTGCGCAGCATCCGCTGAACCATGGCGATCGTCCTCGGCCTCGATATCGGCACCACCTCCACCATCGGCATCCTGATCGAGACGGAAGGACGCGTGCTGGCGCTGGCCGACGCGCCGGTGACGTTGCACGCGCCGCATCCGGGCTGGGCCGAGGAGGACCCGGAGGAGTGGTGGCGTAATGTCGGCGCTATCTGCCGGCGCCTGCTGGCCGGATCCGGCGTTGATCCGCGCGACGTGCAGGCGGTGGGCGTCAGTGGCATGGTGCCGGCGCTGGTGGCGCTGGACGTGGAAGGGCGGCCGGTGCGACGCTCGATCCAGCAATCCGACGGCCGCTGCGGCGCCGAGGTTGCGGCCATCGCGGCCGAGATCGATCCGCAGCGCTTCCTGGCGCGCGCCGGCAATGGCATCAACCAGCAGCTCATCGCGCCGAAGCTGCGCTGGCTGGCGCGGCACGAGCCAGCGGATTTTTCCCGAATTCGCACCATCCTTGGTAGCTATGACGACGTCGCCCGGCGGCTGACGGGCGTGGCCTCCATCGAGCGCAACTGGGCGCTGGAGGCGGGCTTCGTCGATCTCGCCACGGACGCGATCGCCGATGACCTCGTCGCCCTCGGCGGCATCGGGCGCGGCGTGCTGCCGCCGCTGCGCGCGGGGCATGAGGTGGTTGGCACCGTCACCGCGGCGGCTTCGGCGCATACCGGCCTCGCCGTCGGCACGAAGGTGGTGGCGGGTGCGGCCGATCATGTCGCCTCGGCCTTCACCGCGGGCATCGCGGCGCCGGGCGATTGCCTGATCAAGTTCGGCGGCGCCGGCGACGTGCTGTTGGCCACCGCGCGGCCGATCCCGGACCCGCGGCTGTTCCTCGACTATCACCTCATTCCCGGCCTGTTCATGCCGAATGGCTGCATGGCGGCCTCGGGTGCGATCCTCAACTGGTTCGTCGATGTGCTGGGCCAGCGCGGCGCGCGGCCGCATGCCGAGCTGGATGCGCTGGCCGCGCCGGTGCCGCCGGGCAGCGAGGGCCTGCTGCTGCTGCCCTACTTCCTGGGCGAGAAGACGCCGATCCACGATGCCGCCGCGCGCGGCACGCTGGTGGGGCTCGGCCTGCATCACGGGCTTGGCCATCTGTGGCGCGCCTTCCTGGAGGCCGTGTGCTACGGCTTCCGGCACCACATCGAGGTGGCGCGCGAGATCGGCTATCCGGTGACGCGCGTGATTGCCTCCGATGGCGGCACGCGCAGCGCGATCTGGATGCAGATTGCCGCCGACGTGCTGGGCATGGAGGTGCAGCTTCTCGAAGGCCACCCGGGCTCCTGCCTCGGTGCCGCCTATGTCGCGGCCGTGGGCATCGGCGCGCTGCCGGGGTGGGGGGAGATGCACCGTTTCGTGAAGCCCGCGCGCGTGGTGCAGCCGCGCGCCGCGGCGCACGCAACCTACAGCGAGGCCTTCGCCGCCTATCGCGACCTGTATGTCACGCTCAAGCCGTTCTACCCGCGGCTGGCGCGCTTCGGGGGGTGATCAGGCGAGGTTGCCCTCCCGCGCCACCACGCGCCCCGCCTTCACCACCAGCGCGCGCGGGGGCGCGCCCGCCACGGCTTCCGGCACATGCGCGGCATCGACCAGCACGAGGTCGGCGGGCGCGCCCTCGGCCAGTATCGGCGCGGGCAGGCCGATGACGCGCGCCGGCGCCGTGCTGACCAGCGCGAAGGCCAGGCGAAGCTCCGCATCCGTCAGCAGCGCCGCGCGGTAGCCGACCAGCCGCGCACGTTCCAGCATGTCGCCATTGCCATAGGGGGACCATGCGTCGCGAATGTTGTCGGAGCCGACGAACACCGTCACGCCCTCGGCCACCAGGCGCTTCACCGGCGGGATGGTCTCCGGCCCCGGCCCGTTTGTCATGATGGCAACGCCGCCCTCGGCCAGCGCCGCGGCGGTGCGCGCCAGCGTGTCCTCGGCGATGCCGCCGAGCGCGAAGGCGTGGCTGACGGCAACGCGGCCCTGCAGCCCGGCGGCGCGGCTGCGCGCCGCGATGCGCCGCAGCTCCCACGCCCCGAGCTCGCCGGGATCGTGCAGGTGGATGTCGATCGGCACGCCATGCCGTTCGGCGATGCCGAACACGATGCCGAGCTGGCCTTCCACATCCTCGTCGATGCAGGCGGGATCAAGCCCGCCCACCACATCGGCCCCGGCGCGCACCGCATCCTCCAGCACCGCGGCGCCGCGCGCGAGGCCGACGACGCCCGACTGCGGGAAGGCGACGATCTGCATGGAGAGCAGGTGCGCCACTTCGGCCCGCAGCCGCAGCAGCGCCTCGAGGCCGCGCAGCCCGACCTCGTCATCCACATCGACATGGGTGCGGATGGCCGTGGTACCGCGCCGGGCGATGTGCTCGACGAGGCGCCGCGCCCGCACCGCCATCGGCTCGGCGATCGCGCGCAGCTGCGCCTTCTCGGCGGCTATGCGGCCGGCCACCGATCCATCCGGCCGGTGCGGCGCCCAGGGCAGGCCGAGGAAGGTCTTGTCGAGGTGGATATGGCCGTCGACCAGGCCGGGCAGAGCCAGCAGGCCGCGCCCCTGTTCCACCACGCGGCCGGCGAGGCTGCCGGAGGGCGCGATGCTCAGGATGCGCCCCATGCCCATGCCGATATCCGCGGCGGCGCCATCCAGCCGCACATCGGCCAGCACGAGATCGACATCATCAGGCGGCATGGCATGCATCCGGGCGCGCTGTTTCGGCTGGCACAAGCTTTGCGAGGGCATTTATGCTCGACACGTGCTGGACGCAAGACCGGGGAACACAAGCAATGAAGCCGTTGCCGACGACATCACGCCGCACCGCGCTGGGACTTGCCGCGGGCCTTGCCGTGGGGCGCAGCGCCGCGGCGCAGACCACCGCGCCGATGAACCTCACCATGGCCTGCATGAACGATCCGTACGCCACGGTGCTGGCGCGGCTGGCGCCGCTCTATGCGCAGCGCACCGGCGTGCGGGTGAATGTCGACATCCTCAGCTATCCCGAGCTGCTTTCGCGCATCACCGCGGATTTCGTCGGCCGCACGCGCAACTACGATCTGTGCACGATGGACATCGTCTGGGCGGGCCAGTTCGCCGAGGCCGGGCACACCATCGAGCTCGGCGCGCTGATGCAGCGCGACGCGGCGGAGATCGGGTTGGACGACATCTACCAGTCCGCGGTGCTGGGCATCGGCAATTTCCGCGGCCGGCAGATCGCCTTCCCCTTCGCCGCCTATGTGAACGTGCTGGCATTCCGCCGCGACGTCTATGAACGCGCGGGGCTGCAGCCGCCGCAGACCATGGCGGAGCTGGTCAGCGCGGCGCAGCGCCTGACGGATGCGCCGAACAACATGTACGGCTGGGCCGCGAATGGCCGCCGTGGGCCGCCGGTGGCGCAGGACTGGATGACCTACAACGCGCAGATCGGCGGCAGCATCCTGGGCGCGGATGGCCGCCCGGCGATCAACTCGCCCGCCAATGCGCGAAGCCTGACCGTGTATCGGGACCTGTTCCGCACCGCCGCCCCGCCGGGCGCGGTGAACTACGACTGGGCCGCGCGGCACGAGGCGTTTCGCCAGGGCATCGTGGCGCAGCATCAGATCTGGACGATCTCGATCCCGACCTATGAGAACCCCGAGATTTCCCGCATCGTCGGGCGCACCGGCATCATACTGGCGCCGACGGCCGAAGGCATGCCGAAGCGTTACGGCATTGGCGGTTGGGGCCTCGCTATCAATGCGGGCATCGACGAGCGCCGACGGGAAGCCGCCTGGGGCTTCGTGAAATGGGCCAGCAGTGCCGAGGTGCAGCGGCAGTTCCTCGATGCGAATGTCGGCGTCTTCACCCGCAAATCCGTGGTGAACGATCCCGCGCTCAGGGCGCGCTTCCCGTTCTTCTCGGTGGTGGATGAATCGCTCTCGAATGGCGATGCGGATTTCCGGCCGCGCATCCCGCAATACCCGCAGATCCAGGACCTTCTGGGCACGGCGGTGAATTCCGTGCTGGTCGGCACCGCTGATCCGCAGCGTTCGCTGGATGATGCGCAGGCCAGGGCGGTGCGGCTGTTCTGACATCGTCGTGAACCGGATGCCGCGCCGGCAGCTTGGCTTCGCGGCCAGGCGCCGGCTGTTCCTCATCATGATCGGGCTGCCGGCGCTGCTGTACATGCTGCTGGTGGCACTGTGGCCGCTGGGGCAGGGGCTATACTACTCCTTCACCGACTACACGCTGACGCGGCCGGGCCGCATCAACTGGGTGGGGTGGGAGAACTACGCCGACATGTTCGCCGATCCCTCGGCGCGGCAGGCGGTGGTGAACACCTTCGTCTTCACCTTCGCCGCGGTCGGGCTGCAATTGCTGGCCGGCCTTGGCCTCGCGATGCTGCTGTGGCGCGACAGCCGCTTCAACCGCGCCTGCCTGGCGTTGATGCTGATCCCGGTGACGGTGACACCGCTGGCCGTGGGCCTGATATTCCGCGCGATGCTGGAGCCCGATTTCGGCATCCTCGGCTATTGGGCGCGCGTGCTCGGCTTGTCGCCGACGCGCGGTTTCCTGGCGGATGAGAGCCTGGCGCTCGCGACGCTGATCGTCATCGACGTGTGGGAATGGACGCCGCTGATGGCGCTGATCCTGCTGGCGGGCCTGAAATCCTTGCCCACCGACATATTGGAGGCCGCCGAGGTGGATGGTGCGTCGCGGTTCCAGCGCTTCTGGCGCATCATCCTGCCGATGCTGCTGCCGGCGATCTTCCTGGCGCTGGTGATGCGCAGCATGGATGCCTTCAAGATCTACGACAGCGTCTTCGTCACCACCGGTGGCGGGCCGAACGACGCCACGAACGTGCTGATGTTCCATGCCGCGAAGATCGGCCTGGAATTCTTCCAGATCGGCGCGGCCTCGGCCATCTCCACCTTCATGCTGATCTGCGTCGGGCTGCTGGCCGCCAGCTTCGTGCTGATGATCCGTGCCGCCGAACGCAAACTGGGGGCGCGATGACGCGCGCACGCTGGGCACGGCATGCGGGGCAGGGGGCGCTGCTGGTGGCGCTGTTCGTCTTCCTGTTCCCGATCGCCTGGCTGTTCTCCACGGCCTACAAGCGGGCTGCCGACATCTTCGCGATCCCGCCCGTGCTGGCCTTCACGCCCACGCTGCGGAACTTCGAGACGCTGTTCCAGTTCTTCGACGTGCCGCAGCTGACGCTGAACACCATCATCATCAGCTTCGGCACGGCGATCGTGGCGCTGACGCTCGGCACGCCGGCGGCCTACGCGCTGGCGCGGCTGGACCGCTGGTGGGCGCATGGCATCGCCTATTTCTTCCTGGCGATCCGCATGATTCCCCCCGTGGCGATCCTGATTCCCTTCTACCTGATGATGCGCGACATCGGCCTGCTGGGCACCTATTGGGCACTGATCATCCTGGACGCGATGCAGAGCACCAGCTTCGTCGTCTGGATGATGTTCGGCTACTTCCGCGGCGTGCCGAAGGAGATCGAGGAAGCGGCTGTGGTGGATGGCTGCACGCAATGGGGCACATTCATTCGTATCGTCCTGCCGACGGTGGTGCCGGGCCTGATCGCCTCGGCGCTGTTCTGCATCCTGTTCGCCTGGAACAACTTCATCTTCCCATCGTTCCTGACGAATTCGCAGACGCGCCCGCTCTCGGTCGCGCTGGTCTCGGCCTATGGCAGCAACGAGATCAACTGGGGGACGATGGGCGCGCTGGCGCATTTCTCCGTGCTGCCCATCGTGGCGCTGGCGCTGCTGCTCAACCGCTATTTCGTGCAGGGGCTGACGCGCGGCGTGCACTGATCACGCGGGATAGGCCATGCCGGTCGCACCCAGCGTGCGGCCCTGCGAGCGATGGAAGGCGGTGGCGAGCGATGCCACGCGGCCATCGGCGAAGCCCGGGCCCAGGAAGGTGATGCCGGCCGGCAGCCCATCCGGCCGGAACCCGGCGGGCACCGCTGTGCCGCACAGCCCCATCAGGTTGACGAAGTTGGTGTAGATGCCAAGCCGTGTGTTCAGCGCGATGGGCTCGGCCTCGATCTCCGCGCGGCGATAGATGGTGGGCGTGGTCGGCACCACCAGCGCGGCGATGCGCTGCCACAAGGGCCGCGTGGCGGCGCGCAGCTCCGCGACACGATGGATGGCGCGGAACGCATCCTTGGCGCTGTAGCTGCCGCCGGATTGCAGGATGTGCCGCGTCACCGGGTGCATCGCCGCCGCATGCTCGGCCAGCAGCGCATCCAGCACCAGGGCCCGTTCGGCGATCCATGGCCCGTCATACAGGATGCGCTGCACCTCCTCGAAGGGGGTGAAGTCGACCTCCTCCATGGTTCCGCCCATCGCCTGCAGCCGGCGCAGCGCATCGGCGAACACCGCCTCCTGCGCGGTATCGCCGAAGAAGCGCAGCGCGTCGCCCTTCGGAATGCCGAACACGAAGCGCGCGGGTGGCTGTTGCAGACAGAGGTCCGCGGCATCGGCCTCCGGCCTGCTGAAGGGCTGCGTCGCGTCGAAGCCGGCGATGAGGCGCAGCACCGCCAGCCCATCCTCGCCGGTCAGCGCGAAGACCGACACCGTCTCGATCGTCTTCACGCAGCCACCGCCGGTGACGCAGGCGTTGGAAACGAGGCCCGGCGTGGGCTTCACGCCCACGATGTTGTTGAAGCCCGCCGGCACGCGGCCTGAGCCGGCGGCGTCGTTGGCGATCGAGAAGCTGGCCTGGCCAAGCGCCACAGAGAGCGCGGAGCCGGAACTCGAGCCGCCGGAGATGTAGGCATCGTCGAAGGCGCAACTGCAGCCGCCATAGGGCGAGCGCTGCCCCACCAGCCCGATGCCGAACTGGTCCATATTCGTCTTGCCGAGGCAGACCGCGCCCGCATCGAGAAGGCGCGAGATGGCCTGGCCGGTATTGTGCGCCATGTAGGCGGTCGGCGGGAATGCGTTCGTCGTCGGCATGCCCGGGACGTCGTTGCAATCCTTCACCGAGAACGGGATGCCATGCAGCGGGCCGCGCGGCGCGGCGCGGGCGGCGGCCATCGTGGCCTCGCGCGGGGCGAGGTGGATCCAGGCATGCGTCTCGCCGCGCGCAGCGATGCGATCATGGATCGTCGCAATGACGGCTTCGGGCGTTGTCGCGCCGCTGGCATAGGCGGCGCGCAGGGTCGGGAGATCGAGGCTGCCGGACCAGGTCACATCGCATCTCCCGCAAGCGCGTCGATGATGGCGGCAACGGTCGCCGTGGTGCCGAACAGCCCGTTGCCGAAGCGCGTGATGCGCAGGATGGCCGCGTGGTGCGCCGGTACCTCGGCGCAGCAGGCATCCTCGGCCAGCAGGCATTCGAAGCCGCGGTCATTCGCTTCGCGCATGGTGGCGTGCACCGCGCCATCGGTGGTGGCGCCGCAGAGGATCAAGTTGCGCGCCCCACGGATGCGCAGCACCTGGTCGAGCGCCGTGCCTGTGAACGCGCTCCACCCCGCGCGTTCGACGATATCGAGGGCGGCGGGTGGGCCGAGTGCAGGCAGGATTTCAAGCGCCGCGCCATCCAGGGGTGGCTGAGCATCTACCGCCTCGCCCCTGTCAAATCGCGGCGACCCAAGCGCCTCGGCGCGGCGGCGGGCAGTGAACAGCACCGGCAGTGCGGCACGGCGCGCTGCCCGAACCAGCCGCGCCGCCGCAGCCTCCATGTCCGGTTGTCTGAGCAGCGCCATCAGCCAGGCTTGCATGTCGATGACGAGCAACGCCGTGTCCGCGGCGCTCCAACTGCCATCGAAGGGCCACGCATAGGGTTGCGCGGCAACCTGTCGGAAGCTCATGCGCCGATCTCGCGCAATTCGTCCGCGCTGCGCATCACGCGCCCCCAGCGCCCGCCGCCAGCGCGCAGGATGGCGAGCGTCGCCTCATGGTTGCGCGTCTCGACCGCCGCGCAGCAATCCTCGAGCAGCGTCGCGCCGTAGCCATGATCGGCCGCCTCGCGCATCGTCGCCTGCACGCAGCAATCGGTGGTGACGCCGGCGATCAGCAGGTGGTGCAGGCCGCGCGCGCGCAGCAGACGGTCCAGCGCAGTGGCGTGGAAGGCGCCCTTGCCGGGCTTGTCGATCACCGCCTCGTCCGCGCGCGGCGCCAGTTCCGGCACGATCTGCCAGCCTGGCTCGCCACGCGTGAGGATACGGCCATGCAGGCCTGCGTCGCCGATGCCGAGGCCGTGGGCGCGCGTGCGCCAGCGCTTGTTGGCGGGCAGGTCGGCGAGATCGGGCCGGTGGCCCTCGCGGGTGTGCAGGACCGGCAGGCCGGCGGTGCGGCAACGGTCCAGCACCGCGGCAATGGGCGCGATCACGGCGCGCGTGTTGCTGACATCCTCGCCGAGTTGGTCAACCCACCCGCCCGGCGCGCAGAAATCGACCTGCATGTCGATGATGATGAGCGCAAAGCCATTCACGCGTGATGGCGTTCCAAGCCGCCGACGACCGTGGCGAGCACGCGCGTGCCGGCAATTTGCGCCGGATCGCCATCGAGAATGTCACGATCCAGCACTACGAAATCTGCCAGTTTGCCGATCTCAAGCGAGCCCTTCTCGCCTTCCTCGCGCTGCGCCCAGGCGCCGAGCCAGGTGTATGCGCGCAGCGCCTCGCGCGCCGACACCGCCTCGCGCGCATCGAGGTCGGCGCCGGTCGTGGTGCGGCGCGTGACCATCGCGGCCATCGCCGTCCAGGGTGAGACGCGGCAAACCGCGAAATCCGAATGCCCTGGCGCGGGCACGCCGGCGTCGATCAGGCTGCGATGTGGCCACATCCAGCGCATCGCATCCTGCCCGCGATTGGCGGCATAGGCCTCGCCCAGCTCGTCCATGAAGCCGGTGGCCGAGGAATCCACGAAGCCGCCGCGCTTGAGGCGCTGCAGGATCGGCGGCGTGACGTAGCAGCAGTGCTCCACGCGCATGCGATGATCCGACACGGGATGCGCGGACAAGGCGGCCTCCATCACATCCAGCGCGAAGTCGATGCCGCGGTCTCCCACACCCTCGATCATCACCTGCAGCCCGGCCTTGTGCGCGGCGGTGGCCCGCTGGGTCAGGTCCTCGCGATCGTAGAGCAGCATGCCGGTGTTGGGCTGCGGTTCGCCGGGGACAGGCGTGCCGACATAGGGATCCCAGTAGGCCGCGGTGCGGCCGCTGGTGGAGCAATCCGGGCACCATTCCACGCCGATCAGCCGCAGCCACGCATTGCCGAAGCCGGATTGGATGCCCGCACCGATCAGGTGCGGGATGAGCGGCTCGTCGCGGCCGCTGGCGATGATGCCCATGCGCATGCGCCAGAGCCCCTCGCGCTGCATGCGCTGGTAGGCGCGGATGGCCTTCGAAGGTGTCAGCGAGTTCGCGACGGATGTGATGCCTTCGGCCAGGCATTGGTCCTGCACGAGTTCCATGCCCTCGGCGATGTCGGCCTCGCTGTCCTGGCCATGCACGGCATTGAGGAAGACATGCGCCGCGGTCTCGCGCACCAAGCCGGTGAAGCTTCCATCCGCCAGACGGTCGAAGCGGCCGAAGGGCGGGTCGGGCGTATCGGCATCGATGCCGCAGGCGGCGAAGGCTGCGCTGTTCGCGAGGCCGAGATGCCCATCGGTGCGCAGGATGAAGATCGGCCGGCCGAGGCTTGCCGCAGCAAGCTCGGCGCGCGTTGGATAGCCGCCCGACTGGCGCTCGTTCAGCCGGTAGAAGGCGCCCCAGCGCCCAGGCGGCAGTGCCGCACAGCGCACACGGATGGCGGTCAGCAGTTCGTCGCGCGTGCGCACCCGGTCCGGCGAAACCAGCGTCCATGCGCGCAGGCGGATGGCGTAGGCATCCGGATGCGCGTGGCTGTCCACGATGCCGGGCACCACGCGCCTTCCCTCGGCGTTCAGCACGCGCGTGCTGCGGCCGATGTGGTCGCGAATGGCGTGGTCGTCACCGATCGCCACGATACACCCGCCCAGTGCGGCCAGTGCCGTGCATTCGGTGCCCGCGGCATCCATCGTGGCGATGCGCGCGTTGAGCAACACCAAGTCGGCGTTCACGCCGCCCTCCGATCCAGCGCGTCGCGCAGCCGGTAGTAGGTGCCGACGATGGGCAGGAACCACGGGTTGCCCGTGTAGAAGGGCCGCGTCGGGAAATCGAGCCCATCCAGGCCGAAGCTCTCATTCGCGGCGCCGGCAAGCTTCAGCGCGGCGTTGTGGCCGAGCCAGGTGGCCATGGCCACGCCGCTGCCCTGGCAGCCGGCCGCGTAGTGCATGCCGTCCTGCACGCCGATATGGGGCAGGTAGTCGAAGGTGAAGGCCACGTTCCCGGTCCAGGCGTGGGTGATGCGCGTCTTCGCCAGTTCTGGAAACACGGCCGACATCATCGCGTGCAGGGCCGGTGCGCTTTGTTCGGCAGTCGCGCTGCGGAAGCTGGCGCGCCCGCCCCACAGCACGCGCTTGCCGTCCGGGGACGGGCGGAAATAGTTCAGCACCAGCTTGCTGTCGCTGATCATGCGCCGGCCGGGGAACAGGCGGTCCATCGTCTCGGGCGGCAATTCCTCGGTCGCGATGATGTAGGAGTTCAGCGGCACCAGGCGGCGGGCGAGCCACGGCATGGCGGTGCCGCGCTTGTCGAGCGAGTAGCCGTTGGTGGCCACCAGCACCGCATCGGCGCGCACCTCGCCCTGGTCGGTGGCGATGCGGAAGCCGCCGGCCTCGCGCTTCACGCCCTGCACGCGCACGCCATCCACCAGGACGGCGCCGGCGCGCTCGGCTGCCTGGGCAAGGCCACGCGCGTATTTGCCGGGATGCAGGCTGCCCGTGGCCGCTGCCGCCATGCCGCCGTGATAGAGATCCGAGCCCAGGAATTCGCGCTGGCGCTGCTTCGGGATCATCTCGGTCGGCAGGCCTGTGAGTTCCGCGATCCAGGCCGCCTTGCTCGCCATGGCGCGGTAATGCGCCGGCGACCAGGCGCCGACATAGCGGCCGCAGCGCAGGTAGTCGCAATCGATCCCCTCGCGCGCGATGGTTTCCTCGATGAAGGGGAAAGAGGCTGCGGCGGCCTGGGTGATCTGCCGCGCCTTCGCCTCGCCGTATCGTTGCGCAAGCCCGGCGGAGGCGATCTTCAGCCCGCCGGACACCATGCCGCCATTGCGCGAGGATGCGCCCCAGCCGATGCGCTCGGCGTCGAGCACGGCCACCGCATGGCCCAGCCGGCGCAGCGTGAGCGCGGCGGAAAGCCCGGCATAGCCACCGCCGATGATCACCACCGGCATGTGATCCGGCAGGGGCGTGTCGCGGTCCGGCGGCTCCGCGGCCTCCCACCACCAGGGGCAGGCCTTGAAGCCGGGCGCGAAGAGAGGGTGCATTTCCTGCATTGCCGTGGAAGGCGTCCCGCTGTTGACTTGGCGCAGGTTCCTGCCGGACGACGATCCGATCAAGGGACTATGCGGGGCACAGGCAGGAGAATCACGCGATGGTCGGTTTGCAGAGCTTCCAGCAGGATTGCGTGGAACTCGCGTTCCGCAGCTTTCGCCGCGGCCAGGTGAGCCGGCGCACGTTGCTGACGGGCCTCGCGGCTTTGGGCGTCGTGCCGGCGCGCGATGCCTCGGCACAGGCGCCGCGCCAGCTGGTGATGGTGAACTGGGGTGGCATCGCCAACCAGGGCTTCGGGCAGTTCTACGGTGACCCCTTCACCGCCGCGAACCCCGGCGTGCGCGTGGTGCAGGACAGCACCGGTCCCTCCGCCGGCCGCATCCGCAGCATGGTCGAAAGCGGCCGCGTCACGTGGGATATCTGCGACAGCTCCGCCACCTCGTCCTTCCTGTTGGGAGGGCTGAACCTGCTGAATCGCGTCGATTACGGCGTGGTGAAGCGCGAGGACGTGATCGGGCCGACCTTCGCACTGGAGCACGGCGCGGCGCCCTATTCCTTCAGCAACGTGCTGGTCTATGACAGCACGAAGTTTCCGCAGGGCGGCCCGACGAGCTGGGCCGATTTCTGGGATCTGCGGCGCTTTCCCGGCACCCGCCTGCTGCGGCGCGACGCGGCTGGCGCGCTGGATGCGGCGCAGCTCTCGCTCGGCAAGGATCCGGCGAACCTCTATCCGCTGGATATCCGTGCCACATTGGCCCGGGTGCGCGAGATTCGTCGCAACACGGTGTTCTGGAGCAGCGGTTCGGAGTCCGAGCAATTCATCCGGACGGGCGAGGCGGTGATGGGCCAGATCTGGCACACCCGCGCCAAGGTTCTCGAAGCCGAGAGCAACGGCCGCTTCAAGTTCATCTGGAACCAGGGGATCCTGCAGCCCGGCATCTTCGTGATGCCGCGCGGCAACCCCGGCGGCGCGCTGGTGCAGCAGCTGCTGGCCTCGATGCTGGCAAACGCGCCGCAGCAGGTGGAGCTGCTGAAGTTCCTCGGCAATGGCCCGACCAACCCGCGCGCCGCCGCGCTGGTGCCCGAGGAGTTCAAGCGCTTCAACCCGACCGAGCCCGCCAATGCGCGGCTGCAGGTGCCGCAGGATGGGCGCTGGTGGGGGCAGAACTATGCGCAGGCGAATGCCGACTACATCGACATGGTCACTGGCTGAGGGCGCGGGCACGGGATGTCGGCCACCGGCCACGCGCTTGCCTTCCAGGGGCTGACCAAGCGCTATGGCGGCTTCACCGCCGTTGAGGATGTGTCGCTGGCCGTGCAGCAGGGCGAGTTCCTGACGCTGCTCGGCCCGTCGGGCAGCGGCAAGACGACCATCTTGATGTGCATCGCCGGCTTCGTGGCGCCCAGCGCGGGCGCCATCCTGCTGGACGGCCGGGACATCACGGCGCTGCCGCCGGAGAAGCGCGATTTCGGCATGGTGTTCCAGGGCTACGCGCTGTTTCCGCACATGACGGTGGCCGAGAACGTGGCCTTCCCGTTGCGCGTGCGGCGCATGGGCCAGGCGGCGCGCGAGCAGAAGGTGCGCGCGGCGCTGGACCTCGTGCAGCTCAGCCAATTCGCGGACCGACTTCCCCGCCAACTTTCGGGCGGCCAACAGCAGCGCGTGGCGCTGGCGCGCGCGCTGGTGTTCGAGCCGGCGCTGCTGCTGCTGGACGAACCGCTGTCGGCACTCGACAAGAAGCTGCGAGCCGAACTGCAGGACGAGCTACGCGCGCTGCACAGGCGCATCGGACGCACCTTCGTGAACGTGACGCATGACCAGGAGGAAGCGCTGGCGCTGTCCGACCGCGTGGCGATCCTGAACCATGGCAGGCTGGTGCAGGAGGGTGCGCCAGCACAGCTGTACGAGCGGCCACGCACGCGCTTCGTGGCGGACTTCCTCGGCAAGTCGAACTTTCTGCAGGGTGTGGTCCGCGAGGCGGGGCCCGCGCATATCGGCATGCAGTCCGGTGCGACGCGCCTGACGCAGAGCCTGCCGCCCGCTGCCCCGCGGCCAGCGCTCGGCACGCCCGCGCTGCTGTCGCTGCGGCCCGAAAAGATCGTGCTGCTCGCCGATGCCGAGAATGCCGAGAATGAATCCACCGGCATCATCCGCACCTGGTCCTATCTCGGCGCCGGCTTCTCGCTTGTCGTCGAAACGCCCGATCTCGGCCTGCTGCGCGTGGTGCTGCCCAGCTGGCGGGCGCCGATCGCGCCGGCAGAAGGCTTGGCGGTGCGGCTTGGCTGGGCGGCGGATGCCAGCGTGCCGGTGATGGAAGACGCGGCGTGAGCTCTCCGGCGCGCCACCAGGCCGGCTGGTATGCGCTGATCCTGCCCGCCTTCCTGTTGATGACGCTGTTCTACATCGCACCGATCCTGCAGGTGCTCGCCATTTCCTTCACCGAGCCGCAGCCCGGCCTTGGCAATTACGAGAGGCTGTTCACCAGCGAGAGCGTGCAGCGCGTCATTGTCACCACTTTGCGCATCTGCCTGATCACCACCGTGCTGGCGTTGCTGCTTGGGTATGTCCTGTCCTATCGCATCGCGCTGGCGGGGGCGGCGGCGCGGCGCTGGTGGATCCTCGCGGTGCTCGTGCCGCTGTGGATCAGCGTGCTCGTGCGCGCCTTCGCCTGGGTAACGCTGCTGCGGCGGCAGGGGCTGGTGAACAACGCGCTGCTGGAAGCTGGCATCATCGCGGAGCCCCTCGCGCTGGTGTGGAACGAGTTCGGCATCGTCGTCGGCATGGTGCACTACATGGTGCCCTATGCGGTGCTGCCGATGCTGGCCAGCATGCGGGAGATCGACCCGCGCCTGCTGACGGCGGCGCGCGGGCTGGGCGCGCGGCGCGGCGACGTGTTCTTCCGGGTGTTCCTGCCGCTGTCGCTGCCCGGCCTGGTGGCTGCGGGCGTGCTGGTGTTCATCTTCTCGCTCGGCTTCTACATCACGCCGGCCATCCTGGGCGGCGGCAAGACGCTGATGGTGGCGGAGTGGATCGGGCTGCAGATCCTCGATCTGATCCGCTGGGGCCTCGGCACCATGATGGCCACCATGCTGATCGTCGCCATACTCGTCACGCTGGCGGTGTTCTCCCGCGTGGTCGATCTGCGCCGGCTGTTCGGGGCTGGCGCGTGACAGAGGGCGCGCATCGCCCCGGGCCCTTCGCCAATGGCATGGCCTGGGCGGTCGCGGCGTATCTGTTGCTGCCGATCAGCATCGTGCTGCCGGTCTCGCTCACAGACCAGCGCTTCCTGTCGCTGCCGCAGCACGGCTTGAGCCTGCGGCATTACGCGAACCTGTTCGGCTCGGCCGAATGGCTCTCTTCGATCTGGCAGAGCTTCACCATCGCGATTGTATCCACCCTCATCGCCGTGCTGGCCGGCACGCTGTGCGCCATCGGCTGCTGGCGCCTGTCGCATCGTGGCACCGAATTCGTGCGCGCGCTGATGCTGCTGCCGATCATGATTCCCTCCATCGTCTACGCCGTCGGCCTATATCGCTACTTCGCGCGGCTGGACCTTCTGGACAGCTTCGTCGGCGTTGCGATCGCGCATGGCGTCACCGGCATCCCTTACGTGGTCATCACTGTTTCCACGGCATTGGCGGCCTTCGACCCGCGGCTGGAACAGGCGGCGCGCGGCATGGGGGCAAGCTTGATGCAGACGCTGCGCTGGGTGATCCTGCCGCGCATCGCCCCCGGCATCGTCTCCGGCGCCATTTTCGCCTTCATCCACAGCTGGGACGAATTGGTGATCGTGCTGTTCATCGCCAGCCGCGACGTGTTCACCCTGCCGCGCCGCATCTGGGACGGCATCAACGAAAATCTTGATCCCACCATGGCAGCGGTGGCGGTGCTGCTGATCCTGTTCACCCTGCTGCTGCTGTTGGCCGACATGGCGCTGCGCCGCCGCCGCGAAGACTGACAGCGAAACTTCTTCCGCCGAGGGGAGGCCCAGATGTCCCGCGCCATGAGCGAATTCGACCACCGCTACAACATGCTGATCGAACGCTTCGCGAGCGAACCGGAGCCCGGCTTCGAGACCGAGGCCGAGCAGCGCTTCGTCTGGGGCCGGGCCTGGGGCTGCAACTCCGATGTCGGGCGATTGCGCATGGTGCTGATGCACCGCCCTGGCGAGGAGATGCGCGTGGTGGACACGCTGCCGCACATCCCGGAGCTGAACGCCTTCGGCGACCCCACGACCGGCGCCTATTGGCGCGGCGATGTCCGCCCGACGCTGCAGGAACAGCAGGCGCAGCATGACGCGCTGGTTGTCGCGCTACGCGAGGAGGGCGTCGAGGTGGTGTATCTCCGGCGCGCCGCGCCAGGCCGGCACAAATCGATCTACACGCGGGATTCCTGCATCGCCGTGCAGGGCGGCGCCATCGTCACGCGCATGGGGCCGCGCATCCGCCGGGGCGAGGAAGCGCCCGTCACCGAGACGCTGGGCGGCATCGGCATGCCCATCCTGCGAACGATCCACGGTGCCGGGCTGATGGAGGGCGGCAGCTTCGCCTTCATCAGGCCGGATGTCGCGGTCGTCGGCGTCTCCTCCCGCGTCAACGAGGAGGGCGCGCGGCAACTGGAGCAGGTGCTGGCGGTGCAGGGCACGCGGCTGATCCGCGTGCAGATCCCGGGCTATCGCCTGCATATCGACGGCGCCTTCGTGATGATCCACCACGACGTCGCCATCGTGAACCCGACAACCCTGCCCTTCGTCTTCATGGAGGAGTTGAAGCGACTTGGCGTGCGCATGGTGGCCCTGAACCACGAGGACCCGTCCTGGGCGGTGAACTGCCTGGCCGTGGCGCCAGGCCGCGTGCTGATGAGCGACCAGGTGAGCGCGCGCACGCAAGATGCGCTGGACAAGGCCGGCATCGCCATCCGGCTTGTCGCCTACGACAAGGTGGGCCTCGGCGGGGGTGGTATCCACTGTTCCACCAGCCCGCTCATCCGCGACGCCGTGTAGGGCGCCGCGCCGCCAGGGCTGCTACCGCTTCGTCACGCCCCAGAACACCGGGACGGTCGTGGCGCGGATGCCCTCGACATTCGTCCGATGCGCGGCGAGCGTGCGGAACTGGCCGGCGTTGATGTAGGGCAGAACTTCATAGGCCCGCGCATGCACGCGCTGCAGGATGGCGTTGCGCGCCGTCGGGTCGTTCTCCTCCCACCAGGCGCGGCGCAGGTCTTCCAGCGGCTGGTCGCAGGGCCAGCCCGTGAGGCCGCCTTCGCAGGGGCTGGCGAGGTAAAGGTTGGTCAGCGGGTTCTGCCCGTCGAGCACATTGGCCACGGTGACGAACAGGTTCCATCCACCCTGGTCGGGCGCCTCGCGGCGGTTGCGCCGCTGGGTGAGGGTGGCCCAGTCCATGCTCGGCACGTCCATGACGAGCCCCGCGCGCTGGAAAGCCTGCGCCATCACCAGGGTTGCGGCGTTGTTGATCGGGCTGTCGGCCGCATTCATGAAGACCACGCGCTGCCCGTTGTAGCCGGCCTCGCGCAGCAGCGCGCGGGCGCGCTCCAGGTTCGGCTCGCGCAGCCCCTGCGCGCCGGCACTGCTTTCCAGTGGCGAGCCGCAGAAGAAGAAGGCGGGGCAATACGGGACCTGCTCGGTCGGGCGGATGCCGATGCCCTGCAGCACCTCCTGCTGGTTCACCAGGTGCAGCAGCGCCTGGCGCGCGGCCGGGTTGTTGAAGGGCGGCTGCGTGTGGTTGATCCGCAACCACACCATGAAGCCCACCGGGTTCAGCGCCATGGTGCGGATGTTGCGGTTGCGCTCCAGCGTCGGCACGAGGTCTGGCGAGGGCTGCTCGATGAAGTCGATCTCACCGGATTGCAGGGCCGCTGCCGCGGTGGCGGGATCGGGCATCGCGACCCATTCCAGGCGGTCCACCTGCACCACCTTGCCGCCGGCGAGGCCATCGGCCGGTTCGCTGCGCGGGCGATAGGCCGCGTTGCGCGTGTAGACGGCCCGATCGCCAACGCGCCACTGGCTGGCCTGGAAGATGAAGGGCCCGCTCCCGGTGGCATCGGTGATGGCGGTGTTCGCCGGCGTCTGCGCGATGCGTTCCGGCATCACGAACAGCGCGCTGGCGGTGGGCCGGGCCAGCGCCTCGGTGACGAGGGCGAAGGGGCGGGCGAGGCGGATGGTGAAGGTCTTCTCATCCACCACATCCAGCGAGGCGGTGGCGGCGGCCAGGGCTCGGCCCACGATGTCGCGCTGCGCCCAGCGGCGGATGGAGGCCACGGCATCCGCGGCGCGCACCGGCTGACCATCATGAAAGGCGAGGCCATCGCGCAGGGTGAAGCGATGCATCAGGCCATCCGCGCTGACCTCATGCTGCTCCACCATCTGCGGCCGGGCGACGCCCTGGCTGTCCAGCGCGAAAAGCTGATCGTAGACCATGAAGCCGTGGTTGCGCACGAAGGCGGCGGTGGACACCACCGGGTCGAGGCTCGCCAGATCGTTGATGAGCACCACGCGCAGCGTGGATTGCGCCGCCGCGGGTCCGGCGGCCGCGAGGGCGAAGGCGGCGCCCGCCGCCAGGTGAAGCCAACGCCGGCCCATACGCATCGCGGCTCTCCTGCCATTCACCCGGACAGCATCCACCCACCCCATGCCGCGGTGCAAGCCGTGCCGTTCAGCGCCCCTCGCCATCCCGCGGCGAAAGGCCATAGCGCGATACCAGGGCCCAGACATGCGGCGGCACCATGGCCTTCATCCGGCGCGGCACCTGGCGGCGCAGATGCAACACGGTTTCCACCGCCTTCATCTCCACGCGGGCACGCGCGAATTCCAGGCCACGCGGGCCGATGCGCGGCATCAGCCAGCCCACCAGCGGGCGCAGCCAATCCGGCATGCGGCGCAGCGGCAACCCACCGGCGGCACGTTCGGTATTCGCCAGGAAGCCCTTTACCGCGCCGTCGCGCTTTCCTGCGCTGCCAGGTGCTTCTGCCAGCAGCTCTTCGCCGAGCATCGCCAGCAATTCCTCGCCACGCTCGTTGCGTACCAGCAGCCATTGTGCGCCCTGGCCGCCCATGTAGCCCACGGTGATGTCGGCCAGTACGTTGGTGTAGTCCACGCAGGTGCGGCAGGTCAGCGGAAAGAAATCAGGCGGCAGCTGGCTGATCGGCAGCTGCAGGAAGGGGATGGTGCGCGTGCGCCCGTCATCGTGCCGAATCTCCACATGGTAGTCGGCGCGAAACTCCAGGTAGCTGATGCTTTCGGGATCCTCGTCGAGCAGCGCGAGGAAGCTGTGGAAATTCTCGGTGGTTGTGTTGTCCGAGCAGGGGGTGCCGATGACGTAGAGGCGCTCGAACCCCAGTTCGCGCTCCAGCGCGCGCAGCGCATAGACCTGGCATGGGATGCCGATGATGGCGAGGCGGCGGAAGCCGCGCGCTCGCGCCGGTTCCAGCAACGCGAGCAGCGGCGCATAGCCCATCCGCATGCCGCGGCACTGCGCCATGCCTTCCGCCCGCGTGACGATCACGGGCACGGGGCGCCAGCGGTCCTCCGGGTGCGGCGCCATGGTCAGAACAGCGTCGACCATGCCGCGCTCGAGCAGCCTCTCGGCGATGCGCGTCGCGATGCCCGTCCATTGCGCGCCCTGCCGCGGCGGCGTGAGTGACGCGCGGAGCATGCGGCGGAAGGGGCCGAAATGCAGCTCGTCCGGCCGCGCGGGATCGCGCGCCCGGCCATGCACCTCAGCCTCCAGCGCCGCATAGTCCGGCTTGATGAACTGGCAGGCGCGCCCGCAGGCCTTGGCATCGGCAGTGCGGGAAATGCCGCAATCGGTGCATAGCCCGCGCGGCGAAGCGGCGCCGACCGGCGGAACCCAGATCGCGGGCTCCGATGCTGCGCCCCTATCCATCGATGCCACGCGCCACGCCTCTTGCTTCTTCCGGCCAGCCTAGGGGCGCGGCGCGCGGCGCGCCAGCGTGGTTCAGGCAGCGAGCGGCGGGTAGTCGGTGTAGCCGGGCGCGCCGCCGCCGTAGAAGGTCTTGCTGTCGGCGGCGTTGAGCGGCGCGTTGGCGTGAAGCCGCACCGGCAGGTCGGGGTTGGCCAGGAAGGGCACGCCAAAGGCGATGGCCTCCGCCCGGCCGGCGCCGAGATCGGCTTCCGCTTTCGCGCGGTCGTATCCGGCGGCGAGGATCACCTTGCCGCCGTAGTGCTTCTGGGCGAGGGCAGCGATGTCGAGCCCCGGCGGCGTGCCCATGATGTGCAGCCAGGCGAGCCGCTTCGGCGCCAGCGCCTTGAACAGATGTGTGTAGGTGCCTTCGACGTCGTCGTCATGGATGTCGTTGAAGGTGCCGCCGGGGCTGACGCGGATGCCGACGCGCGCCGCGCCGATCGCGCCGATCGCGGCATCCACGGCGCCGAGCACGAAGCGCGCGCGATTCGCGATCGAGCCGCCCCAGCCATCGCTGCGCTGGTTGGTGTTTGGCGCGAGGAACTGGCTGGGCAGGTAGCCATTCGCGGCGTGCACCTCCACGCCATCGAGGTTGGCCGCCACGGCGTTGCGCGCCGCGCTGCCGTAGCTGGCGACGGCGCGCGCGATCTCGGCCTCGGTCATGGCGCGCGGCACGGGCATGGGCTTCGCACCGGCATGGGTGAACATGTCGCCCGGTGCGGCGATGGCGGATGGCGCGATCGGCGTCTCGCCCTCCAGCAGGTCGGGGTGGGAGATGCGGCCCACATGCATCAGCTGCGCGGCGATGCGCCCGCCCTTCGCATGCACCGCGGCCGCCACGGCGCGCCAGCCCGCGACCTGCGCCTCGTTGTAGAGGCCGGGAATGTCGATGTAGCCGCGCCCCATGGCTTCCGGCGCGGTGCCCTCGGTGATGATCAGCCCGGCGCCGGCGCGCTGGGCGTAGTATTCCGCGTTCAGCGCGTTCGGCACATTGCCGGGCGAGCGGTTGCGCGTCATGGGCGCCATGACGACACGGTTGGCGAGGGGAATGTCACCGAGCGTGGTAGGCGTGAACAGGATGCTGTCATGCGACATCGGCGGTATCCTTGCAGGGCGCGGCGGAACGCCGCTCGCTGCGAGAGGTGGTGATGCCGCGGCGAGGGCGCCATCAACTCCTGCGGATGCGCGTCATTCGGCGTTGTGATGGGGTTTGGTGCTCATTCGGGCTCGCCGGCTGCAACCCAGTCCCGGTAGGCGGCGTTGACGGCGGGGTTGGGTGGATAGAGGCCGAGCAGCGCCTCGCCCTTCAGCACGCGGCCGCGGATGTAGCGTTCCACGCGGTCCTGCTCCGCCGCGGCAGGCAGCAGCGCCGCGGCGAGATGCGCCGGGCAGATGGCGACGCCGTCGCTATCCGCCACGACATGGTCGCCCGGGAAGACGGTGACGCCGCCGCAGGCGATCGGCAAGCCGGTGTCCGCCAGCATCAGCGCGACGAAGGAGGGCGGCGGCGCGGCCGCCTTGCAGAACAGCGGCAGGCCGAGGGCGGCAATCTCCGCCACGTCGCGCATCGCGCCATCGCACACCACGCCCGCCACGCCGATGGCCTTGAGGCGTGCGCAGATGACGTCGCCGAGAATTCCAGCGTCCTCGCGCGCCATGCCGTCGATGACGAGCACGTCGCCGAGCTTCAGGCTGTCGAGCAGCGTGTGCATCAGCGCGTCGGGGTTGGACAGGCTCTGCGCTGCCAGCATGTCGTCGCGCACCGGCAGGTAGCGCAGGGTCACGGCGGGGCCGGCGAAGCGGCATTGCGTGGGATCGGTGGCGCGCAGGCCGCGGATGGCGGCGTTGCGGATGCCGTGCTGCTTCAGCAGCAGCGTGGTGACGGTGGCGGCGCTGGCATCGGTCATCGACATTCCTTGGGCATGTTTCGGCTGATTCCTATTCGGCAGTCGCGCCTGAGGCGCGCACGGCCGGGCCCCAGCGCTCCGCCTCGGCGCGGATGAAGGCGGCGAAGGCGGCGCGGGTGCTGCCCTGCGGAATGGCGCCGCCCTCGCTGACGCGCCGTGCCACCTCGGGTTCGCGTGCTGCGGCAGCGATGCTCGCAGACAGCCGATCCAGGATCGGCTCCGGCACGCGCGCTGGCGCCACGAAGCCGAGCCAGGATGTCGCCTCGAAGCCGGGGAAGGTTTCGGCCACAGTGGGCAGGTCGGGCGCCTGGGGCAGGCGCTGCGGCGTCGTCACGGCGATGCCGCGCAGCGTGCCCTCGCGCGCGAATTGCAGCCCGGTGACGACGACATCCACCATCATCGGCACCCGCCCCGCCTGCACATCCGCTATGGCGCCGGCGGTGCCGCGATAGGCCACGTGCGTCAGCGTGGTGCCGATGGCCTGCGCCAGCAATTCGCCCGCCAGGTGCTGGCTGGTGCCGACGCCGCCAGAGGCGAAGGCGGTGCCGGGATTGGCGCGCAGCCAACTCACGAGTTCAGGCAGCGTGCGTGCCGGCACCGAAGGGTGCACCAGGATCATGTTCGGGTTGATCGCGAACAGCGAAAGCGGTGCCACATCGCGATCCGGATCGAAGGGCAGGCTGCGATACAGATGCCGGTTGATCGCGAGGCCCGAGACGGTGGCCACGCCCAGCGTGGTGCCATCCGGCACCGCCTTCGCCACGAGGTCGAGCGCCAGGTTGCCACCGGCGCCAGGCCGCGGATCGATCACCACCGGCTGGCCGAGGTCACGCTCCATCTGCGTGGCGACGAGCCTTGCCATAAGGTCGCTGACGCCGCCGGGCGGGAAGGGAACGATCATGCGCATCGGTCGCGCGGGCAGACCCTGCGCGGCGGCGGCAGTGGCGCTGCCCAGAAGGGGCAGGGCCAGTGTTGCACGGCGTGTGAGCATCGGATCGTTCCCTATCCCATCGCGTTGGCGCGCATCAGCCCGCGCATCCAGCCCAGGGTGTAGACCATGCCCGTGGCCTCGTAGCCGACGGCCATGCCGCCGCCCTCCGCGGGCAACTGCCCCGCCGCGTCGCCCGCCATGGTCGGCGCGTGGTCGGGGCGGATCGGCACGTCGAGCCGCGCGGCGGCATAGGCGCGAAAAAGCGCGGCCATGTCGGTTATGCCCTCATCCGGGAAGGTTTCCTCGAAGGCCTCTGCCGTGCCGCGCAGGTCGCGCAGGTGGATGAAGCGGATCAGCGGCGCCAGGCGCGGCACCAGCGCCACCACATCCTCGCCGGCTGCCGCCAGCGTGCCCTGGCAGAAGGTGATGCCGAGCGCGGGGGAAGGCACCAGCAATGCGGCGCGCTGCAGTGCCTCGGCGGAGATCAGCACGCGCGCCACGCCTCGCAGCATCGGCACCGGCGGGTCATCCGGATGCAGCGCGATCACCACGCCTGCGCGTTCCGCCGCAGGCACCGCCGCCTGCAGGAAACGCTGCAGATTGGCCCAGATGGCGTCCGCCGGAACGGGCGTGTCCACCGCCGGGGGCAGCCGCGCTGCATCCGCCATGCGGAAGCGCGAGATGCGCGCGCCGCCGCGGCCGATGGCATCGCTCTCGGTGCGGAACCAGCCCGTGCCGGCCATGAAATTCTGGCAGATCAGGCCGATGCCAAGCCGCCCGGCCTCGGCCACCATCGCGCAGTACCGTTCGATGTCCTCGGCCGCGCCGGGCAGGCCGAGCTTGATGCGCGAGAGGTCGAACTGATCGCCCTCCAGCCCGATCAGCGTCATGCCGGCGGCCGCGAAGCGTGCATGCGCGCGGGCCAGCACGCCCGGCTGCCAGGGCGGCGCGTCCCCCGTCAGCTCTGGCGCGCATTTGGTGATGGCCTGCGTCACGCCCATCTGCCGCGTCAGCGCCCAGCGCCGGTCGGGGTGCGGGGGCAGCAGCATGGTGATGCGCATGGCGTGGCGCCTCAGCCGGGCTGGATGCCGAGGGCGCGGATCAGCGTGGCCCAGCGCTGCAACTCGCCGCGGTAGAAGGCCTCGAACTCGGCGATGCTGGCTGAAGGCGCGGGCTCGATTCCGGCCGTCGCCAGGCGGGTCTGCACCGCGGGGTCGCGCATCGTGGCGGTGATCGCCTCGAAGTAGCGCTCGACGATCGGACGCGGCGTGCCGGCGCGCACGAAGGTGCCGTGCCAGGAGCGGAAATCCACGCTCGGGCCGAAGCCGGCTTCGCGCGTCGTCGGCACCTCGGGCAGTTGCGGCAGACGGTTCGGCTGCATCACCGCGATGGCGCGCAGCTGCCGTGCGGCCAATTGGCCGAGCAGCGCGCCATCCACCGGCACGAAGGTGCCATCCAGCTGCCCGCCCATGATCAGCGGCATCATCGGCGCGCTGCCGCTGAAGGGCACGGGCAGGTAGCGGAAGCCGGCCTCGCGTGCCAGCAGCTGCGCGGCCAGGAACCCGGAGGTGCCGTGCCCGCCATGGCCCAGCGTCAGCTTCTCGGGGTTGGCGCGTGCGAAGGCGACCATCTCGCCCAGGGTGCGATAGGGCGTGTTCGGCCCCACCACGATCACCACGGCCACGGCGCTCATCTGCGTCACGGGCGTGATGTCGGCGATCGGGTCGTAGCCGACATTCATCAGCGACGGGTTGGTGCCCATGGTGATCGGTGCGAGGCCCAGCGTGTAGCCATCGGCGGGCTGCCGCAGCACGTGCTGGACGGAGATGTTGAAGGACGCGCCCGGCCGCACATCGACCACGACGGGCTGGCCGAGCCGCGGCGCCAGCGCCTCGGCGACGGTGCGCGCCACGAGGTCCACCGTGCCACCCGGGGGCGCGCCGCTGACGAAGGTGACGGGGCGCGTCGGCCAGGCCTGCGCGTTGGCGAGACGTGGCGCGGCCAGCAGCGTGGCGGCGCCGAGCAGGCTGCGGCGATCAAGGCGCATGGGGTTCCTCCGGGGCTTCTTGCGGCTTGTTCAAATACGAACTGGACATTCGGTTCTGAATACCCTAGGCAAGGTGGTGTGCGCCCGTCAACCGCCATGGACTCCCCTTGAGCGAGCATCGAATTCCCGCCGTCGAGCGCGCCATCCAGTTGCTGGACCTGCTGTGTGGCGGCGAGGCTCCGCCCGGCATCCGGGACCTGTCGGGCAGGCTCGGCGTGCCGCGCAGCACGGTCTATCGCATCCTGAATTCCTTCGAGGCGCATGGCCTGGCGCGGCGCGACGCGGCTGGCCGCTTCACGCCGGGGCCGCGACTGCTGGCCTTCGCGCGCGCCGTGCCGCAGGGCGTGGACCTCGTGACGCTGGCTGCACCGGTGCTTGAAGAACTGGCGGCCGCGGCGCGCGCCACCGCGAAACTCTCCGTGCTGGATGGCGATGCCGCGCTGGTGGTGGCGGTGGCGCCGGGCCCCGGGGCCTATTCCGTCACCACGCAGATCGGCCGTCGCTTTCCACTGCACGCCGGCGCGGCCAGCAAGGTGCTGGCGGCGCATATGCCCGAGGCGGCGCAGAAGGCGCTGCTGCGCGGCCGCCTGCCCCGCGCCACGCCGCGCACCATCACCAGCGGCAAGGCGCTGGCCACGGTGCTGCAGGCGGTGCGGGAGGAAGGTGTGGCCACCGACGAGGCCGAGTTCATCGATGGCGTGCACGCCGTTGCGGCGCCGGCCTTCGGGCCGGATGGCGCCTGCATCGCGGCGATCAGCGTCGCCTATCTGCCGATCGAGACGGCGACGCGCCGCGCCGAGTTGGCGGAAGCGGTGCGCACCGCCGCGCGCCGCCTGAGCGTGGCGCTGGGTGGCGGCTGAGCCTCAATAGCCCGCCTTCGCGTCCACCGCGTAGCCCCGCTTGGCGATCAGCATCGTGCGGTCGAACTCGCACACCAGCACGCTGGCCTGGTTGAAGCCGCGCGTGCGCACGCTGACGATCCCGGCATTGGGGCGGGATTTCGATTCGCGCTTGTCCAGCACCTCGCTCTCGCCCGACAGCGTGTCGCCGGCGAACAGCGGGTGCGTCAGCCGGATTTCCTTCCAGCCGAGATTCGCGATGGCCTTCTGCGACACGTCGCTGACGCTCATGCCCACCAGCAGCGCCACGGTGAAGGGCGAGCAGATGATGCAGCGGCCGAATTCGCTGTGCTTGGCGTATTCGGCATCGAAATGCATCGGGTGCTGGTTCATCGTCAGCAGGGTGAACCAGGTGTTCTCGGTCTCGGTCACGGTGCGGTTCGGGCGATGCTCGTAGATGTCGCCGACGCGGAACTCCTCGAAGTAGCGGCCGAAGCTCTCGCGGAAGCGGCCGGGGGCGACCTCCGTATGCGTCTGCACCATGCGGGCCATTCCTCATCTTGTCCGGACAAATCCTGTAGCGCGCGTCGGCCTGCCGCTCAACCACGCCGCGCGCGGATGGCGCGATAGGCCGGCGCCACCAGCGCCGGCGTGACGAACAGGGAAAGCTGGCCCGCCGCGATCAGCAGGCCGAGGTCGCTCTGCCCGGGCGGCCCCATTGCGGCCAGCAGCAGCACGAGGTTTCGCGTGCCCGAGACCAGGCCGGCCGAGAGCGCGCCGCGCACGGGGGCCCGTTGGAACAGCAGGTAGCCCAGCGCCTGCAGCGTCAGGTTGAGCGCCAGCACGAAGGCGAACATCGCCGCGAACTCGGCCGGTCGCACCGCCAATGCCGCGCCGACGCCATCCATGCAGGGGACCGCGGAGGCCGAGACCAGCAGCACCAGCCAGGCATCGATGCCGAGCGCCGCCTGCCGCAGTGCCGGACGCCCGACAATGCGCGCCACCAGCGCCGCGCCGGCGAAGCTGCTGCCCACCAGCAGCGCCAGCCGCGCTGCCATGGTCCAGGGTTCCAACTGCGCGCCCACGCCCAGCAGCCCCGCCACCAGCGGCAGCCAGATGGGCGCCAGCGCGTTGGACGGAATCGCCACCACGGTCAGCAGGGCCGCATCGGCGCCCAGCAGCAGCGCGAAGGCCGCTGCCGACATCAGCGATGGCGTGGCGCCGATCAGCACCGCCGCCGCCAGCCAGGCCGAGCCAGCGGGCATGAAGGGGGCCAGCAGCAGCCAGACCAGCAGCGGTATGCCGATGGTGACCCAGGCGAGGATCAGCACAGCCAGGCGCGGCTGCCGCAGCACCGCGCCGAAGGCAGCGGGCTCAACGCGCAGCAGCGCCAGCAGCATGACGGCGATCGAAACCCAGAGCAGCCAGGGGCGTGTGGCTGCAGCAAGGTCGGGCAGGAGGATGCCGAGCCCGGCGCCGAGCGCGATGAGTGCAAGCCCGTGCCGGCGGATCAATCCACCGAGCGCGGCGCTCATCCGCGCATGGAGTGCGGCAGCGCCGTCACGATCTCGGGGAACACCGTGATGATCGCCGTGAACACCATCATGATGACGCAGAAGGGCCAGGCATAGCCCGCGATCCTGAATATGCCCTCCTTCGTTAGGCTCTGGATCACGAAGAGGTTGAAGCCGACCGGGGGCGTGATCTGTGCCATCTCGATGGTGATGATCAGGAACACGCCGAACCAGATCGGGTCGAAGCCGGCGCCCACCGCCAGCGGCAGCGTGACCGGCAGGGTCATGACGATGGCCGAAAGCCCGTCCAGCACGCAGCCCAGCGCCAGGTAGAACAGCAGCAGTACAAAGATCAGCATCCAGGGATGCAGCCCCCAGGAGTCGATTGCGCCGGCGATCTCGGCCGGCAGGCCCAGGCGCGCCATCGCCTTCGAGAGGAACAGCGCGCCCACCAGGATCAACCCGATCATCGAGCAGGTGCGCACGGTGCCCAGCAGCGCTTGCCACAGGCCGGCGAGCGTCAGCGTGCGCTGCCCCACCGCGACCAGGAACGCCCCCAGCACGCCGATGGCCGCGGCCTCCGTGATGCTGGCGAAGCCGAAATAGAGGCTGCCCATGACGAACAGGATCAGGAAGGCGATGGGTGCCAACTGCCCGAGCGCGCGCACCGCCTCGCTGCGCGGTATCGCAGGCTCCTGCGGCGGCACCAGCGCCGGGTCGCGCCACGCCCGGAATGCGATGTAGCCCATGAACAGCAGGGCAAGGCCGAGACCCGGCACGATGCCCGCGACGAAGAGCTCGAGGATGGAGACGTCGGCGACGACGCCATAGACGATCATCGGAATGGAGGGCGGGATCAGGAAGCCGAGCGTGCCGGCACCGGCCAGCGAGCCGACCGCCAGCCGCCGGTCATAGCCGCGCGAGAGCAGCTCCTGCAGGGTGATGCGCCCGACCGTCGCCGTCGTGGCCGCGCTGCTGCCGGAGACCGCGGCGAACAGCGTGCAGCCCAGCACGTTCACATGCACCAGGCGCCCGGGCAGTCGTCGGGTCCAGGGCGAGAGGCCGCGGAACAGGTTCTCCGACAGCCGCGTGTGGAACAGGATTTCACCCATCAGGATGAACAGCGGCAGAGTGATGAGTTCCACCGATGTCGCGCTGGACCAGATGTCGCCGGCCAGGAAGCGGTCCACCCGCATGTCGCGGAACACTTCCAGCGCGACGATGCCGATCGACATCAGGCCAATGCCCACCCAGACGCCACCGGCGAGTGTGACGAGCAGCATGCCCAGAACGAGGGTGACCGGTCCGGTCATTCATGGCCTCCGCCGGAAAGGCCAGCGCTGTTGGCTTCCACCTGCTGGCGCAGCACCAGCCGGACGAGCCGCGCAACAAAGGCGAGCAGCAGCATCGAGACACCGAGGGTCAAGAGCCCCTGCGGAATCCAGATGGGCGTCGCCATCGGGTAGAAGGATGTCGAGCCGAAATCGTAGGTGCGCAGGAATTGCTGCCAAAGGGCGGAGCTTGCGAAGCCCAGCACACCGATGGCGAAGGCACAGCCTGCCATGTCGAGCAGCCGCGATGCCGCGGGCGGCAGGGCCTGCAGCAGGATCGCGACGCGGATATGCCCGCCCTGCCGCAGCGTCCAGCCGCTGCCGCAGAAGAGCACGAAGCACTGGAGGTATATGGCGTATTCCACGGCCCAGGGTTGCGACCAATTGAACAGCGAGGTCGCAACCACCTCGACGATCAGAATCAGCGCGAGCAGCGCCGCGGAGACGGCGGCGAACCAGGCGCCGAACGTGCACAGCCCATCGATCAGCCGCAACGTGCCGCGGAGTGCGCCGCCGTCGCTTGGTGTCCCGGTGGAGGCGCTCACCTGGCGGCGGTCCGACACCGCCGCGGCGCATCCGGCGTTGCGCTTCCGCGTCTCGGGAATAGTCTCTGTGCCGCTGCCCGAGAAGGACCGCCAACATGGCCGAACCCGATGCACATTTCACAACCACCATCGGTGCCGTGCCCGACAGCGTGGCGCTGCTGCGTCGGCACGCGCCGGAGGCCTTCGCGGCCTATCTGATGGCGCGCGAGGCGGCGTATCGGGAACCGCCTGCGGGCCACCTGCCGCTGGCCAGCAAGGAGCTGGTGTTCATCGTGCTGGATGTGGTCGCGGGCCATGTGGAAGGCGCGCTGGCCCATGCCGAGGCCGGGCTGCGCGCCGGGCTCACGCCGGGGCAGATCATGGAGGCGTTGAGCATAGCCATCCTGGTGCATGGGCATCACTGCTGGGCCGGCGCAGGTGCCGCGGTGATGCGCCATGTCGAGCGCCTCACCGCCACGCCCCTACCCTAGGCGTCACGCACGCCCGACGCGGCGGCGGAATTCCTGCACGATCGGGCCGGCGGCTGCGTTGCTGCGCACGAAATCATCCGCCATCGTCGCCGTGGCCTGGCGCAGCGCCTGCACCAGGGCGGGCGAGGGTTCCTCCACCGTCATGCCGTTCTGCCGCAGCTCGCCCATGCGCAGATCGTGCTCGCCTTTCGAGACGCTCCAGAATTCCGGCTCCAGGCGCTTCGCAAGATCCTGGATCGCGGTGCGCGTCGCCTGCGGCAGGCGGCGCCAGGCGTCGATGTTCACCACCATGAGGTTGGACGCCCACAGGTGATTGGTGATGTAGGTGTGCTTCAGGAACTCCCAGTAGCGCTGCGCCACGGCTGTGGTGCCGCTGGTCATCACCGCGTCGATGCGGCCCGAGGCCAGCGCGGGCACCACATCCGGGTTCGTCAATTGCTGTGGCACCATGCCGAGGCGCGTGACCATCTCGGCCGTCACGCGGTCGTAGGTGCGCATGCGGATGCCGCGCATATCGGCGGCGCTGGCGATCGGGCGCTTGAAGTAGAAGCACTGCAGCGGCCAGGGCACGATGTAGAGCACCACCTGGTTGCGGCGTTCCAACTCGCGCTCCCAGATCGGACGCACCAGGGAATGCATGATCGCCAACTCATCGTAGTTGGCGATCAGGAAGGGGATGCTCTCGATACCGAGCAGCGGCAGGTCCCCGACATTCTGGAAGGCGGCGAATTCCGCCATGGGCACCACGCCATCGCCCACGGCGCGCACCGTCTCGTTGGCCCGCACGCCGAGCGAGCCGCCCGGATGCACCGTCATCTGCACGGCGCCGTTGGTGAGGCCGCGCACCTCGGTCGCGAAGCGCTGCGCGTTGACGGTATGGAATTCCGACGGCCCCCAGGGGATCGACACGTCCCAGCGCGTCGGCGTCTGCGCCAGCGCCGCGCCGGCGGCGCCACCTGCGAGGGCGAGGCCACCCGCCATTCGCATCACATCGCGTCGCTGCATGCTTGTCTCTCCTCGCCGGCCGTCTGCCATGGGGTGCAAGCGAAGCACGCGCCGCGGGAGCCGACAAGGAATTTGTACGGACAAATCGGCGGCCAGCGGATAGCCTTCGCGCATGGATGAACCGCTTCGTCTGCTGCGCCACGGTGCCGTGGCAACCCTGCTGCTGGATCGCCCGGCGCGCCGCAACGCGATGACGCGCGCGATGTGGCGCGCCCTGCCGATTCTGCTGGCCGAGGCCGTGGCCGATGAAAGCATCGCGGTGCTGCGGGTGGAGGGCGCCGGCGGGCATTTCTGCGGCGGCGCTGACATCGCGGAATTTGCCCAGGCCTATGCGACGCGCGAGGAAGCGCTGGCCAGCAACAGCGCCATCCGCGACGCGGTCGAGGCACTGGCTGGCTGCCCGAAGCCCACAGTGGCGCTGCTGCGCGGCGCCTGCGTCGGCGGCGGTGTTGCGCTGGCCCTCGCCTGCGACTTGCGCTTCGCCGCGGAGGATGCGCGCTTCGCCGTCACGCCCGTGCGCCTCGGCCTGACTTACAGCCATGCCGATACGCGGCGGCTTGTGCGGACCATCGGTGCCGGGCGCGCCAAGGATCTGTTGTTCAGCGCGCGGCAGATCGACGCCGCGGAGGCGCTGCGCATCGGCCTGGTGGATCGCCTTTGGCCGGCCGCCGAATTCGGCGCCGCCATCGAGGCCTGCATCGCCGGCTTCGCGGCATCCTCCCGCCCCGCGCTGCGCGGCGTGAAGGCGATGGTGGATGCCATCGCGCAGGGCGCCGAGCAGGAGACGCCGGCGCTGCGGGCACTTTTCGAGGATCCCTTCGCCGGCGAGGATTTCGCGGAGGGCCAGCGCGCCTTCCTTGAGAAGCGGACCCCCCGATTCACGGCGCGCTGAGGGGCTCGCTACGCCAGCAACGCCTCGGCGATCCCCACCAGCAGTGCCTCGCGATACGGCCGCCCAATGAGTTGAACGGAACACGGCAGACCGCCATCCGTCGCAGGCCAGGGCAGTGCCAGCGCCGGCAGGCCGGCGATGTTGGCGCCTGCGCAGAAATCCGCCTGGTCGGCCGGTGCCGGGGTGCCATGCGGGAAGGCGCGCTGCGGTGCCGTGGGCAGCAGCAGCAGATCGCAGCCATCGAGCGCGCGAAGCATGGCGGCGCGCACGGCGGTGAGGCGGAACATCGCCTGAACCAGCCGCACCGCGCCTGCATCGCGCCCATAGGCGAGCGCGGCGCGGAAGGGCGCGCTGGCGGCGGCGGGATCGTCGATGAGGGCAGGGTGCAGCGCCGCGGCCTCGGCCTCGATCAGCAGCAGCCCGGCGCGCCGCGCTGCGCCAGGGTCCCAGCCCGGCATGGCAATCGGCACCACCGCGGCGCCGAGGCCTCGCAGCCGCGTAGCTGCCGCCTGCCATGCCACGGCGATGGCGGGCTCCATAGCCGCGTCCAACACCGGTTGCGGCAGGCCGATGCGGAGTGCGCGGATATCCGGCGGCGCCTCCGGCACGGCGCGCCAGCCGGCCGGGACTGGGCGGCTGGCGGCGTCGGCCGCATCCTCCACCACCATCGCCTCCAGCCCCAGCGCTGCGAGGCGCGGCGTAGCCGCCAGGGTGCCGAGATGATCGAGCGTGGGCGAAAGCGGCACCACGCCGCTGCGCGGCACAAGCCCTGTGGTCGGCTTCAGCCCCACCACGCCGCAATAGGCAGCAGGAATGCGTACCGACCCCATGGTGTCGGTGCCGATCGCGAGCGGCACGAAGCCGGCTGCCACCGCCGCTGCGGAGCCGCCGGAGGAGCCGCCCGGCGTGAAGCCCGGGCGCAACGGGTTCTGGCAGCGACCGAAGCCGGGCGTGTCGGTGGTGGCGCCCAGCGCGCCTTCATGCATGGCAAGCTTGCCGACCAGCACGGCGCCTGATCGGCGCAGCGCCTTGATGGCCGGCGCGTCCTGCGTGGCGACGCGGCCGCGAAAGGCGGCGATGCCGGCGCTGGTTGGCAGGCCCGCCACATCCACATTGTCCTTCACGCCGACAGCCACGCCCTCCAACGCTCCGCCGGGATGCGGGCGGGTCGCGGCGGCGGTGTCGATGCTCCAGAAGGCGCCGATGGCGGCATCCTCGCGCGCGATGCGTGCGAGCAGCGCGGCGATGTCGGCGCTCACGCGCGGCGCTCGTCGATCAGCCGGATCGGCTTCTGGCGGCTCTCGACCTGCGTCTGGGCAGCGAGCGCGCCCGGCTGCTCCAGCGCCACCGTGATCTCGACGCCGAGGCGCGTACGCAACGCCGCCTCCAGGCGCAGGCGCATCGCCTCATCGGGTGCACCGCGCTGCTCGAGATGCACAGTCATTGCATCCCGCGCGCCCTCGCGATGCACGCGGCAGATGAACTCGCCCGTCGCGCTCTCGCACTGGTCGACGAGCAGCGCGCCGATGCCGGTGGGGAACAGGTTGATGCCGCGCAGCTTCACCATGTTGTCGCTGCGGCCGAGGAAGCCGCGGATGCGGCGGAAGGGCACGCCGAGCGGATTCGCGCCACGCACTTCCTCTGTCACGTCATGGGTGTTGAAGCGGATGATGGGGAAGATGTCGTCCTTGAACAGGCAGGTGCAGACCATGTCACCGAGCGTGCCCTCCGGCACCGGCAGGCCCGTATCGGGATCCGCGATCTCCAGGGCGTGCGCATCCTCCATCACATGCATGCCGCTGCGATCCGGCCCTTCGCCAGCGATGATGCCAGTGTCGCCCACGCCGTACCAATCATACACCGCGGCGCCGCCCCAGGCGGCCGAGAGGCTGGCCTGGCTTTCGCTGCCGAGATGCGCGCAGATCAGCCGGATCGGAATGTCGCGGCCCGGTTCGAAGCCTTCCTCCCGCGCCACGTCGGACAGGCGCTTGATGTAGTCGGCGAAGCCGACGATGGCGGTGGCGCCGAATTCGCGCATCATGAACACCTGCTGCGTGCTGCGCGTCTCCACGCCCGTGCCGGCGCTCATGAAGCGCGCGCCGACCCAATGCGTCACGGTCTCCCGCACATAGTGCCCGCCATTGATCAGGCCATGGCCATAGACGCTATGCACCACGTCGTCGCGCGTCATGCCGGCCATCAGATACATGCGGGCCAGCAGGCGGTTCTGCACCTCGCGGCTTTTTGGCCCGAACAGCAGCGGCTGCGGCTTGCCGGTGGTGCCGCTCGTGGTCTGGAAGATGATCTGCGGCCGTGTCTCGCGCGGGTGGGCATCCTGCCCGTGGAAATCGCCGAGCGGTGGATAGGCGGCGACAGACTCCATGAGGTTCGACTTGTCGTAGGAGGGCAGCTTCGGCAGGTCGTCCAACCCGCGAATGTCGCCAGGCGCGATGCCCCGCGCGCCCCACAGCCGCTGATAGAAGGGCACCTTCCAGGCAAAGGCGAGGGTTCGCGCGAAGTCTCGCTCCTGCCGGGCGCGCAGTTCGTCGCGCGACAAAGCCTGCAGGGCGCGCGGGAAATCGGGCCCGATCGGAAAGTCGCGGACGAGCCCCGCATGGTCCATGGCCGTCCAGTAGTCGAAGGCAGGCATGCGGGCGGATTCCTTCACGGCAGCGCAGCGTCCAGCGTGGCGACGGGCGTGTCATCCGTCAGGGCGAGCGCCGCCGCAATCACGGCCTCGGCGCGCGGTGCGGTGATGCCGGCGCTGCGCATCAGCCGGCGCGCCTTGTCCAGCAGGGCGTCTTCCGGCCAGGGGTTCTCGGGGTCGCCGAGCGCATTGGGTATGCGCATGTCGCGCCTGGTGCCATCGGCGAGGCCGAGACGCACTGCGCCGCCGAAGCGCAGTGGATAGGCCGCGGTGAGCGCGGCATCGGTGTGCAGCGTGGTGCGCGCCCGCAGCGCCGCGACATCCGGCCGGGCGATGGCCGCCGGGGCGAAGGCCTCCAGCGGCGGCGGGCCATCCAGCAGCGCGACGGCCACCGCGTGCTGCAGCGAGAACTTCGCCTCGATCACGCTGCCGGGCGAAACCCTGTCGCAGAAGGTCACCGCATCGGCGTAGGCGAAAACCTCGACGCGCTGGATCGGCACGTCGCCGATCTGCTCCCGTAAGGCCAGTGCGGCGTCGATGGCGGCGTGACAGTGGCGACAGGCAGGCCATGGTTTGAAGCTGGTCTCGTGCACGAGCCACGGCGCACCCGGTGTGGCAAGCACACGCGCGGGCCGCGCATCGGGCGCAAGCCCGGCGAAGACGCCGAGCGCGCCTTCCAGGATCTCACGCGGTCCGCTGAGTCCCTCGGCGGCGAGCAACGCGGCCTCGAGACCCATGGCGGCGGCGCGTGCGGTGTGCAGTTGCTTCGTCATCACCGGCTCGGCGCGGCATTGCCACACGCCGCCAGCCTGTGTGCCGGCATTGCCCAGGGCCCAGACGCTGCGTTCTTCATCGAGGCCCAGCAGCGACGCGGCGGCGGCGGCGGCGCCGAAGGGACCGCAGCTGGCCGTCGGATGGAACTGGCGATAATGCGCGGGGCCCATGGCGCGGCCGATCCTGATCTCGGCCTCATAGCCGCGCAGGATGGCATCGAGCAGGGCGTGGCCCGAGGCGCCAAGCTCCGTCGCCAGCGCCAGCGCAACCGGTACCACGACAGGGCCAGGATGCAGGATGGCCTCGCGGTGCACATCGTCCATCTCGAGCACATTGCCGAAGGCGCCATTGGCGAAGGCTGCGTCGCGGGCGCCATGCGCATCGCCAAGCAGTACACGCGCCGTACCGCGTGGCTGGCCTGCTGCGAAGCCGCGGAACACCGTGCCGGCCTCGCTCGCGGCGCCGGCGGTGGCGCAGCCGATCCAGTCCAGCAGGTGCAGCGCCGCGCGGTGCCGGTCGGCCGCGGCGATTGGCCGGGCGAGCAGCGCGACGAGACCCTCGGTGAGGGAGGCCAAGGCGGGTTCCAGTTGCTCTGCAAGTTGTCCGGACATATCAACGGAAGCATGTCCCGCGCGCAAGCCGCAACGCTGCTCTCCCCTGCCGCCTTCGTGGCCGGGCTGCCGCCGGGGCTGCGGCTTTTCGTCGCCGGTTGCGCAGGGCAGCCCGATGCGGTGCTGGATGCGCTGGCAGCGCGCCCGGATGCGTTGCGCGGGGCGACCTTCGTCCAGGTGCCGATCCCGGGCGTCAACCGTCGCGATCTCTCGGCGCTGGCGCCGCTCGAGGCACTGTTCATGACGCCTGAGTTGCGCGAGGGGCTGGCCGCCGGGCGCGTGCGCTACCGCCCGCTGCACTACTCCGCCGCCTTCGATTTTCTGCGGGATTCGGCGCGCTGCGACATGGCGCTGTTCCGTTGCAGCGCGCCGCGCCAGGGAAGGGTCTCGCTGGGCCTGGCCCATGATTTCGTGCCCGCGCTGCAGCAGGCCGGCGCCGCGCTGGTCGGCGTGGTGGATCCAGGCCTGCCCTTCGTGCCGGATGGCGTGGAGATCGGCTGCGACAGGCTGTATGCGCTGGTCGATGGCCCGTCGCCGTCGCCAACCTTGCCAAGCGATCGGGTGAGCGCGGCGCTGGCGGCGCTTGGTCGGCATGCCGCCGGCTTGATCCGCGATGGCGATACACTGCAGGCCGGCATCGGCGCCGCGGTGGGCGCGGTTCTGGGGGCGCTGCACGACCATCGCGCGCTGACGCTGCACGGCGGCATGGTGACGGATGCCTCGGTGGCGCTGCTGGAGGCGGGCGTCGTGTTGCGCGCCACCACGGGCGTGGCGCTTGGCAGCGCGGCGCTTTATGCGCGCGTCGCTGAGTTGCCACAGCTGTGTTTCCGCCCTGTCTCGCACACGCATGACCCTGCGGTGCTTGCCGCCCTGCCGCGCTTGGTCGCGGTGAATGGCGCTGTCGAGGTTGACCTGCTGGGCCAGGTGAATGCGGAGATGGTGGAGGGCCGCCAAATCTCGGGCCATGGCGGGCTGGCCGATTTCGTGCGCGGCGCGCGCCGCAGCGCGGGTGGCCGCGCGGTGACGGTGCTGGCGGCGACAGGGCGTGGCGGCAGCCTCTCGCGCATCGTGCCGCGGCTGGAGGGCGGCACCCCGGTGGCGATCACGCGCGCGGATATCGATTTCGTCGTGACGGAACATGGTGTCGCGGCGCTGCGCGATGCCGATATCGACGAGCGCGCCGAGCGCCTGATCGGCATTGCCGCGCCCGCCTTCCGTGCGCCGTTGGCCGACGCGTGGCGTGCTACGCGCCCCGCGCTGTAGCGCTATCGCTGCAGCCGTTCACGCGCCTCGGCCAGTACGGTCGCTGTGTGCTCGCCCAGAGAAGGCAGGCGCGGGTTCAGTGCGCCCGGTTCGTCGCGGAACTTGATCGGCAGGCCGATATGGAGGTTGCCCTCCGCATCCCTGTGCAGCATGCGCCGTGCCGCACTGTGTGGCTGCGCGAAGGCCTCCTTGATGTCGAGCAGCGGCGCGAAGCAGATATCGCGGCCGGCGAACCAGGCCTCCCACTCGTCACGGCTGCGCGTTGCGAAGGTCTCGCGCAGGAAGGCCTGCACCGGGGCATGCGCGGGCCCGGGCGGGCCCGCGGCGGCTGCGACAAGATCGGGCCGGTCCAGCGCGCGCAGGAGGTTGTCGGCGAATTTGTGCTCGCTGCCGCCGAGCACGATCCACTTGTCATCGGCCGTCGCGTAGATGCCATAGAGCGCACCACCGCCCCATTGGCGCTCCTGCTTCACAACCGGCGCGCGGTCCTCGCCGAAGACGGTGCCGGTGGCGTTGGGCAGCCAGGAGAGCGTAGCATCGAACATCGCCATGTCGATCGCATCGCCGCGCCCGGTCCGCTCACGCCGTAGCAGCGCCATCAGGATCGCCGACAGCGCCAGGAGCGATGCGGTGGCGTCGGCCACGGGAATGGCGGGGTTGGCCGGCTTGCCGTCCTGGCCGAGATTGGCCGAGAGCGTGCCGCACAGCGCCTCAACGGCCAGGTCATGTGCCGGCCTGTCGCGCAACGGGCCGTCCTGGCCGAAGGCGGAGATGGAGCAATAGACGAGGCGCGGGTTCCGTGCCGTCATCGTCGCGGCGCCGATGCCGAGTCGCTCTGCCACGCCAGGGCGGAAGGCTTCCACCAGCACGTCGCAGGTCGCCGCGATGTCGTGGAAGGCGGCGAGGCCCTCGGCGGTCTTGAGATCGAGCACGATCGATTTCTTGCCGCGATGCGTGTTGCGAAACCACACGCTGTGCCCGCCGGCGCGCTGGCCGATGTTGCGCACCGGCTCGCCCGAAGGCGGCTCAAGCTTGATCACCTCGGCACCGTGATCGGCCATCACCGTCGTCAGGTAGGGGCCGGGCAGGAACAGGGAGAGGTCGAGCACGCGAATGCCGTCGAGCTTCATGCGTCACACCGCCCCGAGGGCCCGAAGCTGCGCCACTTCCTCCGGCGAGTAGCCGGCCGCCGCCAGCACGCTGGCGCTGTCCGCACCATAGCCGGGCCCGGCACGCCCGGTGAGCCGCGCGCCGTTCAGGCGGATGGCGCTGGCGACGACCTTCAAGTCAGGCCGTGCCGGGTGCGGCAGGTCCAGCACGCCGCCGCGCACTCGGAAATAGGGGTTGTCGAGCGCCTGCGCGAGGCTCAGCACGGGTGCCACGGGCACCTTGCCGGCCAGCAGCGCCACCCAGGCCGCGGCGCTTCGCGTGCGCATGACGGGATCAAGCAGCGCCATCAGCGCCGCGCGGTTCGCCAGCCTGTCCTCGAAGCTGCGGAAGCGCGGATCGGCCGGCAGTTCGGGCAGGCCGAGCGCTTCGCAGAAACGCTTCCAGAAGGCAGGCTTGATGCACATGACGAAGACGGGGCCATCGGCGGCGGCGAACATCTCGCAGGGCACGACGAAAGGATGGCCGCCGCGCGGCATGCGCTGCACCTCGAAGCCGTCGTTGAGGTACCAAGTGGCGAGGTATGTGAGGTTTTGCATCGCCACGTCGTAGAGCGACACGTCGAGGTCGCAGCCCTTGCCGCTCGCGCGCGCGCCCATGACGCCTGCCAGCAGCGCCATGGCCGCGGTGAGGCCCGAGAGGAAATCCACTAGCGACAGCCCCGCGCGCGCCGGCGGTGCACCTGGCTCGCCGGTCATGGCGCAGAAGCCTGCTTCGGCCTGGGCGAGGTAGTCATAGGCCGGCCACGTCGCGCGTTCGCCGTCGCGGCCGTAGCCCGAGAGATGCACGCAGACGATGGCGGGCTTCACGCGCGACAGCGCCGCGTGGTCCAGCCCAAGCCGCGCCGGCAGGTCGCCGCGCAGATTGTTGGCGACGGCATCGGCATCGCGGACCAGGCGGTGCAGCGCCTCGCGCCCCTCAGGCTTGCGCACATCGAGCGTCAGGCTGCGCTTGTTGCGGTTGAAGGACTGGAAATACTGGCTGTCATTCTCGCCGAGGCCGAAGCCGCCGGTGTGGCGCGCGATGTCGCCGGGCGGCTCGCCCGGCGTCGGCGGCGGCTCGATCTTGATAACATCGGCGCCGAGATCGGCGAGGTTCATGGTGGCGAAGGGGCCGGCGCCGAACTGCTCGAAGCTCAGGATGCGCAGGCCCGAGAGCGGCAGGCTCACGCCGGGTGCCGCGCGATCATCTGCTTGGCGATGATCATGCGCTGGATCTCGTTCGTGCCCTCGCCGATGCACATCAGCGGCGCGTCGCGGAAATAGCGTTCAACGTGATACTCCTTTGAGTATCCGTAGCCGCCATGGATGCGCATCGCGTCCAGCGAATTGTCCACGGCCGCCTCGCTGGCGAAGAACTTCGCCATGCCGGCTTCCATGTCGCAGCGCTCACCGGCGTCATAGGCGCGGGCCGCGTCGTAGGTCAGCAGCCGCGCCGCCTGCAGGCGCGTCGCCATCTCGCCGAGCTTCAGCTGGATGGCCTGGTGTTCGCAGATGGGCTTGCCCATGGTGCGGCGGATCTGGCTGTAGCGCACACTGTCCATCAGCGCCGCCGAGGCAAGGCCGCAGCCCCGCGCCGCGATATTGATGCGGCCGAGCTCCAGCCCGCCGAGTGCGGCCTGCAGGCCGCGCCCCTCGGTGCCGCCGATCAGATTCTCGGCCGGCACGCGATAATCGTCGAACACCAGCTCCGCGCTGTCGATGCCCTTGTAGCCGAGCTTCTCGAGCTTGCGGCTGACGGTGAAGCCCGGGCCCTTGGGCGCCAGCAGCATCGACATGCCCTTGTGCCGCGGCTCGGCCTCCATGTCGGTCTTCACCAACAGCGCGAAGCAGGACCCCTGGATGCCGTTGCTGATCCAGGTCTTGGTGCCGTTCACGACGTAATGGTCGCCCTCGCGGCGGGCACGCGTGCGGATCGCCTGCAGGTCCGTCCCGCAATCGGGCTCGGTGAGTGCGAGACCGCCGCGGATTTCGCCGCTGGCGAATTTCGGCAGCCAGGCGCGCTTCTGCGCCTCGGTGCCCAGGCGCGAGACGCAGGCCGCCATGATGAGGTGGCTGTTGAAGATGCCGGTCAGCGACATCCAGGTTGCGGCGATCTTCTCCACGATCTTCGTATAGGTGGTCGCGGAGAGGCCGAGGCCGCCATACTCGGCCGGGATGGTGGAGCCGAACAGGCCGAGTGACTTCATCTGCTCGACCATCTCATGCGGATACTCATCCGCATGGTCGAACTTCAGCACGTGCGGGCGCACGTCGCGAGCCAGCCATTTCTCGACCGCATCCAGGATTTCCGCATCGACGTCGGCGGGGGCGACATGCGTGTCCATCGGCGGCACTCCCTCGGTCACTTGTCCGGACAAATAGGTGCGCTCGCCACGCGCGTCAATCGCGGCCTGTCATCGTGGCCACCAGCGTGCCGATGTCGGGCAGGCCTTCAACCTGCTGCACCATTGCCTGCACGGCCGCGGCACGCGCGGGGGCGAGCGGCGGCAGTGCGTGGGCGCAGCAGCGGGCGAATTTCTCTGCATTCTCCGCGTCGGTCAGCGGCACGGCGGGGTGGCCGTAGGTATGCGGCAGATGGATGGCGTGGCTGGCGCCGGAGGCAAGGCGCACGGTGATGTGCTGGGGGTCCAACGCGTTCTCGTTCGTGTTGTCGTCGGGTTCGATCCGCACGCGGGCGGCGAAGGCATGCACGCGCGGGTCGCGCAGCGCTTCGCCGCGGAAGTCCGGCACGTCGCAGCGGCCCTTCGCCAGCCAGACGCCCGCGACGAAGGGCAGGCAGAGCTTGGCGTAGTTGCTGGCCGGGTCGGGAATGTCGGGCCGGCCGACGAGGCGACGCACCAGCGGCGGCACGCGGCAGACCACCTCCGCCACCTCATCGGCCGCGAAGCCGTGCTGCGCCATCAGGTCGCGCAAGCCGTGCACCACGCCGTGCGTCAGTCGGCCGGAGGGGAAGGGCTTGTGCGAGAGCTTCTCGATCTGCCACGCGCGTCCCAACGCCGCTTCCACGCGCTCAGCGTGCAAAGCGCCATCCTCGATCAGGGTGAAGTAGCCGTATCGCCCCGTCAGCACATCCAGCGGTCCCTGCATGCCGGCCGCTGCGAGATCGCAGGCCGCGATGGCGCCACGGGCGTTGAAGCCGATTTGCAGGCCGAGCAGCGGCGATCCTTCGAGATGCGGCTGCAAGGTGCCGCTGGTCTGCCCATACATGTGGCCGAAGGCGCTTCGCGTTGTCGCGGCATCGAAGCCGGCCAGGTTGGCGATGGCGGCGGTGGCGCCGAAGCCGCCCGCGGTGGCGGGGCGGAAGAAGCGCAGCGGCGCATCGGTGGCCACACCCAGCAGCCCCGCGACATCCACGCCGACCGCCATGGCCGCGAGGAACCGGGCGCCATCCAGTGGCCGGCCGCGCATCGCCTCGCGCTCGCTCCAGGCGAACAGCGCGGAGAGCAGCGTCGCCATCGGGTGCACCACGGCGCCCTCATGCACGCAGTCGAACTCCAGGCAATGGATGAGATAGGCGTTGACGATGGCTGCGCTGCCTGCCGACATGCGCCCACCGCCAAGCCAGGCCGTCGCCTCGTCGCCGGGGCCCCAATTGGCGGCGAGGTCGCGCACCGTCTCCACATTGGCGCCGCTGCTGCCGGCCAGCGCCACGCCCAGCGTGTCCAGCAAGAAGGTTTTGCCCGCTGCAATCGCGGCCGGCGAGAGATCGTTGTAGCGCACGCGCGCCGCGTGGGCGGCGAAGGCGGCTGCCATGTCGAACGCCATGGGCGTGTTCCTCAGCTTGCGGCGGGTTCCGCGGGGGGCGGGTTATGCGCGACGAAGGCCCGCGCGATGTCGATGCGGCGCGCGAACCACACGCCGGGGCGGCTGCGCGCATGCTGCAGGAAGCGTTCGAAGGCGCGGATACGGCCCGGGCGCCCGATGATCCGCAGGTGTAGCCCGAGCGACATCATGCGGGGCGCGTCCGCGCCTTCCTCCAACAGTACCTCGAAGGTCTCGATCGCGTAGTCGAGCCATTGCTGCGGCGTGTAGCCGGGCGCCAGCCAGAACTTCATGTCGTTTGTGTCGAGGGCGTAGGGCACGATGACGATGGCGCGCGGCCCCGCCGCAGTGTCGACTACGTCCCAGCGCGGCTGGTCATCCGCGTAGTCGTCCATGTGGTAGAGGAATCCCTCCTCGGCCAGCGTGGCGCGAAGCTGCGGCGTGTGCAGGTAGCGCGAGAGCCAGCCAAGCGGGCGCGTGCCGGTGGTGGCGGCGATGCTGGCCACGGCCTTGCGCACGAAATCGCGCTCCCGCGCCGCATCGAAGGAGAATTGGTGCACCCAGCGCCAGCCGTGGCTGCAGGCCTCATGCCCGCCATCGCGGATGGCCTGCGCGATCTCGGGTGCGCGTTCCAGCGCCACGGCAGCTGCGGTGAAGCTTGCGGTCACGCCGTATTGTTGCAGCAGGCGTAACACCCGCGGCGCGCCGGCCTTGATGCCATAGAGGTAGTTCGACTCATTGCCGAAGTTGCGGATCGGGATCTTCAGCGCGACGCCGAGTTCATCCACCGGCTCCGGCCCCTTGTCGCCGGCGGCGATCGACATCTCGGCGCCCTCCTCGACATTCACGACGATGGAAAGGGCGAGCCGTGCATCATGCGGCCAGGGTGCGGTCATCGGGCGGGCCTGCGTTTGTCCGGACAAATTCCTAGCCTGTCGGCTGCGCCCTGGCTACCTCTCCGCGCCGCGCCGCAGGCGCGTGGTGTAGGTGAAGCGCTCCGCCGGGTGCCAGTTGCGCGACAGCAGCATGGTGCTGCCATCGGCCAGCAGGTAGCGGCGCAAGAAGCGCAGCCCGACGCTGCGCGGCTTCCGGCCGAGCGCGCTGGACACGGTGGGCGGCATGACGCCGGCGATGATTTCCTGCACCACCTCCTGCACCTCCACGCCGAAGCGCTGCTCGATGGCGGCGTAGATCGCGCTATGCGGCGGCAGGGCCACGCCGGCGAAGCGCGGGCTGACGAGCACCTCGGCCGCTGCGATGGCGCGCCCCGCCTGATCCACGCGCAGCCCCTCCAGGCGCAGCCAGCGCGCGCCCTCCTCGGCAGGCACCTGCGCGGCGTCTTCCGCGGTCAGCGCCTGCATGCGGCGCGCCGTCACGTCCAGCCGCGTGTCGGCCGCATATTGGAACAGCGATTCGATGCTGCGCAGGGACTGCACCATGCCGTGCACCGGCTCACGCGAGACCACGATGGTGCCGGCGCCCTGCCGGCGTTCCACCAGCCCGGCCTCCACCAGGCGGCGCAGTGCCTCGCGGATGGTGTGGCGCGAGACGCGCAGCGTCTCACACAGTTCCGCCTCGGTCGGCAGCAGCGAGCCCACGGCGTAGCGGCCCTCGCCGATGGCGTCGCGCAACAGCGCCTCGATGCGCGCGTAGAGCGGCGCGCGCGGGGGGGGCGTGTTCAATGGTGTCCTGCCAGTGATGCTGCGGCCTCCGGTGGCGCGGCGCTGCCTGCGCCCGCCTGATGGGGAGGCCTGGCCATGCCGGGCGTCGAGCCGTGATCCTTCCTCATGCGTTCCGCCCCGTTGCGCGGAGCGAAGGGTAGCGGGCTGGCCTTGTCCGGACAACTGCCGCGCGAGTCAGGCCACCATGGGCAGGGCGGTGATGTCGTACCCGTGCCGCAGCGTTCTGCCCAGCACCGGGTCATGCAGTTCCATGGCGAAATGCGTGGCCGGGCGGATGCCGCCGATGGCGCCGAGCGTGCCGCAGAACATGATTGTGCCGGGTGGCAGCCCAGGCCCGCCGGGGCGGCGCGCCATAAGGTCGCGCGGATGGCGCAGCGCCGCCAAGCTGCCGCGCTGATACAGCGTCGCCGCGCCGTCGATCGTGGCCCAGGCGCTCATTTCCAGCGCGTCCCAATGCTGCTCCACCTCCTCGAAGCGCCACAGCGTGGTGCCCACGGGCTTGCCGCAGAGTTGCTTGGACAGAGCGATTCCGGCCGCCTCGGCCTTCCGGTCGGTGTGGTCGGAACCGATGCCGAGCCAGAGCCCATCGGCCATGGAGAGCAGCACCGGCTCAACCTCGCCCGAGGTGTCCGCGCCGAGCACCTGCAGCGTTGCCGCCTGGTGCAGGTTGCTGGCTGATGCGCGATAGTAGACCGGCACGCTGGATGGCGGTGGCACGCCGATGGCCTGCAACTCCACTATGTGATGGCGCACCGCCGTTTCGTCGCGGCCCGTCCAGCCGGCGATGACGAGCGCGGTGACCTCCACCGCCACGCGATCCTGCCCGGCCACGCCCTGGCGATCGAAGACCAGCATGGGCCGTGCTCCTCAGGGGCCGGCGACGGCAGGCAGCCAAAGCGCCACGCCGGGGAAGATCATGAGGATCGCGATGGCGAGGATGTAGACCGCCACGAAGGGCAGCACGCCCGCGAAGACATCGCCGATCGGCCCGCCATCCTTGCGCATGCCCTGCAGCACATACAGCACCGTGCCGTCCGGCGGGCTGATCAGCGCGATCTCCACGAGCATGGTGACGACCACCCCGAACCAGATCGGGTCATAGCCGAGCGCGGTGACCACGGGAAAAATCACGGGGATGGTGGTGATGATCATGGAGAAGCCCTCCATGAAGGTGCCGAGGGCCAGGTAGAAGCCGATGATCAGCGCCATGATCACCCAGGGCGGCAGCGGCAGGTCGGCCACGGCGCTGGCCATCATCTGCGGGATGCCCAGCAGCGTGATGACGTAGTTCAGCACATAGGCGCCCAGCAGGATCAACCCGATCATCGCCGTGTTGCGCGCCGTGGCTTCGGCGCTTGCATGCAGCATGCGCAGTGTGAAGCGGCGCTCGACGACGGCGATGACAATGGCCGCCACCACGCCCAGCGCCGCCGATTCCGTGGGCGTGGCCAGGCCGGCATAGATCGTGCCGAGCACCACGAGAATCAGCACCAGCGTCGGCAGCAGCCCCACGAGCCCGCGCAGCTTGTCGGCCAGCGGGATGGCCGGCCCGGGCGGCGGTGCGGCGCCGCGCTTCATAAGGATGACTACGACGAACAGCGCCATCACCAGCAGGCTCGGCCCGACGGCGGCCAGATACAGCGCGCCGACCGAGGTTTCGGTGATCAACGCATAGATGATGAAGGTGATGCCGGGCGGAATCAGGTTGCCGAGCGCACCGCCTGCGGCGAGCGAGCCCATCACCATGCGCGGGTCGTAGCCCTTGCCCTGGAAGAAGGGCATGGCGACAGAGCCCATGGTGGCCGCGGTGGCAACCGAGGAGCCCGAGATGGCGGAGAACACGCCCGAGGCCACGATGTTGGTGTGCAGCAGCCCGCCGGGCAGGCGGTTCAGCCACAGGTTGAGCGCGTAATACAGGCGTTCCGAAAGGCCGGCGCGGAGCAGGATTTCGCCCATCAGCAGGAACAGCGGCACCGCCACCAATACGAAGGAGGAGGAGGGGCCCCAGGCCGTCTGGCCGAGGAACAGCCAGAACGGCCTGTCCGAGAAGACGAAGCCCGCCAGCAGCCCTAGTACCCCCAGCGCCGCGCCCACATAGATGCCGGCCGCGAAGAAGGCGCCGAACACGCCGAGCAGAAGCAGGATGGCGCCCACCGGCACCTCGCCGCCGCTCACCTGGCCGGTGAGCGACAGGCCGAGGAAGACCGCAAGCAGCACCAGGATGAAGACAATGGCGATCATCGCGCGGCGTCCTTCGGCGTGGCCACGCCCAAGGCCTCCAGCGCCTCCTGCGCCTCCTCGTCATAGCCGCGGGCCGAGAGGTTGCGCTCCACCTGCCGCGCATCGCCGGCCAGCGCGAGCAGGATGTTCTCCAGCAGCATGCACAGGATCAGCAGCAGGAACACCACAAGGCCGCCGGCCCAGAGCCCCTGGGGGATGGCCAGCGGTGTGCGCAGCAGACTGATGTCCGTGGCGCCGAACAGCAGCGACTCATCCACGAGATCCCAGGCACCCTTGGCCAGGAAGCCCACGAATAGCGCGAGCAGAGCCAGGGAGAGCAGGTGCAGCGGCACCCGCAGCCGTATCGGCAGCCGGTTGATCAGCATGTCGATGCGCACATGGCTTCGGTTGCTCAGCGTATGCGCCAGGCCCCAGGAGAGGCCGAAGGCCAGCATGTAGCCGGTGATCTCCGTGGTGGATTGCGTGCTGACGCGCAGGATCGAGCGCGCCAGCACCTCGAAGGCGATGAAGAAGGCGCACAGCACGAAGGCCCAGCCTGCGACGATCCCCATCAGCGTGCCGATGGCCGCCACGAAGCGGCGCAGGCCGGTGGCGGCCCGCAAGGCTGCCGACACCGGCCCCGCCATGCTCAGCGGGCCTCGAAGCGCACGCCGGAAATCGGCGCGACGACGCGATTATAGGTCTCGCCGCAGCCGGCCCCGCAGCGCCGCACGAAGGCGGGCAGCACCGAATTGGTCAGGATGCCGCGCAGCGTCTCGAGATCAGCCGGCGTGGGGCGGGTGACGGTCATCGGCCGGTTCTCCACCAGGCGCCCGATCGTGCAGCCCTGGCGCTGGCCGGTGTTGCAGGCGATGCCATCCTCCGAGGCCTCGTCACCCAACTGCCACAGCGCGTTGGTCATCTCCGCGAAGGTCTGCGTGATCATCTCGCGCGCCGGCGCATCCAGGCGGTTCCACCAGGATAGGTTCACGAAATACCCGAACACTGACCACGCGACCGGCAGCGAATACATGTTGGTCGTCACCTCGTACCAGCGTGCGCCATTGCCCGAGCCGGTGCCGGTGATGGCGCAATCCACCACGCCACGCTCCAGCGCCGCATAGACTTCCGGGAAGCCGATGCCGACGGCCTGGCCGCCGATGGCGGCGACGAAATCATTGATGCTTCCGCCGCCGGTGCGGATGCGCCGCCCGCGCAGATCGGCCAGCGTGTTCGCCCGCTCGCGGCAGAACAGCACCTGCGCCGGGTAGGGCGCCATGGCGACGATGCGCACGCCGAAGCGCTCCAGCGCGCGGTTCACCTCGGGCATCATTGCATCGGCCACCTGCCGCGCCTGGCCGATCGTCGGGTTGAGGCCGGCGAGGTCGATCATGTCGAGCAGCGGCACATCGCCCGCCACGGTGTTGAGCGGCACGGCGCCGATCTCCACCTGGCCGGAGCGCGTCAGGCGAATGATCTCCGGCCCGTTGAGGTTGCGCTCGGGCCAGGTGGCGAGCGTGACGCGGATGCGGTTGTTGCTCTTCGCCGCGAGGCCGTCGCGCAGCATCGGGATGTCGACGCGCGTATACTGCGGGATCGCGGGCGAGGGCTGCGTCACCGCCTGGATGTTCACCTGCGGTGCCTGTGCCGAGGCGTTTGTGGCCCAGAGGCCTGCGGCGGCCAGCGCGCCCAGCACGGCGCGCCCCATGTTTGCGAGATGTGCCATTGGTCCCTGTATCTCCCTGTTGTTGGCGGCTTTTCCGCTACAGCACGGCGAGCTGGCTGTTGCGAAGGTCGGTCACCAGCATCGCGCCGGGCGCGTGGGTGATGGCGAAGGGCAGGCGCGCGGTGGCGATCGCCGCCTGCGGCGTGACGCCGCAGGCCCAGAACAGCGGGATCTCGTCGGCCTCGATCGCCACGGCATCGCCGTAGTCGGGCCGCGCGAGATCCTCGATGCCGATCAGATGCGGGTGGCCGATATGCACCGGCGCGCCATGCACCGCCGGAAAGCGCGAGCTGATCTGGTTGGCGCGGATCGCCTGTGTCGGCAGGAAGGGACGCATCGAGACGACGAGCGGCCCTGCGAAGGGACCGGCCGGGGTGCAGGCGATGCTGGTGCGCCACATCGCCACGTTGCGGCCCTGCTCGACATGGCGCAGCCGGATGCCATCCTCCAGCAGCGCGTGTTCGAAGGTGAAGGAACAGCCGATGACGAAGGCCACCAGGTCATCGCGCCACAGATGCGCGATGCTCGTCGGCTCCTCCACCACGGCGCCGTCGCGCCACACGCGATAGCGCGGCAGGTCGCTGCGCAGATCGAGATCGAGGCCGAGCTCCGGCACGCGCGGGCTGCCGGGCTTGGTGATGCCCAGCACCGGGCAGGGCTTCGGGTTGCCATGGCAGAACCGCAGGAAATCCTCGGCCAGCGTGGCCGGCAGGATGGCGAGGTTGCCCTGCACGAAGCCCGGCGCCAGCCCGGAGGTGTGGCCGGCCAGTCGCCCCAAACGCGCCGCGCGCCGCACCGCGAGGCCGTCGCGGAGCTCCGGGGGCGTCTCGATGCTCAGCGCGTCGCTCGGCAAGGCGGGCCATCCCTGTCACGGGATTGCGATGATGACGCCGCTTGCGATGCGCGCCAATCGTGAATCCGAATGTGTTGCGATAAGCGCACATTATGCGTGCCCGGCTGCCGCTGCGACGGATTGCGCCAGCTCGGCCAGGCGCCGTGCCAGGCCTTCCTCGGGGCCCGTCGGCCAGGAGGCGGTGAAGGCCACCGCCGGGGGAGTGATGTCGGTGGCGACGAGGCAGAGAGTGCCATCGGCCAGCTCTCGGGCCGCGACCACGGGCGGAATCACGCTGATGCCGATGCCATCGCGCGCCATGCGCAGGATGGTGGCCAGGGACGTGCTGGCGAAGAGCCGTGGTGCGGCGGCGCCGGGCATGCGCAGCGCGGCCAGCAGTTCCATCGTCGGGCGCGTGCTGCGCGGATAGGTGATGATCGGCCAGCCCAGCAGCGCGTCGATGGTGACGGGTCCAGGTCCCAGCGGCAGGCGTGGACTGGCGGCGAAGGCCAGGGGATAGCGGCAGAGCGGCAGGTTGGCGATCGAGGGCTCCGCGACCGGCCCCATCAGGAAGGCAAGATCCAGCGTGTGGCCGACCAGCCCGGTGCGCAGGTTCGGCGTAACATCTACCTCGATGTCGAGCGTGACGGCCGGAAACAGCGCATGGGCGCGCTCGATGAAGCGCGACAGCCACGTGTGCACGATGGTCTCGGCGACGCCGAGGCGCAGCACGCCGCCAACGGCCTCTGCGCCGGCGATCGCCTCCAGCATCTCGGCACGCAGCCGCAGCATGCGCTCGGCATAGTCCAGCAGCCGGCGGCCCTGCGCGGTGGTGACCACGCTGCGTGCACCACGATCGAGCAGCCGCACGCCGAGCTCCGCCTCCAGCGCCGCGATGCGTTGCGAGACGGCGGGCTGGGTGGTGTTCAGCCGCTCGGCGGCACCGCGGAAGGAGCGCAGCTGCGCCACCCAGTAGAAGATCTCGAGGCTGCGGAGTTCAGGCATGGCGTCGAAGGTTGCACCGCCCGGGCGTGGTCGTCACGCGCCGCGCCCGGCTGCCGCGGCGTCGCTCACCCGACCTCGGTGTAGAGGCGGCGAAGCTTCGCGAGGAAGGGCGCCTCGCCCTTCGCGCGCGTGGCCGCCACCACGTCGCAGGGCGGCACCAGCGTGTCCGACGCCTCCCAGGAGAAGTCGCGAACGAAGCCGACGCGCGGGTCGCGCAGCGCGGCGACGTCGGCCACCGAGCCGCCGCGCCGCAGCACCTGCGCGGCCAGCACGCCGCACTCCACCGCCTGCGTGGCCCCCTGGCCGAGCGTGGGCACCATGGCCTGCGCCGCATCGCCCAGGAACAGGGCGCGGCCCTGCGCCGCATGGCGCAGCATCGGCGCGGTGGCAGAGCGGGCCCAGTGGATGTCCTGCAGATGCGCGTCGATGCGGCCGAGCATCCAGGCCACGGCAGGGCAGGGCGGTGCGCCTTGCGGCGTGAACAGCGCGCGCTGTGCCGCCGCCGTCTTCATCGAATCGGGGATGCGGTCGGTCTCGGTCAGGGGAAAGGTGCCGGCGATGTAGACGGCGCCGCCCGGCACACGGAAGGACAGCAGCCGCGCATTGCCGTTGAACCACTGCCCGTAATCGTCATAGGGGCAGTCGTCGCCATCGCTCACCAGCAGCCGCCAGATGCAGACGCCGAGCGGCGTGCTCTCCGGCTCGCCGGCAGTCAGCGCGCGCAGCCGGCTATAGCGGCCATCGGCGCCGACCAGCAGGTCGAAGCCGTCCTCGCGCGTCAGCGTGCCCTCGGCGCTGCGGAACACGGGCACCAGGCGGCCGGCGGAATCCTCCTCCAGCGCTTCCAGCACCTGCCCGTATCGCGTGCAGGCTGCGAGCGGCGCGCGCAGCAGGCGGTAGAGTTCGGACCAGCGGATGCGCACGCCCGGCTCCTCCGCCACCTCCAGAAGATCAAGGTCCAGCAGCCTTGTGCCGTCCGTGAGGTCCACGAACCAGCGTCGCCAGGGCGCCGAGGCCGCGCGCAGCGCCGCGTGGCGTGCCGGCATGTGCAGCCGCAGCGCCTTCAGCGCGTTGGGTCCGATGTTCAGGCCCGTCCCGGCCTCCGCATGCTCGCCCGGCGCCACGCGTTCGAAGGCCTGGATGGCGATGCCTGGTGTGCCTTGAAGCGACTCGGCCAGCAGGCTCCCTGCCACGCCGGTGCCGATGATGCCGATCCGCATGAAATTGCCCCGATGTCCCGGCGCGGGCCGTGCAATCGCCGCGCCACTGCCAGTATGCTGCAGCCATGCCGCGCCTCGCCATCCATCGCCTGCCCATGGCCCATCCGGGCGATCTCTCTGCGCTCGCCGCGCTGATCGATGCCGGGCGCCTTCGCGCCGACGATATTCGCGCCGTCATCGGCAAGACCGAGGGCAATGGCGGGCTGAACGATTTCACGCGCGGCTTCTTCACGCAGTCGCTGATGCACCTGCTGGCACGCCACACCGGTGAGGCGCCCGAAGCACTGGCCGCGCGCCTGCCCTGCGTGCTGTCGGGTGGCACCGAGGGCGCGCTCTCGCCGCACTACATGGTGTTCAGCGTGGCGGCCGAGGCATCGGGGGAGGCCGGGCTCGCGCTCGGCACCGCCTTCAGCCCCGCCACGCCGAATGCGGCGATCGGGCGCATGGCGCAGATCGAGGCCGTGGCGGCGGCGGTGCGCGACGCCATGGCGCAGGCCGGCATCGCGCAGGCCGCGGATGTGGCGCTGGTGCAGGTGAAGGCGCCGGCGGGGCGGGGCGGCGATGCGGCGGCGCGCACGCGCGACGCGAAGCTGCTGATGGCGCTGAGCCGCGCGGCGGCGGCCTTCGGCGTGGGCACCGCGCTCGGCGACATCGCGCCCGATGCGGTGAGCGAGAACGCGCTGCTGAGCGACACCAGCCTCTACAGCAACCGCGCCAGCATCTCCTCCGGCGTCGAAGTGACATGCAACGAGGTGATCGTGTTCGGCCGTTCTGCAGGCTGGGCGCCGGGCATCCGCGCCGGCGTGGCGCCGATGCGCGACCTGCTGGACCTGCAGGGTGTCCAGGCCGCCTTCCGGGCCGCGCCAGGCGAGGTGCTGGGCGTGATCGCCAAGGGCGAGCCGGATGCCGCCGGCACCATCCGGGGGCATCGCCACACCATGCTTGGCGATACCGATATCGACGCACAGCGCCATTTGCGTGGCGCGCTGGGCGCCATCGTCGCGGCGGTGGCCGGCGATGGGCGGGTCTTCGTCTCGGGCGGCGCGGAACACCAGGGCCCGCCGGGCGGCGGGCTGGTGTGCGTGTTTGCACGCGAGCCCGGCTTTACGGGCTGATCGCGCGCAGGGGCGCGACCAGCCCGCAACCGGTTGGCGGCTACCGGATCGCGTCCATCACGGCATGGCTCCACGCGTTGGTGGGTGCGCGGCTGATCACCGGCGAGTCGCCGCCGGAGGACAGCAGCGTCTGCACCGTGCGCTCGTAATCCGGCATGGCGAGGCGGCCGTTGTTCTCGGCATCCAGCAGCCGCGCGATCTCGCCCATCATGCGCCGCTGATGCGCGATGGTCTGGGCGCCGGACGCATCGTTGTCGAGCACGATCTGCGCCGCGGCATCCGGGTTCTGCCGCGCCCAGTCCCAGCCCTGCATCGACGCGCGGACGAAACGCGCCATGCGCGCGACGAAGGCGGGGTCTGCGAGGCGGCTCTCCAGCACATAGAGGCCGTCCTCCAGCGTCGCCACGCCCTGCTCCTCGTAGCGGAATACGGTCAGCTGCTCCGGCCGGAAGCCGCCATCGATGACCTGCCAGTATTCGTTGTAGGTCATGGTCGAGACGCAATCCGCCTGGCGTTGCAGCAGCGGGTCCACGTTGAAGCCCTGGCGCAGCACGCGCACGCCCTGCGGCGAGCCATCCGTGCGCAGGCCGAGGCGCGCCATCCAGGCCAGGAACGGATATTCGTTGCCCGAGAACCACACCCCGAGCGTGCGGCCGCGCAGGTCCGCCGGCGTGCGGATGCCGGTCTCGGCCCGGCAGGTCAGCATCAGGCCGCTACGCTTGAAGGGCTGCGCGATGTTCACCAGCGGCACGCCGCGCTCGCGCGCAGCCAAAGCGGCCGGCATCCATTCCACCACCACATCGGCGCGCCCGCCCGCGATCACCTGCGGCGGCGCGACATCCGGCCCGCCGGGGTTGATCCGCACGTCGAGGTTGGCGGCGCGGTAGAAGCCGCGCGCCTGCGCCACGTAGTAGCCGGCGAATTGCGCCTGCGTGACCCATTTCAGCTGCAGGGTGAGGCGTTCCAGCCCCTGCGCGCGCGCGCCGCTGGCGCCGGCCAGGGCGAGCGCGCCACCCATCATCATGCGCCTGCTGATGCTCATCGGGGGTCTCCTGCGTCGGGCGGCGTTCAGCCGCGGATGGAAGGGTGCCAGAAGGTCGCCGCACGCTCGGCCAGCACGACCAGGCCATAGAATGCCGAACCGGCGATGGCCGCCACAACGATTTCCGCCCACACCATGTCGAGCGCCAGCTTCGCTGCCTCGGTGGCGATGCGGAAGCCCATGCCGGTGGTGGGCGAGCCGAAGAACTCCGCCACGATGGCGCCGATCAGCGCCAGCGGAGCGTTGACCTTCAGCGCCGTGAATATGAAGGGCAGCGCCGCCGGCAGGCGCAGCTTCAGCAGCGTCTGCCGATGCGTCGCGGCGTAGCTGCGCATCAGGTCGCGCTCCTGTTGCCCGGCGGCCTCCAGGCCCGCCAGCGTGTTCACCAGCATGGGGAAGAAGGTCATCGCCACCACCACGGCGGCCTTGGATTGCCAGTCGAAGCCGAACCACATCACCATGATGGGCGCGATGCCCACCACCGGCAGCGCGGCGACCAGGTTGCCGATGGGCAGCAGGCCGCGCCGCAGGAAGGCCGAGCGATCGACCAGCAGCGCCACGGCGAAGCCGGCGCCACAGCCCAGCGCATAGCCCGCCAGCACCGCCTTCAGGAAGGTCTGCACGAAATCCTGCGCTAGCAGGCCGGAGGAGGCGAGCCCGCGTGCCAGCACGGCCGAGGGTGCCGGCATCAGCGCCATCGGCACGTCGAGGCCGATCACGAGGGCCTCCCACAGCACGAGCACGGTGGCCCCGAAGGCGAGTGGCGCGGCCAGTGCGCGCATGCCCCCTTCCAGCGCGCTCAGCCGCTGGATCAGCCAGCCGGCCAGCAGTGTCGCGCAGCCCAGCAGCAGCCAGCCCCAGGGCGCCGCCTCCGCCGGCGAACTCAGCGCCAGCAGCGCCGCGGCGAAGCTGCCGGCGACGCAGGCCGCGAGCAGCGCCATGCTCATGCCCGCGCCCCCATGCGCAGCGCCACCGAGCGTTCGATGCCGCGGAGCAGCGCGACGAGGCTGGCCGAGAGAATGGCTGCCGCCACCAGCGCCGACCAGATCTGGATCGTCTGGCCGAAATAGGAGCCGGCGAGCAGTCGCGCGCCGAGCCCGGCCTGCGCGCCGGTGGGCAGTTCGGCCACGATGGCGCCCACCACCGCCGCCGCCACGGCCACCTTCAGGCCCGCGAACAGATAGGGCAGCGAGGTGGGCAGACGCAGCTTCCAGAACACCTGCGCGCGCGTTGCCGAGTAGGTGTGCATCAGGTCGCGCGACAGCGCATCGGGCGCGGTCAGCCCCTTCACCATGCCGATGGTGACGGGGAAGAAGCACAGATAGGCGCTGATGATCGCCTTCGGCAGCAGCCCCGTCATGCCCAGCGCGCCGAGTGCGACGATGACGATCGGCGCCAGCGCCAGCACGGGCACGGCCTGCGACGCGATGATCCACGGCATCAGGCTGCGGTCCAGCGCCCGCACATGCACGATGGCGATCGCCAGCAGCACGCCGAGTGCCGCGCCCATGCCGAAGCCGGCCAGCGCGGCGGAGAGCGTGACCGAGGCGTGGTGCACCAGGCTGCGGCGCGACGTGATCGGCACCATCGCCGTGGTGCGCCACAGCTCCTCCAGCACCTGGTGCGGCGCCGGCAGCAGCGGCCGGTTGTACGACAGCGTCAGCGCCACCATGTCGCCGAAGCCGGGCGCGTTGCCTGCGCGGCCCTGCGCATCGGCAACCACCTGCCAGTTCAGCCACACGGCGCCCGCATACCACAGCACGATGAGGCCGAGTGACACGGCCAGGATGGGCCAGGCCGTGCTAGCCCTCATGGGAGTGGCCCGCGCGCAGCCCCTCGCGCACCCGCCGCGCGATCGCCTGGAACGCCGGCGTCTCGCGGATTTCCAGGCTGCGCTCGGCGCCGAGGTCGCAGGGCACGATGTCGCTGATGCGGCCGGGCCGTGGCGACATGACGATGATGCGCGTCGAGAGGAATACCGCCTCGGGGATGGAATGCGTGACGAACACCACGGTCTTGCGCGTGCGCGCCCACAGCCGCAGCAGTTCCTCGTTCAGATGGTCGCGCACGATCTCGTCCAGCGCGCCGAAGGGCTCGTCCATCAGCAGCAACGCGGGGTCGAAGGCCAGCGCGCGAGCGATCGATGCGCGTTGCTGCATGCCGCCCGAGAGCTGCCAGGGAAAGCGGCGCGCGAAGCCCTCCAGGCCGACCAGGGCCAGCTGGGCTTGCGCACGGGCGCGCCGCTCGGCCTTCGGCAGGCCCATGATCTCGAGCGGCAGCATCACATTGGCCTCGATGCTGCGCCACGGATACAGCGCCGGCGCCTGGAACACGTAGCCATAGTCGCGCCGCAGCCGCGCCTCCTCCGGCGTTGCGCCATTGACCGTAATGGTGCCCGCGGTTGGGCGCTCGAGGTCGGCGATCACGCGCAGCAGCGTGGTTTTCCCGCATCCCGAGGGGCCGATGAGCGAGACGAACTCGCCTGCCTCCACCACGAGGTCGATGGCCGAAAGCGCCTGCACCGGCCCGTCGCGCGTGGGGAACACCAGCGACAGGCCGCGCGCGTCAATGACCGCCATGCACGAGTTCCCACAGGCGCGACGGGCCGAGGGGAATCTCCAGGATCTCGATGCCCCGCGCAGGCAGGTCCAGCGCATCCTCCAGCGCCTGCGCGAACAGCGCGCCGACCGGGATGGCCCCAGCCTCCCCCGCGCCCTTCACGCCGAGCGGATTGAGCGGTGAGGGTGTCACGGTGTGGTCCAGCACCATGCGCGGCACGTCGAGCGCCGTGGGCAGCAGGTAATCCGCGAGGGTCGCGTTCAGCAGCTGCCCCTGCTCGTCCCAGGCCAGCTGTTCGAAGAAGGCGTTGCCGATGCCCTGTGCGACGCCGCCATGGATCTGCCCGGCCAGGATCAAGGGATTGATCACCGTGCCGCAATCATGCACGACCACATAGTCGCGGATGGTGGGGCGCAGCGTCTCGCGATCCACCTCGACGATCATCGCGTGCACGCCGCTCGCCGTGGCGCCGCTGGCCGGGCCGAAATAGCTGGTGGCCTCGAGGCCCGGCTCGGTACCCGGCGCGACTGCGCCGCGCATCGGGTTCGCCAGCCCCGCCAGCGCGCCGAGCGTGATGCGGCGTTCGCTGATGCCGGCGATGTGCACGCGGCCATCGGCCAGCACCAGGTCATCCTCCGCGCATTCGAAGTGCTGCGCGGCGGTGCGCAGGATCTTCTGTCGCACCACCTTGGCGGCTTCATGCGCGGCGCTGCCGGCCACCACGGCGCCGCGGCTGGCGAAGGTGCCGACGCCCCAATAGAACTGGTCGGTGTCGCCGGTGGTGACCTCCACGTCGCGCAGATCGACGCCGAGTTGCTCGGCCACCACCTGCGCGAAGGCCGTGGCGTGGCCCTGGCCCTGGCTGCCGATGCCGGTGGCGAGGCTGACCTTGCCGCTGGATTGCACCTGCACCTTGGCGCCCTCGTACGGGCCGATGCCCGTGCCCTCGACATAGCACACCAGGCCGAGGCCAAGCGCCCGGCCTTGCGCCTTCGCGCGCGGCTGTTCCTCGTTCAGAAAGCGCGCATAGCCGATCGCCTGCAGCGCCTTGTCGAGGATCGGCTCGTAGTCGCCGCTGTCGTAGGAAAGCCGCGAGAAATCCTGGTAGATCACGGCCTGGTCATAGGGGAAGGCGTCGGGCGGGATGAAGTTCCGGCGGCGGATTTCGGCGCGGTCCAGACCCAGTTCGCGCGCCGCGATGTCCAGCAGCCGCTCCATCACGAAGACGCCATGCTGCCGCCCGGCGCCCCGATAGGGCGTGACCAGCGTGCGGTTTGTGAAGACGGCGGTGAAGGTGCTGTCGTAATGCGGCACCACGTAGCAGCCCAGCAGCGTGCACTGGCTGTTGATCGGCACCGTCAGGCCGTAGGGATCATAGGCGCCGGTGTCGTGAAGGAACACGTCCTTCACGCCGATGATCCGGCCACCCTTGTCCAGCGCGATCTCGGCTTCGTGGATCTGCGAACGCTCATGCGTCGTCGCGCAGAAATGCTCCAGCCGATCCTCGATCCACTTCACCGGCCGGCCGAGGCGCATGGCGACCCAGGGCACCAGCACTTCCTCTGGGTAGAACATCATCATCTTCGGGCCGAAGCCGCCGCCGATGTTGGGCGCTACCACGCGCACCTGCCGCTCCGAAAGGCCGAGCATCGCGGCCAGGCCGTTGCGGATGACGACCGGCGCCTGCGTGGTGTCCCACACCGTCAGGCGGTCGGCGCGCGGGTCCCACTGCGCCACCACGCCGCGCGTCTCCATCGGGATCGAGGCGCCGCGATCATAGACGAAGCGCCGGCGCAGCCGCAGATGCGCTGCAGCCGCCGCGGTGTCGTAGTCACCCTTGGTCTGGCGCACCCGGGAGGCGACGTTGCTGGGCAGGTCGTCATGCACCAGCGGGCTGCCGGGCCGCAGCGCCGCTTCCAGGTCACCCACCGCGGGGTGCACATCCCACTCAACGACGATATCGCCCACCGCGTCCTCGGCGATGTAGCGGCTATCGGCCACCACCATCGCCACCGGCTCGCCCAGATGCCGCACCTTGTCGCGCGCCAGCGGCACCTGGCAGCGCTGGTTGAACTCCATCCCGGCGATCGGCGGCGGCGGCACCAGCAGCGGGCCGGGCTTCCAGTAGTCGCCGAGGTCCTGCGCCGTGATCACGGCGTGCACGCCCGGGCGCACCGCCGCCGCGGCCACATCGATGCCGAGGATGTCGGCATGCGCATGCGGGCTGCGCAGGAAGGCGACGTGCAGCAGGCCGGGCAGTTCGACGTCATCGACGAACAGCGCCTCGCCCCGCAGCAGGCGCGGATCCTCGTTGCGGGTCAGCGGCCGGCCGAAGCTCCTGCCCTCGATCATGCGGCGCGGCCCGCGGCGAGCAGCACGGCATCCACGATGTGCTGGTAGCCGGTACAGCGGCAGAGGTTGCCCGACAGCGCGTCGCGCACCTCATGCTCGGTGGGGGCGGGGTTCTCCGCCAGGAACGCCGTCATGCTCATCAGGATGCCGGGGGTGCAGTAGCCGCATTGCAGTGCATGCGCGTCCTGGAAGGCCTGCTGCAGAGGGTTGAGCCGCCCCGGGCCGGGGGCGAGGCTTTCGACGGTGCGGATTTCATGCCCCTCGGCCTGCACCGCGAAGGCCAGGCAGGCGCGCGCCGGCGCGCCATCCCAAAGGATGGTGCAGGCGCCGCACACGCCGTGCTCGCAGCCCACATGCGTGCCGGTAAGGCCGAGTTCATGGCGGATGAAGTCGCTCAGCAGCAGCCGCGGCTCCACCTCGCGGCGATGCTCCACGCCATTGACGCGCAGCGTCACGCTCCGCCGGTTGCTCATGCCAGGCTCCGCGCGGCCGCAATGGCCAGCGCGCGGCGCGCCAGCACGCCGGCGAGATGCCGCTGATAGGCCGGGCTGGCCTGGACACTGCCCATCGGGTCGACCTCCTGCTGCGCGAGCGCCGCCGCCGCCGCGATGTCGCCCTCGCCGAGCGGGGTGCCAAGCAGCGATTGCGCGGCGCGCGGTGCTGCCATCGGCGTCGGCCCGGCGCTGAGGAAGGCGAGGCGCGTCGCGCTGCAGCGCCCGGCAGCATCGCGGCTCACCACCACCGCCACGCCCATCATCGCGTAGTCGCCGCGCCGGCGCGCCACTTCCAGGAAGGCCGTGCCGCTGCGCGGCGGCGGCGCGGGGATTTGGATTTCCGCCAGCATCTCATCCTCCGCCAGGGCGGTGGTCAGCGGGGCGAGGAAGAAGTCGGCGGCGGCCAGCACGCGCTCGGCGCTGGCGCTGCGCAGCCGGAAGCGCGCATCCAGCGCCAGCATCACCGCCGGCATCTCGCTGGCCGGATCGGCGTGGGAGAGGTTGCCGCCGAGCGTGCCGCGCGTGCGGATTTGCGGATGCGCCACCTCGGCCAGCGCCTCCAGCAGCAGCGGTTGGTGGCGGGCCACGAGCGGGTCGCGCTCGATCTGCCGATAGCGCGTCATGGCGCCGATGCGCAGCGTGCCGTCTGCCTCCAGCGCAACGCCAGCCAGGGCCGGGATGCGGCTGAGATCCAACAGGATGGCGGGCTGCGCGACGCGGAAATTCATGGCCGGCACCAGGCTCTGCCCGCCGGCGAGGAAGCGCGCCGCCTCGCCATGCTGGGCCTTCAGCGCCAGCGCCGCCTCGATCGTCTCGGGGACGTGCCAATCGAATGGCGCGGGTTTCAACTGCGGGTCCTCACCTGCCTACGGTGGCAGAGGATGGGGTGCGGCGGAAAGGGGGGATCGGCCGGCGCAAAGCCCCTCCGCGCCACGTCGCTGCCACACGCTTGCGCAGGGTGCGCGCGCCGTGGTCACGTCTCGCCATGACGATCATTGCCTATCTGGCCGGCCCCGATGTGTTCCTGCCCGATGCCCCCGCCCATGCCGCGCGCAAGGCCGCCATCTGCGCGCGTCACGGCATCACCGCGCTGCTGCCGCTGAACGAGGATGTGGCCAGCCTGGCCGCGATGCCGGACCATGAGGCGTGGCGCGTCATCTTCGCCAAGGACATCGCGATGATGGAGCGCGCGGACATCGTCATCGCCAACCTCACGCCCTTCCGCGGCGCCTCGGCCGATGCCGGGACCATTCTCGAACTCGGCTGGTTCGCCGGCCGCGGGCGGCCGATCTTCGCCTATTCCAACAGCGCCACGCCCTTCGCCGCGCGCAACGTGGCGTTGCTCTCGGTGCTGGCGGACCCGATGCCGGGCCTCACCGTGGAGGGCTTCGGCCTACCGGACAACCTGATGCTGCCGGGCGCGGTGGAGCGCGGCGGCGGCCTGCCGATCTTCCTGCCCGACGGGGCGCGCGACCTGCCCTTCGATTCGCTGGCGGTGTTCGAAAAATGCGTCGTGGCGGCGGCTCAGCGCCTCGCAGGCTGATCGGCTGCGGCGAGGTTGGCGCGCGCGCGCCGCAGCAGCCCCAGCAGCGCGGCCATCTCGGCTTCCGCCATGCCGGCGGTGGCCAGCGCAATCACCTCCCGCGCCCGGGGTAGCAGGGGTTCGCGCAGCGCGCGGCCCGCCGGCGTCAGCCGGATATGCACCTTGCGGCGGTCGGCCGTGCTGCGTTCGCGCGTGATCCAGCCGGCCTGTTCCATGCCCCGCAGGGCGATCACCGCCGTGGGTTCCTGCATGCCGATGCGGCTCGCGAGCTCGCGCTGCGTCAGGCTCTCCTCCTCCCACAGCACGCGCAGGAAATACCAGGCGCCGAGCGTCACGCCGGCGGGCTGGATGCGCTGGGCCAGCGCGCGCTGCATGGCGCGGTTCAGGTCGCGCACCTGGAAGCCCAGGCTGTCCTCCAGCGGCAGGGGTGCGCTGCGCCGGTTCATGCCCCGCGCGCGGCCTTGAAGCGCGCCTTGGTGGCGGCATCCGGCGGATAGGTGCCCTCCAGCGGCGCGCCGTTCGCGATCTCCTCGAGGATCCACTCCTCCAGCCGTTCCTTCTCGGCCGCCTCCTCGGCCACCTCGGCCGCGATGGCGCGCGGAATGCAGATGACGCCGGAGGCATCGCCCACCATCACGTCATCCGGGAACACCGCCACATTCGCCACGCCTACCGGCAGCGCGTGGTCCACCACCATCACCGCCGCGCCGCCCGGCACCGGCGCCGAGCCGCCGCCATGAAACACCGGGAAATCCATGCGCGCCACCACGGGCAGGTCGGAGACGCCGCCATCCATCACCACGCCGGCCACGCCACGCCGGTGCAGCGCCGTCGCGATGATGTCGCCCAGCACCGAGACATGCCGCGCCCCACCCAGCGCGCAGACCAGAACCGCGCCCTCGGGCACGGCGCTGAAGAATTGCCGGTGCAGGTTCGGCGCGCGGCCGGCGGCCACCGCGTCGCGCAGATCCTCCCGCACCGGGATGGCGCGCAGGGTGAAGGCCGGGCCCACCATGCGCGGCCCGGCCGGGTTCGCCGGCGCGATGCCGTGCAGGAAGCGGCTGCGCAGGCCGCGGGCATAGAGCACGGCCGAGATGGTGGGCACGGCGACGGCGGAAAGCCGCACGGCAAGCCCGGGTTCCAGCGGGATCATGGATACTGCAGCACGATGTCGCGTCCCACCTCGTCAGCCTCCCGTTCCGCGCGCGCCCGCCATTCGCGCATCAGCGGGCTGTCCATCTGCGCGGCGATGAAGGCCATGCTGTCCGGCGCCAATTCGACGCCATAGGTGACGTAGCGGCTGCACATCGGCGCCAGCGCCGCATCGGCGAAGCAGAATTCCGCACCGGCAATGTAGGGCCCGCCCCAACGTGCCGTCGCATCGCGCCAGATCGCCTCCAGCCGCTCGGTGCCCGTGCGCACGCCGGGGCGGTTCATCAGCTTCACGTTCGAGGGCAGGCCATCGCGCAGCGGCCAGCGCTTGATGAGGTTCATCGGCAGGCCGTTGCGCACCTCGTCGAAATGGCTGTGTACCTCGGCCGCCACGCAGCGCGCATAGGCGCGCCGGACCGGATCCTGCGGCCAGATGCCGCAGCCTGGGTCGTGCTCCCACAGCCATTCGGCGATGGCCAGGCTGTCCCGCAGGATCATCCCCTCGACATGCAGCACCGGCACGCGCCCGCTGGGCGACACCGCCTTCAGCTTCGCCGGGCTGTCCGGGCGCGACAGGAAGATGCGCTTCTCCTCCACGGCGAGGCCGCCCAGCCGGCAGGCCATCCAGCCCACGACCGACCAGGATGAGGACCAGGCGCTGCCCAGATGCAGGGTTGGCGGCATGCGGCGACTCCGGTTGCGCCGCCATGCTGCGGACCTGCGGCGGCATCGCGCAACAGGGGATGCGTGCGCGATGGTGGAAAGCCGCCGCGAAAGCGCCTACAAGCGCGCCATGGATTGGTCACAGATCATCGCCCTCGTGGGTTTTTTCGCTGCCTGCTTTGCCGCGGCCACGACAGGCGCCGTGTTCAAGCCAGGCGAATGGTACGAAGGGCTGCGCAAGCCCAGCTGGAACCCGCCCAACTGGCTGTTCCCCATCGCCTGGTCGGCCCTCTACATCATGATCGCCGTGTCAGGCTGGCTGGTGTGGCGGCAGGATGGCTTCGGCCTGCCGGTGTGGGTGTGGGCGCTGCAACTGGTGCTGAATGCAGGCTGGTCGATCGTGTTCTTCGGCATCCGCCGGCTGGGTCTTGCGGTGGCGGAGGCCTGGCTGATGTGGGCCTCGATCCTTTCCTGCATCATCCTGTTCGCGCCCATCAGCCCCGCCGCGGCCTGGCTGATGGTGCCCTATCTGCTGTGGGTCAGCTTCGCCATCGCGTTGAACCGGGCGGTGTGGCGGCTGAACCCCGGCCCGCATCCGATGATCACCCTCGCGGAGATGAAGCAGCCCTCGCCCAGCGCGGCGGCGCGTGCCGCGGCGCGCGCTCAGCGCGCCCAGTAGAGCCGCGCGGGGTTCTCCACCACCACCTGGCGGATCAGCGCTTCGTCGCTGGTCATGGCGGCCAGCAGGTCCACGAGGTCGCCATCATTCGGCATGTCGCCGGCGATGTTCGGGTGCGGCCAGTCCGTGCCCCACAGGCAGCGATCCGGCGCGGTGGCCAGCAGCGCCTGCGCGAAGGGCACCGCATCGTGGAAGGGCGCGCCGGCAGAGGAGACGCGCTCCGCCCCGCAGATCTTCACCCAGGCCAGCGGGTTTCGCATCAGCTCCAGCAACTGCCGGAAGGCCGGCTGCGCCAGCCCGTTCTTCGCCTTCACCCGGCCCATATGGTCGATCACGAAGGGAATGCGGATGGCGTCGATCACCGGCGCCAGCGGCACGATGTCCTCGGCATCCAGGTGCAGCACCACATGCCAGCCGAGCGGTTCCACCTGCGCCAGCACGCGCTGGAAGAATGCCATGTCCGGCATGCCGCCTAGGTGCCTCACGAAGTTGAAGCGCACGCCGCGGATACCGCCGGCATCGAGGCGCGCGAGCTCGGCATCGCTCACGCCCGGGTCCACCACCGCCACGCCGCGCATGCTGCCCTTTGAGCGCGCGATGCCATCCAGCGTCACGCGCATGTCGCTGCCGTGGCAGGAGGCGTGCACGATGACGGCGCGCTCGATGCCCAGGATGCCATGCAGCTTCACCAGCCCCTCATAGGGGCTGTCGGGCGGCGTGTAGGAGCGGTCCGGCGCGTAGGGGAACACGGCGTCGGGGCCGAAGACGTGGCAATGCGCGTCGCAGGCGCCGGGCGGCAGCTTCAGCCTCGGCGTGCGCGTATCGGGGTCCGGCCCCTTGCAGGTTGGAATGCTCACTGGCGTTCGATTCCTGCCTTCTCGATCGTCTCCGTCCAGCGCGCCGTGTCAGCGATGAGCAGCGCGCCCATCTCGGCGGGCGTCCCGCCGCGCGGCTCGACGCCGACGGCGGTCAGCGCCGCGCGAAGTTCGGCGCTGGCCAGCGCGCGGTTCACGGCTGCGTTGATCGCGGCAATCGCCTCGGGCGGCGTGCCGGCGCGCGCCACCAGAGCGTTCCAGGATGCCACGTCGTAATCGGCCACGCCGGCCTCCTGCACCGTCGGCACCTGCGGATAGGCCTCGGCCCGCGTGGCGGAGGTAACGGCCAGCAGCCGCAGATTGCCGCCGCTGATCTGCCCGGCGATCGGGCCGGTGATCTCGAAGGCGGCATCGATATCGCCGCGCAGCAGGGCGGTGATCAGCGCCGGCGTGCCGGGGAAGGCCACCGTCTCGAAGCGCGTGGCGCTGCGGATCTTGAACAGCTCGGCCGAGAGGTTCTGCGTGCTGCCCGCCGTGATGGTGCCGATGTTGAGCCGCCCGGGATTGGCGCGCAGCCGTGCGAGCAGGCCCGCCATGTCGCGGTCGGGCGAATTGGGTGCCACGACGATTGCGATGGGGAAGGCCCCCATCGTGACCACCGGGGCGAAGTCGCGCAGCGGATCGAAGGGCAGGGTGCGGAACAGCCCGCGGCTGATGGCCGTGCCGTTGGAGGCCACCAGCAGCGTGTGCCCATCGGCCGGCGCCGCCATCAGCTGCTGCCCGGCCACGATGCCGCCGGCGCCGGGGCGGTTGTCGATCACCACCGGCTGGCCGAGCAGCTCGGCGATGCGGCTGCCCACGGCGCGCGCCGTGAGGTCGGCCACGCCGCCGGCGCCGAAGGGGACGATCACGCGGATCGGGCGGGCCGGGAAGGCCTGGGCCCGGGCATGGCGCAGTGCTGGCAGCGCGAGCGCCGCACCGAGGAGAAGACGGCGCGTTGTCATGCTCATGCCGCCCAATCCGCCGGGACGTAGCGGAAGCCGCTGCCCTCGCGCGCGAAGAACCCATGCGCGGGGAAGGGGAAGTGATAGCCGCTCACATGCATGCGTTCGGCCGCGATGCGATCCAGCAGCCGCACCCGCGTGGCGGCGGCGGCGGCGGGATCGAAGTCGAACATCACTTGGAAATCCGGACGGCGGGCGAACAGCTCCGGTCGATGGGTGATGTCGCCTACCACCATGAACTGCGCAGTGCCGTCGGCGACATGCCAGCAGGTGTGGCCCGGCGAATGGCCGGGTGCGGCGACGGCGCGGATCCCCGGCACCGCTTCCTGCCCGTCCTGCACCTGGCGCACGCGGCCGGCATAGGGGCCGAAGCGGCGCGCGGTATTGGCGAAGTTGGGCTTCTGCCGCTCCGGCGCCGCGCCCTCGTTGCTGCGATCGGTCCAGTAGCGCCACTCGCCGTCCGGCACCACGATCTCGGCGTTCGCGAACACCGCCTGGTTCTCGCGCGTCGTCAGGCCGGTGATGTGGTCGCCGTGGAAATGCGTGAACACAACATGGGTGATGCGCGCCGGATCGATGCCGGCGGCAGCCATGTTCGCCGCCATGCGCCCGGCCTGGGGCGAAAGCTGGCCGCCCGTGCCGGCATCGAACATCACCAGCGCGCGGCCGGTATCCACCACGGTGACGGTGTAGGGCGTCAGGTAGTGGTCGGTCGGCAGGAAGCTCTCGGCGAGCACCGCCTGCACCTGCTCCAGCGTCGCATTGCCCACGAAGCCCGGCAGGTTAAGCCGCGCGGTGCCATCGAACAGCGTGGTTGCGGTGAAGCCGCCGATCTTGAAGCGATGGAAGCCCGGCGGCGCCGGCGCTGCCGCCGGCGTGGCCTGCGCCAGCGCGGTGCCCGGCAGCGCGGCGGCGGCCAGCGCGGCGAAGCCCGCGCCGCGGCGCGTGATGGTGTTCATGGGTCTCGTCCTCCCGTTGTTCGCTCAGTCAGCCTGCACATTGGCGCGTCGGATCAACTCGCCCCACCGCGCGCGCTCGGCGATGATCATCTCGCGGAACTGCTCGGGCGTGCCCGGCGCCGCCTCGGCGCCCTCGCCGGCGAGGCGCGGGCGCAGCCTGTCGCCGTTCAGGATGCGCGTGCATTCGGCATTGAGCCGATCGACGATGGGCCGCGGCGTGCCGGCCGGCGCGACGAAGCCGTACCACTGCGTCGCGTCGAAGCCGGCCAGGCCCTGTTCGGCGATGGTCGGAATCTCCGGCGCGCTGGCCAGCCGCGTCAGCGAGGACACGCCCAGCGCCCGCACCAGCCCGGCGCGGGCCGGCGGCAGCGCAGCGGGGCCGCCGGTGAGGGTGAGGTCGATCGTGCCGGCGATCAGGTCGTTCACCATCGGCCCGGTGCCGCGATAGGGAATGTGCTCCATCTGCGTGCCGGCGGCCACGTTGAACGCCACCATCGCGATATGCGCCGCCGAGCCGTTGCCGCCCGAGCCGTAGGACAGCGCATTGGGCCGCGCCTTGGCCAGCGCGATCAGCTCCTGCACGTTGCTGACAGGCACCTTGCGCGCATTCACAACCAGCACGTTCGGCACAATCGCGGCCAGGCCGATCGGCTGGAAGGATGTCACCGTGTCGAAGCTCAGGTTGCGATACAGCGATGGGTTCACCGCGAGCGTGCCGATATGCCCCATCATCAGCGTGTGGCCATCCGGCGCCGCGCGGGCCACGACTTCCGAGCCCAGCGTGCCGCCAGCGCCGGGCCGGTTCTCCACCACGAAGGGCTGGCCGAGGCTTTCCTGCAGTTCGGCACCAAGCGCGCGCGCCAGGATGTCGGTGGTGCCGCCCGGCGTGAAGGGCACGATGATGCGCACCGGCCGGTCCGGCCAGCCGCCCTGCGCCCGCGCCGCATGCGGTGCAGCGAGAATCGCTGCACCCGCGGCCAGTATCGTTCGACGTGCGAGGCGATGGTTCATGGCGTTTCTCCTGGTTGCTTGAGCGCGCCGTCGCGCGCCAAGTCGTCGATCTCCGCGGCGGTGAGCCCGGCCGATTCGAGAATGCCGCGCCCGTCGGCGCCAAGCGGCTGTGCCGCAGGCAGGCTGCCTGCCATGCCGCCCGAAAGCAGGTTCGGTGCGCCGATGGCGAAGGTGGGGCCCTCCGTCGGGTGCTCCTCCTCCCGCACCAGGCCGGTGGCGCGCAGATGCGGGTCCGTCAGCAGCCCCTCGATGGTGTTGTAGGGCATGGCCGGCACATCCGCCTGTTCGAACAGCGCCAGCCATTCGGCGGTGGTGCGGCCGGCCAGCGCGGTGGCGCGCAGCGCGAAGTAGTCGCGCGTATGCGCCGTGCGCGCGGCGACGGTGGCGAAGCGCGGATCTTCGACCAGTTCGGGCCTGCCGATGGCGCGGAAGAAGCCATGCGCCTGCGCATCGGTGTTGGCCGAGACGGCAATGAAGCCATCGGCGGTGCGCAGCGGCCTTGCCTCCGGGCTCAGCACGCGGGCATCGCCGGGCGGGCCGAGCGCGGGGCGGAAGGACATCGCGCCGAGATGTTCCTGCAGCACGAAGGCCGCCATGTTCTCGAACATCGGGATCTCGAGGCTCTCGCCCCGCCCGGTCTTCTCGCGGCGATACAGCGCGAAGCCGATCATCTGCGCGGCGATCAGGCCGCAGACATGGTCGGCGATCAGCATTGGCACGTAGCGCGGCTCGCCCGTGCTCGCCTCGAAGCAGCCGGCGATGCCGGACACGCCCTGGATCACCGTGTCGTAGGCGGGCTTGCCGGCATAGGGGCCATCGGTGCGGAAACCCACAATGGAGCAGTGGATCAGCCGCGGCGCCGCCTGCGCCATGCGCGCCGCATCCACGCCGAGCCGCGCCTGCGCGTCGGGGCGGATGTTGGTCACCAGGATGTCGCAGCGCGATGCGATTCGCGCCAGCGCCGCCTTCGCGCGCGGATGCTTGAGGTCGAGGCAGATCGAACGCTTGCCGCGGTTGAAGTTGAGGAACTTGCCCGACATGCCGGGGTTGCGCCCCTTGCCGCCAAGCCGGCGCAACAGATCGCCTTCTGGCGCTTCCAGCTTGATCACCTCGGCGCCCTGCTCGGCGAGCACGCCGGTGCAGACCGGCCCGACGACGACCGATGACAGATCCAGCACGCGCAGCCCCGCCAGTGGCCCGGCCATCAGGCGATCCTCGCCTGGATGCGCAGCGCCATCCGCCCCGCATCGTCCGTGGCCCACAGCGTGCGGTTCCCGGCTTCGTCCGGCAGGCTGCCCTGCAGCTGCGCGGGCCGGCCGCAGAACAGCGGTGCCAAGGTGCGCAGATCGGCGCTGAGCACCGCCGCACCCGGCGGCGCATGGCGCAGCGCGGCCTCCAGCAGCATCAGCGTGGTCAGCCCGCCATTCACCACCAGCGCGGGATAGCCTTCGTCGGCGCGCGCGTAGTCGGCATCGTAGTGGATTCGATGGCCGTTGAAGGTCAGCGCCGAATAGCGGAACAGCAGCACCGGATCGGGCAGGAAGGCCTCGGTCCAGGCCGCGTCGGCGGGCTGCGTGGCATCCTGCGCCGGCGCCTCGCCCGGCCGGGCGGCCTCGCGATAGGCGATGTCCTGCTCCTCCGTCGCCACCAGCCCGGCCGCGCCCTGCACGCTGTGGCGCAGGCTGACGAACACCAGCTTCCCGCTCCGCCCCTGCTTTTCCGTGATGGCGGTGATCTCGGAGCGCCGCGTCAGCCGATCGCCCAGGCGCAGCGCGCCCGTGTAGCGCAGCCGCCGCCCTGCCAGCATGCGGCGCGGCAGGGGCACCGGCGGCAGGAATTCGCCCTTCGCCGGATGACCATCAGCGCCGAGCCGCGATTGCGGCTGCGCATCGTCGAACAGGATGGCGGCCCAATGCCCGGGCACCGCCGCACCTGGCGCAAGTGCCGGCGCCTCGCGATCGAGCATGGCGCACAGCCGCCGCGCGGCCGGCGCCGACATCTCGTCGCTCACCTCCCGCGCGCGGCCGACCCAGTCCTGCATCAAGGCGCCTCGTCCAGCCAGACCAAGCCGGCCTGCTTCAGCTTGCCGCGCATGTCGTAGATGTCGAGGCCGAGCTCGCCGGCAGCGAGGCGCGCGCGCGTCGCATCCTCCTTCGCCGCGCGCGCCGCCGAGGCCGCAGCGATGGCCGGCGCGTCGAGCCGCGGCACCACCACCACGCCGTCATCATCGGCCACGATCACGTCGCCCGGATTCACCACCGCGCCGGCGCACACCACGGGAATGTTCACCGAACCCGGCGTCGCCTTCACCGTGCCGCGGGCCGAGATGGCGCGCGACCAGACCGGAAAGCGCATCTCGGCCAGGGCGCGGACGTCACGCGCGCCGCATTCCAGCACCACGCCGCGGCAACCGCGCGCGGCGAAGGAGGTGGCGAGCAGCTCGCCGAACAGCCCGTCCTCGCAGGGCGAGGCCAGCGCCACCACCAGCACGTCACCCGGCGTCAGCATCTCGGCCGCGACATGCAGCATCCAATTGTCGCCCGGCTGCGCCAGCACCGTGACAGCCGTGCCGCAGGTGGCGGCACCCGTCCAGGCGGGGCGCATCCAGGGCGCCATGAGGCCTGGCGCGCGGCCCATCGCCTCATGCACCGTCGCACTGCCATGCTTCGCCAGCTCCGCCACCGCCGAGGGCTCGGCGCGCGCGATGCGGTGGATGGCGACGGGCTTCACGAGAAATCCTCCAGGATCATCGGGAACAGCCGCTGATAGGCCTCGCCATACACCATGTTCTTCCCGGAATTGCGCCCGCCCTGCATGCCGCGGTTCAGCGCCACGCGCTCGTAATAGGCCCACAGGTGCTTCTGGGCCGGCAGGCACTGGAAGGCCTTGTATTTCGTCTCCCACACCTCGTCGATGTTGAGGATGACGTTGGGCTGGAAGTTGCACTGCTCGGGCTGGTGCGGCTCGAACAGGAACACCGGCGGCGCGGCGTAGCTGTAGGCGGGGCCGGGCTTGTGGCCCATCGCCTGCGCCACGATGCGCGCGGCCTGCGCGAAGCGCGTCGCCTCCGGGTGATCGAGGTTGTAGGGATCGGCCAGCGAATGCGTCAGCACGAAGGCCGGGTTCATCTCGCGCATGATGTCGATGGCGCGGTCCATCATCGCGGGCGTGGTCACCAGCGGATAGTCGCCGGCATCCATGAACTCGATCTCGGCGCCGAGGATCGCGGCGGCCGCCTCGGCCTCGGCCTTGCGCGCCGCCTTCACGCCTTCCAGCGTGGCGCCCGCTTCCTTCCAGGCGAACTGGCTCTCGCCGCGCTCGCCGAAGGACAGGCACAGGATCTTCACCCGCCAGCCGCGTCTGGCGTGCAGCGCGATGGCGCCGCCGGCGCGCCAGACGAAGTCGCCCGGATGGGCGGTGACGACGAGACCGGTCTTGGGCATTGCGCTTCCTCAGGCTTGCGGGCGGAACCTAATGCGGGGCCGCCATGCGACAAATGGAAATATTGGGCAGATCATGCCGTTTTCTTCATCTTTGGCGTCGCACCGGGCGCACCGCGGAACTGCCGCCGCAACAGCGCCAGCAAGGCCTCGGCCGGCGGGCTGAGCGGCACGCCGCGGCGCGACACCACGCCCAGGCGCCGCACCACGCCCGGGTCGCGCAGCGGCACCGCCACCACGCCCGGCGAGCCCGCGGCATCCACCGCCAGCCGCGGCACCACCGCCAGCGCCAGTCCGGCCTCCACCATGCTGATCGCCGTGGCGAGGTGCTGCACCTCATAGCGCCAGGCCATGGTCTCGCGCCGCGGGCCCAGCGCCTCGTCGATCAGCGCGCGGTTGCCGGTATGCGGCGCCACGCGCACCAGCGGCACGCCCTCCAGCTCGCCCCAGGCCAGGTGGGCGCGCCGCGCGAAAGCGTGGCCGGCCGGGCAGGCCAGCACGAAGGCCTCGGTCAGCAGCGGCGTGATGTCGAAATCCCAGCGATTGGCGCTGACGATGGTGATGCCGAACTCCGCCTCGCCGCGCGCCACGCGCTCGGCGATCTCGCTGGCCGAATTGTCGAACACCTTCACCGTCACGCCCGGATGGTTCTGCGCGAATTCCGCCAGCAGCCGCGGCACGTGGTGCACGGCGATGGTGGGCAGGCAGCCGATGGCGACACTCTGCTGCCCGCTTTCGCTGCCGCCGCGCAGCTCGGCCAGCGCCTCCACCAGCGTCTCCACCGGCAGCCGGGCCCGCGCCACCAGGCCGAGGCCGGCGGGCGTCAGCGTCACCTGCCGCGTCGTGCGCGCGAGCAAGCGCAGGCCGAGCCCCTCCTCGAACTTGCGGATGCGATGCGAGAGCGCCGTCTGCGACAGGTTGAGATGTGCAGCGGCCTTGCGGAAGGAGCCGCGCTCCGCGATCGAGAGGAAGGCCTCCAGCCCGAGGAAATCGAGGGCCATGCGCGGCTCAGGCCGCGCCGCAAAGCCGGCGCGCGGCCTCGATCATCGCGGCCGGATCAGCCTGGCCGCGGCCGGCGATGTCGTGCCCGCTGCCATGCGCCACCGAGGAGAACAGCACTGGCGCGCCGATGGCGAGCCCCGCGGTGCGATGCGCCGCCACCATCTTGGCCGCGATATGCCCCTGGTCGTGCAGCATCACGGTGAAGGCATCGTAGCCCGGCTTGTGGAACATGGTGTCGGTGCCGAAGGGCCCATCCACCTGCACGCCCGCTGCGCGCGCATCGGCGATGGCGGGTGCGGTGATGTCGTCATCCTCATGCCCGAACAGCCCGCCCTCGCCGGCATGCGGGTTCAGCCCGCCCACCGCGATGCGTGGCGCAGCGATGCCAAGCCGCTTCAGCGCCGCATCGGCCGCCAGGATGGCATTGCCGATGCGCCCCCGGGTCAGCAGCTGCAGCGCGCGCGCCACAGGCACATGCAGCGTGGTGTGGACGATGCGCGTGCGGTCGAAGCACAGCATCAGGAACACGTCTTCCGGCGCCATGCCGCATTGCTGCGCGACGAAACCAGGATAGCCGTCGAAGGCGATGCCCGCGGCCGCGATGGCGCTCTGGTTCATCGGTGCCGCCAGCACGGCATGGGCCTGGCCGGCGCGCGCCGCGGCGATGGCGGCGGCCGCGCTGTCCAGCGCCGCGCGGCCATTCTGCGCACTCACGCTGCCCAGCGTGAAATCGCCCGGCGCGAAATGCGGCCGCGCCAGCAGCGTGATGTCTGCGAGGCGCGCGCCAAGCCCTGCGCCGGCCGCATGCACCGCCAGCACCCCGGGATCGCCCACCAGCAACGGCCGGCAGAAGCCCTGCACCTCGGCTGACAGCGCCGTCTTGATCGCAAGCTCCGGCCCGATCCCCGCCGGATCGCCGAGCGCGATGGCGAGCACCGGGCGCGTCACGCCACCAGCCGCCCTGCCGCGGGGTCGATGCACACCTGCCCGTCCACGATGGTCACGTCCCACACCTGCAGCGCTTCCGTGCAGGGGGCTGCGGTGGCGCGGCCGGTCGGGATGTGGAAGCGCCCCTGGTGGAAGTCGCACTCCACCTCCTCGCCCTCCACCATCCCGTCGCCGAGGCTGCCCGGGCCGTGCGTGCAGGCGTTCTCGGTGACGAAGAACACCCCGCCAAGGTTGAACACCGCGTATTCCTCGCCCCCCGCGGTGACGCGCAGCGCCGAGCCTGGCGCCACCGCCGCGGTGGTGCAGAGTGCCAGCAGCGTATCGCCCATGCCTTGTCCCCCTATTCCGCGCGCGCGCCGGATGCGCGGGCGATCGGCGCCCAGCGCGCCGTCTCGGCCTCGATGAAGCGCGTGTATTCGGCGGCGCTCATGCCGACCGTCTCCGTCGCGTCCGCCGCCAGCCTTTCGCGGATGCGCGGCAGCGCCATGGCGCGCACCACCTCGCGGTTCAGCCGCTCGACGACCGGCGCGGGCAGCCCCGCAGGGCCCGACAGGCCGAACCACGTCATCGCCGAGAGGTCGGGGTAGCCGAGTTCGGTGAAGGTGGGCACATCGGGGAAGGCCGGGGTGCGCGCCGATGTGGTCAGCGCCAGCGCGCGCACCTGCCCGCCGCGGATCGCGCCGGCCGCGCTCGACAGCGTGATGGAGCCCGCCGGCACGCTGCCGCCGATGATGTCGCCCATCGCCGCGCCGGCACCGCGATAGGGAATGTGCTCCATCTCGAAGCCGGCGCTGCGCATGAAGGCGATGCCGAACAGATGGCCATGCGTGCCCGCCCCGGGCGAGCCGAAGGCGAAGCGCCGCCCGCCGCGCGCCAGCGCCACGAATTCGGCCAGCGTGCGCGCCGGCACCGCATCGCCCACCACGAACACGGTGGGCGGCCCGCCGAGGAAGGCGATGTGCGTGAAGTCGCGCAGTGGGTCGAAGCCCGTGGCGGGGTTTATGGCCGGCGCCACAACATGGCTGGCGATGCCCGAGATCACCAGCGTGTGGCCATCCGGCGCAGCGCGCGCCACCTGCAGCGAGCCGAGCACGCCGCCGGCCCCGGCGCGGTTCTCCACCACCACGGGCTGGCCGAGAGATTGCTGTATTTCCTGCGCCACGAGGCGGCCGAGCGTGTCGGCGCTGCCGCCCGGCGCGAAGGGCGCGATGATGCGGATGGCACGCGTGGGCCACTCATCGCTGCCCTGCGCCGCTGCGCCGGTGGCGCATGCGGCGAATGTCGCAGCCAGCAGATTGCGTCGGCCCAGCATGGTTCGGAACATCCCCCTCCGGCGGCCGGGCCCTGCATGGGGCACGGTCCGCGCATTCCGGCGCCAGAAAGGTCACCCCCGCCCGGCGGTCAAGCCCGCATCGCGCATCAGGCGCGCAGCGCCTGCAACATCGCCACCACGTAGTCGGCATCCGTCGCCACCACCAGCATGGCCGCATGCGGGCGCAGCGCAGCCAGGCTGCGTTCCAGAACGGGCGCCTCGGCCTCGCCGGAGTCGAGCAGGATGGCGGCGGTGGTCACGCCCCGCGCCGCCGTCGCCTCGGCCACCAGGGCAGCGGCGCCGGCATCGGCCCCGGCGGAGGCCACCAGCACCACCAGATGCGCATCCGCAACCGCCGCCATCAGCGCGCGGGTATGCGCGCCCAGATTGTGCAGCCAGTCCGCGCCGTCATCCAGGGCAAGGAACCGGGCGTGGCGCCAGCCCTGGCGCGCCACTACGGCCACCAGCGCCTGCGCCGCGGTGTCGAGCGGCAGCACCGCCACCTGCCGCGGCCGCGCATTGGGCGCGGCGATGCGGAAGCGCGCCTCGGCCGCGGTGGTGGCGCGCGCCGATTCCGCCTGCATCAGACGGAGGATTGCGCGACGCCGTCGCGCACGCGCAGCGCCTCGGCCGCCGCGTCCTTGAAGGCCTGGTCCGGCGGCAGGATCACCGCAGCCGAGCGCACGCGCTGGTGCGCCGCCTCGCGCCCCGGCGGCAGCACGCCGCGCTCGGCCAGCGCCTTCGCGGCGCGCAGCAGGCGATGCCGCGCCATGATGATGCCGTTGTCGGTGGAAACCAGGTTCTCCTTCGTCCGGTCGACGATCGGGCCCATGCTTTCCTGCAGCGAGGCATCCTGCATCGCGATGCCGGCGACGCCCGAATAGGTGTCGCCGCGCTTCTGCGCCGCGCGATCGATCAGGTAGTCATTTTCCTTGTTGGCGGCGGGGCGGTAGGTGCCGGGCACATAGGTCACGTGGATGCCGTGGCCGTCCTTCATGTGCTGGCGTTCCTCGGCGGTCAGCGCGCGCACGGGGTGGTAGTCGAAGCTCCAGGCCCAGCAGGTCTCGTCGTCGATCGGCACCCAGAAATGGCCGTGCACGGGATGGTCGCCGCGCGGCGGCACCATGGTGAAGCAGGGCATCACCCAGGGGGTGATGCGCCAGTAGTAGTGCCCATCCTCGGCATTGCGGCGCGCGCCGATGTAGAGGCCGCCCGGCGCTTCCACCACCTCGAACACCGGCTTGGCGTCGCGCAGGTTGTACTGGTTGCCGCGCGCGCCCTTGAACAGCGGGTCGTGGTTCAGCGCGCCGCGATGTAGCCACGACACATGGCTGCTGTCGATGCCGCCCTCCATCGCCTGCAGCCAGTTGCATTCCTGCAGGCGCTTGCTGGTGAAGGTCTGCGCCGCGGGCACGCGGCAGAACTCCCATTCCGGCAGCGGCGGCTGCGTCTCGGGGCTGCCCATATAGGTCCACAGGATGTCGCCGATCTTCACCAGCGGGTAGGCGGCCAGCTTGATGCGCTGGCAGAAGCCGTTCTCCGAGGGCTCGCTCGGCACTTCCACGCATTGGCCTGTCACGTCGTATTTCCAGCCGTGATAGGGGCAGCGCAGCCCGCCCTCCTCGTTGCGGCCGAACCACAGCGAAACGCCGCGATGCGCGCAGAACTCGTCCATCAGGCCGTAGCGGCCCTCGCTGTCGCGCCAGGCCAGCAGCCGTTCCGACAGCAGCTTCACGCGCACCGGCGGGCAGCCATCCTCCGGCAGTTCCTCGGCCAGCAGCGCCGGCATCCAGTAGCTGCGGAACAGCAGCCCCATCGGCGTGCCGGGCCCGGTGCGGGTAGCGAGTTCGTTCTGCTCCTGGCGCAGCATGCGTGTTCCCCCTGGCGAGCCGGTTTCTTCAGCGCGCCGCGCCGGCGCCTGTCAAGCGCGCTACTCCGCGGCCTCCCGCAGCCGGCCGGGCAGCGCCAGGCCAGTGAGGTCGGCGCTGCGGGCGAAGCCGCGGCGGGCGCAGAAGGCGGCCAGCCCATCGAGCACGGCCAGCATCGCCGTCGGGCTGATGAAGCTGGCCGTGCCGACCTGCACGGCGGTGGCGCCGGCCATCATGAACTCCACCGCATCCTCGGCGCTGGCGATGCCGCCCACGCCGATGACCGGCAGGCGCACCGCCTGCGCGCATTGCCACACCAGGCGCAGCGCGATGGGCTTGAAGGCCGGGCCCGAGAAGCCACCCATGCCTGAGCCCAGCTTCGGCATAGCACGCTCGATATCGATGGCGAGGCCGAGGATGGTATTCGACACCACCACCGCATCCGCCCCGGCATCCTCCACCGCGCGCGCTACGGCAGCGATGTCGGCGGTGTTGGGCGAGAGCTTGACCCAGAGCGGCAGCGCGCTGCTTCTGCGCATCGCCGCGATGGCGGCGGCCGCGCTGTACGGGTGCATGGCGAAGGCGCGGCCATCCTCCTCCAGGTTGGGGCAGGAGATATTGGCCTCGATCGCGGCGATGCCCGGTGTGGCGGCAAGCCGGGCCGCGGCCTCGGCGAAGGCGGACACGCTCGGCGCCGACAGCGAGACGACAAGCGGTGCGCGGAAGCGGCGCCACTCGGCCATCGCCACGTCGCAGAAATGTTCGAGCCCCTTGCCCGGGATGCCGATGGAATTCAGCACGCCCGCCTCGGTCTCGCAGAGCCGTGGCAGCGGGTTGCCGCTGCGCGGTTCGGGCGTGATGGATTTCGTCACCAGCGCGCCGAGCGCATCGAGGTCGAAGACCTGTGCCAGTTCCGGCCCGAAGGTGCCCGAGGCCGGCATCACCGGGTTGGCGAGCGTAAGGCCGCCGATGCGCGTGGTGAGGTCTACCACGCCAGCGCCGCCTGCAGATCGAAGACCGGCCCCTCGGTACAGACGCGCAGGTTCAGCACCTTGCCGTCATCGTCGCGGATCTGCCGCACGCAGCAGAAGCACATGCCCAACCCGCAGCCCATCTGCTGTTCCAGCGCGATCTGCCCGGGAATGCCGAACTCGGAGGCCAGGCGCTGCAACACCAGGAATAGCCGGTTGGAGCCGCAGGTGAACACCGCATCGGGCGGCGCATCGCGCCATTGCGCGCGCAGCAGCGCCTCCACGCGGGCGACGTCGCTGCTGCCATCGGAATCGAAGACGGACGTGACTGCGGCGCCGGAGCGCCCGACGAATTCCGCCGCCATCAGGTCGGCCGGCGCCTGGGCGGAGAGCACGGCCTGCACCGCGATGCCCTGCGCCGCCGCGGCCTCGGTCAGCGGCGCGAGGGTGGCGAGGCCCACGCCGCGCACCAGGATCAGGATTCGCCGCCACGCCGGTGCCAGCGTGAAGCCGACGCCCAGCGGCCCGACGACGGAAAGCGCATCGCCCGCGTGCAATCGCGCCAGCGCGACGGTGCCCTTGCCCTTCACATGAAACAGGAAGCCGAGTGGCTGGCCCGCCCCGCAGCGCCAGATGCTCATCGGGCGGCGCAGATAGGGGCCGTTGCCGCCGGCGTCGCGACACAGAAGGTGGAAGAACTGCCCCGGCCGGCTGCGCGCGGACAGCCCGGGCGCATCGAGCAGCAGGCGATGGTAGCGCTGCCCGACGGGCGCACTCTCGATCACCCTCACGCTGCATTCGGCGACCGGGAAGGCGGCCGCGCCGAGGTCCATGGCCGGCCCTTTCCGCGAAGCCTCTCATGTTCGGTGGCGAGGGCGCGAAGTCAAGCATTGCCGGGCATCGCGGCGCGCGCGAGCATCACGGCCATGGACCTGCCGCCGCAAGCGCCCTTGCCCGCCATCGCGCCGGACCTCGCGCAGCTGGCCGCTGGCCTGTTCGACGCGCTGCGCGCGGCACATCACGACGGCGTCGGCATCACGCGCGAGACGTACGGCGCCGGCGAAACCGCAGCCATGCGGCGCATCGCCGCGGTGGCGGAGGGCTTCGGCCTGGCCACCGCCTGGGATGCGGGGGCCAATCTTCGCATCACGCTGCCCGGCACGGACCCTGCGCTGCCCGCCGCCGCCTGTGGATCGCACCTCGACAGCGTGCCGCAGGGAGGCAATTTTGACGGCGCGGCGGGCGTCATCGCCGGCTTGCTGGCGCTGCTCGCCGCGCAGCGACAGGGGCCGCACCGGCGCACGCTGATCCTGTTCGTGATGCGCGGCGAGGAGAGCGCCTGGTACGGGCGGCCCTATCTCGGCTCCTCCGCGCTGTTCGGCGCCTTCGACCCCGCCTGGCTCGCGCTCCCCAGCCTGCGCGATCCAGGCCTGACGCTGGGCGCCGCCATGCGGCGCGAGGGTGCCGATATCGCCGTCATCGCGGCGCGCCAGAAGCTGCTGGACCCCGCCAGCCTGTCGCATTTCGTGGAGCTGCATATCGAGCAGGGGCCGGTGATGGTGGCGCGGCGCGTGCCGGTGGGCCTGGTCTCGGGCATTCGCGGCAACCATCGCCACCCCGATGCGCGCTGCCTCGGCGAGGCCGCGCATTCCGGCGCCGTGCCCCGCTGGCTCCGCCGCGATGCCGTGCTCGGCGCCGCCGACCTCGCGATGCGGTTGGATGGCAGTTGGCGCGCGCTGCTGGAACAGGGCGAGGATTTGGTGATGACGTTCGGCATCTTCACCACCGACCCGCGCGAGCACGCCATGACGCGCGTGCCCGGTGAGCTGCGCTTCACGCTGGAATACCGCAGCGAGAGCGAGCGCACGCTGGACGATTTCCTGGCACTCGCCGAGGCCGAGGCCGCCGCCATCGCGCGCGAGCGCCGGGTGCTGATCGAACTCGGCCCTGGCGTGCGCACGCCACCCGCGGTGATGGATGCGCGCCTGCTGGCCCTTGGTGGTGCGCTGTGCGAGGCGGCGGCGATCCCGCATGAGGTGCTGGCCAGCGGCGCCGGGCATGATGCCGCGATCTTTGCCAATGCCGGCGTGCCGAGCGCCATGGTGTTCGTGCGCAACGAACATGGCAGCCACAACCCGCACGAGGCGATGGACATGCCGGATTTCCTGGAAGGCGCCCGTGTGCTCGCGGGCTTGCTGCTGTTCGGCGCGGAGGCGCTCGGCCGATGACGCAAGACGGTCGTCGCGCGGCGCAGGTGCTGCTCGACACGGGTTCGATCCTGCTGCGCCCGCACAAGCCTTTCATGTTCAGCTCCGGCTGGGCCAGCCCGGTCTATGTGGATGTGCATCGCGCGCTGTCCTTCCCCATCGCCCGTCGCGCGCTGCTGGAGGATGCCGAGGCCCGCATCCTTGGCGAGCTCGGTTTCGACGGCTTCGATGCGGTGGCCGCCACGGAACAGGGAGGCATCGCGCTGGCTGCCATGCTGGCCGCGCGCTTCCACCTGCCCTTCGTGACGGTGCGCCGCCGCGCCCAGGGCTTCGGCGCCGATGCGCATATCGAGGGCGTGCTGCGGCCGGGCAGCCGCGCGCTGCTGGTCAGCGACGTGACCACCGACGGGCGCAGTAAGGCGGGCTACTGCGCCGCCTTGCGCCGCGCCGGGGCGGAGGTGACGCAGATTTTCGTCCTGTTCAAATACGGCGTGTTCGACCGCGTGGTGACCGATATCGCCGATCTCGGCGCGCGGCTTTTCGCGCTGGCCACCTGGGATGACGTGCTGCCGCTGGCGGAAGCCCGGGCCACGCTGCCGGCCGATGCGGTGGCCGAGCTGCGCCGCTACCTGGCCGACCCTGTTGGCTGGTCGGCGGCGCATGGCGGGCTGGCCGCCCCCGACCCCGCCTGGAGGCGCTGAAAGCGCGACTGCACGATCTGCCAAAACTGCAACAACGTCGGCAGGCTTCCTGCGGTAGCGCCAGTCATGCCGTGGCGCTGCAGGCGGCAGTGGATCGAGGATCGGGTCAGCTGCGGGGTTGTGGCCTGGGGCGCTCAGCGGCAGCAGGCTGGCAGCGGCAGCGCATGGCAGCGCAAGGCGTCGATGATGGCCTCGTGCTCCGCGCAACGGATCGCCGCCGCGGTGCTGGCGCTCCGTGAAGCACAAGGCACTTTGCGCTTCCTTCGATGCCTGAACGAAGGCCGCAGCGCCAAGGCGCGGGACTTCGCACGAGGTGGCCGGGCGTCAGTCGAGCCGCGCGCCGGAAACGCGGACGAGTTCTGCCCACATCGGCCTTTCGCGGTCGGCGCGGGCGCGCATCTCCGCCGGGCCGGCGTAGGTGAGGCGTGCGCCTGCCGCGAGGATCCGCTGCGCCAAATCGGCGCGGCCGCCGATCTCGCGCAGCGCGCCCGAAAGCGCGTCCACCGCGACCTGCGGCATCGCGGCGGGGCCGACGAAGCCGGCCCAGACCGTGCTCGTGAGCTCCGGCAGGCCGACTTCCGCCATGGTCGGCACGCCCGGTGCGACATCCGACCGGACGCTGTCGGTGATCGCCAGCGCGCGGACATCCCCGCGGTCGATCAGCGGGCGCCAGCTCGCGACGTTGTCGATGGCGAAGAGCACCTCGCCGCGAAGCATGCTCGGCACTGCCTCGCTCGCGCCGCGGAAGGGCACATGCGTAACCTGGATTCCGGCGCGCAGCCCAAGCAGCTCGGGCAGCAGGTGGGAGGTGAAGCCAACCCCGCTGGAGGAGAAGTTCAGGCTGCCCCCACGGCGGCGTGCCCAGTCGAGGAACTCTGGAACGGTGGTCGCCGGCACGAAGCGTGTCGGCACGATGAGGACGTTGGGATTCTCCCAGCTGATCGCGATGAATGCCAGATCCCGCATCGGCTCGATCGGCAGGCTGCGGTAGAGGAAGGCGTTGGTCACCCATTGCGTGACCGTGCCGATGCCGATGGTGTAGCCGTCCGGCGCGGCGCGCGCGATCGCCTCGGTGCCGATGTTGCCGCCGGCGCCGGCACGGTTTTCCACCACGAAGGGTTGGCCGAGGCGTGCCCCGAGCTCGGCCGCCAAAAGCCGCCCAACCACGTCGGAGGAGCCACCGGGCGGGTTGGGCACGATCACCCGGACGGGCCGCACCGGCCAATCCGCTGCGCGCGCGGCCGGCGCCGCCAAGGCGCCGAGGCCAGCGCCGAGGCCCGCGCTGAGCAGCGCGCGGCGGCGGAGAATGGCAGCTGGAGCCTGTGTCGTGCCTGTCATGTGAATTCCCCCTCGGTGCCTGGTGCCCGGTCCCTGCGTGCTGCGGTGCGCAGCGTCGCGGTTGCGCTCTCGTCGATCTCGAACGTCGCGGCGTCCAGCGCGACGCCATACTCTTCCCGTGCGGCCGCGAGGCTGACGAGCCCGTCGCGGACATCCTGCCGCACCGCGGCGGGTTCGCGCGACATCGGATCGCCGTAGCCGCCGCCACCCGGCAATAGCAGCCTGATCTCGTCGCCGGGCATCAGCTTTTGCCGGCCGCCAGGCGGCACCTTCTCGCCGTTCAGGGTGAGTCCTGTGCCGCGGCCGTTCATCCCGCCCTCGCGCCCGAAGACCGGATAGGTGGAGCCGAGCGCCCGCGGTGAGCCGCGCAGCGTGGCCGCCACCGGGGCGGATGGGGCGTGCTCGTCGTCCGGCACGCCGAAGATCACCTCCTGGCCGACCCCGCCGCGGAAGCGGCCAGGACCGCCGGTGTCCGGGGCGAATTCGCGCTTGCGGTAGACGAGGCAGGTGTCGGCCTCCGTGACCTCCACCGGGATCGCGGCGGTGTTGAAGGGGAAGCACAGCGTCGCGTAGCCGTCGCGCGTGCCGCTGGCGCCAAAGCCGCCACAATGGGAAACGATCGAAAGGAATTCCTGCCCGTCGCGCTTGCGCCCATTGAAATACATCGCGACGAGCGGTGTGGAGCCGCAGGCGGCGATCACGCGGCCCGGCAGCGCCCGGGCAAGCGCGCCAAACACCAGCTCCGGCAGGTTGTGGGCGATCAGCGTCCGGCCCCAGGTCGGCGCAGGCGGCCGGCAGTTCATTACCGAGCCAGGCGGCGCCTGAACCGTGATGGGCGCAATGCAGCCGGCATTGTTCGGCACGTCCGGGTCGATCAGCACCTTGATGCCGTAGATCGTGTAGGACGCGGTGAAGGGCAGCGTCAGGTTTACCGCCGCCTCCACCTCGGCGTCGGAGCCGGCGTAGTCGATCGCGATGCAATCGCCCCGGATCTCGATGCCGATGCGGACCAGGATGGGCTGTTTCAGGCCGCCGACCGGCGGCAGGCGGACCTCATTGCGGTAGATGCCGTCCGGCAGCTCCGTAATCTGCCGGCGCATGCTGTCCCCGGCGATGCGGATGATCGTGTCGGCCAGGGTCTCGAGATCGGCGAAGGCGTATTCGCGGATCATCTTCAGCACGCCCTGCTTGCAGATGTTGTTGGCCGCCATCTGCGCGCTGATGTCGCCCAGCACCTTCGGCGCCATGCGGACATTGGCGCGCACGAAGTCGAAGAAGGTCTCGTTGCGGCGGCCGGACTCATGGATCCGCATGATGGGGATCTTCAGGCCTTCCTCGTACATGTCCTTCGATTCGAGGCTGGCCATGCGGCCGCCGATGTCGAGGTGGTGCACGACGCAGACCGTGAAGCCGACGAGCGTGCCGTCAACGAAGATCGGCTCTGCCACGGTCAGGTCCAGCAAGTGGCCGGTGGCGATCCAGGGATCGTTGGTCGCCAGCACGTCGCCCGGGCTCAGCGTCTCGGGCGGGTGCAACCGCAGGAATTCCCGCATCGCGTTCGGCATCATCGCGATGAAGCCAGGTGCGGTCTTCGTGGAGTGCGCCAGCATGTTGCCGCGCGCGTCGAATATCCCGATGCAATAATCGTGGTAGTCGCGCACCACGATGGAATAGCTGGTGCGCACCAGCGCCATGGCGGCCTCGTCCACGATCGAGATCAGCCGGTTCCAGAGAATCTTCGTGAGGATCGGGTCGAGCGTCGCCACAATGCTGCTTCCTTCAGCCGAGCTCGACGAAGATCGCGCCGCTGGCATGGACTGTGAGCCGGTCGCCCTCGCGGATGGCGAAGCCCGATTCGCGCTCCTGCACCACCAGTGGGCCGTCCAGCTGCTCGCCCGGCGCCAGGGCGGCGCGGTCCAGCACGTCCACATCGATGAAGGCGGCCTGCCGCTTGTCCCACAAGCGGCGGCGGCCCATCAGGCGCGGCGTGCCCGGCACATGGACCGTGGTGGCGATCCGTCCCTCCTGCGGCTGTTCGCCGATCACGCGCAGATTGGCCACCTCGAGGGGCGTCTCGTCCCCGGCGCGGCCATAGAGCTCGGCATAGGCTGCGGCGAAGCGCTGCTGCAGCAGTGCGGGCAGCGCCGGGCCGAGTTCCTCCGCGCCGAGGGGCACCTCGAGGGGGTATTCCTGGCCCTGGTGCCACATCTCTGCGACGTAACGAAAGCGCAGCAATGCCTCCTCCGTGCGGAGGGTGGCGGCGATCTCGGCGCGCATCGGCGCCGCCGCCGCCGCCATCTCCTCCGGTGCCAGGTCGCGCAGCAGGCGCCTGATGGAGCGCAGCCGTTCGAAGGCGGGCGGGGCGGTGAGAAGGCCGATGGACGACATCACGCCGGCATGTGGCGGGAAGACGACGCGCGGGCAGCCGAGTTTGCGCGCGAGTTCGATCGCGTGCAGCGGGCCCGCGCCGCCGAAGGCGATCACCGAGAGGCGTCGCGGGTCGCACCCCTTCTCGGCGATGTGGAGCCGCGCGGCGGCGGCCATCGTCTCGTTGACGAGGTCGTAGATGCCGTGTGCGGCCGCCACGGTCGGGATGCCGAGCGGCGCCGCCACGGCCATGTCCACGGCGTGCGTGGCGGCTGCGCGGTCAAGCTTCATCTCGCCGCCCAGGAAGTAGTCGGCGTCGAGCAGACCGAGCAGCAGGTCGGCGTCGGTGATGGTGGGCAGGGTGCCGCCGCGGCCGTAGCAGGCCGGGCCGGGTTCCGCCCCGGCGCTATCCGGCCCGACAGATAGCAAGCCGAGCCTGTCCACGCGCGCGATGGAGCCGCCGCCCGCGCCGATCTCGACGAGGTCGTAGACCGGCACCGCCACAGGCAGGCCGCTTCCGGCGACGAAGCGATGCACGCGCCCGGCCTCGAAGTTGCGGGCGCGGCCCGCCCTTCCGTCGCGGACCACACAGAGCTTGGCCGTGGTGCCGCCCATGTCGAAGGACAGCGCATCGGTGATGCCGGTCTGTGCGCAGGTCCAGATCGCTGCCTCCACGCCCGCGGCGGGGCCGGATTCGATGAGCTGGATCGGGTAGCGCCGCGCCATCGTCGCAGTGGTGCTGCCGCCGTTCGAGAGCATGATCTCCAGTTCGCGCGGGATGCCGCGCGCGGCGAGCTCGCGGTCCAGCTCGCTCAGGTAGGTGTCCACGACGGGCTTCACATAGGCGTCGAGCACAGTGGTGGAGCTGCGCTCGTATTCACGCGGCTCGAGGTTGACCTCGTTCGAGACGGAGACAGGCACGCCCGGCAGCAGCGCCGCCAGCAACGCCTTCGTGCGCCGTTCATTCACGGGATTGCGGTAGGCATGCAGGTAGCACACCGCCACCGCCTCCACATTTTCGGCCCGCAGGCGCGCGGCGATCTCCGCGACATGGTCCTCGTCCAGCGGCAGCTTCACGGTGCCGTCGGCGAGGATCCGCTCACGCACGCCGAAGCGCAGCGGCCGCGGCACGATGGGGCTGGGGAAGCGGATCTGCAGGTCGTAGACGTTGTAGCGGAACTCCAGCCGTTGCTCGATCGTGTCGCGGAAGCCCTCGGTCGTCAGCAGCGCGGTGTGCGCGCCCTTGCGCTCCAGAATGGCGTTGGTGACGAGTGTCGTCGCGTGATTGATGCGCTGTGTCGCGGGCTCAAGCCCTGGAATGCGCCGTGCCAGCAGCGCGAGCCCGTGCAGCACGCCCTTCGCGGGCTCGCGCGGGGTGGAGAGGCACTTCTCGATGAGGATGCGCCCTGTCCGACGGTCGTGGACCGTGAAGTCCGTAAATGTCCCGCCGATGTCGACGCCGATGCTGAACATGGCGCTCCTTCATCCTGTCGCGCGCGCCGGAGCGGCTTTCACGGCGTGCTTGCGAGCGGCACGCTGTCCCGCCATGATGGACAGCATGAGCCGCGATCCGAGGCCCGGTCAAGCGCGTGTGCCTCGCCCTGAGCGAAGCGATGCCATCGGCAAGGCGCTCGCCGTGTTGCGCTGCTTCGTGGATGGGCAGGAGGAATGGGGCGTGCGCGAACTCGCCGCCGCGCTGCGCCAGCCGACCAGCTCCGTCCACCGCATCCTGAAGATCCTGCGGCGCGAAGGCTATCTCGACTTCGACGCCACGGCGCAGCGCTACCGGCTCGGCTTGGAGTTGATGCGCATCGCAGCGGTCGTGACGCGCCGCCCGCGGCTGGATGCCGTGGCCGCGCCCGTGATGGCCGCGCTCTGCGCACGGCTTGGCGAGAGCATCTGGCTCGCTGTGCACGAGCCGGAGCGCGGCCGGGCGATCTACCTGCACGAGCACGCGCCGGAGCGACTGCTGCGCGTGCCGGCGCCGATCGGCCGCGCCATCCCACTGGCCGAGGACATAGCCGGCCTCGTCATTCTGGCCGCGCAGGAGGAGGCTTCGCTGCCCCCGGCCCTGGCGCGCCGCGTCGCCGCGATCCGGGGCGACACCTATGCGCTGGAGGTCACGCCTGGGCGCGACCGGCTGCTGCGTATCGCGGCGGTGATCCGTGGTACGGGCCCGCAGCCGTCCGGCGCCCTGGTTCTCGCCATGCCGGAAAACCGCTTCGACGCGGGCCAGGAGCTGGCACTGGCGGCCGATGTCGTCGCCGCGGCGAACGAGATCGCGGAACGCCAGGGCGCGCGCATCCTGGGCGGCGCCAGCAGCGGCAGTTGGCGCGACGGCGTCGAGGCGCTGGCGCAGCTGGTCAAGGGGCGCATCCCGGGCGTCTCCACAGCACCGTCGCTGGGCGGCGGCGTCAGCAACCTGCTGGCCCTGCAGGAGGAGCAGGCCGCCTACTGCATCACCACGCTGGCGGCGCTGCGGTCCGCGCGGGCAGGCCTGCCGCCCTTCGCGAAACCGCTGCCGAAGCTTCGCGCCGTTGCGGCGTTGTCGGACCTCGCGCTGCACATCGTCGCCGCCGGGAACGTCCGCTGCGAGGGCATCGCGGATCTGGCAGGGCTCAGAGTCGCCGCGGGGCTTCCGGGCTTCGCGAGCCACCAGCTTCTCTTGGACTTGCTGCGCCTCGCCGGCGTCACGCCCGCTGCGCGCCGGAAGGCGGGCGGCGAGGTGGTCGCGTATGAATTCGCCGAGGCGGCGCGGCAGCTCATGCTCGGCAATCTGGATGTGGTGCTGGGCCTTGTCGATGCGGCGGAGCCCAGCGTTGCGCGCGTGCTGCAGGGCCATCCGTGCCGGCTGATCACGCCCGATCCCGTGCTGATGGAGCGCCTGGCCGCCGAGCAGCCTGGTTTCCACACCACCACGATTGCGCCCGGCACCTACGCGGCCCAGCGCCGCGCCGTCGTGACGCTCGGCGTGCAGAGCGTGCTCGCAACCCATGCCGGCCGACGCCCGGCGGAAGTGGCAAGCCTGGCGCGGCTTCTTGCGGAGCAGGGCAGCACCCTGGGAAGCGTCCGGCGGCTGCCGGACGAGGCGGGGCCGTTGCTGCACGAAGGATTGCGCGCGCCATGTGCATCGCCCGCGGCGCGGTCGTAACGGGCGTCAGGGCTTTCGACGCCGTGCAGCAGCATGGGCAGGGCGCCGATGCGCTGCATGGTCGCGTCTCAGATCGAGGCCTTCGGATTTGAGCAGGTCGCCATGCGCGCGGGCCGTGGCATCCGCCAGCGCACCGGCGGATTGCGCTGGGCGTGGTCGGCCTCTGGGCTCTGACGCCCCTCTGCGATGCAGGTCTTGCGGTTGCGGGAGGAGGAGGCAATGCGGTTCAGCCGTTCGGGGGCGGGTCCTCCCCCTGCGGTGGGATCAGCTGCAGGCGATCGGCGCGTTCGGCTGCGCGGCCGCCGAGGTGCTCGGCCAGGCTGTTCAGGCCATCGCCGACCATGGGCGCGGCGGCGAGCAGCGCGGCGAGGCGGCGCTGGAACAGGGCGAGGGTCATGGTGGCCGCGGCCGGAGCAATCTCGCCGGTCTCGATGCCACGGGAGACGGCGGCACCGGCAATGCGGCGGATATCCGCGGCGCGCCAGTAGCCGCGCAGCAGAATCAGCCGCAGCGGCCGCTGCGCAGCGCAGGCGGCGCGTGCCAGGGCCACGATGCGCACGTCGGTCAGCGGGGCGGGCATCGCGGTCCTGGTGCAGGGGGAGGGGAGCCGAAGGGGATGCGGCTGCGTCACAGCGGGGCTCCGGGCGGGGTTATCACGCGTATTTTTTATGCGTATTGTCTTCGACGCGTCAACATAGTTTTTATTCTGATATGAACACCGAGTCGGTCCCCCCGCCGGGCGAACTGCGCTGGAGCCAGGAAGCCCGGCTCCGCGCGATCGACAGCGCGGCGTTCTGGGAGGGGCGGGTGAACCGGGCGGAGTTGATCCGCCGCTTCGGCATCTCGGTGCCGCAGGCCACCAACGACCTGCGCGACTACCAGGCCCGGGCGCCGGGCAATCTGCGCTATGACACGCGGGCCAAGACCTATCTGGCGACGCCGGGCTTCACGCCGCTGTTCGGCCCGCCCAGCGCCGAGGCCTGGCTGCTGGATGGCGAGGCGGCACACGCCATGCCGGTGGGCGTGATCCCGCGGCCCGAACGACGGGTCGATCCCTGGCTGCTGCGGCGCGTGGTGGCGGCGCGGCGGGCGGGGCTGGGGCTGCGCGTGCTGTATCAGTCGATGGAGAACCCCGCCCCGAGCTGGCGCTGGGTCTCGCCACTCGCCTTCGGCAGCGACGGCACGCGCTGGCATCTGCGTGTCTGGAACCATGATGCCCGGCGGCACCAGGACATGCTGTTCCCGCGCATGCTGGCGCTGGAGGACGAACGGCCAGGGGGCGAAATGCCGCCCGACGTCGATTGGGACCGCGTCCTGAAGGTTCGCCTGCGCCCCGCGGCGCATCTCAGCGCGGGGCCGCGCCAGGTTGTCGAGGCCGATTACGGCATGGAGGGCGGCGAAGTCGGGCTGCCGGTGCGCGTCGCGCTGCTGTTCCTTTTCCTGCGCCGGCTGCGCCTGGACCGCGGCGACGGGCTGGTGGAGTTGGCGAACCGCAACGAGGTGGACGCCGCGCTGGCGGAGATGGCGGCGCGGTTCGGCGAGGCGGGGTGAGGGCGGCACCGCAGCATCGTGCCCGCCCTGCAGTGCCCGGAACGCGGCCTCCGCGCCGGTGATGCGCAGCCTCGCATCTCGAAGGCGGCCTCGCACGCCGGCGGCGCCAAGGGTGCCTCGCCGCAGGGCCGCACCGAAGATCAACTCGTGGGTGCGCTCCCGCAGGCCCACGGCGTCCTCTCGCAGCATTGAAGGGCGCTCGATCGCTGGAGGTGGCCCCACGGCGCGCTTCGCCGCCGCATGCAACCCAGGCGCTCCGGCGGCGTTCATGGTGGGCCAACGCGGAGGATGCAACGCGCGTCCGCGCCGCGATCGCCTTGGCAAAGCCGGCACGACGCCGGGGGCCTGCTACCCTCACCACGCACCTGCTGCTGCTGTCCAAGCGCGGCGCGGCGGTGCGCCGGCTGCCTCCGCCGGATGTGCCTTGCTCGCGCAACTGGATGCGGCAGGCGGGGCACCACAATCGTCCATGCGACGGGCGGCGCCAACCAGCGGTCGAATGGCCCCGTCTTGGCTTCGCCGCCCAGCGCAGGCTGGCAGCGTGGCGTTACGCGCGACCAGCGCTTGGTCAAATCAGACGCCTCTGGTTCAGGGACCGCGAATTCGCCATGCTCCCGCCTGGGTAGCGGCATGCATCGCCGAGGCGGTGTCGCGACCCTGCCTTTGGGCAGTTGCTCGTCTCTCGTGCCATTCTGCAGCGGCTTAGCGAACGTTTGGGGGGGGTGAGCGTTGGCTGAGTATCCGGTGAAGTTCCACATCGTCGGCATCGGTGCCTCGGCGGGCGGCGTGGAAGCGCTGCAGACGCTGTTCCGCGCCATGCCTGCTGCGCCACTCGCTGCGGCCTTCATCGTTGTCACGCATCTCGGCAGTGACCGCGACAGCGCCTTGCCCGAAATCCTGCGCGCCTGCACGAGCTTGCCTGTCGTGCCGGCGGGGGATGGCGATGAGGTGAAGTCCGGCCACGTGCATGTGCTGGTGAACGATTCACTCATCACCATCGTCGACGGCCGGATCGTGCTGCGGCACCAGTCGCCGGACGCGCCGCGTGAGCGCCAGCCGATCGACCTGTTCTTCGTGTCGCTGGCCCAGGACCAAGGCGAGCATGCGGTCGGCATCGTGTTGTCGGGCAGCGGCAGCGACGGCACCCTCGGGCTCAAGGCCATCAAGGAGCATGGCGGCTTCTCCATCGCCCAGGGCTCGAACGGCACGGCGCCGCGCTATCCCAGCATGCCGGCCAGCGCGGCCGCTGGTGGCGCGGTGGATCTGGTGCTGCCAGCCGAGCGGATTCCAGCGCGGCTGGCCGCCCTCGCCCTGCAGCGGGATCCGTTGAACGTCGCGCTCGATGCACGCCAGCCGAGTGGCGAGACCGTGGCGAGCTCCGCGGCCCAGGACAGCATCTCGGAGATCCTGCGCGCGCGCATCGGGCACGATTTCTCGGGCTACAAGAGCAAGACCTTCTTCCGGCGCGTGCAGCGGCGCATGGAGGTTCTGCAGATGCACGATCTCGACGCCTATATCGCGCTGCTGCGGCAGGACCCTGACGAGGCAGGCAAGCTGTTCCGCGACCTGCTGATCAGCGTCACCGGCTTCTTCCGTGATGGCGAGAGCTTCGCCGCCCTGGCCAGCCTCGCCTTCCCGGCGATCTTCCAGGGCCGGGGCGCCGATGACACGGTGCGGATCTGGGTGCCCGGATGCGCGACCGGCGAAGAAGCCTATTCGCTCGCCATCCTGGCCAGCGAGCAGGCCGCCGGACGGCAAGCCGGCCCAAGGGTGCAGATCTTCGCCACCGACATCGACGAAGGGGCGCTCGCGGTTGCGCGCAGCGGGCGGTATCCGGCCGCGATGATGACGGACGTCTCGCCCGAACGGCTGGCACATTTCTTCGTGCCCGACGGCGCAAGCTACGTGGTCTCGAAGCATCTGCGGGAGCTGTGCGTCTTCTCCTCGCACAGCCTGATCCGTGATGCGCCGTTCTCCCGCATCGACATGGTCTCCTGCCGAAATCTCCTGATCTACATGGGCGGGCAGTTGCAGGAGCAGGTGATCCCGCTGTTCCACTACGCGCTGCGTCCTGGCGGGTTCCTGTTCCTCGGCGTGTCGGAGACCGTCAGCAGGCACACCGAACTGTTCGCGATCGAGGACAAGGCCCACCACATCTACCGGCGCCGCGACACGCCCGCACGAGGGCTGCCGCTTCAGCTCAACACGGCCGCGCCGGGCGCGCAGCGCAACTGGCAGCCGGCTTCCCCCGCACGACGGCTGCCATCCGGCAGCGCCTCCGATCTTCGCCAGATGGCCAATGCGATCGTGGCCGAGCAGCTTGCCCCGCCGCATCTCCTGGTCAACGCCGATGGCGAGATCGTCTACCAATCCCCGAACCTCGGCGCGTTCCTCGAGCCATCTTCCGGCGTTCCCAGCCGGCACCTGCTCTCGGTTGCGCGACGCGGTCTGCGGCTGGATCTGCGCGCAGCCCTGCGCGAGGCCTCCGAGAAGCGCCGCCGCGTGCAGCGGCCGCGCGTGGAGATGGAACTCAACGGCACACGCCAGGCGATTGCGTTGACGGTTTCGCCACTGGCGCAGCGCGATGGCTTCGACGCGCTGTTCCTGGTCGCCTTCGCCGAGCAGCTGCCGCCGGCGCCCAGGCTGGAGACGCCAATCCCGGCCGTGGCCGATGTGCAGTATGCGCAACTGGTCGAGCCGCTGGAGAACGAGCTGCGCGAGACGCGCGAGCGGCTGCAATCCGCGACCGAGGAATACGAGACCGCAACCGAGGAACTGAAATCCGCCAATGAGGAGATGGTTTCGGTCAACGAGGAACTGCAATCGATCAACGAGGAGCTGGAGACATCAAAGGAGGAGTTGCAGTCGGTGAACGAGGAGCTGCGGACCAGCAACCTTGAACTGACCAGCAAGATCGAGGAACTCGACCTGGCCAACGCGGATCTGCGGAACCTCTTCGAGAGCACCGAGATCGCCACCATATTCCTCGATCGGCACCTGGTGATCCGCAGCTTCACCCCGGCGGTGACCGGCATATTCGACCTGGTCGCGACGGATCGCGGCCGCTCGCTCACCAGCTTCGCAAGCCACCTCGACAAGGTGGATTTCAGGGGCGATGCGCAGCGGGTGATGAATGGCCGTTCGCCGGTGGAGCGGCGTGTCACGGCCCATGGCGGCATCGCGCATTACCTCATGCGCATCCTGCCCTACACGACCACGGACGACGCGGTTGACGGCGTCGTGGTGACCTTCTTCGACATCACGAAGGTCGTGGAGGGCGAGATCCTGGAGACCCTGGTGGATGAGTTGAACCACCGTGTCCGCAACATGCTGCAGGTGGTCACCGCGATCTCGTCGCACACCCTGCGCCGCGCCACCAGCCTGGAGGATTTCGGCAGGACCTTCACTGGTCGCATCAAGGCGCTCGCCCGCGCGCACGAACTGGTTTCCTGCGGCGGGTGGCGCTCGGTCCTCCTGCTCGACCTGATCGAGAAGGAGCTCAGGCCCTATGCGGCTGGCGCCGATCGTCTGGTCATGGAGGGGCCGCCGGTGTGGCTGAAGGCCAGCGCCGCCCTTTCGCTCGGCATGGTCCTGCACGAGATGGCCACCAACGCCACCAAGCACGGTGCGCTGTCCGTCGAGGGTGGGCATGTGGCCGTGGCGTGGGGGCAGGAGGACATCGGCGGAGAGCCACACCTGGTGCTGCGCTGGTCGGAATCGGGCGGCCCCAAGGTGGAGACGAGCCCCGAACGACGAGGCTTCGGCTCCGAATTGATGGAATGCCAGCTTCGCCACGACCTGAAAGGCATATTGACGGTCGATTTCGATGAAGCAGGGCTGCGCACCATGATCGCGCTGCCCGTGAGCGTCATCGCGGATGGCGGGCAGGATGCGCCGCAGCCGGCAGCCCCGCCGCCCGGCGTCGCACACGCATAAGCCGGGCCTGAGCTGCCTTCTCCGCGATGCGATGCCGACCGCCGGGCTGCGTCGCGCCGGCGTTCACGCGCTGCGCCGGCCGGGCGGCCCGGGCGATCGCCTGAGGCTGGCGGTCTCGGCCAGCGCATCCTCCAGCGCCGCCACCAGCGCGAGTGTCACCGCATCCGGCTTGCGGCTGCGGTGCCACACCACGCCGAGGCTGCGGCGCGGCGCCTCCCCCGCCAAAGCGCGGCAGGCGACCTGCGCGCTGGCCGGCACGGCGGAGGCGGGCAGGATGCTCGGGCCGAGCCCGGCTTGAACCAGTGCGAGGATCGCGCCGATCCCCTCCAGCTCCGCCACCAGGCGCGGCGCCAGGCCGGCAGCGGCGAAGGCGGCGTCCACGGCCTGCCGCAGGCCGAAGGCGGGTGGCGGCAGCACCAGCCCGGCGGCGGCGAGGTCCGCGAGTGAAACCGCATCCTCTGCCGCGCGCGCCAGGGCGTGGCCTGGCGGCAGCACGGCCAGGAAGGGCTCCTCCGCCAGCGGGCGCCAGACGAGGCGCGGATCGCCCGGCGGCAGCCCCACCACGCCCAGATGCTGCCGGCCCTCGGCCACCTCGCGCATGATCTGGCCCGACTGGAAGCCGAGCACGCGCAGCTTCACGTCGGGCCATTCCTGCCGCCAGGCCAGCAGCGCGCGGGCAAAGACGCCCTCCAGCAGCGATTGCAGCACGCCGAGGCACAGCGTGGGGTCGCGCCCGCCATGCAGGCGCTTCGCTTCCTGCTGCAGCAGCGCCGCATCGGCCAGCAGCCGCGGCGCTTCCTGCGCCACGAAGCGCCCGGCCTCGGTCAGCGCCAGGGGCGGGCGGCCGCGCCGCAGCAGCGTGGCGCCGAGTTCGGCCTCCAGCACCTGGATCTGCCGGCTGAGGGCGGGCTGGGACAGGCCGAGGCGTTCCGCGGCCAGGCGGAAGCTGCCGGCATCCTGAAGCGCCAGGAAGGAGCGCAGCCGCAGGAGGTTCAACTGCCACCGCCGGAGGCGCGCTGCCCATTGCCCATGCATGGATCATCGCAGAGCCGGGCTTCGATGCAAATCGGTTATCAGTTGATGGTGCCTAGCCCCTTTCTGCGCACCGCGACCCACGCGGAAGCTGATCGCCTTCCCGCAGGGTGCCGCACGCCATGTCCTTCGCCTTCTCCCGCGCCGATGCCGACCTGCTGCGTGGCGCCATCGACATGCACCTGCACACCATGCCCTGCCTGTTCGACCGCCCGCTGGACGACATCGAGGCGGCCGAGCAGGCGCGCGCGGCGGGCTATCGCGGGCTGGTGCTGAAAAGCATCTACGTGCCGAATGCCGACCGGGTGGAGCTGGTGCGCCGCATCGTCCCGGACATCGCGCTGTTCGGCAGCATCGTGCTGAACCACAGCGTTGGCGGGCTGAACCCCGAGGCCGTGCGCAGCGCCATCGGCTTCGGTGCGAAGGTGATGTGGCTGCCCACGGTGCATGCGCAGCACCATTTCGACCATTTCGGCGCGCCCACCTACCCCTGGCTGGCGCAGCGCGCGGGCAGCCTGGCGCAGGCGCCGGTGCAGGGCATCACGTTGCTGGACGCGGCCGGCGGGCTGAAGCCGGAGGTCGCCGAGATCCTCGCTTTGGCGAACGCGGCGGGGATGGTGACCGGCACCGGCCACATCGCCCTGCCGGAGGTCTATGCCGTGGCCCGCCATGCGCGCGAGATCGGCTACGAGAAGCTGGTGCAGACGCATGTCGGCTGGCACGCCACCGACTGGCCGCTTGAGGATCTCAAGCGGCTGGCCGATCTCGGCCTGTGGTTCGAGTTTTGCATCAACCCCTGCATGCCGAACCGCCAGCAGCAGAGCCCGAAGAAGTTGTCGGACACCATCCGCGCGCTGGGCCATGCGCGCTGCACCGCCGCCACCGACCTCGGCCAGCACGACAACGCGCACCCGATCGAGGGGTTCCGCATGTGGCTGCGCATCCTGCGCACCCTCGGCCACAGTGCAGCTGAGGTGGACCTGCTGGCGCGCCACAACCCGGCCCGCCTGCTGGACCTGCCGGCGGCATGAGGGACGCGCGCCTGCACAGCCAGAAGGAACGCCGCATGCCCGCCTCCACCCGCCGTGCCGTGCTCGGCCTCGGCCTTGCCGCCGCCTTCGCTGGCCCGGCCGCGGCCTTCCCCGAACGCCCGGTGCGCCTCGTCGTGCCCTTCGGGCCGGGCGGCTTCAGCGACGTGCTGGCCCGCTTCATGGCCGAGGCGCTGGCCGCCCCGCTGGGCCAGCCGGTAGTGGTGGAGAACCGCCCGGGCGCGGGCGGCAACATCGCCGGCGAGGCCGTGCTGCGCGCCGGCGCCGATGGCCACACGCTGCTGGTGGCGGGGCAGGCCGTCACCTCCATCAACCCGGCGCTCTATGCCCGCATGCCCTTCGACCCGGCCACGGATTTCACGGCCATCGGCTTCCTCGCGGAGGTGCCGAACCTGGCCATCGGCGGCCCGGCCACGCCAGGCGGCACGCTGCCCGGGCTGATCGCGGCGGCGCGCGCGCAGCCAGGCCGTCTCAGCTATGGCAGCGTCGGCGTGGGCTCGGTCACGCATCTGGCCGCAGCCATGCTCTGCGCCGCGGCGGGCATCGAGATGGAGCACGTGCCCTATCGCGCCGCCGGCGCCGCGCAGGCCGACCTCGCGGCCGGGCGCATCCACCTCACCTTCGAAAGCGCGGGCTCCGCCCTCGGCCTGGTGCGGGGCGGCAATGCGAAGGCGCTGGGCGTGGCCGGGCCGCGGCGCCTGGCGGAGCTGCCGGAGGTGCCGGCCATCGCCGAAATCCTGCCGGGCTTCGAGGCCGTGGGCTGGTTCGCGCTGCTGGCTCCCGCCGCCACCCCGGCGCCGGCCCTGGCCGCGCTGCGCGCCGCCACCGCGGGCGTCATGGCCTCGCCCGCCTTCGCGGCCTTCCTGGCCGCCCGCGCCGCGCAGCCCATGGTGGTGCCCTCGGCGGAAGCCTTCCTGGCCGAGGATCGTCGGCGCTGGGGGGATGCCGTGCGCGCCTCCGGCGCCCGGGCCGACTGAATGGCCCTGCTGATCCGCCCGGCGCGGTGCATCGATGGCGACGGCACGGCGCTGCCGCCGGGGAGCGGCGTGCTGGTGGAGGCCGGCGTGATCCAGGCGGTGGGCAGGGGGCTCAGCGCAGCCGAGGTGCTGGACCTGCCGGGTGCCACACTGCTGCCCGGCTTCATCGACCTGCATGACTACCTCTCGGTCGATCCCGACCGGCCGAACCCGATGGCGCAGATGCACGGCGCCGACATGGCACTGCGCCGCGCCGTCGCCGCGCGCCAAATGGCGATGGACCTCGCAGCCGGCGTCACCACGCTGCGCGTGATGGGCGAGGGCGGCGGCCTCGATGTCGCGCTGCTGCGCGAGGCCGCGGCGGGGCCGCTGCTGGTTCCATCCGGCGCGCCGATCGCGGCGCCGGGCACGCACCAGGCGGGGCCGGAGGGCGGCTATGCCACGCCCGACGATGTGGCGCGCGCCGTGGATGCGCGCGCGGAAGGCGGTGCGGCCTGGATCAAGCTGGTGCCCACGGGCGGTGCGCTCGGCGCCAGCGCCACCGAGACGCCCTGGGGCCGCGCGCACATACAAGCGGCGATGCGCCGCGCCCGCGCGCTGGGCCTGCCCGTCGCGGTCGCGGCGCATGGCGGGCCGATCGTCGCCATCGCGGCCGAGGAAGGCGCGGCCACGCTGGAACACGGCGCCTTCCTGGATGATGCGGCGCTGGATGCCATGGCGGCGAACGGCATGGCGCTGGTGGCGACGCTCGGCCGCTTCCTGCACCCCGACGGCATGGCACGTGGCGCCGCCGCCACGACGGTGGAGCGCGCACGCCTGGCCGCGGCCTGCGACAGCATCCGGCGCTGGGTGCCGCAGGTACTCGCGCGCGGCATCGCCATCGGCCTCGGCGGCGACAACATGCATGGCCGGCAGGCGTGGGACGCCGCGGCGCTGGTGCAACTCGGCGCCGATCCGGCGCGTGCCATCGCGGCGCTGACGGGCACCGCCGCGCGGCTCTGCCGCCTGCCTGACCGCGGCTTCCTGCGCCCGGGCCTGCGCGCCGACCTTGTGGCGGTGGCGGGCGACCCGCTGGCCGATCCGGTGGCGCTGCAACGTGTGCATCGCGTCTTTCAGGGAGGCATCGGATGATGCAGCTGGCCGACAACGTCGCCATCGTCACCGGCCCTGCAAAGGGCATGGGCCCGGCCATCACCCTGGCCCTGGCGGAGGCCGGCGCGCACATCGTCATGGTCGGCCGCGACACCGCGGCGATGCAGGCGCTGGCGCCGCAGATACAGGCGATGGGCCGGCGGGTGCTGGTGCAGCGTGGCGACATCAGCGACGAGGCCGACATGGCCGCCATGGCGGCCGCCGCCGCGCAAGCCTTCGATGGCCGCGCCGACATCCTGGTGAATGTCGCGGGCGTGCGCGGCACCCTCGACAAGACCGGCTGGGAGATGGCGGCCGGCGAGTTCGATTCGGTAATCGCCGCCAATCTCCGCGGCTCCTTCCTGCCGGCGCGCGCTGTGCTGCCGATGATGGTGGCGCGGCGGCGCGGCAAGATCGTCAACATCGGCGGCACCTTCGGCATGAAGGGCAAGCCGCACCGCGTCGCCTACAGTGCCAGCAAATGGGGGCTGCGCGGTCTGACGCGCAGCCTCGCGCTCGAAGCCGGGCCGCACAACATCAACGTCAACTGCGTCTGCCCCGGCGTGGTGATCGGCCCGCGCTTCGAGCGCACCATGGCCGAGCGCATGCAGCTTCGCGGCATCTCGCGCGAGGCGCTGGAGGCCGAGCTGACGGCCGAGATCGCGCTGCGCCGCTTCGTCACCGATGCCGATATCGCGGCCGCGGTGCTGTTCCTCGTCTCTGAAGGGGCCCGCAACATCACCGGCCAGGAACTGGTGGTGGATGGCGGCTTCGTCGTCTGACCCGAAAGGAAACCCTCGCCATGCGCCTCACCCGCCGCCTTGCACTGATGGCCCCCGCGCTGCTGGCGCCGACGCTGCTCGCCACGCCCGGGCTGCGCGCGCAGACGCTGACGCGCGTGCCCTTCCAGCTCTCCTGGATCCGTTCCATCCAGTATGGCGGCCTGTTTGCCGCGGAGGAGCTCGGCTATTTCCGCGAGGTCGGCATCGAGCCCTCCTGGCAGGCGGGCGGGCCGAACATCGATGCGGTGGCCACCGTGGCGGCCGGCCGCGCGATGATCGGCGACCGGCCCTCGGACCAGCTGGTGATCGCGCGCGGGCGCGGCATTCCGGTGAAGATCATCGCCGCGATGTTCAACCGCAGCCCCTCGGCGGTGATGAGCCTGAAGCGCGCGCCCATCCGCAGCCTGTCCGACATGGTCGGCAAGACCATCGCCATCCCCGGCGGCGCGCGGCCGGTGCTGGTCAACCTGATGCGCAACGCCGGCATCGATTCCGCGCGCGTCAACTTCGTGCCCGTCGGCACCGATCCCGGCATCCTCGCCAGCGGCCAGGTGGATGGCTATGTCGGCCTCTCCACCAACCAGGGCGTGATGCTGCAGGCGCGCGGCGTGGAGGTGGAGTTCCTGCACCTCTCGGATGTCGGCTCGAACCTCTATGGCGGGGCGATCTACGTCACCGACACCGTGCTGGCGCAGAACCGCGACCTGCTGATCCGCTTCCTGCGCGCCGCCACGCGCGGCTTCGAGAAGATGGTGCAGGACCCCGACACGGTGGCGCGCTGGACGGTGGAGAAATACGCCGCTCCGGGCCTCGACCTCGCGACCCAGACGGCCGAGGCGCGCGCCTCCATCCCCTACATCCGCGGCGGCGAGGCGGCGACGAACGGGCTGCTGTGGGTGGAGCCCGCCTTCCTCGAAAGCTCGATCACCATGGCGGTGCAGACCGGCATCGCGCCGCGCGCCTTCCCGGTGGCCGATTTGGTGGACCAGAGCCTGATGCGCGCCGTGCACGGCCGCCCGGCATGACCACCCTCGCCACCGCGCGCGCGCTGCTGGCGCCGGAGGATGCGCTGGCGGCGCGCGATATGGCGATCACGCTGCAAGGCGGGCGCATCGCCGCCGTGGCACCGGCGCAGGGCGCGGTGGCCGATACCCTGGTGCTGCCAGCGCCGATCGATGCGCATGACCATGGACGTGGCCTGCGGCCCATCGCCTTCGGCGGCATCGACCTGCCGCTGGAGATCTGGTCCGCCGGCTTCGCCGCGCAGCCCAGGGTGGATGCGGCGCTGGTGGCGCAGGCCGCCTTCGCGCGGCTGGCGGCCGGCGGCTCGGCCGGCACGGTGCATCTGCATCGGCCGCTCGACTACGCGCGCATCCTCGACGAGGCGAAGCTGGTGGCGGCGGCGGCGCAGGCGATCGGCATCCGCCTCGCCTTCGTGGTGCCGATGGTGGATCGCAACGCGCTGGCCTATGCCGCCGATGAGGAGGTGCTGGCCGGCTATGATCCGGCCGAGCGCGAGACGGTGCAGCGCCTGCTGGCGCGCCCGAAGCCTTCGGTCGCCGAGCAGATCGCGCTGGCCGAGGCCATCACCGCCGCCATCGCGGGCCCGCTGGCCGATGTGCAGCTTGGCCCCGGCGGGCCGCAATGGGTCTCCGACGCGTTGATGGAAGCCATCGCCGACCATTCCGCGCGCACCGGCCAGCGCGTGCACATGCACCTGTTCGAGACGCGTCGGCAGCGCGAATGGGCGGATGCAGCGCATGGCGCCGCGCCGATGGCGCATTACGACCGCCTGGGCCTGCTCTCGCCCCGCCTGACCGTCGCGCATGGCGTGTGGCTGACGCCGCGCGAGATCGCGCTGTTCGCCGAGCGCGGCGTGACGGTGGCCACCAACACCAGTTCCAACCTGCGGCTGCGCTCCGGCCTCGCGCCGCTGGCCGCCTGGCGGCGCGCGGGGCTGCGCTTCGCGGTGGGCCTCGATGGCCTGACCTTCGACGATGATGACGACATGCTGCGCGAAATACGGCTGGCCCATCTGCTGAACCTCGGGACCGATCTGGAACCCGCGCTGACGCCCGCCGACATGTTGGCCGCCGCCTGCCGCGAAGGCCGGCGTGTGCTGGACGGCACGGCCGATGCCGGGCGCATCGCCCCGGGCGCCGATGCCGACCTTCTGGTGCTGGACCGCGCGCGCCTCGCCGCCGATGCGGTGGCCTATGATGGCGATGATCTCGCGCTGCTGATGGCGCGCGGCACGGCCGCCCACATCACGGGCTTGATCGTGGCGGGGCGTGAGGTCATTCGGCAGGGGCGCCTCACCGGGATCGACCTCGTGGCCGTGCACCGCGAACTGGCGGCGCAGACGCGCGCCGCCGCGCCGGAGCGCGCGGCACACCACCCCTTCATCGGCCGCCACCGCACGCGGTTGCGCGCCTTCTATGGCGCCGGCGGGCATCTGCGGCGGGGGCGCGGCTGATGCCGCAGGCCCTGTCGATCCGCCGCGTCACCAAGGAATTCCCGCTGGCCAGCGGGCATGTCACGGCGCTGGAGGATATCAGCCTCTCGCTCGCGGCCGGGGAGTTCGGCGCCATCATCGGGCCCTCGGGCTGCGGCAAGTCGACGCTGCTGCGCCTGATCGCGGACATCATGCCGCCCACGGCCGGGCAGATCCTGCTGGGCGGCGCGCCCCCGGCCGAGGCGCGGCGCCGCCACCAGATCGGCTTCGTGTTCCAGCAGGCCACGCTGCTGCCCTGGCGGACCATCCGCGAGAACATCGCGCTGCCCGTGCAGGTGGCCGGGCGCCGGGGCGACCGCAGCCTGCCGAGCGCGGAGGAACTGATCGCGCTGGTCGGCCTCGATGGTTTCGCCGATGCCATGCCGGCGCAGCTCTCGGGCGGCATGCAACAGCGCGCGGCCATCGCGCGCGCCCTGATCCTGCGGCCCGACATGCTGCTGCTGGACGAACCCTTCGGCGCGCTGGACGAGATCACGCGCCAGCGCATGAACCTCGAACTGCTGCGCATCTGGGCGGAGGCCGGCACCACCGCGCTGCTGGTGACGCACTCCATCGGCGAGGCCGCCTTCATGGCTGACCGCGTCTTCGTCATGTCGCCACGCCCGGGCCGGCTGGTGGCGGAGATCAGCATCGACCTGCCGCGGCCGCGGCGCATCGAGATGATGAAGTCGCCCGAATTCTTCGCGGTGGTGAACCAGCTGCGCGACGCGCTGTTCGGCCAGGATGCCGCCGCGTGAAGCGCCTGTCGGCCATCGCCCTGCCGCTGGCCCTGGCCGGCGGCATCGTGCTGCTGCTGGAGGCGGCGCAGCGCGCCGGGCTGATGCCGGTGACCATCCCGGCACCCAGCGAAGTGTGGTTCCGCTTCGCCGCGGCGCCCGAGGTGGTGTGGTACCACCTGGTGCCGACGCTGGCCTCGGCCAGCACGGGCTATGCTGCTGCGCTGGCGGCCTCGCTCGGCCTCGCGGCCATCGCGACGATGGTGCGGCGCAGCGCCGGCGCCATCACCAACGCCGCCGTCATCCTGCACGCCATCCCGCTGATCGCGCTGACGCCGCTGCTGGTGATCTGGCTGGGCGCGGGCTTCGAGACGCGCGCCATCATCGCCGCCATCGCCTGCTTCTTCCCGATCCTGATCGGCGCCATCCAGGGTTTCCGCGCGATCGACGCTGGCGCAGGCGAATTGATGCACCTGCTGGGTGCCAGCCCCTGGCAGCGCTTCCGCCTCCTCGCCCTGCCGAGCGCGCTGCCGTACCTGTTCGCCAGCATGAAGGTGGCCGCGCCGGCCGCCGTGCTGGGCACCATCATTGCCGAATGGGCGGGGTCGGATCGCGGCCTCGGCATCCTGATGCTGCACGCGCTGTTCGCCTACCAGCCGCCGCAGGTGTGGATCGGCATCATCGCCTGCTGCATCGTCGCGATCCTGGCCTATTTCGCGGTCGCGGCGCTTGAGCGGCTGGTGGTGCGCGGCCATGCGGGAGATGCCGCGGAATGAAGGGCGCGCTGGTGCTGGCGCTGCTGCTCGGCGCGCTCGGCCTGCTGTGGCAGGGCATCGTCACCGTGATGCAGGTGCCGGAATACCTGATGCCGAGCCCGGCCGCGACGATGGCGAAGCTCGCCGCGTCGCGTGGGGAGCTGGCACGGCAGACGCTGAATACGGTGGCAACCGCCTCGGCGGGCCTGGCGGTCAGCGCGACGCTCGCCATCAGCCTGGCTGCGGCCTTCACGGCTTCGCCCACGCTCAGCCGCGCCACCTTGCCGCTGGTGGTGGCGCTGCGCACCGCGCCGCTGGTGGCCGTGGCGCCGGTGATCACGCTGATCGTCGGCCGTGGCTTCGCCACCGGGGTGATCGTCGTCACCATCGCCTCCTTCTTCCCGATCCTGGTGAATGGCATGCGCGGCCTGACGGCGGTGGAGCGCAATGCCGCGGAGCTGATGCACGTGCTGGGCGCCACGCGCTGGCAGGCGCTGCGGCTGCTGCGCTTTCCCACTGCGCTGCCCTTCCTGTTCGCCGGGCTGCGCATCGCGGCGGCGAGCGCCATCCTGGGCGCCATGCTCTCGGAATGGATAACCGGCGCGCCAGGCCTTGGCTTCCTGATCCTGGACAGCGCGGAGTTGCGCGACGTGGAGCTACTGTGGGCCACCATCCTTGTCGCCACCGCTCTGGCGCTGAGCGTCTTCTGGCTGACCGCCGCGGCCGAGCGCCGCCTTGTTCCCTGGAAACCCTGAAGGATCGACGGCCATGAGCCCCGCCACCCTCAAGCACATCCCGGTCATCGGCATCGGCGCGCTGCGCGAGGGCACCCTCGCCGCGCAGGCCGCGGTGGCCGAGGAACTCGGCGCCGCCTGCCGCGAGATCGGCTTCTTCTACGTCGCCGAGCACGGCGTGCCGGAGGCGAAGATCGAAGCGGTGCGGCAGGCTGCCCGCGATTTCTTCGCCCTGCCGCCGGCGGCGCTGCATGCCATCGAGGCAACGCGCGAGCATTATCGCGGCTACCTGCCGATGGGCGCGCGCGCCTATGCCGGCCGGCCCGACCTGGTGCACGCCTTCAAGATGCAGATCGAGCTGCCGCCGGACGATCCCGACCTGCTGGCCGGCAAGCCGCTGCACCAACCGAACAAATGGCCCGCCGGCCTGCCCGGCTTCCGCGAGACGCTGCTCGACTACTACGCCGAGATGGACACGCTGAGCCACGCCATCATGCGCGGCTTCGCCCTGGCGCTGGGGCAGGAGGCCGAGTTCTTTCGCCCCTTCTTCCGCAAGCCGCTGACGCAGCTTTCGCTGCTGCACTACCCCCCGCAGCCGCCCGACGCGCCGGAGGACCAGTTCGGCATCCGTCCCCACACCGATACCAGCGCCTTCACCATCCTCGGCACCGACCCCGTGGGCGGGCTGCAGGTGCGCCCGCTGGGGCAGGATTGGATCGCGGCGCCGCACATCCCGGGCACCTACCTCATCAACATCGGCGACATGATGGCGCGCTGGACCAATGACGAATTCACCTCCACGCCGCATCGCGTGATCAACGCGACGGGACGCGAGCGCATCTCCGTGCCCTTCTTCGCCAACCCGGATTACGACGCGGTGGTCACCTGCCTGCCGCAATGCCAGGGCCCGGGGCGCCCGGCGAAGTATCCGCCGCAGCATGTGGGGGAGTTCATCCTAGGCCGCTTCACCGCCGGCTGGAACAAGGCGGCCGCAGCGTAGCGCGGCCCGGCGCCGTCCGCACCTGGCGGCGTGCCGCGCGGCGCCTCACGGCCCGCTGCGCCGCACATCGGCGGCCAGCGTCTGCTCGTCGGCGCGCACCACCATGGTATGGCCGCGCCGCAGCCCGGTGACGTTCAGCTGGTAGTAGATCGGGATCACCGCCTGGTCATCGAGCGCCATGTTCGTCGCCTGCCGCAGCAGCGCCTCGCGGCCTGCATCGGGAATGGTCTGCATGGCGCGGTCCAGCAGCGTGTCGAAGGCCGGGTTCGAATAGCGCCCGCGGTTCAGCACGCCGAGGCCGCGTTCGCGGTTGAAGGTGGCGATCAGTGAGCGCAGCTGCACCGAGGCTTCGCCGGTGGGTGCGCCCGCGGCGGCGATGAAGGCGCTGAATTCCAGGTTGGACCCGCGTTGCACGAAGACCGACCAGGGCAACACCTCCACCCGCGTCGTGATGCCGATGCGCGCCAGCATCTGCGCCACGGCCTGCGCCACGCGCTCGTCGCTGGGGAAGGCATCGTTGGGCGCATGCAGCGTCAGCACGAAGCCATCCGGGTAGCCGGCCTCGGCCAGCAGCCGCCGGGCGCCGGCTACGTCCAGCGCTTCTGGCCGGCGTTCCGGCGTCGCGCCGTAGAAGCCGTCGGGGATCAGGCCGCCCGCCGGCTCGCCCAGGCCCTCCAGCAGGCGGGTGGTGATGGCCGGGCGGTCGATGGCCTTGGAGATGGCCAGCCGCACGCGCGGATCGAGCAGCGGGTTGCGCTCCAGCGGCTGCCCGCTGCGGGTCGCGGCGTGCGGCGTCACGGCGCGGTGCTGGTCCATGTGCATGTAGATCAGCCGCGTGGTGCGCCCGTTCAGCAGAGTCAGCGCCGGGTCGCGTGCCAGCCGCGCCACGTCGGCCGACGGAATGCGGTCTGCCACCTGGATCTCGCCGGCCAGCAGCGCGGCGACGCGGGCGGGGTCGTTCACCATGATGCGCAGGCTCGCCTGGCTCCAGGGCGGGGCGCCGGCCCAGTGCTCGGCATGCGCGCCGAGGCGCAACGCCTCGCCGGGCAGCCAGGCGGTGAAGCGGAAGGCGCCGGTGCCGATGGCCGCGCGCCCGGCGTTGAAATCGGCCGTCGTCGCGGTCTCGAAACTGCGGGCGATGATGCTGATGTTGCTCAGGTCGATCGGCAGCAGCGGGTAGGGGCCGCGCGTGCGGATGCGCAGCGTGAAGGGATCGGGCGCTGTCGCCTCCAGGATCGGGCGCGTGTAGAGGCCGAAGGAGGAGGGGCTGTTCGGCACCGCCGGCGCGCGGCGCAGCGAGGCCAGTACATCCTCGGCGTCGAAGGGCGTGCCATCGTGGAAGCGCACGCCGCGGCGCAGCGTGAACTCCCAGGTGGTGTCGTCGATGGCGCGCCAGCGCTCGGCGAGGCCCGGCACCAGGCGGTTCTGCTCGTCCTGGTGCACGAGGCGATCGAAGATGTGCGCGCTGAAGTTGCGGTTCAGCACCGCATTGTGGAAGTGCGGGTCGATCGAGGTGACGTTGGAGCCGTAGCCGATGGCGATCGCGCCCGTCGGCGCTTGCGCCGCGGTCTGCGTCGACGCCTGCGGCGCGGTCTGGGTCGCCGCTTGCGCCGCGGGCTGGGTCGGCGCCTGCGCCACGGCCTGTATCGGCAGGCCGGCCGCGGCCAGCAGCAGCGCGGCTACAACGCTGTCTCGCCGGGCGATGTCCATGGGCCTATGCTCCACTGCCTGATGATAAACGAGGCCATGGCAGAATCCGGTTCGGACCGCATCGCGCAGACCGCAGGCAGCCGCATGGCCACGGCATGCTAGAGGGCGCGCCGGCGATGCGGAAGGATGCCGGCGAAGCCTGGCGCCTCGGCGTGGATGCCGCGCTGGCGTTGCGGCGCAGCGGCGCGCTCGGCGCTGTCGAACTCGTGGCCAGCACGCTAGGCCGCCTCGCCGCGGTGAACCCCGCGCTGAATGCCGTCATTCACCTCGACGCCGAGGCCGCCCTGCTGCGCGCCGCGGCGCTGGATGCCGACGGCGCCAGCCGCGCGCTGCCGCTCAGCGGCCTGCCGATCCTGGTGCATGATCTGCTGCATGTCGCCGGCATGCCGACGCGGTTCGGCTGCCCGGCCTTCGCCAGCGCGGGCGCCGAGGCGGCGGATGATCCTGTCGTGGCGGCGCTGCGCGCGGCCGGCGCGGTGGTGATTGGCAAGGCCAATGTGCCGGAATTCGGTGCCGGCGCGGCCTGCGAGAACGATCTGCACGGTGCCACGCGCAACGCCTGGGATGGCGCGCGCACGCCAGGCGGCTCGGGCGCGGTGGCGGCGCTGGTGGCAGGCGGCTGTGCCGGCGCCACGGGCGGCGACCTCGCCGGCAGCCTGCGCGTGCCGGCGGCCTTCTCGGGCGTGGTCGGCCTGCGGCCGAGCGCGGGGCGCGTGCCACGCCGCGGCGGGCCGCTCGCCTTCGATGACCTCAACGTCATCGGTCCCTTCGCGCGCAGCGTGCTGGATGCCGCCCTGCTGCTGGATGCGATGGTCGCCGCTTCGGCCGAGGACCCGCTGGCGCTCGGCCCGCCCGCCATCCCCTTCGCCGTCGCCGCCCGCCATCCCGCGGCGCCTGCGCGCGTGGGCTTCTCGCCCGCGCTCGGCCTCGCGCCCGTCGATCCCGAGGTGGAGGCGCTGTGCCGCGCGGCGCTCAGCCGGCTCGCCCGCGGCGGCAGCATCATCCATGAGGCGGCGCCGATGCTGGATGCCGCGCCGGCGGTCTTCGCCACGCTGCGCGCACAATGGTTCGCCACGGCCATGGCGCCGGTGGTGGCGGCGCATCGCGCCGCGTTGCGCCCGGCGATCATCGAGAATCTCGAGCGGGCCGAGCGCCTGCAACCCGGCGACATTCCCGCCGCCATCACCGGCCGCGCCGCGCTCTACGCCGCAATGCAGCGCTTCTTCGAGGGGCATGATCTGCTGGCCTCCGCCGCCACCATCGTCCCCGCCTTGCCGATCGGCCAGCGGCAGGTCACGGAGGTGCCCGGTGCGCGTTTCGGCGGTGGCGCGGTGGATTGGCTGCGGCCGACCACGGCCATCACCCTCACGGGCTGCCCGGCTTTGGTCCTGCCCTGCGGAGTCACGGCGGCAGGGCTGCCGGTGGGGCTGCAACTGGTCGCGCCGCCGCGGCAGGAGGCGCGGCTGTTCACCGCGGCGGCCTTCCTCGAACGCGCGCTAGGCTTCGCTGCCGGCCTGCCGATCGATCCGCGGTGACATGATGCGCGATGCCACCGCCATGCCGCCGGGCGCATTCGAAGCGGCGCGGCTGGTCGCCACCGGCGCCGCCACGCCGCAGGCCCTTGTGATGCAGGTGCAGGCCCGCATCGCCGCGCGCGAGGGCAGCATCAACGCCTTCACCGTGCATGACGCGGCGTTGGCGCTGGCGCAGGCGGCCGCAGCGCCGGATGGCCCGCTGCGCGGCGTGCCGATTGCGGTGAAGGACGTGTTCGACACCGCGGACCTGCCAACCAGCTATGGATCCGTCATCTGGCAGGGCCACCGCCCGCGCGCCGATGCCGCGGCGGTGGCGCTGGCGCGCGCCGCGGGCGCGGTGATCATCGGCAAGACGGTGACGACGGAATTCGCCTCCTACACGCCTGGCCCGACGAGCAACCCGCATGACGCTGCGCGCACGCCGGGCGGTTCCTCCAGCGGTTCGGCGGCGGCGGTGGCGGCGGGCATGGCGGCGGCCGCCTTCGGCACGCAGACCGCGGGTTCCATCATCCGGCCTGCCGCCTATTGCGGCGTCGTCGGCTACAAGCCGAGCTTCGGAATGATTTCGCGCGCCGGCATGAAGCCGCTGGCCGAGAGCTTCGACACCGCCGGCACCTTCGGCCGCTGTGTCGCCGATGCCGCGCTGCTGGCCGCCGTCGCGGCGGGGCGGACAGACCTGCTGTGCGCGGTGGCGGATGGCGCGGCGCCGCGCATCGGCGTGCTGCGCACGGATTGGTGGGCGGAGGCCGAGGCGGCGCAGCAGGCCGCGCTGGAGCATGCGGCGCGGTGCCTCGCACAGGCCGGCCTGCGGGTGATCGACCTGCCGCCTCCAGGACTCGGCTGGGTGAATGCGCGCCAGTCCCAGGCCATCGCGTGGGAGACAGCGCGCGCCTTCGCCTGGGAATACGCCACGCATGCCGCGGCGCTGAGCGCGACATTCCGCGACATCTGTGCCCGAGGCCTGGCGCTGGCGCCGGCCGAGCACGCGCTGATCCTGCAGGACCTGGCACGGGCCCGCGCGACGGTCTCGGCCCTGTTCGAATGCTGCGACGTGATCCTGACGCCAAGCGCAGCCGGCGAGGCGCCGCTCGGCTTGTCGGCCACCGGTGCCCCCACCTTCAACCGCCTCTGGTCGGTCTTCGGCGGCCCTTGCGTCTCCCTGCCCTGCGGCATTGGGCCGGCGGGCCTGCCTCTGGGGGTGCAATGCGTGGCGCCGCCCGGTGCGGATGGGCGGCTGCTCGGCCTCGCGTGTCGCCTGGAGGCGTTGCTCAACGCCGGGTAGCGGCCGCGGCGGCGCCGCGCCAGGGGCGGGCTGCCGGCAGCCGTGACTGCAACGAACGGCCGTGCGGCGCCAGCGATGGCCTTGCAACCGCCGCCGGAATTGCCGAACCTGGGCCGCCAGAATGGCGCGCGCAGTGCTGCCGGACCCGGGTGCTTTCTCGCCGGACGATGCAGCATCACTGAACCTGTCGAAGGAACGTTTACCATGGCCATCGTCACCGGCACGGCCAATGCGGATACCATCACGGCCGCTTTCATTTCGCCCGGCGTCACAGGCGTGCCCGGCGCGGACGACGACAGCATCAGCGGCTTCGCAGGTGCGGACCTGCTGGAGGGTGGCGCGGGCAACGACACGCTGGTGGGTGGGACCGAGGCCGACACGCTCCGCGGCGGCGGCGGCAACGACGCGTATCTGCTGGCCTTGGCCGATTTCGCCGGTGACGTGATCGAGGAAGCGCCAGGCGGCGGCACCGACCGCATCGACCTGACGAGCAACTCCGTCACCTACGACCTGACGACGCTGGGCTTCGCCAACATCGAGACGCTGCGCGCCAGCGGCTTCAACACGCTGGTGATGACGGCGGCCCAGATCAACGCACTGACACTGATCGATGGCGGCTTCGTCTTCGGCAACAGCAGCACCCTCACGCTGGGCGCATCGGGCATCATCGACGTGACCGGCAAGGTGGTGAACTTCACCACCTTCAACGGTTCCTCCGGCGACGACACCATCACGTCGACCACGGCGAATGATGTGCTGAACGGCCAGGCGGGCGCCGACAGCCTGCTCGGCGGCGACGGCAACGACACGGTGAATGGCGGCACCGGCAGCGACACGCTGGCCGGCGGCGCGGGCAATGATTCGTTGGTGGGCGAGGCCGATGCCGATGTGCTGGAGGGCGGCGCGGGCAACGACACGCTGGTGGGCGGCGCGGGCGCCGATACGTTGCGTGGCGGTGCCGATGACGACCTCTATCTGGTGCCAATCGGCGATCTCGCGGGCGATGCGTTTGTCGAGTTGCCCGGCGGCGGCGACGACCGGATCGACCTGACCAGCAACTCCGTCACCTACGACCTGACGGCGGTGAGCGTCGCCGGCATCGAGACGCTGCGCGCCAGCGGCTTCAACACGCTGGTGATGACGGCGGCGCAGATCAATGCGCTGACGCTGATCGATGGCGGCTTCGTCTTCGGCAACAGCAGCACTCTCACGCTGGCCGCAGCCAGCGCCATCGACGTGACCGGCAAGGTGGTGAACTTCACCACCTTCAACGGCTCCTCCGGCGACGACACCATCACCGCCGCGACGGCGAATGATGTGTTGAACGGCCTGGCGGGTGCGGACAGCCTGCTGGGCGGCGATGGCAACGACACGCTGAACGGCGGCATCGGCAACGACACGCTGGCGGGTGGCGTGGGCAACGATACGCTGAATGGCGAGGCCGATGCCGACGTCCTGGAAGGTGGCGGCGGCAACGACACGCTGGTGGGCGGCGCGGGTGCCGATACGTTGCGTGGCGGTGCCGATAACGACCTCTATCTGGTGCCAATCGGCGATCTCGCGGGCGATGCGTTTGTCGAGTTGCCCGGCGGCGGCGATGACCGGATCGACCTGACCACCAACTCCGTCACTTACGACCTGACCGGGCTGAGCTTCGCCAACATCGAGACGCTGCGCGCCACTGGCTTCAACACGCTGGTGATGACGGCGGCCCAGATCAACGCACTGACACTGATCGATGGCGGCTTCGTCTTCGGCAACAGCAGTACCCTCACGCTGAGCGCAGCCAGCGCCGTCGACGTGACCGGCAAGGTGGTGAACTTCACCACCTTCAACGGCTCCTCCGGCGACGACACCATCACCACCGCGGCGGCCAACGATGTGCTGAACGGCCTGGCCGGTGCGGACAGCCTGCTGGGCGGCGATGGCAACGACACGCTGAATGGCGGCATCGGCAACGACACGCTGGCGGGCGGGTTGGGCAATGATGCGCTGAATGGCGAGGCCGATGCCGATGTGCTGGAGGGCGGCGCGGGCAACGACACGCTGACGGGTGGTGCTGGCGCCGACACGCTTCGCGGCGGTGCGAATGACGACCTCTACCTGTTCACGGTGGCAGATCTGCCGGGCGACGTGATCGAGGAGGCGGCCGGCGGCGGCATCGATCGCGTGGATATCGGCACCAACTCCGTCGCCATCGACCTGACAGGTTTGAGTCTGGCGAATGTCGAGACGCTGCGCGTCTCCGGCTTCAACACGCTGACGCTGACGGTGGCGCAGATCAACGCACTCACCAGCATCGACGGCGGCTTCGTCTTCGGCGCGTCCAGCACGCTGACGCTGGGCACGACGGGGGCGGTGGACTACTCGCTCGGCAAAGCGGTGAACTTCACCACCTACAACGGCTCCTCCGGCGACGACACCATCACCGGCACCGCGGCCTCGGAGACCGTCGCCGGCCAGGGCGGCGCGGACAGCCTGCTGGGCGGCGACGGCAATGATCGGGTGGATGGCGGCGCGGGCAACGACGTGCTGGTGGGCGGTGGCGGCAACGACACGCTGCTCGGCGGCAGCGAGGCCGACACGCTGGCGGGCGATGCGGGCGATGACTCGCTGAACGGCGAGGCCGATGGCGACGTGCTGGAGGGCGGCGCGGGCAACGACACGCTGGTGGGCGGCGCGGGCGCCGATACGCTTCGCGGCGGCGCGGACAATGACATCTATGTGTTCACGGTAGCGGACCTTCCCGGCGATGTGATCGAGGAGGCGGCCAGCGGCGGCATCGACCGCGTGGATATCGGCACCAACTCCGTCGCCATCGACCTGACAGGTTTGAGTCTGGCGAATGTCGAGACGCTGCGCGTCTCCGGCTTCAACACGCTGACGCTGACGGTGGCGCAGATCAACGCACTCACCAGCATCGACGGCGGCTTCGTCTTCGGCGCGTCCAGCACGCTGACGCTGGGCACGACGGGGGCGGTGGACTACTCGCTCGGCAAAGCGGTGAACTTCACCACCTACAACGGCTCCTCCGGCGACGACACCATCACCGGCACCGCGGCCTCGGAGACCGTCGCCGGCCAGGGCGGCGCGGACAGCCTGCTGGGCGGCGACGGCAATGATCGGGTGGATGGCGGCGCGGGCAACGACGTGCTGGTGGGCGGTGGCGGCAACGACACGCTGCTCGGCGGCAGCGAGGCCGACACGCTGGCGGGCGATGCGGGCGATGACTCGCTGAACGGCGAGGCCGATGGCGACGTGCTGGAGGGCGGCGCGGGCAACGACACGCTGGTGGGCGGCGCGGGCGCCGACACGCTGCGCGGCGGTGCGGACAATGACATCTATGTGTTCACGGTAGCGGACCTGCCGGGCGACGTCATCGAGGAGGCGGTTGGCGGCGGCATCGACCGCGTGGATATCGGCACCAACTCGGTGGCGATCGACCTGACCGGTTTCAGCCTCGCCAACATCGAGACGCTGCGCGTCGGCGGCTTCAACACGCTGACGCTGACCGCGGCACAGATCAACGGGCTGGCGCTGATCGATGGCGGCTTCGTCTTCGGTGCCAGCAGCACGTTGACGTTGGGCGGGCCGGGCGCCGTCGACCTGACCGGCAAGGTGGTGAACTTCATCACCTACAACGGCTCCTCCGGCGACGACACCATTACCGCGACCGCGGCCAATGACACGCTGAACGGCCAGGGCGGCGCGGACAGCCTGCTGGGCGGCGATGGCAACGACTCGCTGAATGGCGGGCTGGGCAACGACACGCTCTCGGGCGGGCTGGGCAATGACCGGCTAGATGGCGGCGCCGACATCAACACCGTCAGCTATGCCGGCGCGGCCGGCCCCGTCACGGTCGATCTCGTGGCCGGCACGGCGACGGGCGAGGGCGCCGATACGCTCATCGGCATCGCCAACGCTGTCGGCAGCGCGGGCAATGACAACCTGGCGGGCAATGGCAGCGGCAACCTGCTGGCGGGTGGCGACGGCAACGACACGCTGCTGGGCGCGGGCGGCGACGACACGCTGGATGGCGGTGCTGGCGCCGACAGCCTGGTGGGTGGCCTCGGCAACGACCGCTACATCCTGGGCATCGCCACCGATCGCGTGCTGGAACTCGCGGGCGAGGGCGCCGACACCATCGAGACTTCGTTCAACGCAACGCTGGGCGACCACATCGAGGCGCTGGTCCTCGCCGGTCCCGCGGTGACGGGCACGGGGAACACGCTCGACAACACCATTCTAGGCAATGCCAACGGCAACGCGCTGTCCGGCCTTGTGGGCAATGACACGCTGCAGGGTGCCGATGGCAATGACACGCTGCAGGGCGGCGCCGGCGACGACAGCCTCGATGGCGGCATCGGTCGGGATTCCGCCAGCTACGCGCTCGCCACCGGCCCCGTCACGGTCAACCTGGGCACCGGCCTTGCCACGGGCGAGGGTGCCGACACGCTGACCGGCATCGAGGACGTCACCGGTACGGCGGCCGCGGATGTGCTGGTGGGCGATGGCGAGGCCAACCAGTTGATCGGCCTCGGCAGCGGCGACAGCCTCGATGGTGCCGGCGGCGCCGACACATTGGATGGTGGCGAGGGCAACGACACGCTGACCGGCGGCGCGGGCGCCGACCTGCTGCGCGGCGGGCTCGGCGACGACCTGTATGATGTCGCCGATGCCGGCGACGTGGCCAGCGAGGCGGGCGGCGGCGGCGCCGATACCGTGGTGGCCTCGGTCAACTTCACCCTCGCCAACGGGTTCGAGGTGCTGCGCCTGGTCGGCGCCGCCACCACCGGCACCGGCAATGGCGAGGCGAACCGCATCATCGGCAACGCGCTGGACAACACGCTGAGCGGCAGCAGCGGCAACGACACGCTGGTGGGCGATGCCGGCAATGACAGCCTGGCCGGCGGCGCCAATGCCGACAGCATGGCAGGCGGTGCGGGCAACGACACCTATGCAGTCGACGATGCCGGCGACGTGGTGATCGAGACGCTGAGCGGCGGCGATGATGGCGGGCAAGACGAGGTGCGCAGCTTCGTCAGCTTCACGCTCGGCGCCTTCCTCGAAACGCTGCTGCTCTCGGGCAATGCCGTAATCAACGGCACCGGCAACACCGCATCCAACCTGATCACCGGCAACGGCGCGAACAACGTGCTGACCGGCCTGGAGGGCGCCGATACGCTGGATGGCGGGCTGGGTGCGGACACGCTGGTGGGCGGCACGGGCGATGACGTGTTCTTCGTCAACGATGCCGGCGATGTGGTGACCGAACTCGGTGGCGGCGGCACAGATCTGGTGTTCGCCTCGGTCAGCTTCTCGCTGACGCCGACGCTTGAGAACCTGACGCTGACCGGCAACGCGCCGATCTCCGGCAACGGAAACGGCGCGGCGAACACCCTCATCGGCAACACCGGCGGCAACCGGCTGAATGGCGGCACGAATGACGACGTGATCTTCGGCGGCGGCGGCGCCGATACGCTGATCGGCGGCAGCGGCGCCGACACCACCCATGGCGGCACGGGGAACGATCGCTACACGGTAGACAGCCTGCTCGACGTGGTGGTGGAACTGCTGAACGAAGGCAAGGACACCGTGCAGTCGGCGGTGGACCTCACGCTCGGCGACAACCTCGAGGTGCTGCAATTCAGCGGCAGCGGCGACCGCATCGGCATCGGCAACACGCTGGCCAACGAGATCACTGGCACCAGCGGGGCCAATTTGCTGCAGGGTCTGCAGGGCGACGACATCCTCACCGGCCTCGACGGCGCGGATACGCTGATCGGCGGCCTCGGCACCGACCTGCTGAATGGCGGTGCCGGCAGTGACCGCTTCGTATTCGGCGGCCTGGGCGAGGGCATCGACCGCGTGCTGGGCTTCCAGACCGGCGCGGATGTGCTGGCACTCTCGGCCAGCGGCTTCGGCGGCGTGCTGGCGCTGGGCGCGCTGGCCGCGGCGAATTTCGTCAGCCATGCCTCCTCGCTCGCCACCTCGGCCACGGGCACGCCGCAATTCATCTACGACAGCGGCGGTGGCGCGCTGTATTTCGACATCGACGGCGTCGGCGGCACAGCGAGCCAGCGCTTCGGCACTCTCGCCGGCGCGCCGACGCTGGTGCTGGCGGATATCGTGTTGATCGCCTGACGCGCGCGCATTCCGCCCGCGCGGATATCGGCCCCGCGTCGCATCCTGTAGCATTGCGCAGGTGCAGCACGGAGACGGCGATGCGGGTGGTGGTGCTCGGCAGCGGTGTGGTGGGCGTGGCCAGCGCCTGGTACCTGGCACGCGCCGGGCATGAGGTGACGGTGCTCGATCGCCAGCCCGGCGCCGGCATGGAAACCAGCTTTGCCAATGCCGGGCAGGTCTCGCCCGGCTATTCGGCGCCCTGGGCGGCACCAGGCATTCCGGTGAAGGCGTTGAAGTGGCTGATGATGCGCCATCGCCCGCTGGTGGTATGGCCGCTGATGGATGCGCGGCTGTACCTGTGGGTGGCGCGCATGCTGGCGAACTGCACCGAGGCGGCATACGACCGCAACAAGGCGCGCATGGTGCGCCTCGCGGAATACTCGCGCGACTGCCTGAAGGAATTGCGCGCCGAGACCGGCATCGAATACGACCAGCGCATGCGCGGCACGCTGCAGCTGTTCCGCACGCAGAAGCAGCTGGATGCTGTCGGGAACGATACGCATGTGCTCGACGCAACCGGCGTGCCGTACGAGGTGCTGGACCCCGCCGGCTGCGCGGTGGCCGAGCCGGCGCTGGCGCTGGTGCCGGGCAAGTATGTCGGTGGCCTGCGGCTGCCGGGCGACGAAACCGGCGATGCACATCTTTTCACGCAGCGCCTGGCCGCGCTGGCCGCCGCGGCGGGGGTGGTGTTCCGCCAGGGCGTCACGGTGCAGCGGCTGGAGGCCGAGGGCGGCGCCGTCACCGGAATCGTCACCGATCAGGGGCGCTTCACCGGCGATCGCTACGTGGTGGCGCTGGGCAGCTATGCGCCGGCGCTGCTGCGCCCGCTCGGCATCGCGCTGCCGGTCTATCCGGTGAAGGGCTATTCGCTGACGCTGCCGGTCACGGATGATGCGGCAGCGCCTGTCTCCACCGTCATGGACGAGACATACAAGGTGGCGATCACGCGGCTCGGCGATCGCATCCGCGTCGGCGGCACGGCGGAACTCGCCGGCTTCTCGCTCACGCTGCGCGGGCCGCGCCGCGGCACGCTGGCGCATTCGGTGGGCGATCTGTTCCCCCGCGGCGGCGACATCGCGAAGGCCAGCTTCTGGACGGGGCTGCGGCCGATGACGCCGGATGGCACGCCCGTGGTGGGGCCGACGTCGATGCCCAACCTGTTCCTCAACACCGGGCATGGCACGCTGGGCTGGACCATGGCCTGCGGCAGCGGGCACCTGCTGGCGGACCTCATCGAGGGCCGCAAGCCGGCGATCGACCACGCGGACCTCGCTCTGTCACGCTACGGCGCGGCGTAGCGCGCGATCGCCGCATCGCGCAGCGCCATCGGCGCGCGCGCGGGGAAGGCGTGGCCCTCGATGGCGGCGATCAGGCTGGCCGCGATGTCCCTCACGCGCCAGATGAGGTCGTTCGCTTCGCTCGCCTCGATACTGCCGGCGAACCAGACCTGGCGTGCATCGTCCAGCAGCGGCCGCAGCGCCGCCGCCGCCGCGGCGCCCTGCGCGATCACCCGCCGCGCGGCCGGCGTATCCGGCGCGCCCGGCATGCCCCAGATGTTGCCGAGCCGCGTCTGCCGCAACGCCGCCACATCCACTGCCAGCGCCGTCGCCGCATCCAGGCCGGGCGCTGCGCCGCGCGCCGCCAGCAGCTCGGCCGCCAGGAAGCGCGCCTCGGCGTCGGCACTGACATCCGCCAGCAATCCGCGCAGGCCCTCGGCACCGGTCTCGCGCCACACGGCCTCGGCGGGCGCACCATCCAGCGCGTAGAACAGCGAGAGGTAGCCCGCCGCCTTCAGCCGTTCGGCGAGGCTCGGCATCGGCCCTCCTGCGTCAGACAGGCACCATGCCGGGGTTGGCGGGTGCGGGGAAATCGCCCATCGCGCGGTAGCGCAGCTCGCGCTCCAGCGCCGCCTTCTCCATCTCCAGCGTCTCCAGGCTCTGGCGCGGATTGCCGGTGAAGAAGGACATCGTGTTGCCGGTGCGCGCCACGATGATCTCGCGCTCGACCGTCGCGAGGCGGGCACGCAGCTGCGGCTCGGTCATCGCGCCGGGCAAAGTGGTGTTGGCGCTGCCTGCGGCCAGCGGCAGCGCCTGGTTGGCCGCACCTGTGGCGGAGGTGCCGGTGTTCCAGATGGCAGCCGAGGCGTTGAAGGTGGCCGAGGGCACGCCGACCGAGACAACGGATAGCGGCAGCATGGTGACCGTATTCGATGCATCCGACTGCCAGCCCCAGCGCACGGAGCCGTAATAGGTGCCCGCCTGTGCGCCGGCCACGGCCAGCGCCGTGGTCTCGAAGATCTGGCTGGCATTGGCGCCATGCGTCGGCAGCGTCGGCCTGTCGTACAGCGAGGCATCGTGGCTGAAGCTGATGCCGAACACCTCGAAGCGATAGCCGGCCTCGGTGTTGCTTTCGGCCGTGCCGCTGCCGAGCGGCGCCGGCGCGGCACCGGCTTCGCGCACGCCGTAGAGTGGGCTGGCGCTGTCCGTCCAGTTGTCGATATGCGTGCCGGCGCCGGGTTTCGCCGAAGGAATGGAACGCCCGATCACGGTGGGGTTGATGGAGATCGGCGTGCCGTTGTTGACCGAATTCACCGCCTGCACCAGGGCGATCTGCGTCGCATTCACGCCCGGGCCCGGCTTGAAGCGCAGCCGGTTGATCTCCACGCCGATATCCTGCGTGCCGTCATTCACCACCGAATAGGCATCGGTGTCCCACAGCCCGCCCAGCGTCTCGAGCGCGCGCTGAACGCCGAGCGGCGCGGCATCGAGGCCGAGCTCCGGCGCGCCGCCGCTCTGCTGCGCCACATGCGCCAGCTCATGCGCCAGCAGCGGGCGCCCGGCGCCGCTCTCGGGCTGGTAGCGGCCGGGGGCGAAGGCGATGTCGCTGCCATGGGTGTAGGCGGCGGCGCCCACGGCGCGGGCCGAGGCGCCGGCCAGCGCATCGGTGTGCACGCGCACACCGCCGAGATCGCGGCCGAGGCGCCGTTCGAAATAGGCGCGCGTCGGGCTGGGCAGCGGCGCCCCGGCACTGCCCAGCGCGGCGCGCAGATGGCCCGGGCCATCGCCCACCGCGCGGCCCATGGCGCGGGCGCCGTCGCTGCCGTCCAGCAGGCGCTCGGCGCCGCGATGCGCGGCGTGTTCGTGGCCATCATGCGCGGCACGCACCGGCAGGGCCGGGCCACGCGGCGGTGCCGCTTGTGCCAAGGCCGCGCGGCGCGGGCGGGCGAGGGGCGGGGCGAACATTGCCCGAGCCTACGCCTGGCCGCGGCCGAAACGCCAGCACTGTCGCTCACGCCAGGCTGCGCTAGGCTGCCGGCCGAAACTCGGAGGCGCGGCAGCATGGCATCCAACGCGGCGCGGCACGCCGTCATCACCGGGGCGAGTTCGGGCATCGGCGCCGCCATCGCGGCGCGGCTGCTGCGCGAGGGTTGGCGCGTCACCGGCCTCAGTCGCCGCGCGCCGGGCATCGCCGACGCCGCCTACACCCATCGGGCGGTCGATTTGCTGGATGGCGCGGCGCTGGAGGCCGCGCTGCAGGGCCTGGCGCCGCAGGCGCTGGTGCATGCGGCGGGGTTGATGCGCGGCGCGTCCCTCGGGGCGCTTGAACCCGATGTCAGCCGCACGCTCTGGCAGCTGCATGTGGATGTCGCGACGCGCCTGGCCGATGCGCTGGTGCCTGGCATGGCGCCGGGCGGGCGCGTGGTGCTGATCGGCAGCCGCGCGGCCGGCGGTTCGGCGGGGCGCAGCCAGTATGCCGCGAGCAAGGCGGCGCTGCTGGGCCTCGCCCGGTCCTGGGCGGCCGAACTCGTGCCGCGCGGCATCACGGTGAATGTCGTGGCGCCGGGGACCACCGACACGCCGATGCTGCGCGACCCGGCGCGGGCCGCCGTGGCGCCGCGCGTGCCGCCGATCGGCCGGCTGATCGCACCGGAGGAGGTGGCCGCACTCACCGCCTTCCTGCTGGGCGCGGAGGCGGGTGCCATCACCGGCCAGCAGATCATGATCTGCGGCGGCGCCTCGCTGTAGCGGCTTGCGCGCCGGGCGGCGCCGCGCCCACCATGGCAGCGGAGGAGAACGCCATGGACAACCCGCCGCTTGACCGGCCGGAGGTGATCGCCGCCGCGCCGGGGGATCCCGCGCGGCAGGAAGCCTTCATCCCCACACCCTGCGTGCAGAACCACGCGGCCTTCCTGGCGATGCTGCCGGGCGGCGGCCTCGGCTGCGTGTGGTTTGGCGGCACGCAGGAGGGGGTGCCGGATATCGCGGTCCGCTTCTCGCGCCTCGCGCCGGGCGCCGCGCGCTGGTCGCCCGCGCAATGCCTGTCGGACGATCCGACGCGCTCGGAGCAGAACCCGCTGCTGTTCACCGCACCAGGCGGTGCGCTGTGGCTGCTCTGGACGGCGCAGATCGCCGGCAACCAGGACACCGCCATCGTGCGCCGCCGCATATCCCGCGATGGCGGGCGCAGCTGGGGCGCCATCGAGACGCTGTTCGACCGCAAGCCCGGCTTCGGCACCTTCATCCGCCAGCCCATCGTGGTGACCGCGGTGGGCGATTGGCTGCTGCCGGTGTGGCGCTGCACCACGCCGCCGCTTGGTCCTTGGACCGGTGACCTCGACACCTCCGCCGTGATGCGCTCGGCCGATGGCGGCGCGCATTGGGCCGAGCATGCGGTGCCCGGCAGCCAGGGCTGCGTCCACATGGCGATCCTCGACCTGCAGGATGGCACGCTGCTGGCGCTGTTCCGCAGCCGCTGGGCGGATTGGATCCATGCCAGCCGCTCATCCGATGGCGGGCGAAGCTGGTCGGCGCCGCACGCCACGGCGCTGCGCAACAACAACTCCTCGATCGCCGCCACAAGGCTGGCGAACGGCCACATCGCGCTGGTGTTCAACGACAGCAGCGCCGCCGAGGCCACGGGGCGAAGGCTGTCGTTGTATGACGACATCGGCGGCGAGGCGCCGCCACCGCCCGGGCCGCGCAGCGCCTTCTGGGGCGCGCCGCGCGCACCGCTGACGCTCGCCATCTCCGCGGATGGCGGGCGCAGCTGGCCCTGGCGCCGCAACCTCGAGACCGGCGATGGCTACTGCATGACGAACAATTCGCAGCAGCGGCTGAACCGGGAGTTCTCCTATCCCAGCATCCTGCAGACGCCCGACGGCACGCTGCACATCGCCTACACCTATTGGCGCCAGGCCATCAAATACGTGGCGCTGGTCGAGGATTGGGTGCGCGGCTGACCGCGCGACATCACAAGGGAGGAAGAGAAATGCTTCGACGGGACCTGATGCGCGCCACCGCCGGGCTTGGCGTGCTGGCCGCGCCGGCGGTGCAGGCGCAGCCCGCCTGGCCGCATGGCCGCACCATCCGCGTGGTCTGCCCTTGGCCGCCCGGCGCGGCGAACGACGCGCTGGCGCGGCTGCTGGCGCAGAAGCTGCAGGAGAAGCTGGGCGCCACCGCGGTGGCCGAGAACCGCACCGGCGGCGCCGGGCTGATCGGCACGCGCGAGGTGCTGGCCGCGGCGCCGGATGGCTACACGCTGCTGGCCTCCGCCTTCAACACCGCGGTCATGCCGATGGTGCTGCGCGGCGCCAATTTCGACCCGCAGCGCGACCTGGAGGTGATGGCTCGCACCGCCGCCGCGCCGCTGGTGATGGTGATGACGGGCACGCGCCCGCAGCGCAGCGTGGCCGAGGTTGTGGCTGCGGCGAAGGCCGATCCGCGCGCCTGGAACATCGCCATCTCCTCGCTCGGCTCTGCGGGCCACCTGGCCACCATCGAATTCAACCGCCGCACCGGCGCCAACCTCGACATGGTGGCCTATCGCGGCACGCAGCCGGCGCTCACCGACCTGATGGGCGGCAACGCGCAGCTGCTGATCGACCCCTCCTTCGCGCTGCTGCCCGCCGCCGCCGATGGCCGCGTGCGCGCGCTGGGCATCGCCACGCGCGCGCGCTCGGCGCTCGCGCCCGATGTACCGACGATGGCCGAGGCCGGGCTGCCGGGCTACGAGTTCCAGTCCTGGTACGGCGTCTGGGCGCCGCGCGGCACGCCGGCCGAGATCAATGAGCGCGTCAACGCGATGATGCAGGAGGTGATGCGCGACCCGGCCATCGTGCAGCGCCTGACGCAACAGGTGCTGGAGCCGGTGACCGAGAGCATCGCCGCGACGCGGCAGTTCATCGCCGCCGAGATCGCCCGCGCCGGCGAATTGCTGCGCAGCGTGAACTACCAGCCGGAGTAGCGTGCTTCAGCCGCGGCGCATCGCAGTGGGATAAAGCCGGCCGCCCGCCGCGGCGCGCATCGCCTCCAGCACGAAGCCGCGCGGCATGGGCAGCAGTTCGTGCCGCGGCGGCGCGTCGGAAGCCGCATCGAAGGCGGCGCGCAGCGGCTGGCCCTCCATGCCCTCGGTGCCGAGGCCGAGCATGTGCAGCACGGTCGGCACGATGTCCGTCAGGTCGCAGGGTGTCGCCGCGACGGCCCCACGCCGGAAGGCGCCGCCCTGCATCACCAGCACCGTGGCGAGTTCCGCCCGGTGCAGCCCGCCATGCATGCCGCCGCCTTCGGGCACGTCCGGCGCGTCGAAGGGCGCGGTGCCGGGCAGCCCCCAGGCATCCGGCGCCTCGCTGCCCGCGAAGGTCGCTACCAGGTCGGCGCTGCGGCGATGCGCGGCGCCGAGCATCGCCAACGGGAAGGCCTCCCCGGCGGGCAGGATGGCAGGATCGCGCGCCAGCAGCGGCCCGGCCCAGGGCTGCGTGGCGAGGAAAGCGGCGATCTGCGGCGCGAGTGCAGGATCGCGCAGCCAAAGCCCGGGCGCGGCTGCGGGCGCGACCACCACATCGACATCGCCCGCCATGCCGGTGCCGGCGCGGAACCCGGCCTCGCTCAGCGCTTGCAGCAGCGAGAGCTTGCCCACGCCGGTCACGTGCCCGTGGTCGGACAGCACGATGATGCTGATCTCCGCCGCATCGGGCTGCGCATCGCGCCAGGCGACGATGCGGCCCAGCACGGCGTCGGCGGCGCGCAGCGCGTCCCGCGCATGGGCGCACAGCAGCCCGCCCCAATGGAAGGAGACATCGGGCTCCGACAGCCAGAGCAGCGCCACATCAGGGCGCAGTTCGGGCAGCACATGCTCCAGCAGCACGCGCGCCGCGTGCTCCACGCGCGGCGTCGCCGGCACGGCATGCGGCGGCGTCGGACCGAAGCGTTCGCGCATCAGCGCCGCGGTTGCGCCCTCCTCGTCCTCGACATTCCAGCGAAAGCTGCCGAGCCGCTCCGCCGCCGGATGCAGCAGCCGCGCCGCGCCTGCCGTGCCGGCGCTGACGAGGGCGAAGTTGCGGCCAGCGCGGGCCAGGCGCTCGCCCAGGCTCTCGCGCTCCAGCGGCGTCTCGCGCCTGGCGGCCAGGGCCTCGATGTCGGCGACCAGCTTGGTGCGCAGCAGCCGGTCCGGCGCGGCGGCCGCATCGAACAGCGTATTCGCCACCATCCCATGCGTACCCGGCCGGCAGCCGGTGATGAAGGAGGGCGTGGCGGCGCGCGTCTCGCTCGGGAACACGCTGCGGGCCTGCGCGAAGCGCGTGCCGGCAGCGGCCAGTGCCACGAGATGCGGGGTGGCAGCGGGTGAGACCATGTCGGGACGCAGCCCGTCGAGGGCGACCATGATGCAGCGTGTCATGCGGATGGAGCCTAGCGCAGCGTGGGGTCGAGGCGGTCGCGCAGCCAATCACCGATCAGCGAGACCGACAATGTGGTCAGCACGATAACGCAGGCCGGCGCCAGCAGGATCCAGGGCGCGCGCGTCAGATACTCACGCCCATAGCCCACCATGGAGCCGAGCGAGGTCTCGGGCGGCTGCACGCCGAGGCCGAGGAAGCTCAGCCCCGATTCCAGCAGGATGATCTCGGGGAAGGCCAGCGTCATCGAGACGATCAGCGTCGAGGCAATGTTGGGCAGCACGTGGCGGCCATAGATGCGCAGCGGCGTGGCGCCCAGCTGCCGCACCGCCGCGGCATAGCCCTGCGCGCCCGCGCTGATGGCCAGGCCGCGCGCGATCCGCGCGTAGCGCTCCCAGGCATGCAGGCCCAGCAGGCAGACGAACAGCACCATCGAATTGCCGAAGAAGGCCAGCACGGCCAGCGCGAGCACCAGGAAGGGCAGGCTGGCCGAGAAATCCACCAGCGCGAGCACGATCTGCTCGACGATGCCGCGGAAATGCGCCGCCAGGAAGCCGAGCGTGGTGCCGATCAGCGCCCCGATGATGGTGGCGCCGAAGGCGATCAGCAGGCTGGTGCGGATGGAATAGATCAGCCGCGCCAGCACGTCGCGCCCCAGCTCGTCCGTGCCCAGCGGATGCAGCCAGCTGCCCCCGAAGCCGACCGGCGGCGAAAGGCGGTTGCGCAGGTCGAGCGCGGTGTAGGCGTAAGGGCTGATCAAATCCGCCAGCAGCGCCACCAGCAGCATGACGGAGAGCCAGACGAGGCCGAACAGCACCAGCGGCGGCGGCCCGGCCTGCCTGCGCCGCGGCGGTGCCACGGCAAGGGGCAGCGGTGCTTCGGGCATCTCAATGCGCTCCCGCACGCCGCGGCGCGCTGCGCAGCCGCGGGTCCAACGCACCATACAGCAGGTCTACGATCAGGTTCGCCGAGACCATGGTGGCGGCCACCAGCAGCAGGATGCATTGCACCACCGCGAGGTCCCGGTTCGCCACCGCCACCACCAGCAGCCGCCCGACGCCGGGCCAGCTGAACACGCTCTCCACCACCACCGCGCCGGCGATCAGGCTGCCCACCATGAAGCCGATGATGGTGACCGTCGGGATCGCCGCATTCGGCAGTGCATGGCCCCACACCACATGGCGCCACGCCACGCCCTTGGCGCTGGCGGTGCGGATATAGGGCTGGCCCAGCACCTCCAGCATCGCGCTGCGCGTGAAGCGCGCCAGCACCGCCGCGCCGCCGATCCCCAGCGTGACGACAGGCAGGATGGCATGCCGCCAGCTCTCCTGCCCGCCGGAGGGCAGCCAACCGAGCTGCACCGCGAAGACCAGCACCAGCAGCAGCCCCAGCACGAAGGAGGGCACGGTGAAGCCCGCGACGGCCATCACCATCAGGATGCGGTCGATCGGCGAATTGCGATGCAGCGCGGCATAGATGCCTGCCGGCACGCCGAGGCCGAGCTTGATGGCGAGTGCCGGCAGCGTCAGCGCCAGCGTCGCCGGGATGCGCTCGGTCACCAGCACGATGGCATCGCGCCCGTCGCGCATCGAGCGGCCGAGATCGCCGCCGAGGATGGCGCCGAAATAGTGGAAATACTGTGCCCAGACGGGCTGATCGAGGCCCCAGGCGGCGCGGAAGGCGTCCACCGCCTCGGGCGGCGCATCGGCGCCGAGGATGATCTGCGCCGGGTCGCCAGACAGCCGCAGCACGATGAAGGCGAAGGTCACCACCATGATGATGGTGACCGTGGCGCGCGCCAGGCGCGAGGCGACGAAGCGCAGCATCAGGCAGCCCTCGCCGTGTGTCCGGCCTCGCCATGCGCCACGTGGCAGGCCACGCGCCGCCCATCGCCGGCGCGCGGCTTCAAGGCCGGCGATTCCACAGCGCACAGGGCCGTGGCCGCGCCGCAGCGCGGGTGGAAGGCGCAGCCCGAAGGCCGGTCTGCCGGGTTCGGCGGGTCGCCCGGCAGCACGATGCGCGCATGCGCCTTGCCCGGATGCGGAATGGCCGACACCAGCGCCTGCGCATAGGGGTGCGCGGGCTGCTGCAGTACCGCGTCGGGCTCGCCTTCCTCGACGATGCGGCCGAGATACATCACGGCGATTCGATGGCTCACCTGGCGCACCGCCCGCAGATCGTGGCTGATGAACAGCATGCCGAGGCCAAAGCGCGCCTGCAGCTCCACCAGAAGGTTCATCACCTGCGCCTGGATCGAGACGTCGAGCGCGCTGATCGGCTCGTCGCACACCAGAAGCGCGGGCTCGGTGGCCAGGGCGCGCGCCAGCACCGCGCGCTGTCGCTGGCCGCCGGACAATTCATGCGGGTAGCGCAGCGCCTGGTCGGCGCGCAGGCCGACGGCAGTGAGCAGCGTGGCCACGCGCTCGGCGCGCCCGGCCGAATCGCCGATGCCGTGGATGTCGAGCGGCTCGCGCACCTGCGCGCCGATCGGCAGGCGCCGGTCCAGCGCGCCGAGCGGATCCTGGAACACCATCTGCATCCGCGCGCGCAGCGTCCGCCACGCGGCAGTGCTAGGCGGTGGCATCGGCGCGTCCTCGAAGGCGACGCTGCCGGCATCCGGCGCTTCCAGGCCGAGTACGAGGCGCCCGGTGGTGGACTTGCCACAGCCGCTCTCGCCCACCAGGCCCAGCGTGCGGCCGCGCTCGATGGTGAGGCTGACGCCATCGACGGCACGCACCTCAACGCTGCGGCCGAGCAGCCCGCGACGCATCTCATAGCGCCGCACCAGGCCTTCGGCGCGCAGCAGCGCGACGCCCTCCCTCATGCGGGCACCGCCTCGGCGCGCTGCGGCACCGTCGCAAGCACGCAGGCGGCGCGGTGATCGGCGCTGAGCCACGCACCGGCCGGGGCCGCTGCATCGCAGGCCGCCACGCGATGCCCACAGCGCGGCGCGAAGGCGCAGCCCGGCGGCATGGCCCAGGGCTCCGGCACGCCGCCCGGAATGGCCGCGAGCGGCCGGCGCGGGCCGCTGATCGGGGGCAGCGCGCCGAGCAGGCCGCGGGTGTAGGGATGCGCCGGCGCATCGAACAGCCGCGCCGTCGGTGCTTCCTCCACGATGCGGCCGGCATACATCACGCAGACGCGCTCGCAGGTCTCGGCGACCACGCCGAGATCGTGCGAGATCAGCACCAGCGCCATGCCCATCTCGCGCCGCAGCGATTGCAGCAATTCCAGTATCTGCGCCTGGATTGTCACGTCGAGCGCCGTCGTCGGCTCATCCGCCACCAGCAATTCGGGCTGGCCGGCGAGTGCCATCGCGATCATCACGCGCTGGTTCTGCCCACCCGAGAATTCGTGCGGATAGGCATCCAGGCGCCGCGCCGCATCGGGGATGCCGACCAGGTCGAACAGCCGCTTCGCCTCGGCCCGCGCCGCGGCGCCGCCGATGCCGCGATGCAGCGACAGCGCCTCGCCGATCTGCCGACCGACGCGATGCACCGGGTTCAGGCTGCTCGCCGGATCCTGGAAGATCATCGCGATTCGACCACCGCGCACCCGTTCCAGCACCGCGGCGGGGGCGCCGATCAGCTCCTGCTCGCGCAGCCGCACGCTGCCCGTGATTTGCGCCCGCCCAGGCAGCAGGCCGAGGGCCGCAAGCCAGGTGACGGACTTGCCGCAGCCCGACTCCCCCACAAGCCCCAGCGCCTCACCCGGCATCACGGCCAGGTCGATGCCGCGCAGCGCGGCCTGACCCTCGAAGGCGACGGTGAGGCCGCTGAGCGTGACGAGCGGCGCCACCCCTCACGCTGCCCAGTTGCGGCTGCGGAAATCCATCTGGAAGGACTGCCCCGGCTGCCACGCATGGTCGCGCCGCTTGGCGGTCAGGTTCACCGATTGATGCAGCACGGTGTAGGCGGGGTCCTCGCGCTCGGCGATCTCCAGCAGCCGTCGGAACACCACGCGGCGGCGGGCGCGGTCCACGCTCGTCTCCAGCTCCTCGGACAGGCGGCCGAATTCCTCGTTCTGCCACTCGCCGATCTGCCATTGCTGGCCCTGCGGCCCGTGCTGCGCCGTGATGCTGGCGGTGGGGTCGTTGAAGCTTGCGCTGTTCGACCAGTCGCGCACGCCGCGCTGGCCCTCGCGCGAAAGCACCTGCGGGAAGTTCTCGCGCATCTCGATCTGCACGTTGAGGCCGGCGGCGCGCCAGCCCTCCACCAGGATCTGCGCCGTGGGCACCTGGTTCGTGTAGTAGCCGTTGAGCAACCGATAGGGGATCGGCTCGCCGCGATAATTGGCCTCGCGCAGCAGGCGGCGCGCCTCCGCGATGTCGAAGCGCGGCACCGTCCAGTCCTGCTGCAGCATCTCGCCGTAGAAATCGAACTGCAGGCCGCGCGGCACCACGGACTTGCCGCCCCACAGCGCCGCCACGATGGCGTTGCGGTCGATGCTGTGGGTGAAGGCACGGCGCACCAGCGGGTTGCGCAGATGCGGGTGGTTCTTGTCGAACACCGTCAGGCGGTGGTTCATGATGGTGCCGCCGACCACCTCGTGGCGCGCGCTGCGCTCGACGGTGCGGATCTGGTCGGGCGGAATGTCGCAGGCGAAGTCGGCCTCGCCGGTCAGCAGCATGTTGATGCGGCTGGCCACCTCCGGCACCTCGACGAAGCGCAGGCGCCGCACCGGCGGGCGGCCACCCCAGTAGTCGTCGAAGGCTTCCAACACCAGCAACTGATCGGGGCGGAACTCCGCGATGCGGAAGGGGCCCGTGCCGATCGGCCGGCGCGCCCATTCCAGCCAACTCGCGCTGGCATTGAACGAGGCCTGCGAGACGATCATGCCGACATTGCGGCTGATGCGCCCCTCCAGCGTCACGTCCGGCACGCGGTTCACGAAGCGCACGGTATGGCTGCCCGTGATCTCGATGCGCTCGAAGGCCGGATAGGTGCGGCGCGCCACGGCCAGCACCTCGGGCGGCGGGGTGCGGCCCTGGGCCTGGCCGGGGATCGAGCCGAACAGGTTGCGCGCCTGCTCGACCGTGAGATTCCAGCCCATGCGCTCGGGGCTGAAGGAAAAGGCGACATCCTCTGCCGTCATCATCCGCCCGTCATGGAAGCGCACATCCTCGCGCAGCGTAAGCTCCAGCGTGCGGTCATCGACGCGCTGCCAGGATGTGGCCAGCGAAGGGCGCAGCGAGAGGTCGCCGCTCCAGTCCTGTTCGATCAGCGTCTCGGCATAGCTGTTCCACGTGCGCGACCCGACATTGGACTGCTCGCGCAGCGTCTCCATGGTGTTAGTGTTCGCGATCTTCTGCACCGCGATGGTGACGGTGGGGCGCTGGTCGGCCTGCGCGATCGCGAAGCGCGGCAGGCCGGCCAGGCCGGCTGTGGCCAGAAGGGAACGACGGGCGATCATGGCGGTGTCTCCTCGGCTCATTCGGCGGCGTCGCGCAGCGTCGCGCCGGGGGGGGCGGGGCTGCGCTCCTGCAACCCCTGCGGCGTTGCGCGGAAATGCGTCAGCGTGCGTTCGGCATGCTTCATCCGGTGCGACAGCGCCTTCTGCGCATAGTCGCGCACCACGCCGGCATGGGCGGGTTCGTCGGCGAGATTCACGAAGCAGTGCGGATCCTCCGCAAGATCGAACAGCAGCGGCGGAAGCGCTGCGAAGTGCACGTATTTGAAGTCGTTGTCCTGCACCACGCACAGGCTGCTCTCATCCATGGCGAGGCCCAGCGCGCTTTCCGGCATCGAGTAGTGCACGTCGCGGAAATCGTATTCGTAGAACAGCAGGTCGCGCCACGCGGGTGGCGCGGCTTCCTCAAGCAGCGGCAGCAGCGACAGCCCGTCGCAGGCGCGCGGCACCGCGCCTCCCAGCGCGGCGAGGATTGTGGGCATCACGTCCACGCTCTCGGTAAAGGCAGCTTCCACCTGGCCGGCGCGCGGGCTGCGCCCGGCATCCTTCACCACGAGCGGGATGCGGAAGCTTTCGTCGTGATAGCCCACCTTGCCGAGCAGCCAGTGGTCGCCAAGCTGTTCGCCATGGTCCGAGGTGAAGACGATCATCGTCTCTTCCCACTGGCCGGTCTGGTCGAGATGGTCGAAGACCCTGCCCAGGCAGTCGTCGATCTCGGTGATCAGCCCCGCATAGGTGGCGCGCATCTGCCGGATCGACGCTTCGTCGAGGCCCGTCACCGCGCCGCCGGCGCCGTGGAAGAAGCTGCCTTGGGATTGTCCGTGAAGGTAGTGCCGCAGCAGCGGGTGCTGCGCCGCCTCCATGCGCCAGTCATCAAGCCGTGTCGGTGGCGGCATGTCGGCCGGCGCATACAGCGTGTTGTAGGGCGCCGGCGCAATGAAGGGCGGGTGCGGGCGATAGTAGCCGAGGTGCAGGAACCACGGCTTGCCGTTGGTGCCCTTCAGGTAGGTCAGCGCGCGCTCCGTGAAGTAGGCGCTGTCCGAGTATTCGGCCGGGATGCGGCAGGGCAGGGCGGTGGCACCCGGTACGGCGTTCAAGCCTTCCGGCAGCCAGATGTCCTCCCGCTTCGCCGGCAGGGTGAAGCCCTTCTGCGCTAGCCAGCCGAAATAGCCGTCCATGTGCGGCTCGAAGGCGCCGACGCTGCGGAACCCGTCCATCAGATCACCGAGCGTGGTGAAGCGCGGGTCGCGCGGGCCGGTGCTGCGCGGGTCTGGGGTGGTGGTTGTGTAGCCGATCAGCGCGGGGTCATAGCCGATCAGCCGCAGCGCCTTGCCCAGGTTGAAGTGGCGCGCATCCAGCGGGACCGTGTTCTGCACCGCGCGGTGGTTCATCAGATAGAGGCCTGTCAGCAGCGAGGCGCGCGCCGGCCCGCAAGGCACCGCGGTGGTGACATGGTTGCGGAAGGTCACGCCCTCGCGGCACAGCCGATCGAGGTTCGGCGTGCGCAGGAAGCCGGCGCCGAGATGCGGCACGAAATCCGCGCGCCACTGGTCCACCACGATGAGAAGCACGTTCCGCCGCTGCCGCATTCGTCACCGCCCGAGTTCGCGCCCATGAGTTAGCGGCCGGCGCTGACGTTCGTGTGACGGTCGTGATTACCCTTCGTGACAGAAGGCGGGATCGTGCCGTGCACAGAAGGACTCCGCGGATGACTGGCGGAACTCATCCAGCGCTGCGGCCAGCTTGTCGCGTGGCCAATTCCACCACGCGATCCGCAGCAGAGACTCGCGCACCGGTTCGGCGAAGCGGAAGCGCAGCACGCGCGCCGGGTTTCCGACGGCGACAGCAAAGGGCGGCAGGTCCTTCGTCACCACCGCGCCCGCGCCCACGGCGGCGCCGGTGCCGATGCTCACGCCCGGCAGCACGATCACGCCATGGCCGAGCCACACATCCGCGCCCAGCACCACGCGGTGGCCGCGCCGCCAATCGAAGAAGCCTTCCTCGTCGCGGCCAAGGCCATAGGCGCTGGCGCGGTAGGTGAAGTGGTTCAGCGCCACGCGCTGCAGCGGGTGGTTGCCCGGGTTCACCCGGCAATGGCTGGCGATCGAGCAGAACGGGCCGATCGACGCGTAGATGATCTGCGTGTCGTGCACGACATAGGCGTAGTCGCCCATCTCCACCTCGGCCAGCGTGCATCGCGCGCCGACCTCGGTATAGGCGCCCAACCGACTGTCACGGACCGACGCGGTGGCATGGATGCAGGGCGCCTCGCCGAGGCGCTTGTGCGTGGTGTCCGGATCCTGGAACCCGGTCGCTGCTCTCTCTTCGTTCATCGCCCCTCGCTATCGTCGACAGGTTGCAGTCGTTTGAAGGTACCGTGACAGAATGCGGGCACCGTCGTACCAGTCCGGACCGCTCTCTCGCCCCGACGCCGTAGCCCGCCCGCATCAGCGCCGCTCGGGTACCACATCCTCCAGCCGGTCCACCTTCGCGAGGGCGGGGAACAGCCGCAGCCACAGCAGTGTCAGCGCGATGGTCGCCAGCCCGCCGAGCGCCACCGCCGCAACTGGCCCGAACACTGCGGCGCTGACGCCTGCGCGGAATTCGCCAAGCTGGTTCGACGCGCCGATGAACAGCGAATTCACCGCCGCCACGCGCCCGCGCATCTCATCCGGCGTGCCGAGTTGCACCAGCGATTGCCGCACCACCACGCTCACCACATCGGCCGCACCGAGCACGGCCAAGGTCGCCAAGCACAGCGGCAACGAGGCCGAGACGCCGAACAGCACCGTCGCCGCGGCGAACAACAGCACCGCGGCGAACATCTTCTGTCCAGCGCGCCCGCCCAGCGGCCGCCACGCCAACAGCAGCGACATGCCGAGCGCCCCCGCCGCTGGCGCCGCGCGCCGCAGGCCGAGCCCGAGCGGGCCCGTGCCCAGGATGTCCTTTGCATAGATCGGGAGCAGCGCCGCCGCGCCGCCGGCGAACACCGCCACCATGTCGAGCGACATCGCACCGAGCAGGATGGGCCGCTGGCGGATGAAGCCGATGCCTGCCACCACGCTCGCCAACGTGGTGCGCCCCGGCGGCGCCAGGCGCGGCGCGCGCGCGATCAAGGCCACCATCACGGCCGCCGCGCCCAGCGCCAAGCCGGCCAGCAGATACACGATGCCCGGACCGCCAAAGCCGTACAGCGCGCCGCCCAGCGCCGGCCCGGCGATGAAGGCCACCTGCCCCGCCGAGGAGGACAGCGCCGTGGCGCGTGGGATCTGCGCCGGCCCCACCACGCCCGGCAGCAGCGATTGCTGCGCCGGCATTTCGAAGGCGCGGGTGGCGCCGAGCAGCGTCACCAGCGCCAGGATCGCACCACGATCCAGCCACCCGCCGAGGCTGCCGAGCGCGAGGCCCACCGCGGTGGCCGCCGCCGCGAGGCGGCACGCGGCCAGGACGAATTGCCGCGGAAATCGATCCGCCGCATGCCCTGCGGGCAGCGTCAGCAGCAGCACCGGCAGGAATTGCGCCAGCCCGACCAACCCCAGGTCCAGCGCGCTGCCCGTCAGCGCGTACAGCTGCCAACCGACGGCCACCACCAGCACCTGCATGGCGCCCGCCGACAGCACGCGGGAGACGAGGAACAGCAGGAAGGGGCCCTGGCGGAGCAGTGGCGTGGCATCGCTCATCCGCGGAGCGGAGCATTCCGCGGCCGCGCCGTCCATCTCGGGCGCGTCGCCGGGCTTCGCAGCGCGCGCCGTGGCCGCCACACTGGCCGCCCACGCCACGAGGATCGCATGGATTTCGATTTCACCACCGTCATCGACCGCCGCGGCACCGCCTGCGCGAAGTGGAGCCGCTTCGCCCCGGACGTACTGCCGATGTGGGTGGCCGACATGGATTTCGCCGCCGCGCCCGCCATCATCGCCGCGCTGCATCGGCGGCTGGAACACCCCGTGCTGGGCTACGGTGTGGCCAGCGAGGCGCTGCGCGAGCAGGTCGTGGCGATGCTGCAGGCCGAGTACGGCTGGCAGGTGTCACCCGATACGCTGCTGTTCCTGCCGGGCGTGGTGCCGGGCTTCAACATGGCGCTCAAGGCCTTCTGCGCGCCGGGCGATGGCGTGCTGGTGCAGACGCCGGTCTATCCGCCGATGCTCGCTGCGCCGGGACATTGGGGCCTGCGCCGCGTCGACGCGCCGCTGCGCCGGGAAGCCGCCGGTTTCGCGGTGGATCAGCCGGCTTTCCGTGCAGCCATCGCGCAGTGCCGCGCCTTTCTGCTGTGCAACCCGCACAACCCGCTCGGCAAGGTGTTCACGCGCGGCGAGCTCGCGGCGATGGCCGAGGCCTGCCTCGCCGCCGATGCGGTGATCATCGCCGATGAGATCCATGCCGGGCTGCAATTCGATGGCCGCGCGCATGTGCCCATCGCCTCGCTCGATCCCGCCATCGCGGCGCGCAGCATCACGCTGATGTCGGCCAGCAAGGCGTTCAACATCGCGGGCCTTGCCGCGGCCTTCGCCATCATCCCCGATGCCGCGCTGCGCGCCCGCTTCGCCGCGGCGCATATGGGCATGGTGGGCAGCGTGAACGCGCTGGGGCTGGAGGCCACGCGCGCGGCCTATGCGCAGGCCGGCCCCTGGCTCGCGGCCCTTCTGCCGGTGCTGCAGGCGAATCGCGATGCGCTGTTGCACGCCGTGGCGACGCGCCTGCCCGGCCTCGCCTGCCATGTGCCGGAGGGTACCTTCCTCGCCTGGCTGGATGCCACGGCACTGCCGGTGGCCGATCCGCACGCTTTCCTGCGTGATGTGGCGCGCGTCGGCTGCAGCCCGGGGCCGGATTTTGGCGAGGCCGGGCGCGGCCATGTAAGGCTGAATTTCGGCTGCCCGCCGGCGTTGCTGGAGGATGGCATCGCGCGCATCCAGGCGGCACTTGCCACGCTGTGACCAACCGGGAGGGAACGACCATGGCCCATGATCCGCGCGATTCGGTGCTGGTGACGGCGCAGGCCCTTGCGGCCGAATGTGCGGGCGCCGCACCGCCCGTTGTGCTCTCGGTGCACAGCGCGGGCGCCGAGGGGCTTGCCGCCTACGCGTCGCAGCCGCGCATCGCGGGCGCCGTGGATGTGGACCTGCCGAGCGAACTCGCCGGCCCGGGCGGCGGCACGCGCGGCAGCCGCCCGCTGCCGACGATCGCCGACCTCGAGCGAAACGCCCGCCGCTGGGGCATCCACCAGGGCGCGCGCGTGGTTGTCTATGACCAGGACCGGCTGTTGCAGGCGGCGCGGGCCTGGTGGCTGCTGCGCTGGGCCGGCATCGCCGATGTGCGCATGCTGGATGGCGCCTTCCCGGCCTGGCGCGCGGCCGGCCTGCCGGTGGTGCAGCAGGCGCCGCGCCCCGTGCCCGGCGACGTCGTGCTGACGCCCGGCCACATGCCGGAACTCGATGCCGATGCGGCGCTGGCCATCGCGCGGCAGGGCGTGTTGCTCGACAGCCGCGTGCGCCCCAACTACATCGGCGGCGCCGTGCCCGCCGGAATGGCGCCGCGCGGCCACATCCCGGGCGCGCTCAGCGCCCCCGCCGCCGACAACCTGACCGAGGCCGGCACCTTCGCCGATGGCGCGACGCTGCGGCACCTGTATGAGGCGCTGGGCGCCGACGGCACGCGTCCGGTCGGCGTCTCCTGCGGCGCGGGCGTGTCGGCCGCGCACAATGTCGCGGCGCTGGCCAGCATCGGCATCGCCGCTGCCATGTATGTGGGCTCCTGGTCCGCCTGGAGCGCCGATCCTGCCCGCCCCGTGGTCATTGGCGGGCGGCCGGGGTGAGATTGCCGGTTGCGCGGCGCGCCGTGCGTGCCGAGAGTGCTGCCGCCTCAGGGAGAATGCCCATGCGTCGCCGCCACCTTCCCATGCTTGCCGCACCCTTCCTGCTGCCGCGTGCCGCAGGCGCGCAGGGCGCCTTTCCGAACCGGCCGCTGCGCATCATCGTGCCCTTTCCGGCCGGCGGCGCCAGCGATGCGATGAGCCGCGCCTTCGCCGACCTAATGGCCCCGCATCTCGGCCAGCGCGTACTGGTGGACAACCGCCCGGGCGCCGGCGGCAATCTCGGCGTGGAGGCCACGGTGCGCGCGCCGGCGGATGGCTACACCATGGTCACCAGCGGCCCGAACATGATCAACACCCGCTACCTGATCCGCGACACGCCCTTCCTGTGGGAGCGTGATCTCGAATGCCTCGGCCTGATGTTCGCCTCGCCGAATGTGCTGGTGGTGCATCCCTCGCTGCCGGTGCGCAGCGTGCCCGAATTCATCGCCTATGTGCGCGCCAACCCGGGCCGGCTGAACTTCGCCTCGGCCGGCGCCGGCGGGTCCATCCACCTCTCGGCCGAGATGTTCATGAAGATGACCGGCACGCAGATGGTGCACGTGCCCTATCGCGGCGACGCGCTGGCGCGGGCCGACCTCACCAGCGGCGCGGTGCAGGTGATGTTCAACTCCATCGCCAGCACGGTGGAGCCGGTGCGCGCCGGCCACTGGCGCGGGCTGGCCACCACCGGCCTGCGCCGCGCCGCCGCGCTGCCCGAACTGCCGACGCTGGATGAGGCCGGGCTCGCCGGCTACGAGGTGACCAGCTGGATGGGCCTCTTCGCACCCAAGGGCCTGCCACCCGAGGTGCGCACCACGCTGCGCCGTGCCTTCGAGGCCGCCTTCGCCGACCCCGCCATGCGCGCGGCCGCCGATCGCCTGGGCCAGGACATCGTCACCTCCACCGCGGAGGAGCATCTCGCCTTCATGCAGCGCCAGGAGGCGGCGTGGAAGCCGATCCTGGAGGCGATCGGCTTCGGCTCGTGATCGAGATCTGGTCCGCCCGCACCACCAACGGGCTGCGCGTCTCCATCATGCTTGAGGAGCTCGGCCTGCCCTATCGCGCGCATCTGGTCGATTTCGACGACAAGGCATCGCTGCCGCCCGAGATGCTGGCCATCAACCCCGCCGGCAGCGTGCCCGTGATGCGCGACCACGCGACCGGCCTCGGCATGTCGCAGAGCTTTGCCATCATGCTGCATCTCTGCGAGCAGGCCAGCCGCTTCCTGCCCACCGAACCCATCGCGCGGGCCGCCGTGCTGCAATGGATGTCCTTCGTGATGACGGATGTCATCGCCGCCACGCACCCCATCTTCGTGCTGGGCAGCGAGGTGAAGGACACGCCGCCGCACATCATCCGCCACTACGAAGGCCGGCTGATGCGCTTCTTCGGCGTGGCCGACGCGCAACTCGCCAATTCGCCCTATCTGGCGGGCGAGGCGATCAGCGTTGCCGATTTCGCACTGTACCCCACCGCCGCCTTCCGCGGGAAGCTGCTGGACAGGCTGGGCGGCGTGCCGCATCTGCGCGGTTGGATGGCGCGCATGGCCGAGCGCCCTGGCGTTGCGCGCGGCATGCTCGTGCCGGCCTGAGGCCGCACCGGGCCAAGCCCGCTCAGCCGCGCGCGGCGCGCCAGGCCTCATAGGCGGCGCGCGTCTCGGCATTCGCAGGGTAGGTGCCGGTCAGCGGCGCGCCGGCCTTGATCCGCTCGATGATGAAGGCCTCCATCTCCTCGCGCGCGAAGGCGGCGGCGGCCACGGTCTCGGCGTGCGCGGCCGGCACCAGCACCACGCCATTGCCGTCGCCCACCAGGATGTCGCCCGCCATCACGCCCACGCCATCGCAGCCGACCGGCGCGCCGATCTCGACGAAATGCAGGAACAGCGAGGCCGAGGTCGCCGCATTGCCGCGCGCAAACACCGGCAGGTCCAGCGTGCCGATCGCCTCGCGGTCCGAGACGCAGCCATCGATGACGATCGCCGCCGCACCCGTCACCATCGCGTATGTCGCCATGATGTCGCCGAACACCGAGGCCCGCATGTCGGCCCCGGCATCGATCACCAGCACATCGTCGCGGCCAAGCGATTCGAAGGCCTTGTTCTGCAGGTCGGGCAACTCGCCCGCCGCCACGCGCGCGCGCAGATCCTCGCGCGTCGGGATGGCGCGCAACGTCACGGCGCGGCCCATGAAGCGCTTCGCCGGGCCAACCGCGGCCACATGGCGCATGTGGTTGCTGCCGAGCCCGGATTTCGCCATCACGGCGTTGATCGTCGGCACCGCGCAGGCGCGAAGCTGGCGGGCGATGTCGGGCGTGAGGGTCATCGGCGTGTCCTGTTGCGCGCGGGCAGGCTAGCGCGATTTCGGGCAGGCGGCACAATCACCCCGAACGCCGACAGGAATCCGCCAATGTCCACGCTGCGCATCGCCGCCGAGAAGGCCCGCTTCACCCCGCCGCGCCAGGTGACCGACGACACCAGCGTGCTCACCCTGAAGAACCTCGCGCTGGAGCCACTGCTGCGCTGGGAGGATGGCGCCATCCGTCCGGGCCTGTTCGCGGCCTGGCGCCACGAGCAGGGCGGCCGCCTCTGGCGTTTCACCATTCGCGCTGGCGCCGCCTGGCATGATGGCGCGCCCTTCGTGGCGCAGGACGTGCTGGATTTCGTGGAGGGCATCCTCGGTTCGCTCGACATGTTCGGCATGCCCTGGAGCTATAGCCGCTACCTGGCAGAGGCGCGCATCACCGCACCCGATGCGACGACGGTGGTGGTGGAGAACCCCACACCCTTCGCCGATATCCTCGACATCTTCTCGGAATTCTACCCCTGCCGGCTGACACAAGCGGGGCTGCCCGTGCTCGGCACCGGCCCATGGCGCGTGCTGGAATACGAGGCCGAGCAGCGCGTGCTGCTGAGCCGCATCGACGCCGCCGAGCGTATCGATTTCCGTGCCGTGCGGCGTGCCGAGGATCGGCTGGCGCTGCTGCGCGAGGGCGCGGTGGATGTCGCGATGAACCTCGAGCGCGTCGAGGCGCGCCTGCCCTTCGAGGATCGCTTCGTCTGGGGCCGCGCGGTCAACACGCTCTCCGTCATGTTCTACCTGAACGGCTTCGCCGGCCCCTTCACCAACCCGGCGGCGCGGCTCGCCGCGAACCTCGCGGTGGATCGCCGCGCCATGGTGGAGGAGCTGTTCCACGGCCTCGGCGCTTTGTCCTCCAGCATCGTCAGCCCGGCGCATCTCGGCGCCCGCTCGGCCGCGCTGCAGCCCATTCCGCACGACCCCGAACGGGCGAAGCGGCTGCTGGACGGCCTGCGCCTCGACGCGTCGCTGCTGCTGCGCACGCCGCAGACGCTGCCTGAGAAGGCCGAGCAGATCAGCGCGCGCGTGGCCGAGTCCCTCGCCGCAATTGGCATGCCCTGCCGCATCGAGGTGCAGCCCGACCGGCCCGAATATGCCCGCGAGGTGGGGCGCAAGATGATCGGCGACCTCGCCATCTTCGACAGCTCGCCGCACAGCACCTTCCGCGTGCTGAACGACAAGATCTCGGCGGAAACCCGTGGCATCTGGTGGCAGGGGCAGGAGGATGCGGTGCTAGAGCCGCTGATCCGCACCGCCAACCACGCCGTGGAGGAGGATGCTCGCGAGGCTGCCTATGGCCGGTGCCTGCGGCGGCTGCATGAGAACCCGCCCTGGATCTACCTGTTCCACCCGATCGACGTGTTCGGCGCCCGGCCCGGGGCCGGCCGCTTCGGGCTGGATTCGAAGGGCATGCTGAGCGTGGCCTAAGCGGCCTCGCCGGCTGCCCAGCCGCTCGACCACGCCCATTGGAAATTGTAGCCGCCGAGCCAGCCCGTCACGTCCACCGCCTCGCCGATCATGAACAGGCCGGGCACGTCCTTCGCCGTCATCGTCTGCGAGGACAGCGCCTGTGTGTCCACGCCACCGAGCGTCACCTCGGCCTTCGCATAGCCCTCGGTACCGGAGGGCTTCAGCGACCAGGCCTTCAGCAGCGCGCCGAACCGGCGCAGCTCGGCATCCGCCACCTCGCCGATCACGCGCGGCGGCAGGTGCTGCGTAGCCATCGCCTGCGCCAGGCGCTGCGGCAGCAACTCGGCCAGGATGCTGCGCGGCTCGGCCTTCGGGCGCGCGCGCTTGCCCTCCAGCAGCACCGCCGCGGCGTCACGCTCCGGCACCAAATCGATGCTCAGCGCCTCGCCCTCGCGCCAGTAGCTGCTCGCCTGCAGGATGGCGGGGCCGGAGAGGCCGCGATGCGTGAACAGCAGTGCTTCGCGGAAGGCGGCCTTGCCGGCGCGTGCCACGGCGTCCACCGCGAGGCCCGAGAGCGGGCGCATCATCTCCAGCATCGTCTCGCCAAAGGTAAGCGGCACGAGGCCAGGGCGGATCTCGGTCAGCGGCAGGCCGAAGCGCTGCGCCACGTCATGCGCGAAGCCTGTCGCACCCATCTTTGGGATCGACAGGCCGCCGGTGGCGAGCACCAGCGATTCCGCGCGGAATTCGCCCTGCGACGTTGCGATGCGGAAGCGATCGCTGCGCGTGACTTCGGTGATGCGATGATCAAGGCGCAGATCCACGCCGGCCGCGTGGCACTCCGCCAGCAGCATCGCCACGATCTGCCGCGCCGATCCGTCGCAGAACAACTGCCCGAGCGTCTTCTCTTGGAAGGCAATGCCGTGCTTACGCACCAGCGCGATGAAGTCGTGCTGCGTGTAGCGGCTGAGTGCTGAGCGCACGAAATGCGGGTTGCGGGAGAGGAACCGCTCGGGCACGCAGCCCGTATTGGTGAAGTTGCAGCGCCCGCCGCCGGAGATGAGGATCTTCTTGCCCGGTGCGTCGGCATGGTCGAGCAGCAGCACGCGCCGCCCCCGCTGCCCGGCGCGCATGGCGCAGAACAGCCCGGCGGCGCCAGCGCCCAGCACCACCACGTCGAAGTCGCGCATGGGCGTCAGGCCGCTTCCGCTTCGCCGAGGCCCGCGACATTGCGCGCCAGCGCCTCCGCCACGCGGATGCCATCCACGCCCGCCGAGAAGATGCCGCCCGCATAGCCAGCCCCTTCGCCGGCCGGATACAGGCCACGCGTGTTGAGGCTCTGCAGGCTGGCATCGCGCCGGATGCGGATGGGCGAGGAGGTGCGCGTCTCCACCCCCGTCATCACCGCGTCCTCCATGTCGAAGCCCGCGATCTGCCTGCCGAAGGCGGGCAGCGCCTCGCGGATCGCGGCCACGGCGAAATCCGGCAGGCACAGCGCCAAGTCGGTCGGCGTCACGCCGGGCTTGTAGCTCGGCACCACGGCGCCGAGTAGGGTGGAGGCGCGGCCAGCCAGGAAGTCGCCCACGCGCTGCGCCGGCGCGGCATAGGTGCCGCCGCCGGCGATGAAGGCCTGCGTCTCCCAATGCCGTTGCAACGCGATGCCGGCGAGCGGCCCGCCGGGAAAATCCACCTCCGGCGTGATGCCGACGACGATGCCGGCATTGGCGTTCCGCTCGGCGCGCGAATACTGGCTCATGCCGTTGGTCACCACGCGCCCAGGCTCGCTGGTCGCGGCCACCACGGTGCCGCCGGGGCACATGCAGAAGGAATAGACGCTGCGGCCATTGCCGCCGTGATGCACCAGCTTGTAGTCGGCCGCGCCAAGGATGGTGTTGCCCGCGAAATCGCCGAAGCGAGCGCGATCGATCACCGATTGCGGGTGCTCGATGCGCACGCCGATGGAGAACGGCTTCGCCTCCACATGCACGCCGCGCGCGTGCAGCATCGCGAAGGTGTCGCGCGCGCTGTGGCCGATGGCGAGCACGACCTGGTCGGTGGCGATGGTCTCGCCCGCCTCCGTCACCACGCCTCGGGTACGGCGAACGCCATCGCGGCCTTCCTCGACCAGCAGGTCCACCACCCGGGTGCCGAAGCGGTACTCGCCGCCCAGCGCCTCGATCTTGGCGCGCATGCTCTCCACCATCTGCACCAGGCGGAAGGTGCCGATATGCGGCTTGGCGACCCAGAGGATTTCTTCCGGCGCGCCGGCGGCCACGAACTCGGTGAGGACCTTGCGGCCGAGATGCTGCGGATCCTTGATGCCGGACCACAGCTTGCCGTCCGAGAAGGTGCCCGCGCCGCCCTCGCCGAACTGCACGTTGCTCTCGGGCGTCAGCACCGAGCGCCGCCACAGCGCCCAGGTGTCCTTGGTGCGCTCGCGCACCACCTTGCCGCGGTCGAGGATGATGGGCCGGAAGCCCATCTCCGCCAGGATCAGCGCGGCAAAGATGCCGCAGGGGCCGGTGCCGATCACCACCGGGCGCGTGGCGCCGTCGGGTGCCCGCGCCACGTGGCGGTAGCTTGTGTCGGGCGTGGGGCCCAGCGTGCGCGCCAGCACCTTGTCGCGGGCATGGCGGCGCAGCAGCGCGGCCTCGTCCACCACTTCGATATCCACGGAATAGACCAGCTCGATCGCCGAACGCCGGCGCGCATCCCAGGCCCGCCGCGCCACGGTGCAGGCGCGCAGCTCGCCCTCCCGCAGCCCCAGCTTCGCGCGCACCGCCTGCTCGATCGCGCCCGGTGCGTGATCCAGCGGCAGTTTCAGTTCGGTCAATCGCAGCATCGGGTCCTCATGAGAAAGCCACCGATTCAGACCTTCGGGCCATGCGGCCCTCCGGTCATCGGAGGCTTCAATAGACGACGACGGACCTGATCGACTTACCGCGCTCCATCAATTCGAAGCCGTGGTTGATCTGATCTAGCGGCATTACATGGGTGATCAGGCTGTCGATGTCGATCTTTCCCTGCATGTACCAGTCCACGATCTTCGGCACATCCGTGCGCCCGCGCGCGCCGCCGAAGGCCGTGCCGCGCCAGGAACGGCCGGTGACCAGCTGGAAGGGCCGGGTGGCGATCTCCTGCCCCGCCCCGGCGACGCCGATGATGATGCTCTCGCCCCAGCCGCGATGCGTGCATTCCAGCGCCTGGCGCATCACCTTCACATTGCCGATGCATTCGAAGGAGAAATCAGCACCCCCGCCGGTGAGGTCCACCACCGCCTGCACTACCTTGTCGTGCCCGATCTCGTTCGGGTTGATGAAGTCGGTCATGCCGAATTTCCGCGCCATCGCCTCGCGCGCGGGGTTGAGGTCGATGCCGATGATCTTGTCGGCCCCCACCATGCGCGCACCCTGGATCACGTTGAGCCCGATGCCGCCCAGGCCGAACACCGCGACATTCGCCCCCGGCCAGACCTTCGCAGTGTTGATCACCGCGCCGATGCCCGTGGTGACGCCGCAGCCGATGTAGCAGATCTTCTCGAAGGGGGCGTCCTCGCGCACCTTGGCGAGTGCGATCTCCGGCAGGATCGTGTGGTTCGCGAAGGTTGAGCAGCCCATGTAGTGCATCACCGGCCCGCCCTCGCAGGAGAAGCGTGACGTGCCATCCGGCATCACGCCCTTGCCCTGCGTGGCGCGGATGGCGGTGCAGAGATTCGAGCGCTGCGAGAGGCAGGTTTTGCACTGCCGGCATTCAGGCGTGTAGAGCGGAATCACGTGGTCGCCCGGCTTCACGCTGGTCACGCCGGCGCCGATTTCGCGCACGATGCCCGCACCCTCATGGCCGAGGATGGAAGGAAACAGCCCCTCGGGGTCGGCGCCCGACAGCGTGTAGAGATCGGTATGGCAGAGGCCCGTGGCCTTCACCTCCACCAGCACCTCGCCGGCCTTCGGGCCACCGATCTCCACCTCGGTGATCGACAGCGGCTTCCCCGCCGCCCAGGCCACCGCCGCGCGCGTCTTCATGCGTCTCGCTCCATCCTCGATCCTGTTGCCCAGTGTGCGTCGAAGCGGCCTGCGCGTCACGCCCCGCGCCCTTGCCGTCACGTCACGCTTGCGGCGGCACCACGCGCTGGGCCACAAGCCGGCCATGCCCCGCCGCCCCGAGATCGCCCCGCGCCCGGCGCCCCGCATCGTCACGCGGGCCGAGGCGATCGCGACCGCGCTGGCGGAGGAGATCGTCGCCGCGCGGCTCAAGCCCGGCACGGCGCTGGACGAGATGCAACTGGCCGCGCGCTTCGGCGTCTCCCGCACCCCGGTGCGCGAGGCGCTGCGGCAATTGGCGCCGACCGGTCTTGTGCAGGTTGCGCCCCGGCGCGGGGCGGTGGTGGCGGTGCCCGATGCGTCGCAGCTCGGCGACATGTTCGTGGTGATGGCGGAGCTGGAGGCGATGGCCGCCACGCTTTGCGCCGTGGCGATGACGCCGGCGCAGCGGCGCGGGCTGGAACGCCAGCACGCCGCCATGGCGGCGATGGTGCGGGAGGGCGATGTCGCGGCCTATCGTCCCGCCAATGTGGCCTTCCACCATCTGCTCTATGCCGGCGCGCACAACGCGTATCTCGCGGAGATCGCCGCCGCCACGCGGCGGCGCCTCGCCCCCTTCCGCGCCGCGCAGCTCGAGGCGCCGGACCGGCTCCGGCGCTCGCATGAGGAGCATGGCGCCATCATCACGGCCATTCTGCGGGGCGATGCGGCCGGGGCGGCGGCGGCGCTGCGGCGGCACATCGGCGTGACGGAGGAGACCTGGAGCGCCATGGCCGGAACGCAGCGGCGACCCAGCGCTGCCTAATTCGTCAGCATAATGGCCCCGTTTACGGCGCCATGCATACATGAATATTCGTCCACTTTATCCAAAACATTGAAACTAAAACGTTTTCTGGCCCCGACAGCTTGGCGCGGCGATTGCTAGGGAAGGGCCATGTCGCTGCCCGCCACCATCGCCGCGCTGCACGCCGCCTATGATTCGGGCCTGACGCCTGCCGCCCTGCTGGCGGGCCTCGCTGCGCGCGCCGCCGCGGTGGCCGATCCGGGCATCTTCCTGCATCAGCCCGATGTCGCAGCGCTGGCCGGCGCCGTCGCCGCCCTGCCGCCGCGCGACATCGAGCGGTTCCCTCTCTGGGGCGTGCCGGTCGCGGTGAAGGACAATATCGACGTCGCCGGCATGCCCACCACGGCAGCCTGCCCGGCCTATGCCCGCAGCCCGGCGGAAAGCGCGCCCGCCGTGGCGCGGCTGGTGGCGGCGGGCGCCATCATCGTCGGCAAGACCAACCTCGACCAGTTCGCCACCGGCCTGGTCGGCGTGCGCACGCCGCACCCCGTGCCGCGCAACGCCTGCGCGCCGGATCGGGTGCCGGGCGGCTCCTCCTCCGGCTCCGCCGTTGCGGTGGCGCAGGGGCTCGCGCTGCTCTCCCTCGGCACCGACACGGCCGGCAGCGGGCGCGTGCCCGCGGCGCTGAACGGGCTGGTGGGGCTGAAGCCCTCGCTTGGCCTGGTGCCGACGCGCGGCGTGGTGCCGGCCTGCCCCAGCCTCGATTGCGTCTCCGTCTTCGCCACCAACCTCGCCGATGCCTGGACCTGCTTCGCCGTCATGGCGGGCGCGGATGCGGCCGATCCCTGGTCCCGCCCCGAGCCGCTCGGCACGCCGGCGGAGGCCGCGCCGCTCCGCCGCCTCGGCATCCCGCGCGCCGCCGATCTGCATCTCGACGGGCCCGAGCAGCGCGCAGCCTGGGATGCCTCGCTCGCGCGCATCGCCGCCTTCGCCGCGCTGGAGGAGGTTGATCTCTCGCCCTTCCTGGAGGCCGCCCGCCTGCTCTACGAGGGCGCCTTCGTGGCCGAGCGGGATGCCGCCTTCGGCGCGATGGTGCCGCGCGAATCCATGCATCCCGTCACGCAGCGCATCCTGGCCGGCGCGGCGCGATTCTCGGCAACCGATGCGTTCGCCGGCCTGCATCGCCTCGCCGCGCTGCGCCTCGCCACGCGCCCGGCCTGGGCGGGCATCGACGCGCTGCTGCTGCCCACAGCGCCGAATTTCCCGACGCTGGCGGAACTGGACGCCGACCCGATCGCGCCCAATGCGCGGCTCGGCACCTACACGAATTTCGTCAACCTGCTCGACCTCGCGGCCCTCGCCGTGCCGGGCGCGACGCGCCCCGATGGCCTGCCCTTCGGCGTCACCCTGGTCGGCCCGCGCGGCAGCGATGCGCGGCTCGCCCGTTTCGCGATGGAGATCGCCGCATGATCGAGATCTGTGTCGTCGGCGCTCATCTCTCCGGCATGGCGCTGAACCCGGAGCTTGTGGCGCAGGGCGGCGAATTCCGCCGCGCCGTCGCCACCGCGCCGCTCTACCGCCTGCATGCGCTGGCCGGCGGCCCACCGCGCCGGCCCGGCCTGCTGCGCGTGGGCGCCGAACAGGGCGCGGCCATCGCCAGCGAGGTCTGGGCGCTGCCCGAGGATGGCTTCGGCCGCTTCGTCGCCTCCATCCCCGCACCCCTGTGCATCGGCACGCTGATCCTGGCCGATGGCAGCACGCCGAAGGGCTTCCTCGTGGAGCCCGCCGGCCTTGCCGGCGCGCAGGACATCACCCGCTTCGGCGGCTGGCGCGCCTTCATCGCCCAGCTCGCCACCGCCTGACCAACCCCAACCGGAGACCGCACCATGATCCGCCGCCGTCACCTTCTGGCCAGTGCTGCCGCCATGGGCGCGCTCGCGCCGCTCACGGCACCCCATATCGCCAACGCGCAGGCGCCGCGCACGGTGAAGATGGGCTCGCTGCGCCTCATCCACTCGATGACGCCGCATTTCTACCAGCGCTTCGCCCCCGCCGGCCTGACCATCGAGATCACCACCTTCGACAGCCCGACCGATGGCAAGAACGCCGTGGTGACGCGCAGCGTGGAGTTCGGCGGCTTCGGCATCGCCGCCGCCACGCTCGGCGCCGCGGCGGGCGAGCCCGTGGTGGTGGTCGGCGCCTTCTGCAACCGCGGCATGGGCGTGATCTCCCGCGCCGGCGGGCCGATCACCACGATTGCCGACCTGCGCGGCCGGCGCGTGGGCATCTGGCCGGGCTCGACGCAGGAGGTCTTCATCCTGGAGCGCCTGCGCCAGACCGGCATGACGGTGCGTGACATCACCGCCGTGCGCGTGCCCTTCGGCGAGATGCACGCCATGCTCAGCCGCGGCGACATCGACGCTTATGTGGGCGCGGAGCCCGGGCCCGGCCTGTCCATCTCCTCCGGCGTCGGCCAGCTGGTGGAATACCCCTACGGCACCGCGATGGGCGGTCTCAACATGATCTTCGCGACCAGCGAGCAGGTCATCGCGCAGGATCCCGCGCTGGTGCGCACCATGCTCGGCATCCATCGCCGCGCCAGCGAATACATGATGGCCAACCCGCGCGAGGTGGCGGAGGCCACGGTGCGCATCCTGGGCGCGCCGCGCGCGGCCGTGGAGCAGGCGCTGGGCGCGGGCAACGTGGAATACATCTGGAAGCTGGATGACACCGTGCTGACCCAGGCCCGCGCCTATGCGCAGCAGATGCTGGAAATGCGCCAGATCCGCGCGCTGCCGAACTTCACCACCTTCCTCAACCCGCGCTTCTCCAACGAAGTGGCGATGAGCTGACGCGCGGCGGGGAGGGCAGGGCGATGTCCGACGCCACCATCGCGGCGCCGACGGTGGCGCCGCGCGGCAGGGGCGGCGCGCGGCTGGCCGCGCGGGCCAAGTCGCTGCTGCTCTCCCTGATCGTGCCGCTGCTGCTGCTGCTGGGCTGGCACCTGGCGGTGCAGGCGGGGATGACGCGCCTCATCCCCTCGCCGGCGCAGGTGGCCGAATACATGGTGGATTTCGCCGTCGGCGGCATCTGGGACGATGCCTTCTCGGCGACGCTGCACATCCACCTGCTGGCCTCCATGCAGCGCGTCTATGGCGGCTTCTTCCTGGCCGCGATCGTGGCCATCCCGCTCGGCCTGCTGATCGGGCGGGTGGCCCTGGTGCGCGACCTGCTGGACCCCTTCCTGCAGCTGATGCGCCCCATCCCTGTCACGGCCTGGCTGCCGCTGTCGATGATCCTGTTCGGCCTCGGCCCGCGCTCGGCCTTCTTCCTGGTCTTCCTCGGCGCCTTCTATCCCATCCTGCTCAACACCATCTTCGGGGTGAAGAATGTCGAGCCGCGGCTGTTCGAGGCCGCCTCCATGCTGGGCTGCAGCGGCAACGCCCAGTTCTTCCGCGTGGTGCTGCCAGCGGCGCTGCCCTCCATCTTCACCGGGCTGCGCCTCGGCCTCGGCCTCGCCTGGTTCGTCATCGTGGTGGGCGAGATGACGGGCGTGCCACAGGGCCTCGGCGCCGTCATCATGGATGGCCGCACCCTCAGCCGCACCGAACTCGTGATCTGCGGCATGATCGTCATCGGCATCGCCGGCTTCATCAGCGACCGCATCGTGGTGATGCTGATGAACCGCCTCCTGCGCTGGAGTCCCTCGCACCGTGGCTGAGCTCCCCATCCTCGACATCAAGGGCGTGGGCAAGACCTATGCCCTGGGTGATGCGCGCATCGAAGCGCTGCGCGACGCCAACCTCACCGTGAAGAAGGGCGAGTTCGTCTGCCTGATCGGTGCCTCGGGCTGCGGCAAGTCGACGCTGCTGCGCATCGTGGCCGGCTTCGAGAAGCCCAGCGCCGGCCAGGCGCTGATGTGGGGCAAGCCCATCGACGGCCCCGCACCGGACCGCGGCATGGTGTTCCAGGATTACGGCCTCTTCCCCTGGCTCACCGTGCGCGAGAACATCGCCTTCGGCCCCACCAGCCGTGGGCGCCCCAAGGCCGAGGTGCAGGAGACGGTGGAGCGCTTCATCGCGCTGATCGGCCTGACGCGCTTCGCCGATGCCCACCCGCACCAGCTCTCCGGCGGCATGAAGCAGCGCGTGGCCATCGCGCGCGTGCTGGCGAACGACGCCGAGGTGGTGCTGATGGACGAGCCCTTCGGCGCGCTCGATGCGATGACGCGCGAACGCCTGCAGGACGAACTGCTGGAGCTGTGGCAGCGCACCGGCCTCACGGTGCTGTTCGTCACCCATTCGATCGAGGAGGCCATCTTCCTCAGCGACCGCGTGGTGGTGATGGAGCCGGGCCCCGGCCGCATCGCCAGCGAGCACCGCATCGCGCTGCCGCGCGCGCGCGATGTCGCCTCGCCCGAATTCAACGAGGTGCGGCGCGAACTCGGCGCCCGGCTGCACTCGCACCATGCCAAGAAGGCCGCCTGATGACGCCTGACGATGCCGCCGCCGGGCAGCTGCCCCCGGTGCTGCGCCCGGAACAGCGGCTGCGCTATGTCGCACCGGCCGATCGCCCCGCCTCCACCCTGCCGGGCGGCAAGCGCCTCGCCATCTGGCCGGTGGTCAATGTCGAGAACTGGCTGATCGACAACCCGATGCCGCGCCAGGTGCTGTCCGCGCCCACCGGCGCCGCCCTGCAGCCGGACCTCGCCAACTGGGCCTGGCACGAATACGGCATGCGCGTGGGCTTCTGGCGCTTCCTCGCGGCCTTCGAATCCCGCGGCATCCGGCCCACCCTGTCGATCAACGGCTCGGTCTGCACCGCCTATCCGCGCGTGGCGCAGGCCGCGCATGCGGCGGGGTGGGACTTCATGGGCCACGGCTTCGTGCAGGTGCCAACCCATCGCGTGGCTGATCAGCGCGCGATGATCGGCCAGACCATCGCCGCCATCCGCGACTGCACCGGCGCCGCGCCGCGCGGCTGGCTCGCCCCCGGCCTCACCGAAACGGCCGAGACGCCCGACCTGCTGGCCGAAGCCGGCATCGGCTACTGCGCCGACTGGGTGGTGGATGACCTGCCCTGCCGCCTCGCCACCGCGCATGGCCCGATGCTGACCATGCCCTACAGCGTGGAGCTGAACGACATCCCTATCGCCATGATCCAGCATCACGACGAGCAGGAACTGCCCCGCCGTGCCCGGCTGGCGGCCGCGCGCCTGCTGGCCGAGGCCACGCGCTCGCCGCGCGTCATGGCCTTCGCCATCCACCCCTACATCACCGGCGTGCCGCACCGCATCGCCGCGCTGGAGGCGATGCTGGACGATCTGCTGGCGCTGCCGGACGTCGCCTTCATGCAGGGCGCCGAGATCATGGACTGGTACCTGGCCAGCGGCGACCCGAACTGAGCTTGCGTCTCGCCGCGCGGCGCGCGGTCTTGCGTGACGCCCCGCGGCGGGCGATGCAGCCGCCATGCGCATCCTGCTGATCAACGCCAACACCACCGCCGCGATGACCGACCGCATGGTGGAGATGGCCAACGCCATCGCACCCGCCGGCATCAGCTTCGTCGGCGCCACCGGCCGCTTCGGCGCGCGCTACATCGCCAGCCGCGCCGCCAGCGCCATCGCCGCCCATGCCGCCATCGACGCCTTCGCCGAGCACGGCGCCGGCGCCGATGCCGTGCTGCTCGGCTGCTTCGGCGACCCCGGCCTGGACGCGCTGAAGGAGCTTTCGCCGGTACCCGTGCTGGGGCTCGCCGAGGCCTCGGCCGCCGAGGCCCTGCGGCTGGGCCGGCGCTTCGGCGTGGTGACCGGCGGCGCGGCCTGGAAGCCGATGCTGGAGGAGTTCTTCGCCGCGCGCGGCATGGCGGGGGCACTCGCCGGCATCCGCACCGTTGCCCCCACCGGCGCCGAGATCGCGCGCGATCCCGAGGCCGCGCTGGCGTTGCTGGCCGAGACCTGCCACGCCAGCGCCACGGAGGATGGCGCCGAGGTGGTGATCCTCGGCGGCGCGGGCCTCGCGGGCCTCGCCGCGCGCCTCGCTGCGCAGGTGCCGGTGATCTGCTCGGTGGAAGCCGGCGTGCGCGGCGCCGTCGCGGCGCTCGGACGCGGCCCGGCGGGGCTGCTGCCGCATGGCGCGGTGGAGACCATCGGCCTGTCGCCGGGGCTGGCGCGGCGCCTGGCCGCTGTCACGGCGTCCCCTCCTGGTAACGACGCATGAAGCCGCGATCGATGCGGTCCTTCCACCACCACACCCAGCGCCCGCCGAACACCAGCCCGCCGCGCGTGCCGATGGCCCGCCCATCGCCCAGCGCCAGCAGCACCAGGAAATGCCGCTGCGGCCGAAAGGTGCCGAGCGCCTCGCCCTGCGCCGCCGCACGCAGATTCGCCGCCAGCACCGGCCCCTGCCGCACCGCGAAGACGCCGGCCTTGGGCAGCCCGGACTCGCCCAGGCTCGCCACGTCGCCGGCAGCAAAGATATGCGGGTGGCCGATGGCGCGCAGCGTCGCATCGATGCGCAGGAAGCCGCGTGCATCCCGCGCCAGCCCGGTCTCGGCCAGCCAGGGTGCCGCGGCGGCGCCCGCGGCCCACAGCACCGCATCGCAGGCGAGTGGCGGCGTGGATGCGAAGCGCAGCCCATCTTCCGTCACCGCCGCCACATCCGCCCCTGCCAGCAGCGCCACGCGGCGCGCCACCAATTCGCGCGCCACGCGGCGCCGCAGGGCGCAGGTGAAGCCCGGCAGCAGGCCCGAAGTGCCGGCCACGAGCGTGACCACCGCCGCGGGCAGCCGCGCCGCCAGGGCGAAGGCCATCTCCACCCCCGCCGCGCCGGCGCCCACCACGGCGATCCGCAGCCCTGGCTCGGCCGCGCCGCGCGCCAGCAGCGCCTGCAGCCGCGGCAGCAGCGCATCGATGGGCTTCAGCGCGATAGCGTGGGTGGCGGCGCCGTCCGCGCGGTTGGTATCGGGCGTCGCCCCGGTGTCGATCGACAGCAGGTCGAAGCCGATGGGCGGGCCGGCAGCGCGTCGCAGTAGCCGCGCCGCGGGGTCCAGCCCCGTGGCCGTATCCAACACCAGCGTCGCGCCGGCCCGCGCCGCCAGGGCGCGCGTGTCGATCAGCGCCTGCGCCGGGCGATAGAGGCCGGCCACCACGCCGGGCAGCATGCCGGAATAGGGCGACATCGCCTCGCGCGTCAGCAGCGTGACGCGCCAGCCCGGCAGCGGTGCGGCGGCCAGGCGCCGCACCACCTCGACATGCGCATGCCCGCCGCCCACCAGAAGAAGGTGCCGCCCCTCGACCATCAAACCCGCCCGCCCTGCCGGCCCGCAGGATAGGGCCGCAGGCCAGCGCCTCCTATTCCGCCGGCAACAGATGCCGCGCCGCAGCGGCCGGCGCCTGCAATGCCGCGGGCACGGCCGGCGCCGGGCGCGGCCGCCGTAGCGCCAGGGCGTGCAGCGCCGGCACCACCAGCAGCGTCGCCACGGTGCCGAGCGTGAGGCCGCCGATCATCGCCACCGCCATTGGCCCCCAGAACACCGAGAGCGTCAGCGGCACGAAGGCCAGCACCGCGGCCAGCCCGGTGAGCAGCACCGGCCGCGCGCGGCGCACTGTGCTCTCGATGATGGCCTCGCGCAGCGGCACGCCGGCCTCGGTGTCCTGCCGCACCTGGTCCACCAGGATCAGCGTGTTGCGCATCACCATGCCGGCCAGCGCGATCACGCCGAGCAGTGCGACGAAGCCGAAGGGCATGCCGACGAGAAGCAGGGCGGCCGCGGCGCCGGGAATGCCGAGCGGCGCCGTCGCCACCACCAGCGCCGTGCGGCCGAAGTGGCGCAGTTGCACCATCAGGATCAGCAGCATCACCGCGATCATCGCCGGGAACAGCGCAAAGAGGCTGGCATTCGCCTTGCCCGATTCCTCCGCCGCGCCCCCGGCCTCGATGCGCATGCCCACGGGCAGGCTGGCGCGCAGCGCATCGATGCGCGGCATCGCGGCGGCCGTCACATCGGGCGCCTGCAGGCCGGGCGCCACCTCGGCGCGCACCGTCAGGAAGGCGTCGCGGTTGCGCCGCCACAGGATGGGCTCCTCCATCACCGGCTCCAGCCGCGCCACCTGGCCGAGCGGCACCGGCCCCGCCGCGGTCACCAGCGTGAGGTCCGCCAAGTCCTGCAGCGCCAGCCGCTCGGCCGCCGGCGCGCGCAGCACCACATCCAGCAGGCGCTCGCCCTCGCGCAGCTGCGTGGCCGTGGCGCCGGACAGCAGCGCCTGCATGGATTGCGCCACCGCCTGCGGCGAGAGGCCCAGCTGCACCACGCGGTCGCGGTCCAGCACCAGGCGCAGCGACGGCGCGCGCTCGCCCCAGGCCAGCTGCACATCCTGCGCCCCCGGCGTGGCGCGCAGCGCCGCCATCACATGCTCGGCCTGCTCGCGCAGCGCCTCGGGCGTGCCGCCCACGACGCGGAACTGCACCGGGAAGCCTACCGGTGGCCCGAAATCCAGCCGCGAGACGCGGATGCGCGCCTCCGGCACCACGCCGCCCTCGGCCAGCGCGATCAGCTTCGTGCGCAGCCTTTCGCGCGCCGGCACGTCGCGCGCCTGCACCACCAGCTTGCCGAAGGACTCGTTCGGCAGGTCCGGGTTCAGCGCCAGGAAGAAGCGCGGCGCGCCGGCACCGACATAGGCGGTGTAGGTCGTCGCGTCCTCATCCTGCGCGATCTCGGCCGCCACGCGCCGCAGCGCGGCCTCGGTGGCGGCGAAGCCCGCACCCTGGCGGAGATTCACATCGACCAGCAATTCCAGCCGCGCCGAGGTGGGGAAGAACTGCTTCTTCGTCATCGCCATGCCGGCGAAGCCCGCCCCCAGCACCGCCAGCGTGGCCAGCAGCACCACGGCGCGATGATCGACGCTCCAGGCCACCGCACGGCGCAGCCCGCGATAGGCGCGGCCGTCATACTGCTCTGCGTGGTGCGCCGCGCGCTTCGGCACGGCCAGCAGCTTCACGCCGAGCCAGGGCGTGAACCACACGGCCACGAACCAGCTCGCGATCAGCGCCGCGCCCACGACCCAGAAGATGCCCCCGGCATATTCGCCCGAGGTGGAGGCTGCGAAGCCCACCGGGATGAAGCCCGCCACCGTCACCAGCGTGCCCGACAGCATCGGCCCCGCCGTGCTGCCCCAGGCGAAGGCGGCCGCCCGCGCGCGGTCCCAGCCCTCCTCCAGCTTCACGATCATCGCCTCGATGGCGATGATCGCGTCATCCACCAGCAGGCCGAGTGCGAGGATCAGCGCGCCGAGGCTGATGCGCTCCAGCTCCATGCCCCAGGCCAGCATCAGCAGGAACACGCTGGCCAGCGTGAGTGGCACCGACAGCGCCACGATGATGCCGGCGCGCAGCCCCAGCGAGAGGAACGACACCAGCAGCACCACCGCCAGCGCAGCCACGAATTTCTGCAGGAACTCGCTGATCGACTCCGCCACGATGCGCGGCTGGTCGGCGATCGCGCTGAGCGTCAGGCCGGCCGGCAGCTCGGCCCGCAGCGTTGCCACCTCGGCCTCCAGCGATGCGCCCAGCGCCAGCACGTTGAAGCCGCGCTGCTTCGCCACCGAGAGCAGTACCGCGGGCTGGCCCTCGTGGAAGATCGCCGCACTCGGCGGGTCGGCCAGCCCGCGCCGCACCTCGGCGATGTCGCCTACCCGCAGCGTGCGCTCGCCGGCGCTGACCGGCACGTCGCGGATCGCCGCCAGCCCGTCCAGCCCGCCGCCGACGCGCAGATGCACGCGCGTGCTGCCGGTTTCCACCACACCCGCCGGCGCCACCGGGTTCTGCCGCGCCAGCGCCTCCAGAATGGCCTGGGGCGTGATGCCGAGCGTGGCGAGGCGGGCGTGGCTGACCTCCACATGGATGCGCTGCTCGATCTCGCCCTGGATCGCCACCTTCTCCACGCCGGGCACGCGCAGCAGGCGCAGCCGCAGACGTTCGGCCTGGCGCACCAGCTCGGCATTGTCGGCGCCGGTCAGCGCGAAGATGGCTGAATAGACGTCCGAGTATTCGTCGTTGAAGAACGGCCCGCGCGCGCCGGCGGGCAGCGTGTGCGCGATGTCGCCGACCTTTTTGCGCACCTGGTACCAAAGCCCCGGCACCTCGCGCGGCGGCGTGGTGTCGCGCAGCAGCACCGTGGTGGTGGCGACGCCGGGGCGCACATAGGTCTCCAGCCGGTCGAGGTGCTGCAGGTCCTGCAGCCGGCTCTCGATGCGGTCGGCCACCTGCGCCTGCATTTCCTCGGCGGTCGCACCCGGCCAGACGGCGCTCACCACCATGACCTTCAGCGTGAAGGAGGGGTCCTCCGCCCGGCCGAGCTTGAGATACGCGCCACCGCCCAGCACCGCGAGCAGCAGCATGGCGAACAGCGTCAGCGCGCCGTTGCGCACGCCCCAGGCGGAAAGGTTGAAGCCCGACATCGGCGCGCCCCTCACCGCAGCGTCGCGGCAAGGCGCGACTGCACAATGCGCACGCGGCTCGCAGGGTCCAGCAGCTGCGGCCCCAGCGCCACCACCAGGTCGCCCTGCACCAGCGGCCCCGCCACCTGTGCCGTCTGCTCGCTGAGGCGCTGCACGCTGACGCGCACCGCCTCGATCTCGCCCTGCGGCAGCACGCGCCAGACCATCGGCCCCTGGCCGCGATCATGCAGCGCCGAGAGCGGCACCGTGGCGGCAGGCGCGGCCGCGCTGGCCAGCCGAACTGTGCCCGTCATGCCCAGCGCCACCCACTCCGGCGCATCGGGCAGGGCGAAACGCAGCGCATAGGTGCGCAGCGCCGTATCCGCCTGGGGCGCCACCTCGCGCAGCGTGGCCGGCAGCGCGACATCCGGGCGCGCCCAGAAGCGTGCCTCCGCAGCCGCTTCGCGCAACGCCGGCAGCGCCGATTCCGGCACCCGCACCAGCAATTCGCGCTCGGCCGGATCGGCCAGCCGCAGCACCGGCTGGCCTTCCGGCACCACCTGCCCGGCCTCGGCCAGCAGCGCCGTGACCACGCCGGGGGAGGGGGCCAGCAAGGTGGTGTAGCCCAGCCGGTTGCGCGCAAGCTGCAGCGCGGCCGAGGCCGCCGCCACGCGCTCGGCGGTGGCGCGCGCATTGGCCTGTCGCTGGTCGTCGAAGGCGGCCGCCACATGGCCCGCAGCCAGCAGAGCGCGAGACCGCGTGGCATCATTGGCGGCCTGCCGCGCCTGCGCCTCGGCGCCGGCGAGGTCAGCCTCCGCCGCGCGCAGCGACAGCGCGAGATCGGCGGGGTCGAGCGTAGCGAGCGGCTGGCCGGCCACGACCACCCCGCCCACCTCCACGAGTCGGGTGGCGATTCGCCCGCCGGTGCGGAAACCCACATCCACCTCGCGCCGCGCGCGGACGATGCCGGTATGGGCCGAACTCTGCATGCCGGGTGAAAGGGCGACCTCGGCTACCTGCACCGGGCGGGGTGGCGGGGGCATTGCCTCGGCGGCGGGGCCCTCGGGCCGGCAGGCGGCGAGGCCGAGCAGCAGGGCGGCGGCGGGACGGATGCGCATGGGGGGCCTCTCCCGGTGCTGAGGCCCTCACTATGCGGCTCAAATGACGAAAGTCAATAATCGTCACACAATAGTTTTCAGGCTCGGAGCCCGTGCAGCACGAGCTCCAGCACCTCCTCCATCTCGGCCGCCAGGGCCTGGTCGGTGACGTCGTGGCCGATGCATTCGGCGATCAGCGCCGGGTGCATGAAGGCAATGGTGGCCTGCTTCACCGCGCGCGCCAGCGCCTGCGCGTCGCCGCGGCGGAAGCTGCCGTCGGCCATGCCGTCCATCACCACATGACGGATCGCGCCCTGCACCGCCTCCACGAACCGTTCGATGCAGCCCCAATGCTCGGCCATCGCTGCGGTCACCATGTCGTGCAGCCGCCTTTCGCTGAAGAACAGCGCCATGTGGCGCCGGTGCAGCGTGCGGATCATCTCGGGCAGGCGTTCGGCCGGCGGCGCGGCGCGGCGCGCGATGGCCCATTGCTCCTCTGCCACGCCGGCCAGCATGCGCGTGGCGATCGCCTCGTTGATCGCTGATTTCGACGGGTAGAAGCGATAGATGTTGGCCGGCGACATGCCCAGCTCGCGGGCGATGTCGGCCACCGCCGTCTTCTGGTAGCCCATCGAGCGGAACAGCGCCTCTGCCGTGTCCTCGATGCGGCGGCGCGTCTCCTCGGCGGATGCGCCGCGGCGTGCCGGTGGGGCCAATGTGCTCATGACGATTCATATAATCCGTCAGGCGTTACATTGCCAGCGGCATGGCGCGCCGCGGCCTGATGCGCGACAAACGCCGCATGAGCCCCTACCGATTCGACCACATCCACCTCCGCAGCCCCGATCCCGAGGCGACCGCCGCCTTCTACGTCGCGGCCTTCGGCGCCGCGATCAAGGCCCGCGTGCAGGCCGCCGGCGCACTGCGCGTCGTGCTCGACCTCGCCGGCGTGCCCCTGTTCATCGAGGCGGTGCCGCCCGCCACCCCGGCGCCGCCCGCGCCCCCCTTCCTCGGCATCGAGCATATCGGCCTGACCGTCGAGGATCTGGACGTGGCGCTGGCCGATCTCGCCGCGCAGGGCGTGACGCTGATCTCCGGCCCCACGACGCCGCGCCCCGGCGTGCGCATCGCCTTCCTCGCCGCGCCCGACGGGGTGCGCGTGGAGCTGATCGAACGGCGCGGCTGAGCCACCGCGCCATGGCCGCCGCGCCCCGCACGCGCTGGCTGCCGGTCGGCTGCATGGTGTTCGCCGGCATCGCCGGCGCCGCGCAGATCGGCAAGGTGCCGGCCGCGATGACCACCATCGCCGCCGAATTCGGCCTGGGCCTTGCGGGTGCGGCGCTGCTGGTCTCGCTGTTCGCGCTTATGGCGGCGCTGGGCGGGCTGGCGCTGGGCCTTGCCGCCTCGCGCATCGGCGCACGGCGTGCGCTGCTGGGCGGTGCGGCGCTGGGCAGCCTGGCCGCCTTCGCCGCCGCCTTCGCGCCCGGCGCTGCGCTGCTGCTGCTGGCGCGCATCGCCGAGGGCACGGGCTTCCTGCTGCTCACCGTCGCCGCCCCGGGCCTCATCGCCGCCGCCGCCGCGCCGCGGGACCGCGCCTTCGCCATGGCGCTGTGGGGCACCTACATGCCGGCCGGCATCGCTCTCGGCCTGTTGAGCGCACCGCTGGTCGAGGCATCTGGCTGGCGCGCCGCCTGGGTGCTGATGGCCGCGCTGCTGGCTGCGGCGCTGATCCTGTGCTGGCGCCTCGCACCCGCCGTCGCGGCCGCGCCCGCGCCGCACATGCCGCTGGCGGCGCAGCTCCGCGGCCTGGTGGCGGCGCGGCAGCCGCTGGTGCTGGCGGCCGTCTTCGCCACTTACAACGTCATCTATGTCGGCATCGCCGCCTTCCTGCCGGCGCGGCTGGAGGCGCTGGGCGAGGGCACCGGCGCGGCGGGCCTCGCCGCCGCCCTGGCGGCGCTCGCCAATGCCGCCGGCAACCTGGCCGCCGGGGTGCTGATGCGCCGCGGCGCGCAGCCGGCGCAGCTCATGCGGATCGGCGTAGCCGCCATGGCGCTGCTGGGTGCGGCAGCCTTCGCGCTGCCGCTGCCCGGCCTGGCGCTGGCCGCGGCCATCCTCGCCGCCGGCATCGGCGGGCTGCTGCCGGCCTCCTGCTTCGCATTGCTGCCGCGCGCGGTGCCCGATGCCGCACTGGCCGCGCCGGCGGTGGGCCTCGTTATCCAGGGCAACAACCTGGCGCAGCTGCTGGCCGCGCCGCTGATCGGCGCGCTGGCCGGCATCTCCTGGGGCCTGGCCGCGCTGCCGCTGCTCGCCGCCGGCGCCGCCGCGCTGCTGGCCGCCCGCGCGCTGCGATAGAGCACGATCGGTCCAATTGGACCGATCTCGTGCTCTGGAAACCATTGAAGCTACAGCACTATTGGTTGATGGTGACTCACCATCAACCAATAGTGCTGTAGCGGCTTGCCCCGCGCGCAAGGCGCATCCTAGGCTTCACGGCACCGCGAGCCACGCCGCGCCTGCGCAGAAAAGGATGCTCCATGCCTGCTCCCTTCGATCGTCGCCGCCTGCTCGCCCTCGGCGCCGGTGCCGGCCTGATGCCGCTGCTGCCCGGCGCCGCCGCGGCGCGCCCGCTCGACCAGATCCTCTCCACCCGCCGCCTGCGCGCCGGCATCAACCCGACTCTGCCGCCCATGGGCCTGTTCAACGAGCGCAACCAGATCGACGGCTTCGACGCCGACATCGCGCGCGAGATCGCGCGGCGCATGAATGTGGAGCTCGAGATCGTGCAGGTCGGCTCGCCCGATCGCATCCCCTTCCTGCAGGCCGATCGCATCGATATCGTGCTCGGCTCCATCACCCGCACGATCGAGCGTGCGCTGGTGATCGACTACACCGTGCCGCTGCACACGCAGTCGATGGTGGTGCTCACCAAGGCCAGCGGCACAGCGGTGCCCATCAACACGCCGGCCGACCTCAACAACCGCGCCGTGCGGCTGGTGCAGGTGCGCGGCACCGTCGGCGTGCCCTGGATCCAGGCCAACGCGCCGCAGGCGCAGGTGACGCTGCTGGACAACTACCCGGATTGCTTCCGCGCGCTCGCGCAGGGCCGCGCCGATGCGATGGTGGATGTCGCGGAGAGCGTGGTCATCCCCATGCGCAACTTCCCGGTGCAGTGGAAGATCCTCGACGAGGTGCTGGCCAGCTTCTGGGTCGGCATCGGCGTGCAGAAGGGCAACACCGCGCTGAAGGACGTGCTGAACGTCATCCTGTTCGAACTGCACCGCTCGGGCTTCGTCAACGCGACCTGGCAGAAGTATTTCGGTGTGCCGATGACCACGCCGATCCCCTTCAACCCGATGTTCTGACGCGCCGAGGTGCAGCTTCAGTACGGGCAGGTCCTGCACTACCTGCCCGACTTCCTGGTTGGCGCGCTCACCGCGCTGTGGATCGCGGGCGTCGCCTTCGCGGGCGGCCTCGGCATCGGCCTGGCCGGCGCCGCGGTGCTCAGCTTCGGCCCGCGCACGCTGCGGCTGCTGGTCACGGGCTATGTGCGCTTCTTCACCTACACGCCGCAGCTGGTGCAGATCTTCTTCCTGTTCTTTGCGCTGCCGGAATTCGGCGTCACGCTCTCGCCGGTCGCCGCCGTGCTGATCGGCATGACGCTGAACGCCGGCGCCTACCTCACCGAGATCCAGCGCGCCGGCTTCGCCAGCGTGCCGCGGGCCGAGCTGGATGCGGCCGAGACGCTGGGCTTCACCCGCGTGCAGACGGTGTGGTACGTCATCGCGCCGCATGTCGTGCGCGCGCTGTACCCGGCGCTGTCCAACCACTACATCATCATGACGCTCGGCACCTCCATGGCCGCGATCTTCGGCGTGGAGGAGCTGACGGGCCGTGCGCTGAACGCCAACGCCATCTCCTTCCGCTCGGTCGAGATCTTCTCGCTGGTGGCGCTGCTCTACATCGCGCTCACCATCATCGCCTCCGCCCTGCTGTGGCTGCTCGGGCGCTGGCTGTTCCGCGTCAAGGCGAAGGTGTTCTGAATGAGCGCCTGGGACATCGTGCTGGCCGAGGCGCCGCGCTTCTTCACCTGGTGGAACCTGCGCTTCCTGTTCATCGCGCTGGGCAACACGCTGCTGGCCAGCGTGGCCGGCTGCGCCATCGGCTATGCGCTGGGCTTCGCGCTGGCGGCGCTGCGGCTGCCGCAGCTGGTGTCCTTCGGCCCGCTTCGTGCCGCCGCCATCCTGTGGGTGGAGACCTTCCGCCGCATTCCCTTCCTGGTGCTGCTGCTCCTGGTGTTCTTCCTGGCGCAGTTCGCGCGGCTGGAAGCGCCGCTCGCCGCCGTCGCCGTCGCCGCCGTGGCGCTGCGCATGAGCGCGCTGGCCGCCGAGAACATCCGCGGCGGCTTCGAGACCGTGCGCCCGACGCAATGGGAGGCGGCGCTCACCATGAACCTGCCGCCCTGGACGGTGCTCGGCCGCATCGTGCTGCCGCAGAGCTGGCGCGTGATCCTGCCGCCCTCCATCGTCCATGTGCTGAGCATGGTGAAGGAGACCTCGCTGGTCAGCCAGATCGGCTTCATCGAGATCACCTTCGCCGCCAAGATGCTCACGCAGCGCGGCTTCTCGGCCATCCTCACCTATGGCACGGCGCTGGTGCTGTATTTCTGCGTCAGCTGGGCGCTGGCCAGCCTCGGCCGCGCGCTGGAGCGCCGCCTCACAACCCGCAGGCGCGCATCGCCTCCTGCAGCATCGTGGCTTCCTGCGCCATGACGGGCGGCTGCGGCGGGCGGATCGCGGCATCCGCGATGAGGCCCATCTCGCGCAGGCAGAATTTCAGCCGCGCCGTGGCCCGCCCGCCCGGCGGCGCGCCGTAGATCGCCTCGGCCAGCGGCTCAAGCGTCTCGTGCAGCGCCCGCGCGGCCGGCAGGTCGTTGGCGCGCACCGCGGCGTCCAGCGCCACGATCTCGTCCGGCAGGAGGTCCGCCAGCGACACCAGGCTGCCGTCGGAGCCGTGCACATAGCAGGCGAACAGATGCTCATCGCCGCTGGCGCAAACCGCGACATCCGCCCGCAGCGCCTTCACGCGCCGGCGCAGCGCATCATAGGAGTCCACCTCCCACCCACCCTCCTTGATGCCCACCACCTCCGGCATCGCAAGCAGCGCATCCAGCGTCTCCGGCGTGAAGGCCATGCGGCCCGCGGCGTGGTGCGCCTGGAACAGCCAGATCGGCATGCCGGGCACGGCGTCGCGGATGGTGTGGTGGTGCAGCAGCGATTGTGCGGTGGAATGCGCCAGGGCGAAGCTGTTCGGCAGGAACACCATGATGGCGTCCGCACCCGCCGCACGCGCCTCGCGCGCCTCCTCGGCCGCCTCCAGGCTGCTCTCGGCGTTCACCCCGGCCACCACGATGCGCGTGGCGCCGATGGTCGCCACCGTCACCTCCACGGCGCGGCGCTTTTCCGCGCGCGTCAGGCAGAAATTCTCGCCGGCATGGCCGTTCATCAGCACGCCCACCACGCCTTCGCGCAGCACGCAATGCGCGGTGTGGCGGGCATAACTCTCCCAATCCGGCGCGAAGCTACCCGCCGTCATCGGCAGCACGGTGGAGGGGTAGATGCCGTGGAAGCGCGCGGGGCCTTCGGGGATCATGCGGCCTTGTCCTGTGCCAGCAGCCGGTCGATGGGAAACAGCGGCAATTCCGGCGCCTCGCCCAGGATCGCCTGCGCCAGCAGCTTTCCCATATAGGGGCCGCTGGTATAGCCCGAATGCACGCTGCCGATGATCCACGCATCCGGCACGCCGGGAACAGGCCCGATAGCCGGCAGCGCATCCGCCGTCTCGGCCTCCAGCCCCAGCCAGGCGCGCACCACCCGCGCCGCGCGCAGCGCCGGCACGGTGTGCGCCGCCAGCCGCACATTGCCGAGGAAGCTCTCCGGCCGCACCGCCAGCCCGCCCTGCGCGCGATCGCCGATGCCCTGCCAGCCGCCGCCGATCAGCACCGTGCCATTGCCGTATTGCTTCAGGCTGAGCAGGCCGGAGGCCACGCCCAGCACCGTTTGCATCACCGGCGCCATGCGTTCGGTCACGACAAGCTGGTTCACCAGCACCTTGATCGGCAGATGCAGGCCGAGCCAAGCCGCCATGTCCTGCAGCCACACGCCGCCCGCCAGCACCACGCGCCGGGCCGCGAACGGCCCTGCCGCGGTATCCAGCGTGAAGCCGGGGGCGATGCCACGCACCGCGCAGCCCTCTCGCAGATCAACGCCGGCCTCCAGCAGCGCCGGCCGGAAGGCGCGGCCCGTGAGATAGGCGCTGGTGAAGCCGTCGATCGGGCAATGCCCGGCCAGCATCACCTGCTCCGACAGGCCGGGCTCGATCTCGCGCGCGCGGGCCGCGCTCACCAGCTCGATCGGCGCGCCCGCCTGGCGGCGGAAATGCGCGCGCTCCTCCAGCATCGCGGCCTCCTGCGCCGTGAAGGCGACGGAGAGGCCCGGGCAGGCCACGGCGCGCACGTCGCCGCCCGCGCACCATTCGGGCATGCGCAGCCACATCTCATGCGCGCGCAGCGCATAGGGCACCAGCGCCGCGCGCGTCATCTGCATCGTCAGCGTCCCGGCATTGACGCCCGAGGCCTCGCGGCAGATGGCGCCGCGATCGAGCAGCGCCACCTTCATGCCGGCGCGCGCCAGGAACAGCGCCGTGCTGCAGCCCATCACGCCGGCGCCGATCACCGCAACGTCGAAGCCACTCATATCGGCGCCGGCGCCGGCACGGGGATGTCGGCGTAGTCGAAATCGCCCAGCAGCGCTTCCATCGGCACCGGGCGCAGCGGCAGCCTTCCCGTGGCGAAGCCGGCGCGTACGCGCCCGCCGATGCGCGCCGCCACCAGCTCGGCCGCCGCCTCGCCGCACAACCGGCCCTGGCAGGGGCCCATGCCGCAGCGCGTGAACTGCTTCAGCTGGTTCATCTCCGCCGCGCCGTCATCCAGCGCGGCGTCGATCTCGGCGCGCGTCACGCCCTCGCAGCGGCAGATGATCGTCTCGCGTGGGATCGCGGTGACCAGCGCCGGCCGCACCGCCATCAGCTTCGCCATTGCTGCGCCGGCGCGCGCCGCGCGGTCGAATGTGCGGCGGCTCGCGGCGACAGCCGATGCGTCATGCCGCAGGCCGAGGTCGTGCAGCGCCGCCAACGCCGCCAGCCGCCCGCCGGCTGGCGCCGCGGCCGCGCCGCGCACCCCCGCGCCATCGCCCGCTGCGTAGAGAAGCGGCACCGAGCAGCGCCCCTGCGCATCCAGCACCGGCACCCAGCCGCCGGCCTCCGGCTTGTAGTGAAGCGCGGCTCGAAAAGCGCGCGCGGCCTCCGTGGCCGGCACCAGCCCATGGCCGATGCACAGCGCGTCGGCCTCGAACACGCTTTCATCGCCGCCTGCCAGCGGCGCCACGCGCACACGGCGCAGCACCTCATCGCCCTCGGCCGCCACCACGCGCGACGCCGCCAGCACCGGCACGCGCGCCGCCACCAGCCCGCCGCGCCAAAGCGCGCCGCGCGCCAGCAGATCCGGCCGCGCGGCAAGTGCCGGCAGCGCGCGCAGCCATTCGCGGTGATGTGCCAGATCGACCACCGCGGCCACCGTGGCGCCGGCCCCGCGCAGCTTGGCGGCGACGGCGAACAGCAGCGGCCCCGCGCCCGCCACCACCACGCGCCGCCCGGGCAGCACGCCCTGCGCCTTCAACAGGATGGTGGCCGCGGCAAGGCCGATCACGCCCGGCAGCGTCCAGCCGGGGACGGGGATGATGCGCTCATGCGTGCCCGTGCACAGGATCAGCGCGCGCGCCTCCAGCGTGAAGGGCACGCCCTCCGGCCCCAGCGCATCCAGCCGATACGGCACGGAAGGCGCGCCCTGCGGCACCAGCGTGCCGCCGCCCACCCCCCAGACGCGGCAGCCGGTGTGCAGCGTGGCGCCGCTGCCCGCCAGCGCGGCGCGCAGCGCAACGCCCGCGCGGCGGTCGGCATCGGCGGGCATGGCGAAGCCCTCCGGCGCGGCGCGATACACCTGCCCGCCCGGCGCGGGGCTCTCTTCCAGCAGCACCACCCGCGCGCCCTGCCGCGCCGCCTCCGTCGCCGCCGCCATGCCGGCGGGGCCGGCGCCGAGCACCGCGATGTCGAAGGGCGTGCTCACGCCGGCCCGGCCACCATCCCGGCGCGCACCGGAACCAGGCAGGCCTGCGCCAGCTTTCCATCCACGCGCACCAGGCATTGCTGGCACACGCCCATCATGCACAGCGCCGCGCGCGGCGCTGCGGCACCCTCACCCAGCCGGCGGATGCCCTGCGCCAGCAGCGCCGCCGCCAGGCTTTCGCCCGCGGGCGCGCGCAACTCGGCGCCATCGAAGCGGAAGGTCACCTCGGCCGGTCGTCCGATGCCTGCGATGCGGAGTGTCTCTGCCACGGTTGCGAGCATATCGAGCCGCGGCCGCGCGTCCATGCCCCACAACGCCGCTTGACGAACATGGTTCGCCACGCGGACACTTTCACGATCTTGCGGAGGGGCAGGCGAATTGGGTTTCCTCGCGCTGAATGGGCTGACGGCGAGCTATGGCGGCGGTGCGGACGTGCTGCGCGACGTCACGCTCGATTTCGCGAAGGGCGAGGTGGTGGGGCTGATCGGCCCCTCGGGCTCGGGCAAATCCTCGCTGCTGCGCGCTCTGGTGGGGCTGCTGCGGCCGCGTGCCGGCACCGTCACCATCGGGGGCGAGGCGGTGGACTATGCCAGCCGCGCCTCGCTGCGCACGGCGCGGGACCGCTTCGCCATCGTCTTCCAGCAGTTCAACCTGTTCCAGAACATGACGGCGCTGCGCAACGTCGCCATCGCGCCGACGCTGGTGAAGAAGCGCCCCGCCGCCGAGGTGGAGGCCGAGGCCCGCGCGCTGCTGGCCAAGGTGGGCCTGGCCGAGAAGGTGAACGCCTATCCCGACGAATTGTCGGGCGGCCAACAGCAGCGCGTCGCCATCGCCCGCGCCCTGGCCTTGAAGCCGGACATCCTGCTGCTGGACGAGGTCACCAGCGCGCTGGACCCGGAACTGGTGAACGAGGTGCTGGACACCATCCGCGCGCTGCACGCCGAGGGCATGACGATGCTGATCGTCAGCCACGAGATGGCCTTCATCCGCGAAGTCGCCACGCGCGTGGTGTTCATGGACCAGGGCCGCGTCGTCGAGGTCGGCCCGCCCGCGCAGGTCTTCGATGCGCCGCAGAGCCCGCGCCTCAAGGAATTCACCGCCAAGATCCTTCGCCATTGAAACCGGGAGAAAGACCATGACCGACCGTCGCGCCCTGTTCGCCGGCGGCGCCGCCGCGGCCGCCGCCGGCGCCGCGCTGCTGACGCCCCGCGAAGCCAATGCCCGCGCGCTGGATGATGTGCTGCGCAGCCAGGAAATCCGTGTCGGCGTGAACCCCACCCTGCCGCCGCGCGCCATGTTCAACGAGCGCAACGTGATCGACGGCTTCGAGCCCGAACTCGCCGCCGCGCTGGCGCAGAAGCTAGGCGTGCGCCTCGTGCTGCAGGCGGTCGGCTCACCGGAGCGCATCCCGATGGTCGCCTCCGGCCGCATCGATTTCGTGATGGGCGCGATGAGCCGCACCAGCGAGCGCGCGAAGGTGATCGACTATTCGGTGCCGGTGCATTCCGAGAACTACGGCATCGTCGCCGTCGCCGGCCGCGGCCTCACCTCGCTGGAGGCGCTGAACCGGCCGGAGGTGACGCTGGCGCAGGTGCGCGGCACCACCGCCATTCCCTACATCGCCCGCGTCATTCCGCGTGCCCAGGTGCTGCTGCTCGACAACTACCCGGACCGCAACCGCGCCATGGCGCAGGGCCGCGCGCAGGCCAGCTTCGATGGCGTGGATGCCGTGCGCTTCTCGCTGCGCCCCTTCACCCAGGTGCAGTGGGAGGTCACGGCCGTGCCCAGCTTCGGCGTGACCTATTCCGGCCTCGGCGTGGCGAAGAACAACCACTCGCTGCGCCTCTGGCTCAACACCGCGATGTATGAGCTGCACGCCGACGGCACCGTGGAGCGGCTGTGGGAGAAGTGGTTCGATGGCCCGATGCTGACCAAGGTGCCGCACACGCCGTTCTTCTGACGCGGCGTGCAATACACCCTCATCTACTCGCAGGTCACCGGCCACATCCCCTATCTGCTGGCCGGCGCTGTGCTGACGCTGCAGCTGGCCGCGATCTCCTTCGCGGTCGGCTGGGCGATCGGCCTGCTCAACGCCACGGTGCTCAGCTTCGGCCCGCGCGCGGCGCGGCTGGTGGTGCAGGGCTACGTCACCTTCTTCATCAACACGCCGCTGCTGGTGCAGATCTTCTTCATCTTCTTCGTGCTGCCGGAGGCCGGCATCCTGCTGTCACCCTACGCCGCCGTCGCCATCGGCATGTCGCTCAACGCCGGCGCCTACCTCACCGAGATCCAGCGCGCCGGCTTCGCCTCGCTCCGCCGGGCCGAGCTCGACGCCGCCACCGCCATGGGCTTCTCGCTGCCGCAGATGGTCTGGTACGTGATCCTGCCGCACATCGCCAAGGCGCTGTATCCGCCGCTGTCGAACCAGTTCATCATCCAGGTGATGACCACCTCCATCGCCGCCATCTTCGCGGTGGAGGAGCTCACGGGCCGGGCCTACAACGTCAATTCCCTCACCTTCCGCTCGCTCGAGGTCTTCTCGATCGTCGCCGTCATCTATGTCGGTATCACCCTGCTGTGCAGCGTCGCGTTGGCCCTGCTCGGCCGCTGGCTGTTCCGCGTGCGCGCGAGGGTCCTCTAGCGATGTGGGCGCAGGTGATGGAGGAAGCGCCCCGCTTCTTCGGCTACTGGAACCTGATGTTCCTTGGCGAGGCGCTGCTCGGCACGCTGCTGCTGTCCTGGCTTGGTGCGACGGCGGGCTTCGGCCTCGGCTTCCTCTTCGCCATCGGCCGGCATCCGCGCCTGTATGGCGCGCTGCCGCTGCGCATCCTCGCCACCACCTATGTCGAGGTGTTCCGCCGCATCCCCTTCCTGGTGAAGCTGATGTGCGTGTTCTTCGCCTTCCAGCTCTCCGGCACCCAGGCCAGCCTGTTCACCATCGCCCTCGTCACCGTCATCCTCTCCGCCGCCGCCTTCGCCGCCGAGATCGCCCGCGCGGGCATCGAGAGCATCCCGGCGCCGCAATGGGACGCGGCGGAGGCGATGAATTTCGGCCGCTGGCGCACGCTGACGCGCGTGGTGGTGCCGCAGGCCTGGCGCGTGGTGCTGCCGCCGCTGTTCGGCTACACGGTGGGCTTCATCAAGAGCACCTCCATCGCCAGCCAGATCGGCGTGATGGAACTCACCTACGCGGCGAAGATCCTCAACACGCGTGGCTTCTCTGCGCTGCTCTGCTTCGGCACCATCCTGGTGCTTTATTTCCTCATTTGTTGGCCCACGAAGCGGCTGGGCGAGCGGCTTGAAGCCCGCCTCGCGCCACGCCGCGCAAGCTGAAGGAACGCACACCATGCCCTATGTCATGCCGGGGATGCATCTGCTGCGAGGCGCCATCGATTGCCACGTGCACTGCGCGCCGCACCTCAACGGCCGCTCCGTCAACGTGTTCGAGGCGGTGCGCCAGGCCGCGGCCGCGGGCATGCGCGCCATCGGCATCATGTGCAACTTCCAGAACACCTCGGGCTTCGCCGCGCTGGCGAATGACGAGCTCGGCCATCTCGGCTGCCGCGCCTTCGGCGGCGTCATCATGCAGCCGACGGCGGGCGGCATCACGCTGGAGGTCGCGAAGGCCGCGATCGGCTATGGCTATGGCCCCGGCACCGGGGCGCGCTTCGTCAGCCTGCCGACGCACCACACACGTAACGTGGCCATCAAGGAAGGCCGCAGCCCCGCCTTCATCGAGACCACCTTCTTCATCCCCGACAACAACGTGATCCCGGACCCCGTGCCCGCCATCATGGATCTCTGCGCCGCGCGCGACGTGGTGTTCGATTGCGGCCATGTCTCGGGGCGGGAGGCCGTGCTGCTGACGCAGGAGGCCAAGCGCCGCGGTGTTTCGCGCATCCGCACCCATGGCAGTCGCTTCACCGCCGACGAGATCCGCGAGATCACCTCCCTCGGCGGCTATGTGGAGTTCTCGTTCTTCATCCTCACCCACGCCACGCAGGTGGGCCTCACCCATGTGGATGAGGAGAAGCACAAGGTGACGGTGAACGCCACCATCCAGGATTTCGCGCCGCGCATCCGCGCCGCGGGCGAGCGCGCCATCCTCTCCAGCGATTCCGGCGTGTTCCTGCTGCCGCCGCCGGTGGAGGCCTTCCGCGAGTACTTGCTTTTGGTGGAGAGCGAGGGCTTCTCGGAAGCCGAGATCCGCCGCATGACGGCCACCAATCCAGCCGCCCTGTTTGGCCTCGATTGAGGCCCGCGCCATGGCATGAAGCACGTCGCGCCTGGCTGCCGGCGACGTTTCCCGCCTTCGGCGATGAGGTGCGGTTGACCGGCAGGCTCCGCGCCGCCTAACTCGGCGGCGGAGGGTGCGGCATCATGGACGGCTTCTCGTTGCAGGGTCAGGTGGCGCTGGTCACGGGTGCGTCGGGCGCGCTCGGCCGGCACTTCGCGCGGGTGCTGCACACGGCCGGCGCCAGCGTCGCACTCGCCGCGCGGCGGCCGGATTCGGTGGCAGCCCTCGCCGCGGAACTTGGCCCGCGCGCCATGGCCGTGCCGCTGGACGTGACCGATGCCGCCGCCATCCACGCGGCGCTGGAGGCCGTGGAGGCGAGGCTCGGCGCGGTCTCGGTGCTCGTGAACAACGCCGGCATCGCCACCACGAGCCCCATCCTTGAACTGGATGCCGCGGCCTGGGACGCGGTGATGGCGGTGGACCTGCGCGGCGCGTTCCTGGTGGCGCAGGCCGTGGCGCGCCACATGGCGGCGGCGGGGCAGGGGGGCGCCATCGTCAACATCGCCTCGATCCTGGGCGAGCGCGTGATTGGCGGCGTCGCTGCCTATTCCGCGGCCAAGGCGGGGCTGATCCAGCTGACGCGCCAGATGGCGCTGGAGCTCGCGCGCCATCGCATCCGCGTCAACGCTCTCGCACCCGGCTACATCGCCACCGACATCAACGCGGAGTTTTTCGCCACCGAGGCCGGCCAGGCGCTGGTGCGACGCATACCGCAACGCCGCCTCGGCCTGGTGGAGGATCTCACCGGCCCGCTGCTGCTGCTGGCCTCGCAGGCCGGCGCGCACATGACGGGCAGCGTGCTCACCGTCGATGGCGGACACTCCGTCAACAGCCTGTAGGAACCCCGCCGATGGATTTCGCGTTGACGCCGGACATCATCGACGTGCAGCAGCGCGTGCGCCGCTTCGTGGACGAGCGCCTGATTCCGCTGGAGGCCGATCGCGCCGCATACGACGCGCATGAGAACATCGCGCCTGCGCTGCTGCGGCAGCTGCGCGCCGAGGCCAAGGCCGCCGGCCTCTGGGCCTTGCAGATGCCAAAGGCGCGCGGCGGCGGCGGGCTTCCCGTGGTCGGCATGGCGGCGTGCTACGAGGAGATGAACCGCTCCATCTTCGGCCCCGTCGTGTTCAACAGCGCCGCGCCCGACGACGGCAACATGATCGTGCTGGAGAAGGTGGCGACCGAGGCGCAGAAGGCGCGCTGGCTGCAGCCCATCATCGACGGCACGGTGCAATCCAGCTTCGCGATGACCGAGCCCGATGGCTGCGGCAGCGATCCAGGCCTCACCTACACGCGCGCCGAACGCGTGGGCAACGACCGCTGGCGCATCACCGGGCGCAAGCACTACATCACCGGCGCTGGCGAGGCGAAGCATTTCCTGCTGATCGCGCGCACCTCCGATGACGAGCGCCGTGGCCTCACCTGCTTCCTGTTCCACGCTGACCAGCCGGGCTGGACCATCGTCCGCCGCATCCCGATCATGGGGCCGGAGGAGCATGGTGGGCATTGCGAACTCGCCTTCGATGGCCTGGAAGTCCCGGACGAGAACGTGCTGATGGGCGTCGGCGACGGCCTGAAGCTCACGCAGATCCGCCTCGGCACGGCGCGCCTCACGCACTGCATGCGCTGGCTCGGCATGGGCCGCCGCGCGCTGGAGATCGCGATGGCGCGCATCGGCGAACGCCAGAGCTTCGGCCAGAAGCTGATCGACCGCGAAAGCGTGCAGGGCCTGGTCGGCCAGGCGGCGATGGAGCTTGAGATCGGCCGCCTGCTGACCATGAAGGCCGCCTGGGTGCTCGACCAGGGCGGCTTCGCGCGGAAGGAGGTCTCGATGGCGAAGATCGTCGTCGCCGACGCGCTGCACAAGTCGGCGGACACCGCGCTGCAGTTGCTCGGCGCGCGCGGCTATTCCAAGGACACGCCGGTGGAGTGGATGTACCGCTACGCCCGCCAGGCGCGGCTGGTGGATGGCGCGTCGGAGGTGCATCGCATGGTGCTGGCCGGCTTCCTCCGCCGCGAGGGGCGTGATTTCTTCCAATGGGGCGCCCATGGATGAGGCAAGGCTGCGCGATTGGCTGGCGCAGGCGCTGCGCGATTCCACGCTGCGCATCACCGCCCTGACGCGCCTCTCCGGCGGCGCCATCCAGCAGAACTGGGCGCTGGACGTGGCAACGGCGCAGGGCGAGCGGCGGTGGGTGCTGCGCACCGATGCGCCGGCCGTGCTGGCCGTCAGCCACTCCCGCGCGGCGGAATTCGTGCTGCTGCGCGCCGCGTCCGAGGCCGGCGTCACGGTGCCTGCGCCGCTGCTGCTGTGCGAAGATCCGGCGGTGATCGGCCGGCCCTTCTTCGTGATGGCGCGCGTCACCGGCATCGCCGCCGCGCATCGCGTGGTGAAGGACGAGGCGCTGGGTGGCGGGCGCGTGGCTGCCGTCACGGCGCTGGGGCGGGAGCTCGCACGCATCCACAGCATCCGCCCGCCGCGCGCCGATCTCGCCTTCCTCGGTGCGCCGCCCCCCGATGCCGCGATCGCCGCCATCGCCGCGATGCGCGCGCGGCTGGATGCGGCCGGCACGCCGCGCCCCGCGCTGGAATGGGGCCTGCGCGCGCTGGAACGCCGCGCGCCACCGCCACTGCCCGCCGTTCTCTGCCACAATGATTTCCGCACCGGCAATGTGATGCTCGATGCCACCGGCGTCGCAGCGGTGCTGGATTGGGAGTTCGCCGGCTGGGGCGATCCGCACGCCGATCTCGGCTGGTTCTGCGCGCGGTGCTGGCGCTTCGGCAACATCGCGATGGAGGCCGGCGGCATCGGCCCGCGCGCCGCCTTCCACGCGGGCTACGAGGCCGAGGCCGGCATGCACATCGATTCCGCGCGCCTGCCCTGGTGGGAGCTGCTGGCCACCATCCGTTGGGCCGTCATCGCCGCCGACCAGGCGGCGCGCCACATCTCGGGCCGTGAACGCAGCCTGGAATTGGCCCTGACCGGCCACATCGTGCCGGAACTCGAATGGGATGTGCTGGCGATGGCGGAGGCGCTGTGATGCTGGAGAAGCCCGGCGCGGCTGATCTGCTCGCCACGGCGCGGCAGGTTGTACTGGAGGAATTGCTGCCCGCCCTGCCGCCCGAGAAGGCGCTGGCCGCGCGCATGGTGGCCGCTGCCATCGCGCTGGCGCTGCGCGAGGGCGCCGCCACGGGCGAGGCCGCGCTGCGCGCGCGGCTGGCCGACCTGGCGCCCGACGAGGCCGCACTCGCCGCCGCCATCCGCGCCGGCGAGCACGATCCCGGAACCGCGCATCACGCCGAGGTGGCGGCCTGGCTGCGCGATGCCGCGCGCCATCGCGCCAGTGTCAGCGCGCCGAAGGTGCTCGGGTAGCAACGCCGTGCGGGCGGCGGACGCTCACGCGGCCGCCGCCTTGCGCGCGCGGTAGCCCGCCAGTGTGCCGGCATGCATGACGCGCCCATTCAGCCGGCGGCCGATCAGCCGCTCCGCCATGCGGGCGCATTCCACCAGCGCCTCGAGGTCGATCCCGGTCTCGATGCCGAGTTCCTGGCAAAGGAACACCATGTCCTCGGTGCAGATGTTGCCGGCCGCGCCGGCATCGCCATGTGCGGCAAAGGGGCAGCCGCCGAGGCCGGCGACGCTGCTGTCGAACAAATCCACGCCCATCTCCAGCGCCGCCAGCAGGTTCGCCGCACCCAGGCCGCGCGTGTCGTGCAAATGCAGGCCGATGCGCACATTCGGCAGCGCATCGCGCACCATGCCGACCAGCCGGCGCGTCTGCTCCGGGTTGCCCCAGCCCATCGTGTCCGCCAGGAACAGTTTCGGCAGCGCCATGCCGCGCTCGGCGCAGATCGAAGCGGCGTAGCGCGCCAGCGCCACCACGCGCTCGGCCGGGATGTCGCCCTCATAGTTGCAGCCGAAGGCCGCCATGATGATGGCGTAGTCCATCGCGACGCCTGCTTCCTGGTACAGCGCCAGCCAGCTGCGCTGGCGCTGCGCCATCTCCTCGGCCGAGCAGCCATTGTTGCGCCGCGCGAAGGCATCCGAGGCATAGAGCGAGAGCTTGCCCGCGAGGTCCACGCCCGGCGTCGCACGCGCCCGCGCGAAACCCTGCTCGTTCAGCCACAGCCCGGCATAATGCACGCCCGGGCGCTTGCGGATGGCGGCGAAGAAGGCCTCGCTGTCCGCCATCTGCGGCACATGCTTCGGGCTGACGAAGCTGGCCACCTGGATGTGCCGCAGGCCCGTCTCCGCCAGCGCCTCCACCAGCGCCACGCGATCGGCCAGCGGGAAGATGGTCTTCTCGATCTGGAAGCCCTCGCGCGGGCCTTCCTCGCGGAACTCCACCCGCTTTGGCCGATCCGTCATGCGCCTTCCCCTTCCTGTGGCGAGGCTGTTGTCACGGCGCGGGCAGGATCGTGCCCGTGCAGGCGCCGAAGCCGATGCCGGCGAAACCCTCGCGCCGCGCGCGCGCCGTGAGCGTCACGCTGTCGCCATCCTCCAGGAAGCGCCGCGTCTCGCCCGAGGCCAGCGTGATGGGCTGCCGCCCACCGCGCGTGATCTCCAGCAGCGAGCCGAAGCCGCCTTCCTCCGCGGTCGAAATCGTGCCCGTACCCAGCAGGTCGCCGGCGTTGAGGTTGCAGCCGCCGCAGGCGTGATGCGCCACCAGCTGCGCCGGCGTCCAATACAGCGCGCGTGCATCGCCCGCGCTCAGCCGATGCGCCGGCAGCCCCTGCGCGCGCAGCCCCGGCGTCATCAGATGCACCTCCAGCGCGAGGCCCAGCGCGCCTTCCGCCTGGTCCGCCGCATCCCACAGATAGTCCATCGGCCGCGGGTCATCGGCCGGGCGCGGCGGCTGCGCCACGCGGAACGGCGCCAGGGCTTCGGGCGTGACGATCCAGGGGCTGACGGTCGAGCAGAAATTCTTCGCGAGGAACGGCCCCAGCGGCTGGTATTCCCAGGCCTGGATGTCACGCGCCGACCAGTCGTTCAGCAGGCAGTAGCCGGCGATATGCGCCGCCGCCTCGGCGATCGGGATCGGCGTGCCGAGCGCATTGCCCGGCCCGATCCAGATGCCGAGCTCCAGCTCGTAATCCAGGTTGCGCGCGGGCCCGAAGCTCGGCGTGGTGTCCGTCGCGGGCTTGCGCTGCCCGTTCGGCCGGCGCAGCGCCGCCCCGCTCGGCACGATGGAGGAGGCGCGGCCGTGATAGCCGATCGGCACGTATTTGTAGTTCGGCAGCAGCGGCGAATCCGGCCGGAACAGCGCGCCCACATTGGTGGCGTGCTGGATGCCCGCGTAGAAATCCGTGTAGTCGCCGATGCGCGCCGGCAGCTGCAGCGTGCAGGCGGCGGCCTCGTGCAGCAGCGGCGCCACGCGCGCGGCCAGCGCGGAGCCCTCGGCCAGCAATTCGAACAGCTGCGCGCGCAACGCCCGGCGCGGCGTGGCACCCAGCGCCAGCAGCGCGTTCAGCGTGCCGAAGGCCGCCGCGCGCGCCGCGGCCTCGGCATCCGAGCAGAACAGCCCCTCGGCCTGTGCGCCCTCCAGGTCGAGGATCATGTCGCCGATGGCAACGCCCGCGCGCGCTGCGGCGCCAGGCGGCGCGAACACGCCGAGCGGCAGGTTCTGCAGCGGGAAGTCGGCGTGGCCGTTGGCCGAGGCGACGAAGCTGCGCCGCATGCCGTCATGCGTGGCGTCCAGCATGCTCAGCGCCGCCCGGGGTCGAAGGTCTTGCGAAGCCCGGCCCAGCAATCGACGTAGTCGGCCTGCAACTGCGGCAGCGCCGCGGCGAAGGGCGTCACGCGTTGCGGCAGCCGCGTCTCCCACATGAAGGCCATGGTGTTGGCCAGCTTGTGCGGCTTCAGCTCCACCGTGCTGGCCTGCTCGAAGGCGGCGGCATCGGGGCCGTGCGGCAGCATGCAGTTGTGCAGGCTGAAGCCCCCGGGCACGAAGCCCTGCGGCTTGGCGTCATACTGGCCCTGGATCAGGCCCATGAACTCGCTCATGACGTTCATGTGGTACCAGGGCGGGCGGAACGTGTTCTCGGCCACCATCCAACGCTCGGGGAACAGCACGAAGTCGATATTCGCGGTGCCTGGCGTCTCGGACGGCGCCGTCAGGCAGGTGAAGATCGACGGGTCGGCATGGTCGAACAGCAGCGGGCCCACCGGCGAGAACCGCGACAGGTCGTATTTGTAGGGCGCGTAGTTGCCGTGCCAGGCCACCACATCCAGCGGGCTGTGGCCGATCTCGCTGGCCCACAGGCGCCCGCCCCACTTCACCGTCACGCGGTGCGGCGCCTCCACATCCTCATAGGCTGCGGTGGGCGAGAGGAAATCGCGCTGGTTCGCCAGGCAATTCGCACCGATCGGCCCGCGCTCCGGCAGGGTGAAGGCACCGCCGTAATTCTCGCACACATAGGCGCGCGCCACGTCCTCGTTGAACAGCTCGACCCGGAACTTCACCCCGCGCGGCAGCACCACGATCTCGCCGGGTGAAGCGTCGATCACGCCGAATTCGGTGCGGAATCGCAGCCGGCCCTGCTGCGGAATCACCATCATCTCGGCGTCGGAATTCCAGAACGTCTCGTCCACCATGCTGCGCGTCACCAGCGCGATATGCGTCGCCATGCCGGTTTGCGCCGTGGCGTCGCCGCAGGTGGTGATGGTGCTGAGCCCGGTCAGGAAGGTCAGCCCCTCGGCGGGAATCGGCAGCGGGTCCCAGCGCAGCGGCTGGATGGGCAATTCTGCCTCTGCTGCCGGCGCGCTGAGCCAGCGCCCCGAATCCACCGCGCGGAAGCGCCCGATATGCGCCACCGTCGGGCGGATGCGATACAGCCAGGATCGCGCATTGCTCGCGCGCGGCGCGGTGAAGGGCGAGCCGCTGAGCTGCTCGGCATACAGCCCATAGGCGCAGCGCTGCGGGCTGTTGCGCCCGATCGGCAGCGCGCCGGGCAGGGCCTCGGTCTCGAAGGAATTGCCGAAGCCGGAGAGATAGCCGGCATTGCCGGCCAGAAGCTGCTGTGGGGTGATGTCCATAGGCGGCCTCCTCGATGCTTTGCACCCTTATAGCGCAGTCGCCGGCCGCGTCGCTGCCCCTGCTTGCGAGGCCGCTTCCCCGGCGGCACTGTGCCGGGCAGGGACAGGAACATTGCCAGATGAGCCTTCGCGGCCGCGCCTGCATCGTCGGCGCCTTCGAGCACCCGACCCGCAAGGCGGAACACGCTTCCGTGGCACAGCTGCATGCCGAGGTGGCCTTCGGCGCGCTGCAGGATGCCGGCCTCACGAAGGACGACGTGGACGGATATTTCTGTGCCGGCGATGCGCCCGGCATGGGCCCGCTATCGATGGCCGATCACCTCGGCCTCGATCGGCTGCGGCATGTGGACAGCACCGATATCGGCGGCAGCTCCTACCTGGCGCATGTCGCGCATGCCACCGCCGCCATCGCGCTCGGCCGCTGCAACGTGGCGCTGATCACGCTGGCCGGCCGGCCGCGCAGCGAGGGCCAGGCCACCGGCACGGCGGCCCGCGCGCAGGCGCCCACCATCCCGGACGACCCCTTCGAGATCCCGATGGGCCGCACCGTGGCCGCTGCCTATGCGCTGTGCGCCATGCGCCACATGCACGAATTCGGCACCACCAGCGAGCAGCTGGCCTGGATCAAGGTGGCCGCCAGCCATCACGCGCAGCACAACCCGCACGCCATGCTGAAGAAGGTGGTGACGGTGGAGGAGGTGCTGGCCTCGCCCCTGGTGGCAGACCCGCTGCATCGCCTCGATTGCTGCGTCATCAGCGATGGCGGCGGCGCGCTGATCGTGGCGCGGCCCGAGATCGCGCGCAGCCTCAAGCGCCCGGTGGTGACGGTGCGCGGCACCGGCGAGACCATCAAGGGCCAGTCCGGCGGATATCCGGACCTGACATTCTCCGGCGCCCGCGCCTCGGGTGCCGCGGCCTTCGCCGAGGCGGGCGTGACGCCCGCCGACATCCGCTACGCCAGCATCTATGACAGCTTCACCATCACCGTGCTGATCCAGCTGGAGGATCTCGGCTTCTGCGCCAAGGGCGAGGGCGGGCGCTTCGTGGCCGATGGCAACCTCATCAGCGGCGTCGGCCGGCTGCCCTTCAACACCGATGGCGGCGGCCTGTGCAACAACCACCCGGCCAATCGCGGCGGCATGACCAAGGTGATCGAGGCCGTACGGCAGCTGCGCGGTGAGGCGCATCCGGCGGTGCAGGTGCCGGGCTGCGGGCTGGCCATCGCGCATGGCACGGGCGGGCTGCTGGCGCATCGCCACGGCAGCGCCACGCTGATCCTGGAACGGGAGTGAGGCTGATGTCGGACCGCACGCTGCCCGCGCCGATCGAGGACCCCAGCACGAAGCCCTTCTGGGATGCGGCGCGGGAGGGCCGGCTGATGCTGGGCTTCTGCCGCGACACGCAGCGCCATTTCTGGCCCGTGCGCAACACCTCGCCCTTCACGCTCTCGCCGAATGTCGAGCTGCGCGCCGCCAGCGGCCACGGCACCATCCACAGCTTCACGGTCATGCGCGTCGCGCAGCCCTATGCGCCGGCCTTCGTCGAGCTGGAGGAAGGGCCGCGCATCTTCACGAACATCGTCGATTGCGACCTGGCGGAGCTGCGCATCGGCATGAAGGTGCGCCTGGAATGGAAGCGCACGGAAGGCGCGCCGCTACCGATGTTCGCGCCTGCCTGAAGCGGCTACAGCCCCGGCGTGCGGCTCTCCGGCGGGGTGGTTCGGTCTGTGCAGCGTTCGGGGTTGGCGCGGCAGGCGCTGCGGGAGGCGCTCGCCACCTGCGCTGCGCTGCAGCCCGCGAGGAGCAGCACCAGGGCGATGGCCGCGATCGGGCTGCGCATGGGACTCCCTCCCCTGATCGGCGTCAGCAGAACAGGCTGCTGACCGAGCTTTCCTCGCTGATGCGCTTCATCGCCTCTGCCAGCAGGTTGGCGATGGTCAGCTGCTTGATGTTGCGGCTGACGCGCACCGCCTCGGTGGCCAGGATGCTGTCCGTCACCACCATGTGCTCGATCTGCGCCGCGCCCACGCGCGCCACCGCACCGCCCGAGAACACGCCATGCGTCACATAGACGCTGGCCGATTTCGCGCCGTTCTTCAGCAGCGCCTCGGCGGCATTGCACAGCGTGCCGCCGGAGTCGACGATGTCGTCCACCAGGATGCAGTGCCGGCCCTCCACCTCGCCGATCACGTTCATCACCTCGGACACGCCGGCGCGCGGGCGGCGCTTGTCGATGATGGCGAGGTCGGTGTGGATGCGCGCCGCGATGGCGCGCGCGCGCACCACGCCGCCGACATCGGGGCTCACCACCATCAGGTCGCGCCCGGCGAAACGCTCCTGGATGTCGCGGGAGAACAGTGGCGCGGCGAACAGGTTGTCCACCGGCACGTCGAAGAAGCCCTGGATCTGCCCGGCATGCAGGTCCATCGTCAGCACACGGTGGGCTCCGGCCTCGACGATGAGGTTCGCCACCAGCTTGGCGGAAATCGGCGTGCGGCTGCCCGATTTGCGGTCCTGCCGCGCATAGCCGAAATAGGGGATCACCGCCGTGATGCGCCGCGCGCTGGCGCGCCGCAGCGCGTCCAGCATGATCAGCAGCTCCATCAGGTTGTCATTCGCGGGGTAGCTCGTGGATTGCACCACGAACACGTCCTGGCCGCGCACATTCTCATGGATCTCGCAGAAGATCTCCATGTCGGCGAAGCGGCGGACGGAGGCCTGCGTCAGCGCGATGCCAAGCGCCGCGGCCACGGCCTCGGCCAGCGGGCGGTTGCTGTTGCAGGCGATGATCTTCATGGCGCGCGGCCCCCGGGGGAAAGGGTGGGTGCCGCCACGGGAAACCTCCGCCGCGGGCGGGCGGTTTGGTAGCAACGTGACGGTGGTGAGTCCATCGCGCAGGCCCGAGGGCAGCGCATGGCCGCCCTGCGGATCAGCGCACGCGCCCGCGCGGCGGCGGCGCGGCGGGCGGCGCGGGTGCTGCAGGCGCCGCCGCGGGCGTGGCGGCCGGCGCCGCACCGGCGGGGGCGCGGCCGGGGAATCCGCCGGCATTCGTCACCACGTCGCGCACGCCGCCGGAGGCCTCGCCGGCCACCACCGCCGCGACATCGCCCCAGAAGCCGTTCAGCGAACCGGCCGGCACCTCGTTCAGCTGCAGCACGCGGCCCAGATCCTCGCCATCGCGGCGCGAGACGATCCAGACGATCTCCACGCGCTGCTGCCCGCGCGCCGGCGGCGTGATGGTGACCTCGCCCTGCACCGCGAAGCCCGCGCCCTCGGCGTCGTCCTGCACCTGAAAGCCAAGCCCGCCGAGTCGCTCGCGCATGCGCGCCGTCAGGCTGCGGTTGCCATCGCCCGGCGCGCCGCGCACCGGCAGCAGGCGCACAACCGGCGGGCCGCTGCCGCCGGCGCGCTCATCGCCCGTGCGGCGCTGCGCATCGACACGGCCGAGCAGCGTCGCGAGGTCGGGCGCGGCTTCGGCGGCGGCGCGGCGCAACACCGGCTCGCCGCCCTCCACCCAGGCGCGCGCCGACACGGGTCGGCCGGCCAGCGTGCCCAGCGCGCGGCCATCCGCATCGCGCAGCGTGTAGCGCGGCACCACGTTGCCGCCCTCGCGGTCGATCGAGACGGCAAGCCGCCAATCCAGCGGCAGCGGCGTGGCGGCCACGGCCGGAATCTCGGCCGCCAGCAGGCTCTCGGCCAGCAGCCGCGCCAGCGTGGCCGAGTCGGCCTCGGTCAGCGCGGCCTGGGTGGGGGGCGGCACCGCGAGGCGATACACCGGCGGCTGCGCCAGCCGCCGCGCGGTGGCGCCCGGTCGGCCGCGGAAGGGCTGGGGCAGGCCGGTGCAGCCGGCCAGCAGCAGCGGCGCCAGCAGCAGCGCGCGCCGCCCCGGCGTTGCCTGGCCGCTCGCGCGGCTAGATGAGGACACAGGAGACAACCAGCGTCAGCAGCATCAGCATCATGAACATGATGACATAGGGCATGGGCCTATCCGGGCAGCGCGATGGCGGAAAGCTGGTGGCCGATCGGCCCGCCGCCAGCCAGCGTGGCGCGGCGGAAGCTGAAGAATTCATCCTCCTCGGCCAGCGTGTCCCGGTGCAGCGCCGTGGCCGCCGCGCCGGCCCGGCGCAGCCGCGCCAGGCAGTAGCCGGGAAGGTCGAACTGCCAGCGATCCGCGCGCTCTCCCGGCGCGAACCACGCCGTATCGGCGGCGTCCGCGGCCAGCACCGCGTCGCGCAGATCGGCCCCCACCTCGTAGCTGGGCTGCGCGATGCAGGGGCCCACCACGGCGATGGTCGCGTGGCGTCGCGCGCCCAGCGCCTCCATCGCCGCCAGCGTCGCCTCCAGCACGCCGGCCACCGCACCGCGCCATCCGGCATGGGCGGCGCCGATCACGCCGGCACTGGCATCGGCGAACAGCACCGGCGCGCAATCGCCGGTGACGATGCCGAGCACCTGACCGGGCCGGTCGGTCACCAGCGCATCGGCCTGCGGCCGCGCCGCCTCCGGCCAGGGCTGGCGCGCATCGGCCACCGCCACGCCATGCACCTGCGTCAGGCCGAGCAGCGCGCCCGCCGGCCGGCCCAGCGCATCGGCGGCGCGGCGACGGTTCTCCGCAACCGCCTCGGCGGCGTCGCGCCCCGACAGCGAGCAATTCAGCGCCGCGAACGCGCCGCGCGAAACGCCGCCGCGGCGCGTGAAGAAGCCATGCGGCACGGCCAGGGTCTCGGCGGTGATAAGGGGAACGGTCATGCGGCCTCGAAGCCCGGCGGCGCCGGCAGCGCAGAATCGCAGAGGCACAGCGCCTTGAACAGCCGGCCCATGCCCTCGGCCGCCACCAGCCGCTCGGCGCCGGACAGGATCTCCCCGGCCAGGCGCGGGCGCGCCTGCGCCAGCATCGCGGCGCGGCTCATCAGGCCGAGGCGCTGCAGGAACAGCCCCTGCGGCAGCGGCCCATGCGCCGCCGCGCCGGCGCCGCGCGCGGCCTCGGCGACGGCGGTGAAATCGACATGCGCCGTCAGATCCGCGCTGCCCGGCGCGTCCAGCGGGTCCACCCCACGCTGCTGGCCGCGCATCGCCTGAAGCGTGTCGCCGAAGCCCGGCGCCGCCGGCCCGTAATCGAGGAACAGCGCCGCGCCGCCCGAAGCGGCGAGGCGTGCACCCAGCGCGGCGGCCAGCGCCTGCGCCGCCTCGCCCACCTCCTGCACGGCGCCCTCCGGCGCGGCCGCGGGCAAGGCGGGCGCGGGCGCGGCTTCGCGCAGCACGAAGCGCCCCTCCTCCACGAAGCGTTCCATCCAGGCGTCGCCGCGGCGCTCGAACTGACGGATCGGCAGGGCGTCGAGGAACTCGTTGCCCAGCACGATGGCCGGGCCGGGTGGCAGCGTGGCCAGGTCCTCGTGCCACGCCACCACGGCATCGCCGAGCGCGCGCGCCTGCGCCGCACGCAAGCTGGCCGAGGCCTCCACCAAATGCAGCCGCAGCGCGGCGCGGAACTCCGGCATCACCTGCGCCACCGCGCGCAGCGCATCGGCCATCAGCGTGCCGCGGCCCGGGCCCAACTCCACCAGCAGCACCGGCGCCGGCCGACCCATCGCCTGCCACACCACGGCGGCCCAGGCGCCCAGCACCTCGCCGAAGCCCTGGCTGATCTCCGGCGCCGTCGTGAAATCCCCGGCCCTGCCGAATTGCGTCTCGGCGCGCGCGTAATAGGCGCCGATGGCGCGCGCCATGAAGGCATCCAGCCGTTCAGCCACGGGCCTCAGCCAGGCCTTGGGCGGCGCAGCATCAGCCAAAGCCCCGCCAGGATCATCGGCGCCGACAGCAGCTGCCCCATGGTGGCGCCCGCGAACAGGAAGCCGAGATGCGCGTCGGGCTGGCGGAACAGCTCGCCGATGCTGCGCGCCGCGCCATAGCCGGCCAGGAAGGCGCCGGTCAGGAAGCCGCGGCGTTCGCGCAGCGCCGGCACCCGCACCAGCACCTGCAGCGCCACGAACAGGCAGGCCCCTTCAAGGAACGCCTGATACAGCTGCGAGGGGTGGCGCGGCAGCGGCCCGCCGGTGGGGAACACCATCGCCCAGGGCACATTGGCGACGCGGCCCCACAGCTCGCCATTGATGAAATTCGCCAGCCGGCCGAGGCCGAGGCCGATCGGCACCACTGTCGCCACGCGGTCGCCGAGCGTCAGCGGGTCCAGCCCCTGGCGCCGGCAGAACCACCACACCGCGACGATCACGCCGAGCGCGCCGCCATGGAAGGACATGCCGCCCTGCCATACATACAGCGCCTCCCACGGCGCGGTCAGGTAGTAGCCGGCGCGGTAGAACAGCACGTAGCCGAAGCGCCCGCCCAGGATGATGCCCAGCGTCACCCAGGTGACGAGGTCATCCACCTGCTCGCGCGTGGCGGCCACCGGCGCCAGCGCCACCAGCCGCCGCGCCAGCCACCAGCCCAGCACGATGCCGGCGATATAGGCCAGCGCATACCAGCGCAGCGCGAAGGGCCCGATCTCGACCAGCACCGGGTCGATGGCAGGGAAGGGCAGGACGAACAGCGTCACCGGTGCGCCTCCGGCTGCATCAGGAAGTCGCGCACATAGCGGCCCACGCCTTCCTCCAGCGTCGTCATCGGGCGCGTGAAGCCGGCGGCGCGCAGCCGCGCCAGCGGTGCTTCGGTGAAATACTGGTAGCGCCCGGCCAGGTCGGCCGGCATGTCGATGAAGGCGATCTCGGCATTGCGGCCCATGCCGGCGAACATCGCGCGCGCCAGGTCGAGGAAGCTGCGCGCCGTGCCGGAGCCCACGTTGAACAGGCCGCTCGCCTGCGGGTTGTCCAGCAGCCACAGCATCACGGCCACGCAATCGTCCACATGCACGAAGTCGCGCATCTGCCCGCCATCGGCATAGTCGGCGCGGTCGGAGCGGAACAGCCGCGCGGGCTCGCCCCGCCTTGCCTCGTGGAATTTGTGGAACACCACGCTGGCCATGCGGCCCTTGTGGTATTCGTTCGGGCCATAGACGTTGAAGAAGCGCAGCCCAGCCCATTGCGGCGGCGCCGGCTGGCCGCGCGCCAGCATGTCGGCCACGCGGCGGTCGAAGGCCAGCTTCGACCAGCCATACAGGTTCAGGGGCCGCAGCGCCGCCAGCGCCGCCGGCGCCGCATCATCCGCGAAGCCCAGCGCGCCATCGCCATAGGTCGCGGCCGAGGAGGCGTAGAGGAAGGGGATGCGCCGCGCCGCGCATTCCGCCCACAGCGCCAGCGGCAGCGTCAGGTTGGTGGCGGCCACGAGGTCGCCATCCGTGGCCGTGGTGGCGCTGATCGCGCCCATGTTCAGCACGGCGGTGACGCGCGGATCGCGCGCCCAGAAAGCGTGCAGTTCCTCCGGCGGGATGATGCCGGCGATGCCGTGGCGCGCCAGGTTGCGCCATTTCTCGCGCCCCGGCTCGCCCTGCCGCAGCCGGTCCACCACCAGCACCTCGGCGCCACGCGCGCACAGCGCCGCCACCAGGTTCGACCCGATGAAGCCGGCGCCGCCGGTCACGAGATACATCGGCGGCTTGTTCCTTCGCCCGGGCGCTCAACTTACGTGTGGTGGCGCGGTATAGGCGCTGCGGTCGCGGCCGGACAAGCCGCGCCGCGTGACGGCAGGAAAGGGGATGCGCATGGGCGGCACGGGCGAGGGCAAGGGTGGGCGCGAGGGAAAGCGCGGCCTGTTCGACGACCTGGCGGGCATGGCCAGCGGCGCCGTCTCCATCGTGGCCGGCGCGCGGACCGAGGCCGAGGCGATGATGCGCGCGCAGGTCGAGGCCATGGTCCAGAAGCTCGACCTGGTGAAGCGGGAGGAGCTGGACGCGGCGCTCGAGGTGGCGCGTCGGGCCCGCGAACAGGCCGAGGCGCTGGAACTCCGCCTCGCCGCGCTGGAAGCCCGGCTGTCCGAGGCCCCCCCGCCCACCACCTGACGCCGCCGGCCGAGACGCCGTCTGCGAAACTGTCGCCAAATCTTTGCAGGGCGCGGCAAATCCTCCGCTTGCACCGGCGTTTTGCACCTGCGTAATCTACCTATGGTGGCGATTCGGGGTGGGCACCCCAAGACTTCGGGGTCCCCCCCAAGGAACCGCAACGCCACCTTGGTCAAGGAGGTGCCGCGATGTCCGCCGCGTTGGGCCATGACGACCGCGACCGATCCGCCAACCCGCTCGACGTGCTCGAGCAGATCGTCGCCGCCAATGAATGGAGCTTCGACCGCCGCTCCGACGCCGAGATGGCTGTCGAGGCACCGGGCAAATGGTGCGACTACGGCCTGTATTTCTCCTGGTCGCACGAAATCAGCGCCATGCACTTCTCCTGCGCCTTCGACCTGAAGGTGCCGGCCGGCAAGCGCGAAAAGCTGTTCGAATTGCTGGCCCTGGCGAACGAGAAGCTGTGGATCGGCCATTTCGGAATCGACTCAGACGACGGCGTGCCGATGTTCCGCCACGCCGTGCTGCTGCGCGGCGCCCCGGGCGCCTCGGCCGAAAGCCTCGAGGATCTGGTGGACATCGCGCTGACCGAGTGCGAGCGCTTCTTCCCCGCCTTCCAATTCGTGCTCTGGGGCGGCAAGGCCCCGGCCGAGGCGCTGCAGGCCGCCATGCTGGATTGCGTCGGCGAGGCCTGACCCACCCGGCTTGCCAGCCAGGGCCATGGCGGCGAGGCTCGCCGCCATGACCGACACCCTTCCCCCCCTGCTCCTCATCGGCTGCGGCAAGATGGGCGGCGCCATGCTGGCCGGCTGGCGCGAACGCGGCCTGTCGCAGGCCATCGCCGTGGACCCGCATCTGCCCGAGGCCCCCGCTGGTGCGACGCTGCTGCGCGATCCGGCGGCGATTCCCCTAGGCTTCGCCCCCGCCGCGGTGATCCTCGCGACCAAGCCGCAGGAGGCCGCGGCCACCCTGCCGCTCTACGCACGTTTCGCCGGCGCGGCGGTGTTCGTCTCGATCATGGCCGGGCGGCCGCTCGCCGGCATGCAGGCCCTGCTCGGCCCCCAGGCCGCCATCATCCGCGCCATGCCGAACACCCCGGCCGCCGTGCGCCAGGGCTTCACCGTGGCCTGCGCCGGCCCCGGCGTCTCGCCCGCGCAGCGCGCGCTGGCCGACACGCTGCTGGCCGCCACCGGCGAGACCGCCTGGGTGGAGGATGAATCGCTGATCGATCCGGTCACCGCCGTCTCCGGCGGCGGCCCGGCCTACGTCTTCCTGCTGGCCGAACTGCTGGAACGCGCCGCCATCGAGCAGGGCATCCCCCCCGACCTCGCCCGCCGCATGGCGCGCAGCACCGTCGCGGGGTCCGGCGCGCTGCTGGCGGCCAGCGCCGAGGATACGGCGCAGCTCCGGCGCAACGTCACCAGCCCCAACGGCACCACCGAGCGCGCCCTGGCCGTGCTGATGGCCGAGTCCGCCTGGCCGGCGCTGGTCTCGCAGGCCATCGCCGCCGCCACCGCCCGCTCCCGCGAACTGGCCGGGTAGTCCGGGCGGGTGCGCCGGGGGGGCCGGCACCAGAATCTCGCCCCCGCCCCATTGGCGAGCCGCCCCGCCGCCCCCACCCTCCTGCGCATGGACACTTTGCCACACCCCGATGATGCGCTGCTCGACGCGCTGTTCGCCGTGATCGCCGAGCATGGCTGGCGCGGCGTCACGCTGCCCCGCCTGGCCGAGGCCTCCGGCCTGCCGGCTCGCGAACTCGTGCATCGTTTCCATAAGCGCACCGACCTGCTCAGCCTGCATGCCGACCGCGTCGCCGCCACTGTCGCCGCCGGCACCGTGCCGGGCCAGGGCGGCCCGCCGCGCGACCGGCTGTTCGACGTGCTGATGCGCGGCATCGATGCGCTGCAGCCGCACCGCGCCGGCATGCAGCGGCTGATCGACGACATGTGGCGCGACCCGGTGCTGGCCGCCGCCTTCGGCCCGCTGCTGCAGCGAAGCATGGTGGCCATGCTGGAAGCGGCGGAAATCAACGCGTCCGGCCCGGCCGGGCAGCTGCGCGCGGCGGGGCTGGTGGGCGTGTGGCTGCGCACCACCAACGCTTGGGCGAAGGACGAGACGCAGGACCTCGGCCCCACCATGGCCGCCCTCGACAAGGCGCTGGAACGCGCCGAACAGGTGGCGCGCAGCTTCCGCCTGGATGGCGGGGACCTCGCCGCGGCGACCGCCGCCGAGGGCTGATCCACCCCCGGGCACACGCGCGGGCGTGACCGCCGCCGCCCCTTCCGGGCGCTTCATTGTGCGGGCGGCCTGGGGTATGAGGGGGCAACACCCCCCTTGCCCCAGGAGAACACCATGTCCGACCGCTTTGGCATGAAGCCCGATGACGTCATGAAGATGCTGTCGGAATTCCGCCTGCCGGCGATGCCGGACCTCGAGGGCCTGGCCCAGGCGCAGCGCCGCAACCTTGAAGCCCTCTCCGCCGCCAACAAGGTGGCGCTGGAAGGTGCGCAGGCCGTCGCGCGCCGGCACATGGAGATCATGCAGTCCTCCATGGCCGAGATGACGGACGCGATCCGCGCCATGAGCGGCACCGACAACCCGCAGCAGCGCGCCGCCCGCCAGGCCGAACTGCTGAAGTCCGGCTATGAGCGCGCCGTGGCCAACATGCGCGAGGTGGCGGACCTCATCCAGAAGTCGAATGGTGAGGCCCTGGCCCTGCTCAACAAGCGCTTCGCCGAGGCGATGGACGAGGTGAAGTCCATGGCCGCCAAGACCGGCGCCTGACCATCCCATGGCGCTGGGCGCGGACCTCTTCCGTGCCGTGACCGAGCGCGAGGCGGCGAAGCGCATCTTCGCCGCCTCGGTTCAGCGGGTCGAGATCGAGACCCACTCCTACTGCAACCGCCGCTGTTCCTACTGCCCCAACGTCACCGGCGACCGGTTGGGCGAGAACATCCACATGGCGCTGCCCACCTGGCGCCTGGTGCTGGACAATCTGGCCGAGGTGGGCTTCGCGAAGAACTTCATCCTCAACAGCTACAACGAGCCGCTGGCCGACCGCGCCATCCTCGCGCGCCTGCGCGAAGCCCGCGCCGCGCTGCCCGGCGCGCGGCTGATGATCTACACCAACGGCGACTACCTCGATCCCGGCTACATCGCGGACCTCGCCGAGGCCGGGCTGAATGCGCTGCACATCTCCATCCACATGCGCAAGGATGATCGCTACAGCGATCTCTACGCCGTGAACCGGATGCTGGAGGTCGCGGTGCGCATCGGCATCGCGGCGAAGATCACCACCGTGCGCGCCAATGAATTCGTCGTCGCGCGCGTGCCGCATGCGACGATGGAGATCGAGATGCGCGGCATCAACTTCACGAAGCACGGCACCGATCGCGGCGGGCTGATCGCCGACATCAAGCCGCCGGCGCCGCGCCGCGCGCCCTGCTTCTTCCCCTTCGCGCATTTCCACATCGGCTTCTCGGGGAATGTCGTGCCCTGCTGCCACATCCGCAGCGACCGCACGGAACACGCGCCCTACCGCATCGGCAACCTGGCGGAATACGGCTCGATCTTCCAGGCCTTCACCAGTGCCACCGCGGCGGCCTGGCGGCGCGAATTGGTCGGCAGCCAGCCCAAGCGCGCCCCCTGCGACACCTGCAGCGCCAGCTTCCTGCAGGGCCCGCAGGCCGCGGCGGCCTTCGACCGCGCCTGGCGCACCCATGTCGCACCGCCGCCGGCCGGCGTGCCGGCATAGCCAAGACGCTATACAGGCAGCCGCACCCGCGCGCGCAGCCCGCCCAGCGGGCTTTCCTCCAGCACGATGTCGCCGCCATGCGCGCGCGCGATGTCGCGCGCGATGGCGAGGCCCAGGCCCGTGCCGCCGGCCGAGAGGGTGGCGAATGGGCGGAACGCCTCCTCGCGCTGCGCCGCAGGAATGCCCGGCCCGTCGTCATCCACCGTCACCTGCGCCCAGGCCCCGGCCTCCGAGCGCGGCACCTCGGCCACCGCCACGGCGATGCGCCGCGCATGCTTGCGCGCATTGTCCAGCAGGTTGGCAAGGCAGCGCCGCAGCGCATCGGGGCGCAGCGGCAGCACCAGCGCGTCGGGCGCCAGCACCGCAACTTCCGCGCCATCGCGCCGCGCCTTCTGCGCCACGTCGCGCACGATGTCGGTGAGGTCCGCCGGCCGCGTCTGCTCCTGCCCCTCGCCGCGGGCGAAGGCGAGGTAGGCGGCCACCATCCGCTCCATCTCCTCGACATCCTCGGTCAGCGCGGCGATGTCCTCCTCCGCTTCCGGTGCGCGCGGCAGCACCGCGAGCGCGAGGCGCATGCGCGTCAGCGGCGTGCGCAAATCGTGGCTGATACCGGCCAGCATCTCGGTGCGCTGCGAGACGAAGCGGCGGATGCGCTCCTGCATGCGGTTGAAGGCGGAGGCCGCCTGGCGGATCTCGGAAGCCCCCTCCGGCTTCATCGGGCCCAGGTCGCGGCCGAGCCCGAAGGCCTCCGCCGCGCCCGCCAGGCGGCGGATGGCGCGCACCTGGTTCTTCATGAACAGCGCCGCCACCAGGAACAGCAGCAGCGCGGTGCCCACAAGCCAGATCACGAACAGGTACAGCGTGCTGGTGAACAGCCGCTTGCGTGGCGCCTCCACATGCAGCACGCCGTCGGGCATCTGCACGCGGATGATCACGCTGCGCGCATCGGATTGCCAATCGGCGTCGAAGGGCCGGCGCACGCGCTCGTTCATCGCATTCGCCAGATCCTCCTCCAGCGGCAGCAGCGGCAGCGAGGCGCCGCGCGGCGGCGTGGGGCCCAGCGAGGCGCCGGCCTCGAAGGCGAGCGTCAGGTCCAGCCGCCACGCACTTTCACGGAACAGCCAGGCGCGCTCCTCGGCCCCCGGGTGGCGCGCCATCTGCTCGGCCAGCATGCCGATCTCGCCGGCCACCGCGCCCGCCAGCCGGCGCGAGATCACGTCCAGGTGCCCGCCATAGAACAGCTGCAGCGCCACCCCCTGCAGGATCAGCAGCGGCAGCAGGATGATCAGCAGCGAACGCCCCAGCAGCCCGCGCGGCAGCAGCGCGCGCAGCGCCCGCTCGAAGGCGCCCTTGCCGGCGTTCACAAGCCCGGCCGCAGCACGTAGCCGCGGTGGCGCACCGTCTGCACGAAGCGCGGCTCGCGCGGGTCGGGCTCCAGCTTGCGGCGCAGCCGCGTCACCTGCACGTCGATGGCGCGCTCTCCGGCCTCCGGCGTGCCCAGCGCGGCGGCGATCTCCTCGCGGCTCAGCACCTCGTTCGGCCGCCGCGCCAGGGCCAGCAGCAGCGCCTGCTCGCCGCCGGTCAGCCGCACCACCCCCTCCGGCCCGCGCAACTCGGCGCGCTGCGGGTCGAACCAGCGCGGGCCCAGCTGCACCGGGCCGGTCGAAACATCCGCCACCGGCGCCGGCCCGGCGCGGCGCAGGATGGTGCGGATGCGCAGCGCCAGTTCGCGCGGGTCGAAGGGCTTGGCGAGGTAGTCATCCACCCCGCTCTCGAAACCCGCCACGCGGTCATCCGGCGCGCCGCGCGCGGTCAGCATCAGGATCGGCATCTCCTGCCCGTCACGGCGCAGGCTCTCCGTCAGCTCGATGCCGCTTTCGCCGGGCATCATCACATCCAGCACCACCAGGTCGAAGCTCACCGAGGCCAGCGCGCGGCGCGCGGCGGCGGCATCGGCGGCGGCGGTGACGCGGAAGCCCTGCTCCGTCAGGAAGCGCTGCAGCAGCGCGCGCAGCCGCGCATCGTCATCCACCACCAGCAGATGCGCCGGCTCCGCCGCCCCGCTCATCGCGCGGCCCCCTCGCGCGCCTGGGCCTGCGCCTCCAGCCGGTCCAGCGCCTCGCGCGCATCCTCGCCCATCAGCCCGCGCATCACGCGCCGGAAGCCTTCCACCGCGTGCGGCCCGGCCTCGCGATAGGCGCGCATCACGGTGTCGCGCTGGCGTTCGAACAATTGCCGCTCCAGCGCCGCGCCGCGGGCACCGAGGCTCAGCAGCCGCTGCCGCCGGTCGGCCTGGCCGGCGGCCTGGATCACGAAGCCGTCATCGATCAGCGGCGTCAGCACCCGGCCCAGCGACTGCTTGGTGATGCCGAGGATGCCCAGCAACTCGCCCACCGTGATGCCGGGCCGGCGGCCCACGAAATGCAGCACCCGGTGATGCGCCCGCCCCATGCCGAGCTCGGCCAGGATGGCATCGGCGCCGGCGGTGAAATCCCGATAGCCGAAGAACAACAGGTCCTGCGCCAGGCGCAGCTCTTCCTCGCGCAGGAACAGCAGGTTGCGCCCCGCGGCGGGGGCGGCGCGGTCCTCGGCGGGCGGCCGCGCGGTGCTGTCGGGCTTCATGCCGCCCGGCCCTGCCCGGCGGGCAGTTCTGCCATGCGCCGAAAGTGGGTCAGTATCATTGACGCATTTTCCGCCCGAATCTATCCTTGCGCCCATCGCGCGGCGTTTCCGCACCGGATATAGGACACCGGCGCGCCGGCGAGTAGCGACGGCAATGCAACCAACCACAGGCGGCCTGCCAGCCCCGCGCGGACCGGGGGAAGGCGCCGCCGCAGGAGGAAGAGTTACCATGGCCCTGGTGCCCTTCGACGACCGCGACGGCTGGATCTGGCTCGACGGTGAATTCGTCGCCTGGCGCGACGCCAAGCTGCACGTCCTGTCGCACGGCCTGCACTACGCCTCCGGCGTCTTCGAGGGCGAACGAGCCTATTCCGGCCATATCTTCAAGCTGCGCGAGCACACCGAGCGGCTGATCGCCTCCGGCCGCATCCTCGGCTTCGAGATCCCCTACGCCGCCGAGCAGATAGACGCCGCCTGCATCGAGACGCTGGCCCGCAACAACCAGGTGGACGCCTATGTGCGCCCGCTGGCCTGGCGCGGCGCCGAACAACTCTCCGTCAGCGCGCAGCAGACGAAGATCCACCTCGCGATCGCCACCTGGGCCTGGCCCAACCTGTTCGGCGATGCCCGCATGAAGGGCGTGCGCCTCGCCTGGGCCAAGTGGAAGCGCCCGCATCCCGAGACCGCGCCCACCGCCTCCAAGGCCGCCGGCCTCTACATGATCGGCACGCTGTCGAAGCACCATGCCGAGGCCGAGGGCTTCGACGATGCCCTGATGCTGGATTGGAAGGGCGACATCAGCGAGGCCACCGGCGCCAACGTGTTCATGGTGATCGATGGCGAGGTGCACACGCCCACGCCGATCAACTTCCTCGACGGCATCACCCGCCGCACCGTCATGGGCCTGGCCCGCAAGCGCCAGTACAAGGTGGTGGAGCGCACCATCCCGCAGGCCGACCTTGCCCGCGCCACCGAGGTGTTCCTCGCCGGCACCGCCGCCGAGGTGACGCCCGTGCGCCAGGTGGGCGAGCTGCACTTCACCCCCGGTGCCATCACCCAGACGCTGATGCAGGATTACGAGGCGCTGGTGCGGATGGCGCCCGACGAGGTCGCCCGCCACGCAGCGTGACCGCCGGCCCCGGCCTGTGGCAGGCTGAGGCGGCAAGGAGGGGCTGCGAGCATGGCGTTGCGGCTGCGATCGGCCCGACCGGCGGATCTGGAGGCGATTGTCGCGCTGCACGTCGCCTCCTGGCGCGACGCCTATCGCGATGTCATGGACGAGGCCTTCCTCGCCGGACCCGTCGAGACGGTGCTGGAGGCCCATTGGCGCATCGCGCTGGTGGGCCGCCGACGCTCCGGCGCGCTCATCCTGGCCACCGCCGGGCGTGACGTGGCGGGCTTCGTCGCCGCCTGGCGCGAGGGCGACAACTGCCATGTCGAGGCGCTGCATGTACGCCCGGGCATGCGCAACGCCGGCATCGGCCGCGCGCTGCTGGGCTTCGCCGCCACGCGGCTGCGCCAGCAGGGCTGCGCCTCGGCCGATCTGCGGGTCTTCGCGCGCAACCCCGGCGCGATCCATTTCTGCGAACTGCTCGGCGCCGAGATCGGCCCGCCGGAGGCGCGCGAACTGCATGGCCGGGCGGTGCTGGAACGCCCCGCATCCTGGCCCGCGATCGAAGCGCTGATCGCCGCCTGCGCCCGTCCCGCCCGAACCTGAGTCCGCGCTTGCGATTGTCACGATCGGCATTGCAGGCTGCGCGCCTCGCCAGGGAGATGCGCGCATGACCACCCATGAGGTCGCCAAGGAATTCGCCGATCTGTGCAAGGCCGGCCACCACGAAGCGGCCGCCGAGCGCTTCAACGCCGAGGGCATCGTCAGCCTGGAGGCCTTCGATGGCCCGATGGCGCGCGTCGAGGGCCGCGCCGCGGTGCAGGCGAAAGGCGAATGGTGGCTCGGCGCGCATGAGGTGCATGAGATCACCACCGAGGGCCCCTGGGTGAATGGCACCCAGTTCGCCCTGCGCTTCGGCATCGACGTCACCGAGAAGGCCAGCGGCAAGCGCACCCGGATGAACGAGATCGGCCTCTACACCGTGGCCGACGGCAAGGTGGTGGAGGAGCGCTTCTTCTACTGATCCTGATCCGTCCGGCGGCGCGGCAGCAGCGCCAGCGCCACCGCCGCCGGCAGCAGCCACACGATGCGCGCCTCATAGCGGTGATGCGGCTTCGACAGTGCGCCGGTCGCCGCGGCATTGGCCGCCAGGGCTACCAGCGCGAACAGGACCAGCGCGGCGCGCGGCATGTCGCGCCGCCGTGCGGCGCGCCACAGCAGTACCGCCGCGCCCGCCAGCGCCAGCAGCAGCACGGGCCCGTGCGGCAGCAGGAAGGGCGCGGCGCGCGCCGGCAACAGCCCGCGCATCTGCAACCCGGCATCGAAGCGCGCGAGTTCCGCCGCGGGGAAATGCGCGGCGATCGGCCGGCGCGCCGAGGCCGCGAGGTGCTCGTCTGTCAGCGTGTCGCCGACCCGTACGAGCATCGCCTGCGCCAGGGCGTTGCGCAGCATCGCCACCGCCACGTCATGCGGGTAGGCGGCGAGCGTCGCGGCAACGATCTGCCGCGCCTCGGCCGCGCCCTGCACCCCGCCCATGGCGCGCGGGCTGCCATCGGCCTCGCGGTTCAGCGGGCTGGTGCCGTCCCAGAGGAATTCGTCGCTGTCCATCGGAAGTCGCTCGGTGAAGGCACAGAGGTGCCAGCCGGCCTCCGGGCAGCGTGCGCGCAGCAGCGCCGCCGCCGGCCCATCGCCCTGCAGCCGCGCCAGCAGGAACACCGCGCCATGCGGCGAAAGCGCGAAGCGCCCGAAGCCCACCGCGTTGGACGTCGCCAGCAGCAGCAGCGCCAGCGCGAAGGGTGAAGCGGCGCGCAGCGTGGGCCGCAGCCGGCGCGTCAGCAGCAGCGTCAGCACGATCATCGCCAGCGCGGTGGGCAGGTGTGAGAGATGCGCCGCGATGGCGAGCGTGGTGAGGAAGCCCACGCCCAGCGCCTCGATGCGCGACAGCCGCCCGAAGCCCAGCAGGAACAGGCCGAGCGGCACCAGCGCGGTCAGCGCATCGGGCATCAGCGTGGCCAGGAACCAGGGTGCCGAGGTCAGCGCCGCCAGCGCCAGGCACAGCAGCAGATGCGCCGGCGCCGCAGCCGCGCCGCGCAGCGCCCGCTGCGCCAGCCACAGCAGCCAGGATGCCCAAAGCCCTTGCGCCAGCAGCGGCGGCCACAGCGACCAGCGCCAGTGGAACAGGTGCAGGAAGGGGCCATAGGCCTGGGTCTTGTCCCAGGGCAGCTCCGGCGTGGTGGTGTGCATCAGATACGAAACCGTATCGATGAACACCAGCGGATAGCCGTTCAGCGCCGCCGGCCAGGCCAGCAGCAGCGCCCCGAGCAGGATCGCCGCAAGGCTCATCGTCGAAGCCTTCATCGCCGCCTGGGCAGCAGCGCCAGCGCGCCGATCAACGGCATCAGCCACAGGATGCGCGCCTCGTAGCGCAGATGCGGCTTGGACAGCGCGCCGGTGGCGAAGGCATTGGCCGAGACCGCCACCAGCACGCCCAGCACCAGCCCCAGCCGCCGCAGGTCGCCCGCCCGCGCCGCGCGCCACCAGGCCAGCGCCGCGAGTGCCGCGCCCAGCAGCAGCACCGGCCCATGCGGCCACAGGAAGGGCGCCATCGCGGCCGGCAGCGCACCCCGCGGCTGCAGCGCGGCGTCGAAGGCCGCGACCTCGCGCGGCGGGAAGGCCTCCAGCAGCCGCGGCCGCACCGCCGCCGCCAGGTGGCTGGCCACCAGCGTATCGCCCGCCGTCGCCATGCCGAGCTGGCGCAGCGTGTTCCAGGCCATCGCCTCGGCCACCTCCAGCGGCCGCGTGCGCAGCGTGCGGCCGACGATCTCGCTGGCCTCGGCCGAAAGCAGCGCACCGCCGAGGAAGCGGGGCGTGCCGTCCGGCGCGCGGTTCACCGGGCTGTCCGGCAGCCAGAGGAAATCGTCGCTGTCCATCGGCAGCCGGTCAGCGAAGGCACACAGGTACCAGCCCGCCGCCGGGCAGGCCTCGCGGATCACCGCCGCGGCCGGGCCATCGGCCTGCAGCCGGGCCAGGGCGAAGGTGGCGCCGTGCGGCGACAACACGGCCCGGCCATGGCCCCACAGATTGGTCGCCAGCAGCAGCCCGATGGCACCCGCCAGCGGTGCGGCCACGCGCAGCGTCGGGCGCAGTCGCCGCGTCAGCAGCAGCACCATCGCCACCAGCGCCGCCGCCAGCGGCAAATGCGACAGATGCGCCGCGATCGCCACCAGCGCGAGCAGGCCAAGCCACAGCGCCTCGGCCCGCGACAGGCTCTCCCGGCAGAAGCCCAGCAGCAGCAGCGCCAGCACCAGGATGGGCGCCAGCACGTCCGGCATCAGCAGCGCCACCGTGAAGGGTGCCGTGGTCAGCGCCGCGGTGCCGAGGCAGGCCAGCAGGTGCACCGGCACATCCGCGCCGCCGCGCAGCGCGCGCACCACCAGCCACAGCAGGTGCGACACGCACAGCGCCTGCGCCAGCAGCGGCAGCCACAGCGAGAGGTGCCAATGGAACAGGTGCAGCAGCGGCCCATAGACATGCGGCTTGTCCCAGATCACCAGCGGCCCGCCCGGGGGTGGCGCGGTCTGGTGCAGGAAGGCGCCGGTGTCGCTGAACAGCAGCGGATAGCCGTTGAACAGCGCCGGCCAAGCCAGCAGCAGCGCGCCGGCCAGGATGGCGGCGGGCGCGCGGATCAAGCGGGCTTCGCCCAGCGTGCCGCCGCGCTGTCATCCTCTGCCTTGGCCGCCACCCAGCGGCTTTCGCCGCCGGCGAATTCCTCGCGTTTCCAGAAGGGCGCGCCGGTCTTCAGCCAGTCGATCAGGAAGGCGCAGCTTTCCAGCGCCGCCACGCGATGCGCGCTGGCCGTCAGCACCAGCACGATGGGCTCGCCCGGCAGCAGCCGGCCGAAGCGGTGCACCACGGTGCAGCCGCTGAGTGGCCAGCGCGCGCAGGCCTCGGTAACGATGGCCTGCAGCGCGCGCTCGGTCATCCCTGGGTAGTGTTCCAGCACCAGCGCCACCAGCCCGTCATCGGCGCGGCACAGCCCCACGAAGCTGGCCAGCCCGCCCACATCGGTGCGACCGGCCGTGAGCAGCGCCGATTCGGCGGCCAGGTCGAAGGCGGCCTCCTGCACGCGCACGGTCGGGCTGGCCGGCATGGCTCAGCCCCCGGTGACGGGCGGGAAGAACGCCACCTCGTCGCCCGGCGCAACGGCGGCGTCGAGGGCGACGAAATGCTGGTTCACCGCGGCGCGCACCTGCCGCGGGTCGGCGAAGGCGGCGGCGTGGCCGGGGCTTTGCGTCGCCAGGAAGGCCATCAGCCCGGCCACGTCGCGCACCCCGTCCGGCGGGGTCACGCTTTCCTCGCCGCGGCCGATCTTCTGGCGGACCCAGGCGAAATACAGCACCTGCACGATGGGTTTCCCCGAATGCCTGCCCTCAGGGCGGGACGATGCGCGTGCTGGTCCGGCCATCCGGGCCGATCCAGGTCTCGACATTGCCGTCCCGGATCACCGCGCCACCGCCGGTGGGGCTGGTGAAGCCGGTGACACGCCCGGCGCTGCCGGTGCCGGTCACCATGCGGCCCGAGGGGCTGGTCATCACCCGTCCCTCGCTGCGCGCACCGGGCGGCGACATGTCGCCCGGCGGCAGGCCCGGCACCTGGCTCTGCGCCGGCAGGCCCGAAAGGGCGCCCGGCGGCGGCGAGGAGGAACCGCGCGGCACCCCCGGCGTGGCCACCGGCGAGCGCGCCGGGGGCGAGCCCTGGATGAGCTCCGGCGAATAACTCGGGATGTTGCGCATCGCCTCTTCGGGGTTGCCCAGCAGCGAGGGGCGCGGCCCTTCGGCCACCGGCCAGACATTGCCGGCTTCCGGCACCAGCGGCTCGACAGTCGGGTTCGCCCCGCGCACCCGCTGCACCGTCAGGCTGTCCGAGCCCACGACGTTGCGCTGGCCCATGAACGGCATGAACAGACCGCCCAGGCCGGTATCGACGGCTGCGCCGCCTTCGCCCGGCGTCAGCACGGTGGGCGTCGAGCAGGCTCCCGCAGCCAGCGCGAGGGCCAGCAGCGGAGCCCGCGCCAGGCGCGGCAGGTGGTTCGCAGGAAGGGCTGCCATATCGGCTCCCATGCTCGGAAGTTTCGGGCGGAACATGCGCTGCACTGCGGCAAGGCTCAAGGGCGTGCCGGGTCGGGATCGGCCGAGGGCGCGGTTTTCGCCGCCGCCGGCGTCGCCGCGCCACCCACATGGCGCAGCCCGGCCTGCACGTAATCCCACCCGGTCATCAGCGTCAGCACCGCCGCGGTCCACAGCATGATCTCGCCGATCAGGGAGACCGGCAGCCAGCCGAGGCCCAGCAGCGGCGCCGCAGTGTCGCCCGCCAGCAGCGTGCCCAGCGCGCCCATCTGGAAGCCGGTCTTCCACTTCGCCAGCTTGGTCACCGGCAGGCCCACGGCCAGCCCCGCCAGGTATTCCCGCAGGCCCGAGACGAGGATTTCCCGCAGCAGGATCACGATGGCGGGAAACAGGCCGAAATCCGTCAGCCGCCCCATGCCCGCCAGCAGCATCAGCGCCGCCCCCACCAGCAGCTTGTCGGCGATCGGGTCCAGCATGCGCCCGAAATCGCTGATCTGCTGGCGCGAGCGCGCGAGCTTGCCGTCGAAATAATCGGTGATGGCGGCGGCCGAGAACACGGCGCAGGCGGCGAGGTCGGCCCAGGGTTCGCGAATCGCGGCCAGCACCACCAGCACCGGGATGGCGGCGATTCGCGACAGGGTCAGCAGGTTTGGCAGGTCGGTCGGCATGCGCCCCCACCCTTAGCAAATGCCGCCGCCGCGGGCGAGGCTTGCGCACTGCCGCCCATCATCCGCCGGTCGGGTGGAAATGCCCGTGCACCTTGCGCGCCACGGCGGGGCCGATGCCGGGGCAGGCCTCGAGATCCGCCAGCCCCGCCTGCCGCACGCCGCGGGCCGAGCCGAAATGGTTCAGCAGCCGCCGCTTGATCGCGCTCCCCACCCCCGGGATCTCGTCCAGCTCCGAAGTCACCAGCGCCTTGGAGCGCCCGGCGCGGTGCGTGCTGATGGCGAAGCGGTGCGCCTCGTCGCGCAGCCGCTGCAGGTAGTACAGCACCGGGTCGCGCGGCGGCAGCTGGAAGGGCGCGCGGCCGGGGATGTGGAAGAACTCCCGCCCCGCATCGCGGTCCGGCCCCTTGGCGATGCCCACCAGCGGGATGTCATCCAGGCCGAGCTCGGCCAGGATGTCGCGCGCCGCGGAGAGCTGCCCGGCGCCGCCATCGATCAGCACCAGATCCGGCCAGCCCTCGCCGTCGCGGCCCGGGTCCTCCTTCAGGGCGCGGCCGAAGCGGCGCTCGAACACCTCCTTCATCATCCCGAAATCGTCTCCGCCCTTCGCCTCCTTGATCCCGTATTTGCGATAGGCGGATTTCAGGAAGCCCGCCGGCCCGGCCGCCACCATCACGCCATAGGCGTTGGTGCCCATGATGTGGCTGTTGTCGAAGATCTCCACGCGCTCGGGCGGGGCCGCCAGATCGAAGGCGCGGGCCACGCCGGCCAGCAGCTCGGATTGCGCCGCACCCTCGGCCATGCGCCGCTCGATGGCCTCGCGAGCATTGGTGGCGGCGTGTTCCACGATGTCCTTCTTCTCGCCGCGCTGCGGGCGGTGGATCTCCACCCGCCGCCCGGCCTTGAGGCTCAGCGCATCGGCCAGCAGCCCCGCATCCTCGGGATCGTGGCTCACCAGCACCAGCGGCGGCGGCGGCAGGTCGTCATAAAGCTGCCCGAGGAAGGCGCCGAGCACCTCCTCCGCCGACTGCTCCGATTTCGCGTGGCTCAGGAAATACGGCCGATTGCCGTTGTTGCGGCCGCCGCGGAAGAAGAACACCTGCACGCAGGATTGCCCGGCCATCTGGTGCAGCGACACCACATCGGCATCGCCCACGCCATCAAGGTTGATGCGGTCTCGCCCCTGAATGTGGGTGAGGCCCCGGATGCGGTCGCGCAGCGCCGCCGCGCGCTCGAATTCCAGGTTCTCCGCGGCGGTTTCCATCTCGGCCGCCAGGCGCTTCTGGATGGTGGGCGTGCCCCCCGACAGGAACTGCTTCGCATCCGCCACCAGCGCCGCGTAGTCCTCGCGCGAGATGCGCTCCACGCAGGGGGCGGAGCAGCGCTTGATCTGGAACAGCAGGCAGGGGCGGGTGCGGCTGTCGAACACCGTGTCGCGGCAGGAGCGCAGCAGGAATACGCGCTGCAGCGCCGTGATGGTCTGGTTCACCGCCCAGACGCTGGCGAAGGGGCCCCAGTAGCTCGCACCCTTGCGGCGCTCGCCCCGGTGCTTGGCGATCTGCGGCCAGGGATGGTCCTCGGTCAGCACCAGCCAGGGATAGGATTTGTCGTCCCGCAGGACGATGTTGAAGCGCGGCCGCAGCCGCTTGATCAGGTTCGCCTCCAGCAGCAGGGCCTCGGCCTCGCTGGCGGTGGTCATCACCTCCAGGCTGCGGGTCTCGAACACCATGCGGCGCAGTCGCTCGGGCATGCGCGCCAGCTGGGTATAGGCGTGCACGCGCTTCTTCAGGTTGCGCGCCTTGCCCACGTACAGCGCCTCGCCCTTCGCATCCAGCATGCGATAGACGCCCGGCGAGAAGGGCAGGGTGGCCAGCGCCGCCTCGATGGCAGCCAGGCCGGCCGGGGCTTCGGGGGCGCTGGGTTCGGGGTCGGTCATGGGTGCCGATCGATATGGCTTCGCAGGCATTCTGCCGCCAGCCGGGGCAGGCGTCCGGTTGTCCACCGAAGCTGTGGAAAACTCTGTGGATGGGGGGTCACCAAGGGGCCTTGAATGGCCGTCATCTGCCGGTCACATCGACTTGCCCAATTCTTAGGCGTATTTGTAACCCATTGAAAAATAATCATTTTCGAACTACCGAAAGGTTAAGCGCCGCGTCAAGCTGAAGTTGTGGGTTGACGGAGCTGGCTTTCTAAGGGCGGGCGGCCGCGGTGGACAAAACACGGCCCCCAAGCCCTCAGCCGCGCCGGCGCTCCACCACAACCCCCACGCTGTCGGCATCTGCGAAGGCGTCCGGCTTCTCCACCGTCACCCTTGCGCGCTCCACCCGCGGGTCCTCCAGCGCCGCCAGGGCGACGCGCTCGGCCAGCGTCTCCACCAGCAGCACATGGCCGGTGGCGACGGTGGCGCGCGCCACCTCCACCAGGCGCTGGTAATCCACCACGCGGCGGAAATCATCCGGCCCCACGGCCGCCGGCGCCGCCTCGTCCTGCACCACCAGCTCCACACCCAGCACGATGCGCTGCGGCGCCGCCTTCTCATGCGGATGAATGCCAAGCCGCGCCATCAGCTGCAGCCCGCGCACGAACACCACCCGCCGGCCTGCCTCGGCATCGGGCACGTAGGTCACTCGGCGATCTCCGCGGCGCCGCCGGCCGGGGCCCATTGCAGGTGCTGCCCGCCATCCAGCGCGATCATCTGCCCCGTCATGGAAGGCAGCGCCAGGATGGCCAGCAGCGCCTGCGCCACCTCGCCCGGGCTGGTGCCGCGCCGCAGCGGCACCGAGGCGCATTGCCGGTCAAATTGCGCCTGGGTCTGCCGCGGCGAGGGCAGGGCGGGGCCCGGGCCGATGCCGTTCACCCGGATGCGTGGCGCCAGCGCCAGCGCCAGCGTCTGCGTCAGCGTCCACAGCGCCGCCTTGGACACGGTGTAGGAGACGAAATGCGGCGTCAGCGACCACACCCGCTGGTCCAGCAGGTTCACCACCACGCCCTCGGCCGGCGCCGGCAGCGCCTTCGCCATGGCCTGCGCCAGCACGAAGGGTGCGCGCAGATTCGGCTCCAGATGCGCGTCCCAGCTCTCTCGGGTCGCGTCGTCCCATTCGTCGCGCTCGAAGGTGGAGGCGTTGTTCACCAGCACGCCGATCGGCCCCAGCGCCGCCAGCGCCGCCGGCATCAGCCCCGCCACCTCTGCCTCCCGCGCCAGATCGGCACGCAGCGTCACGGCGCGGCGGCCCAGCGCGCGGATTGCCGTTGCCGTGGCCTCGGCCTCGGCCGCGCTGCTGGCATAGTGCACCGCCACGTCGAATCCGGCCTCGGCCAGCGCCAGCGCCATGGCGCGGCCAAGCCGTTTGGCACCGCCCGTGACGAAGGCAGTGCGCGGAATGCTGGGGGGAATGATCATGGGGCCCGGCCATAGCCCGGACCCGCCCGCCCCGCCACCCGTTGACCGTGACGGCCACGATGCGGGACGCTTCCGCCGCGGGATGGGGAACGGGCGATGCGCATGACGATGGCGCCGATCGGCGCGCTGGTGCTGTGTCTGGCGCTGGCCGGCACCGCAGCGGCGCAGGGCCTGCCCGGCCTGGGCGGCGGCGTGCCCGGCCTGCAGAACATCCCGGGCCTCGGCCAACAACCGGAAACGCCCGAGCAGAAGCGCGCCTTCTGCCAGCGAATCGGCGGCGCCGCCGCGCGCTGCATGACGCAGGGCGGCCTCTCGCTCGACATGGTGGGCATCACCGCCTGCGCCATGCGCGGCCTGCCGCCACAGGACCAGCTGCGCGTCGCGCAGGTGGCGGACCGCTCCCGCGGCAGTGCCGCCTCGCTGTTCAGCGAGTGCGGCATCAGCCTCGGGCGCTGAAGTCTGGGGCGCTGAGCCCCCCTAGCGCCGCCCGTTGCCGCCCCCGCCGGTCAGGGCACCCACGGCCGCACCGCCCGCGCCGCCGATCAGCGCGCCGGTCAGCAGCGATCCGCCCGTGATGGCGCCCACCGCCGCACCGCCCGCCGCGCCGATGGCGCCACCCGACAATGCGCGCTGCTCACGCCGCGACATGCCATCGCAGGCCGCCAGCGGCACGACCAGCGCGGCCACCAGCGCGAGGCGAAAGAACGGAAAGCGGTTCATCGGATTCTCCCAGGGGCTGTAACGACACCCGCGCATCACAGCGCAGGGTTGTGGCCAGGGAAGGGCAGGGCGTGCCACATCCTGGTCACAGCCGGGACAACGTGCTCCGCCGCACCGCTATTCCCACCGAGGTCACCACCCATTCCGCCGCCATCAGCTTCATGTGCGGCAGCGCATGCGGCGGCAGGTCGATATGCGCATCCAGCCGCTCATGTCCCGGATGGAGGTTGATGGGCCACACCTCGTGCCCCTCCGCCACCAGCTCGCCGGCCAGGCGCAGCAGATCCTGCCGGCGGAACAGCGAAAGCCCCGGCGATTCCAGCGTCGCCTCGTCGGAGGAGAGGTTGAACTCGGTGGTGTGCAGCGCGATCCCGCCCGGCCTGAGCGTGGCGAGGCTGTTGCGCACGAAGGCGAGGCCCTGCGCGATCGAGCCGATATGTTCCAGCGAGCAGGAGGACCAGCAGAAATCGAAATCCCGCAGGTCGTCCGGGATGGCGTTCATGTCCACTGGGCGGAAGCTGGCGTTGCGGGTGAAATCCGCCTCGTTCACCACGTCGCGGTGGAACAGGTCGGCCAGCGAGGCCGCGTGCTGGTTGGTCTCGCTCCAACCCGCCTCGGCCACAGCCTCGCCCGGCGCATCGGTGGCCACCACCGTCATGCCGCGCCCGGCGAACAGCGAGGGCAGCTTCTCCCGCCCCGTGCCGAAGCCCAGGCCGCGCGCGCCCGGCCGCAGCATCCCTGCCTTTTCCAGCGCGGCCAGCAGCCAGACGAACTCCCACTGCTTGCGGTGCTCCACCGGCGGCTCGCGCAGCGCCGCGCACCAGCGCTCGTAGTCCGGCTCGGCGAATTGCGCGGCCGTGCACAACTGCGAGACCGGGTCGCGCAAATCCGGCTGGCGGAAGCGCCATGGCACCGCCGGGTCCTCCGGCGGGCGCAGCAGCGCGAGCGGCAGCGTGTAGGTGGTGGGGGAGGGCGCCGCCGCCGCCGGGGCCGGGGCGCGCGCCGCGCGGCCCTCCTCCAGCCGCATCACCGCCAGCCGCAGCGTGGCGGGCGAGCGATGGCCGCGCAGCCCCTCCACCTCCGCCGCATCGCGCGGCGGCCGGCCCAGCAGCAGCCGGATGGCGAGGTCGATGGTCGCGTCGTCCAGCATCGGGCGCAGCGGCGCGGCGGCTTGCCCGCTCATGGCCCGCGGCGCCGCCGGCCGCTGCCGGGCTTGGGCTCATAGCCGCCACCGCCGGGGCCGAGCGGCTTCGGCTTCCAATCCTGCTTGCGTTCCTTCGTGGTGCGGCCCCGCGGCGCCTCCGGCGCGCGCGGGCTGGCCTCCTGCAGCGATCGGCCGGCGAGGTTCGGCAGCAGGCCCAGCTGCAGCGATTCCAGCCGCTTGATCTCGTCGCGCAGCCTGGCCGCGGTTTCGAATTCCAGGTCGGCGGCGGCGGCGCGCATCTTCTTCTCCAACTCGCCGATCGCCGCGCCGAGGTCCTTGCCCACGAAATTCGCCGTGGCGTCGCCCTCCACCGCGTCGACCGTCACGTAGTCCTGCTCGTACACCGAGTGCAGCACGTCCGAGATGTCGCGCTTGATCGAGGTGGGCGTGATGCCATGCGCCTCGTTCCAGGCGATCTGCCGCGCCCGGCGGCGCGAGGTTTCGCCCAGCGCCTTCTGCATGCTCTGGGTCATCACGTCAGCATAGAGTATCACGCGCCCCTCGGCGTTGCGCGCGGCGCGGCCGATGGTCTGGATCAGGCTGGTGGCCGAGCGCAGGAACCCCTCCTTGTCGGCGTCGAGGATCGCCACCAGCGCGCATTCGGGAATGTCGAGGCCCTCGCGCAGCAGGTTGATGCCGATCAGCACGTCGAACACGCCGCGGCGCAGGTCGCGGATGATCTCGATGCGCTCCAGCGTGTCCACATCCGAATGGAGGTAGCGCACGCGGATGCCGGCCTCGGTCATGTAGTCGGTGAGGTCCTCAGCCATGCGCTTGGTCAGCGTGGTCACCAGCACGCGCCCGCCGGCCTGCGCCACGCTGCGGCATTCGGCCAGCAGGTCGTCCACCTGGCGTTCCACCGGGCGGATTTCCGTCACGGGGTCCACGAGGCCGGTCGGGCGGATCACCTGCTCGGCGAAGGCGCCGCCGGTGCGCTCCATCTCCCACGGGCCGGGCGTGGCGCTGACGAACAGCGTGTTGGGGCGGAAGGTCTCCCACTCCTCGAATTTCAGCGGGCGGTTGTCGGTGCAGGAGGGCAGGCGGAAGCCGTATTCGCTCAGCACCGCCTTGCGCGCGAAGTCGCCGCGATACATGCCGCCGATCTGCGGCACCGTGACATGGCTCTCATCCACGATCAGCAGCGCGTTCTCCGGCAGGTATTCGAACAGCGTCGGCGGCGGGTCGCCCGGCCGGCGGCCGGTGAGGTAGCGGCTGTAGTTCTCGATGCCCTTGCAACTGCCCGTGGTCTCCAGCATCTCGATGTCGAAGGTGGTGCGCTGGTCCAGCCGCTGCGCCTCCAGCAGGCGCCCCGCGGCGGTCAGTTCCGCAATGCGCTGCTTGAGCTCGGCCTTGATGCTGATGATGGCCTGCTGCAGCGTCGGCCGCGGCGTGACGTAGTGGCTGTTGGCGTAGATCGCCACGCGCTCCATCTCGGTCGTTACCTCGCCCGTCAGCGGATCGAATTCGCGGATGCCGTCGATTTCGTCGCCGAACAGGCTGACGCGCCAGGCCCGGTCCTCGAAATGCGAGGGCCAGATGTCCACGCTCTCGCCGCGGATGCGAAAGGTGCCGCGCGCGAAGGCGGCGTCGTTGCGCCGGTACTGCTGCTCGACCAGCCCCTTCACCAACGTGTCGCGCGCGATGACGCCGCCGCGCTCGAGCTTCACCACCATGGTCGAATAGGTCTCGACCGAGCCGATGCCGTAGATGCAGGACACGCTGGCCACGATCACCACGTCGCTGCGTTCCAGCAGCATCTGCGTGGCGGAGTGGCGCATGCGGTCGATCTGCTCGTTGATCTGCGAATCCTTCTCGATGTAGGTGTCGGTGCGCGGCACATAGGCCTCGGGCTGGAAGTAGTCGTAGTAGCTGACGAAGTATTCCACCGCGTTGTCCGGGAAGAAGGCCTTCATCTCGCCATACAGCTGCGCGGCCAGCGTCTTGTTGGGTGCGAGGATCAGCGTGGGCCGCTGCACCGCCTCGATCACCTTGGCCATGGTGAAGGTCTTGCCCGAGCCGGTGACGCCGAGCAGCACCTGGTCGCGCTCGCCGCGCTGCAGCCCCGCCACCAATTCGGCGATGGCGGTCGGCTGGTCGCCATTCGGCTCATAGGGCGAGACCACGCGCAGCGGCGTGCCGGAGGGCGGCACGGGCCGCTTCTCGGGGATGAACTGGACGGGTGTGACGACATTCATGGCTGCAAATGTGGGCGTTCGCGCGCCGTTCGGGTAGCCTCCGCGCATGGGTGTCGAGATCGAGCGGAAATTCCTGGTGGCCGGGCCGGGCTGGCGGGATGCGCGGCGCGGGCCGGGGGTGGCGATGCGCCAGGGCTACCTGGCCACGGGCAATGCCAACGCACCCGGCGTGCGGGTGCGCCTCGCCGGGCCGGCCGCCTGGCTTACGGTGAAGGGCCCGGGCGGCCTGGTGCGCGCCGAATTCGAATACCCGATCCCGCCCGCCGATGCCGAAGGCCTGCTGGCGCTGTGTCCCTGGCCGGTGATCGAAAAGATGCGCTGGGAGGTGCCGCATGAGGGCCACCTCTGGACCGTGGACGAATTCCACGCCCCCGCCCGCCTCGCTGGCCTGGTCCTGGCGGAGGTCGAACTGCCCACCGCAGACAGCGCACCCCCGCTGCCCGATTGGCTGGGCGCCGAGGTGACGGAGGACCCGCGCTACAGCAACGCTGCCCTGGCCGCAGCCCTGGCTGCGGGGTGAGGGGCCGCGCCGGCACCGCGCGGCGCGGCTATCGCGGGAACACCAGCCGCGTCGCCTCCCAGTCCACGTGGCGATTGTCGGCGTAGCCGCGCGTCAGCCTATGGGTCACGCGCAGCGGCAGCCAGGTGTCCTCATGCAGCCAGATCAGGGTCTGTTCGAGGAAGCTGTTGTTGAACATGCCCTGCTGCGTCATCGCCACGACATAGGCCTGGAACCGTCCCGCCGGCACCTGCGTGGTCTCCCGGCGCAGGACCTCGAAGGTGAAGGCCCACACATTCGATCCGGAACCCCGCTCGCCCTCGGCGGTCAGGACAAGCCGCGCGCGCCGGCCGGCCTGCAGCGGAAACAACTGCGACAGCGTGGCGCCGAGGCGCTGGGCGTCGCGCGCCTCCCAGGCTGTCGCCCCGAACACGTCGAAATACCGCTGCGTGCCGCCGAAGGAGACGATGCAGGGCGGCGCCTGGTCCGACTGGACATAGGTCAGCGTTTGCAGGGCCAACCCGCTGTCGATCGCGCGGCGCGCAACGCCGCTTCCCGGCTTCGGGCAATAGGCGAAGATCCGGTCGGTGCCCGGGCTGTCGCCCCTGTGGCCGGCCGATCCGGGCGGCGCGCGACCGCTGTCCGCACAGGCACCGAGTGCCAGCGTACAGGCCACCACCACGCGCAGCATGACGACAAAGCCATCCATGACAGCCGCCTCGTCCCAGGCGGAACGCTACTGCGCACCTCCCGAGACGGCAACCACCACGCCATGGGTCCACCGCCCACCGCGGTTCATCCGATCGACAAGCCTGCGCCGCCGGCACGCTGGCCGCGCCCTACCAAGCGACGCTGCGCTTCCTGCCCCTCACGCTCGCGCACCGCGAGGCGGCAGCCGCGATGACCTTGGGTGAACCTGCCACTGACGTCTCGACGCGGGCGCAGCTGGCGGCCCGAAGAAAGAACGGCAAGGCCCATGTGGTCCACCTCAGCGAACCGGCCCAGTTCGTTCCGCGCGCAATGTCGCGTGGCGAGGAAGGGACGCACGTGTAGGCGCTGCGCTGAGCGAGTTGAGCAGGCGCTGGCACACGACAGCGATGCCGCAACGCGGATCGCGCACTGGACGCTGCAGGATTTTCGCCGCAGTGGCGTGGCGTGGCTGACTGCTGAACCAAGTCCTGGGCACCATCAAGGGTATCGCCGCGATCAACCAGTGCGGGCCATTCATCGAGGAAAGCGCGCGAGCGCTGGAAGCCTGGGGTCCGCATGTCGCCGCAGAAGCTCTGCGGCACAACGAGGATCGCCCGATGCGTGCCGGCGGATTGGGCCGAGTTGCCCTGCCGGAGAATGGCGTTCGCACGTCGCAATGCGATACCGTACTGGACAACGCGCGCCGCCGCTGAGGCAACAAGCCGGCCGCACAGAGCAGCGCTTCGGCCAAGCGTGTATCGACGTCTGCCCATCGGATTGCCAAGCGCCGCAATGCCGCCCGGTCGCGCGCATGAAGCAGGCCCCGCGGGCCCGAGGTCGCCGACAGCTACGCCACCACCACGATCTCCGTGCCCACGAAGCCCGCCACGTTCGTCAGCGTCGCGATGCGCAGCGCGTCGCTGCCGCCGGCGCCGTCGGCGTCCCACCACAGCACCCTCACATCACTCTCGAACACGAACTGCCCCACGCCCGCCGCACTCGTCGCCAAGCCGCTGGTGTTCGCCACGTAGCGCCCGGCCGCCACCACATCCATGCCGAGGCTCAGCCCGCCGCCGAAGCCCAGCGCCGAGACCTCAAGCGTGTCGTCCGCCACGCGGTAGTCGGTGATCACGTCGTTGCCCTCCAGCGCATTGGCATAGACGAAGCGATCCAGCCCGCCACCGCCCGACAGCGTGTCGGCCTCGGCACCGCCCACCAGCGTGTCGTTGCCATTGGCCCCCACCAGGCTGTCCGCGCCGCCGAGGCCGAGCAGCAGGTTGGACCCCGCATTGCCGAGGATCACATTGGCCAGCGTATTGCCCGTGCCCGTCAGGTTCGCGCTGTCCAGCAGCGAGAGGTTCTCGACATTCGCCATCAGCGTCAGGCTGATGGTGGCGAGCACCGTGTCGATGCCCGCATTCGCCGCCTCGATCACCACGTCGAGGTCGCCCAGCACGTAGATGTCGTTATCGGCGCCGCCATCGAGGCGATCGGTGCCGGTGCCGCCCACCAGGCTGTCCGCACCGTCGCCGCCGCTCAACGTGTCATTGCCCGCGCCGCCGTTCAGCGTGTCGTTGCCGCCATAGCCGATCAGGCGGTTGTTGCCGATGTTGCCGAGGATGAAGTTGTCGGAGTCATTGCCGTCGCCGCGGGCGTTCGCGCTGCCGTTGAAGCGCAGCACCTCGACGTGCTGGGGCAGGGTGAAGCTGGCGCTGATCACCACGGTATCGAGGCCGCCGCCATCCTGCTCCACGAGGGTGTCGGTGGCGTCGGCCAGGTAGGTGTCGTTGCCCTCGCCGCCGACCATCGTATCGGCGCGCCCGCCGCCGTTGAGCGTGTTGGCCTCGGCATTGCCGGTGATGACGTTGGCGAGGCTGTTGCCGGTGCCGCTGACGGCGCTGCCGAGCAGGATCAGGTTCTCGATGTGTCCGCCGAGCGTCCAATTCATCTCGGCCAGCACGGTGTCGATTCCGGCGTTGAGCGCCTCGCCCAGAATGTCCCCGGCGGTCACCTCGTAGCGATCATCCCCCTTTCCGCCCGCGAGGCTGTCGGCACCGAGGCCGCCGCTCAGCGTGTCGTTGCCGTCGCCGCCGAGAAGGGTGTTGTCGCCGCCATTGCCTGTGAGGGAGTCGGCGAAGTCCGACCCGATCACCGCCTCGATCCCGATCAACACATCGCCTGCGGCGTCGCCGACGCCTCCCTGGGCGCTAGCGATGCCGAGGTTCACCGCGATGGCTGCTGCGCTCGGCGCGTAGCTTGCCCAATCATGGCCCGCGCCCCCGTCCAGCGTGTCCGCGCCGGCTCCGCCAACCAGCGTGTCGTTGCCAACGCCGCCGGACAGCCGGTTGGCGAAGCCGCTGCCGATCAATGTGTCGGCGAGGACAGACCCCGCCAGATGCTCGATGCCAACCAGGCGATCGCCGGCCGCATCGCCGCCGGCCCCGGTGCCGAGGAAGGTGGCGAGGCTGACCGCGACAGCCTGCGCCGAACGCGCGTAGTCGGCGGTGTCGGCGCCGGTTCCGCCGTAGAGCGTGTCTGCCCCTGCACCGCCCTCCAGCAGATCGTCCTGGTCATCGCCATACAGGCGGTCATTGCCGTGCCCGCCGCGCAAGGTGTCGCTTCCCGCATCGCCGGCCAGCAGGTCATCGAAGCGTTGGCCGACGACCTCGTCGTTGCCGCCGCCGCCATACATGGCATTTGGCTTGTCCAGCCCGTTCAACGTGTCGGCGCCGGCACCGCCACGCGCTTCGTGCGGACCGACGCGATCCGCATCGTCGTCCACGATCGTCGCGATGCCGGTGGCCTGGCCAAGCACGCCGTTGCGAGCGTTGCTGAGCACCAGGCTGAAGGTCTCGTTGCCCTCACGGAGGCTGTCGCGCGTCACCGTGGTGCGCACGAACTTCTCCTGCTCGCCGGGCAGGAAAGTGATTGATCCGGAAGCGGCCGCGAAGTCGCCGCCGGCGACCGCCGAACCGTTCTGCACCGTGCGGTAGTCGACGATCACCGTCTCGGTCGCGGGGGAGGACAGGGCAATGCGGAACTCGACGATGGTCTCGCCGGTCAGCGGCCCGCCCGGTGGCGACATCACCGGTGCAAGCCGCTGCAGCTTCTCCGCTTCGACGGTGATCCAGTCATCCTTCAGGATGCCGCCGGTGTCACCCGATGTCGGGTTCCAGGCCCACCACGTCCAGCCGGGGCCGAACTGCCCGGCCGGGATGTCGCGGGTGCCGTCCGCGTCAATGTCGCCGCCCATATAGGCGACGATCTTGTCCATCCAGGCGATGTCTTTCGGATCGATCAGTCGTGACCCGATCTCGCCAAGGTAGATCGGCGAGATACCGCTGTCGAACAGGTATCCCCAGGCGCGCTGGAATTCCGCAGGCAGGTTGTTCGGGAAGTCAGGATCGGAGAACCAGGTCTGCGCGAAGATGGAGTTCGGGTAGTCATGCGCGGAATAGACAAGCTTGTCCGGGAGGTTCAGGCGCACCGGATGCTCGGCGGCGGCGCCCAGATTGCCGCCCCACCAGTAATCCTGCCCGGCATGGCGATCGATGCCTTCAACGAAGATCAGCCAGTCCGGGTTCACCGCGCCGATCGCGTTGCCGGCGCGCTCGGCCGCCAGCCGCCAATCCGTCGCGAGATCACCCGTGCCCCAGCCGGCGGGTGCATGCGGCTCGTTGTGCAGATCGGCGCCGATCACCACCGGATTGCCGGCGTAGCGTTGGGCCAGCATCACCCAGGTGTCGATCCATTGCGCCGCGGTATGCGTCGCAGTGTACCACAACCCGTTGCCGTTGGGTCCGTCTCCCGCCTCGCTGCGGTGATGGTCGAGGATGATCCGCAGCCCGATCCGCCCCGCGTAATCGATAATTCGATCCATCACCTCGAGCGCGGTAAGGCCGACCAGATCCGGGTTGAGGCCATAGTCGATGTCGGTGGGCAAGGTGCCCGCCTGCAACGCCTCGGCCGAGAAGGGTAGGCGGATCGTGTTGAAGCCAAGCTCCGCCATCTGGTCCATCATGTCGCGCCAGTTGCGCGCATGCATGCCATCGGGCGCGAAGTGCACTGTCTCCATGCCGAACCAGTTCACGCCGGCAATGCGGAAGGGATTGCCCCCGGCATCGACGATCTGGTTGCCGCTCGCGCGCAGGAAGCCATCCACAGCGGGTGGCGTCGTGCCCTCGCCAACACTCACATTGCCGACGCTGATGACCGGCGCCGGGCGGGTGGCAAAGTTCGCTGCGGTCCATTCATCCGGGGTGATGCCATCGACGCGGATCGTCGAATAGCGGATGCCCGCCGGCGTCTGTTCCGCCACCTCGATGCGCGACGCGTCGAGGTTCAGGGTGCGGTCGTCTGGCGCATCGCCGAAGGGCGTGAAGCTGGACAGGCTGGGGTTCGTCGCGCTGATCCATTCGATCTTCGATCGGATCTCGTCGAAGGAACGCATGGTGGCGGTGCCGAAGACGATCTTGTCCAGGCCCAGGTCGAAGTCGCGGATGCGGTCATCGCCGAAGCCATCGCGGAAGACGAACAGATCCGCCCCGCGTGGCGCAACGAACAGGTCTTCGATGTAGCCGAAGCCCGGCACGCTTCGCCCGGTGGAATCATCGCCAAACATGTAGTCATTGCCCGGCCCGCCGATGATGATGTCGGCACCGGGCTGCCCATAGAGCGCGTCGTCGCCGGCCGCGCCTTCGACCCAATCCGCGCCATTGCCACCAAAGATCGCGTCGCGGATTGCCCCACCGAGCAGGAAATCGCTGCGGCCGGCCGCACTCGGACTGACCGCCCAGAACTCGACCGCGTCGCGATACTCGTTCTGCCTGTCGCTGCCGCCGATCCAGAAATTCGGTGCCGCTTCCTGCCCGCGCACATGCCGCGTGTCGCCGTTCGGAACGGCCGCAGTGGCGCCGCTGCCATCGGCGAGAAATTCGCTGATCGGATCCGCAAAGCCGACCTGGCCGAACGTCGCGCGGTCTAGAACGAAGCGCAGGAGGCGCGCACCATCGGCCAGCACAACCTCGGACGCCTGTGCGCCATAGAGATCGAAGATGCGCGCCGGCACGATGCTGGCGGGGCGCAGCGCGATGTCCAGCGTCACGCCATCCCGGCCAGGTCGTGCCGTGACCGACACATCGCCGAGCGTGGCACCGAAGGTTTCCAGTTGGAGCAGACTGATGAAGCCGGGCAGTCCGTTGGTGAAATCCGCTGGTCCTGCCGAACCCACGCCCATCTCCGTGCTTGTGAAGCCGTTTGCGCCGTGTCGCTTGCGCTCGGCAGCCTAGTTTCCTTGTCGCGACGAAGCAACGAGACCGGAAGTCAGGCACTTTCGGATGCCGAGGTCGTGATCCGTCCGCCGGCGTCAGGCGGTGGCGGGCGTTGACGGGCTTCGGCCGGAGGATCTGGCCCGGCGTCGGCCTGACAGCGAGGCCGCTGTTGACAAAACCGTAATGCGCGACCAAACGCCGCGGGAGACGCCGGCAGGCGCCACGGCCGGCGCTGCCCAGGAGGTACCGCCATGTCGCCCCACCCCACCAAGCGTGCATTCCTGACCGGCACCGCGGCACTCGCAGGTGCGGGAATGCTGTCGCTGCCGGGCACGGCCCGGGCGCAGACGCCGCGCACCACGCTGGTGATCGCCGCACAGATCGACGACATCGTGGCGACCGATCCGCATCATTCCTTCGAGGTCACGGGCAGCGACCTGCTGAAGAACGTCTATGACCAGCTTTTCACCCTGGACCCCGAGAAGGCTTCCGCCGAGCTGCAGCCGGGCCTGGCCGAGAGCTTCACGGTATCCGAGGACGGCCGCACCTTCACCTTCCGCATCCGCCAGGGCGTTCGCTTCCATTCCGGAAACATGCTGAGCGCTGCCGACGTGGTCTATTCGCTGCGCCGCCCGCTGCTGATCAACCGCACGCCGGCCTTCATGTACCGCAGCGTCGGGCTGACGCGCGAGAATGTCGAGCAGATGGTGCGCCAGACCGGCGAGTTCGAGGCGAGCGTCACCTTCGACCGGGCCTATGCGCCGACCCTGATCCAGAACCTGTTCACCGCCACCATCGCCTCGGTGCTCGACAGCCGGCTGGTGCTGGCCAATGCCGGCGACGATCACGGCAATGCCTGGCTCAACCGCAACTCCGCCGGGTCGGGCCCCTATCGCCTGGCGCGCTACCAGCCGAATGAGAGCTACACGCTGGAGCGCCACGACGCATGGTGGCGCGGCCGCGCCAACCTCCAGCGCGTCATCGTGCGCCACGTGCCGGAAGCCGCGACGCAGCGCCTGCTGGTCGAGCGCGGCGACGTGGACATCGCGCGCAACCTGACGCCGACCGACATCGCCGCCCTGCGCGGTCGCCCGAATCTCACGGTGCATGAGGTGCCGCGCGGCACCATCATGTATTTCAGCGCCAACCTCTCCAACCCGATCCTGTCCAATCCCAAGGTGGTGGAGGCGCTGAAATACCTGGTGGACTACGACGGCATCGCGAACAACCTGCTGCCCGGCCAGGTCTTCCCGCACCAGACCTTCATCCCGCGCGCCATCCTGGGCGAACTCGACAGCCGCCCCTACACCTTCAACCCCGACCGCGCGCGTGCCCTGTTGGCCGAGGCCGGGCACCCCAACGGCATCGCGATCAGCATCGACACCGCGAACACCTTCCCCTCGCTGGACGTCGCCCAGACGCTGCAGGCCAGTTTCGCCCGCGGTGGCGTGCGGCTGGAGGTGCTGCCGGCCGCCGGCGGGCAGGTGCTGGCGAAGTTCCGGGCGCGCAACCACCAGCTGTTCATCGGCACCTGGGGTCTCGGCTACCCCGACCCGCACTACAATGCGGACAGCTTCGCGCACAACCCGCCGGGCCGTGAGAACCCGGGCAAGCTCACCTGGCGCAACGCCTGGGATATTCCGGCCCTCACCGCGCGCACCGAGGCGGCGATGCTGGAGCGCGACGTGAACACGCGCGCCGCGCTGTATCGCCAGATCCAGGAGGAATTCCTCGCCACCTCGCCCTTCGCGGTCTTCGCGCAGCAGCAGGTACAGGCCGTGGTGCGCAGCAACGTCACCGGCTATCGCGCCAGCTCGCCCGGCCTTGCGGCCATCTACTGGCTCGCCCAGAAGAGCTGAGGTGACGGCCATCCCGGGCGGCCGGGCGTTGCGGGAGGCCGCGCAGCTCTCGGCGCAGCTCGCCATCACGCTGCTCGGCTTGCTCGCGGTCACCTTCTTCATCGGCCGCGTCGTGCCGATCGACCCGGTGCTGGCCGTGGTCGGCGACCAGGCGCCGCGCGACGTGTATGAAGCCGTGCGCGCCGAGCTCGGCCTCGACCGGCCGCTCGTCATGCAGTTCCTGCTGTATGTGCAGAAGGTGCTGACCGGCGATTTCGGCACCTCGCTGGTCACCAACCGCACCGTTGCCGAGGACATCATCCGGGTTTTCCCCGCGACGCTCGAACTCGCGACCTTCGCCACCCTCATCGGCGTGGCGCTGGGCATTCCGATGGGCATCGCCGGCGCGGTCTGGCAGGACCGCTGGCCGGACCAACTGGTGCGCGTGCTCGGCCTCGTCGGCTACTCGGTGCCGATCTTCTGGCTCGGCATCATCGGGCTGCTGGTGTTCTACGGCATCCTCGGCTGGGTCTCCGGCCCTGGGCGCATCGGCGTGTTCTTCGAGGATGTGGTGCCGACCGTGACCGGCGTGATCCTCATCGACGCCGCCATGGCCGGCGAGTGGGAGGTGTTCTGGAACGCCGTCTCCCACGTGGTGCTGCCCTCCGCCGTGCTGGGCTATTTCTCGGTCGCCTACATCGCGCGCATGACGCGCAGCTTCATGCTCGACCAGCTCAGCCAGGAATATGTGGTGACGGCGCGCGCCAAGGGCCTCTCGGAGTGGCGCGTGGTCTGGGTGCACGGGCTGCGCAACGTCTCGGTGCCGCTGGTCACCGTCGTGGCGCTGTCCTATGCGCGGCTGCTGGAAGGCGCGGTGCTGACCGAGACGGTGTTCGCCTGGCCCGGCATCGGCCGCTACCTGACCAACGCCCTGCTGGCGGCCGACATGAACGCCGTGCTCGGCAGCACCATCGTGGTGGGGATCGTTTTCGTGGGGCTCAACATGCTGTCCGACGTGCTCTACCGCCTGCTCGATCCGCGCGCCCGATGAGCACTGGCGCAAGCGGCTGGCGCGCACGCCTGCTGTCCGACACGCCATCCTCGCGGCGGGAGGCGGCACTCGGCCAGGCCTATCGCGGCTGGCTTCAGTTCCGTCGCAACCGCCTCGCCGTGCTCGGCCTGGTGATCGTGCTGGCCCTGGTGCTGCTGGCCGCCTTCGCGCCGCTGCTGGCGACGCACGACCCCTATACGCAGAACCTGGCGCAGCGCCTGCTGCCGCCGGGCGAGCGCGGGCATTGGCTCGGCACTGACGAGTTCGGGCGCGACGTCTTCTCCCGCCTGCTGTACGGCGCGCGCATCACGCTGATGATCGTGGTGCTGGTGGCGCTGATCGCCGCGCCCATCGGCCTGCTGGTGGGGACCGCCGCGGGCTATCTGGGCGGCGCGGTGGATGCGGTGCTGATGCGCATCACGGACATCTTCCTCGCCTTCCCGAGCCTGATCCTGGCGCTGGCCTTCGTCGCCGCGCTGGGGCCGGGGATCGAGAACGCGATCATCGCCATCGCCCTCACCTCCTGGCCGCCCTATGCGCGCATCGCCCGTGCCGAGACGCTGACCATCCGCCGCAGCGACTACATCGCGGTCGCGCGCATCCAGGGTGCCGGCAGCGGGCGCATCCTGCTCGGGCACGTCATGCCGCTGTGCATCTCCTCCCTCGTGGTCCGCGTGACACTCGACATGGCGGGCATCATCCTCACCGCGGCGGGGCTCGGCTTCCTTGGCCTCGGCGCGCAGCCGCCGATGGCGGAATGGGGTGCGATGGTCTCGGCCGGCCGGCGCTTCATCCTCGACCAATGGTGGGTCGCCACCATTCCGGGCCTCGCCATCTTCATCGTGAGCCTGGGCTTCAACCTGCTGGGCGACGGGCTGCGCGACGTGCTGGACCCGCGCAAATCGTGAAGCCCCTGCTCGAGGTCGAGGACCTGCGCATCGCCTTCCCGACCGCGACCGGCGTGTTCGAGGCGGTGCGTGGCGTGTCCTTCGCGCTGGGGCGGGAGAAACTCGGCATCGTGGGCGAAAGCGGTTCCGGCAAGTCGCTCACCGGGCGGTCGCTGCTGCGGCTGCTGCCGGCCAATGCGCGGCTGTCCGCGCGCAGGCTGGAGTTCGACGGGCAGGACATGCTGGCGGCCTCGCCGCGCGCGCTGCGGGCCATCCGCGGCCGCCGCATCTCGCTGGTGCTGCAGGACCCGAAATACGCGCTGAACCCCGTGATGACAGTGGGTGCGCAGATCGCCGAGGCCTTCCGCACGCACCGCGCCGCCAGCCGCGCGGAAGCGCGCGCGCGCACGCTGGCGATGCTGGAGGCGGTGCGCATCCGCAACCCGGCCCGGGTGCATGACCTCTATCCGCATGAGGTCTCGGGCGGCATGGGCCAGCGCATCATGATCGCGATGATGCTGATCCCGGAGCCCGACCTGCTGATCGCCGACGAGCCCACCTCCGCGCTCGACGTCACGGTGCAGATGCAGGTGCTGGCGATCCTCGATGATCTGGTCACCAGCCGCGGCATGGGGCTGATCTTCATCAGCCACGACCTCAACCTGGTGGCCAGCTTCTGCGACCGCATCCTGGTGATGTATGCCGGCCGCGTGGTGGAGGAGTGCCGTGCCAGCGAACTCCATGCCGCGCGACACCCCTACACGCGCGGCCTGCTGGCCAGCCTGCCGCGCATCGACGAAACGCGCGACGAACTGCCCGTGCTGACGCGCGACCCGGCCTGGCTCGACGCATGATCGAGGTCGGCGCGCTCAACGTCACCTTCGGCCGCGGCGCGCAGGCGGTGGCCGCGGTGCGCGACGTATCCTTCACCGTGGCGGCCGGCGAGAGCTTCGGCTTGGTGGGGGAGAGCGGGTCCGGCAAATCCACCGTGCTGCGCGTGCTGGCCGGGCTGAACGATCGGTTCGAGGGCGTGGCCAGCATTGGCGGGCTGGCGGTGGCGGCGCGTGACCGCCGCTTCCCGCGCCTGGTGCAGATGGTGTTCCAGGACCCCTACGGCTCGCTGCACCCGCGCCACACGGTGGACCGCGCGCTGTCGGAACCGCTGGCGATCCATCGCATCGGCGATGCATCGGCGCGCGTCGATCGCGCCCTGCGGCAGGTGGGGCTCGGGCCCGCCTTCCGCTTCCGCTACCCGCACCAATTGTCGGGCGGCCAGCGCCAGCGCGTGGCGATCGCGCGCGCGCTGATGCTGGAGCCCAAGGTGCTGCTGCTGGATGAGCCGACCTCGGCCCTCGACGTCTCGGTGCAGGCCGAGATCCTGAACCTGCTGCGCCGGCTGCGCGCCGAGCAGGGGCTGACCTTCCTGCTGGTCAGCCACAACCTCGCGGTCATCGCCCATATGTGTGACCGCCTGGCGGTGATGAACCGCGGCGCGGTGGTGGAGGAGATGGATGTCGCCACGCTGCGCCAGCAGGCGCCGCGGGAGGCCTATACGCGGCAATTGCTGGCGGCCAGCGGCGGCTACGACCGCGCCCTGGCCGCCGGCATGATCACCTACGACTGATCGACGCATACGGCGACGCAGCCTGGATCAGTCAGTGCCGATCCTGTCGCGGCGCAGCGGCATCGTCATGCAATGCGCGCCGCCGCCGCCACGCGTGATCAGCCGCAGATCGGGATCGAGCACGCCGATCCCCTGCGCGCGCAGCACCGCGTTCAGCCGCGTGCTGTGGCGCGCCGAGATCACCCGCGCATCGCCGAGCGCGAGCAGGTTGCAGGACAGGTCCATCACCTCGCGATACGTCGTGTCCAGCAGCCGGATGCCATGCGCGGCCAGCCAGGCGACGAAGCCATCCTCCAGCACCTGCGTGCAGCCCACGGCGAGTCCGTCCTCGACCATGCAGAACACCACGTCGAGGTGCAGGAAATGCTCGTCGAGCGGCACCAACCGCACCTCCCACCCCTCGGCCTCGAACCAGGCCTTCAACTGCGTCGCGCCATCGAGGTCGGTGCGCGTGCCGGTGTAGCCGATGGCGAGCAGGCCCGGGCGGATCACGGCGATGTCGCCACCCTCGATCGTGCCATGGTTCGCATGGCGCCAGACCGGGCAGCCAAGGCGCGCATAGAAATCGAGGACGGGGGCGTATTCGCCGCGGCGCATCGGCTTGAACATCTGCGTCAGCAGCATGCCCCAGGGCGTCATCTGGCTGCTGTCGCGCGCATAGACCTGGTAGCCGAGATGGGGCTCCGGCGTCAGGTAGTGGCGGCGCACGCCGGCCTGCTCCAGCGCGTCCTCGAATTCGCGATACTCCCGCATCACCGCCTGCGGGTCCGGCCTGGCGCCGGAGGCGAGCGAGGCGCGCGCCACCGCGTTCAGCGGGAACCAGTCGTAGTGGTCGGGCCGGCAGAGCAGCACGTCGCGCAGCCGGCCATGTTCGGAATCGATTCCCCAGCCGCCGGTCATCGCCGCCCTCCCGCTCACGCGCCCGAACGCGGCGCCGGGGTGGCGGCATAGGCCCGCCCCATCCGCCGCTCAACCACCGCCTGCACCGCCATCACCACCGAGACCAGCGCCAGATACCAGACCAGCGCCGCCCCGTACCATTCGAGGAAGCGGAAGCTCGAGGAGATGGCGAAGGTGGTGATGGTCATCATCTCCCTCAGCGAGATGGTCATCGCCAGCGACGTGGTCTTGAGGGTCGAGATGAACTCGTTGATCAGCGGCGGCGTCGCGATGCGGATCGCCTGCGGCAGTTCAACCAGCAGCAGAATCTGCGGCCGCCGCAGGCCGAGCGCCGCCGCTGCCTGCCGCTGCCCGTCGGGCACCGCCATGTAGGCGCCGCGCAATATCTCCGTCAGATAAGCGATGCCGATCAGCGACAGCGCGAGGAAGGCCGCCAGGAAGGGCGTGAACCAGTCGCCGCGGAAGGCTTGCGAGATCTGCGGCAACCCGTTCCAGACGAACAACAGCACCAGCAGCGCCGGCGTGCCGCGGAACAGCCAGACATAGGCCGTGATCGCCAGCCGCACCGCTCGCCCGCCTGACAGTGCAAGTGCCGCGAGCGGAATCGCCACCACCAGCGCCGCCGCCATGGCGGCGATGGCAAGCGCCACCGAGATGGCGGCGCCGCGCGCCAGCGCCGGGCTGGTCAGCGCCTCGAGAAAGACCGCGGGCTCGAAGCCCATCGCCCGGGCTTACTGCGCGTAGTCCACCTCGACCATCGTCGCGGGCATGCGCTGGCGCTCCGCGATGGCGGCCATGGTGCCGGCGGCGCGCAGGGCCGCGAGCGCCTCGCGCACCGTCGCCAGGTCCTCGGCATTGCGGCGGAGGTAGATGCCGAAGCGGTTCGGCTGCGGGTATTCGAATGCAACGCGGAAGCGGCCGGGCAGCACGCTTTCCTGGAAGGCGGCCTGGGTGTCCTGCGTCAGGGTGGCCACGGCGCGGCCGATCATCACCTGCTGCATGATCTCCTCGAAGCGGCTGTAGGTCTGGATCGTCATCGGCCGCCGGCCGCTGCGCTGGAATTCCTCGTTCAGGCTGTTCGCCATGCGCTCGTAGACGGTGCCGGCCTCGATGGCGACGGTCTGGCCCGCCAGGTCGTCGGGGCCGCGGATCGTGGTGTTGGCGCGGGCGGTCAGCAGCACCGTCGTGGTCTGCACATAGGGCACGCCGTCGAAGCTCTGGCGGCGCTGGTCGGTGATGAAGATGCCGCTGATGACGAGGTCGCAGCGCTGCGCCGCCAGGCCCGGCAGCAGCCCCGGGAATTCGGCGATCATGAAGCGCACCGGCACGCCCCAGCGTGCGCCGAGCGCATCGGCCAGTTCCACGTCGAAGCCGACAGGCCGCTCGTCACCGGGATTGCGCTTGTAGGTCATCGGCGCAAAGCCCGCCGTGGTGCAGATGTCCAGCCGCCCATCGGCGACGAAGGAGGGGCGCGTCTGCGCCTGCGCCGCGGAGGTTCCGAATGCGAGGGCGGCAGCGAAGGCAAGCATGGTCCGGCGGATCATGGTGTGCTCCTGTCGGTGGCGGTGGCGGTGGCGGTGGCGGTGGCGGGCTCGGGGGCGGCGGCGCCGGCGATGATCGCCGCGTACTCCGCATCGTCGAAGGCGCGCATGACCAACGGCTCGACGAAGCCGTCGGCGCGGGCGCGCAGCAGGTACTGCATCATCGCCCCATCATCCGGCATCTCGAACAGCTGCACGCAGTCATACGGCCCCATGGTGAGCCAGAAGCCCAGGCTGCGGCCCGACAGCGCCTCCACCCGCCGGCGCGACGTCGCGACGCGGTCCGGGCTGTCGGCCAGGCTCGCCAGTCCCTTCTGGGTGAAACGCATGAGGCTGAGATAGCAGGGCATCAGCGCCGATCCGCCGCGGGCAGCGCATCCAGCGCCGCCAGCGCCTGCGCCGCGGTGGCCACGGTGCCGAAGACGCCGTCCTCCACCAGGGTCATGTGGACCGCCGCGCGATGCGCGAAGGCATCGCCGCTGGCGCAGGCATCCTCCAGCAGGCAGCACTGGAAGTTGCGGTCCGCCGCCTCGCGCTGGGTGGAGTGCACGCACACATCGGTGGTGCATCCGCTGAACAGCAGGTGCGTGATGCCGCGCGCGCGCAGCACGTGGTCGAGGTCGGTGTGCTGGAAGGCGGAGTTCGCCGTCTTGTCCACCACGATGTCGGAGGCGTCGCGCAGTTCGGGCACGATCTCGTAGCCGGGCGTGCCGCGCATCAGCGGGCAGTCGGGGCCTGGCGGATGCGGGAAGCCGGCGCGGCGGCGGCGGAACACCTCATAGGGCGTCATGTCGGCCAGGTCGGCGCGGTAGCCCTGCCGCGTCTGCACCACGAGCAGCCCCGCGCGGCGCGCCGCCGCGGCGAGACGCGCGACGGTGGGGATGATGGCGCGCAGCGGCGACGGGTCGTAGCCCTTGCGCGCGAAGTAGCCGTCATCGGCGAGGAAATCGACCTGCATGTCGATGACCAGCAGCGCCGTCCGCGCCGGGTCCAGCGGGCCTTCGAAGGGGAAGGGAAACGGGCGGGCGTCGATCTGCATTGCCATCGCGTCATCCAAGCCGGCGTGAAGGCGCAGCACAAACGATTTGTTCTGGCCTTCATCGTTTACGCTGGCTAAAGTGATAGCCATGATATTGGCCGCGTTGCACCATTTTCGGGCATTCGAGGCCGTCGGCCGGCTGGGCAGCCTCCGGCAGGCCGCCGATGAACTCCATGTCACTCCCGGCGCCGTCAGCCAGCAGCTCCGCAAGCTGCAGGCGGAGCTCGGTGTGGCCCTGCTCGAGAAGGACGGGCGGCGGCTGCGCCTGACCGAGGCGGGGCGGCAGCTCATGGCCGCGTCCGCCGTCGCGCTCGGCGAGCTGACAGGCTGCATCAACGGCCTCGCCACCCGCGCGGCGGGGCGCGACAAGCGGCGGCTGGTGGTCTCAGTACCGCTGTCGCTCGGCGTCTCCTGGCTGCTGCCGCGGGTGTTCGGCTTCCTCGATCTGGCCGGCATCGCGGAGCTCGACCTGCGGCACGCCACCGGTGCGGCGGATGTGGATTGGCGCGGCGCCGACGCGGCGCTGGTGTACGACAACCCGCCCTTCCCCGGCTTCTGGTGGGAGAAGCTGTCGGAGGTGCAGCTTCGCCCGGTGATGAGCCCGCGGCTGTGGCAGGCCGGCGGCTTCGAGAGTGCCGAGGCCTTCACCCGCGAGCGCCTGCTGCACGAGGATGACGGCAGCGAATGGCGGCGCTGGCTGCAGGCCGCGCGTGTCGCGCGCAGCGCCGATCGCCACGCGCATTTCGACAGCCTGGTGATGGTGCTCGCCGCCGCCGAAGCCGGCGACGGCGTGGCGCTGGTCAGCGACTTCGTGACGCATGAGGCGGTGCGCGCGGGGCGGCTTGTGGCGCCGCAGATCCTCTCGATCCCTGCCTCGCGCGGCTACTACGTGCTGGCGCCGCAGGCGCGCGCGCACGACCCGCTGTTGCGCCGCTTCGCCGCCTGGCTGATGGACCAGGGACCCGTGCGATGACCCATCCCGGCTGGTTCGTCGCGGAGGATGTCGGCCCGGGCATCACGCGGCTGCACGAGCCGCTGGTGCATCGCTGGTTCCGCGGCAATGTCTTCGTCGTGCGCGGCCGCGACCGCCACCTCGTGGTCGATGGCGGGACCGGCGTCGTGCCGCTGCGGCCGGCGCTGGGGCCTCTGCTCGACCGCCCGGCGATCTTCGTCGCCACCCATGGCCATGTGGATCACATCGGCGCCGCCGGCGAATTCGCGCAGCGGCTTATCCACGCCGCCGAGGCCGGCGCGCTGCTGGGCGACGAGGCGATGTCGCTGCGCGATGCCTTCCGCGCCCACCCCGAGGCCCTGGCCGCATCGCCGGGGCCCGGTTTCGACCTCGCGCGCTTCGCACCGCCGCCATGCCCGGCCACCGGCTTCCTGGAGGAGGGCGATGTGCTGGACCTCGGCGACCGGCGCTTCACGGTGCTGCACCTGCCGGGCCACTCGCCCGGCTGCATCGGCCTGCTGGATGAGGCGGGCGTGTTGCTGGCGGGGGACGCGGTCTACGAGGGCGTGCTGGTGGACGACCTCCCGCACAGCGACCGCGCGGCCTATCGCACCACGATGCGCCGGCTCGCGGCGCTGCCGGTCTCGCGCGTGCATGGCGGCCACAACGCCGCCTTCGGGCCCGAGCGGCTGCGGGATATCGCGCTGGCCTATCTCGGCGCAGCTCCGTGAAGTCCTGGTCGCGGCGGGCGGCGTTGAACCGCCGACCCCGGCATCATGATTGCCGTGCCACACCCTCCGCTTGCCTCCACGTCGAAGGTCCGGTCACGCGGCGCAATCGGCACGTGGGGTCACGCCTGGGTCCCAGGCGGTGTCCGGTCAATGTCCGGTCAGGAACGCAATGGAGGGGCCAAGTCATTGCCGGGTGAGGGGATCGAACCCCCGACCTTCGGTTTACAAAACCGCTGCACTACCGCTGTGCTAACCCGGCCCGCCCCATCCCTAGCGCGCCCCGGGCCGGCGCTCAACGCCTCAAGCGTGGCCAACCGGGCCGAAGGCGTCGTCATTCGTGGCGCGCACCACGCTCGCGAACAGGCGCAGCGCGTCGGGGCCGCCGCGGTCGGCCAGCGTGCCGCGCTCCATTTCCTCGGCCAGCATCTCGGCGTGGTCGGCCAGCGTCTCCGCCGCCCGTCGCAGTGCCTCGCGCGACAGGACGAGCTGAAGCTCCTCCGGCATGGTGTTCCAGGTGGCAATGCGCATGGCGGTCCCGTATCAGGCCGCCGTCCTGGCGAGGCGCCGCGCGATGTTACGCGGCCCGCGCATCCTGCACGCCAGGTCTTGCCGAACCATGAACGCCGAGCGTGAACGCCGCGTCAGGTGAATCGCAGCTCCACCCGGCCGAGCGTGTCGAACTCCACCACCACCGCCGTCGGCCCCTCGATCCAGATCGGCGGCGTGACCGAGCCCAGGAACACCACCTGCCCGGCCCGCAGCCCGCCGAACACCCGCGCCGCTGGCGAGGCGGCCAGCCAGGCCAGCGCCGCCAACGGGTGGCCCAGCAGGTCGGCGCCCACGCCTTCGCCCCGCACCGCGCCGCCCACCATGATGCGCCCGCGCGTCGCGCCGAGGTCGAGCTTGCGCCATCCGGCCACCGGCGCGCCCAGCACGCCCCCGGCGTGGAACACCTGGTCGGCGATCAGCGTCGGCGTGCCGAGCACCGCGAGGTCGTGGTAGCGCTTGTCCACCACCTCGATCGCCGCGAACACCTCGGCCACCGCCGCCGCCGCCTGCTCGCGCGTGCAAGGCCCGGGCGGCAGGTCGGCGCCGAGACGCAGCCCCACCTCGCATTCCACGCCGGGTGCGACGAAATCGGCGAAGCGCAGCGTGGCCGGCGTGGCGTGCAGCCCGGCTGCCGCCACGAAGCCGGCGGCTGGCCCACCAAGGCCCAGATAGGCCTGCATCTGCTTCGTCGTCGCGCCGATCTTGAAGCCCGCCGGTGGCACCGCGCCCAGCGCCGCCGCCACCTCGTATTGCAGCGCGTAGCCGGCCTCGGCATCGGCCGGCGCCAGCGTGCCGAGCGGGGCCAGCATGCGCCGCTCGCGGCGCGCGGAGATCAACGCGGTGGCGGCGGCGCTCGTCATGCCTCATCCTCCGATGGCAGGGTGTCCGGGGCCGTAGCTTCGCGCGCTATCTCGTACAGCGCCACCGCCGCCGCCGCCGCAACGTTCAGGCTCTCTACGCCGCGCGCCATCGGCAGGCGCACCAGCTCGTCGCAGGTCTCGCGCTGCAGGCGGCGGATGCCGCTATCCTCGGCGCCCAGCACCAGCGCGGTGCGCCGATCGCGCGGCACGGCCTCCGCCAGCGTGCGCTTTCCCTCGCCGGCCAGGCCCAGCACCCAGAAGCCGGCCTTCTGCAGGGCCACGATGGCGCGGGAGAGGTTCACCTCGCGCGCGATCGGCACCAGCTCCAGCGCGCCGGAGGCAGCGCGGGCCAGCGCCCCGGTCTCGGGGGCCGCGTTGCGGTCCTGCATCACCACGCAGGCGGCGCCGAAGGCCGCGGCCGAGCGCAGGATGGCGCCGACATTGCGCGGGTCGGTCACCTGGTCCAGCAGCAGCACCGGGCCCGGCGAGGCCGCCAGCGCCTCCTCCAGCGGCACGGGCTGCAAGGGCTCGGTCAGCAGCGCGGCGCCCTGGTGCACCGCATCCTCGGCCAGGAAGGTCTGGAAGCGGTTGCGCTCCACCCGCTCGGCCGGGATGCGCCAGGGCTTGGGCAGCTGCGCCTCCAGCGCCGCCTCGGCATCCTGCGTCAGGAACAGCCGGCGTGGGCGGCGGCGCGGGTTGGCGAGCGCCGCGGCCACCGCGTGCAGGCCATGCAGCCAGATGGTGCCGCCCGGCGGTGCATCCCGCGCCACCGCGGCCTGGCTGGGGCGCGGCGCGCGCGGCGGGGGCGGGGCCTCCACCTGGCGCGGCGGGCGGGAATCGCCCATCCCGCGGCGGTCGCGGCCGGCGCCGGGGCGCGGCGCCTCGGCATCCGCATGAGGCGCGCGCTCATGAGGCGTGCGCTCCGGGGCGCGGCCGCGCGGCGCGGCGGGCGCGGGCTTGGCGCCGCGTGGCGCCTGGAACCGCGCGCCGCGCTCCGGCAGGGCGTCCGCGGCGCGATCGGGCGGCGCCTCCCGCCCGCGCTGGGGCGGCGGTTTCGCGCCGCGATGCGGGGGCGCGCCCGGCTTTCCGCCGCTCCGGGGCGGGCGGGAAGGGGGGCCGGGTCGGCGGGGTGGGGGGCGCTGCATGCGCGCAACATGCGCCCGCACCGCCGCGTCTCCAACCTCCCGCCGCAATCGCCACGCGCAGCGGCGTTGACAGGGGCCCTGCGAAGGGGCAAGTCCCGCGCGCTCACGGCGGCGGGTTCAGGGCCGACTGCGGAGGGGTGCCCGAGTGGCTAAAGGGGGCGGACTGTAAATCCGCTGGCTCAGCCTACGTTGGTTCGAATCCAACCCCCTCCATTTCGCCCTGTCCCGCCTCGCCGGAGGTGCGGCTCCGCGCTGCCCGATACGCGGCGCGGGTGTAGCTCAATGGTAGAGCACCAGCCTTCCAAGCTGGCTACGGGGGTTCGATTCCCCTCACCCGCTCCACCCTGGCCGTAGCGCCGGGCGGAACGGGAGAGCAGGGCCAGGCAGGAAAGCAGGGCTTGGGCCGTCGCACGGCACGCAACACACACGGACCAACGGTCGGGACAGCGGGAACAGGGCAATGGCCAAGGCGAAATTCGAGCGTAACAAGCCGCACTGCAACATCGGCACGATTGGTCACGTGGACCACGGCAAGACGTCGCTGACGGCGGCGATCACGAAGGTGCTTGCGAAGACGGGTGGTGCGACGTTCACGGCGTATGACCAGATTGACAAGGCGCCGGAGGAGAAGGCGCGCGGGATCACGATCTCGACGGCGCATGTGGAGTATGAGACGGCGAACCGTCACTACGCGCATGTCGATTGTCCGGGCCACGCGGACTACGTGAAGAACATGATCACGGGCGCGGCGCAGATGGACGGCGCGATCCTGGTGGTGTCGGCGGCGGACGGCCCGATGCCGCAGACGCGCGAGCACATCCTGCTGGCGCGTCAGGTCGGTGTGCCGGCGCTGGTGGTGTTCCTGAACAAGATGGACCTGGCGGATCCGGACCTGGTGGAGCTTGTGGAGATGGAGGTGCGCGAGCTGCTGTCCTCCTACAAGTTCCCGGGCGACGACATTCCGATCATCAAGGGCTCGGCGGTTGCGGCGCTGGAGGACAAGACGCCCGAGATCGGCGAGAAGGCGATCCTGGAGCTGATGGCGGCGGTGGACAGCTACATCCCGCAGCCGGACCGCCCGGTGGACCTGCCGTTCCTGATGCCGATCGAGGACGTGTTCAGCATCTCGGGCCGCGGCACGGTGGTGACGGGTCGTGTTGAGCGCGGCATCGTGAAGGTGGGCGAGGAAGTCGAGATCATCGGGCTGAAGGCCACGGTGAAGACGGTGGTGACGGGCGTGGAGATGTTCCGCAAGCTGCTGGACAGCGGGCAGGCGGGCGACAACATCGGCGCGCTGCTGCGCGGCACGAAGCGCGAGGATGTGGAGCGCGGCCAGGTGCTGGCGAAGCCCGGCTCGATCACGCCGCACACCGGCTTCAAGGCGGAGGCGTATATCCTGACGAAGGAGGAGGGCGGCCGGCACACGCCGTTCTTCACGAACTACCGTCCGCAGTTCTACTTCCGCACGACGGACGTGACGGGCATCGTGAAGCTGCCCGAGGGTGTTGAGATGGTGATGCCGGGCGACAACGTGACGATGGACGTTGAGCTGATCGCGCCGATCGCGATGGACCAGGGCCTGCGCTTCGCGATCCGCGAGGGCGGCCGCACCGTCGGCGCCGGCGTCGTCGCGCAGATCGTCAAGTAACCACATCACGCAGGCCGGGCGGCCACATAGCTCCGCCATCCCGGCTTCGGACCACGCATCAAGGGGCGGGGCGCGCAGGCGCTCCGCCCTTCGCCGTTCGGGCGCCATGCTGTAAAGCAAAGCTACAGCACTATCCGATGACGCTGGCACCAGCGTCATCGGATTTCGTGCTGTAGACTCAATAGCTTCCAGAGCACGAGATCCGTCCGTCAGGACGGATCGTGCTCCGGGCCTTGCATGAGGGGTGGATGACAGTGTCGGCACAGCGCGCGGAGCTCGCCTCCTTCGGCCGCCGACTCGGCGCGCATCTGATCGACCTGCTGTGGATGCTGCCGCTCTCCCTCATCCTCGGCCTCATCGGCGATACGGTGCAGGGCGGCAGCATGAGCCTGGGCGGCGAGGTGATGGCCAGCGTCGTCGTCGGCCTGATCGTCATCCTGTTCTGGGTCGAGCGGCAGGCCACGCCGGGCAAGCTGGTGCTGGGCCTGCGCATCGTCGATGCGGAGACGGGCGGGCTGCCGCCGCTCGGCAAGCTGGTGCTGCGCTACATCGGCTACTTGGTCTCGGCCATCCCGCTCGGGCTCGGCTATCTGTGGATGCTGTGGGACCGCCGGCGGCAGACCTGGCACGACAAGATGGGCGCCACCCTGGTGTTGCGCCTGCCCGCGGCGGGCTGAGGCACCGGCCCGGCGCGTCGGCCGCTTGTCACCCGCCGATCGCTTGCGTATAGGACGCGGCTCGCGCGGCCGGTGGACGCCGCCCGGGGTCGCATGACCCTGGGCTGACCGCTAGGGGCGTAGCTCAATTGGCTAGAGCGCCGGTCTCCAAAACCGGAGGTTGGGGGTTCGAGACCCTCCGCCCCTGCCATGCGGCCGCGCGGGCGTCGCGGCCGTACTCGCCCCGGATGGGCCGAGGCCGGCGCGCCGCTGCGGAGATATGTCGTTCTGTTGACCATGAAGGGGCCCGTCTTGGCCAAGCTCGATCCCGCGCAGTTCGTCCGCGAGGTGCGGCAGGAGGTGGCGCGAGTCACCTGGCCCACCCGCAAGGAAACGCTGATCACCACCGGCCTCGTGCTGGCGCTGTCGGCGCTGGCGGCGGTGTTCTTCCTGTTGGTGGACCAGATCATCTCCTTCACGATGCGCTGGCTGTTCGGGGTGGGTGCGTGATGGCCGACAAGAAGTGGTACGTGGTCCACGTCTATTCGGGCTTCGAGAAGAAGATCTCGCAGCAGCTCCGCGAGCAGGCGGCGCAGAAGGGCCTCGCCGACGCCTTCGAGGAAATCCTGGTGCCGGCCGAGGAGGTGGTTGAAGTCCGCCGCGGCCAGAAGACCAACCAGGAGCGCAAATTCTTCCCCGGCTACGTGCTGGTGAAGATGGAAATGACCGACGACGCCTGGCACCTGGTGAAGAACACGCCCAAGGTCACCGGCTTCCTCGGCGAGAAGAACCGCCCGACGCCGATCCGCGAATCCGAGGCGCAGCGCATGCTCAAGCAGGTGCAGGACGGCGCCGACAAGCCCAAGCGCCCCGCCATCATCTTCGAGGTGGGCGAACAGGTCCGCGTGGCCGACGGCCCCTTCACCAGCTTCAACGGCGTTGTCGAGGAAGTGGACGAGGAACGCGGCCGCGTGAAGGTCTCCGTGAGCATCTTCGGCCGCTCCACCCCGGTCGAGCTGGAATACGGGCAGGTCGAGAAGCTTTAGGCCGCCCTGCGCGCCGCGGGGGCTGGACAGCCCGCCCCCGCATCGCTATACGCCCGCCTCCGCCGCGCGGCCCGGGCCACCCCCGGGCCGTTCGACGTTGCAGGAACGCGGGAGACGCCTTCGCGGGCGTCGCAGGCACCGCGGGCCTCTGAACAACGCAGAGGATGGGTAGAGTGGCAAAGAAGATCGTCGGCTACATCAAGCTGCAGATTCCGGCCGGTAAGGCGAACCCCTCGCCGCCGGTGGGCCCCGCGCTCGGTCAGCGCGGCCTGAACATCATGCAGTTCGTCAAGGAATTCAACGCGGCGACGCAGGGCATGGAGCCGGGCACGCCGACGCCGGTGGTCATCACCGCCTATTCCGACCGCACCTTCAACTTCATCACCAAGACCCCGCCCAACACCTACTTCCTGCTCAAGGCGGCGAAGATCGAGAAGGGCAGCCTGACGCCGGGCAAGGGCCCGAATGTCGGCCGCGTCACCAAGACGCAGCTGCGCGAGATCGCGGCGGTGAAGATGAAGGACATGAACTGCACCGACGTGGAAAGCGCGGTGCGCATGCTCGCGGGCTCGGCCCGTTCGATGGGCATGACCGTGGTGGAGGGCTGAGCCATGGCCAAGCAGGGCAAGCGCCTCCGGGCGATCAACGCGACCCTTGATGCCGAGAAGGCCTACGCGCTGGATGAGGCCGTGCGCCTCGTCAAGGCGAACGCCAAGGCGAAGTTCGACGAGACGGTCGAGATCGCCATGAACCTTGGCATCGATCCCCGCCACGCCGACCAGATGGTCCGCGGCGTGGTCGGCCTGCCGAACGGCACCGGCAAGACGGTGCGCGTGGGCGTCTTCGCCCGCGGCCCGAAGGCCGAGGAAGCCAAGGCCGCCGGCGCCGACGTGGTGGGCGCCGATGACCTCGCCGCGCTGGTGCAGGAAGGCAAGATCGAGTTCGACCGCTGCATCGCCACGCCGGACATGATGGCCCTCGTCGGCCGCCTGGGTAAGGTGCTGGGCCCGCGCGGCCTGATGCCGAACCCCAAGCTCGGCACCGTGACGATGGACGTGAAGGGCGCGGTCACCGCCGCCAAGGCCGGCCAGGTGGAATTCCGCGCCGAGAAGGCGGGCATCGTGCATGCCGGCATCGGCAAGGCCAGCTTCGAGAGCGACAGCCTCGCCGCCAATGCCCGCGCCTTCATCGACGCCATCCAGAAGGCCCGGCCCGCCGGCGCCAAGGGCACCTATGTGAAGAAGGTCTCGCTCAGCTCCTCCATGGGACCGGGCGTCAAGGTGGACCTCGCGACGCTGGCGGCCAACGCCGGCTGAACTGACGAAATTCGGCATCCTCGGATGCCGGGCAGGGCAGGGGCCGCGGCCCCTGCCCGAACCTGTCGGAGACCTCCTGTGGCCGCGCCGATTTCGATCGGCCGGCCTTGAAGCGGCAAGCCGCCGCGCAGGGATAGACGGGGTGCCAAGAAGCTTCCGGCCAGGTGGGGTGCGCCCCTCCGGCTTGGCTTTGCAGGTCCCGTTCCAGCAGGCCGATGGGGTCGGTGCCACGCGGCAACCGGCCCTTGCGTGAACCGGCCGTGGCCCTTCCAAAAGGCCCGGCCAACATGGAGACGGACGTGGACCGTACGGAAAAAGCCGCCTTCGTGAAGGCGCTGCAGGCGGTGTTCGCGGATACGTCCTTCGTCCTCGTCAGCCAGAACAAGGGCCTGACGGTGGCGGATGCGACCACTCTGCGACGCCGCATGCGCGACGCCGGCGCGACCTACAAGGTGGCGAAGAACCGGCTGACGGCCATCGCCCTCGATGGCACGAGCTTCCAGGGCATCACGCCGCTGCTGAAGGGGCCGACCGCGCTCGCGTGGTCGCGCGATCCCGTGGCGGTGGCGAAGACCGCCGTGGAATTCGCCAAGGTGAACGACAGGTTCGTGATCCTTGGCGGGGCGCTCGGCAAGCAGACGCTCAACGCCGATGGCGTGAAGGCGCTGGCCGAACTGCCCTCGCTGGAGACGCTGCGCGCGCAGCTGCTCGGGCTGCTGCAAACCCCGGCGACGCGGATCGCCGGCGTGCTGCAGGCCCCGGGTTCGCAGCTCGCGCGGGTGTTCTCCGCCTACGCCAAGAGGGACGAGGACCAGGAGGCGGCCTGAAGGCCCTCTCCGCAGCCTGAAACCGGACAACCCGGGGGGCGGTTCCCCCGGGTGTTGCAAACATCAAGCCAAGCCATTAGATCGAAGGACACATACACATGGCCGATCTCGCAAAGCTCGTTGACGAGCTCTCCAGCCTGACCGTTCTCGAAGCGGCGGAGCTGTCGAAGCTGCTGGAAACCAAGTGGGGCGTTTCCGCCGCGGCGCCGGTCGCCGTTGCGGCGGCGGCCCCGGCGGCGGCGGCTGCCGCCCCGGCCGAGGAGCAGACGGAATTCACCGTCACGCTGAAGGCGGCGGGCGACAAGAAGATCAACGTGATCAAGGAGATCCGTACGATCACCGGCCTGGGCCTCAAGGAAGCCAAGGACCTGGTCGAGGGCGCTCCCAAGTTGGTCAAGGAAGGCGTCAGCAAGGACGAGGCCGGGAAGATCAAGAAGGTCCTCGAGGAGAACGGCGCCCAGGTGGACATCACCTGAGCGTGGCAGCGCTTCCGGCCCCGCCGCAAGGCAGGGCCGGCGGCGCGGCAATCCCGGCGGCCGGTGGCCGCAGGGCGACAATTCGGTGGGAACGGGCGGAAATCCGAAGTCGGATTCCCGCCCGCGTCCGCGTTTTTTGTGGTGTGCGTAAGGCTGCCCTGTGCGCCCCTGGCCCTTCGGCCCGGGTCGACGTGCCGGGTGGCGAGGGCTCCCCCGGTCGGGCGGGGGCGCCGCAGCGGGAATGGGAAGCGGGACAGGCATGAACGCTATCACGAAGTCCTTCACGGGTCGCAAGCGGATCCGCCGGTCTTTCGGGCGCCTGCCCGAGGTCCAGCAGATGCCGAACCTCATCGATGTGCAGCGCGCCTCCTACGAGGCGTTCCTGCAGATGGGCGTCGATCCCGATTCGCGGACCCATGCGGGTCTGCAGGAGGTCTTCAAGTCGGTCTTCCCGATCGATGATTTCGGTGGCCGCGGCCGGCTGGAATTCGTCCAGTACGAGCTGGAGGAGCCGAAATATGACGTCGAGGAGTGCATCCAGCGCGGCCTCACCTTCGCCGCGCCGCTGAAGGTGCGCCTGCGCCTTATCGTGTGGGACGTGGACGAGGATACCGGCAGCCGTTCCGTGCGCGATATCAAGGAGCAGGATGTCTACATGGGCGACATGCCGCTCATGACCGACAACGGCACCTTCATCATCAACGGTACCGAGCGCGTCATCGTCAGCCAGATGCACCGCAGCCCGGGCGTGTTCTTCGACCACGACAAGGGCAAGACGCACAGCAGCGGCAAGTATCTGTTTGCCGCGCGCGTCATCCCCTATCGCGGCTCCTGGCTCGATTTCGAGTTCGACGCCAAGGACATCTGCTACGTCCGCATCGACCGCAAGCGCAAGCTGCCGGCGACCACGCTGCTCTACGCGCTCGATTCCGCCTACACCGAGAAGCAGCGCGGCGAGCGCGCCGCCGCCGGCCTGCCGCCGCTCGAGACCAACGAGATCCGCGGCATGGATGGCGAGGAAATCCTCAACGCCTTCTACGGCCAGGTGGTGTTCACCCGCGGCCCGAAGGGCTGGTCGCGCCCGTTCGATCCCGAGGGTTTCCGCGGCGTGAAGCTGGCCGAGCCGCTGGTGGATGCGAAGACCGGCGTGGAAGTGGCGCCCAAGGACGCGAAGCTGACGCCGCGTGCCGCGCGCAAGATCGCCGAGGGCGGCACCACGGAAGTGCTGGTCGGCCGTCTCGACATGCTCGGCCGCTACGTCGCCGAGGACATGGTGAACCTCGAGACCGGCGAGATCTGGGCCGAGGCCGGCGAGGAGCTGACCGAGGTCAAGCTCAACGCCATCGAGGAAGCCGGGCTGGACCGCCTGCCGACGCTGGCTATCGACCAGTCGGCCGGCCCGTGGATGCGCAACACGCTGGCGGTGGACAAGAACTCCAACCGCGACGAAGCGTTGATGGACATCTACCGGGTGATGCGCCCGGGCGAGCCGCCCACCGCCGACACCGCCGAGGCGCTGTTCCGCGGCCTGTTCTTCGACGGCGACCGCTACGACCTCTCGGCCGTCGGCCGCGTGAAGATGAACATGCGCCTCGGCTTCTCGGCCGAGGAAGTGCCCGACACCATCCGCACGCTGCGCAAGCAGGATGTGGTGGAGACGCTGCGCGTTCTGCTGCAGCTGAAGGACGGCAACGGCTCGATCGACGACATCGACAACCTCGGCAACCGCCGCGTGCGTTCGGTGGGCGAGCTGATGGAAAACCAGTACCGCGTCGGCCTGCTGCGCATGGAGCGCGCCATCAAGGAGCGCATGGGCTCGGTCGATATCGACACGGTCATGCCGCATGACCTGATCAACGCGAAGCCGGCCGCGGCCGCGGTGCGGGAGTTCTTCGGCTCCTCGCAGCTGTCGCAGTTCATGGACCAGACCAACCCGCTGTCGGAAGTCACCCACAAGCGCCGCCTCTCGGCCCTTGGCCCGGGCGGTCTGACGCGTGAGCGCGCCGGCTTCGAGGTGCGCGACGTGCACCCGACGCATTACGGCCGCATCTGCCCGATCGAGACGCCGGAAGGCCCGAATATCGGCCTGATCAACAGCCTCGCCACCTTCGCCAAGGTGAACAAATACGGCTTCATCGAGACGCCCTACCGCCTGGTGCGCGGCGGGCAGATCGTCGACGAGAAGCCGCGCTACCTCTCCGCCATGGAGGAGGAGCGCCTGGTGGTGGCGCAGGCCGACGCCTCGGTGGATGGCGAGGGCCGCTTCACCAGCGAACTCGTCAGCGTGCGCGACGGCGGCGATTTCCGCCTCGTGAAGCCCGAGGAAGTGACGGCCATCGACGTCTCGCCGAAGCAGCTCGTCTCGGTCGCCGCGGCGCTGATCCCCTTCCTCGAGAACGATGACGCGAACCGCGCGCTCATGGGCTCGAACATGCAGCGCCAGGCGGTGCCGCTGATCCGCGCCGATGCGCCGCTGGTCGGCACTGGCATGGAAGCCGCCGTGGCGCGCGATTCGGGTGCGACCATCGTGGCGCGCCGCGAAGGCGTGATCGACAGCATCGACGGCGCGCGCATCGTGGTGCGCGCCACCGGCGATGACGGCACGACGCGCGGTGTGGACATCTACCGCCTGCGCAAGTTCCAGCGCAGCAACCAGAGCACCTGCATCAACCAGCGCCCGCTGGTGCGCGTGGGCGATCGCGTCGGCGCCGGCGAGATCATCGCCGACGGCCCGAGCACCGAGCTCGGCGAGCTCGCACTCGGCCGCAACGCGCTCTGCGCTTTCATGCCGTGGAACGGCTACAACTTCGAAGACAGCATCCTGATCAGCGAGCGCATCGCGCGCGATGACGTGTTCACCTCGATCCACATCGAGGAGTTCGAGGTCATGGCCCGCGACACCAAGCTTGGCCAGGAGGAAATCACCCGCGACATCCCCAATGTCGGCGAGGAGGCGCTGCGCAGCCTCGACGAGGCCGGCATCGTCTACATCGGCGCCGAGGTGCAGCCGGGCGACATCCTGGTGGGCAAGGTCACGCCGAAGGGCGAAAGCCCGATGACGCCGGAGGAGAAGCTGCTGCGCGCCATCTTCGGCGAGAAGGCCTCCGACGTGCGCGACACCTCGCTGCGCCTGCCCCCGGGTGTTGCAGGCACCATCGTCGATGTGCGCGTGTTCAGCCGTCGCGGCGTCGACAAGGACGAGCGCGCGATGGCCATCGACCGCGCCGAGATCGAGCGCCTCGCCAAGGACCGCGACGACGAGAAGGCGATCCAGGAGCGTTCCTTCCACTCCCGCCTGCGCGAGAAGCTGCTGGACCGCAAGGCCGGCGGCGGCTTCAAGGGTGTGAAGGCCGGCACCATCATCAATGACGAGGTGCTGGACCAGTTCGCCAAGCAGACCTGGCGCCAGATCGGCGTGCAGGACGACGCGGCGATGGCCGAGATCGAGGCGCTGAAGCGCGAATTCGATGCGGCGGTCGAGCGTCTGCAGAAGCGCTTCGAGAGCAAGGTCGAGAAGCTGCAGCGCGGCGACGAACTGCCGCCCGGCGTGATGAAGATGGTCAAGGTGTTCGTCGCGGTGAAGCGCAAGCTGCAGCCGGGCGACAAGATGGCCGGCCGCCACGGCAACAAGGGCGTGGTCAGCCGCGTCGTGCCGATCGAGGACATGCCCTTCCTCGAGGACGGCACCTCGGTGGACCTCGTGCTGAACCCGCTCGGCGTGCCCAGCCGCATGAATGTCGGCCAGATCCTGGAGACGCATCTGGGCTGGGCCTGCGCCAATCTCGGCCGCCAGATCGGCGAGCTGGTGGAGGAATACCGCCGCGGTGGCGCCATGCGCGAGGAGCTGATGTCGAAGCTCCGCGAGGCCTACCCGGAGGAGACGATGGTCCGCGACATCGAGCCGCTGGACGACGACCAGCTGATCGAGATGTGCGAGAACCTGAAGAAGGGCGTGCCCATCGCAACGCCGGTGTTCGACGGCGCGCGCATGGCCGACATCGAGGGCATGCTCGACAAGGCCGGCCTCGATCGCTCCGGCCAGGTGTGGCTGCATGACGGCCGCTCGGGCGAGCGCTTCGAGCGCAAGGTGACGGTCGGCTACATCTACATGCTGAAGCTGCACCACCTGGTGGACGACAAGATCCACGCGCGCTCGATCGGCCCCTACTCGCTGGTCACGCAGCAGCCGCTGGGCGGCAAGGCGCAGTTCGGCGGCCAGCGCTTCGGCGAGATGGAGGTCTGGGCGCTCGAGGCCTATGGCGCCGCCTACACGCTTCAGGAAATGCTGACGGTGAAGTCGGACGACGTCTCCGGTCGCACCAAGGTGTACGAGGCGATCGTGCGCGACCAGGACAGCTTCGAGGCGGGCGTTCCGGAATCCTTCAACGTGCTGGTGAAGGAATTGAAGTCGCTCGGCCTCAACGTGGACCTCGAGAACCGCCCGAGCTGAACGGACGGTTCGATATTTCGCGCCGCCCGCCGGCGGCGCGTTTCCCCCTTGTCGTCGCCCGCGCGCCTCTCGCGCGGGCACGCCCGACGGAGTGGACGGCATGAACGAACTGATGAAGATCCTGGGCCAGACCGGCCAGGCGATGACCTTCGACCAGATCCGCATCTCGATCGCCTCGCCGGAGCAGATCCGCTCCTGGTCCTATGGCGAGATCAAGAAGCCGGAGACGATCAACTACCGTACCTTCAAGCCGGAGCGCGACGGCCTGTTCTGCGCGCGCATCTTCGGCCCGATCAAGGACTACGAGTGCCTGTGCGGCAAGTACAAGCGCATGAAGTTCCGCGGCATCATCTGCGAGAAGTGCGGCGTCGAGGTCACGCTCGCCAAGGTGCGGCGCGAGCGCATGGGCCATATCGAGCTTGCGTCACCGGTGGCCCACATCTGGTTCATGAAGTCGCTGCCCTCGCGCGTCGGCCTGATGGTCGACATGTCGCTGAAGGAGCTGGAGAAGGTCCTCTACTTCGAGAGCTACGTGGTGCTCGAGCCGGGCCTCACCGACCTCAAGCTGCACCAGCTGCTGACCGAGGACCAGTTCCAGTCGAAGCAGGATGAGTTCGGCGAGGACGCCTTCAGCGTCGGCATCGGCGCCGAGGCGGTGAAGCAGATGCTGGCCGCGATCGATCTCGGCAAGGAAGCCGCGCAGCTGCGCGCCGACCTGAAGGAGACGACCTCCGAGGCCAAGCGCAAGAAGCTGGTGAAGCGCCTCAAGATGCTCGAGAGCTTCGCCGAGGGCGGCGCGCGCCCGGAATGGATGATCCTGGACGTGGTGCCGGTGATCCCGCCCGAGCTGCGTCCGCTGGTGCCGCTCGATGGCGGCCGCTTCGCCACCTCCGACCTGAACGACCTGTATCGCCGCGTCATCAACCGCAACAACCGCCTGAAGCGGCTGATCGAGCTGCGCGCCCCCGACATCATCGTGCGCAACGAGAAGCGCATGCTGCAGGAGGCCGTGGACGCGCTGTTCGACAATGGCCGCCGCGGGCGCGCCATCACGGGTGCGAACAAGCGCCCGCTGAAGTCGCTGTCCGACATGCTGAAGGGCAAGCAGGGCCGCTTCCGCCAGAACCTGCTGGGCAAGCGCGTGGACTATTCCGGCCGCTCGGTGATCGTCGTCGGTCCCGAGATGAAGCTGCACCAGTGCGGCCTGCCGAAGAAGATGGCGCTGGAGCTGTTCAAGCCCTTCATCTACTCGAAGCTCGAGAAGTATGGCCACGCCACCACCATCAAGGCCGCGAAGCGGATGGTGGAGAAGGAACGCCCCGAGGTGTGGGACATCCTCGAGGAGGTGATCCGCGAGCACCCGGTGCTGCTGAACCGCGCCCCGACGCTGCACCGCCTCGGCATCCAGGCCTTCGAGCCGGTGCTGGTGGAGGGCAAGGCCATCCAGCTGCACCCGCTGGTCTGCACCGCCTTCAATGCCGATTTCGACGGCGACCAGATGGCCGTGCACGTGCCGCTCAGCCTCGAAGCACAGCTCGAGGCGCGCGTGCTGATGATGTCCACCAACAACATCCTCAGCCCCGCCAACGGCAAGCCCATCATCGTGCCGAGCCAGGACATCGTGCTCGGCCTCTACTACCTGGCACTCGAGACGCCCGAATTCCGCGTCGCGAAGGAGCGGATCGACCGCGTGAAGGCGCTGGTCGCCACCGCCGCCGGCAAGGATGCCGCGGCGCTGACGCCGGATGAGCGCGAGGCGCTCAACTTCCGCCCGCAGGTCTTCGGCGGCCTCGGCGAGGTGGAGCAGGCGCTGGCGAATGGCGACCTCAAGCTGCACTCGGCGGTGCTGGCGCGCGTGCCCGCGCCCACCGAGAAGGACCGCAAGCGGCTGGAAACCATCCTGACCACGCCGGGCCGGATGATGATGGGCGCGCTGCTGCCCAAGGATCCGCGCGTGCCGTTCAGCCTGGTCAACCGCATGCTGACCAAGAAGAACATCTCCGACGTGATCGACGCTGTGTACCGCCACTGCGGCCAGAAGGAGAGCGTGATCTTCGCCGACCGCCTGATGGGCCTCGGCTTCCGCCACGCGGCCAAGGCCGGCATCTCGTTCGGCAAGGACGACATGGTCATGCCGGACACGAAGTATGCGCTGATCGGCAACACCAAGGACCAGGTGAAGGAGTTCGAGCAGCAGTATCTCGACGGCCTCATCACGGCCGGCGAGCGCTACAACAAGGTGGTCGATGCGTGGTCGCGCTGCACCGAGGAAGTGGCGCAGGCGATGATGAAGGAGATCAGCCGCAGCGAGCTCGGCAAGCCGATCAACAGCGTGTGGATGATGTCGCATTCCGGCGCCCGCGGTTCGCCGGCGCAGATGCGCCAGCTGGCCGGCATGCGCGGCCTGATGGCCAAGCCCTCGGGCGAGATCATCGAGCAGCCGATCATCAACTGCTTCAAGGAGGGCCTGACGGTCCTCGAATACTTCAACTCGACGCATGGCGCGCGTAAGGGCCTGGCGGACACGGCGCTCAAGACCGCCAACTCCGGCTACCTCACCCGCCGCCTGGTGGACGTGGCGCAGGATTGCATCATCGTCGAGGATGATTGCGGCACCGAGCGCGGCATCACCGTGCGCGCCGTGATGGATGGCGGCGAGGTGGTGTCCTCGCTGTCCGAGCGCATCCTCGGCCGCACCACGCAGGAAGACGTGCTGGACCCCGCCGATGGCCGCGTGCTGGTGAAGCGCAACGTGCTGATCGAGGAGCCCGAGGCCGAGCTGATCGAGAAGGCGGGCGTGGAGGCGGTGAAGATCCGCTCCGTGCTCACCTGCGATGCGCGCGTGGGCGTCTGCGGCCATTGCTACGGGCGCGACCTTGCGCGCGGCACGCCGGTGAATGTCGGCGAGGCCGTGGGCGTGATCGCCGCGCAGTCGATCGGCGAGCCGGGCACCCAGCTCACCATGCGCACCTTCCACATTGGTGGTGCGGCGCAGCGTGGTGCCGAGCAGTCGGCAGTGGAGGCCATCGCCGACGGCACGGTCAAGTTCCTCAACCGCGTCGTGGTCACCACCAGCCAGCAGGCCACCATCGTCATGGCCCGCAACTGCGAAGCCGTGCTGTACGACGCGAACGGGCGCGAGCGCGGCCGCAACCGCGTGCCCTACGGCGCCAAGCTGCTGGTCGAGGAAGGCCAGGCGGTGACGCGCGGCCAAAAGCTGGCGGAGTGGGACCCCTTCACCCTGCCGATCATCACCGAGCGCAACGGCCGCGTGGAGTTCTCCGACCTGATCGAGAACGTCACCCTGATGGACCGCATGGATGAGGTGACGGGCCTGACCTTCAAGGAGGTCGTGGAATACAAGCAGGTCGGCCGCGGCGTGGAGCTGCAGCCGCGCCTGATCCTGCGCGACGCCAACGGCAATGTGGTGAAGCGCGAGAACGGCACCGAGTCGATCACGCGCCTGCCGCCCGGCTCGATCCTTTCGGTCGAGAACGGCAAGGAAGTGAGCATCGGCGACGTCATTGCGCGCACGCCGCGCGAATCGTCGAAGACGCGCGACATCACGGGCGGCTTGCCGCGCGTGGCGGAGCTGTTCGAGGCGCGCCGCCCGAAGGACGCGGCGATCATCGCCGATGTCGATGGCCGCGTGGAATTCGGCAAGGACTACAAGGCCAAGCGCCGCATCCTGGTGGTGCCCGAGCAGATCGGGGACGACCCGCCGACGCCGCGCGAATACCTGGTGCCGAAGGGCAAGCACGTCTCGGTGCAGGAAGGCGACTACGTGAAGGCCGGCGACCCGCTGGTGGACGGCCCGCGCGTGCCGCACGACATCCTGCGCGTCCTCGGCGTGGAGGCGCTGGCCAACTACCTGGTGAACGAGATCCAGGACGTGTACCGACTGCAGGGCGTGAAGATCAACGACAAGCACATCGAGGTGATCGTCCGCCAGATGCTGCAGAAGGTGGAGATCCTCGACGCCGGCGACACCACCTACCTGGTGGGCGAGACGGTGGAGCGCATCGAGTTCGAGATCGAGAACGAGAAGCGACTCGCGCTGAAGGAACGCCCTGCGCGCGCCGAGCCGGTGCTGCAGGGCATCACCAAGGCGTCGCTGCAGACCACCTCCTTCATCTCGGCTGCCTCCTTCCAGGAGACCACGCGGGTGCTCACCGAGGCGGCCACGGCCGGCAAGGTGGATAACCTGGCGGGCCTGAAGGAGAACGTGATCGTCGGCCGCCTCATCCCGGCGGGCACGGGCAGCGTCATGAACCGCCTGCGCGCCGTGGCGGCGCAGCGCGACCGTGGCCGCATCCCCGCCAACCCGGCGCCGCTGCCGGGCCCGGCACGCGCCGCCGAGTAACCGCCCGTTGCCTTTTGGCGGGGCTGGACGGGGCCGATTCCCAAGGGATCGGCCCCGTCTTGATGTACGGGGGGTGAATCGGGCGGCGCTTCGCTTGACTCACCCCGGTGGGGCGGATATATCGCCCGCCCTTGGTCAGGGCCGGTGCATCACGCGCCGCCACGGCCAAGCTGGATCTTTGGTCCTACAGCGTTGCGCTGTCGGCGCCGCCGCCCGGGTTCGGGGGGCTGAGGCCGGTGGTCGGACAGGAGCCCGCAGGGGCGCGCTTTGGCGCGTTCCAGGCGGGCGAATGTGCTTGGCAAGGCTCTGGACAGATGGACGGGCACGAAGGGGCGTCATGCCGACGATCAACCAGCTCATCGCCAACGGGCGTGAGCCTCTCGCGAAGCGGAACAAGGTTCCGGCGCTGCAGGGCAGCCCGCAGAAGCGTGGCGTCTGCACGCGCGTCTACACGACGACGCCGAAGAAGCCGAACTCCGCGCTCCGCAAGGTAGCGAAGGTGCGCCTGACCAACGGCTACGAAGTGGTCAGCTACATCCCCGGCGAAGGC
>JAESGA010000025.1_pt1 | contig 287168 bp, 258 predicted proteins | sample 9269521 | NCBI WGS metagenome assembly JAESGA01 (sample SAMN14514842, study PRJNA621658) | algae metagenome | isolation source: Aphanothece saxicola GSE-SYN-MK-01-06B and co-occurring heterotrophs from... | place: USA: Grand Staircase Escalante National Monument, Utah | collected 2006-04-15 | reverse complement strand
TGCGCAGGCCTCGCTTGCTGCCTTCTCGAACTCAGTTTCTTTGTCTTCACCTATCAACTATCAACATGCTTCCCGATTGAGTCCCACCACGGAAGGAGTTCCCCAACTTTCTCGCGAAAGGGATAAGACTTCTTTCCTCTTCCTTCTCCGAACAAAGACCGTGCCACGACGTCAATTCTCCAACCGAAGAAGCTATCTTGTTGCATTTTCTCTATCGTCTCAAAAATAGAGTGCTCATCCAAAACAGTTAGAGCTCTCTCCATTTCTCGCACTGTAACAAATTGAACCTCAATTGCGTCATCTTCAGTTATGTTTCTCTCCTTATTCCTGCGAATTTCGTGAGCGTCTGCAAGAACCTTTCTTTGGAGGGGATCGGACATGACAAGCCAATCGTCGAGTGTTAGAACTAAGCCAACACAACTTGGGCTGACGTTATCACCAGTTATTCCAAGTCTACAGTTCGATCTGTAACGCCAAATTTGCAGAACTGCCTTGGTAAGGTCAGAGTACCCGCGCGCCTTCAACGGGCTGAGGCCAAACTTAGCCTCGTGTGACATTCTCGTCGCTTTGCATTCGATTATCAGCCTTACTACTTCGCGCTCAACGCAGATAATGTCAGGTGAGTGGACTTGCTTTCCCTTGGACTTGTATACTTTCTCTTTTCGCCAGTTGAGGCCTGGCAGCGCAGAGATGAGATACTCGTAACAGTAGCTTTCAAAAGCCCTTCCGTACTCGTCTTTGACGTCTCCTGCTGCGTCAGCTAGGTCATAGAATAGACCAGAAGTGATTCTTTCGATGATCAGTTCGGGAAGTGGGGCGCGAATTCTTTCGTTCTCATCGCCAAAAAGAATACATGGAAACTTCCGTAAGCTGCTTGGCTTGTCGCTTGTGTGAATTACCTTCGCGCGCTCAAACCTTGCTATCTTTCTATGGTTTGCAACTGGTGTTGCAAGTCTGGAAACTGTTCGATTGTAGTCGTCTTTTGAAATTCCAAGGCGGTCCCAACTTGGACCGTAGCTTGCCACAGGTTGTGTCAAAAGCATTGCAAAAATTGCAAATCCAGTTTGGACAAACTTCTCAATACTTATTCCATAGCGTTCAAGAAAGAAATCTGAACTTTTCTGCTGGCTGTAGATATACAGGTTTCGGTAAACCTGTGCGACGTTGGCATAACCGATCTGCCAATTAAATTGACGTGCAGCTATTCGTCCAAGTTCGATGGTAATATCTTCACTTTTCTTTATCTTTCGAAATTCAAAGTTCTCTAACCCCCTCAAGGCTCGTGCGCATTCTAAGGCAGCGGAATAACTGAACCATTTCAAACGCTTCGTCGCGCCATCTTTCAATATTGGCCGATGCGGTACCGTTAGTATTTCGTTGGAAAGCGTTTCTATTTCCCATTCAAAGATCTTGAATGGACTCCCGACTTCGCTTGAAATTGCGCCGCTTGGGAAGTCGTCTGGGTTAAAATAATGAAATGCTGGTTCGGGATGTTTGCTCTGTACAATGCTGACTGTCCACAATAGTTGGTAGAATTCTTCGGTGTTTGCTGAACCCAGTAGCTTTGAGAGTCTGTTTCTGTACCGATGATGTAGCAACTATTTTACTCCATAGTTTCATACAGAGTAGCCCGAATTCTGATGAGCTGATAGCTTAAGATTGGAAAGGGCGGCCCTTTCGGACCGCCCCCTAACTCAACCGTAGCAGAAAAGATCAGTTCCGCGCGCGGTCGACCATCTTGCCCTTGGAGATCCAGGGCATCATGGCGCGGAGTTTCTCGCCCACTTGCTCGATCTGGTGTTCGTCGTTGATGCGGCGGGTGGCCTTGAAGAAGGGTTGGCCGACGGCGTTTTCCTGCATGAAGTCGCGCACGAATTTGCCGGTCTGGATGTCAGTCAGCACGGCTTTCATGCGGGCCTTGGTTTCCTCGTACGGCAGGATGCGCGGGCCAGAGACGTATTCGCCGTATTCGGCGGTGTTCGAGATCGAGTAGTTCATGTTGGCGATGCCGCCTTCGTAGATCAGGTCGACGATCAGCTTCACCTCGTGCAGGCATTCGAAATAGGCCATTTCGGGTTCGTAGCCGGCCTCGACCAGGGTTTCAAAGCCCATGCGGATGAGTTCCACGAGGCCGCCGCAGAGGACCGCCTGTTCGCCGAAAAGATCGGTTTCGCATTCCTGACGGAAGTTGGTCTCGATGATGCCCGAGCGGCCGCCGCCGATGGCGGAGCAGTAGGAGAGGCCGATTTCCATGGCGCGGCCGGTGGCATCCTGATGGACGGCCACGAGGCAGGGGACGCCGCCGCCCTTGACGTATTCGCCGCGGACGGTGTGACCCGGGCCTTTGGGGGCCATCATGATGACGTCGACGCCCTTTTTCGGCTCGATCAGGCCGAAGTGGACGTTCAGGCCGTGGGCGAAGGCGATGGCGGCGCCCTCTTTCAGGTTGTCGTGGACGTATTTGCGGTAGGTTTCGGCCTGAAGCTCATCGGGCATGGTGAACATGATGAGATCGCACCACGCGGCGGCTTCGGCGATGCCCATGACTTTGAGGCCCTCAGCCTCGGCCTTTTTGGCGGAGGGGGAGCCTTCGCGGAGGGCCACGACGAGGTTCTTGGCGCCGGAGTCGCGCAGGTTGAGGGCGTGGGCGTGGCCCTGGGAGCCGTAACCGAGGATGGCGACCTTCTTGTCCTTGATCAGGTTGATGTCGCAGTCACGATCATAATAGACGCGCATTGGGGCGTTCCTTTTGCTGATGATGGCGGCAGGATACGGATTTTCGCGCGGGAGGCCGTGCATTGTTTGACGATTATCGCGGTTTGTGTGAAGGATCATGCGTTGGATAGCGGTTTGATGGATGGATCATGCTGGATGAGACGGATCGGCGCATTCTGCGGTATCATCTGGCCGAGCCTGCTTTGCCGCGCGCAGAGCTGGCGGCGCGGGCGGGGGTGACGGTGGCGACGCTGTGGCGGCGGCTGGAGCGGATGCAAGCCGCTGGGGTCATCCGGGCGGAGCAGGCGGTGATCGACTGGCGGGCGCTGGGGTATGGGGTGGAGGTGTCGCTGCGCTTCACGTTGGACAAGACCGACCCGCGGGCCTTTGACGCCTTTATCGCGGCGGCGCGGGAGGTGCCCGAGGTGGTGGCGATCGAGACGTTTCTGGGCCGGGTGGATGTGCGGCTGAACGTGATCGCGCGGGATATGGGGCATTATCAGGAAGTGTATCGGGCGCGCATCCTGACCCTGCCGCATATCGCGGAGTTGGAGGCGTTGATGCTGATCTCCACCATCAAGGACGGGGAGGCCTTGCCGCTGTGATTGATCTGGATGATCTGGACCGGGCGATCTGCCGGGCGATGGTGGTGGATGGGACGGTATCGGCGGGGGAGTTGGGGCGGCGGCTGGGGTTGAGCCAGCCCGCGGCCTGGCGGCGGGTGCGGCGGCTGGAGGAGGCAGGGGTGATCGCGGGGCGGCGGGTGGATGTGGACCGCGCGGCGCTGGGGTTTGGGGTGACGGTGTTTCTGGGGGTGAAGCTGGCCGCGCGGGGGCGGGTGTCGCTGGAGGATTTCGAGCGGGCGGTGACGGCCATCCCCGAGGTGCAGGTGGTGCAGCATGTGCTGGGGCTGTTCGATTACCGCCTGCGGGTGGTGGCACGGGATATCTCGGACTTTGAGCGGGTGCTGCGGCGGCGGATCATGACGCTGCCGGGGGTGGGGAATGTGGAGGCCAATGTGCTTTTGACCGAGGAGCGGCGGCCGGGGCCTTTGGGGTAGGGAAAGTTGCGCCCGAAGGTCGGAAACAGGCTGGCGCGGGCGCGGGTTTGGCCTAACTTGCATCGCAACAGATGGACCGAGGAGAGCGCGATGACACAGCTGCCGCATGACCACATTGACCCGGACGGGTTGCAGGAGTTTTCCGTGGTCTTCACCGACCGCAGCCTGAACCATATGTCGGGCCGGTTTCAGGGCGTGATGCGGGATGTGTCGGGGTTGCTGAAAGAGGTCTATCACGGGTCGGCTGTGGCACTGGTGCCCGGTGGCGGGACCTTTGCGATGGAAGCCGTGGCGCGGCAGTTCGGCAAGGGTTCGGTTCTGGTGGTGCGCAACGGGTGGTTTTCCTTCCGCTGGTCGCAGATTTTTGACGCAGGTGCCTTTGCGGGCGAGACGACGGTGGTAATGGCACGCCAGACCGGGAATGATCCGCGCGCGCCCTACGCGCCGCCGCCCATTGACGAGGCGGTGGCCAAGATCCGCGAGATGAAGCCCGAGGCCGTGTTCGCCCCGCATGTGGAGACGAGCGCGGGGATCATCCTGCCCGATGATTACATCACCCAAATGGCCGCTGCCGCACATGAGGTGGGCGCGATCATGGTGCTGGATTGCATCGCGTCGGGCTGCATCTGGGTGGATATGGAGGCGACCGGCGTGGATGTGCTGATCAGTGCGCCGCAAAAGGGCTGGTCCGCTGCGCCATCCGCTGGCGTCGTAGTGATGAGCCCGCGTGCCGAGGCGCGGTTGGCCGAGACGGACAGCAATTCCTTTGCTATGGACCTGAAGAAATGGCGGGCCATCATGGCCGCCTATGAGGGCGGTGGGCATGCCTATCATGCCACCATGCCGACCGATGCCATTGTCGCGTTCCGCGATGCCATGCTGGAGACCAAGGCGATGGGCTTTGCCGAGGCCAAGGCTGCGCAGTGGGACCTGGGCCGCGCGGTGCGTGGGCTGCTGGCCGGGAAGGGCGTGCCCTCCGTTGCGGCAGAGGGTTATCAGGCCCCCGGTGTGGTGGTCAGCTATACCGACCAACCCGATGTGCAGAACGGCGCGAAGTTCCGCGCGCAGGGGTTGCAGATCGCGGCGGGTGTGCCGTTGCAGGTGGGAGAGGGGCCGGAGTTCAAGACATTCCGCCTTGGCCTGTTCGGGTTGGACAAGCTGAAGGACGTGCCGGCCACCGTGGCGCGGTTGGAGCGGGCGGTGGAGGCGGTGCTGTAAGCCCGGAAAATCTTTGTAAAGATTTTCCGGGCCGTGACCCCAAAACTTTCCAGTGGAAAGTTTTGGGGTGGGGATGCCCAAGAATTTTCGGGAAAATTCTTGGGCCTTAGCGCAGGCCGAGGCCTGCGCGCATGAGGGTTTTGCGAACCGGGGCCACGGAGTAAAGCGCGTTCAGCGCGGTGGCGCGCAGATCGCGCAGGCCCTGTGCGCCCATCATGGAGGCGCGGTTGAGCGCATCGATCCCGGTGACGCGGACCTGAATTTCCGTGTGGCGCTGGCGATGGTAGGCGTCGAGCATCTTTGCGCTGCCCAGACCGGCGCGGTCGGCCTCGGCAAGGTCGAGCAGGGCCTTCAGGTCGGCCAGTGACATGTTCAAACCCTGCGCGCCGATGGGCGGGACGACATGTGCAGCTTCGGCCAGCAGGGCGGTGCGTTCGCCGGACATACGCTCTGCGATCTGGCTGATGATGGGCCACACGCTGCGGCGGCTGATCAGCGCCAGCGGGCCGAGGATGTGGCAGGAGCGGGTGTTCATCTCTGCCTCAAACTCGGGGATGGGCAAGGCGGCAAGACGTTGGACGTTCGCGCCGGTTTCCATCCAGACGATGGCGGAGCAGGGCAGGCCATTGCGGTCGGGCAGGGGCACGAGGGTGAAGGGGCCGCCGGAGCGGTGAATTTCGGTCGAGACGTTGCGATGCGGGATCGGGTGCGACACGGCGAAGGCGAGCGCTTTCTGGCCGTAGCGCATGGTTCGGACGGGGATACCCAGCGCCTCACGCATCGCGGAGGCGCGGCCATCCGCGGCGACGACCATGCGGGCGGCGATGCGGGTGCCGTCGGACAGGGTCACCAGTGCTTCGCTGTCGCGGGTCAGGAGGCGCGTGGCGGATAAGCCGGGGCGGAAGGAGACGTTGGGGAGTTCGGCCAGCCGTTCCACCATTTCGCGGCGCAGAAGCCAGTTCGGGAGGTTCCAGCCGAAGGGGTTTTCGGAGATATCGGCGGCGTCGAATTCCTTGACGATGCGGGGGTCGGGCTGTTCGCCCCCGGCGTCGATGATGCGCATGATCTGCAGCGCGGCGGCATGGGGGGCGAGGCGGTTCCACAGGCCTGCCGCTTCGAGGACCGGGATCGACGGTTGCAGGAAGGCGGTTGTGCGCAGGTCTGCTCCGTCTGCCTCCATGCTCGTGACGGGCGGTTCAGGGTCGACGCAGATCACGGAAAAGCCGGCCGATCCGAAGGCGGCAGCGGCGGTGAGCCCTGCCACGCCGCCACCGGCGATGAGGATATCGGTCGTTTCGCGGGTCATGGCAGTCTCCGGCGTTTTGGTTTCACCAGAGATACGCCTCTGGCACCGGAAGGGTAAGCGACATGTTGACCCGGCGCGGGCGGATCAGGGCAGGGTGATCCAGACCAGCATGGCGAACATCACCGGCACGAAGCCGACGGCGGTCAGGACTAGGGCGGCGAGACCCCATGTTTGCACCGACAGGACGATCAGGGTGACGATGATCATCAGGACATAATAGACCGTCGAGATGTCGCGCGAGATGTCGCGCGCGATATGGCCGAGGATCGGGGTCGCATGGAGGATGCGGCTGGCGAGGCTGGGCCGGGCGGGGACACTGGCGGAAAGCGACATGAGAGACTCCTGATTTGCACGCCTAGGAAATGGTGCGGATCAGAAGATTTTCCAACAGGTTTTGCTGCGGCGCAGCGTCGCGTTTCGGCGGGTTTGGGTGGCTATTCCCCTGTCAGTTGCCCGAGAAAAGCGGTCAGGTCGGGGGCATGGTGGTGGATATGCGGCGCCGGTTCCGGTTCGGGGGCGATGTGGACGGTGCGCATGCCCATGGCATGGGGCGCGGCGAGGTTGCGGGCGTCATCTTCGAACATCGCGGCGCGGGTGGGATCGAGGCCGTCTTTGGCAAAGACCGTCTGGAAGGCGGCGTGTTCGGGTTTCGGACGGTACTCGGCATGTTCCACGCCATAGACTGCGTCGAAAAGCCCGGTCAGGCCGCGCGCTGCCAGCACGCGATGGGCGTAGGGGGCATCGGCATTGGTATAGACGATGCGGCGGCCGGGCAGCGACGCGATCCGGCGCGCCAGTGTGGGATCGGGGGAGAGGACGGAGAAATCTATGTCATGGACATCGGCGAGATAGGCCTCGGGGTCGATCCGGTGTTCGGCCATCAGCCCGGCGAGGGTGGTGCCGTAAAGCTTCCAGTAGCTGGCACGGAGATGGTCGGCATGGGGGCGGTCAACGCCGAGTGCTTGCATCACCCAGTTGGTCATCCGAACCTCGATCTGGTCGAAAAGGCGCATCTGGGGCGGATAGAGGGTGTTGTCGAGGTCAAAGACCCAGGTGCGAACGTGGAGAAAATCTTGCTTTGCCATGGCGCGAACGTAGTTCGCTGCCCCTGTGGCGGCAATGGGGGCGTTGCATGGGCGCGGGGTGGAGATTAGGGTTGGTACGGTATGCCGATGTATTCATTCGGCGCGCGGAGGGGGCGACAGGTGCAGAAGGATGCGTATACGCTGATCCTTGAGGCGATTGATGCAGGGCTTTACAAGCCCGGCGATCGGCTGGTGGAATCGGAATTGGCGGAACGGCTGGGGGTATCGCGCACGCCGGTGCGTGAGGCTTTGCAGCGGCTGGAGACGCAGGCGATGCTGACGCGCGACGGGCGCAGCCTGATCGTGGCGTCGCTGGATCACAATCAATTGGCCGAGCTTTACGCTGTGCGGACCGAGTTGGAGGGGCTGGCGGCGCGGCTGGCGGCGCGGCATGCGACGGATGAGGAAATCCGCGTGCTGCGTGGGATGGTCGAGGATGACAAGACGCTGCTGGGGGCGGACCCGAAGCTTTTGAGCCGCGCGAACAAGCGGTTTCACAAGCAGATTCACTTGGCCAGCCATAACCGGTTTCTGGTGCAGCAACTGGACCTTGTGCATCGGTCGATGGCCTTGATGGCGAATACGTCCTTTGCCGCCGAGGGGCGGGATGAAGTAGCGCTGGCGGAGCATGATCAGATCGTCGCGGCGATTGAGTCGCGCGATGGAGAGGCAGCCTATCAGGCGCTGCGCCAGCATATCAGTAAGGCGTTCGAGACGCGGCTGCGGGTGGACGCGGGCGAGATTCGGACGCGCTGAGGGCGGTCAGGGTTTGGGTTCGGCGTCGCTGTCGAAATGGCCGTGCTTCGTCTTGTCCCAATGGAAAGGGCGGGTAACGGCCTCCACCAGCGCCTTGGCGGCGGCAAAGGATGTGAGCAGGGCATAGGGCTTTAACAATGGCAGCCATGGCCACGGCACCCTGTGACCAGCGCGGCGCATGGCCAGTGCGGCCAAGCCGAAATCCAGCAGGTTGAGGCCGAGCAGAAGCGGCGTCAGGCGCAGCAGTGTTTCGCGATCCACGAGGTTGAGCACCGGATGGGGCAGGCCCAAAGCCACCAGCCAAAGCGACCACAGAACCGGGGTGGCGATGCCCTGCATGAGTGAGCCGAGGATCAGCACCTGCACGGCGGCAAAGCGTCGTGGGCCGAGGTCGCGCAGCAGGGTGCGGGGCGCGCGCATGTGGACGAGCCATGTCATCAGATAGCCCTTGGTCCAGCGCGAGCGTTGCTTGATCCACGGGACGGGGCGACAATTCGCCTCTTCCATCGTGACGGAGGGTAGCATTCCGGTGTGCCAGCCGCGCCGGGCGAGGCGGAGGCCGAGGTCGGCGTCTTCGGTGACGTTATGGGCATCCCAAGCGCCCACCTCCATCACCGCGTCGCGGCGCAGGAACAGCGTGGTCCCACCCAGCGGGATGGGCAGGCCGAGGCGGACGAGACCGGGCAGGAACAGCCGGAACCATGCTGAATATTCAAACGTGAAGCAGCGCGCGATCCAGTTGGTGGCGGGATTATAGAAATCGAGAATGCCTTGCAGGCAGCCTAGCCGGGGCGGAGCATTCGCGAAAGTGGCGGCGACTTTCAGCAGTTGATCCGGCGCGGGGGCGTCTTCGGCATCATAGATACCGATGATGCTGCCGCGCGTGAAATCGAGGCCGAAGTTCAGCGCGCGGGGTTTGGTGCGGATGCGGCCATCGGGCACAGCGATCACGCGCATCCATTGGGGCAGATCGATTCCGGCGATGATGCTGCGGGTGGCGGTATCGGATGCTTCCAGCAGGACGATCACATCCAGCCGGTCGCGCGGGTAATCCAGGGCCGAGAGACGGCGGATGAGGCGGGGGGCAATCTCAGCCTCGCCATAGAGCGGGACGAGGAGGGAGATGGTGGGCAGATCGGCGCGGTCGAGCGGGGGGGCAGTTTCCTGCGGGGCGCGCAGGGCGGCGGCGGCGGTGGCAATTTTCAGGAAGGTGAGGCTGAGGAGGGTGAGTGTGGTCAGACCGAGGAGAAGGCCGAAGGCCAGATCGGGGCGCAGCGCGGCGAGGGCGATCAGAGAGAGCGTGATGGCTGCTGCCCAGAGGGTGAGGCCGACACGATCAAGGCTGCGGCAACTGTCGATGGCACTTGGACGTTGTTCGGCGGCCTGAACCAGGCCCGGGCCGGCATGGGCGAGCAGCGCCGCCTCGATCAACAGGCGGGGACAGGGGAGGGGGCGGATGCGCGGGCCGAAGAGGGCGGAGAGGAAGGCGCTGTGCCGGTCAAATCCGGCGGGGGTGGCGGTCAGGATAACGATGTCGCCGTTGCGCTGCCGCCAAGGGAGCAGGGCGTGGCGCAGGGCAAATGCAGGGCCGAGGCGTTGCAGGAACTGGGGATCGGGCGGTTCGCGCAGCGGATCGACGGGAAGGGGAAGATCAAGCTGGCGGGGCAGGTCGATCCAAGGCGGCGGTTCGGCTGGGCGGGGCGGGTTCGGAGCGGGCAGCGCGGCGGGGGCGGCAGGGCGCCGGGATTGCGCGGGCAGGACATGCGCCAGGGCGAGGTTGCGGAAGGCCGGATCGGGCAGGGCGAGAAAGGCCACTTGGGAATCGGCAAAGCCCGCGGCGGGGGATGCAAGAACGGGGAAGGGCAAGGGTTCGACCTGCGCCGCGACGCCGCGCGCTGGGGGCAATGTGCTGGGGGCCATGCCGAAGGGGGCAAGGCTGGGCAGGCTGGTGCCGGGGCGGCGGATTGGTGCAGGCATGAGGGGTGACTCCGATGCGCGGGGTCAACCATGCGTTGCATTCGGTTAAGGCGGGGTTAACGCCGGAATCGCGCTTTGGCGGCGATCAGGCGGCGCGGCGGGCGCGCATCGCCTGTGCAAAGCGTTCGAACAGGTAATAGCTGTCTTGCGGGCCCGGCGATGCCTCGGGGTGATATTGGACCGAAAAGATCGGCTTGCCATCCACCGCAATGCCGCAGTTGGAGCCATCGAAGAGTGAGACATGGGTTTCGCTGACGCCGGAGGGCAGGGTCTGGCTGTCCACGGTGAAGCCGTGGTTCATCGAGGTGATTTCCACCTTGCCTGTCGTCAGATCTTTGACCGGGTGGTTCGCGCCGTGATGGCCGTGGTTCATCTTGACCGTCTTTGCCCCCAGCGCCAGTGCCAGCATCTGATGGCCGAGGCAGATGCCGAAGAGCGGCAGGTCATGCGCCAGCACACCCTGAATCATCGGCACGGCATAGGCTCCGGTGGCGGCCGGGTCACCCGGGCCGTTGGACAGAAAGACGCCTTCGGGGTTCAGCGCCATGACGTCTTCGGCGGTTGCGGTGGCGGGAAGGACGGTAACTTCGCAGCCTGAGGAGGCGAGGCAGCGCAGAATGTTGCGCTTGGCACCGTAGTCGATGGCCACGACGCGCAGGCCTTCGCCGGTGCGTTTGGTATAGCCCTCGGGCCAGGCCCAGCGTTTTTCATCCCAGCGGTAGGATTGGGTGCAGGAGACATCCTTGGCGAGGTCAAGGCCGACGAGGCCCTTCCAGGCGCGGGCCTTTGCCACGAGCGCGGCGATGTCGAAATTGCCTTCGGGATCATGGGCGAGGGCCACATGGGGCGCGCCCTGTTGGCGGATTGCGCGGGTCAGGCGGCGGGTGTCGATGCCGCCGATGCCAATGCGGCCCTTGCGCGACAGCCATTGGGTAAGTTCGCCTTGCGCGCGCCAATTCGAGGGTTCGGTCGGATCCCATTTCACCACCATGCCGGCGGCCACGGGGGTGGTGGTTTCGTCATCCTCATCCGTGACGCCGGTATTGCCGATATGGGGGAAGGTGAAGGTGACGACCTGGCCCGCATAGGAGGGATCGGTCATGATCTCTTGATAGCCGGTCATCGCGGTGTTGAAGACCAGTTCCGCCACGGTTTCGCCGGTGGCCCCGAAGCCCATGCCGTAGAACACCGTTCCATCGGAAAGCGCGAGGCAGGCGGTGGGTTTGGGCTGGGCGGAGGTGGGCATGGTGGCGACTCCCCTTGGGCAAATTGCGCGGACACTAGTGGTGTGCGGGGGCGGGGTCAAGGCTTTGGGTCAAAAGGAATAGTGTTGAAATTCAATAGCTTGTCGTTTCAGAGCGCGGTTGTGGCCCGGCGCGGGACAGGGTATGTTGACAGCTTATGCCAACCTTTGGGGAAAGGTGACAAATGTCATTGCGGGAACGCCTTCAGATCGCGCTGAAAGATGCGATGAAGGCCAAGGAGGCCGAGCGGCTTTCGACATTGCGACTGATCAATGCCGCCATCAAGGATCGTGAGATCGCGGGCCGGGGCGAGGCTGGCGAACAGGAGGTCGGTGATCCCGAAATTCTGGCCATCATGGGGAAGATGGTGAAACAGCGTCACGAGAGCGCGCGCGCCTATGAAGAGGGCGGGCGGCTGGAGTTGGCGGCGAAGGAATTGAACGAAGTGGGCGTGATCGAGGAGTTCCTGCCGCGCCAGCTTTCTGCCGACGAAGTGGAGGCCGCGGTGAAGGCGGCGATTGCCGAGGCGGGGGCCACCAGCATCCGCGACATGGGTCGCGTGATGGCGGTGCTGAAAGGCAAGTATACCGGGCAGATGGATTTTACCGCCGTGGGTCCGAAGGTGAAGGATCTGCTGGCCTGACGGCCGGGACATGGGTTGAGGGGCGGGGGGCGGTGCCCCCCGTTTTCATGTCGGATTGCCTTCCTTTGCCGTGAGACGGCTGAGAAAATCGAGAAGGCGCGTGAGCGCGGTCGCTCCATCCCGGTCGAGGGTGAACTGGTATTCGTGGCCCAGTGCCGGTTGATGGTCCGCAGGAAAGAGCAGGGTTTCAACCGGGATGTCACGGGCGCTTGCGGCGTTTGCCAGGGCGGCGGTCTGCGGAAGCAGCGGATCAGCATTGCCGGCTGTCAGAAACAGCGGGGGCAGGTTGCGCGGCAGGTGGGAGAGCAGCGAAAAAAGCGGCGCGTCGGGCGCGGTGGCGGCGTCCTGCGTGCCGAGATAGGACCAGAGCACGGTGCGGAGGAAACCGCCGAAGGCGCCGTCCATATCCAGATCGGCCAGATCATAGACGCCGCAGAACAGCACAAGGCCCAATGGGGTGGGGATGTTCTGATTGGGGCGCAGGTTCAGGGTGCGCGCATAGTCGGGGTCGGTCAGGGCGATGGCGGTTTGCAGGGCGATGTGGCTGCCCGCACTATCGCCAGCAAGAATAAGGCGGCCGGGGTCGAGATTGTAGCCCGGAGCAGCGGCGCGAAGCCAGAGCAAGGCTTCAAGCATCTGATTGGTCGGGCTTGGGTGGCGGCCAGTGGGTGCGAGCGTGTAGTTAGGGGCGACGGTGGCGTAGCCTTGTTCGGAGAGAAGGCGGAGGTAATTGGCGACGTTCTCTTTTGACCCCGAAATGAAAGCCCCACCATGGACCCAGACGATGATGGGCCAGCCACCCGGCGGGGCGGGGCCGGGGGGGAGGATCAGATCGAGCCGTTCCCGCGGATCGGGGCCATAGGCGAGATCGGGATGTTCGATCAGGCCCGGGGGAATGCGGGGCCGCAACGCGGCCATGGCGAGGGCTGCTTCGCTATCGAACAGAAGTCTGAGAGCCAGGACCGCGGGCCATGGGCTGAAACTGGCGGTCGCAAGGACTAGGGCGACCAGTAGGACAATCGCAATGGTGACACGCAGTACGAAGCGGCGCATCGGCGGTTACCGGATTTCCATCCCCACATTGATAACACCACAATTGCGGCTTTCTTGCGAGTGGTTTTCAATAAGGGTCAGCGCAGGAGGGCGAGGTGCTTTTGCAGCTCATCCCGCAGGCTGATGCGTTCCTCTTCCGACAGGAAGGCGCCAAGCTCTACCTCGCGCCCGCTGCCGCGCAGGGTGAGGTAGTGCGGGACAGGGCCGCCGGTGGGGTGGAGGTGGACTGAGACCCAGAAGGGATTGGCCTGCCAATCCTGTCGCCGCCCGCGTGGGCCGTGCCGGGTGAGCGAGAGGTTGTCTCGCGTGAGGGTGAGGTCCTCGACAATTTCGCCATCACGGTAAGATCGGGACAGCGCTGCCCACATGCCCCATATGGCGAGCGCGACAAAGGGCAGGATGCCCCAGAGGACGGGGGAGCCGAGGACCGAAATCATGGGGAAGAGCACCATGGCCGAGGTGCCACCGATGAAAAGGACAAAGCCCTTTCGCGGCAGCGATCGGTAAGGCCAAAGGTGCAGGCGGGCCTGCGCGGTATCAGTCGGGGGTAACCATTGGTAGGGCATAGGGCGAAGTTAGCCGAGCCTGCACCAAAGGCCAGAGCGATGCGCGCGGCGGTTGGTCGCGTCTTGACGCGAGGGGATCAGCAGGAGCCGGAGAAAAGCCAGTAGCCGCTGAGGATACGCAGATCAAACTGTCGCGGGAGCGCCCCGTCACAGATTTGCGCGCCGACCTGCTGGGGCAGTTGATCCTCGGTCCAAGCTGATCCGGCATGGCCGCTGAAGCGGCCGCCACCGTCATTGTCGATGTCGAGCTTGTTCGGGCTTGCGCTTGCGATGCTGCCAAAGGGCGTGAAGGCCAAGGCCAAAAATGCGGCAAGGACGAGAGGTTTTATAGGAGGCTTCACGGACAATTCCATCTTAACACACACACCTGAGGGGAAAGGATAGGGGCTGATCGCTTGCGCGTAAACGCGCATACGGGGCGGCGGCACCAAGGCAGCGTGGCCCGAAAGACCCCGGAAATCAAAAGGCCCCGGAATTCCGGGGCCTTTTCTGCTTGGTTCGAAGGTCTTAGTGGGCGTGGCCTTTGTCCCAATCCGACTGCTTGGGGAGCTGTTCGAAAGTGTGCTCCGGCGGCGGCGAAGACAGGGTCCATTCCAGCGTGTCGGCGTATTCGTTCCAGTAGTTGTTCTCGGTCACGCGCTTGCCGAAGAACAGGGTGTAGAAGACGATGCCGATGAAGAACACGAAGGACGAGAAGGCGATCATGGCGCCGATGGAGGACCACCAGTTCCAGTAGGCAAATGCCTCGGGGTAGTCGATGTAGCGGCGCGGCATGCCTTGGCGGCCAAGGAAGTGCTGCGGGAAGAAAGTGAGGTTCGAACCGATGAACATCGCCCAGAAGTGCAGCTTGCCCGCCCATTCGGGGTACTGGCGGCCCGACATTTTGCCCATCCAGAAGTAGATGCCAGCGAAGATGCCGAACACGGCGCCAAGCGACATCACGTAGTGGAAGTGCGCCACGACGTAGTAGGTATCGTGATAGGCGCGGTCCACGCCTGCCTGCGACAGCACAATCCCGGTGACACCGCCAACGGTGAACAGGAACAGGAAGCCGAAGGCCCAGAGCATGGGTGTCTTCATCTCGATCGAGCCGCCCCACATCGTGGCGATCCAAGAGAAGATCTTGATGCCGGTGGGGACCGCGATGACCATGGTGGCCAGCATGAAATAGGACTGTTGGGTCAGCGACAGGCCGACGGTGTACATGTGGTGCGCCCAGACGACGAAGCCCAGAACACCGATGGCCACCATCGCATAGACCATCGGCAGGTAGCCGAAGATCGGCTTTCTGGAGAAGGTTGCGATGACCTGCGAGATGATCCCGAAAGCTGGCAGGATGATGATGTAGACCTCAGGGTGGCCGAAGAACCACAGAATGTGCTGGTAGAGGATCGGATCACCGCCGCCCGATGGCGTGAAGAAGGTGGTGCCAAAGTTACGATCCGTCAGCAGCATGGTGATGGCACCGGCCAGAACCGGCAGGGCCAGCAGGATGAGCCAGGACGTGACAAAGATCGACCAAGCGAACAGCGGAACCTTATGCATGGTCATGCCCGGTGCGCGCATGTTCAGGAAGGTGGTGATCATGTTGATCGCACCCAGGATCGAGGAGGCACCCGAAAGGTGCACCGCGAAGATGGCAAGGTCCATGGCATAGCCGCCCTCAGCCGTAGTCGACAGCGGTGGGTAAAGAACCCAGCCGACGCCTGCGCCCGACCCAAGCTCACCACCACCACCGGGGGCGAAGAGCGAGGCCACGGCGAGCGAGGTGCCTGCGACATAGAGCCAGTAAGACAGGTTGTTCATGCGCGGGAAGGCCATGTCTGGCGCGCCGATCTGCAACGGCATGAAGTAGTTGCCGAAACCGCCGAACAAGGCCGGGATCACCACGAAGAACATCATCAGGATGCCGTGGGCCGTGATGGTGACGTTCCAGATATGTCCGTTGGGCGTACAGGTGGCCGCGGCGTCAGCGACGAAGCGCAGACCTTCCTGGCACATGTATTGGACGCCGGGGTTCATCAGCTCCATCCGCATGTAGACGGTGAAGATGACCGAGATCAGACCGACGAGGCCGCCGGTAAAGAGGTAGAGGATCCCGATGTCCTTGTGGTTTGTGGACATGAACCAACGGGTGAAGAACCCCCGCTCGTCATGATCATGGCCATGAATGGCTGCGTCGGCCATTGGCGTCTCCCGTTCTTGCGTGTTCCGCGGGTTTTCCCGTCGGACGGTTCCCTTTTGCCCGGCCCGCTTGCGCGGAATCCGAGCGGCTGCTTTCGGTAATAGCTTGCAGGCAGGGCAGGGGCAACGGTGGAGTTTGATCCAGATCAAGTACAATCGTCGCAGGGGGTTGCGGAAGCGCGATCAGCGCGGGGGCAAAAGGCCGGTCTGTTCCAGTGCCGCAAGGGAACTGCGGCTGACGGGGTAATCGCTGCCATCGGTCAGCGTTACGATGGCGCGGGGGCCGTCGCGGCGGGCTGCGGTGATCTGGTCTAGGGCGACCCAATGCGAGCGGTGGATGCGCAGGCCGGGGGTGGGGGTGGATTCGGCGATGGCGTCTGACAGGCGCAGCAAGAGCCGGGTGGAACCCGCCGTCGTGGTGACCTCGGTATAGTGGTCGGTGGCCGACAGGGCGACGAGGGGTGCGCGGATGGTCTTTGGCAAGCGCCCGAGAAGACGCGGGTCGGGGCTGTAGGGTGGGAGTGAGGGGCTGGCGGGCGGATCGGAGAAGAAGATCTGCGACACAGCCACTGAAATGAAGGCGCTGATGGCGAAGAGGGAGGCCGTGAGGGCAACAAAGCCAAGCGCCACGTCGCCGGGGCGGAGGAGGACTGTGTTGATGCCATGGACAAGAAGGTTGATCGGCAGTCCGGCGATCAGCCCGGCGATAAGCGCCACCACAAGTTGGGGCAGACCAGTGCGGGACAGGATGCGAGAGAGGAAACGGCACAGAACAAGGCCCGCAGCCCCCGTCACCAGCACCATGAGTACCCAATAAACGAGGCGTGGCAGGACAGGCAGAGAGGATATCGTGCCAAAGGGGCCCGTAATGCCAAGAACAAGGCCAAGCCCAAGCAGGCTGATCCAGAAGCGCGGGTTGCGCAGGATCGGGCGCAGTTGCGCCAGTGCAAGGTTGATTTCTGGGGGGGCTGTCAGGGCCATGTCTGAAGGGGGGTATGTACTCTTGCGGGGGCGGGGGCGGGCGTGGCGGTTGGCGGGTGCTGGGCGAGTTACCGGAGGGGAAGGATACCTGTTTGTTCCAACGCGGCAAGATAGCTGCGGCTGACCGGATATTCGGTGCCATCCGTCAAGGTAACAATAGCGCGGGGGCCGTCGCGCCGGGCGGTTGCGATCTGATCCAGCGCGACCCAATGCGAGCGGTGGATGCGCAGGCCGGGGGTGGGGGCGGATTCAGCTATTGCATCCGACAGGCGCAGCAGGAGGCGGGTGGTGCCTGTGGTGGTTTTCACCTCGGTGTAATGATCGGTTGCGGTGAGCGAGATCTGGGGCGCGCGCAGGTCTGTCGGCAGACGGTCCATGAGGCGGGGACGGGTGGTGTAGGGGGGCAGGGTGGGCGCATCGGACGGGGTGGAGAAGAAGGCGATGTAAGTGGCAAGCGACATGACGGCTGATATGGCAATGATAGACAACACGAGCGGTGTGTTGTTGATCGCCAGATCGTCGGGTTCGAGCAGCACCGCGTTGATGGTGAAGACAATCGCGCTGACCGGTAGGCCCGTGACAGCGCCGGACACGATCGAAGCCGCCCATTTCGGCAAGCCGATGCTGTGGAAAAGATCGCAGCCGATGAAGCCAAGGACAAAGCCAACGCTGCCCGTGATCAACACGATGACGGTCCAGTAGATCATGCGCGGAACCAACGGCACAGTTTCTGCAGTGCCATAGGGGCCCGCGACCCCGAGCACGACAGCGAGCCCGAGAAGCCCGGCCCAAAAACCCCTGCTGCGCAGGATGGGCGCCAATTCGTCCAGAGCCGTATCGATCAGTGGGGCGGGGATAAGGGCCATGGTTGGATCAGGCCGCACAGGTGGCGGGGTGCAGCCCGTTTGGATGCAGGCCGCCCGCTGTTGGGAAAAAACGGGGGAATGTCGTCATGAGCGCGGCATCAAGATCGGCCATGGTGACGGGGAGGCCAAGTTCGACAAGGCTGGTCACGCCATGATCGCGGATGCCGCAGGGGACGATGCCGGAGAAATGATCCAGGTCGGGTTCGAGGTTGATCGAGATGCCGTGAAAGCTGATCCAGCGGCGGAGTTTGACGCCGATGGCGGCGATCTTTGCCTCATGCGGGGTGCCGTCGGGGTTGGGTGCCCGGTCGGGGCGGGTGACCCAGACACCGACCCGGCCGGGGCGGATTTCGCCAGTGACATTGAATTCGGCCAATGTGGCGATGACCCAATTTTCCAGTGCGCGGACAAAGCAGCGCACGTCGCGGCCACGGGCCCCCACGTCGAGCATGGTGTAGATCACGCGTTGTCCGGGGCCGTGATAGGTGTATTGCCCGCCCCGCCCGGTTTGAAAGACGGGAAAGCGGTCGGGTTGGACGAGGTCCGCAGATTTTGCCGAAGTGCCGGCGGTGTAGAGCGGCGGGTGTTCCAGAAGCCAGACCGATTCTGGCGCGCGGCCTTCGGCCATGGCGGCGACATGGGATTCCATCGCGTCCAGCGTCTCAAGATAGGGGCTGAGGCCCGGAAGATGCTTCCACTCGACCATGGCACATCGGGGACTGATGAACCCCGCCTCCTTGTGTGGTGAAATAGGGTGTGACGGTGTACTTGTCACGCCCTTGCCACCAATTCCTAAGCAATGCCGGTGAACAGCACTTGGCAAATGCATTGTGAATGTACAATCGTGCCGCCGAAGGGATTTGGGGGAGGGGCTGTGACGGTGGGATGCGTATTGTGTGGCGGCGCAGAGTGGGACTGCGTTTCAGAACGAGACCGTCATGGAAAACCGCTGGTGACAGTGCTTTGTACTGGATGCGGTGTATTGCGCAACGACCCGGTGCCGTCGGCAGAGGAATTGGCGCAGTTTTATCGCAAGGATTACCGCGCCAGTTATAAGGGCGCGACAGAGCCAAGGCTGCGGCAGGTCTGGCGTAACTTTGATCGGCTGACGGCGCATATACGAAGCTTTGACGACGTCTATCTGTCTGGCGGTGATTGGCTGGATCTTGGCTCGGGCAGCGGGGAGTTTAGTTATCTGGCAGCGCGGTTGGGCGTGCGGGTGACATCGGTTGAGCCAAATGAAGGTTACGCCGCCTATTGCCGAGAAAAGCTGGGTCTCGATGTTCAGGGCAAGACGCTGGAGGAGTGTGATTTTCCCGAGCAGAGCTTTGATCTTATCCGGTTGAGCCATGTACTTGAACACATGCGCGATCCTGTTGCGGCACTGACGCGGTTGCGCGGGTGGCTGCGTCCGGGCGGCGTACTTTACATTGAAGTTCCGAATATCGAGGCGGATTCGAGGAATAAACTGCAGGGCCGCCTGTTCCACTATGGCCATATCTACAACTACAATCCAACGACGCTGCGACATGTGGCCGGATTGGCCGGGTTGGTGGAACTGCCCAAGACAGCCGGGCGCTGTGACGGGGCTTGTGCCGGGTTTTTTGTTGCGGGCGAAGGCGGGCTTCAGCCAGTTGACCTGTTGCAGAAGAACGCGGCGCTTATGCAGGAGCGGATGCGCGCGCACAGGGCGCGGCGGGTTCCCCGGCCCATGGAGGGCTCTGCCTTTGGCCAGTTCGTGACGCGGTTGCGCCAACGTCTTCGCGAGGCGCGGGAAGGGCGGCGTTTGCGCAGTCATGGCGCGATTGCAGAAGCTGCAAGTGCCGCACTTAGGGACAAGCGCAATCTGATGGCGTGAGGTTTCGCCTTGGGCGGGGCAAAATGGTTGCTGAATGGGCCGGAATCGTTCCCGTTTTTTGGGGGCGAGATATCATAATGCTTGCATGAAATGAGGAGAGGCGGCCATTCTGACCTTGGTCAGTATTGTTTGCGGGCCAAAGGAATTTGATCCTTCATACTGCGAGGTCGATATGAAACGGAGCCGGATTTACAAGCAGATTGTAGCCGCATCGGTGGTGATCGCGACAGCGAACCCTGTGCTTGCCGATGGGGGTGATCTTGTTGGCGGGCTGATTGGCGGCATGATCGGGGCGGCCATCATCAACGGTCAGCAACAACAGCAGCGCAGCACGCAGACGGTACGGCGGGCCCAGCCTTCCATGAGCGCCGAAGAGCGGGCGCGGAATGTTGAGGTGCAGACGGCGCTGAACCATTTTGCCTTTCCGGTTGGTCGCCCGGATGGCGTTCTCGGCCGCCGCAGCCGCGCGGCCATCGGCGAGTATCAGGCGCTGTTGGCGTTTCCCGCCACAGGCAACCTGACGGAGATGGAGCGGCAGATCCTTGTGACGGCCTATCAGCGAGCGCTGATCGGCGGGCCGCAGGTGACGAAGGTTGTCTCCTCCAGCCCGGTTGGGCTTCGCGGTCTGCTTCTGGCGCAGCGGGATGAGATGCTGGGCATGGGGCAAGGGGTAATGGCGCAGAGCGACTATGGCGGGATGCCCCCCGAGATTGCCGAAGCGGTGGACGAGATCGCGCGCAATTCGGGGATCGAGGGCGCGCAACTGGTGCAGCGGGCGGGTTTTGTGCAACTGGCCGATATGAATGGCGACGGGCGCAGCGACTATTTGCTGGATACGTCGGTTACGGGGTCGGGCTTCTGGTGTTCGGGGACGGATTGCGCAGTGCGGGTGTTCGTGTCGACGCCGGAAGGCTATCGCCGCAACGATTTCCAGATCGCTGATCCGACTCCTGCGTCCTTTGACTGTTCGGGGGCGGTGTGCCGGATCGGGGAGGGCACGCAGCTTGCGGCACAGCCTGTTGCACCTGCGGCACCGGAGCCGGATATTGGGACGGTGATGGCCGGGGCGATGGCGTCTGGCGAGGCGACGACGGGTGCGTTGCCGAGCTTTGCGGCGGCCATTGCGCCACCTGTGGTGAGCTTTGCCGGGCATTGCGCAAGCGTTGCGCAGGTGACTGCGGGCAAAGGCGGCATGGTGCAGACTGTAGCCGCGATGAATGATCCGGCGCAGGCATTGGGCGAGCAGTTCTGTCAGGTGGCGGCGGCGGCACAAGCCGATGGCGCAGCATTGATGCAGCAGGTGCAGGGCTTTACCCCGGAGCAGATTGCCGAACAGTGCAAGGGATTTGCCACCGCGCTGGCCGACAAGCTGCCGATGACCGAGGCAAATGCGCGGGACACGGCGTTGGCGAATGTGCAGACTTGGCTGGTCAATGCGGGAATGCCGCAGGATCAACTGGTCGGCACGGCGCGGATTTGCCTTTCCGTAGGCTATGCGAGTGACGATGCGGCGATGGCAGTGTCATCGGCGCTGGTCTTGGCCGGGACGGGCAACATGGTCTATGGCGAGATTGTCGGCCATCACCTTGCATCCGGCGTTGGCATCGGGCGCAGCCCGGAGCGGGCGATGGAATGGTTTGATGGGGCGGTGGCCGCGCAGCGTGCCGGGCAGACGCCTGTCTTTCTGAAGGATCAGGCGGATCGCATGACCCTGATTGAACGCGCGGCGGCGGCTGTGGCCGGAAAGGCCAGCGCGCCGCCCCTGCTGCCGCTTGCAGTGCCTGCATCGGCCGCCACGACGCCCTGATCGTTTGGCATTGCGCGGCCCTTTTCAGGGGCCGCGCAAAAGGCCAAAGGAAAAGGAAATGCGGGCCGAAATTTGCTCTTTTCATTCCTTTTGGCCTTCGCTACACAACCGCCACCAAACCAAAGCGTGCGGATGTGGCGGAATTGGTAGACGCGCAGCGTTGAGGTCGCTGTGGGGTAACTCCCGTGAAGGTTCGAGTCCTTTCATCCGCACCATCCTTTCCCCTATCGCTGACTCAGATGTTGTCCGATTGTGGCGGCCGAAGGAATTTTGCACACGAGCACATGGAAACGGCGACCACAGTGGGTGAGTCCCTTTGGTAACGCTTGTGGCCAATTCTGTGAAATTGTGGCGCGATTACAGCAGGATGGCGGGTTTGCCACAATTTTGCCATAATTGCCATCCTTAAGGATGGAGTAATCCCGGCAGAAGACCGGGTTCTTCCCGAACCGGCGCAAGACCGGACGGCGTGGCGCGAGCGGTGTTATGCCAACATATGTGATCGACGGCTATGCCGTCGGCAGTGTCGTTGTTACCGGGGGCGGGACGCCCACGACCGGATCCACCTTTCGGCTGGATCCGAACTGGTCATCATCGGCTGCCGCTCTGACCATTACTGTCACGGATGACGACACCGGATTTTCCGGATCGGCGGCGAGTGTTCTTGACGGTGGTCAGACCGGGGTTGTGATCACGGCGGCGGGTGCGACGGTCGGATCGGGTGTGATCCGGCTGGGCAACGGCTTTGTCTTCAGCGATCCGGTGGCGGGGTCGGTCACGCTGTATCAGGTGGTGATCGGGCCAACAGTGGTGGGTTATGTCACCACAGCCCCGTTGCAGCCGGGGGTGTTGTATACGGTATCTTCGACCGTTGCCACGACGGCGGGCGGCGTTCCCTATGGGTCGCTGGCGCTGCTGGACTATGAGCAGGGCGATGACAACACGCTGACCGGGGGCAGCGGGAATGACTCGCTGCGCGGGGGTGTCGGGGCGGATACGATTTCCGGCGGTGCGGGGAATGACACAATCCTTGGCGGCACCGGGAATGATGTCATCACCGGCGGTGCTGGCACCGACAGCCTGTCGGGCGAGGACGGCGATGACCGGTTTGTCATCGACGTGGCATCCGGGATCGATTCCGTCTTTGGCGGCGCAGGCAATGACACGATCAGCTATGCCGCGGCGACAGCGGCGGCCTCTGTCACGTTCAGCGCGGCGGGGACGGGCACCCAGAACCTGGCGGGTGTTACTGCGACGGCCTTTACCGGGGTCGAGGCGTTTGAGGGCGGCAGCGGCAATGATACGCTGAACGCGGCGTTCAGTACCGGCAGTGTCACGCTTTCGGGGAATGCCGGGAATGACACGATCAACGGCGGCAGTGCGGCGGATGCGCTGTTCGGCGGGATCGGCAATGACACGATTGCAGGCAATGCCGGAAATGACCTGATCGAGGGCGGGGACGGGATCGACTCGCTTTATGGCGGGCTTGGCAACAACACGCTTTTCGGCGGCGATGGCAATGACCGGCTTGAAGCGACCACCGGCAATGACCTGCTCTATGGCGGGGTAGGTGTCGATCAGCTTTTCGGCGGCGATGGTGCGGATCTGCTGGACGGCGCCGAGGACAATGACAGCCTGTCGGGTGGGACTGGCAACGACAGCCTGTATGGCGGCGACGGTATTGATACGCTGGACGGCGGGACAGGCAATGACAGCCTGTTCGGGGGGCTGGGAACCGACAGCCTGAACGACACTTCTGGCAACAACACGCTGTATGGCGATGACGGCGACGACCGGCTGACAACCGGATCAGGGGCTGACCTGCTTTACGGTGGGGTGGGGCTGGATTCGCTTTATGCCGGGACGGGCAATGACGTGCTGTCGGGCGACGATGGTAACGACCTGCTGGACGGCGGCGGCGGCAACGACACGCTGATTGGCGGTGCGGGCAATGACTCGCTGCTGGGCCAGGCGGGGGATGACACCTTTCTGATCGGCGATGCCGATGGTGTGGACACAATCTTTGGTGGCGGTGATGGCACGCTGGGCGACATCGTCGACACCAGCAATGTGACCGGCGGGGTGACCGTCACCTTTAGCGGCATCGAAACGGGCACGGTCACTGCGGCGGGCACAACGGTTGGGTTCAGTTCCATCGCCCGGTTGCAGACAGGGTCTGGCAACGACACCGTCTATGGCGGCACGGGCGAGGAGAGCGTTGACGGCGGGGCGGGTGATGACCTTCTCTCGGGCGGAGCAGATACAGACACGCTGTCCGGTGGTGATGGCAACGACACGCTGATCGGCGGGACTGGCAGCGACACGCTGTTCGGTGGGGCGGGCGATGACAGGTTCATCATCGGTGCGAGCGACGGATCGGACAGCATCGTTGGCGGCACCGGCAATGACACGGTCGATTTCACGGGGCTGACCACTGCCGTGACCGCGACGTTTTCCGGCGCCGGGGCGGGCAGCATTTCCAGTAGCGCGGGGACGACGGCGTTTTCGCAGATGGAGCTGCTGCAGACCGGATCGGGCAATGACACGATCACCGGTGCGGGCGGCGCGGATACGATTGAGGCGGGCGCGGGCAATGACCGCATCTTCGGCGGGGCCGGGGCTGACAGTCTTTTTGGCGGCGATGGCCGGGATTCGCTGGAAGGCGGGGACGCCAATGACACGCTGATCGGCGGCGCGGGCATCGACACGCTGTATGGCGGCACCGGGCTGGACGTTGTCGACTATTCCGCCAGCGATGCGGCGGTGAACGTCAACCTGCGGACGATGAGCGGGCTGGGCGGCCATGCCGAGGGCGACGTTCTGGCCGGTGTCGACGGTGTGGTCGGATCGGCCTTTAACGACACGATCATCGGGTTTGATGATGAAAGCTCTGCGGCAGCAGACTTCTATTACAACGTGTTCGAGGGCGGCGCGGGCAATGACGTCATCGAAGGCCGGGGCGGCAGCGATGCGCTGTTCGGTGGCACAGATGATGACACCGTGCTGGGCGGCGACGGCAATGACACTGTCGATGGTGGCGACGGCAATGATGTTCTGACCGGCGATGCCGGGAATGACACGATGTCGGGTGGGTCCGGCAACGATTCCATGTCGGGCGGGACGGGCAACGATTCCATGGCGGGCGGCGATGGGGCCGATGCCATGGATGGCGGCAGCGGCAATGACAGCATGGCCGGGGGGGCGGGCAACGACACCTTTGTTGGCGGTGCAGGCAATGACACGATGTCGGGCGGGGAGGGGCGTGATACCTACGTCTTTACCGCTGGCAGCGGCGCGGATGTCATCAGCGATCTGGACCTGACGCTGGTTGACGGGCAGTTCACCGACCGGATTGACGTGTCGGGGCTTGTCGATGGGTTTGGCAATCCGGTCAACTGGGCGGATGCGGTTGTTACCACGGATGGGGCCGGGGGGGCGCTGGTCACCTTCCCGGGTGGGGAGACGATCCGTCTGGTCGGGATTGACCCCGCGCTGATTACCGACAAGGCGGATCTGGTTGCGCTGGGCGTGCCGTGTTTCGGGACGGGAACGCTGATCCTGACTGACAAGGGTGAGGTGCCGGTAGAGGCGATCCGCGCGGGCGATCTGGTGCTGACGGCGGATCATGGGTTGCAGGCGGTGATCTGGGCAGGCGGGCGGCATCTGGATGCGGCCGCGCTGGCAGCGGCGCCGTTGATGCGACCCGTGCTAATCCGGGACGGGGCGATGGGCAATCGCGGGGATGTGCTGGTTTCGCCCAACCATGCCGTGCTGGCCGAGGTGGACGGGGTAGAGATGCTGGTGCGCGCCAAGCATCTGGCAGAGATGGGGGATACACGGTTCCGGATTGCCAAGGGCAAGAAGGAAGTGGGCTATCATCATATCCTGCTGGAGCGGCATGGCATCGTCTTTGCGCAGGGAATGGCGACCGAAACGCTGTATCCAGGGCCGATGGCCGTTGCGGCGTTGGGGCCTGTGGTGGCTGCAGAGTTGGCAGCAGCCTTCCCGTTGCTTGCGCCCGTGCTGGCTGGGGTTGCGGATGCGGTGGAATTGTATGGCCCGACTGCGCGCCCGGTGGCCAAACGGCGGCAGTTGCTGACCGGGCCGAACCCGATGCGCCGGGCGGCGGCCTGACCGACAATCACTCGGCACGACAGAACAGGGAATCCGCCACCTGACGGGGCGGTAAAGAAATTTGCGTCCCTGCGCTCAACTGTATCGGACTCCGGACGTTAAGGATGGTTAACGACCCCCCCTCCACCCTTTTGCTGGGGATGGGGGTTTACGGGTTTATGTGTTGTGGAATGAGAAGGCAGAATGCCGGTCTACGTCATCACGGGCTTTGCGCCTTCGACCATGGTGGTAAGCGGTGGTGGACCGCTGACCGTCGGCTCCACAGCGATGCTGGACCCGGCCTATTCCGCCCCAACGGACCGGCTGACTTTTACCGTCACGGATGACGACACAAGCTTTTCAGGAAGCCGCTCGTCGCAATTGGATGGCAATCAGAGTGCGGTGGTCACCAATGCCGCGGGCGCGACGCTGGCGAGCGGGGCGGTGCGGCTGGGGATGGCCTATACGTTCAGCAACGGCTTTTCGACGGTATTGATCTATGAGGTCTATGTCGGAGGCACGCTGGTGGGCTTTGCCTCCAATTCCGATTTGCAGCCGGGTGTGAGCGCGACCCTGACGTCGATGCAGGACACGACGGCGACCAGCACGAGTTATGCCAGCCTTGCCAATCAGACCTATGATCAGCAGGCGAACAACACGGTTTATGGTGGCAATCTTAATGACAGCATCCAATCGGGTGCGGGGAATGACTATGTCATCGGCGCGGCCGGGAATGACACCTTTTCGGCTGGTACCGGCAATGACACGATTGATGCCGGGGCCGGGGCGGATGTCATCATCACAGGGACTGGCAGCGATCTCGTTTATGCCGGGGATGGGGATGATCGCCTTGTCATTGAGGCGGGCGATGGCAATGACACCTTTTGGGGCGGGATCGGCAATGATGTGATCGACGCGACCGCGCTGACGGGCGGGGTGGTTGTGAACTTCACCGGGGCGGGAATGGGCACGCTGACCGAGGGCAGCAGCGTCGATACCTTCCTTGAGACGGAGCGGGTTCTGCTTGGGGCGGGCAATGATACCGTTACCGGTAATGTCGGCAATGAATCCGTGGATGGCGGGGCGGGCAATGACTCGATCAGCGGTGGCGGCGGGGCGGATACGCTGGCAGGCGGGGCGGGCAATGACACACTCATCGGCGGGACGGGATCGGATACCCTTTACGGCGGCGAAGGTGATGACCGGTTCAACATCGCGTCGGGCGACGGATCCGATTCCGTTGCAGGTGGGTCGGGCAATGACACGCTGGATCTTTCCACTTTTACCACGGCGGTGACGGTCAACTTCGTTTCCGAAGGGCAGGGGACTGCTGCGGGCGGGGGCGGCACGACGACGTTTTCGCAGATCGAGGTGGTGCGAACAGGATCAGGCAACGATTCCATCATCGGCAATTCGGGAAATGACATCATCTATGCCGGGGCCGGTGCGGATACCTTTCTTGGTGGGGCCGGGAATGACCAGTTGTTCGGCGGCGACGGGACGGATTCGCTGGATGGGGGCGACGGCGACGACTGGCTGGATGGTGGTGCGGGGGCCGATACCTTTTTGGGAGGGTTGGGGCAGGATCAAGCCTTCGGCGGGGATGGCAATGACTCGGTTGACGGGGGTGAAGGCCATGACTCGCTGGAGGGCGGGATCGGGGCCGACACGCTGCTTGGGGCGGGTGGCAACGACCGGCTTTTGGGCGGGGATGGCATTGACTGGCTGGATGGGGGCGAGGGCAACGATACTCTGTATGGCGGCAATGACGCCGACACGATCTTTGGCGGCGGCGGGGCGGATTCACTGTCGGGTGGTGACGGTAATGACTCGCTTGACGGGGGCGGTGGCAATGACACGCTGAGCGGCGGGGCTGGGGTCGATACGCTGCGCGGATCGACGGGTTTGGATATCGTCGATTATTCCGGGAACAACACGGCGATTTCGATTGATCTGCGGCCTTGGACTGTGTCGGGCGGGTATGCCACTGGCGATGTGCTGAGCGGCATTGATGGGGTGATCGGATCGGCGTTCAACGATACGATCATCGGGTTTGATGGAGAAGGCAGTGATCCCGCAGATACCTATACCAACCTGCTTTATGGGGGTGCGGGTGCGGACCTGATCGACGGACTGTCGGGCAGTGACGGGTTGTATGGTGGGGCGGACAACGACAGCGTTCTGGGCGGGGGCGGGAATGACACCATCGATGGGGGCGATGGTGACGATTCCCTGCAAGGTGATGCCGGCAATGACGCGATATCCGGCGGAAGCGGGAATGACCGGATTATCGGCGGGGTGGGAAATGACACGCTGACCGGCGGGGCGGGGCGCGATACCTTTGTGCTGACGGCGGGCGGCGGGGCCGATGTCATTGCCGACCTCGACCTGACGCTGATTGACGGCAAGTTCACCGATCAGATCGACGTGTCGGGACTGGTTGATGCCAATGGAAACCCGGTCAACTGGCAGGATGCGGTCATTTCGTCGGATGGAGCTGGGGGATCGGTGATTTCCTTCCCCGGTGGCGTCACGATCCGGTTGATCGGCGTCCAGCCGTCACAGATTGAAAGCTGGTCGGCCCTGACGGCGCTGGGCGTGCCTTGCTTTGGAGCAGGGACGCGTATTCTGACCAACCGGGGCGAGGTGCGGGTGGAGGACCTCTGCGCTGGGGATCTTGTGGTGACGGCGGACCGGGGATTGCAGCGGGTGATCTGGATCGGCGGGCGCCATCTGGACCGGGCGGCGCTGGAGGCAGAGCCCTTGATGCGGCCTGTGCTGATCCGGGACGGGGCGATGGGCAACCAGGGCGATGTGCTGGTATCGCCCAACCACGCCGTCTTGGTTGAGGTGGACGGGGTGGAGATGCTGGTACGGGCCAAGCATCTGGCCGAAATGGGGGACGGGCGGTTTCGGATTGCCAAAGGATGCAAGGAGGTAGGGTATTTCCATATCCTTCTGGAGCGGCACGGCATCGTCTTTGCGCAAGGCATGGCGACAGAGACGCTTTACCCCGGACCGATGGCCGTGGCCGCGCTGGGGCCTGTGGTGGCGGCAGAGCTTTCCGCTGCGCTGCCGCTGTTGGGCCCGGTGATGGCTGGAGTGGCCGAGGCGGCAGAGGTCTATGGGCCGACAGCGCGCCCGGTTGCCACGCGACGGCAGCTTTTGCACCGAACGACTTTCATGCGGCGCGCTGCGGCCTGAGGCATATTGTCCGGAGTAGGGCGTTCAGGCTGCTGCCGGTGCTGCGCTGCGGCAACAGCCATGGGCGAATTTCCCCTAGGGAAGGCCGTTTTCCCGCCGGAAAGCCAAGACCTGCCGCTTTGATTGGCGAACAGGTCGCAAACTGGCCTATTTTCCCGCAATCACGGATGTTACCCGCAAACCAAGACAAGCCAGTTGCATTGCAGCAAGGCTTTGGCTTTAGTCAGATCAAGACGAGCGGGGAACCCGCCGAGAAGACCGGGGAGACGAATTTGGCTGCTTCGATGGCTGCTGCTGGCCAGAACGACGCATTTGTCGTTTTTGATCATGTTCAAAAAAGCTACGACGGCGTTTCGCTTGTCGTGAAGGATTTGAACCTGAGTATCGGAAAGGGTGAATTCCTGACGATGCTTGGACCTTCGGGATCGGGCAAGACGACCTGCCTGATGATGTTGGCGGGGTTCGAGACAGCCACGAATGGCGAGATCCTGCTCGATGGCCGCCCGATCAACCAGGTGCCGCCGCACAAGCGGGGCATCGGAATGGTGTTTCAGAATTACGCGCTGTTCCCGCATATGACGGTGGGCGAAAACCTTGCCTTTCCGCTGGAAGTGCGCGGGATGGGCAAGGATGAGCGCGAGGCCAAAATCAAGCGCGCGTTGGACATGGTGCAGATGGGGGCTTTCGCCAACCGCCGCCCGGCGCAACTGTCAGGCGGGCAGCAGCAGCGGATCGCGCTGGCGCGCGCTTTGGTGTTCGATCCCAAGCTGGTGCTGATGGACGAGCCGCTGGGCGCACTGGACAAGCAGTTGCGCGAACATATGCAGTTCGAGATCAAGCATTTGCATGAAAGCCTTGGAATTACGGTGGTTTACGTCACGCATGATCAAGGCGAGGCCTTGACGATGAGCGACCGGATCGCCGTGTTCAACGACGGCCGTATTCAGCAGCTTGCATCGCCGTCAGACCTGTATGAGCGGCCCGACAACAGTTTCGTGGCGCAGTTCATCGGTGAGAACAACCGGCTGGAAGGCACTGTCGAGGAGATCCGCGACGGGCGCGCGCTGGTGCGGCTGGGGACGGGCGAGTTGATCGATGCCACCCCGGTGAACGTGTCGGCCAAGGGGCAGAAAACGCTGGTGTCGATCCGGCCTGAGCGGGTTGAGTTCAAAGCTGACCTGCTGCCCGCCGACGCGCATATGATTGAGGCCGAGGTGGTTGAGGTGATCTATATGGGTGACCTGTTCCGCACCGTGCTGAAGGTGGCGGGACATGATGATTTCGTCATCAAGAGCCGCAATACGCTGGGCCAGCGCGTGCTGACCCCCGGCGAGACGATCAGGATCGGCTGGGCGCCGCAGGATGCGCGCGCACTGGACCCGATCTGAACCTATGCCGTGCCCCGAAAAGGCACGGCCAATGACAACAGAGCAGTTCTGTTCAACATGGGAGCTATAAGCATGAAAAGAATCCTGATCCTGTCCACCGCCCTGACCGGCCTTGCCTTTTCGGCAGCCGCGCAGGAACTGACGGTGATGTCCTGGGGCGGCGCCTATGGCGAAGCCCAGACCGAAGCCCACGTGAAGCCCTTCACCGCGGCGACTGGCACTGCTGCCAAGATGGTGGACAGTGACAACCCGGCCACCCCGATCAAGGCCATGGTGGAAGCCGGCAACGTGACCATCGACGTCGCGTCGATCGAATATGCAGATGCGATCCGTCTGTGCGACGAAGGCATGCTGGAGCCGATCGACATCAACGCGCTGCCCGCAGGTGCCGATGGCACCCCGGCCGCTGAGGATTTCCTTGCCGGTGCCGTGACGGAATGCGCTGTGTCGACCGACATCTGGTCGAACGTTTATGCCTATGACAGCACCAAATTCACCGGCGACGTGCCCACGACGGTTGCAGATTTCTTTGATCTGGAAAAGTTCCCCGGCAAGCGCGGCCTGAAGAAAGGCGCGAAAGCCGTTCTGGAACTGGCGCTGATGGGCGATGGCGTGCCGGCGGCAGAAGTTTATGACGTTCTGTCGACCCCGGAAGGCGTGGACCGTGCCTTTGCCAAGCTGGACACCATCAAATCGGAAGTCGTCTGGTGGGAAGCCGGTTCGCAGGCGCCGCAGCTTCTGGCAGATGGCGAAGTGGTCATGACCACCGCCTATAACGGCCGGATCTTCAACGCCGCCGTGGCAGAGAACAAGCCTTTCGTCATCGTCTGGGATGGCCAGATCTACGAGAACGAAATGTATGCCATTCCGAAGGGCGCGCCGAACAAGGACGCCGCGATGGAATTCATCAAGATGTCGACCTCGACCGAAGGTCTGCGTGCACAGGCGACGTTCATCTCCTATGGTCCGGCCCGCAAATCGGCCCTGACGGAAGAGCTGATGTACAAGGACGGCACCACGGTTATGGGTCCGCACCTGCCGACCGCGCCGGAGAACATGACCAATGCGCTGGAAACCTCGGCCGACTTCTGGGTGGACCGGAACGCGGAACTGAACGAGCGTTTCAACGCCTGGCTGGCGCAGTGATCTGACACAAGGGGCGCGGGGGGAAATCCCCGCGCCTTTTCTCTTGCCTGAGTGAGACTGACCGATGGCCGATGTGACCGCTGCCCTTCTGACCACGGCGGACGGACGCCCGCTGAAGACAGCTTTGGCGGAGGCGCAAGTGCGCGCCAAGCGGCGGGCGTTTCTGCTGGTCGCGCCCTTGCTGGCCTTTGTGGTGCTGACCTTTATCATCCCGATCGGGCAGATGCTGGACCGGTCGTTTCACCATGACGGATTTTCTGCCAATGCCCCGGCTGTGGCCGCGTGGTTTGCGGCGAACCCGGCGGGGACGGAACCCGACGAGGCGGCCTTTGCTGCGCTGGCCGAAGATTTCAAGGCGATGAAGGCGAACAAGACGGCGGGTGAGGCCGGTACGCGGGTGAACTATACCCTGCCCGAGACGCGGTCGCTCATCACCAAAACGGCGCGGAATGCAGATGATCTGGCCCCGCCCTTCCGCGAGGCTTTCTTGGCGATTGACGAGAAATGGGCCGACCCTGCCGTGTGGCAGGCGATGCGGTCTTCGGCCAGCCCCTATACGGCGGATTTCTACCTTTCGGCGATGGACTATGAACGCGCGGCGGATGGCAGCATCCAGCGTGTGGAAGAGAACAAGCGGATCTATGTCTATCTGTTTGCCAAGACATTTCTGACATCGGCGCTGATCACCTTCATCTGTCTGTTGCTGGCCTTTCCCGTGGCGCATCTTTTGGCGACCCTGCCGATGGCGAAGGCGAACCTGTTGATGATCCTTGTGCTGTTGCCGTTCTGGACATCGCTTTTGGTGCGGACGACCAGCTGGATCGTGCTGCTGCAGGGGCAGGGCGTGCTGAACGAGATGTTTGTGGCGCTGGGCTTGGTCGATGACGAAGGCCGGTTGAAGATGATCTACAATCAGGCCGGCACCATCATCGTGATGACGCATGTGCTGCTGCCCTTCATGATCCTGCCGCTGTATTCTGTGATGCGGGTTATCCCGCCGAGCTATGCCCGCGCCGCGCGGTCTTTGGGGGCGACAAGCTGGACAACGTTCCGGCGCATCTATCTGCCGCAGACCCTGCCGGGGATAGGGGCGGGGGCACTGCTCGTGTTCATTTTGGCAGTTGGTTATTTCATCACGCCCGCGCTGGTGGGTGGGGCAGATGGGCAACTGATTTCCAACCTGATCGACTTCCACATGAAGAATTCGAACTGGTCCATGGCGGCGGCGCTGTCTGCGATGCTGCTGGCGGGGGTGCTGATCCTGTACTGGCTCTATGACCGGCTGATCGGCATCGATAACCTGAAACTCGGCTGAGGATACGCGCATGGCCCTGCCCATCTATGCAAGCCCGTTGGAGCGCATCTGGCATTACACCTATGTGGTGCTGTGCACGGCGATCTTTATCTTCCTGATTTCGCCGATCCTTGTGGTCATCCCGCTGTCGTTCAACGTGGAGCCCTATTTCACCTTTACCGAGGCGATGCTGAAGTTCGACCCTGCCGGGTATTCCCTGCGGTGGTACGATCTGCTGCTGACCGGCGGGATGCAAGCGCCCGAGGCGCTGCGCGATGGGGCGTGGTGGTCAGACATGTGGGCCAATTCCACATGGGTGCGGGCGGCGAAGAATTCGGTGATCATCGGATTTTGGGCGACAATTTTTGCGACGGTGCTTGGCACACTGGCGGCGTTGGGCCTATCGCGGCCGGAGATGCCCTATCGGCGGACGATCATGGCGATCCTGATCAGCCCGATGATCGTGCCGATCATCATCATCGCGACGGGGCTGTTCTTTTTTTACTCTAACCCCTGTTCGATCATCGGTACGGAATGCGGGCGGCTGACCAGCACCTATATCGGGGTGATCCTTGCCCATACGACGCTGGGCATTCCCTTTGTGATCATCACCGTGACAGCCACGCTGTCGGGATTTGACCAGTCACTGATCCGTGCCTCGGCCAGCCTTGGCGCGTCGCCGTCGCGGACGTTTTTCAAGATCATCATGCCGTTGATCCTGCCGGGGGTGGTTTCGGGGGCGTTGTTTGCTTTTGTGACTTCGTTTGATGAGGTGGTGGCGGTGCTCTTCATCGCAGGTCCCGATCAGCAGACAATCCCGCGTCAGATGTGGAACGGGATCCGCGAGGCGATTTCGCCTGCCATTCTGGCGGTGGCGACGATCCTTGTGATCATCTCCATCGGGTTGTTGGCGACGGTGGAGTTGCTGCGGCGGCGGTCGGAGCGGCTGCGGGGTGTGACGCCGCATTGAGGCCGGGTAGGAGATTATTCTGCGAATAATCGGGCGCTGGCGCGCCAGCAGTGATCGTCAGGGCAGGATTTGCAGCCAGATCCAGATGGTGCCGATGGACAGCGCGGTAGCGATGAGCACGGTCGAGGCGGCCACGCGCTTGGCCACGCCGTAGAGGTTGGCAAAGAGGAAGGCGTTCACGCCGGGGGCCATAGCGGCGGTCATCACCGCCGACCGCAGTCCTGCCGTATCGAGGTCCAGCACGTAGTGACCCAGCAAGAAGGTGAGCGCCGGGTGCAGGATTAGCGAGCATGCGCAAAGCATGGCGATGATGCGGAAGTCGCCATCGGGGCGGTAGCGCAAGAGCACCCCGCCAAGACCGAAGAGCGCGGTGGGGATAGCGGTGGCGGCAACAAGGCCGACAGCAGACCACGCCACCTGCGGCAGAGGCAAGCCGGTGAGGTTGACGACAAAGCCTGCGGTGATGCCAAGGACGAGCGGTTGCGAGAAGATCGCCTTGACGATCTGGCGCAGCAGGGCGGGGCCGGACAGGCCCTTTCCGCGTGTGCGCGCCCATTCCATCAGAGCAATGCCGAAAGCGTAGAAGAGCGGTGCGTGGATCGAGATGATTGCGAAGTTGCCGGCCAGCGCCGCCGTCCCATAAGCGCGTTCGGTGATGGGCACGCCAAGGAGCAGGGAGTTCGAGAAGAGCGCCACGAAGCCAATGGCAGTGGCATCTGTTACGGGCCGACGGAAAAGCCAGATGGCGCCGGTGAAGGCGACAGCAAAGCTGGCGAAAGCTGCGATGTAGAAGGACAGGAACAGCGCGGGCTGAAAGGTGGCGGCGAGATCGAGCCGGGCGATGGAGGCGAACAGCAGCGTGGGGGCGGCGAAGTTCTGCGCGTAGCGCATGAGGCCATCAACGGCAGCATCCTCGAACAGTTTTGCGCGGGCGGCGGCATAGCCGAAGCCGATCACGAGGAAGACCGGCAGGATGACATCGAGGAGTGCGTTCATCGGCGCTTACGCCTGATTGTCGTAGGTGATCACCATGCCGTCATGGGCGGGGCGGATATGGGGGGGAAGTTCTGCGGTAAGCTCGGCAAAGTCGAGGTCGTGGTGCATATTGGTGATCACGGCGTGCGCAGGCCGGGCGCGGGCGATCCAGCCAAGGGTCATGTCCAGATGGGCATGGGTGGGGTGCGGCTTGCGCCGCAGGGCATCGACGATCCAGCAATCGAGGCCGGCAAGGTGGGTCCAGCTTTCCTCAGGGATTTCCACCGCGTCGGGAAGATAGGCGAGGGGTCCGATGCGGAAGCCGAGTGCATCCATGCTGCCATGGTTGGCGTAGAAGGGCGTGAAGTGCAGCGTGCCGCCTGCGCCGTGGATGTGGATGTCGCCGTCGATGGCGTTCAGGTCGAGGATGGGCGGGTAGGGGCTGCCTGCGGGTTGCACGAAGGCATAGCCAAAGCGGGCGATCAGCGCATCCTGTGTGGGGCCGTCGGCCCAGACGGGCAGGCGGCGACGGATGTTGAACACGATCTGGCGCAGGTCATCGAGGCCATGGACATGATCGGCATGGGAATGGGTGTAGATCACCGCATCCAGTGTGCCGATGCCTGCATCCAACAGTTGTTCGCGCATGTCCGGCGTGGTGTCGATCAGCACGCGGGTGGTGCCGTCGCTGGTTTCGCGTTCGACAAGCAGCGAACAGCGGCGGCGGCGGTTCTTGGGGTTGGTCGGGTCGCATTGGCCCCAGTCGCCGCCCGGGGGGCCCAAGCGGGGAACGCCACCAGACGAGCCGCAGCCGAGGATGGTGAAGCGCAAGGTGGCCATCAGGCGGCCTGCGCTTTCGCGTTGGCGCGGGTGAAGAGCCGGTCAAAATTTGCGGTGGTGGCGGCGGCGAAATCGGCCTCAGACAGGCCGAAGATTTGCGCGCCGGTTTTGGCGGTGAAGGCGGTGTAAGCGGGTTCGTTGCGTTTGCCGCGGAAGGGGATCGGGGCGAGGTAAGGGCTGTCGGTTTCCAGAAGGACACGGTCCAACGGTGCGGCGGCGAAGATGTCGCGCAATTCCTGCGATTTCGGGAAGGTCGCGATGCCGGTCATCGACAGGTAGAAGCCCAGATCAAGCGCGGCCTTGGCCAAGTCGGGGCCGGAGGAGAAGCAGTGCATCACGCAGGTGTAGGGTTTGGCGCGGTAGCCTGCGGTCAGGATCGCGGCCATATCCTCATCCGCAGCGCGGGAATGGATGATCAGCGGCAGGCCGGTTTCCTGTGCCGCCGTGATGTGGAGGCGGAGCGAGGTTTTCTGAACCTCGGCTGAGTCGGCGGTGTAGTGGTAATCGAGGCCAGTCTCGCCGATGCCCACGAATCTTGGATGCTGGGAGAGGGCGATAAGCTGATCGACGGTGACGAGGGGTTCTTCGGCCGCGCTCATCGGGTGGGTGCCTGCGGCGTAAAAGACGCCGTCATAGGTTTCGGCAATCGCGCGGACGCGGGGTTCGTTTTTCAGGCGGGTGCAGATCGTGACCATGCGGCGCACGCCTGCGGTGCGGGCGCGGGAGATCACATCCGGCAGTTCCTGTTCGAAATCGGGGAAATCGAGGTGGCAGTGGCTGTCGACAAGTTCGGGCAGCGGATCGTGTGGCGCGGTGGTCATCAATGCTCACCCATGGGCGAGCGATCCCGCCGTCTCTTCCAGTTTGAGCACCATATCCATGAGAAGCGCGGCAGGGTCAAGGTTGACCGCTTTGCCGCGGCGCGCGCGTTGGGCGAGGGTTTGGGCGATATCTGCCCAATGGCGGGCGGCATCGGGTGTAGCGGAAAGGCGGGTGATCAGCGCGGCTTCGCCGGTTGCGGCCTCTGGCGGGAGGTGGCGGGTGGCGGCGGCGCGGGCGAGGCGGGTGAGGAAGAGGTCGATCAGAGTTAGGATGAGGTCGAATTGCTGTTCGGCCCCGCGGCCTGCACCGGTTTCGGCCAGCGCCAGCAGGCGGGGGCGATCCAGCCGGGGCAGGGTGGAAAAGAGGGCGATAAGGGTGGCGTAGAGCTTGAGGCCGTCGAGATTGGTCAGGCGGAAGGCTTCGCCGACCGAGCCGCCCGCCAGTTCGGCCAGGGGCTGGGTCTGATCTGGCGCGACTTCGCCACCTGCCTGTGTCAGTGCCTGCGCGAGCGCGCCGGGGGACAGCGGGGTGAGGCGCAATTCGCGGCAGCGCGAGCGGATGGTGGGGAGCAGGCGATAGGGTTGGTGGGCGATGAGGAAGAAGGTCGCGCCCGCAGGCGGTTCTTCCAGCAGTTTCAGCAGCGCGTTGGCGGCGCTGGGGTTCATGTTATCGGCGGCGTCGATGATCGCGGCGCGGCGGCCCCCATCGGCGGCGGAGAGGGTGAAGAAGGACTTCATGCGGCGGACCTCATCCACCGTGATGTCCTGTTTCAGGCGGGCGGACTTGTCATCCCAAGGACGACGCAGCAGGAACAGGCGCGGTTCGGCCAGAGCGCGGATGCGGCGGGCGAGGGGGTCATCCTCGGGCGTGTCGAGCGTTTCCGGCGGCGGGGGGGCGCCGAACAGGCCTCCGTCGTCGGCGGGTGCGGCCAGCAGGAACCGGGCAAGGCGCCAAGCGAGCGTGGCCTTGCCAACGCCGCGCGGGCCGGTGATGAGCCAGCCATGGTGCATCCGCCCGCCGTTGAAGGCCGACAGGAAGGCGGTTTCGGCCCCGTCATGGCCGAACAGGCGCGGGGTTTCGCGCGGGTGCGGCGCGCCTTCGATGCGGTCGGGTTCGGGGATGTCTTCGGGGGCGGTGGTGGCCATGGTCAGCCCAGGGCTTCCATGACGGTGCGCAGGATATCGGCGGCCACGGCTTCGGCTGTGCCTGCGCCGTCGATCACCCGAAAGCGCGGGTGTTGCGCGGCGAGGGCGAGGAAGCCCGCGCGCATCTGGATCTGGGTTTGCAGGCCCATATCCTCGAACCGCAGTTCGGTGCCGGCGCGAGCGCGGGCGCGTGACAGGCCGAGTGCGGGGTCGATGTCGACGAGGATGGTCAGATCAGGTTCGGTGGCGATCATCAGATCGTGCAAGCGGTCCACCGTTTTCACCAGATCGCCGCGCGTGATGCCCTGATAGATGCGGGTGCTGTCGGCGAAGCGGTCGGTGATCACCACCTCGCCCCGCGCCAGCGCCGGGCGGATGGTGCGTTCCAGATGATCGCGGCGGGCGGCGGTGAACAGCAGAATTTCGGTTTCCGGCGACCAGCGGTCTGGGTCGCCTTCTAGCACCAGCCGTCGGATTTCCTCGGCCCCCGGTGAGCCGCCGGGTTCGCGGGTGAGGGTGACCCTGTGGCCCTGCGCGCGCAGGGCATCGGCCAGCAGCCGGGCCTGTGTGGATTTGCCGGAACCGTCGATGCCTTCGAAACTTAGGAAGCGGCCTGCCATCAGGAGGCGGGGGCGGCGTCGCCTGCGCCCGAAATGTACTGCTGCATCAGGCGTTGAGCGGCGGTTGAGAGCCGCTTGGTAAAGCCGCCAGCGGCGACATCAGCTTCGGCCACCAGCGGGATGCGGGCATCGGGCAGGTCGGGGACATGGATGATCAATTCGGCCAGTTGCTGGCCTGCAGTGATCGGGGCCTGAACGGGGCCGGTATAGATGACCTCGGCGCTGACGCTTTCCTGAACCTGCGCCGGGACGAGGAGGCGCACGTCTTCGGCGGGGACCAGACCCACGGTATCGGCTGCACCCATCCACACCGGCGCCTCTGTCACCCGCGCGCCTGCCTTGACGATGGTTTTTTCGGTGAACTGACGGAAAGCCCAGTTCACGATGGCCTCGGATTCCTCGGCCCGGTCCTTTTCGGACGCGAGGCCAGTGATGACAAAGATCACCCGGCGTTCACCCATCACAGCAGACCCGACAAGGCCGTAGCCTGCCTCGGACGTGTGGCCGGTCTTAAGCCCGTCGGCCTGCCAATCAGAGGCCGAGATCCGCAGGAGCGGGTTGCGGTTGTTGGCGTTGGCGGGGGCGCGGTCGAGGTAGTTGAAATTGGTTTCAGCGAAGATCGGGTAATAATCGGGGAAATCGCTGATCAGACGTTTGGCCAGAATGCCAAGGTCGCGCATCGACATGCGATGACCGTCTGCCGGCCAGCCTGAGGCATTTTTGAAGACCGAATTCATCATGCCAAGGGACTGCGCGCGCTTTGTCATCTCATCCGCGAACTTCTCTTCAGACCCGGCCAGACCTTCGGCCACGACCACGCAGGCATCGTTGCCCGAGTTGATGATCATACCGCGGATCAGGTCTGTGACGGCTGGACGATCGGTTTCATTGAGGAACATGGTCGAGCCCCCCATTGCCTTGGCCCGCGATGAAACGGAGAACGTCGTCTCGGGCGTCACGCGGCCATCGCGAAGCGCTTCGAACAGCATGTTGATCGTCATCAGTTTGGACATGGAGGCCGGGGGAAGCGGAGTATCGGCGTTCTTGTCGAGCAGAACCGTTTGCGTTGTCATGTCATAGACCCAAGCCGCAGTGGCCCGCGTTTCGAAGGCGCGGGCGGGCAGGGCGGCCATGAGCACAAGGGCGCAGAACGCGAGGAGGGCGGGTGCGAAAGCGCGGCGCTGGGTGAACATGCGGGTCTGTCCTTTCGACGAAAGCGGTCTATCGCCCGGTTGCATAGGCGTCGGTGAAGCCGAGCCCCTTGACCTTTGTCAGCAGTGCGGCGCGGTCGCCGCTGCCGGTGGCGGTCACGCTCCACCAGGTTTTGCCTTGGGTGGTTTCCTTGCGGGAGGATGCTGAGATACCGGCTTTCTGAAGCGTTTCAACGGCGCGGTTGGCATTCGCCTCGACCGAGAAGATACCGATCTGAATGCTGATGTTGCCAGCAGCGGCCGGGGCAGATGCTGCGGGTGCAGATGCAGCTGGCGCGGCGGCCGGGGCAGGGGCGGCTGCCGGTGCAGTTGCGGTGATGGCAGGCGCAGCGGGGGCATCTGCGCCCTCTGCCTCGGCCTTGTCGATGGCTGCAGTTGCCACGCTGTCGATCGTGGTGGCGGTGACCGTTTCGTTGGCGTCAAGCAGCGGCTTGGCGGCATCGGTGGCCGGGGCCACCTCTTCGCGGCGCAGTGCAGTGACGCTGATCGGGGCTGGTTGTCCTGCAAGCAGGCCAAGGGCTTCGGCTGCGTCGGATGAGATCTGCAGCTTTGGGCCGGGATTGAACGCCTCGCGCTTGAAGAGGGCTCCGATCACGAACTTGCCATTCGCGGGATTGCGCAGGATCACCCGTTCCGGATCGACGGCATCGGAGGAGGCCACCCAGACACCGCCCAAGGAGGGACGTCCGTCCCAAAGCGCCTGATCGGTGACTTGAAAGACCTCGGGCGCTTCGACATCGGTGTCGACGAGCTTTACCGAGCGGGCCGGAGCGGCGGCGGCGGTTTCGTCAGAATTCTTGCGGGCAAACGGGTTTTGCCCCGGCTGGCATGCTGCCAGAACCGTCACTGCGGAAAGTAGAAGCGCAAGGCGCGCCTTCGGATGACCTGCCATTTTCAGCCCCATTACCGCACGTTCGCCGCGCGCGTTTCAGCCCGGAGATGGGCCTGTCATTTGTTTTTCCTGCCCTGTCGGCGGGACGTCACCCTTCCGACAGCGTGATCATACAGGCTGGCCCCAGAGTAGGAAAGAGCAGGGGGCGCAAATGGGCGGATTTCTCACGCTATCGTGGCCGTTAGGAATCGACCTGCTGGGGCGAACGCTTTTCGGGTGGAGGTCAGGCGCAGGTTGGATGCCCGCGGACCTGCAGGGGATAGAGCTTGGGGTCATGGGATCAACGAGAAAGAATGGCAAAGCTGGTGCTGGACGAGGCAGCCGGAAAATGATTAGAACCGCGTGCCCAAGCATGTGCCAGGTCGGATTTCGGGGTGCCTATGAACCCGTCCGGTGGTGCAGCGTGGGAAACGGAAGTGTGGCCGAGTGGTTTAAGGCTCTAGTCTTGAAAACTAGCGTGCGGGGAACCGTACCGTGGGTTCGAATCCCACCGCTTCCGCCAGCTTTCTTTGCTGAGTCTCTGACGTGCCGGGGACGTGCTTTTATTGAGTCTGACACTGATACAGCGATCTTCACGCAGACAGCAGTTTTGAGGGTGACGCTGGCCCGCATGGCGAAGCTGTGTGCCGCGGTGTTTTATCGGAAGCCAAGCCTTGATGCAGACTGCCATGAAGGCTTATGTCGATGGTCAGGATGCGAGCAGAGGAGACAGCATGCGGAATGCGGCAATGATGCTCGGGATCATCGGCGGGCTGATCGCGATGTTGGTAGGGTTTTTCGGGTTCGGCTACACTGAACTTGTCCAAGAGCATTCAGAGGTCGGTGAGATTTTTGGTCAACTGGACAATCCGGGTCTGATCCGGTTTGCCAGCTTTATCGCACCGTTGCTTGCGATTGCTGGCGCCGCGATGGCCAAGATCCGCGCGCTTATCGGTGGCATCCTGATGCTTATCGCCAGTTTCCTGATGTACTACGCATTCGGATTCAGTGCCTTTACCATGTTTCCAATCGGATTCTGCATCGTGGGCGGGATACTCGCCGTCGCCGCTGGCAAACCGGATGAGCCGAAGTCGCACTTTTGAGCGCGTCCCGAAAGAACGGCGAAGCTTCCTGAGACCTGAAAGACCAGCCGGTCGCGGGCCTAGGACATGATGTGATGGCCCTGCCTTCGCCGCTTGCCACAAATTCATCAGACAGGTCGCCACTGGACACCTTTATGGTGCTTTACCAGCATCAGCGAAGCCGTCCCGCCCTCAACTCGCGGCCACAGGCATGCCGAAAGACCTCTGCATTCATCTGATACTGATTGCGGGAGGAGGACACAAAGCGCCTGGCGATTGCACGCGCATCATCTTCGATTGATTTTTTCATCACATCGACACCAGGCAGTCGATACTCACCCCCGATATGCGCAGCGACGAGCCGCGCCTGTGCCTCGAACAGGGGCAGGAAGCCCCAACCGACGGCTTGAAGAAAGCCCATGAAATAGAGACCCTGCTGATCGGGATGAAAGATCCGAAAATAGTAGGGCGCATGATTGCCCTCTGCGTGATGAATACCCGTCTGTAGGAAGGGAAATGCCGAGCGGTAGCCGGTACACCAGATGATCGCATCAATGGATTCGCGGGTGCCGTCTCGGAAATCGACAGCATCTGCATGAAGACCTGATATGTCCGGCTTTACGATGATCCGTCCATCGCCAATCCGGTTGAACAGGTTTTCGCTGACGGTTGGTAAGGCAGAGCCAAAATGGTGATCGGGGCGAGGCAGCCCCCCCTTGTTCGGTGTTCCAAGCAGCAAGCGATAGTACAGGCTTAGCATCGGGCCTGCCAGCACGGCCGGCACATAGGCAGCAACAAGATGGTTCAGGAAAGCGGGCATTGCCTTGTCCACCCTTAGGCCGCGGATGTAGTGGGGCAGCACCCACACGCCGCGCCGCATTGAAAGGATCACTTCCTTGGCTGCAAGGCTGACATCCACGGCTATCTGGCTTCCACTATTGCCGATGCCGACCACCAGCACGCGCTTGTTCCGATAGGCCTCACGATAGCGGTAGTCGCGGGAGTGGGTTGCCGGTCCTTGGAACACACCCGGATAATCGGGCAAAAGTGGTTCATTGTGGTGTCCATTTGCCACGACCACCGCAGTGTAGACCTCGTCCCGACCTCGATCTGTCTTGACCCGCCAAAGCCCGTTCTCGAGTGCAACCGAAACAACCGTCTCACCCAGCGCCAAATGCGGCCGAAGACCTGCGGCGTCGACAACATGGTCAAGGTATGCCGCAACCTGTTGCCGCGAGGGAAAGTCCGGAAAGTCTGCTGGCATCGGCAGATCCGAGAATTCATACCAACCCTTCGGGCTGTTCAGATGCATCGTCTCCCACGCGCAGGTTCGCCCCGGATTTGGATCGTATGCCCAGATACCACCTGCACGATCGCGCGGGTCGAACACGTCAAAGATGAGTCCACGTGCCTTCAATTCCTTCGCCGCGGCAAGTCCAGACGGCCCGGCCCCGATTATGCAAATCCTGTCTGAAGAACGCACTGTGCATCCTTTCTTGGATTGTCCATTGCCAGATTGATGGAACAGCAAGTCTACGGATCACCAGCAGCATGTCCATTGGCAACGAAACCGATGAACCTGCTGCACAGTTTTGTACTCATGGCTTCCGGCGGAAAGAAAAATTTTCGTACCCTGTCGAAATCGACCGTCGTTGCGTGTCATCCTTTCAGAAGCGTCCATCCCGGATGCTTCGGACAGAATGGAGGCACCGATGTCCGCCACTACCACCAAATCTTCAATCCGCGCGCCAGTCTGGTTCCTTGCGGCCTGCTTGGCTGGCATTTCATGGAACATTTTCGGAGCGGTTCAATTTGCGGGATCGATCATGGCGACTGAGCAGAGCCTGATCGCCTCAGGCCTGACGTCTGATCAAGCTGCCGTCATGACCGGATATCCGGGTTGGATGACACTCGCCTTTGCCATTGGGGTGTTTGGTGGTCTGGCGGGGAGCATATTGCTGCTTTTGCGCCAGGGCTTGGCCAGAACGATCCTTGCAGCATCGCTGGCAGCCTACGTCGCCCTCTGGATCGGTGATGCGATGCACGGGGTTTTCGCAGCAATGGGCGCACCGCAGATCATCATCCTTACCACTGTTGTAGCCATCGCCGCCGCTCTATTTCTCTTGAGCCGCCATCCTGTTGCAAGGGCCTGATTTTCCAGCTTCTTCCGTGATATCCTAGCCATAAAGGGAAACTTCAGATGCAATTCATGCTTATTCTCAACGAAACCAGCACCGACTTTGCCCGCCGAGATGATCCTGCTCAAGCAGGCGAGTATTGGGGTGGGTGGACAGCTTTCATCGGTGCCATGGCGCAGGCCGGGGTCATCGTAAAGGGCGATGGCCTGCAAGGCCCGCATGCCGCGACCACCCTGCGCGTCAGCGATGGCAAGCGCGTGGTCGAAGACGGACCCTTTGCCGACAGTAAAGAACAGCTTGGCGGCTACTTCGTGATCGAGGTTCCTGACCTCGACGCTGCGCTGGACTGGGCGGCCAAGGCACCCTCGGCCCTTACTGCCTCGGTCGAAGTGCGGCCGGTGCTGCCACCGATGCCCAGCCCCGGTCAGTGACCGTCCCACCCGAACAGCAAGACGCCCGTCGGGCCGCCGAACAGGCGGCCCGGTCCAGCTATGGCAGGTTGCTTTCGGTCCTGTCGGCGCGCGACCGCGACATTGCAGCAGCTGAAGACGCGTTGACTGAGGCGCTTCTTGCGGCGCTTCGGGTCTGGCCCGAAACGGGGGTACCGACGAACCCCGAAGGTTGGCTTGTGACAACCGCCCGCAATCGGCGAAAGAACGAGATGCGGGCGCAGGCAGTCCGGCGCGCGGCGGAGCCGGACATACTGCAACAATTCACCTTAGCTGAGGTCGGGGATGCGGTCGGCGATCATCGCCTCGGGCTCATGTTCGTTTGCGCCCATCCCGCGATCGACCCGGCAGCGCGCGCACCGCTGATCCTTCAGACGGTCCTCGGGATCGAGGCGGCCACCATTGCGCGGGCTTTTCTTGTTGAACCGGCGGCGATGTCACAGCGGCTGGTGCGTGCCAAGGCGCGCATACGGGATGCCGGGCTTCGGTTCGTCATCCCAGAGCCGGATCAGATGCCCGCACGTCTGGGCGCCGTGCTTGATGCGATCTATGCCGCGTTCGGGCAGGGTTGGGATAGCCTTGATACGCCCGATGCCCCCGAAGCTTTGACGGGTGAAGCGATCTGGCTCGCACGGCTGGTTTGCGAACAGATGCCTGAGGAGCCGGAACCAAAGGGGCTTCTTGCGCTGATGCTGTATTGCAGTGCCCGGCGCCGGGCGCGCCGGGATGTGGATGGTCGCTTTGTGCCGCTTGATCAGCAGGATGCCCGTTTGTGGGATCGCACCCGCATCATTGAAGCAGAGGCGCTGCTGACTTCAGCAGCCCGCGCCAGCCGTTTTGGCCGGTATCAATGCGAAGCCGCCATACAATCTGTCCACATCCAGCGCCCCGTCACAGGACGACTGAACCTAGACGCGCTTCGAATGCTCTATGATCTTCTGGTTTCGCAATCCGACAGCATAGGCGCGCGGATCGGCCGTGCGGTTGTTTTGGCCGAACTGGGAAATGTTGATTCCGCGATGGCAGAACTTGATGTTTTGCAAGGCGACCGGGTCCAGAGGCACCCGCCGTGGTGGGTGGCGCGCAGCCGTGTCGAACTTTTGGCCGGCCAGACAACAAGTTCAGCGCAATCCCTGGCGGTCGCGATTTCACTGACCGAAGATCCAGCGGTCCGGACGTTTCTGCAGGACCAACGCGACGCACTTGTTCAGAGTTGAGACGTTGTCGCTTTCAAGGACCATTCGTTCATGGCGACGCATCTATGTACGGATGCCTCGGATCAATCGTCCGTCGATTGCCAGAAGACCCGCTCCGATCAGAACCATCCCCACATAGTGACGCGCAGCCAACGCTTCGCCAAGAAACAACGCCCCAAGGACAATCGCACTCACCGGGATGAGCATCGTGACAAGTGCTGTGTTGACCGCACCTGCGGAAGCCAGCAGCCGGAAGAAGACCACATAGGCCAGCGCAGTTGACACCAGAGCCAGCGCAACCACGGAAGCCAGAGTTCCTGTGCTGGGCATCGCCAAGGTCCAGGGTCGATCGATCAGGGCCGCAAGCGGGATCATCATGATCGTCGTCGCCACAAGCTGGCCGAGCGCAACCTGAGCCGGAGTGAGTTTCATTGTCCTGAACCGTCGCCCAAAGGTTCCGGCAAGGCCATATGAAAGCGCTGCCCCGAGGCAAGCCAGCATTCCACTGACGGCAAAACTCTGCCCGCCCAGCAGGTCGCCGCCCAGAAGAACGATAACGCCAGTGAGGCCGCACGCGATGCCAATCGCCTTGTTCGGAGCCATGCGCTCATCCACCAAAAAGAAATGCGCGACGATCATGGCAAAGATCGGGGTGGTCGCGTTGAGGATCGACGCCAGACCGCTGGGTATCAGGGTCTGCGCCCAAAACAGAAGGCTGAAAGGCAGAAGGTTGTTCAGAACGCCCATGATCAGAAAGGCCGGGATGGCACCGCCCATGAACGGCCAAGCCTCGCCCCTGATGCGCAGCACGAAGATCAGCGCCAGTGAGGCCAGCCCAGTTCGGGCAAGAACCACGGTGAGCGGCGGCAACTCTCGCACGGCGACGGCGGCAAAAAAGAATGCCCCACCCCATAGAAGGGACAGCAGGAAAAGAAGCGACCAGTCTAGGTATGTCATTCGCATCGCCAACTTCCGTCTCTATGCATCGCACCTGCATACCTTGGATTTCGATCTGGCGTCTGGCGGTTTTCGGACCTTATCATCTGGTCTGCCTCTTCAAACTGTTCAGTGTTTCGCAAAGTTGGGAATGCTGGATTTTGACACCTGCAAAAGGACAGGCTTCCGACGCGACGATGCAGGTTGGTTTTGGCAGCGTCAGACGCTTCAATGCCGCTTTCCTGAAACTTTATGGTCGCGCGCCATCTCGTCTGCGCAAGCAAAACCGTCATTGAAGGCGAGGCCTAGGGTGGCCCGCACAATGGGTTACGCCGGGTTGGCCCAGCTGATCGCTCTGGACCTGCGGCAACGAACGCACCAACATGGGCTTTGGCCGGGTTACTCCTGCCATCGCGTTGAAAGTGTTTGCGCGCGGTCCGCGGCGAGGCCCTTGCGGAACCAGGGACATGCTGACTGTGTCGCGACAGCTCCCATGCGGACGTATTTGGAAGGGTTGCACCATGACTGAAATGCCCGTCGTGCTCGTTGTGGGGTCGCTGCATCATGACATCGTGGTGGAGACACCACATCTGCCGCGGGTGGATGAGACGGCGGTGGGGCGTCGGTGGTATCCGAAATTTGGCGGCAAGGGTGGCAATCAGGCTGTGGCTGTGGGGGCGGCAGGTGGCCGGTCGCGCATGTTCAGCGCCGTGGGGCAAGACGGATTTGGCACGTTTCTGCTGGAAGCGCTGGATAAGGGCGGGGTGGATCGGCGTTTCGTGGCGGTACTGAATTCTGTGGGTTCTGGCATGAGCGTGGCTGTTGTGGAAGATGGTGGCGACTATGCCGCGACCATCGTTTCTGGGGCCAATCTGCATCTGGACCCAGCTACGCTGCTGGAGGATGCGGTCTGGCAGGATGTGGCGGTTTTGGTCTTGCAGAATGAGATCCCAGAGGCGGTGAATTTGGCGGCGGCCCGCGCGGCACGCGCGCGCGATGTGACGGTGATCCTGAACGCTGCCCCGGCGCGTGATTTGCCGAAGGCGTTAAGCGACGAGGTGGATGTGCTGGTGGTCAATGCGGTTGAGGCCGAAATGATGGGGGCTGGCGCGGTGGTCGACCTACCATCGGCATTACAGGCCGCGCGCCATTTGGGGCGAGCCTATCGCTGCGTGATTGTGACGGCGGGATCAAAGGGGCTGGCCGCCAGTGCAGCGGGGGAGAAAGCGTTCTCATTGCCGGCGCGCAGGGTGCACGCAGTCAGCACCCATGGTGCAGGAGATTGTTTTACCGGGACATTCGCGGCCTTGATGGCGGGCGGGGCAGGGGTCCATGCGGCCTGTGTTGCGGCGTCGGAGGCGGCCGCAGACCATGTGGCGCGTCCTGTATCTGGAATGGATGCCTGATCCGACCGTCGCCCTTGGCAAAGCCCCCGTCGCCATCAGATTGGCCCGACTGAGCGGAGCGGTATAACAGAGAAGCAATCAGGCGAAGGGGCATGACATGCCAGATGATCAGGCGCGTTCGGACGCACGTTTCCCGCATCTTTTCGCGCCATTGCGCATTCGGGGTGCTGTGATCCGCAACCGGATTATGTCGACCGGGCATGATACCGTTTTGCCCGTGGATGGCACGGTGAATGACGCGCTTATTGCCTATCATTTGGCGCGGGCGCGGGGTGGCGTGGGGCTGATCGTGACGCAGGTGGCGGGGGTGCATGAGACGGCGCGCTACACCTCGCACCTTCTGATGGCGACGACGGATGACTGCATCCCCGGCTATCGGCGACTGGCCGAGGCGCTGCATGCCGAAGGGGTGACGGTGTTTTCGCAACTGTTCCACCCGGGGCGCGAGATCATGGAAAGCGCGGATGGGTTGCTGGCGGTGGCCTATGCGCCGTCGGTCAGCCCGAACGAGCGGTTCCATGTGATGCCGCGCGCACTGACCTTGCCGCTGATTGATGAGATCGTGGCGGGCTATGCGGCGGCGGCGCGGCGGATGAGGGCGGCGGGGCTGGACGGGGTAGAGGTGGTGGCGAGCCATGGCTATCTGCCGGCGCAATTCCTGAACCCCCGGGTAAATCGGCGCAGCGATGGCTATGGCGGTGATGAGGCAGGGCGGCTGCGGTTCCTGCGCGAGGTGCTGAGGGCAATCCGGGCGGCGACGGATGAGGGTTTCGTCATCGGGTTGCGGATCAGCGCGGGTGAGCGCGATGAGGAAGGGCTAACTGGCGGCGAGGCGCTGGCGGCCTGTGTCGCGCTGGAGGCGGACCTTGATTATGTAAATGTGACGACGGGGACATCAGCCTCGGTCGGGGGGGCGGTTCATATTGCGCCACCGATGGCCTATGCGCCGGGTTATGTGGCCCCGGATGCGGGCGCGTATCGAAAAGCGTTGAAAGTGCCGGTCTTTGTGGCCGGGCGGATCAACCAGCCGCAGGAGGCTGAGGCCATTCTGGCCGCTGGGCTGGCGGATGTTTGCGGCATGACACGCTCGCTTATTGCTGATCCGGAGATGCCTGCCAAGGTCGCGCGGGGTTCGGTGGATGATATCCGCGCCTGTATCGGCTGTAATCAGGCCTGTATCGGGCATTTCCATAAGGGATTGCCTGTGTCCTGCATTCAGCATCCCGAAACGGGGCGGGAACTTGTTTACGGGCAGCTTGGGCCTGCTCTGCGGCAAAAGCGGGTGATGGTTGTGGGGGGCGGACCGGCGGGGATGAAGGCCGCCGTGACGGCGGCGAAGCGCGGGCATGCGGTCACGCTGTATGAGGCGGCGGCGCAACCGGGCGGGCAGGCGCTGCTGGCGCAGCTTTTGCCCCGGCGGGCGGAGTTCGGCGGGATCGTGACCAACCTGCTGCGCGAGATGGAATTGGCGCAGGTGCAGGTGCGACGGGGGCTCCGGGTAACCGCTGAACTGTTGGCCAAAGAGCGGCCGGATGCGGTAATCCTTGCCACGGGGGCGGTGCCGCATGTGCCGGTGGACATGCCCGAGGATGGATCGGTGCAGGTGGTGACCGCCTGGCAGGTGCTGCGCGGTGAGGTGAAAGTCGGCGCGCGGGTGGTGGTGGCCGATTGGCGCTGCGACTGGATCGGTCCGGGGGTGGCGGAACAGCTCGCGAAAGCGGGGTCTTCGGTGACGCTGGCGGTGAACGGGCTGCATGCGGGCGAGGTGCTGCCCCTTTATGTGCGCGACAACATCGCCGCCGAGATGCACCGGCTGCGGGTGGAGGTGCGGCCCTATATGCGGCTGTTCGGCACGTCTGACGGGAGCGTGTTTTTGCAACACGCCCCGTCGGGGGAAGCGGTTGAGGTGGAGGGCGTGGACACGCTGGTGCTGTGCCTTGGCCATCGTCCGGTGGATGACCTGTCCGAGGCTGTGACGGCGCTCGGGATCGAGTTGCATATGGCGGGCGACTGCCTGGCCCCGCGCACGGCGGAGGAAGCCGTCTATGACGGTCTGCGCGCCGGGGTCGCAGTCTGACCCTGACGCGCAACCATGCTGTCAGCCGCGACAGGCGGTGGCGAGATCGAGGCTGTCATCCCGCACGGTTGTAACAACATCCATCAGGCCAAGGACGGTGTGAAAGACATTGTCCTGACTGAGGGCTTCATCGGATTTGGTCTTGAGGCAGGCTTGATCGACTTTCAGTTCCTGCTGATAGGCGGGGGAGAGCCACATCACCATGGGCACCTGTGTCTGCGTATCGGGCGCGAGGAAGTAAGGTGCGGCGTGCAGGTAGAGGCCATCTTCGCCAAGGGATTCGCCGTGGTCCGACAGGAAGAAAACGGCCGGGATAACAGCGGATTGCGCGTTCAGCATGTCGATCGTCTGGGCGATGATGTGATCGGTGAAGCGGATGGAGTTGTCATAGGCGTTGACGATTTCATCGGTGGTGCAATCGGCGAATTCGACGGTGCGGCAGGCGGGGGTGAAGACCTCTGCCTCGGGCGGGTAGCGCAGGAAATAGGCGGGGCCGTGGCTGCCGATCATGTGGATGAACAGGACGGTGTCGCGTTTCAGGGTGGGCAGAGCCTGTTTAAGTGGGTTCAGGAAGACCGCATCGGTGCATTCACCCTGCGCGCAGGCGGCGGGATCGTCGGCGGGCGTCATGCGGCGAATGTTGGCAGCGCGGCCTGCTGTGCCCTGGTCGCCGGTATTGTTGTCCCACCAGAGGACGTCGATATCGGCATGGGCAAGCACGTCCGTCAGGTTTTCCTGCCGGATGCCGCTGTCATAGGAATAGCCGTCGCGGGTGAGGTTCGACAGCATGCAGGGCACCGACACGGCGGTTGACGTACCACAGGAAGAGACATCGGTGAAATTCACCACGTCGCGTTGGGCAAGTTCCGGGGTGGTGGGGCGCCCATAGCCGTTCAGGGCAAAGTTCTGGGCCCTGGCGGTTTCACCGACAAAGACCACCGTAAGAACCGGCTTGGCGGCGGCGGTGATCAGCGGTCCCTTGCGCGCATCTGCCCCCAGCGGGGCCACGGTGATATTCTTGTTGCGCAGCATCATCTTGGAGTAGCGGGCCGCTCCGGCAATTGCGGCGCCGGGCTGATAGCTGGCCAGCACCTCCTTGCGTTCGCGGGCTACGGCGGAATAGGCCTTGAAGTCGCTGAACAGCGCCCCGGCAAAGATGGCGACAGTCAGCGTGACGGTCAGTGCCCAGCGCCAGATGTTCGTAAAAAGCGGCGTCGGGCGGATGCGGACCCACAATACGGCGGCAGCAGGCAGCAGGCCCCAGATCGCGACATGGGTGATGAATGCTATTGTGATTAGATGCTTCGATTCCGTGATCGTGGTGAGCATGGCGTTCTGGATCATCTCGCGGTCGATGATGATGCCGAGGCTGTCCATGTAAAAGGAGGTGACGGCTGAGAGGATCAGCACAAAGGCAGCGATGGGTTTCAGAAACCAGCGGAAGCCAAAGAATGCCACAGTGAGCACGGTCAGCATCCAGACGGCGATGCCCCAGCCGACGACCTGACGCATGTTGCCATCGAACACTGCCCAGGCCCGTTGCCAGAAGGTGAAGTTATGTGCGGCCATGATGAAAAGCGACACGCCCAGGATCAGACCGAGCGCCGGTATTTCGGGGCGTGTCGGGCGGAAGCGAGATGTCGCCTCGGCCTTTGCCGTCGCGGTCTTTGTCATGTTCTGCAAGGGAAGAATCCTGAGCCTGATTGTGCCGCCCATGTCGGGCGCGCCTTTTTCTGGCTAGAGTGATGGGTCTATCCGGCGCGGTGCACCATTCTACCCCTGTCATGGAATATCGGTCTGCAACGCAAGTTATAGGCCGGATAACCCGCTTGGCCGCGTCTGTGATGGACTGGTGGAGTCTGTCCTGACCGTTCAACAGGACAAGCGCATGTCAACCTGAGCAACCCTTTTGGCGTGGCGCGGATGTTTCTCTTTCTGCACCGCCATTCGGTCGTGATCGAACGGACGAATCCAGCACTGAAAAGCAGGCCGGACAAACAATGGATCACATGCCGTGCGTTTTACGATTCGAACAATTTCATTCAGTTTCGGCTGGGGAACTCTGCCAGAACTTCACTTTTCAATCATGGCGTCAAACTTGAAGGTGGCAGCAGGGCTGCAATCTCACGCCTGAAAGACAGCGCATCGCCGATATCCGGTTGATCAAGCTCTTCGGCGTAACGCCGCCCGGCATAGGTGGCCCAAGCGATGGGGCCGGGGGCGGCGGCGTCCCCGATCAGTTTGAGTGATGCGATACCCGCCCCTTGCCAATCCCGCGCTTTCAGTTCGTGAAACAGGGTATCTTCGGGGATGCGCGCGGTTACCATCAGGACTGCGTCACAGGCTATCTGGCGGTACTGATCGTTCCAGGTGCAGGTGATATCTGCCCCGGTTGCGTGGATGCGTTCCGGCGCGTGCGACAGGTGAAGGCGCACACCAAGGCCGGCAAGCCGGCGCTGGATTGTGGCCTGTTCAAGGGTGTTGTCCGTCCACTCGGCCACCTTTACTGCGGGGGTCACGAAATCCACGGTGCAGCCGCGGGCAACCAGAAGTTCGGCCATCACACTGCCCATGTAGAAGTGGTCATCGTCGTAGAGAAGGACGTTGCCGCCAGTGGGGCCGTTGCCTGCCATCAGGTCATCCGGGGTAAAGATGGGCATGCCGGGATCGGTGGGGATCGGGTGCAGGTGCAGCCGCGCCACCGCATCGCGCCGCCAATGGCAGCCTGTGGCAATGGCGACATGTTCGATACCGAATGACAGGATGTCATCGGGGGTAAGGCGGCTGTCGAGATAGGTCTGGACGTTGGGCATCGGGGCGATCTGGCCCGCGCGATAGTCAGCGACACGGCCCCAGGCGGACAGGCCCGGCAGCAGGCGTTCGCGGGCGACGCGGCCGCCGAGGGTGGTGGTCGCTTCTGCCAGGGTGACTTGGTAGCCGCGCTTGCCCAGTATATGTGCGGCTTCCAGTCCTGCCGGACCTGCGCCGACGATGAGGACGCTTTCGGATTTCCCCTTGGGATGGACCCGTTCCGGATGCCAGCCTTTGCGCCATTCCTCCATGAAGGCGGTGTTCTGGGTGCAGCGGCTGATGCCTTGGGTCATGTCGCCGGAGACGCAGATGTTGCAGCCGATGCATTCGCGGATGTCGTCGAAGCGGCCTTCCTCGATCTTTTTCGGCAGGAAGGGATCGGCGATGGAGGGGCGGGCGGCGCCGATGAAATCAAGGATGCCGGATCTGATCTGACGGACCATGGCGTCGGCAGAGGTAAAGCGGCCCACGCCGACGACGGGTTTGGAGGTGAGTTGCTTGATGCCTTTGACCAGATCCTCTTGCGCGCCTTCGGGTTTGAAGCGCGAGGTGCCGGAACACGCCTCCCATGTACCATGGGCCAGATCCCAGACATCGGGCAAGTCGCCGTGCATTTCGATGAAGTCACGCAGTTCGGCGTTGGAGAAGCCCATCTCGCCTGCCTCGCGCAGGGACAAACGCAGGGAAATGGCAAGCTCGCCCTTGGTTTCTTCGCGCGCTTCTTCCACGATCTCGCGCAGGAAGCGAGCGCGGTTTTCCAAACTGCCGCCGTATTCGTCGGTCCGGTGGTTGGTGTTGCGTGACAGGAAATGTTGCAGGATGCCAAAGCCATGCGCGCCGTAGAGGCAGATCAGGTCAAACCCTGCCGTCTGTGACCGGCGAAAGGCGTTGCGGAACCAGCGGCGCAGGTCGCGGATATCTTCGCGGTCCATCGTGCGGGCCTGCACAGGATCGGAGGTGAAGGTGAGGATTGGGCCGCCCGACACAGCGAGGGGGACTTCCCGGGAATAGAGGTTGGGGCCGTTGATGCCGGAATATGCAAGCTGGATGCCGGCGAGGGCGCCATGGGATTTCATCGCCTCGGCCATTCTCGCCAAGGCCGGGATATCGCGGTCATCCCAGAGATGCTGTTCGATGAAGGGGGTGATCTCAGACGTGGGATGAATCTCGGTCTGTTCGGTGAAGATGACGCCCCAGCCGCCTTCGGCCTTGGTCCGGCGCATTTCGACCACGGCGGAGGGGTCGCGGTAGCCGCCGCCGTTGCAGTGGGGAACCTGGTAGAAGCGGTTCTTGGCGATCTTCGGCCCGATGCGGAGGGGTTCGAAAAGGATGTCATAGCGGCTGTCGCGCGTGTCCTTGGGCATGGTTTTCCTCAGAGCGGGCGGTAATCGTGAAGCTGGGTCTGCATCAGGGCGGGGTCGGGCTGATGGTCGATATCGGCGATCAGCAAGGCTGGGCCGGGGCCGGCAGAAGCGAGGATGGCGGCATCGGGGGCGACGATGACAGAGGCGCCGCAATAGGTGATGTCGCCTTCGGTGCCGCAGTAATTGGCATAGGCGATGGTGACGGAATGATTGATGGCATGTGCCGGCACGACGATCCGGCTGACATGGGTGTTGGGTTCTGGGTTTGCCGTGGGAACAAGGATCAGGTCTGCCCCCGCCTCGGCCAATGACCGCACCAGCGGGGCGAATTCCACGTCATAACAGATCAGCATGGCCGCGCGCAGGCCGCCCAGATCGAAGGTGGTGACGGCATCGCCCGGCGCGAAGATGGATTTCTCTCGCGGGCCAAAGAGTTGCACCTTGCGGTAATGGCCGATCTCGCGGCCTTCGGCATTGATGGCGATGGCCGAATTGTAGATCTGATCGCCGTCGCGTTCGGCGTAGCCGATGACGATGCCGCAGGCGTGTGCCCTGGTCAGAGCGGCAAGGCGTTGGTGCCACGGGCCGCCGCGCGGTTGGGCGCGGGCGGGAATGTCGGGCTGGTTGTATCCCGGCAGAAAGACCTCGGGCGCGACAAGGGTGATGGCCCCCATGGCGGCGGCAGCGCGCAGGGCGGCGTCGAGGGCGGCGAAGGCCGCGTCATCCGATCCGCCGGGCGAGGGGCCCTGCCAGAGGGCGATGGGAAAGGACATGGAGCCTCCTGTCCCCTGCGGGCAGGGGTTTGCAGTATTGGGGGTGCGGGGGGCCGGGGCGGCCCCCCGCGTGTGGGGTCACTTCTTCAGGTTGGTCCAGATCGCATCATAGAGCTTTTGCGTTTCCGCATCACAGGCCTGAGCAAACACGCCGGGTGTGGCATCTGCGGGCGGGTTGTTTTCGGGGCTGTTCTTGATGGCGTCATCAAGGAACGGCTCCACCCCCGCCACGCCGGACGTATAGGCGGCATAGTTGGTGACGGCGGCGGCGTTTTCAGGATCCAGCAGGAAATTCATGAACTTGATCGCGTTGTCGCGGTTGGGTGCATCCTTCAGGAGAACCATGTTGTCCATCCATAGGACGTGGCCTTCCTTGGGATAGGAGTATTCGACATTCGCCCCTTCGGCGCGGGCTTTGGCGGAAAAGCCGTTATAGATCATCCCTGCCGCCGCATCGCCCGAGACCAGCACATCCTTTGACGTGTCAGAGCCGAAGGAGGCCCAATGCTGCTTGGCGTTCAAGAGCATGTCGTTCAGCGCCTTGAGCTGGTCCCGGTCGGTCGAGCATTGCGGGATACCGAGGTAGAGCGAGCCGAGGATCAGCACCTCATTCTGGCTGTCGAGGACGTTGATTTTGCCCTGAAGTTCGGCGGGCGGATCGAAGATGATGCCCAGCGACGAGATGTCGCCCGCATAAACATCGCGGTTCACCGAGAATGAGGTGGAGCCCCACTGGTAGGGGATCGACGATTTGCGGCCAGCGTCAAAAGGCACATCCATCCATTGCGGGGCGATATTGCCGAAGTTGGGCATTTCCTCGGGCGTAAAGGTATCGAGCATGCCTTCCTGACCCATGATCTGCACCATGAAATCGGCAGGAACGGCCACGTCATACTGGCCCATCTTGCCCGCCTTAAGCGAGGCGAGCATGGATTCGTTGCTGTCATAGGTGTCGATGGTGACGGCGATACCGGTCTCCGCCGTGAATTTGTCCACCAGTTCCTGGGGTATGTATTCAAACCAGTGATAGACCGAGAGGGTGCCCTCGGCCTGTGCCGCCCCGGCGAGCAGGGCGAATGCGGTGGCAGTGGTCAGCAGCTTTTTCATGGATGACTCCCGTTGGGTTCAGGATCGGGTTCTTTGCCCGATGCGGTTGGCTAAGTAAGATAGGGTGACGAACAGCACGGATACGGCAAGCATCATGGTGGAGATTGCCATGATATTGGGTTTGATCCCTTGCTTGACCGACCCGAAAATGGCGGTGGGCAGGGTTTCCATCCCGGCGCCCTTGACGAAGTTGGTGATGATGAAATCGTCGAGCGAGATGATGAAGGCCAGAAGAAAGCCCGAAAGGATGCCGGGCATCATCAGGGGCATCAGGATCAGCCTGAACGCCTGCGCGCGGTTGGCGTAAAGATCTCGGGCGGCCTGTTCGTAGACCTCTTCGATCCCGCTCAGGCGGGCTGCGATGGGCAGATAGGCGAAGGGGATACAGAAGGTGATATGGGCCAGAAGGATGGTCATGTAGCCGGTGGTCAGCCCGATGGTGGAAAAGAAGATCAGGCAGGCCACGGCGACCACGATCTCCGGCACCATCAGGGGCAGGTTGATCAGCGCGAAGGTGGCGGATTTGCCGCGAAAGCGGCCGCCCCGGATCATTGCGACACTTGCCGCGACGGCGATGGTGGTGGCAGTGGTGGCCGCGATCAGAGCGATGGTGAGCGAGTTCCAGGCAGCAGCCTTGAAGCGCGGGGCTTCGGGGCCGGTGAAGACATCCGCATACCAGCGCCAGGAAAACCCGCCCCATGTGGTGATCGAGGCGGAATCGTTGAAGCTGTAGATCGTCACGACGATCAGGGGGGCGTAGAGGATGACAAGGCAGCCCACGGCCATGGCCAGAAAGCCGGGATAGTGGCGCACGCCCTTCATCGCGCCTCTTCCTTTGCTTGCGCGCGGGCATAGGCCATGAGCACGATCAGGACGAGCGTCATCAGGATCATCGCTGCCGCCGCACCGAAGGGCCAGTTGCCCTGAGAGCCGCGGAACTGTTCGTCGATGAGCGAGCCGATCATGAAGGTCTTTGCCCCGCCCAGCAGATCGGGCGCGAGGAAGGCACCCAGCGAGGGGACAAAGACAAGGATGCAGCCTGCGATAAGGCCGGGTTTCACCACGGGCAGCACGATTTCGCGCAGGGTGACCCAGCGGGAGGCGTAAAGATCGGCCGCCGCTTCGGACAGGGCGAAGTTGTAGCGTTCCACGGCGGCATAGATCGGCAGCACCATGAAGGGCAGATAGCTGTAGAACAGGCCCAGTTGCACGGCGAGGTTGGTGTTGACCAGCGGAAGCGGCCCGTCGATCAGCCCGAGAGACATCAGGCTTTCGTTCAGGGGGCCGTTGTCGCGGATCAGGAATTTCAGGCTGACCGTGCGGATAAGCAGGTTCACCCAATAGGGCACGGTGATCAGGAACAGCCAGACCGCGCGGCTGCGTGCAGGGCGGGTGGCTATGAACCATGCAGTGGGAAAGCCCACGATCAGGCAGATCAGTGTGGCGAGGCCTGCCTGCCAGATCGAGCGCCAGAAGATGGTAATATAGGTCCATTCGAGGGTGGGTGGTTCATCTCCGAACAGGCCGCGGTTCAGGAAGAACTGGTCATAAGCGGCGAGCGTAAAATCCCAGATGACGCCGCCACGGAATTCCTTGGTCAGAAAGGAATAGACGGCCATGAGCAGGACGGGGATCACAAGAAAGATGCCGATCATCGCCCATGTCGGCAGCAGGAGTGGCCCCACGATGTTGCGGTAGCCCGTACCGCCGCCCTTGCCGCCCTGGGGGGTGATCCCGGCCATCAGTCGGCCAGAAGGCGGGCCGCGCCTTCTTCCAGATGCAGGGCAACGCGGGTGCCGGGGGCCGGGACTGCGATCCGGGCCGAGTTTTGCAAGCGAACGTGGAATTCCTCGCCCGTGGCAAGGCGCGTCAGGAGTTGCAGATCGGTGCCCAGATAGACCACGCGTTCCACCGTCACCTCTAACTCGCCGCGATCAGTGATGGAAAGACGTTCCGGCCGGATGGACAGATGATGGGTGCCGAGGGTTTCCGACGCCGCAGAGCAAGTGATCCTGTGGCCGCCCGGCAGGGTGACGCTGGCCTGACCGCCACTGACGCTGTCGACTGTCACTTCCAGCAAGTTCGTCTCGCCGATGAAATCGGCGACGAACCGGTTGACAGGCGCTTCATATATATCGCGGGCAGTGCCGATCTGCTGGACATGGCCCTGGGACATGACGGCGATGCGGTCTGACATGGTCAGCGCCTCTTCCTGATCATGGGTCACGAAGATGAAGGTGATGCCGGTTTCTTCCTGCAGGGATTTCAGTTCCACTCGCATTGCCTGACGCAGTTTCAGATCGAGAGCCGAGAGCGGTTCATCGAGCAACAGCACCTTGGGTTCCGGGGCCAGCGCGCGGGCAAGGGCCACGCGCTGCTGCTGGCCGCCCGAAAGCTGGGCGGGCAGGCGGTCGGCGAAGGCTGAGAGGTGGACCATCTCAAGCATCCGGCCCGCTTTTGCGGTGCGGTCGGGCAGGGAGACGCCCTTCATTTTTAATCCGAAGGCCACGTTTTCCAGCACCGTCATATGTGGGAACAGCGCGTATTGCTGAAAGACGGTGTTGACGGGGCGGTGGTTCGGTTCCAGCCCGGCGATGTTTTCACCAAAGAGGCGAATTTCGCCCACGGACACGTCTTCGAACCCCGCGATGCAGCGCAGAAGGGTGGTCTTGCCACAGCCGGAGGGGCCGAGCAGGGTGAAGAATTCGTTGTCCGAAATCGCCAGCGAGATGCCATGCAGGGCGGTCGTCGTGCCATAGCGTTTGACCACATTGCGAATGTCGATGGCAGTTGACATGCGGCCCCATACCCCTTGGATTGAAGTCAAAGGTTAAGTTTCGCAAAGCTAGGGGGTATATACCCCCAGAGAGGTATCATGCAGCCCTTGCCGAACAGTGCCGAGGCGCAGTTGGCGCAGGTGATCCGTCGGGTGGGTGCGCCGGGTTTCGAAGGGGCGTTAACGGGATGGTTCCATCGCTGCGTCGCGCCGGACAATCTGATTGTGCTTGCATATCGGGATGTTGGTCCGCCACAGGTGCTGTTCCGGCAGAGCGATCAGCCGCAGGTGTTTTCGCAACTTGATGACACATATCTGGCCGGGGCTTATCTGCTTGACCCGTTCCACGACTTGCATGTGTCACGGGTGCCCGCCGGTGCATACCGGTTGCGCGATGTCGCGCCAGATGCCTTTCATCGTAGCCGATACTACAGCGAATATTATCAGCAGACGACGTTGCTGGATGAGATCACTTTCATGGTCTATCCCGCGCGCAATGTGTCGCTAAACATTTGCCTTGGGCGCGACGCCGCATCGGGGCAATCCTTCTCAACGCGCGAGGTGGAAACATGCCATCGAATTTCGCCCGTTGTGATCGCCTTGGCCGAGGCGCATTGGCAAGGGCTTTCAGCCGATCCGGCCGCGCCGGGGAATCTTGCGGCGCAGTTGGTGGACGCTCTAGACACCGCCCACGGCATCCGCCTGTCCCCGCGGCAGGCCGAGGTTTCCCTGTTGATCTTGCGCGGCCATTCGACCGTATCGATCGGATTGCGGCTGAGCGTGAGCGCGCAAACGGTTAAGGTTTTCCGCAAGCAGCTTTACGCCCGGTGTGGGATATCCTCGCAGGCGGAACTGTTCGCGCTTATGCTGCCCCTGTTGACGGCGGGGCAGCGCGATCCGACCTGACCGGATCGCCAACCCGCCGCCGCGGTTCTGACGCTACGGCAGGAATGGCCAATGGGTGGCGGCCATGCCAACCATCTGGCGCAGTTCCGGCCGTTGTGGCATCGTCGGGGTTGATTGAAAGCAAGCCAGAAACAATCCGTTCCTTGAAATAAGTAGGATTTATGAAAGGGGCGATTGACGTGGCGTCAGTCCATCGTCACGCTCTTACCAAGGTGACGGTTGGGGATAACCGGATGCCTGGCGCTGCGGGGGGTGCCGATGACCGTGTTGAACCGGATACTTCACGTGGAAGACGATGAGGATATCCTGATGATTGCTCGACTTGCGCTTGCCGATCTTGGCGGGTTTGAGGTCATGCAGTGTTCGTCCGGCGCACAGGCCGTGGACGAGGCCGCCGCCTTCGCGCCGGACCTTTTTCTGCTGGATTACATGATGCCCGAGATGAACGGGATGCAGACGCTGAAAGCGCTGCGCGAAAAACCAGAGTTTGCCGATACGCCCGCGATCTTCATGACTGCCAAGGCCATGGATCTTGTGGAAGCCGAGTTCGCGGGGATGGGAGTTCTGGGTCGGATTACCAAACCCTTTGATCCCGTCTCGCTGCCAGCCGACATCCGGCGTATCTGGACACAGCGTCCAGGTGCCACGGGCTGATCCGTAGATCAAGCCCGGCCGATTGTTGCTTCGATTTCTTCCAGAAGGGCCGCGAGGCCAGTAATGATCGCATCTGTGACAGGATGTGCGACGTCTGAGTCGTGCCAAGGATCGAGCAATTCATCGGCCAGAGCGGCAGCCTTTCCAAGGCTTTCAAAGCCCAGAGTTGGGGCCACGCCGCGAATCTTGTGCGCGTCTTCCTGCAATTGCCGCATCACCGCCGGCTCCATCGCACCTGGCAGGGCCGAGCTGAGAAAGGACGACAACCGTTCCCGGCGCGGCGGCAGCGTTCCTTTGAAATGGGCGCGGATCGGGGCGAGCCTTGCGGCCATATCAGCGTGTTGCGGAACATCGGCATGGAACGTCATTTTCGGTCAGTCCTTCAGCGGAAAATCTATCACGAAGGTGCTGCCTTCGCCGAGTTTGCTTGTGTAATTCACGGTGCCGCCGTGCGCGGCCATGATTTCTTGTGCGATATTCAGGCCGAGGCCGGTGCCGCCATGGCTGCGGCGATCCGAGGAATCGACCTGCGTGAACCTGCCAAAGACCTTTTCGCGCGACTCTGGTGGAATACCGACGCCGTGATCTTCCACTTCGACAAGCGTCCTGTCGGCTTCGGTCACGATCCGGACGATCACCTCTTCGCCCCTGCGGGAGAACTTCACGGCATTGGACAGAAGATTGTCCAGCACCTGATGTAGGCGGTCACTGTCAGCACGGACGACGACCATTTCCTCTGGAGGGTTAAATACAAAGGTGATGCCGTATGTCTGCGCGAAGGTTTCCATTGAGCCGATGCATTCTTCGACAATCGCGGCGAGGTCGATTTCGTCGAAGTTATAAGTCATCTGGCCGGATTCGATCTTTTGCAGATCCAGGAGATCGTTGATCAGGGCGGACAGTCGGATGCTATTTTTGTGCGCGATTTCAAGAATGTTGCGCGCTTTTGTCGGATCGTTGTCATAGGCCCCGGTCCGGAGGAGGCCGAGCGCGCCGTTGATGGATGTCAGTGGCGTGCGCAATTCATGGCTGACGACCGAAACAAACTGGGATTTCACCTCATAGGCCGCCTGCACGCGGTCGCGTTCAAGGCGGAGTTCGTCAAGCTGGTCAAGACCGCGGCGATAGAGCCGAAGAAAGATGATCGAACACTCGGCCACGAAGAACAGCACGAAGACCACGGTAAACAGTTGCAGCCACAGAAAGCTCTGGATCGGCGGCATGACCTGAAGCAGGTCGGAAATCGGGATGTAGAGGAAGACCGCCGTATACATGATCAGCCGCAACAGCAGGATTTGCGGAATCTGGTGGTTGTTCACCGCTGCGAAGAGGCCAGCCGCGAACAGAAAGAACAGCGGCATGAAGTGAGAGGAAATCCCCTCCATATAGGCGACGATGGCGGCCCATAGCACGATGGCGGTGGTGCTTTGTACAGCCGACAGGAGCAAAAGATCGCGGTAACGCCGCGCCTCGCGCAGGCTGCCGCCCTGCCATTTGACGATGCGGAGTGACAGCCACGTGTCGCAGAATTCGGTGAACTGGATGAACAGGTAGCAAAGGACGGCGACCTGAAGGTTGTAGTAGAAGCCGCAAAGCAAGGCGGCGGCGGCATAGATGGTCTGGCGCTTCCAGAACAGTTCAAGGCTGCCGCTGACATAGTCGCGCACCTGTTTTTCCAGCCGGGTCGCGCTCGTTTCCATCCGCAAGGCCGTGCGGAGGTAGCGGCGCACGCGCATGGCCGTCGAGAGACGATTGTTTCTCGTTGCAGCAGGCGTTGCTGTGAAGGGGGCCGAAGTCATGCTCTTGTCGAGCCTTTCATTCAATGCAGGCGCATCCTGCGCAGCGCATCCTTGGCGAATTCCGCAGGCGCAGGGATCAGTTGTTCGGGATCTGCGAGACGCCGGAAATCGAGCAAGAGGAAAGTGGTGTCGATGCAGGTGGTCCGATGGGGAATGTAATCCGTCTGCGCAAATGTTCCTTCGGCGTCAATGGCATCGCCGATCGAAAACTCAGACAGGAAGCGTTCCATCAGGGCGGGATCAGCCAAGCAAAAGGTCGTGCGGTGAGGATAGGGGTTCCGCCCCGGAATGTGCTGCGCGGGTTCCAGTGAGATGTCGACCAGCAGCCGTCGTTCCGGGCGTTCCAGAAGCAGCAGATCGGCAACTTCACCGTAGACCTTGAACGACTGAAAATAGCGCGGCATCGCGAACCCCCGGATCATCGCCGCTGCTGCCGCCCCCCTATGGGGCAATCGAGCCTGGCAGGGCCCGGACAGCGCGGTTCAGGCATCCGAATGGACGTGCAGTTGGACCATTTTATGGTGCTCTTGCGATGATTTATGGCGATCCTGCGGAGGCTGGCCCAAAATCGCGCATAAGATGACTTAATCCTTGATCTTTCCCGTGACGGACGATTGTTTAGCGAATATGAACAATGGCTGCTGGTTGCCCTGTGGCCGATGTCGACAAATGTAAAATCACCCGGCATGATGTGGGTGAGGTAGCGAGCACAATATGTTGTAAGGTAACGGTTTTTCCGGTTTGCCGATTTGCCACAGTTTTGCCTGAATCGTGGATTTCGGCTAAATTGGGTTGGATTCTTCCCGGTGCCGTGACTGTAGTTTCTTAATGATTGTTTACACTTGAGAGCGCCATGGTCAGTCTTCCTCCGCATCGGCGAGGTGCGCGGCTTACAGATATGCCCGTGAATGAAGGGCTAGAAGGGGGAATAACCCCCCTTTTGACTGGCGTTGATGAGCCCACAAGACCAGGACCAGCAATGCTGACGACGACACTTTCCTTCCAGAACATGCACCAGCACGGTGACTTGTTCGTCAATTTGCTGCGCGCCCGCCGGAAATCCTTTATTGTAAGGAATAACTGGCGTTTGCCCGAAGCTGAGGGCATGGAATTTGACCAGTACGACACACCTGCGAGCCGCTGGATTGCCGTGCATGAGAAGGGCGAGGTTCTGGCTGGGGTACGCCTGACGCCGACAACGGCGCGGGTCGGAATGTACACTTACATGATTCGGGATGCTCAGCGCGGTATGCTTGATTCGATTCCGTCGGATCTGATGGATTTCGAGGCCCCGGTTGACCCAAAGATATGGGAAGCCTCGCGCATTTTCGTGTCAAACGCGGTTCCCGCGAATCTGCGCAAGAGGGTTCAGGGCGATCTGATGTATGAGATGATCCGCACGGCCAGATCGCTGGGCGCACAGAAGATCATTGCCTTCGGTCCTGCGGTTTGGCCGCGCTGGATCGGGCGGTTGGGCCTGCGGGCAGATCCCGCAGGGCCGATCATGGAACTTGACGGCGTGAAGGTTCAGGTCGCGGTGATGAACCTCGACCCCCGCCTGCATTAAGCTCGCCCCGCAGACGGGCGAGATCCTCGCTCAGCACCTGACGAAGCAGGCCTTCATAGGCCGACCGTTCCTGTTCGCCCCGATAGCGCGCCAAGGACCGCTGCGGCAGAGAACGGGGCAGGGCGGGTGTTTTGCCGACAGTCTCCAGTTTGCGCTCAACCGCGGCGGCCGCCTTGTTGATGGATTGCAGCGAACCAAAGCGCGTGAGCGAGCCGAGGGATGTGCGTTCCCCGACCATGACGGAAACGCCCTGACCAACCAGAATCGAGTCATTGATGTGGGTTTGAATATCTTCCGGCGTCAGACGGCTGCGGTTGTGGCTGACGCAGAGGTAGGTGCCGTTCCCGCGATAGGACAGGATGCTGCCTTCACCTTCGGTCGCCTCGGCCAAGGCCTGCGCGACCAGGCGCAGATGGGCAAGGAATTCGGCCGGGCGGTTTTCGGCATGAATTCTTTCGATATCGACGATCTTCACCGCGATGACGTTTGAGGTGAACAGCTTTGCCCGCGTCAGCGACAGGATGTAATTCTCGAAAGACAGATAGGCGATGGTGCGCGGAATCTGCCCAAGATCCAATGGATCGGTCAGCGACAGCGCCGGTAGGGTGCGCAGTTCACGTTTGAGCCGTTCGATCGTTGTCAGGCCATCCTCGACGCGGTTGCGTTCTTCGACCAGACGGTAGGCCATGCCGATCCGGGCGCTGAGTTCCAGCAGATCGAACGGCTTAGTGACGTAATCCGTGGCCCCGGCCATGAAGGCGCGTTCGATGTATTCCCGCTGCGACATGGCCGTCAGCATCAGGATTGGCGTATGGGTGTACCCCGAGAGGCTGCGCACTTCGCGGCACAGGGCGATGCCGTCCATTCCGGGCATCTGAATATCCAGAAGCAGACAATCGAACGGTGTGGTCGTTGCGGCGATCACACCAAGGGCTTCATGCGCCGATCTGGCGCGGGCCATCCGTTCATGCCCCGACAAGGCAAGCGCCTCTGCGAGCAGATCAAGGATTGTATCGTCATCATCGACGGCTAGAATTTTCATGCTGCAACCAGCTGCCTGAGGGCGTCCGTCTGGTACGGGCACAAAACGCAAGACGCACGGTCGGACTTCCGCACGGGACACACTGAACCAACATCACGTAACTGCTTGTCTTCGGGCAAATGATGGCCAGAGCACGGCATAAATCCGGCGATTTGGCTTTGGCGCCGTGAAATCAGGTTTTTCGACGCGGTTTGTTTCGCTGGGATCGCATCGCTTGTGGCTGGGAAGGGCGATTCAGATCGCGTGTACAGTTGCGCGATCGACAAGGACGGTTAAGCTGAAAGTGAGGTAAATAATTTCATCCAAGGAAAATAATTTGACGCGCATTGCGTGCCGCGTTTAGCCTTCGCCGCAACACACCAAAAAGAATGCACATGGAGGGTAGATTGAAAAAGCGTGTTGCCGTCATCGGTGCCGGGCCGTCTGGTCTGGCCCAGCTCAGGGCGTTCCAGTCGGCCAAAGGCAAAGGCGCCGATATCCCGGAAGTGGTCTGCTTTGAAAAGCAGTCCAACTGGGGTGGGCTGTGGAACTATACGTGGCGGACCGGGCTGGATGAGAACGGCGAGCCGGTCCATGGTTCGATGTATCGCTACCTGTGGTCCAACGGGCCGAAGGAGGGGCTGGAGTTCGCTGACTATTCCTTTGAAGAGCATTTCGGCAAACAGATCGCCAGCTATCCACCGCGCGCGGTGCTGTTCGACTATATCGAAGGCCGCGTGAAGAAGGCGGGTGTGCGGGACTGGATCCGGTTCTCTTCGCCCGTTCGTTTTGTGCGATACAATGAAGGCACGGGCATGTTTACCGTCACCGTGCATGACATGAAGAAGGACCATGTCTACGAGGAAGAGTTCGACAATGTGGTTGTCGCTTCGGGGCACTTTTCGGTGCCGAACGTGCCGGAGTATCCGGGTTTCGACAAGTTCAACGGGCGATTGCTGCATGCCCATGATTTTCGCGACGCCTGCGAGTTTACCGGCAAGGATATTCTGATCCTCGGGTCTTCTTATTCGGCTGAGGATATCGGCTCGCAATGCTGGAAATACGGGGCGAAGTCGATCACCGTGGCCTATCGCAACGCGCCGATGGGGTTCAATTGGCCGGACAACTGGAAAGAAGTGCCCAAACTGGACCATGTGGACGAGGACACTGCCTATTTCATCGACGGAACGTCGAAGAAGGTGGACGCCATCATCCTGTGCACCGGCTACAAGCACCACTTCCCGTTCCTGCCCGATGACCTACGGCTGAAAACGGCGAACCGGTTGGCGACGGCAGACCTGTATAAGGGTGTGGCCTGGGTGAACAATCCCAAGCTGTTCTTCCTTGGGATGCAGGATCAGTGGTTCACCTTCAACATGTTCGACGCGCAGGCCTGGTGGGTGCGCGATGCGATCATGGGTCGGATCGCGATCCCTGCGGATAAATCGGTCCTGCTGAAGGATGTCGCCGATCGTGTGGCGGGTGAGGATGCCGGACAGGATGCGCATGACGCAATCCACTATCAGGGCGACTACGTGAAGGAGCTGATCGCCGAGACGGATTACCCGTCCTTTGATGTGGATGGGGCCTGTGAAGCCTTCTTCGAGTGGAAAGAGCACAAGAAGAACGACATCATGGGCTTCCGCAACAACGCCTATAAATCCGTGATTACAGGCACGATGGCCCCAGTCCATCACACGCCGTGGAAGGATGCGTTGGAAGATTCGATGGAAAGCTACCTGAGAAACTGATCGCTATCCGCGCGGCGCAAACGAGGCCCTGGCAAGCTGCCGGGGCCTTTTTGCGTTGCGGTGAGCCGCTTTGAATGTGCCTAACATCCAAGCAAAACTTGGCGCCTTTGACTATTTTTCGGAACTTCTGCTGGCCTTGGCCGAATTTCACGGAAACAAATTTGCCCCTCAGGAAGAGTCTGCGCCGTTTTGCCTCAGGCGCTGTGTTTAACTTTCCCCCGCAAGCCGCGCGGCACGTATCGGCGCGGCAGCAGTAACAGGGGAACCAATCATGGAAGAACAAATCGCCGCCCTCACGGCAGAGCTTGCGACCTTGAAGGAAAGCTTGGCTGGGACGAACCGGACCACCGCCGAAACCTTTTACTACCTGACCATACCGCTCATGGTTCTGATCCATGCGGGCTTTCTTTCCTATGAGATGGGCGCGTCGCGGGCGAAGAACGCGCTGGCGTCAGGGATCAAGAACATCCTCGCCTTCGCCTTCATCATCCCGACCTTCTACTATGCGGGCTGGTTCATCTATTGGGCCTTTCCCACGGGTTTCACGATGTCACCCGGGCCGCTTGGGACGTCGGGGCTGGAATATGCTATCGGTGCCGCCAACCCGGCCGGTTCAGTGATGGGGCCGAACGTGGCCGACAGTGCGACGGGCGTGTTCTTCGGGGCCTTTGCCATGTTTGCGGCGACGACGGCGTCGATCATGTCGGGATCGCTGATCGAGCGTATCCAGATCATCGGTTTCACCATTCTGGCCATCGTGTTGGGCAGCTTTGTCTGGATCCTTGGGGCGGCCTGGGGGTGGCATGCGGATGGCTGGCTTGTCACAGCGCTCGGCTACCACGACTTTGGCGCTTCGGGTGTTGTCCATGCCATTGCGGGTTTCTTCACGCTCGGCGTACTGATCAACCTTGGCGCACGGGTGGGCAAATTCAACGCCGATGGCTCGGCCAACGCTATTGCCGGACATTCGATGCCTACGGCGCTGGTGGGTCTCATGCTGATCATCGCCGGGTTCTGGGGTTTCCTGATGGGTTGCGTGATCTTTCCGGGTGAGCCGTGGTCCTGGGGGCAGGGCATCTTTGCCACGATCTACGGCACGCCTGTCACCCTGTCTGCGATGACCTTCAACATCCTGATGGGCTTTGCTGGTGGGGCAATTGCCGCATGGGTGATGACGCATGATCCGTTCTGGATGATGTCGGGCGCGCTGGGCGGGATCATTTCCGTGGCTGGTGGGCTTGATCTGTACTGGCCGCCGATGGCCTTTGTGATTGCCGCAATTGGCGGCGTGATCATGCCGTTGGTCGCGCGGTATGTTGAGAAGATGAAGATCGACGATGCCGTGGGCGCTGTGGCGCTGCATGGGGTCGTCGGGCTTTGGGGCGTGGTTGCTGTGGGCATCTTTGCCAGCGGTTATCCGGCCCTGACGGGCGAGGGCGCACCGACCATCACGCTGTACGGGCAGGTGATCGGGGGGCTGGTCATGGCGGCGCTTGGGTTCATTCCCGGCTATGTCGTGTCGCTGATCCTGAAGAAACTGGGCATGCTGCGTGTTCCGAAAGAGGCCGAGTTGCTGGGGCTGGACAAGGTGAAAGTACCTGTCGAGGCCTACCCTGAATTCTTCGGTGTCGGTGCCGCAACCAAAACCCCTGCGGAATAAGCCGCAAGAAAGGAAAAACCATCATGCTGATTGGAACGAACATCACCGATTGGAGTGCGGTTGACGGTGCCTATTATGCCGGGGCCGGAACCGAACTGATCTGGTTGGTCCTGTCGATCATCTTGTGCGTCGTCTGTCTTATCGCCGGATCGCGCCATGAGAAGGCGGCCTATAAGAAGCTGAAGTAGCCCGGCACCCGCTGAGGGTGAACACTGACGAAAACGTGGACGGGCCCGGATCTGATCCGGGCCCTTTCGCATTCGCCGCATTCGGCGGATTGTGGGAAACAAATTTTCGTCTGAATAAAATTTTCCTCGCCTTGTGTGATGTGCCGTGCTTACTTCTGCGTCAGAGGGCCGCAGGGGCTGCGACTGCGGATCTTTGAGTGGACCTGAACTGTCCCGCAGCAAGACCGACCAATGATAATCCGTCGGCTGGGGAGCCGTGCGGAGGACAAGAATAAAGAATGGCCCCGACGCAAGTCAGCGGATCGGGACTGTCGACGAAGCGCCGGTACAGAGGGTGGATCAACGCCCCAGAGCCGGGCCAACAGGGAACGAGGGAGTAATTTGATGTCTTCAACTACAAATTCCGGCGAGCTTCACCGCGCGCTGGATTGGAAGGGCGCGTTCTGGGTTGCGGCGGGCGTGCCGCCGCTGGTGCTCTTTTCCTTGGGCGGGATCGCCGGTGTGGCGGGTCAGGCGGCGTTTGTCGTCTGGATGCTGTCCATGTGTATGGGATTCCTGCAATCCTTCACCTATGCCGAGATGGCGGGGATGTTCGGCAACAAGTCGGGCGGCGCGTCGGTCTATGGGGCCACGGCATGGTTGCGCTATTCCAAGATGATCGCGCCGCTGTCTGTCTGGTGCAACTGGTTCGCCTGGTCGCCGGTGCTGTCGCTGGGATGCGTGATCGCCGCGGGCTATATCCTGAATGCGCTATTCCCCATTCCCTTGGCGGAAAGCCAGGCTGTGATGGATTGGGTGGCGGCCAATGTCGCAAACTATACTGCTGAAACCCAGTCGGTCATCGACTATATCGCCGCCAATGAAGGCACAGCGATTGCCGATGCGATCACGGCTGTGGCGACGGCCGATGGCGTGTCTGCCCTGACCCCGGCCTTCCGGGTATGGGAGGCCTATGCCATCAACGTACCGGGGCTTGGGACCCTGCACTTCAACTCTACCTTCGTGATCGGCATGGTGCTGATGTCGATCATCTTCGCGATCCAGCATCGCGGGATTGCCTCGACCGCCTCGGCGCAGAAGGTTCTGGCCGTGATTGTTCTGGTGCCGCTGCTGCTTGTCGGGGTCGTTCCGATCCTGACCGGGCAGATCGACAGCATGAATGTCACCAATATCGTGCCACCCACAGCGGCCTATTCAGGCGTCAGTGGCGAATGGAACATCGGCGGATGGACGCTGTTTCTGGGTGGTATGTATATCGCGGCATGGTCAACCTACGGATTTGAAACGGCGGTTTGCTATACCCGCGAATTGCGCAATCCTAAGACCGATACCTTCCGGGCGATCTTTTATTCCGGGCTTCTGTGCATCGTGTTCTTCTTTCTGATCCCGTTCTCGTTCCAGGGGGTGCTAGGTCATTCCGGCATGCTTGCCACCGGGATCGTTGATGGGACAGGCATCGCCGCCGCACTTGGTGGGTTTCTAGGATCGTCGAATGTGGTCATCCAACTTTTTGTGATCCTGATGATCATGGCGTTGTTTCTGGCGATCATGACGGCGATGGCCGGGTCGTCGCGCACGCTCTATCAGGGGTCACGTGATGGCTGGCTGCCGAAATACTTGAGCAAAGTGAACAAGAACGGCGCGCCGACCGGGGCGATGTGGACGGATTACGGTTTCAACCTCATCCTTCTGGCGCTGGCATCGGATGTAGGGGGATACTTCTACGTTCTGGCGATTTCGAACGTGGGCTACATCCTGTTCAACTTCCTGAACCTGAACGCCGGCTGGATACATCGCATCGATTCGCCGCATATGGACCGGCCTTGGAAGGCACCGACTGTGCTGATCGGGATCAATACTGTGCTGGCCTTTGTGAACGCGCTGTTCCTTGGCGCGGGGGCGAAGGTGTGGGGGTATTCCAACGCTCTCTGGGCCGGGTTGATCTTTGCGGCGCTGATTCTGCCGGTTTTTTACTGGCGGCATTACATCGTCGACAAAGGGCATTTCCCGAAAGAGGCGATGGAAGATCTGGGTCTGACCGATCACGGTGATCTGGGGCCGCGGCGCGCCGGGATCTGGCCCTATGTTGCGTTAATTGCCGGGGCGGCAGTCGTGCTGTGGTCAAACTGGTTCTTTGTTCTGCCGGGCTGACCGTTGCGACAGGAAGCGAAACGGAAAGGGCGGCCTTGTGGCCGCCCTTTTGTTTTTTGCGCGAGAGAATCGGTCGCCGGGCTGCGGTCTCAGGGATGCCTGCCGATTTGCTCAATCACCGGGCGGCCTATGCTTGAATCGCGGGACTGGGCGGCAACCCGCTGCAAAGTTTCCCTGAGAGGAAAACTTTTTGCACATGAAGGTTGATTTCACTGGGGGATGGTTGGAAGGTAGGCGAAAGATAATGTCCAACGGGAGGGACAGGAATGACGAACTCTTGGCGCTTTTCAACGCTGGGTGACCGGCACCGCGCGCTTGGCTCCAACCTCGAAGACTGGAGCGGGATGGGAACGGCCTGGTCCTATGACAGTGACCCCGACGCCGAATACATGGCCATTCGTACCAAGGCCGGGTTGATGGATGTCTCGGGCCTGAAAAAGGTGCATATCACCGGACCTGCGGCCAGCCATGTGATCGAACGCGCGACAACGCGGAACATGGAAAAGCTGATGCCCGGACGGTCGGTCTATGCGACCATGCTGAACGATCAGGGCAAGTTCATCGACGATTGCGTCATCTACCGCATGGCCCCGAATGCCTTCATGGTGGTGCACGGATCGGGGCAGGCGCATGAGCAACTGACGATGGCGGCGACGGGACGCGATGTTTCCATCCGCTTTGATGACAACCTGCATGACCTGTCTTTGCAGGGGCCGCTGGCGGTGGACTATCTTGAAAAGCACGTTCCGGGCATCCGGCAACTGCCCTATTTCGCGCATATGCAGACCAGCCTGTTTGGCAAGCCCGCGATGATTTCGCGCACCGGATATACGGGCGAGCGGGGGTATGAGCTGTTCGTGCGCGGGCAGGATGCGCCGATGATCTGGGATCGCATTCTGGACGAGGGAAAGGGAATGGGGATCATCCCCTGCCGCTTTACCACGCTGGATATGCTGCGGACGGAAAGCTATCTGCTGTTCTTCCCCTTCGACAATTCCGAGATGTATCCGTTCAAGGATGAAGGCCCCGGCGATACGCTGTGGGAGTTGGGCCTCGATTTCACCGTCTCTCCCGGCAAGGTGGGTTTCCGCGGTGCGGAAGAGCATTATCGCCTGAAGGGCAAGGAACGGTTCAAGATCTGGGGCCTGAAGCTGGACGGCACCAACGTGCCGGGCAACGGCGCGCCTGTGTTCCAGAACGGCAAGAAGGTTGGGCTTGTGACGCAGGCGATGTATTCGCCGCTGAACAAGCACAATATCGCCATCGCCCGCCTGCCCGTGGATTGCGCCAACAACGGCACCAAGCTGGTGGTGAACTGTTCCACCCATGGCGAAATCGCCGCCGTCACGCATTCGATGCCCTTCTTCGACCCGGAAAAGAAGCGGCGGACGGTGAAGGAATAAGACAGATCGACAAGGCGCGTGGCAGACATGTCGCGCGCCCTTTTCATTGCCGGGGCGAAAGCCGGGACTGACAGGATCATGACCAAGACCGTATTTGAGACATCAATCCGCAGCCGCCCGGTCTATGGCGAGTTGCAGCCGCGTCCGGGCACGGCGCATTTGTGCGTAGCCGATGGCGAAGGCGCCGAGGCTGTTTGCGACCTGTTCGCCAAGGCCGGGGCCGGAGCCGCCGCGATGCTGGAGAAGGCGCATATCATCTATGTCCCCGGTCCGACCGGCACTGATCTGTTCGGGCGGCTAGAGGCGCTGGGCGCCGCGCAATGTCATCGCAGCCCAAGCTTCTGTGCCGCGGAGCCGCGGCTGCGCAAGGTTCTGGCCGATGCCCATATGGGGTTGCAGGTCTATCTAGCGGGAACTGAGACCCTGATCGGGCTCGCGCAGCGCGATGTGATGGAGGCTGGGTTGCCGCATGATGCGGTGCAAACCGAACATCGCGGGTCTCTGTCGCGCCGGGTGCAATGTGTGCATTGCAAGGGGATCACCGAGAATGTCACGACCGATCCTTTCACCTGTTCGCATTGCGGGCTGAACCTGTTTGTGCGCGATCACTATTCCCGCCGCCTAGCCGCGTTTCAGGGGGTGAATATTGACGCAGAAGATCCGGGCACTGTTCCCCCGGCCGTGGAGCGTTTCAAATGAGCGTTGGCGCACCCAGAATTGATGTGACCGTGGCCGAGGTGGTGCAGGTCAACGACCTGATCACCCGCTTCCGTTTTGTGCGTGCCGATGGCGGGCCGATGCCCACCTTTTCGGGCGGCGCGCATGTCGTGGTGGATATGGACGATCACGGCACGCGGCGGATGAACCCCTATTCGCTGATGTCCGATCCGGGTGATGCGTCCGGCTATGAAATCTCGGTCCGGCGGGACGAGGTGGGGCGGGGTGGATCGCTTTACATGCACCGGCATGTGGTGCCCGGGATGCGGATGCAGATCAGCTATCCGGTCAACCTGTTCCCTGCGGATGCACGCGCGAAGAAGCACCTTTTCCTTGCCGGGGGTATCGGGATCACCCCGTTCATGAGCCTGATGGCGCAGTTGGCCCCGATGGGGCAGCGGTTTGAGCTGCATTATGCCGTGCGGTCGCTGGCTCTGGGGGCCTATGTCGACCGGTTGCGCGGCGCGTATGGCGAACGCGTCAATATCTACGCGGATGAAAAGGGCGAAGCGATTGATCTGAAATCGCTTTTGTCTACCCAACCGCTTGGCACGCATCTTTATGTCTGCGGGCCGAAGGGGATGATCGACTGGGTGAAGTCCACCGCCACGGCGATGGGATGGCCGAAAAACACCGTGCATTCCGAGGAATTCCTCGCCCCGCCCGTTGGCCAACCGTTTGAGGTGGAACTGGCGGCATCGGGCAAGACGATCAAAGTGGGGGCCGCGCAGTCGATCCTTGAGGCGATAGAGGCAGCCGGTGTCGATGCCCCTTACCTGTGCCGCGGCGGGGCCTGCGGGCAATGCGAAACGGCGGTGGTGCGCTGTGACGGCCATATCCACCATCACGACCACTGGCTGTCGGATGACGAAAAGGCCGGACAGACCAAGATCATGCCATGTGTGTCGCGGTTCGAGGGCAGGTCCCTTGTTCTGGACCGGTAAGGAGAGAGCCGATGGGTTTCGAGTTCAACACCGAGACGTTCCGAAACGATTTCACCTTCCGCAACTCGCCCCGCGCGATTGCGCGGTTCCCGTTCCCGTTTGACCGCGACGATTACATGTATTCGGTCAACATGGAGCCGCATGTGCCGGGGCGGCCGGGGTCGGTGTTCGAACATGCCTTTGATGTGGATGAACACTACCTTGCCGAGATGCGCGACCGCGATCTGGTGCTGAAAGAGGATCCGCTGCGCTGCCAATCCCTGCCGCATATGGAAATGGCAGGGTGGGACCTGCTTGAACTGATCATGGAAAGCAAGGCCCGTGATTATCCCGACTGGTTCGAATTGCACCGTCAGGGCAACAAATGGCATTGGATCAACAAGCCGATGCAGATCGAGCAGAAGTTCACCTTCCTCGATTCCTCGACCCTGCCTTATGGCCCGATGGAATACATCACCCGCCAGACGCAGGGGGATTTCACGCTGCAGGACCAGCGCGACGAAAACCTGTGGATCGAGGCCGGGATGGTCACAACGCAGGCCGACTGGTCCTTGGATTTCGACATCGGCATGGGTTTCCACGAATGGCACGCCCCGGTGCCATTGGCGCATGAAAAGGGTGTTTTCGACAGGGCACTGAAATTCTTGCTTAAGCTGCAGCATGGCGCGCCCGTGCGGCGATTTAACTGGACCATGACGGTGGATCCGCTGCTGGATACCAGCCCGGAAAACTACCCCAAATGGGGGCCGACTCGGGCCGAGATCACACCCGAGAACGTGGGTCAGCGCCTGCATCTGCGGGTGGAGTTGCAGACGCTTTGGCGGCTGCCCCGGTCCAATGCTATCGCCTTTCCGATCCGCTGTTATCTGATCAAGTTCGACGAGTTGGTGACGCAGCCGAAATGGGCGCGGCGTTTGCACCGGGTGGTGCGCGACATCCATCCCGATCTGGCGGCCTACAAGGGGTTCCTGCGCAACCGCGATACGATGGTGGCCTATCTTTCGCAGTTCGACGACGGCGCACCGACCTCGCCTGGCTGGTGGCCGGAAGACTGACGGAGAACCGCGATGTCCGAGGCGGGCGGTCCAACAACGCTGGGTTTCCTGCTGTTCCCTGGCTTTCCGATGGCGTGCCTGACATCAGCCATTGAACCGTTGCGTGCCGCGAATGAGATCGTCGGGCGCAAGGAATTCTCATGGCGGCTGATCGGCGAGGAGGCGTCGCCAATCCGGTCCAGCGCCGAGGTGCGGTTTGATCCGGATGTGACCCTGACCGAGGCGCAGGGGCTGGACTATCTGTTCTTCCTATCCATGCCGCAGTCGCAGTTTGCCCATCCCAAGCGGTCCAATGCGCAGGTGCGCTGGATGGAGCGTTGCGGGGTGGTGCTGGGCGGGTTTTCGGGGGGCATCTTTCCGCTTGTCCGGTCTGGCGTGATGGGCGGGCACGTCAGTTCGGTGCATTGGTGCTATGACGCGGCCTTCAAGGCCGAATTTCCCGATATGGCGGCCAGCCAGTCGGTGATCATCCGCGACCGCCGCCGCCATACGGCCAGCGGGGCCGGGGCGGTTTTCGACATGATGCTGCGGATGATCGAAGACAAGCTGGGTCGCGACACGATGACCGAAGTGGCCTGCTGGTTTCAGCATCCCTTCGTTCGAACCGAGGATGTGGTCCAGAAGGTGCCGGTGCAAAAGCAGGGCGGCACCGATGACATGCTTCCCGATGCGATCCGGCAGGCGATCCGGGTGTTTTCCGACCATATCGAAGACCCGGTGCAAATCTCGGATGTGGCTGAATCGCTGGGGATTTCCGAACGCCATCTAGAGCGCAGCTTCAAGCAGGCGACGGGGCAAAGCCCGCTGAAATACTATCGCCTGATGCGGCTGAAGAAAGCGCGACAGAAGGTGCTGTATTCCACCCAGTCGATCACCGAAATTGCCCTTTCGGTGGGCTATGCCAGTTCCACGCCCATGACCCGGCATTACGCCGAAGCGTTTGGCGTGAACCCGGCGGATGAGCGGCGGCGTTTGGTGGGCTTGCGCGGGCTGACCGGGGCCTTGCCGCCTTCGGAATAGGGCGCCCTCCGCAGGGTCAGGCCAGCCCCAGCGCGGCAATCCCGGCAAAGACCAGCGCCACGCCCGCCCATTGGGCGGGGCGCATCGGTTCATGCAGGAATTTCCACGCCAGCAGGATGGTGACGATCCCGAAGATCGAGGAGGCGACGGCCGCGAATTCCGCATTGGGCAACCCGCCTGCCAGTGTGACAGCGGTCAGGGCGCCCACGTCGAGGCATCCCATCAGCAAAAGCGCAGGCCAGATGTCTCCAATCCCGCTCAGGCCCGGGCGGCGCTGGGCCAGCCAGACCAGCGCGACGCCCAGCGATGTGATCCGGGTGATGGCGGCCACCGGCAGATGCGCGCCCGTTTCCGCCGACCATTGGGCAAGGCCGAAAGTCAGGGCAAAGCTGACGCAGGCCAGTGCCGCCCAGGCCGCAGCGGCAAGGCGGCTGCCGGAAGAGGCGCCGCCTTCACCCCGCGCGACGGTGGCCACGCCCAGCACGACCGCCAGCACTGCCAGCCAGACCTGCGGGCTGCTCTCCTGCCCACGAGCGATGGCGAACAAGACTGACAGCACCGGATAGGCCCCGCAGATTGGGGCGACAAGGCTGACAGGTCCGATGGTGAAGGCGCGGTAAAGGCCAAGATTGGCCACCACAGCCGACACCCCGGCGGCTATGGCGAGGGCGGCTTGTTCAGTGCCAATCTCTCCCCATCCCCCCGACCAGAAGGCCACCGGCAAAAGCGGGATCAGGCCAAAAGCCGTGACCACGGTCACCATCGCCGCTACATCCGCCCGCCCGCCGATGCGGCGCACGGTGAAATCGTGTAGTCCCCAGAACAGCGCAGCCAAAAGCCCTAGCGAGAGCGAGATCATGGTCGGGCACCGTGAGACTGCATAGACTGCTCCATGATCATGCTTGCCGGAATTGACGCAGGCCGATATTCTTTTTGTGAAACAGTTTTTACGCTGATGCAACTCTGATGCAGGAGAGGGCGATGCTTGATCTTTACCCCAAGGTGATCCCCGGCCCGCCGCGCCCCAGCCGCATCCTGACGCCGCTTTCGGCGCAGCCGCATTCGGGGCAAGAGCGCTATGAGGTGCCGGGAAATGGTGCAATCCTGATCCGGTTAGGCGCTGGGGACAGGGTCACTATTACCAACATCGAGGGCAGGCAGCGGGCGGAACTGGTGGCCGCCGATGATGCAGGGAGGATTGATGCCGGGGTGCTCGGTGTTGCGACAAATGCCGACGCGGCTGGACTGAAGGCGCTGCTGGCTGCGGGGCCAAGGCTGGGCAGCGGCATGGGTGGCTTGCGCCTTGGGCTGGAACGGCGCGGGATCGATCTGGCCAAGGCAGGCGCGATTGCGCTGTTCGGCGCGGAAACGCCCGCGGGGGCGGAGGAGAGCTTTACCGCCACCCGCGACGGCGTTTTGGTGATCGCCGCGCCGGGGGGCGACATGGCCCCAGATGCGCAGGATAGTGCGACGCCGGTTCTTGTGACTGTGCGCCGGTCAAGCCTGTTGCAGGTGAAATCCTTTGATCTGCCCGATCCACTGGCCGATCCGGTGCTGGACCTGCGGGTGAAATCGGCCACGGCCGAGGCCTATTTCGTGAAGGCGGGCGATTACATCCAGATCATCGATGTGGATGGCCGCCAATGTACCGATTTTCAGGCCTTTGCCGCGCGCAAGCTGGACAAGGGGATTGAACATGCGCTGGACGTGACCACGTCACGCACGCTGATGGGCCATGCCTATTCCATGCCCGGCCTGCATTCCAAATACTTCGATCAGGACATGCTGCCGCTCTTGGAGGTGGTGCAGGATACCGTGGGGCGGCATGACGCCTTCGCCATGGCCTGCGCGGCGAAATACTATGACGACATCGGCTATCCCGGCCATGCCAACTGTTCCGAGAATTTCAATGCTGCGCTGGCGGAATACAACGTCACCGCGCGGCCCGGCTGGATGGCGGTGAACCTGTTCTTCAATACGGGGATCGATGGGCATGGGGTGCTGTATACCGATGAGCCGTGGTCGCGCCCCGGTGACTATGTCCTGTTCCGCGCGCTGACCGATCTGGTCTGTGTTTCTTCCGCCTGTCCGGATGACACCACGCCCGCCAATGGCTGGTATCTGAGCGACATTCACGTCCGCACCTATCCGGGGGCGGAGAAATTCAGCCGTGCGATTGCATGGCGCGCCACCCCAGAGTCGGAGCCGAAGATGACCAAGGACACCGCGTTTTCCGAAAAGACCGGGGCGCTTACCCGCAATGTGGTGGAATACAAGGGGTATTGGCTGCCGCAGGTTTACTCCTCCAACGGTGCGATCGAGGAATACTGGGCCTGTCGCGAAAAGGCGGTGGTGCTGGACTTGTCCCCGCTGCGCAAGTTCGAGGTGACAGGGCCGGATGCCGAAGCGTTGATGCAATACACCCTGACCCGGGATGTAAAGAAGCTGAGCGTGGGGCAGGTGGTCTATTCCGCCATGTGCTATGAACATGGCGGCATGATCGACGACGGCACGCTGTTCCGGCTGGGGAAGGACAACTTCCGCTGGATCGGCGGGGATGATTACGGCGGCATCTGGCTGCGTGAACAGGCGGAAAAGCTGGGGTTGAAGGTGATGGTGCGGTCTTCGACGGACCAGTTGCACAACCTTGCCGTTCAAGGGCCAAACAGCCGTGAGATCGTCCGGCGCATGATCTGGACCGCGCCGCATCAGCCTACGGTGGACGAATTGGGGTGGTTCCGTTTCACCATTGGACGTGTCGGCGGGCCGACCGGGGCGCCGGTGGTGCTGTCGCGCACAGGCTATACCGGCGAATTGGGGTTCGAGGTTTTTTGCCATCCAAAGGACGGTATCGAACTATATGATGCGATATGGAACCATGGGCGCGATCTGGGGTTGCGGCCCATGGGCCTTGCCGCGCTCGATATGGTGCGGATTGAGGCGGGGCTGATCTTTGCGGGATATGACTTCAGCGACCAGACCGACCCGTTCGAGGCGGGGATCGGGTTCACCGTTCCGTTGAAGTCGAAAACCGATGATTTCATCGGCCGCGACGCCCTGATCCGGCGGAAGGAGAACCCGCGCTGGAAATTCGTGGGGCTGGAGATTGATGCCGCCGTCGATGTGGGACACGGCGATTGCATCCATATCGGGCGCGCGCAGGTGGGGGAGGTGACATCTTCCATGCGCTCGCCGCTGTTGGGCAAGAACATCGCGCTGGCGCGGGTGGATGTGGCGCATGCCGAGGCAGGAACGGCAGTCGAGGTGGGTAAGCTGGACGGTCATCAGAAACGCCTTCCTGCCGTGATCGTGCCGCTGTCGCATTACGACCCGAAAAAGACCCGTCCGCAAAGCTGACGTGCGGGCTTTTCCAGTGGCAGCGGGGCAGGGATTGCGGTAATCGGCCCCTATCCCGCTGCCATTTCCGAAAGGACGCATGATGAAGGCTGCTGTCGTTACCTTCCCCGGTTCCAACTGTGACCGTGATCTGGCAGTGGCCTTTGAACGGGCGGGATGGGATGTGGTGCGGGTCTGGCACAAGGATGCCGATCTGCCGAAGGGCGTAGACGTTGTGGGGGTGCCGGGGGGCTTTTCCTTTGGCGACTATCTGCGCTGCGGGGCGATTGCCGCGCAATCGCCGATTGGCGGCGCGGTCAAGGCCCATGCGGCGCGCGGTGGCTTTGTTCTGGGCGTGTGCAACGGGTTTCAGGTGCTGACGGAAATGCAGCTTTTGCCCGGTGCGTTGATGCGGAATGCGGGGCTGAAATTCGTCTGCCGGATGCAGAAGCTGCGCGTGGAAACCACGGACAGCGCCTTTACCGCAGGCTATGCCCGCGGGTTGGAAATCACGGTGCCGGTGGCGCACCATGATGGCAATTTCACCATCGATGCTGATGGGTTGAAGCAATTGCAGGATCAAGACCGCATCGCCTTTACCTATGAAGGCAACCCCAACGGATCGATGGCTGATATCGCAGGGATTCTGTCCGAGAATCGCCGCGTGCTGGGAATGATGCCCCATCCCGAGCGGGTGGTGGACGCCGCGCAGGGCGGAACTGACGGCTCGGCGATGTTCACGTCGCTTTTGGGCGGGTTGGCGCTTGCCTGATGGGGGCTTTGGGCGCCTGTGCTTGAAGGCGGGCGCAGGGCGGGCCTAGATTGCCGCCATGAGCGACGCCAACAACCCGATCCAAGAGACACAGACCGCACCGGGCATTTCCTGGCGTGTGAAACTGGCCATCGCGTTGATGGTGATTCTGGCGGTGGGCATCGTTCTGGTGACCAATCGCTGGCTGTCGGAACGGTTCACCGAGACAACCCGGAACCGGGCGGAATTGCGGATCGCTTTGTATTCCGGGAACATGGTTTCCGAATTGCAGCGCACGTCGGTCGTGCCGCTGTTGCTTGCGGGTGATCCTGCGCTGGTCGAGGCGCTGCGCGCGCGCAACTATCCCGATACATCCCAAAAGCTGATCCGTGTGCAGGCCGAGATCGGCGTTGCGTCCATCATGCTGATCGATGCAGACGGGCGTACCGTGGCTGCGACGAACCGCAACCTGTTGGGGTCGAACCACCGTGCAAGCGCCTATTTTGTAGAGGCCGTGCGTAACAATGACACTGTCTTTACCGCGCAAGCGCGTGAAGGTGGGGGGTTTGATTTCACCTATTCGCGGTCCGTGATGATGGATGGCAAGGCCGGCGGCGTGATCGTCGTGGCGGTTGATCTGATGAAATACGAACGCGCCTGGGCGGGGCTGCAGGACGCGGTGATGGTAACCGACAGCGAGGGAACGGTGATCCTTGCGACGGAGCCGCGCTGGCGTGGCCTGCCGATGGAAGAAGCGCTGGCGGTGCGGGATGCACCTTCGGCGTTGAGCCGGGCCATTCAAGCCACGGCGGATTGGGCGCAGTCGCCCCCCGATGCCTATGTCCGGGGCGAGGCCGTGATGAAGACCGAGGCGCGAGTGCCATTCCGGGGTTGGCGGATGGTGACGTTCACAGCCTATGACTCGGTCCGCGAACGGGTGAACGGGATTCTGGCGCTTGAGATCATGGGATTTGCCATCCTGATGGCACTGACCTTCTATTTCCTGTCCCGCAAGGCCTGGTCGCAGAGCATGAGCTTTCAGCGGGAATCGGCGGAACTGCGGATGCTGAACGCGCGGTTGCAGCGCGAGATTGCAGAACGCGAGAAGGTGCAGAAAGACCTTGCCGTGGCCGAGTTGACGCTGGCGCAATCGTCGAAGCTGGCGGCGTTGGGCGAGATGTCGGCGGCGGTAAGTCATGAGTTGAATCAACCCCTTGCGGCGATGAAAACCTATCTGGCGGGCGCGCGGCTCTTGTTGCAGCGCAAGCGCCCCGAAGAGGCGTTGTCATCGTTCCAGCGGATCGACGACCTGATCGAGCGCATGGGTGCGATCACGCGGCAGTTGAAATCCTATGCCCGCAAGGGTGGCGAGGCGTTTGAGCCGGTAGATCTGCGGGCCTGTCTTTCCAGCGCTTTGTCGATGATGGAGCCGCAGTTGAAGTTGCGGGTGGTCAAGATCACCCGAACCCTGCCGCGCACGCCGGTGATGGTGATGGCGGATCGGATCCGGCTGGAGCAGGTGATCATCAACCTGCTGCGCAACGCTCTGGATGCGACGCGGGATCGGTCGGATGCGCAGATCGACTTGATCCTGTCGTCTGGGGATGTGGCGTTGCTGGCGGTGCGGGACAACGGTACCGGGATCGTGGACTTGGACAACCTGTTCGAACCTTTCTACACGACCAAGAAACCAGGCGAGGGGGTGGGGCTGGGCCTTGCGATTTCGTCGGGGATTGTGACCGACCTTGGTGGCCGCCTGATGGCGCGCAATGCCGAGGGCGGCGGAGCGGTATTTGAAATGCAGTTGCCCCTTTTGGGCAGAGAAGTGGAAGCAGCGGAATGAGGATTGTATGGCGCGGGCAATGAAGGTGGCGATCGTCGATGACGAGGCGGACATGCGGCAATCCATCAGCCAGTGGCTGGCGCTTTCTGGTTTTGATACAGAGACTTACGCCAGCGCCGAAGATGCGCTGCGCGGCATCGGGCCGGAATTTCCCGGCGTCGTGGTCAGCGATATCAAGATGCCGGGCATGGACGGGATGGCCTTTCTGAAGCGGTTGATGGGCATGGATTCCGGCCTGCCGGTGATCATGATCACAGGCCATGGCGATGTGCCGATGGCCGTGGAGGCGATGCGGGTGGGGGCCTATGATTTCCTTGAAAAGCCCTTCAACCCGGACCGGATGACGGAACTGGCCAAGCGGGCGACGCAGGCGCGGCGGATGACGCTGGACAACCGGGCGCTGCGGAAAGAGTTGTCGGACGGGTCGATCCTGATGAAGAAGCTGATCGGATCAAGCCCGGTCATGGAACGGCTGCGCGAGGATATTCTTGATCTGGGTCAAGCAGATAGCCATGTGCTGATCGATGGCGAGACGGGCACGGGCAAAACGCTGGTGGCGCATGCGCTGCATGCCGTGGGGCCGCGCGGATCGAAGAAGTTCGTGACAATTTCCTGCGCGGCCTGGTCGGAAGATCAGCTTGCAGCAAAGCTGTTCGGGCCCAGCGAGGATGGCCAGATCCCATTGGTGGAGGATGCGCGGGGCGGGACTTTGTGCCTTGAGGATGTCGAGGCGCTGAGCCAACCGCTGCAAGCACGGCTGTTGACGGTGATCAACGATCAGGGCACGCCGCCCGAAACGCGCATCATCGCGATCTGTAATGAACATGCGCCGGACAAGACGCTGGAGGATGTGCTGCGGTCTGACCTCTACTACCGGTTGGGGGCGATGACGATCCTTTGCCCACCCCTCAGGGTGCGGGGCGAGGATATCCTGACCCTGTTCACCCGGATGTCAGAGCAGTTTTCCGAAGAATATGGTTGCGATGCGCCGCAGGTGACGGCGCAGGAAGCGGCGCAGCTGTTGCAGGCGCCGTGGCCCGGAAACGTGCGGCAATTGGTGAATATTGCCGAGCGTGCGGTGTTGCAGAACCGGCGAGGATCGGGGTCGATTGCCAGCCTTCTGATGGCCGATAACGAGGCAACGGGGCCTGCGATGACGACGGAAGGCAAACCGTTGAAGGAATATGTCGAAGCCTTTGAACGCATGTTGATCGACAACACGATGCGCCGCCACAAGGGCAGCATTGTTGCCGTCATGGATGAGCTTTGTCTGCCGCGCCGGACGTTGAATGAGAAGATGGCGAAGTATGGGTTGAGCCGGTCGGAATATACCTGAAGCGGCTTTAATCATTGGGAAAATCGGAAAATGGCTGTGCAGCACGCGGTGCAGCAAACGGTATGCACGCAGCGAACGGTGATTGCGCGTTAAGGTAGATCTTTGGTTGTGCCATCTGTATGGGCGCAACCAAAGATTAACGAATGCATTCCTGCGTGAATTTCTCCCATTGTGTTTTGCGCGACTTTGCCGCTAGGGTCAGCGGACGCGGGGTTTGCCCCGCAGTGGAATTCTCTGCCCTTATTGCCGGTGCCATTTTGCGTTGCCGTGCCGGGGGCGGTCGGATCGGCCGAGAGGTCGTCAGTTTGCCCGTCATGTCATACGACGCAGCGGGCTTAATCAGGTGGCGCTGCAAGGCGCCTGGAAGAGAACCGCGATGATGCGCGCGAATTTGATGACGAAAGCCGAGGGATGCCCACAGGGCATGGCCCGGCTTTTCGCCCCGCGCCGTCTCGCCCAGACAAGCCGCCCTGTCCCGTCTGATCCAGATCCCGGAGCATGCTCCGGGCCGGATCGGCCGCGCCGGGGCGCATCAGGATATCATGGCAAAGAAAATGCTTATCGACGCCACCCATGCGGAAGAGACCCGCGTAGTGGTGGTGGATGGAAACAAGGTCGAAGAATTTGACTTTGAAACCGTAAACAAGCGCCAGCTTGCAGGGAACATCTACCTTGCAAAGGTGACGCGGGTCGAGCCTTCGCTACAGGCGGCCTTTGTGGATTACGGCGGCAACCGCCATGGATTTCTGGCCTTTGCCGAAATCCACCCGGATTATTACCAGATCCCCGTCGCGGACCGTAAGGCGCTTCTGGATGAAGAGCGCGCCTATAACCGTGCGCAGGATGAAGAAGACAATCGCCGGTCGCGCCCGAAACAGCGCCCGCCGCGCCCTGAGGCAGCCAAGCCCGATGCGGTGAAGGTGTCCGAGATCAGCGGCATGGATGTTGTCGATCTGGACGAGGATGAGGGCGAGGGCGGTGCGACGCTGGTAGAAGACACCGGTGCAGCGACATCCGAGCATGGCGATCATTCCCATAGCCATGACCATGGCGGCGAGAACGGTGGCGAGAACGGCGAGAAAGCCTATCGCGCCATGGACCATGCCAGCGAGACCGACGACGAGATCGAGTCGGTCGCCGAAGAGGACGTGGCTGAAGAAATCAGCGCAGCGCGCAAGCCGCGCCCGCGCCGGTACAAGATTCAAGAAGTGATCAAGGTCCGGCAGATCATGCTGGTTCAGGTCGTGAAGGAAGAGCGCGGCAACAAGGGCGCGGCGCTGACCACCTATCTGTCGCTGGCAGGCCGCTATTGCGTGCTGATGCCCAACACGGCGCGGGGCGGCGGGATTTCCCGCAAGATCACCGTGGCGGCGGATCGCAAGAAGCTGAAGGAAATCGCGGGCGAGATCGAGGTGCCGGAAGGCGCCGGCCTGATCATCCGCACGGCAGGGGCCAAGCGGACCAAGCCGGAGATCAAGCGCGATTACGAATACCTGATGCGTCTGTGGGAACAGGTGCGGGAACTGACGCTGAAATCCATCGCGCCGGCGGCGATTTATGAGGAAGGCGATCTGATCAAGCGGTCGATCCGGGATCTCTATTCCCGTGAGATTGACGAAGTTCTGGTCGAGGGCGAGGTGGGTTACCGCACCGCCAAGGACTTCATGCGCATGATCATGCCCAGCCATGCCAAGCTGGTGAAGCGCTATGACGAACAGATGCCGCTGTTCGCCCGCTATCAGGTGGAAAGCTATCTGGGCGGTATGTTCAACCCGACGGTTCAGCTGAAATCCGGCGGTTACATCGTGATCGGGATCACCGAAGCGCTGGTGGCGATCGACGTGAACTCGGGCCGGTCGACGCGGGAAGGGTCCATCGAGGACACGGCGCTGAAGACCAATATCGAGGCGGCGGAAGAGATCGCCCGGCAATTGCGCCTGCGCGACCTTGCCGGTCTGATCGTCATCGACTTTATCGACATGGAAGAGCGCAAGAACAACGCCGCTGTCGAGAAGCGTTTGAAAGAAAAGCTGAAAACGGATCGGGCGCGGATTCAGGTCGGCCGGATTTCGGGGTTTGGTCTGCTGGAAATGAGCCGTCAGCGGCTGCGGCCGGGGATGCTGGAATCCACCACGCAGCCTTGTTCGCATTGCCACGGCACCGGGTTGATCCGGTCGGATGACAGCCTTGGTTTGCAGATCCTGCGAGCGCTGGAAGAAGAGGGCACGCGGAAGCGGTCGAAAGAGGTGTTGTTGAAGGCACCTGTGGGGATCGTGAACTTCCTGATGAACCAGAAGCGCGAACATATCGCGCTGATCGAGGCTCGCTATGGGATGAGCGTGCGGATCGAGGGCGATCCATCGCTGGTCAGCCCTGATTTCCTGATTGAGAAGTTCAAGACGGCGACGCGCGTCGTGCCGGAGATTTCGTCGGTAATTTCCGGCCATGCCGGGTTGATGGGCGCGCCTGTCGACGAGGAAGAAGACGAAGATCTGCCGCTCGATGAAGAGTTGGACGAGATCGAGGAGGCCGAGGTTGCCGAAGAGGCACAGGCTGGCGGCACGGCCGAAGGGCGCGGCGAGGCCCGTGGCGAAGCGCGTGGCGATGGCAAGAAGAAGCGGCGTCGGCGTCGGCGCAAGAAGGGTGGGCCAGCCGGTGCGCCGGGTGCCCAAGGCGGCGAGACGGATGCCGGTGGCGAAAGCGGCGATGACGGGGATGAGGACGAGGCGGACGGCGCTGTTATGAGCGACGCCCCCGTTGAGGCACCTGTCGCGGCCGAGGCTACGGTAGATGATGCCGCACCGAAGAAGAAGGTCACCCGGTCGCGCGGCGGTGCATCCGCCCGTAGCAAGAAGGCCGCCGAGGTTTCGGCACCTGTCGCAGAGCCCGCCGCAGAACCCGTGGCTGCACCAGTTGCGGAACCGGTGGCCGAGGCTGCATCGGAACCGACTGCCGAGGAGAAGCCCAAGGCGAAGAAACCGGCCACCCGGTCGCGCAGCACCAAGGCCAAGGCGGCCCCGGTGGCCGAGGTCGCGGCTGCACCAGTGGCCGAGGGTTTCCCGGCCGATCCGGGGCTGGCCCCGGTACATGAGGAAGCGCTGGTCGCCGATCCTGGCGAGGCTGCGGTGACAGTGGCAGAAGCGCCCGCCAAGGATGCGACGCCCGACGATCCCGCGAAGCCGCGCAAAAAGGGCTGGTGGTCGCTGGGCCGCTAAGGTTTTGAAATGGCGTTGCGCAGGCCGGGGTTTTTCCCGGCCTGTTTGCTTTTGCTCAGGCCTTATGCGCCGCGGCGGATGCGGTAGGCGGTGGCCGCGCCATCCAACGGTGTTGCGTCAAGAAAGCTGTGGCCAGTCTGGCTGCAAAAATGCGGCAGGTCGATTGCGGCCATCTGGTCGGTGGCGCGCAGGCGCAGGATCTGACCGGGCTGCATCGTCATCAGCCGTTTGCGCGCGCGCAGCACGGGGAGGGGGCAGAGCAGCCCTTCGCAGTCCACCTCGATGTCCCAATCCTGTTCCATGGTCGGGACATAGCGCAATCGTTGCATCCGGGCCACGGCAATGTGACAAACGGGTGTGGTGACGGGGCTCAGGGAAGCGAGTATCAGGGTCGCATGTTCGGTTTTGACATCATAGATGCGGGCTTGTTGCCTGCCATGCTGGTGGCGCTGACGGCGGGGGTTCTGTCCTTCCTCAGCCCCTGTGTATTGCCCATTGTGCCGCCCTATCTGGCCTATATGGGCGGGATCAGCATGAGCGAGATGACAGGCGGCGCGGCGGCGGCGCGGCGGCGGGTGATGCTGCCAGCGCTGTTCTTTGTGCTGGGTCTGTCGACGGTGTTCTTATTGCTGGGGTTCACGGCCAGCGCCTTTGGCGCGTTCTTCCTGACCAATCAGGAAATCTTCTCGCGGATTGCCGGGGGGGTGGTGCTGGTGTTCGGGCTGCATTTTCTGGGCGTGTTCCGCATCGGGATTCTGGACCGCGAGGCGCGGCTGGATGCGGGGGACCGGGGCGGATCGGCGCTTGGGGCCTATGTGCTGGGGCTGGCCTTTGCCTTTGGCTGGACGCCCTGCATCGGGCCGCAGTTGGGGACCATCCTGTCGCTGGCGGCCCAAGAGGGATCGGTGCAACGGGGCACGGTGCTGCTTGGGGTTTATGCGGTGGGGCTGGGGCTGCCGTTCTTGCTGGCCGCGCTGTTCATTGAGCGCGCGATGGGGCTGATGCAGCGCGTGAAGCCCTATATGAAATGGATCGAGCGGGCGATGGGCGCATTGCTGATCATTGTCGGTCTTGCACTGCTCACCGGAGCATTCACAGATTTCAGCTGGTGGTTGTTGGAAACCTTTGACCGGTTCGGCATTCCCCTCTTGGGCTAAGGCATCTGGCACGGCATAGTGCCGGGGTAACGGGTGCGGAGCGTAGAATGACGGGGTTGACGGCAAGGGATACGGGGCAGGTGCGCAAGCGGCGCGTGTTCTATATTCCTGGTTTCGATCCGCTGCAGACCCGGCGCTATCGGCAGTTCTACCGGACTGAGGGGCCGGCGCAGGCGGCGATTTCTGGCTATGCGCTGAGCGTGGGCAAGAAGCGCGCGGATGCGGCGCATGGCTGGTCGGTCGAGGCGCAAATCGACGGGGAGAGCGTTACGGCGGAGGTCGAGGTGATGGCCTGGGCCGATATCATCGGTGGGTCGATGCGGCGTACGATTCCGGCGACCTATGGCCAAATGCTGCGAACGGCATGGATTTATGTAGCATCGGGCGCGCTGTTCCGGCTGGGCCGGTTGCGCAAGGGGCCGACGCTGGCGGCGCTGTATCCGGTGTTTATGCTGACGTTGCAGGCGGTGTTGGCGCTGCTGGCGGGATGGGGGATTGGGCGCGGGGTGGCGATGCTGGTGCCGGGCTGGGCGGGCATTGCAGCAGGATGGATTGCGGGGCTGGCGCTGGGCTGGGCCATGCTGCGGCTGTTCCAGCGGGCGGATCGTCGGTTTCTCGCCTATTACCTGATGCATGACTATGCGTTTTCCGCGGGCCTTTGGGGGGCCTATCCGCCGGTGCTTGAGGCGCGGATGGCGGAGTTTGCGGCCCGCATCCGCGCAGCGTTGGAGGAGGAGGGGGATGAAGTGCTGGTGGTGGGCCATTCCTCGGGCGCGATACTGGGCGTTTCGATCCTGGCCGATCTGATCCGGGCGGGGCTGCCTGCGCGGGGGCCAGTGCTGTCCTTGCTGACGCTGGGGCAGGTGGTGCCGATGGTGTCTTTCCTGCCCGAGGCAAAGCGGCTGCGCGCCGATCTGGCCTATCTGTCGGCGCGGGAGGAGGTGACCTGGGTCGATGTCACCGCGCCTGGGGATGGCTGCGCCTTTGCGCTGTGCGATCCGGTTGCGGTGAGCGGGGTCGCGCCCGAGGGGAAGCGCTGGCCCTTGGTGATTTCTTGTGCGTTCACCCAGACCTTCAGCCCGGAACGCTGGCGGCGGATGCGGTTTCGCTGGTTCCGGCTGCATTTCCAATACATGTGCGCCTTTGATCGCCCCGGCGATTATGACTATTTCCGCATCACGGCGGGGCCTTTGACGCTGCGCGCGCGCTATGCGGGGCGGGCACCTTCGAAAAGCCGGATCGAGCGGGCGCTGTCGGGCCATCGGAGCATGGCATGAAGGCCCCGAAGCCGGAGCCGAGGCCGGACCGTGTGTCGCTGAGGCGATACCTGCGGCTTTTCCGGGTGGATATCCTGTCGGCGCAACCCGCGCGGTTGTATCGCGCCTGGATGGCGGAGTTCCGCACGCCGTTCTTTCGCAGCTATATGTGCAATGACCCGGCGCTGGTGCGGCTTGTGTTGCAGGAGCGGCCGGATGATTTCCCGAAATCCGACCGCATCCGCGAGGGGTTGGCGCCGCTGCTGGGGCAGTCGGTCTTTGTCACCAATGGCGAGACGTGGAAGCGGCAGCGGCGGATCATCGACCCGGCATTCGAGGGCGGTCGGCTGAAGGACACCTTCCCGGCGATGTGGGCGGCGGGCGAGGCGGCGGTGGCACGGATGGGGGCGGGCGTGGTCGAGGTGGAGGAGTTTGTCAGCCACGCGGCGGCGGATGTGATCTTTCGCACGCTGTTTTCCCTTCCGATCGAGGACCGGGACGCGACGGCGGTGTTCCATGCCTTTCGCGCCTATCAGCGCACGCAGCCGATTCTGAACTTTGCGGCCTTTGTGCCTTTGCCGCGCTGGATGCCGCGCCTGCACAAGCGACGGACGATGCGGGCGGCGGCAGAGATCCGGCGGCTGATCACGCAGATGACCGAGCGGCGCGCGGCGGAGATCGCGGCGGGAACAGCGCCGGACGATCTGGCCACGAAGATCATGGTGACGGTGGACCCGGTGACGGGCGAGCGGTTCGGCACCGAGGAGATGGTCGATCAGGTGGCGATCTTCTTCCTTGCCGGGCATGAGACCAGCGCGAGCGCGCTGGGCTGGGCGCTGTGGTTGCTGGCCGCGAACCCGGAGGTGCAGGAGCGGGTGGCGGCCGAGGTGGCGGGGTTGGAGCCGGAGTTCGGCGCGGTGGCGCGGCTGCGGTTTACACGGGATGTGTTTCGCGAGGTATTGCGGCTGTTTCCGCCCGTGCCGATGATGGTGCGCGAGACGACCTGCCCGGAGGATTTCCGGGGGCGGACGGTGGCGCCGGGGGCGCAGGTCGTGCTGTCGCCTTGGCATCTGGGGCGGCATGAGCGGATCTGGGATTTGCCGGATGAGTTTGACCCCGACCGATGGGCGCGGGAGGAGACGAAAGTGGCGGCGCGGGATGGCTGGTTGCCGTTTTCCAGCGGGCCGCGGGTCTGCACCGGAGCAGGGTTCGCGATGGTGGAGGGGGTGCTGCTGCTGGCGATGCTGGTGCGGGCGTTCCGGTTTGAGGTGGTGGAAGGGCGGGTGCCGGTGCCGGTGGCGCATCTGACGGTGCGGGCGCGGGATGGGGTTTGGTTGCGGGTGGTGCGGCGATGACCGGCTTTGCCGGTCAAGAAAACTTTTCAGAAAAGTTTTCCCAAATTCCTTTTGAAGGAATTTGCTAGCAGAGCACCCGAACGGGCTCGTTGTTGCAAAAGATGATGAATTGGCCGGCATTCTCGACTGCGTGATAGCCGCGTCGGCGCAATTCGCATTCAAAGGCCCTACGACCCACGATGCGTTCGACGTCGCGCACTTGGCGTCGGACGATGCCACCTTCCCGGGCGGATTTTGCGGTGAAAAGCTGCAACATCCAGATTTCAGGCGGAACGAGGGCGTAGAGTTCGGGCATGGCTTCCTCCGTTTTGCGCAGGCTGCCAGTTGTGGGTAAACGCCCGGTTAACCGCGATAGCGGTTCAGCACGAAAACGCGGATGGCGGAGGCGAGGCCGACATCGCCGTCACGGCCTTCATCAACCTCGATGGCCAACTGGTTCAGCGTGACCCCGCGTTCGGCGGCGATGTCGCGGAAGGCCTGCCAGAATTCGGCCTCGAGCGAAACGCTGGTGCGGTGGCCGCGCAGGGTGAGGGAATGCTTGACGGGGCGGGCTGTCATTCGTCCCTCTGATGCGCGTCAAGGTCGCGGGCGGCTTTTTCCGCCCGCGCTTTTGCCAGATCGCGTTCGGCCTTGGACTGGCCGAATTTGGCAGCATTGGCGTCGGCCTGCATGCGGGCGGCCTTGCGGGCCGCCTCTTTGCGTTTTGCGCGCAGGTTGACGATTTCGGCCATGGGTCAGCCTTTGGGTCCGATCATGTCTTCGGGCCGGACCACGCGGTCGAAGGTTTCGGCATCGACGAAGCCCAGTGCGATCGCCTCTTCCTTCAAGGTCGTGCCATTCTTGTGGGCGGTCTTGGCAACCTTGGTGGCGTTGTCATAGCCGATGGTGGGGGCGAGTGCCGTGACCAGCATCAGCGATTCCTTCATCAGCTTGTCGATGCGGGGAATGTTGGCCTGTGTGCCCACGACCATATTGTCGGTGAAGCTGCCCGCCGCATCGCCCAAAAGCTGCATGGATTGCAGCACGTTATAGGACATCATCGGGTTGTAGACGTTCAGCTCAAAATGGCCCTGGCTGCCGGCAAAGCCCACGGCGGCGTCATTGCCCATGACATGGGCGCAGACCATGGTGAGTGCCTCGGCCTGGGTGGGGTTTACTTTGCCGGGCATGATCGAGGAGCCGGGTTCGTTCTCGGGCAGGATCAACTCGCCCAGACCGGAGCGGGGGCCGGAGCCGAGGAGGCGCAGGTCGTTGGCAATCTTGAAGAGGCTGGCGGCGACGGTTTTCAGCGCGCCGGAGAACATGACCATAGCATCATGGGCGGCGAGCGCCTCGAACTTGTTGGGAGCGGTGACGAAGGGGAGGTTGGTGATTTCCGCGATCTTTGAGGCCACGCGGGTGTCCCAGCCGACGCGGGTGTTGAGCCCGGTGCCGACGGCGGTGCCGCCCTGGGCCAGTTCATAGATGTCGGGCAGGCAGGATTTCACGCGGGCGATGCCCTTTTCCACCTGTTTGGCATAGCCGCCGAATTCCTGACCCAGCGTCAGGGGGGTGGCATCCTGCGTGTGGGTGCGGCCGATCTTGATGATGTCCTTGAATTCATGGGATTTCGCGGCAAGGGCGGCGTGCAGTTTTTCCAAGCCCGGCAGCAGCACGTCGCGGGCCATCATGCCGATGGCCACATGCATCGCGGTGGGGAAGGTGTCGTTGGAGCTTTGCCCCATGTTGACGTGATCGTTGGGGTGGACGGGTTTCTTGGACCCCATCACGCCGCCCAGCATTTCGATGGCGCGGTTCGAGATCACTTCGTTCGCGTTCATGTTGGACTGGGTGCCGGAGCCGGTTTGCCAGACGACGAGAGGGAAGTTGTCGTCGAATTTGCCCTCGATCACCTCTTGCGCGGCGGCGGCGATGGCGTTGCCCAGTTCGGGGGTGATGTCGCCTTGGTCGATGTTGACCAGCGCGCAGGCCTTCTTGATCACGCCGAGCGCGCGGATGATCGCGACCGGCTGGCGTTCCCAGCCGATGGGGAAATTGATGATCGAGCGCTGGGTTTGTGCGCCCCAGTATTTGCTGGCGGGAACCTCAAGCGGGCCGAAGCTGTCGGTCTCGGTACGGGTCGCGGACATGGGGCCAAGTCTCCTGATTTCGCTGCTGCCGGATTAGCGGCTGAGGGGGGCAAAATCAATTGGCATACCGTCGCATACCGCGCCGGCAGCTGCGATCACTGTTTGCGGAACTTGTCGAGGCTGACGATCTGCGCGTCCTGCTGCGGGGGCGGATCATCGTCGCCGTCATCATCCCCGTTTTCGTCTTCTTCTTCGTCATCCTCATCGCTGTGAGTTTCGAAGCGAAGGCCGAATTCGACTGAGGGATCGACGAAGGTGCGGACAGCATCGAAGGGGATGACCAGCGGTTCGGGCTGATTGCCGAAGTTCAGCGTGATCGAGAAGCCGTCATCGGTCACGGTCAGGTTTTCGAACCAGTGCTGGATGACCACGGTCATCTCGGCCGGATAGCGGGCGCGGAGCCAATCAGCGATGGCGACATCGGGATGGGTGGTATCAAAAGTGATGAAGAAATGATGCGCGCCGGGCAGGCCGTCGCGGGCGACATCCTGCAGGACAGTCTGGATCAACCCGCGCATCGCCCGATGCATCAGATTGCCATAGTCGATGGAACGGGCCATGCGCTGTCCTTTCGGCTGCTTGGGTTCATTTACGGGGAATTCGGCCCCAAAGGGAAGGGGGCCGATCCGGGAACGACACGGTTTGCGTCAAGACGCCGCCGGGAGAAGCCATCCGATGCTGTGCAGGGCCAGCCCGCCAAGGGCTGCCAAGGCAAGGACGAGGGGGAGGGGCATGTGGCGGCGCAGCAGCAGCCAGCCCGCCACGAGCGCGAGCGCGGCCATCGCGGGGCGGAAGCTGGCCGGATCAGGGGTGAGCAGCGTGAGCGGGCCGAAGCTGCTGCGCCCTACGCTGCCGAAGAAGACATGGGCGGCAAACCAGACCGAAAGGTTGGCGATCACGCCCACCACTGCCGCCATGATTCCTGACAGGGCACCGACAAGGCGGGAATCGGCGGTTATGCGCGCGATCCAGGGCGCGCCTGCGAAGATCATCATGAAGCTGGGTACGAATGTGGCCCAAAGGGTGACCGCTGCTGCCGCCACGCCCGTGAGCCAGCCGCCCTGACGGTGGCCTGCCATATAGCCCACGAATTCGGTTACAAGGATCAGCGGGCCGGGGGTGGTTTCGGCGAGACCTAGGCCATCCATCATCTGGCGCAGGGTGAGCCAGCCTTTGTCTTCGACCACGGCCTGCGCCATCCATGCCAGCACCGCATAGGCGCCGCCGAAGGTGAGGATGGCGAGTTTCGAGAAGAAGAGGCCGATTTCGGCCAGCAGGCCTCCTTCGAGGAACCAAAGCGCGGCGATGGGGAGAAGCCAGATCGACAGCCAGATCGTGAGGGTTTGGAGCGTGCCGGCGGCGCGGGGGGAGGTGGGGAGCGGGTCGGTGGCGGCGGCGGTGCCGCGGGCATGGAACCAGCCCCAGAGGCCCGCCGCGAGGATGACCACAGGGAAGGGGGCATTGGCAAGGAACAGGGCGAGGAAGGAGAGGATCGCCACCACCAGTGCCGCGCGCCCTTTAAGCGCGCGTTTGGAGACGCGCAGCAGCGCCTCGATCACGATGACCGCGACGGCGGCCTGCACGCCCATGAACAGCGCTTGCATCAGGGGAACTGTGCCATAGGCCGCGTAGAGGGCGGCCAGGGCGAGGACGACCAGTGCGCCGGGGGCCACGAAGAGAAGCCCCGCGATCAGCCCGCCCAGCGTGCCGCGCAAGCGCCAGCCGGACCAAGTGGCAAGCTGCATCGCCTCGGGCCCCGGGAGGAGCATGCAGAAGGAGAGGGCGGAGAGGTAGTCCTTTTCCGTGAGCCAGCGTTTTTCATCCACCAGAACACGGTGCATCAGCGCGATCTGGGCGGCGGGGCCACCGAAGGACATCAGGCCGATATGGCCGAAGGTGCGGAAGAGATCGGAGAGTGGCGTCATGATCCGGACCTAGCCCGACTGAAGTAACGGGACAATGACGAAGAACCCCGCCGGGGTGAACCGGCGGGGTGGGGTGGGGTGTGGTCTTTGCAAGCAGCGCCGGGGTGGGTTGCCCCGACAGAATCGGTTCTATCCCTCAGCGGTTAAGGAAGGGTTAGCGCGATCCGTGGAGTCAGAGACCTTCGAAGGCGCAGAGGGCGTGGACCTCCATCCCCATTGCCTCGAGCCGCTTGCGGCCGCCGAGATCGGGCAGATCGACCACGAAGGCGCAGCCCACGACCTGTGCGCCCAGACGTTCGATCAGGCGGATGCCCGCCTCGGCGGTGCCGCCGGTGGCCAGAAGATCATCGACGAGCAGGACTTTTTCGCCGGGCTGCATGGCATCGTCATGCACTTCGACGACCGCCTCGCCATATTCCAGTTTGTAGCTTTCGCTGATGGTGGCGCCGGGGAGTTTGCCCTTTTTGCGGATCGGGATGAAGCCGGTGGAGAGCTGATGCGCGACGGCACCACCGAGGATGAAGCCCCGCGCCTCAAGCCCCGCGACCTTGTCGATCCGGAGACCGGCATAGGGGGCGAGGAGCTGGTCCACGCACATGCGAAAGCCGCGCGGATCGGCAAAGAGGGTGGTCACGTCGCGGAAGAGGATCCCTTCATGCGGGAAGTCGACGATGGTGCGGATGTAGTCCTTGACGGTTTTGGCCATGCTGCGCCCTGCGGGAATGGGTGACGGGTCTGGTCTAGCGGTCCATGACGGGTGCGTCGAGGGGGAGAGGATTGATAGGCATGGGTTTTTCCTGCGCAGGCCCGGTGGTTTCCGGCGGATCGGATGTGCAGCGCGCCGTGCCGCTTTCTGTGCATACCTTGTGCATACAAATTTGCGCAGGGTTGAGGGGGTGAAGATGGTTAATGGTGCGAAATTGCAAAGGTGGCCGCTGCTTTTGTGACCTTGCCGCTGATGTTTATCGCCGACCTTCTTTGCTTCCCTCCCCCATGATGAGGGAGGGAAGCGGGCGCGGTGGGCTGAACGGCTAACATGGTCAGTCGGGGCGGGCTGCCTGCACATGCATCCAGTCGTAGTTTTTCGTGCGTCCGAGCGAGACCCAGCCTTCGGATTCCCAGATCTCCCAAAAGGGGCGGTATTCGGGGCGGGCGAGGCGGGCGCGGTCGGCCCCCCAGTTCAGGCGGTTTTCCGTATCGTCGAAATCATAGGCGATGCCCCAGGCATGCATGGACCAGCGTGTCTGGCTGCCGCGCATCAGGCGGGGGTCGTAATCGCCCGAGAAGATGTCGAGGCGCAGGTCACGCAGGCGCCCTTCGCCGTAATGCTGATGAATGCGGGCGAGGATGCGGGTCAGGCTGGGGGCGGTCTTTTCATGCGCCCAGAGGAAGGTGCGGGTCTGCGCGAGGTTCCAGGCGATGCGGAAGGCCCAGGGGGAAGGCACCTTGACCAGCGGTGGGCGGCGGCCTTCGGGCGTGCCATGGGGGCCGTAGAAGGCGGTGACGTTGGCTTCGGTCGGCCAGCCGTGGGGGTTGGCGGTGCCGGGGCGGATGTCACGCCAATCAGGCAGGCGGCCGGTGGCGGCGCGGGTCATCATGGCGGCGACGGCGTAGGCGGTCTGGGGGCCCCACCAGCCGTCGATCGGGCCGGGGTCGAGGCCATCGATGCGGGCGATCATCTGAAGCGCGGCGGTGGCCTTGCGTTTGGCGCTCCAGCCCTGCCAGCCGGGCGGAAGGGCCTGGCCGAGAAGGGGCAGCGCCCTGAGGATGGCGGTATCGGTGAGGGGGCCGCGCTGGCCATCGACCGGGCCCATGGCATGGCCAAGAGCGGCGAGACGGGTTTGCAGAAATCGGATAAGGGGTGCGCGCATGCGTTGGCTCCACGGATGACCGGGGGCTGGACGCGCCCCCTGCGGGCGCGGATTGCGCGCCCGATGTGGTTAACCAGTGGGAAAGGCAGCGCGCGGTTAGCCGTTCAGGACGCGCCCTGCCACGGCATCGAGCATCGCCAAGATGTCGGGATCACGCTTGTCGGGCGCGGTCATCAGCGCCATGTCGAGCGCGCGGTCACAGCCGTGAGGGCAGGGTGGGCGGTCGGGGCCGAGGAGGGCGGGTAGCGCCGCCACGAGCGCGCGGGCATTGCCGGCATTGGCGGTGAGGGTGCGGATGACGGCGGCCACATCCACCGCATCATGGCCGGGGTGCCAGCAATCGTAATCGGTGACCATGGCGACAGAGGCATAGCAAAGCTCGGCCTCGCGGGCGAGTTTGGCCTCGGGCATCCCGGTCATGCCGATCACATCGGCGCCCCAGGAGCGGTATAGGCAGGATTCGGCGAGGGTGGAGAATTGCGGGCCTTCCATGGCGATGTAGGTGGCGCCGTGATGCACGGTCACGCCCGCCTGACGCGCGGCGTCGGAGCAATGGGCCGAGAGGCGGGGGCAAGTGGGGTGGGAAAAGCCGACATGGGCGACGCAGCCTGCGCCGAAAAAGGATTTCGGGCGGGCGAAGGTGCGGTCGATATATTGATCGACGATCACGAAATCGCCGGGGCGGTAATCTTCGCGCAGGGAGCCAACGGCCGAGACGGCGATGACATCGGTGCAGCCAAGCCGTTTGAGCGCGTCGATATTGGCGCGGTAGGGCACATCGCTGGGCGCATGGACATGGCCGCGCCCGTGGCGGGGCAGGAAGGCGATGGGGATGCCGCCCAGGCGGCCGACCAGCAGCTCATCCGAGGGTTTGCCCCAGGGGGATTTGACCTTGACCCAGCTTGCGCCTTCCAGCCCGTCGATCTGATAGACCCCGGAGCCGCCGATGACGCCGATCATGGTTTGCATGGATGCCCCCATCTGTTGCTGCAGTGCAGCTTATGCGTGGGGCGCGGGGTGGGGAAGGGGGATCGGTGCGGGCTCAGTGATGTGCCGGGGGCTGGGTGATGCGTCTGTCCAGCCAGACCAGCATCGCCCCTGCCACCAGGAAACTGAACCAGAGCAGGGCCAGATTGGCCGCTACCTGACCCGCACCGAATTGCGCGACATCGAGAAAGGGGTAGGGATAAAGCCCATCCGATGCCCCCCGCGCTATTGCATAGGCACCATAGGCAAGCGGGTAGATCGACCAAAGAAACGGATCGCGGTGGCGCAGCGCGCCCGTCCTGAGCAGCAGCCAGAAAGCAGGCGAGGCGACAGGTGTGACATAGTGGAGAACCAGATCGGCAAGGACATCATCGCCGCTGAGATCCAGCCGTGCGCGGAGCACTGTGACATAGACGGCCCCGACAAAGGCCATGGAGAGCGTCACGCCGCCCAGTAGGAATGGTTTTGCGAAGGCGGCGCTGCCGAAAGCGATGCCGGACATCACGACGGCAAACAGAAGGTTTGTCGTGATGGTGAAGTACCGCAGCATGGCCCAGACCGCTTCGATCAGTGACGCGCTGCGGGGCAAGACGGCGGCGAATTGCATGGCTAGGCCTGCCCAGGCGATCAGGGCGAGCATGGCGGCGGCTGTGCGTGCGGTAGCAGATGTAATTCCGGTAGCCCCTCGGTTTAGTGAGAACCTAGCCGCGATCCGATGAAAGCCAAGCAGGATTATGGGTTTGGCGGATGACCCGGTTCAGATCAGGCGCGGGATGGCATTGTGTTTGGCAAGGCAGTGAGGGAGGAGGTCGCAGGTGGACTTGGGTCACGTCTCATCAGGGCGGCGGAGTTCCACCAGATCGCGCACGATGCTGTAGTCGCGATAGCCAAGACGGGCGACGGGGTGAAAGCGGGTCACGTCGAAGCGGCCATCGACCAGGCAGTCGTCGCGCAGGTGGATGCCCGTCACCTCGCCCAGGATCAGGAAATTGTTGCGCCCGCGTAGGGTGATGATGTCGATCAACGCGCATTCCAGCGTGGCGGGGGCATCGGCCACGCGGGGGCAGGGGATGGTGCTGCATTCTGCGCGGGCGATGTTGGCATGGGCGAATTCGTCCACCTCGGGCGGGAGCTCGGCAGAAGTGGCCGACATGGCGTGAAACATCGCCTCGGCCACCACATTCACGGCGAAGACGCGGGTTTCGCGGATGTTGGTAAGCGAATCCTTTACCCCGGTGGAGGCGAAGGTCACCTGTGGTGGGGTGTAGGCGGCGGCGTTGAAGAAGGAATAGGGGGCCAGATTGTCGCCTTTTGACCCGCGGGTAGAGATCCAGCCGATGGGGCGGGGCGTCACGATGGCGTTGAAGGGGTTGTGCGGCAGGCCATGGCCTTGGGCGGGGCGGTAGAACATGGCGCGGCGCTTCCCGGTCGTGGTGATTTGATCCTGACGTATTCGCATGTTAGGCGCGTTTCCAGCAGATTCGGAGGCCCCCGCGTGTACCGTCTGGAAGAGGAAACCGAAGCCGACTGGTGGGAGGTGGAGGCGCTGTATGACCTGTGCTTTTCGCCGGGGCGGACGGCCCTTTCCTCATACCGGCTGCGCGATGGCGTGCCGACCGTGGCGGCGCTGTGCCTGATCCTGCGCGACGGTGATGGCACGATGGCGGCGGCGATCCGCTATTGGCCGGTGGAGGTGGGGGGGCAGGACGCGCTGCTGCTTGGCCCCGTTGCGGTGCATCCGACCCGGCAGGGTGAGGGGCTGGGGGGGCTGCTGATCAACGAAAGCCTGGCCGAGGCGCGGCGTCTGGGTTGGGAGCGGGTGATGCTGGTGGGCGATGCGCCCTATTATTCACGCTTCGGCTTTCACAAACTGGAGGGGGTGGAGATGCCGCCCCCCACCAACCCCGACCGGGTACTGGGCTTTGCGCTGAAGACCGGGGCCTGGGAGGGTGTGACGGGTGCGGTGACGAAGGCGACCTGAGGCTTGCGGTGGGGCGCATCCGGCCCCACATTCAGGGGATGGAAAACCTTCCCGCGATTGCCGCCCCTGACCGCAGCATTGAGATCAAGGCGCTGGCGCGCCGATACCGGCGAGCGAACGGGCCGGTGATGACGCTGGTCAACAAGCTGGGCGGGTCGCTGGAGGACAAGCTGGGGGCGCTGCCCGATGGGGTGCGCGCGCAGATCGCCGCGGTCACGGAACGCGCGCTGCTGGCCGCGCACGGCATGGCCGGGGCCGGGGACCGTGCGCCCGATCTTGGGCGGCAGGGGCCGATGGCGGCGGCGATGCTGACCGGTGCTGTGGGCGGCGCGGGGGGGCTGGCCACATCGGTGGCCGAACTGCCGGTGACGATCACGGTGATCCTGCACGCCATCCGCCGCGCGGCGCGAGAGGCGGGCTACGATCCGGACGATCCGGCGATCCGGGCAGAATGTTTGCGGGTGTTTTCGGCCGGCAGTCCGCTGGCATCGGATGACGGGGTGAACACCTCGTTCCTGTCGGCGCGGCTGACGGTGACGGGGCCGGCTATCGCGCAGGTTGCCCGCAGCGTGGCGCCGCGTTTGGCCGCTGCGCTGGGGCAGAAGCTGGCGACGCAGGCGGTGCCGGTGCTGGGCGCTGTGGCGGGGGCCACGCTGAATGCGGCCTTCCTGCGCTATTACCGGGAAATGGCCGAGATCCGTTTTGCCCTGCTGCGGTTGGCCGAACAGCATGGGGCGGAGCCGATCCTTGCGGCCTTTGCCGATGCGGTTACGCCGCCCAAGGTGACGAAAGCCTGACTGTCTTCCGTCTTGGGTTCCCCATTGATCGAATATCCTGAGGCATGATTTGGCGCAAAGCGGCGGAAGGCCCCTTTTCTACCTCCCGCTCATTCCGGCTGATTTGACAGCCAATCCATCAGCGCCGGGCGCACGCTTTCGGCCCCGTCGGTTATGGCGCGGTCGATCACGGCGCGCGCTTCGGTCAGGTCCACCCTGCGCAGCAGCGCCTTGACCGGGCCGATGGAGGCCGGGCGCATGGACAGCGCGCGCAGGCCGAGGGCGGCGAAGGCCAGCGCTTCGATGGGGCGGCCGGCATCTTCGCCGCAGAAAGACAGGGGCGTGCCGGTTTCTGCACAGCGGGCGATGATATGCTGCAGGAATTGCAGAAACGACACGTTGAGCGTGTCATAGCGGCGGCGGACGCGTTCATTTTCGCGGTCGGCGGCGAAGAAGAACTGTTTCAGGTCATTGCCACCGATGGAGACGAAATCCGTCAGCTCAAAAAACGCGCGGGGCGCATAGGCGAGGCTGGGGGTTTCCAGCATGGCGCCGATTTCTACCCGTTCGGGGACGGGATGGCCAAGGCTGCGTTCGCGGTGGAGTTCTTTCAGCACCTGCGCGCGGGCGGTCTGGAATTCCGACAGTTCGGTGATGAAGGGGAACATCACCGTCAGCGGACGGCCGTTGGAGGCGCGGATCAGGGCCTGCAACTGCATCCGCAGCACACCCGGCTTGTCCAAGCCCACGCGGATGGCGCGCCAGCCCATAGCGGGGTTGGGTTCATCCTGCGGCTTCATATAGGGAAGCACCTTGTCGGACCCGATATCCAGCGTGCGGAAGGCCACGCGCTTGCCATGCGCGGCATCTATGACGCGGGCATAAAGGGCCGCCAGTTCCGCGCGTTGGGGCATCTTGTTGCGGACAAGGAATTGCAGTTCGGTGCGGAACAGGCCCACGCCTTCGGCCCCGGATCCATCAAGGCTGGGCAGATCGGCCATGAGGCCTGCATTCATCATCAGCGTGGTGACCGTGCCGCAGGTCGAGAGGGCCGGCTGCCCGCGCAGCGAGGCATAGCGTTGCTGCGCAGCGGCCTGCATGGCGATCTTGTCGCGGAAGGCGCGGGCGACGGTTTCCTCGGGGCGCAGGTGGACGATGCCCTGATCGCCATCGACAAGGATCTGGTCGCCATTGAGCGCCTCGGTCACGATGCGGCCTGCGTGGATCACCAGCGGAATGGCCAAGGCGCGGGCCACGATGGCCGCGTGGGAGCCGACCGAGCCTTCCTCCAGCACCACGCCCTTGAGCTTGCGGCCATATTCCAGCAGTTCCGCCGGGCCGATGTTGCGCGCCACCAGAACCGGATTGTCGGGCATTTCCGCGCCGGTATCGGCGCCTTGCCCGGTCAGAATGCGCAGAAGGCGATTGGAGAGGTCATCCAGATCATGCAGGCGTTCGCGCAAGTACGCATCCGGCACCTGTTCCAGACGCGCGCGGGTGGCGGATTGTTCCTTTTCCACCGCGGCCTCGGCCGAAAGGCCACGCGCGATGTCATCTTCCATCCGCTTGAGCCAGCCCCGCGAATTGGCGAACATGCGGTAGGCTTCCAGCACCGCTTTCTGATCCTTGTCGAGGCTTTCGGCCGACAGCAGGTCATCGACGGAGACGCGCAATTTGCCCACCGCTTCGCGGATGCGGTCAATCTCGGTCAGCGGGTCGTCGGCCACCGGGTTTGTCACCACCACCCGGGGTTCGTGCAGCCAGACGCGGCCTTCGGCTGCGCCTTCTTGCCCGGTGCCGCCCCGGATCATCACCGATTGCTTGTGCAGGGCGCGCATGCCATCGGCATCGCCGTTGAAGACGCCAAGTTCCGTCATTTCGGCCAACACCATGGCCACGACTTCGAGCGCGTAGATCTCATCCTCGGAAAACTCGCGCGCGGTCTTGGACTGCACCACCAGCACGCCCAGCTTTTCGCCCACCCGCTGGATCGGGACGCCGAGGAAGGAGGAATACAGCTCTTCGCCCGTTTCGGGCATGTAACGGAAGCCCTTTTCGGACGGGGCATTGGCGGTGTTGATGGGCAGGCCATTGCGGGCGACGCGGCCCACGAGACCTTCGCCCAGCTTCATGCGGGTCTGGTGGACGGCCTCTTTCTTGAGCCCTTCGGTGGCACAAAGTTCCAGCGTTTCGGGGTCGCGGAAAAGGTAGATCGAGCAGACTTCGGTTCCGATGGAATCCGCGATCAGGTGGGTGATGCGGTCCAGCCTGTCCTGCCCGCCGCCGGTGGTGGCGAGCGTGTCGCGCAACCGGCGCAGGAGTTTGCGGCTTTCGCTTTCGGTCCGTTCTGGCATTCGCGGGGCCTTCCTCTTGCCCCTTATAGAGCACATGGCTCGGGGAAATGGAAAGCCCCGGCTGCACGGGCCGGGGCTTGCTTGGTGTGCGCGGTGATTGTGCCTCTGGCCTGCCGAAAAAAGCGGCGCAGGTCAGGCCCTTGGATCACGCCTTGTCGAGTTCGAACACGTCATGCAGAGCCTGCACGGCGAGTTCCATGTATTTGCGGTCGATGAGGACGGAGATCTTGATCTCGGAGGTGGAGATCACCTTGATGTTCACGTTTTCCTTCGACAGCGCCTCGAACATGCGCGCGGCCACGCCGGTGTGGGACCGCATGCCGATGCCGACGACGGACACTTTGGCCACATCGGTATCGACGATCAGTTCGTCATAGTTGATCTTGCCTTCGGCCTTGGCGTCTTCCATCGCCTTGCGGGCGCGTTCTACCTGATTGATCGGGCAGGAAAAGGTCATGTCCGTGACGGCGCCGGGATGGGCGTCGTCATAGTCTTTTTCGCTGATGTTCTGAACGATCATGTCCACGTTCACGCCCGCATCGGCGAGCGGTCCGAAGATGGCGCTGGCGACGCCGGGGCGGTCTTCGATGGTGAAGAGGGTGATCTTCGCCTCTTCGCGGGAAAAGGCGACGCCAGAGACGACTTTCGATTCCATGATTTCCTCCTCGTCGCACACAAGGGTGCCGGACGTTTCGTCGGTATCTTCAAAGGACGACAGCACGCGCAGGCGCACCTTGTAGCGCATCGCCAGTTCGACGGAGCGGGTCTGCAGCACCTTGGCCCCGAGGGAGGCCAGTTCCAGCATTTCCTCAAACGCGATCTTGTCGAGCTTGCGGGCCTTGCTGCTGACGCGGGGATCGGTGGTGTAGACGCCGTCGACATCGGTGTAGATGTCGCAGCGTTCCGCGCCGAAGGCGGCGGCGAAGGCGACGGCGGTGGTGTCAGACCCGCCCCGGCCGAGGGTGGTGACGCGGCCTTCGGGCGAGAGGCCCTGAAAGCCCGCGACGACGGCGACCTTGAAGCCTTCGGCAAACTTGGCGTCGATATTGGCGCGGGGGATATCCACGAAGCGGGCCGAGCCGTGCTGCGCGGTGGTCTGGATCGGCACCTGCCAGCCCTGCCAGGACCGCGCGGGGATGCCCATTTCCTGCAGGCGGAGCGCCATCAGCCCGGCGGTGACGTTTTCGCCTGAGGCGACCACGGCATCATATTCGCGGGCGTCATAGAGTTTGGACGTGCCTTCGACATAGCCCACCAGACGGTTGGTTTCGCCGGACATGGCGCTGACGATGACGATGACGTCATAGCCGCGGGCGACCTCTTTCTCGACCTTCTTCGCGGCGTTTTCGATGCGCGCGAGGTCGGCCACCGAAGTGCCGCCGAATTTCATCACGAGAAGCGGCATGGTTTCCCCCGCAAGGCCCGATTTCCGCGCGCTTCTTATGCGGGGCAGGGGCAGGGTGCAAGGCCTGTCAGGGGGTGGCGCGGGGGGGCGGTTGCCCCCCACGCTGCAGGGTTAGCCGCGACGGCCGCCGCGGCGTTCGCGGCGGGGGGCGTTAGCATCATCACCCGTGCCGTCGGAGGTGGAGGAGAAGCCGCCGAGCTTTTCCGAGATCAGGTCCAGCGTCGGATGCGGGCCGCGCGGGGTGCTTTCAAGCGCGGCGCGCATGGCGCGCAGGTGTTCGGGCATGGTGCCGCAGCAGCCGCCGATGATCCGCACGCCTGCATCGCGGGCCAGAACGGCATATTCGGCCATCAGTTCCGGCGTGCCGTCATAGTGGATGTGGCCGTCATGGTATTTCGGGATGCCCGCATTGCCCTTGGCGATGATGGGCCGCTCTGTCCCGGTAGAGGCAAAGCCCAGCACCGTGCGCATCAGATCGGACGCGCCCACGCCGCAATTCGCGCCAAAGGCGATGGGCGGGTTGGGCAGTTTTTCCACCAGTTCGGCCAGCGATGCCGACGTGACGCCCATCATGGTGCGACCGGCGGTGTCAAAGCTCATGGTGCCGCACCAGGGCAGGCCAGCGAGTTTCGCGGCCTCGGCTGCGGCGCGGTATTCTTCTGGGGCGGAGATGGTTTCGATCCAGAGGACATCGACGCCGCCCTCTTTCATGCCTTCCATCTGTTCGTGGAAAATCTCGACCGCGTCCTTGTGGGTGAGAGTTCCCATCGGCTCAAAGATCTCACCGGTCGGGCCGACGGAACCTGCGACCACGACCTTGCGGCCCGAAGCATCGGCTATTTCCCGGCCAAGTTCGACGCCCACGCGGTTCAACTCGCGGACGCGGCCCTGAGCGTTGTGCAGTTTCAGCCGGGCGGCATTGCCGCCGAACGTGTTGGTGAGGAAAATATCCGACCCAGCCTCGACCGCGCCGCGATAAAGTTTGCGAATGTTGCCCGGTTCATCGACGTTCCAGAATTCCGGTGGCTCGCCCGAGGACAGACCCATGTTGAACAGGTTGGTCCCGGTGGCGCCATCAGCCAGAAGCCAGTCGCGGGTTGAGAGAAGCTCGGTCAGCGCGTCGGCCATGAGAGTGTACCTCGTTTGGGTTCGGGTTTTCGTCCCGCTCTGCCCCGGTCTGCCATGCGGGGCAGGGTTGAGGCAATTCGATAATCCGCATGATGATCTTGAAGCGGATGCCAGCATGATCGGCCCGGATTGCAAAAGGCACCCCGCAGGGTGCCGATTGTCCGGGGCGCTGTGCCGCCGTCAGAGTTCTGACATCAGCTGCGCCTTCGCGACGGGCAGCAGTTCGGCCATCTTGGCGCGCACGTCATCGGCGCTGGCCTTGCCTGCCAGATCGGCGGCGACCTTGCGGACCACATCTTCGATCCCGGCTTCTTCGAAATCGGCAGAGACAACACTCATCGCGTATTCGGCGGCGGCGTCATCGGATTTACCCAGAAGCCCCGCGGCCCAGAGACCGACCAGCTTGTTCCGGCGCGCTTCGGCGCGGAATTGCATGTCGGCGTCATGGGCGTATTTGGATTCGAATGCGCGTTCGCGATCGTCGAAGGTGGACATGTGGGGCCCCTTGATCCTGAGTTGGCTTGACCCTCCATATGCCCGCAGCCTGCCCGCGCTGCAAGGGGGCGGGGGTCGTTTGCATGCAGCCCAGCTTGCGGCAGGGTGCCGCTTGGCTTATAGCGCCGGAAGGCGGGCGGGGAACCAGTGGGTGACCCCGCCATCGGCATTTGTGCGGAGAATTCATGGCACGTCGCAAGAAGGTTTATGAGGGCAAGGCGAAGATCCTGTATGAAGGGCCGGAGCCGGGCACTCTGATCCAGTATTTCAAGGATGACAGCGCCCCGACTGCCGCCATCCCGTCGCCTGCGGCTGTCGAGGGCAAAGGGGTGTTGAACAACCGTTTGTCCGAATTTTTCATGACCGGACTGAATTCCATCGGGGTGCCCACGCATTTTATCCGCCGTCTGAACATGCGTGAACAACTGGTGCGGATGGCCGAGATCATCCCGCTGGAAGTGGTCGTGCGGAACTTTGCCGCTGGTGCCTTGTCGGACCGGCTGGGCATACCCGAAGGCACGCCGCTGCCGCGCCCGATTGTCGAGTATTACTACAAGGATGAGCGGCTGGGCACGCCGATGGTGAGCGAGGAGCATATCATCGCCTTCAATTGGGCAAGCCAGCAGGATCTGGATGATATGGTGGCGCTGGCGCTGCGGGTGAACGATTTCCTGTCGGGCGTGATGATGGGTGTGGGCATCCGGCTGGCGGATTTCCGGCTGGAAGTGGGCCGGGTTTGGGAGGGCGATTACATGCGCCTGATCGTGGCTGATGAGATCAGCCCCGATTCCTGCCGGTTGTGGGATGTACGCACGGCGTCCGAGGCGATGGAGCGCGAAGGGCTGGTGCGCGAGCCGGGGCCGCTGGCGGATGTCTATACGGAACTGGCGCGGCGGTTGGGCGTATTGCCGTCGAACGTGACGCACAAGCCCAAGCCCACGCTGATCAACTGATTGCACCGATCTGGTGCCTTGCCCCGGACGGGGCGGGGCGCTAGGACGGGCCAAGGATTTCTGCCCCGGGGGATGATATGAAAGCGCGCGTGACCGTCATGCTGAAGACCGGCGTTCTGGACCCGCAGGGCGAGGCGGTGCGCCATGCGCTGGGCACTATGGGCTTTGCCGGGGTGAACGGCGTTCGGCAGGGCAAGGTGATCGAGATGGACCTGGCCGAGACGGACCGCGCCAAGGCGGAAGCCGATGTGAAGGCGATGTGCGAAAAGCTGCTCGCCAATACAGTGATTGAAGGCTACCGGGTCGAGATCCTTTGATCTGTCGAAGCCGACAGGTGGTGTCGGGTTCTGCCTAGACCTGCGGCCTGTGCTGGCATCCCTTGGTCCGGACGGAGCGGGGGGATGCGATGCGCGCGGCCATTTTGAAAAACTATAACGACGATCTGGTGATCGAGACGGTGGCCGATCCGGTCTGCGAGCCTGACGGAGTGGTGTTGCGCGTCTTGGCCTGTGGGATATGTCGCAGCGATTGGCACGGTTGGGTGGGCGAGCATCCAAAGGTGAAGCCGGGGGCCATTCCGGGGCATGAATATTGCGGCGAGGTGGTCGAAGCAGGGCCTTTGGCGCGCTGGCGGGTGGGGGACCGGGTGATCGCGCCCTTTATCCTTGCTTGCGGGGATTGCCCGGAATGCCGGGCCGGCCTGTCCAATACCTGCAAGACGCAACGGGTGCCGGGGTTCGGCGAACCCGGGGCATATGCCGAGTATATCTCGGTGCCCCATGCCCATAACCTTGCGCGATTGCCTGAGAGCATTACCCCCGTGCTGGCGGCGGGGCTGGGCTGCCGGGTGACGACCGCGTGGCATGCGCTGACGGGGCGGGCCGATCTGCGGGCGGGGGAATGGCTGGCGGTGCACGGCACGGGCGGGATCGGGCTGTCGGCGCTGATCCTGGGCCGGGCATTGGGCGCGCGAGTGGTCGTGGTGGATGTGGTGGCGGAGAAGCTGCGCCATGCGCTGGCGCTGGGCGCGGAGGCGGCGATTGATGCGCGCGAGGGCGATGTGGCTGCGCGGATCATCGAGGCGACCGGGGGCGGCGCGCATGTGTCGATCGAAGCGCTGGGGATTGCGGCCACGGCGAACGCGTCGATCGAGGGGCTGCGGACGCTGGGGCGCCATGTTCAGGTGGGCCTGCCCGTGGGTCATACGGCGCGGATGGAGATCAATATGAACGCGGTCTACATGAAACAGTTGGCGCTGTTCGGCACGCGGGGGATGCCGTCGTGGAAATACCCGTCGCTTCTGGACATGATCACGCGGGGCGTGGTGGACATGACGCCGCTGATCGCCCGCACTGTGCCCCTGTCTGGAGCATCTGCGGAATTGCGCGCCTTCAACGGCCCCATGCCGCCCGGCGTGGCCGTGATCGACGATTTCAGCCGCTGACAGGATTTGCTGGACGCCTGCATTTTTCTGCCCAAGGGGGCTACACACCGCGCAAGAGGGGTGCTAATAGCCCGCCACCAAGCCGCTGTAGCTCAGCTGGTAGAGCACGTCATTCGTAATGATGGGGTCGGGGGTTCGAGTCCCTTCAGCGGCACCAAATCCTTCTCCAAGCAAGTTTAAAGACATCCGAAAATCCCTGTGATAAAAGGGATTTCATGATGAAACTTGTCCAAGCTCGTCCAGTCTGATCCGGTAGCATATACCCCGATTGGGGGTACGTTCTGGGGGTGGGGTCGAGTTCAGACGGAGAGCGTACCCCCACCATGCCATTGAGCGACGCAAAGATTCGATCCCTCAAGCCTCAGGAGCGGGATTTCAAAGTCGGTGATTTTGGCGGCTTGTACCTGCTGGTCAAAAAGACCGGATCGAAGTCCTGGAGGTTCAAGTATCGCGCCAAAGGCAAAGAGAAGTTGATGGTCTTCGGGGACTATCCTCATGTTGGTTTGGCCAAGGCACGCGCGCTTCGGGACGAGGCTAAATCGACGTTGGCGGCTGGCCTCGATCCTAGTGAAGAGAAGAAAACTGCCAAGCGCGTCGCGGAAGCGGTGATCAAGGAGACGTTCGCTGCCATAGCTGATGAGTACTTGGGCAAAATGCGCGCCGAAAAGAAGGCACCAGCGACACTTGACAAAGCAGAGTGGTTGTTGGGGATGGCGAAGACTGATTTCGGTACGAAGCCGATACGCGACATTACTTCTGGAATGGTCTTGCAGACGCTCAGGAAGCTCGAGGTCAAAGGCAACTTTGAGACGGCGAAGCGGTTGAGGTCCAAAGTTGGTGCGGTCTTTCGTTTTGCCATCGCCAGTGGGATCTTGGAGAACGACCCCACCTATGCGCTTCGGGACGCGTTGATCCGTCCCAAGTCGAAACCGCGTGCTGCAATCATCGAACCGGGGCGACTTGGTGAACTTCTGCGCGCCATCGATGGCTGCAACGCTCACTTCCCGACCCGTGTTGCCCTTCAGCTCATGGCGATCTTGGCTCAGCGGCCGGGTGAACTGCGGCTGGCGACCTGGGCTGAAATTGATCTGGAGCGAGCCGTTTGGACGATACCGGCAGAGCGCATGAAAATGCGCCGACCGCATCAAGTTCCACTACCAGAGCGTGCCGTCACGATCCTGAAGGACCTGAAGTTCGTTACTGGGAGCAGCCAGTATCTTTTCCCTGGCCAAACGCGCCGGACAAAGACCATGAGCGAGAACACCTTGAATCAGGCGCTTCGCACCATGGGCTTTACCAAGGAGGAGATGACCTCGCATGGTTTCCGCGCCACGTTTGCGACCATCACCAACGAGAGCGGTCTGTGGAACCCGGACGCGATTGAACGTGCTCTGGCCCACGTCGACAAGAATGCGATCCGTCGCGTCTATGCTCGTGGCGAGTATTGGGAAGAGCGCGTTCGACTGGCCGAATGGTGGGCGAACTACCTTGAGGAATGCCGACAAGACAATGCACCAAAACTGAACCCCAAGCCTTGAGTGGCCTGTGCTCTTGGAAGATCATCGTCTGCATTAGCCACTGAGGTGAATGGGCGGAGTGAAGTTCGATGGACGACCTTGAAGCTAAAGACCAGATTGAAAAGATTATCCAGTTTGCGATGGGACCACTTGCGCACTGGCAGCGCCCAGCCACCCTGAAATCCGTAGGGCCGGCCTTTCCAGAGGTTTTTGTTCAATTCGAAAAGGAGCTGGAAGCGCTGCGTCGTGCTCTTCGGGACACGCTGGGGGCCTGGGCAAAGGCAGAAGACTTGAGTGCAGCTTACCCCCTGAGTGAAGCGTTCAACCCTTTGTTTGATCCGCACGGTCGTCATGGATCACTGGCCAAACGCTTGGCTGCGGCGAAGTCACATGCACCTCAAGACTTCGTTGGTGGCTGGTCCGTCAGTGGCAAGGAAATCGAACTCTCGCATTGGCGCGGGATACCCGCATTAACCGTTGTTGAGGCAACTCTCTTGAGCGTAGGCCGCGATCCCCGCGACACGAACTTCGACGGTTTGTTCAAGACTTACGGTCGATCGGATCAGGCCGATGAACTGCTCTACTTCCTCGAAGATCGGCAAGAGCAGATTGCCAGAGCGTTTGGTTTGGTCCCAGAGGATTCGGTTTCAGTTATTGCGGCGGCAGACTTTCTGCGCTGGGTGAATGAAAGTGCCGTAGTGATCGACGAACGGTTCCGCCGGATGTTGCGGGAGCGTTGGGCTGACATTCGTACCGAAACAACGGTTCGGTCGGTATCGAACGATCCGAATGATCAAGTTCCTCACGGAACCAGCAAGAAGGCCTATGCGCGTCTGGTCACGTCCATCGCGATCCAGAGGTACGGCCTGACCCAAGAGCGAGAAATCGGGCAAGTCGCAAACAAGATGCAAGACGACACGGACTTGGCTGGCCTCGGCGTGCAAGCAAAGCCAATTCGCGATTTGTTGCGACTCGGTTGGAGCATGCTTCCGTCCAGAGATTGGCCATCTTGAACCGTCGAAACTGGTTTTTCGACGTCAAATCTCGTCTTATTGTTTTGAATCAATGATTTAAAAAAGGCGGTTTGACGTCCAAAACCGCTGATGTTCCGTGATCGACCTGGGTGCACTCAGTCGAACTGGAGCACACCATGTTGTCCAAACTGCCCTTCCCTGAAACCGGGCTGGTTCGCCTCTCGGCGATCCTTGCCCCCGACGGCCCGATCCCTGTTTCGAAGTCCACCTGGTGGGCGGGCGTCCGCAGCGGGCGCTTCCCGAAGCCCGTCAAACTCGGCCCGCGCACCACCGCGTGGAAGGCCGAGGACATCCGCGCTTTGTTCGAAGGGAAGATCGATGGCTAAGGTCATCTCCACGCGAGCCATCAGGTCTGCGCGACTCTACACTGCCGATGAAGCGGCGAAGGTCGTCAAAGTCTCCTTGCAGTGCATCCGGAAGTGGTTGCGCGAAGGGTTGCCCTGTTTGCGGGCTGGCCGTCCGCTCTTGATCCGCGGCTGCGATCTGCGGTCGTGGATCGAGGCGCGGAAGCAGGCGAAGCCGCGGGTGCGCCTCGAGCCGCACGAGTTCTACTGCCTCCGGTGCAAGATGGCAAAAGCGCCCTTCGGCGACATGATCGATTGCTGTGACAACAACACACGATCGCTGAGGCTGTCGGCCATCTGCCCCACCTGCAATGGCACCATGAAGCGCCTGTCGCGCCGGGCAGAACTGCCCTTCCTCGAACGGGCCTTCGAAATCCAATTCAGCAACGAATGAACAGCCTAAGGGAGACCTTGGGCTTCTGTTCACAATAGCACTTCAGGAGAGAAACAGATGCAACGCGCAATCAACGAGCAGAATGAACGGGTGAAGCGTCAGTATGCCGTGTGGAAGCGGGAGGCGCGGCGCGCCCACACGACGACCGTGGACAAGGCGCTCGAAGCGATCGACGCCTTCACCGCTTACACTAAGGGGAAGGATTTTAAAGCCTTCAACGTCGAGCAAGCCATCGGCTTCAAGCGCCACCTCGAAGGCCGCTCAAACTCCCGCACGGGTCGCCCCTTGGCCAAGGCGACGATCGACGGCACCTTGCGGGCGGTTAAGGATTTTTTCATGTGGCTCGCCGACCAGCCGGGCTACCGCTCGAAGATCAAGCGGCCGGACCTTGAGTACTTCAACCTCAACGCCAAAGATGCCCGCGTCGCCCACGCAGACCGAGACGTTCCGTTTCCGACCGTGGAGCAATGCCTGCACGCCTTCGTGAACATGCCGGAGGACACCGAGTATCAGCGCCGGGATAAGGCGATCTTCGCCCTCTTGATGCTGACCGCCGCACGAGACGGCGCGATTGCTTCGCTGCTCCTCAAACACGTCGACATGAACGATGAGAGCATCATGCAGGATGCGCGCGAGGTGCGGACAAAGGACTCAAAAACCTTCCCGACGTGGTTCTTCCCTGTCGACTCGGTCTACTTGGACTTCTTCAGCGAGTGGATGGCCTACCTTCGCAAAGATCAACTCTTCGGGCCGACTGACCCGTTGTTCCCAAAGCCTCGTATGGTCGTCGTCAATGGCGCCTTCAAGGCTTTGGGGTTCCAGCGCGAAAGCTATGCTGGCGCGACGCACATTCGGAAGTTGGTTGCAAAAGCCTTTACCGCCGTGGAGTTGCCTAAGTTCAACCCCCATAGCTTCCGGAAAACGATTGTCGCCTTGGCAATGGAGATGAAAGTGAACCCCGAGGAGTTTAAGGCCTGGTCGCAGAACCTTGGGCACGAGAGCATCATCACGACCATGTCCTCCTACATGCCTGTCAGTCGTGCGCGCCAACGCGAGTTGATCAAGAAGCGGTAGGGTGCGGATGCAGATCGTTCGGAAGGGTGTGCCACAAGCACGCCCTTTATTTTTTCGGCGCCATGAACATGCGATCACGGAGTTAATGGCCTGACCTCGTGCGAACGCCCGCTGTGCCAATGCGAGGACCCATTGGCCCGCGTTGTGCAGACCGTAGCGTAAGGAACGTCATTGCTGATGCAGCACGACGTTTTCGGCCCAAAGCCGCCCTTCATATCTCCCCCCGCACCGCCCTATTGAGGAACCCCACGGTGGTCTTCGCGTGTGCGATATCCTCTGCCGGGATCTTGCGCATCTTCGGGTCGGTCTCATCGACCGCTTGGCTACTTATCCGTCAGCTGGGGCACCAATTAAGTGCACTCCTACTTGGGAAATGCATGTCTACAAGGTAATTTAGTCGCTTGATCATCGCCTTAGCCAATTCGGCGCAATAAAACGACCATGTGCATAAGGTGATGGATCAATGATGACGTCTCGGTTCCCCTGTACTTGGAATACCAGATGCGCCTGACTGATAGAAGGATCAGCAGTGTCGTCCGGAAAGGCCAGCCCCACCTGCCCCTCGCTTCCCAAATAGTACGCACCGTTTACACCCCTGCTAATCGATGACCGCAGATCATCGACCACAGCACCAAATCTGCGGGAACTTCCAACGCGCGACCAAGCCCCTGCGAGCATGTTGACACGATCATATGCTATGCCAGCCTGCGAAAGGCCGGGCAACATGCCGAACCTCTGCGAATAGCGTCGCCGGAAGCCATCACCGATGGCATCAGAATACAGTCCTGTCGTGGTGGCCCATATCATGCCCTCGGCCATGTGACCAAGTTCGGCACGAAATTTCGGAACAGAAGGGCTGTAGATTGCATAGACAAGAGCGGGCAACGGATCGGACAGAAAGGCGCGCTGGAATGCGATGGCATCCTCCACAAAGTATGAAGCCAAAACGATGATGGAGGGTTGCAGAGAATGCAGCTTGCGAAGCGTTTCGTGCCAGCCCGCCGGGCCGTCACTCTGCATGATCATCTCGATCTGCCAGCCTTGCGCCCCGAGCCCCTCGTCAATGGTCTGCAGCCCTATGTCTAGACCGGGCCACGGAGGCTGCACTACAGCAAGCCTTCCGCGCTGCGGGCGCCAGGCACCTTGGGCTAGCATCTGAGTTACAAACCGCGAAAGGCCCAGACCATAGTTCACGTCACTGGCGCAAGTTTGGAAGATGTTGCCCAGCCGCGTTCGACTGTCTTTGACCCGATCTACAGCGCAGCGCATAGTCGCTGCATGCAAGAGCGGCGCGCCGTATTCGCCAAGAATGTCATGCGCGCGAGGATGATAACAAGCATAACCCGCAGATACCGCATCGACCTCTTCCTCCACCAAGGCTTGATAGGCTTCGACTATACTAGTCGGATCGTCCGGTGCATGTGGCGCGCGAACCAGCTCTACCCGCCGCCCCAAGAGGCCCCCCCTCGCGTTGATCTCGGCCACGGCCAAGTCGGCACCATTAAGCATTTCCGTCGAATCGGCCAAGCCACGGCCACCTGTGACATGGGGAATCCCTATCAAAAACGGACGCGCCTGAATGAGCCGCTTACGTGTCTTCGATTCCAACGCGGGTGGTGCATCTGCCAGCCGCTCGATTTGACCAATGGCGAGTGGGAAGCCGTCGCTGCCGCCTGGCACTGGCAAGCGCATCAGGCCGTCGTCCACTGCGAGACCAGCCAAGCCCGCCCGGCTCCATATGTCCGTCTTGCGGAAGATATTCTCCACATGCTTTGCAACGGTGCGAACGCTGATCTCCAGTCTCGCCGCGACGTTTTCATTTGCAAGACCTGCAGCGACCAGAGTTAGAATATCCAGTTCGCGAGGCGTCAACTGGAAGGGCGGCTTAACGAGTTCAAGTTCGACAATAGCCTGTCCCGTTTCGGGGGCGGCCTGCTCACGCCGGAGTGTTACGCAGAACCAGTCATCGGAAGCGGATGGAACCCAGTGAAACACCAACCTATCGCGGCCCGCTTCTACGAATGCACGGGCATAGTCCACCAATCGCGGCAATGACCGCGCCAGCTCGACACCAGCGCGGTCCTCGTATTCTTCCACATTGCCACCTGCATCCACCAGACAGGTCCAGTTGTGGCGAGCATGCAATCGAACCGCGCCGGCGGCCATCAAAGCTGCGCCCCCGGATCCAAGCCCTATAGTCTGATTTCTCGCCTCAGACATAAACCGATACCGATCCGATACAGCTTCGGCGTTAAGAAGGGACTGCGTGGCCCTCGGTGTCAATAGCCACGACACCCCAGAACGCTTGGGCCCGCGCCCCGGCATATGGTCTGGCCGCACCCCCAATAAACTCATGTCCGCCTCGACCGTGCAAAGACATCAAAAGCGACGGCAAGCACGACAATCGTACCTTTGATGACAAGCTGGTAGCTGGTGGACAGTGCCAGACTGTCGAAGACGTTGGTCAGGATTGCAATGACGGCCAGACCTACCGCAGTGCGCCATATCGCCCCTTCACCCCCGAGAAGCGAGGTGCCACCGATCACGACGACAGCAATGGCATCCAGCGAAATCGTGCCGCCCATATCAGCTTGGCCCACCCCCAAACGAGAAGAAAGGATCATCCCGCCGATCCCCGCGCAGATCGCGCTGATGACATAGGTCGAGGCGTTGATCGACATCACGGGCAGCCCTGAAAGTCTTGCTGCTTCGGCGTTTCCGCCCGTGGCGTAGATCGCTTGGCCATAGCTAGTGCGTGTCAGCACGAATGCACCGAGCACAAAGACGGCTAGCATCAACCAACCTGCAACTGGCACGCCCAGCCAGCGTTCGATTCCAATATAGTCGAACCCAAAGAGGATTGGGCTTTGCGGGGCCGAGTTCGAGACGATATAGGCAAGTCCGCCAAACACTGATCCCGTGCCGAGCGTGGCGACAAAGGGGCTGACCTTCAATCTGTTGATCACCAGCCCGTTCACTATCCCGCAAGCAGCGCTGACGAGAACAACCATCGCGCCCGCGCCCCAAAGGCCAAAATGGTCAGCCCACATCGCGAAGAGAACCGCCGCCAAGGCAAAGATCGATCCAACCGAGAAGTCGAGTCCACCAGCCAGAATTACGAAGGTCATCCCGACGGCAATGATGCCCACCGGTGCGCTTTGACCCAGAATGTTACGAAGGTTGGCTAGGGCGAAAAAACCTGGATATATCAGAACAACCGCGACCAATAGCGCGACCAGCGCCCAGATCATCCCGTAGTCGACTAACACTGCAGTCCATCTGCGGGAGGAAAGGGCTGTAGGCTCAGTTCTCGAGAGCGTTGTCATATTCATCCCCGTTGATGCGAAAAGCTGCGTTCAGAATGGTTTGGACCGAGATCTCGTCCCGGGTCGCGTCTAGTCGTGCGGCCATGTGTCCATGCGACAGGACCAGAACGCGGTCGCTCATCGCAACTACCTCTTCCAGTTCGGACGACACGACGATGACTGCCATTCCCTTCTGCGCCAGGTCGCGCAGGCGGGCCATGATCTCCTCTTTCGCGCCGATATCGATTCCGCGCGTTGGTTCGTCGACAAGAAGAACTTCGGGTGGGTGGTAAATCCTTTTGGCCAGCAGCACCTTCTGTTGATTGCCGCCAGAAAGATGGCGCACAGCAAGGCGCATCCGGTTGGGATCGAACCCCATCGAGCGCACAGCATCGGCTGTGCGGCTGATCATAGCAGCTCGGTCGAGGATGCCCCTGCGTGAGACACGGGCGTAATCGGTCATGGTTACATTACTCACCGCATCCTGATTGAGCACCAGCCCTTGCGACTTGCGATCCTCCGGAACCAGCGCAATGCCCATGGCAAGCGCTTGGCGAGGGCTACGCGGCCAGCGCGCAACCTTGCCCTGCACCTGGATATCGCCGTGTGAAGCAGGCTCCAGTCCTGCAAGGCAACGCAGGAGCGTGGACCGACCCGAACCCACCAAACCACCTATCCCCAGAATTTCACCTGCATGGATGTTGAACGAAATGTCATGCAACGCGCCTTCCAGACGCAATCCGCGCACGGCCAGTGCAGGCACACTTCCACTGGGCCGGACCGCTTTGGTTGGCTTGGCGCGGCCTTCGACGACGTCGTGGCCGATCATGGCGCGCACCAGACTGGGCTTCGTCCATTCGCCCCGTGGTGCGGTCGACACCACTTGTCCTTCACGGAAGACGGTCACTGTGTCGGCGATGTCCAGCACTTCATCCAAGTTGTGACTGACCAACATCATCGTATGACCTTCGGCACGCAGGCGGCGCATCAGCGCGAACAGAGCTTGGCGCTCGGGTGGTGCCAATGCTGCGGTGGGTTCATCGAACAAGAGAATGCGGGCGCGCGATTGGATGCCACGCATTATTTCCAGCATCTGCTGATCTGCCACCGACAGGCTTCCGGCGCGGACTTTCGGGTCTATGCGGATCGCCAGCTGTCGGCCTAGATCGCCAAAGGCGGAAAGCATCTCACCCCAGGCCACGATCCCAGCATGGGCAGGGGTTTGTCCCAGAAAGACATTTGCCAACGCACTCATCCCAGGCACGATCGTTAGTTCCTGGTAAATGGTAGCGATGCCTTTGGCATGAGCACGTCGGGGAGAGCCAGGGTCATAATGTTCACCGAAAATCGCCACCTGCCCTGCGCTTGGAACCACGCGACCTGCAATAACGCCGAGGAAAGTGGACTTGCCCGCGCCATTTTCGCCCATAAGGGCATGGATCGTTCCGGCGCGGATTGTCAAATCGACACCCTTTAGCGCCGCGGTGCCACCATAGATCTTGGTAACACCGCGGGCCTCGATGGCAATTGCCCCTTCCGCACCCTCGGTCATAAGGGTCATGTCCGTTCTCCGTTCTGGTTGGCTGCGAAAAGGGCGAGCGATCAGTATTCCGGCGTGACCACGTCTACGTTGTCGACCGTGACCAGATCGCTTGTCAGTTCCAGGAACCGCGGTACCGGCTTGTTAGCCCATGCATCACCCAACGCCATGACGCCCTTGAACATCTCGGTGTAGGGTGTGAAGGTCCGGGTTGATGTGACCTGGCCGTTCTTCACCGCTTCGAAAGCCCAAGCGCTCCCGCCACTTTCCTCGATCCGGATCGAGCCTTCCAAACCAGCTTGTTTCACTGCCTGCACTGCCCCGCGGGTCATGTCGGAATAGTTCGACACAATGAGGGTTAGATCTGGGTTCGCTTGCAGCACCGGAAGCACTTTTTCATTGGCAGACGGCACGGAATAGTCTGTGCGCACTGTCGCCACCACTTCGAAATCGGGACGCTGGGCCACGACATCTGCCACGGCCATATCGGTATTGACCGAGTTCGAGATCAGTTCCGGTCCCGTGATCACGGCCACTTTCTGAGGTCCCGGATTACGGGCCGCCACACCCACCATCCAGTCGCGGTAGGCTGCGCGGCTTTGCGAACCGCCCACATAGGCCAGAGTACCCGGCGCCCAAAGGGCGTCGCCTTCCTCGGTGTCCTTGCCGCAAAGCGGGTTGTTGGCCACAACCACTAGAACGCCCTGTTCATAGGCTTTGGACAGGATATCGCAGGTCTGGCGACCATCGTTCATCTCGGCCAACACGGCATTGAATTGGCCAGCCGACAGGATGTTTTGCAGCTGATTGTACTGCGTCGCTGCATCCCAGCCGCCATCGAAAACTTCGATCTCGGCCCCGATCTGTGCAGCGGCGTCCTGCGCCCCGTTGATGCCAGCCTGCAGATACTGGTTGTTGGTCGCCATCGAAAGGAAGGCGATCCGCAATGGCGCGCAACCGCCCTGGATCACATGGCCCTCTCCCAAGTCGATGTCGTGGGGCGTGCAATCGCCTTCGGCAAAGGCGGGCAGCGCCGTCAGGCAAAACAGAGCAGCCGAGGTCAGCGCGCGGGCGCGTGCAGTTAATTTGGTCATGGTTGTCATCCCTGTTGTCGCCGCATTCGGGCGGCTATTCTTGTTTGAAAGGGGTCGGGCCATCCGGTTTCACCGTCGGCCCGACCAGTTCTAGGAGCTTGGGGCTCCAGGGGAGATCATCACTTGCCGGGCCAGTTATAGTCCTTGGGCATCGGAGCTACGCCGCGAGCATCGGGCAGTGCCATCAGGCGGCGGTCTTCGTCATCGTCGACCCACGCCTTGGCGATGTCTTCGCAGGTGCAGAACCATACTCCATCGTGCGACTTGATATGCTCGACCAGCTTCTCCAGCATCATCATGTGATGTGCCTGTCCGATGATCTGGGGATGCAGCGCCATGGCGTAAATGCCGTTGGGCTGGTTGACATACCCGTAATCGAAAATGTCCTTCCAGCGGCGCAAGACGGCGTCGGTGTCCGACATACCTTCCTGCGATCCGGTGTAGGCAAGGGCCGGGAAGTCATCCAAATACCAGCTGACCGGGATTTCCAGCACCTTCGAGGCCGGCCCGGCGACGTTTCCAGTTTCCCAATTCACCGCCCAACGCTGCGGGCGATAGGGCACCAGATCGCGCGCCATCAGGCTGGAGTCATAGATGAAACCCGCCTCTTCCAGCAGATCCAGCGTGTTTTCGCTATAATCCCAGTATGGCGAACGATAGCCCGTCGGGCGCGTATCAAAGTGCTTCATGTGGCTGGCAAAGGCCAGATCAAGCAGTCGCTTTTCGGTATCGCGGTTAATCAGCGTCGGGTTCTCGTGATAGTAGCCGTGGTGGGCAATCTCATGCCCGGCCTCAAAGACCTTGCGGTTGATTTCCGGGAAGGTGTCCAGCGTATGGGCCGGGGTGAAGAAGGTCGTTTTGATCCCGTGGCGTTTGAAGAGCTCTAGCAGGCGAGGCGTGCCGACCGCTGCGCCAAACTCACCACGCGACATAAAAGACGGGCTGGGGCGATTGAAGCCGCCAAGCCAAAGGGATTGCGCGTCGAAGTCAACGCCGATGTTGACGGCAATCTTCTTGCCGGGGGGAAGTTTCAGTTGTCCCATGATTTCCTCCTAGATGGGGCTGTTCAGGCAAAGTCTCGCCACCGTCCCGCCCTACGGGTCGGGACGCACGAGGAAGCGCTGGCGTCGGGTTTCAGACGTGCGAGGGCCAGCGACGGTAAAGGTCGACCCGACGACGGCGATCGCGCCATGTGGGCGCCGAACCGGTACGGCGGTTCTCATAGAGCTTGTCCAGGTCAACCGTTCCGGTGACCGTGGTTTCGACATTCGTTGGAGCTTCGGCAATGATGCCCGCTGGATTGTCCCAGATCATGTCACAAGGTCCAAGGACGGAACTGCGGGTCCAGCCGTTTGGCAGAGGCGCGCCCGGCTGCCCCCCCAGACCGCAGTGGACAAAGTATACCTGGTTTTCGATGCAGCGGGCCTGTGCCGAGTGGCGGACCCGCCAGAACCCCTGCTCAGTGAACGTAGCTGAGGGGCACAGGATGATCTCTACTCCCTGTTCCGCGAGCGTAGCGGCACATTCCGGAATTTCCGCCTCGTAGCAGACGTTGAAACCTACCTTGGCAAACGGCAGGTCAATCACCTCCATCGCATCGCCTTCCGAGGTAGACCAGTTGGCCTCAGCCGGAAAAATGTGGGTCTTCACGTGCTGATAGTGTTCGCCGTTCGGGCCAAAGATATGGGCGATGTTCTCGAAACGGTCACCCACCTGCATCAGATGCGAACCCGCTTGGATGAACTGACCACGCAGCTTGGCCTCGGTCTTAAAGAGGTCCATGTAGTCCGGCGTGAACTGGGCGATTTCGGTCAGGTCCGAAATGGGTCGCTGCTTCCAGTCGGGCAGGGTGGTGAACAGTTCGATCGTGAACAGTTCGGGGAAAAGCACCAGATCGGACCCCCGAGCCTGATCTAGAAGCGTCCGGACGCGCGCTGCCATATCCTCAAAGGACCGGATCGGCTGGACGTGGTATTGGCAGGCGGAAATTGTGACATTACGAGTCATTGCGTGCTCCTTTGATTGGAACCGCGCTCTCCTCCGACGGCTCCCATAGGACAAACACTGTGGGATCGGCGGCGTGCACGACATACGCGTTTCTGCGTAGCTACCGACGGTCGATGATCTTTCAGTTAGCAACGGCGTGTTTTGGCGCAACGTGAACGACCGCTCTCCGCCCTTCGTGAACGTGACGACGTGTTCGGCCCATTGCTGCCGGTCGGTCGTCCCGAATGCTGCATCGCTGTTTCCCGGCAGCGGAAGTTCGGCTTGGGTAGCAGCAAATGTGGATCCGTCACATTGTGACGTTGCTGAAAGCGTTATCTGGCAGTTATGTGTTTGCGTCCGGTCCACGCAGAGGCCAAGTTTTTGGAGTGCCCCCGTAGTGTCTGACGCCTACCTTCGCCAAATCCTTGCAAGGCTTCGAGCTGACACAGGACCAAACTCACCTGCTCGTGGGGTTCAAGTGGTCTTGCGGCCTTCGCTGGTGCGATGGGCGGGCCAGTATCTGGTCAGCATGGAACCGAGCGGCTCTTTTGCGAAGGGCACGGCCATCCATGGCGGTACTGACATCGATATCTTCGTTTCTCTTTCGAGCCAAGTCACGGACAGCCTCTCGACGATCTACAACACGCTCTTCACCCGGTTGCGCGATGATGGTTTTGATCCGAGGCCGCAGAATGTATCGATCGGCATAAAGATTGGCAGCCACTCGGTCGATGTCGTTCCGGCTCGCAGGCATGGGCCAACGGGCCAGTTTCATAGCCTCTATCGCCGCAAAGAGCAGAGCTGGACGCAGACCAATGTCATAAACCACATTAACACAGTTCGAAACTCAGGCCGAGTAGAAGAGATCATGATCATGAAAGCATGGCGGGAGCAGAAACGGCTGACTTTCCCTTCCTTTTACTTGGAACTCGTCACAATCGAGGCCTGTCGCGGTCGTATCGTTGGTGACCTTTCAAAGAATGTCTGGGCGACGCTGGCCTATGTACGCGACAACATTAAAACGGCCGTTTTCATCGACCCTGCGAATACCAATAACAGGATTTCCGATGACCTGACTGGGACTGAGAAACAGGCGCTGGCGGATGCGGCATCCAAGGCACGACAAGCTACCAACTGGAACCAGGTTATCATATGACTTGGTCCCTTCCCATTCTTCTTGATGAGCTGAACGCGTCGGTGACGGCCGATCTGCAGCGTGCGCGGAACGCGCTTGGGCATCCGACCGACCTTGGAGACGCGACCGAGGAAATCTGGATCGAGCTCTTCAACAAGTATCTTCCTCGCCGTTATCATGCCATCAAGGCGACCGTTGTCGATAGCACAGGCGCCTTCAGCGAGCAGATTGACGTGGTCATTCACGACCGGCAGTACACTCCGCTTGTTTTCACCTTCAAGGAAAAGCATGTCGTGCCGGCCGAGAGCGTCTATGCCGTGTTCGAATCCAAGCAAGATATGAACGCGAGCCACATCGGCTATGCCCAGAAGAAGATTGCTTCCGTTCGCAGGCTGCACCGCACTTCGCTCCCTGTCCCAACGATCGACGGGACAAAGAAGGCGAAGGAACTGACGCCCGTCCTCGGAGGACTTTTGACCCTCAGCTGCAATTGGACCCCAGTCTTTGGTGACACCATGTTGGGCTACGTCGAGGCAGGGCACGGCGACAAGCGCCTCGACGCCGGTTGCGTTGCTGACAGCGGTAACTTCTGGTTCAATGAGGATGGTACCTACTCTATGTTCGAGGAATCGAAACCAGTAACGCGCTTCCTCCTCGAACTGATGTCGAGGCTGCAGGCAGTTGCGACAGTGCCGATGATCGACATGCGCGCCTACGCGGCAAAGTTGGAGTAGGCGCAGGAACTCCTAACCCAGAGAAACAGCCACTATTGCGGGACTGAGGACCTGACTACGCAAGCCTCTGACCGCGAAAGTAATCCACGACTGAGTATTGCCGGCCCGTTAGCAGACGTTCGAAGGTAGGTTGTCTTTGCAGCGGAGTTACACAAGATCAGACTGTGAAGCAACCATCGCGTCTGAAGATAAGTCTGATCAGGACTGAGCTAGTTTCGTTCTGCCCTTCATGCGCATACACGCCTGGGCCCAATCGCGCAGTGTTCGCTCTTCCCATCCGTGACATGCCCGAAAGCTTTATGGACTTGGACATCTAGTGATTGGTCATTTAACTGCTCATAGAACGAACGCTCTTGGACGCAACTTGCAGTAACGATGCTTGACCTTTCAAAACTTCGGCCTGATCCGGCCGCGCTTCGGACGCCGTTCGAAGGATTGATCTGTGGCCTCGCACGCCGCTTCCCGCCTGAAGACGGGGCGACGTTCAACTGGATCGCGGGGTCTGGCGGAGATGGCGGGCTCGAGGCCTATTGGACGACCCCGGCTGGGGATGAAGTTGGCTACCAGGCCAAATTCCACCGCAGTTCGGGAGAAGTCGACTGGAGCAAGATCGATGCCTCCGTGTTCGCCGCCCTCACCTCCCATCCAAGGCTAACACGCTACGTTGTCGCGCTTGCCTGCGATCTCACGGATGAGGTCCCTGGACGGCGCGGCAAGTCTGGTCGCGCACACTGGAGAGACCACAAAGCGAACTGGGAGGCTGATGCGTCGGCTCGAAACATGTCGGTGGCGTTCGAGCTTTGGGACTTGTCTGAGATCGAGGATCGGCTGACGCAGTCTTGCGCGCAGGGATTGCGGTCATACTGGCTCGGCGAACTGGAATTAACCAAGCAGTGGTTCTGCGACGCATTCGAACGGACCTCCGCAGCACTCGACGAGCGCTACCAACCTGACGACCATGTCGAGGTGGCAGCCGAGGAGACATTCGGAGGTCTCCTCCGCGACGAGCGCCTTTTCGGGCGTCTTCGTGCAACGCTTACGGCGCTTAATGCCAACGAGTTGGAAACGCCCAATGAGGCGCCACTCGAAGTTCTCAGCGCCATTGATTGCGCGCGCGGAGCGATCAAAGCGATCGGGACTTTGGAACCGTGTGTTATCATACCGAAAGCTCCGACCACACCGATGGCCCTGGCGCCGCTTCGACAATGCTTGAACGCGCTGCAGACCGCCGGTCGCGCGGCCCTCGACGCCATCATTGAGCATTCCCGTAAGTCGGGTAAAGGACGGGATGCAGGTACAGCCGCAACGCGCTACAGCCATGACAAGGCGTATGGCAGCCTCCGGTCTGTCCTAGATGAGGCTCAAGAGGTCGAGGCGTTCCTGTCTTCGAGCGCCGTCCGTGCGGACGCGGCGCGGTGCGTCCTGGCCATGGGACGGGCTGGCACGGGGAAGTCGCACGTTTTGGCTACGGAGGTGGACCGACTGACCAGAAGCGGCGCGCCGGCGATAATGTTGCTGGGGTCGTGGTTCTCGGATGGTTTGCCTCTCGCGGGGCAGATCCCAGGTGTACTTGGCCTCGATGCGACTTGGGACGCGCTCCTTGATACCATGAACGCCGCGGCTGAGGCTAAGGGCACGCGAGGCCTTGTTGCGATCGATGCGATCAACGAGGGGGGTGGGCGCCGTTGGCGCGACGAACTGGGCACGTTGGCACTCGACGTGGCGCGGCGTCCCTGGCTTGCTTTTGTGGTCTCGTGCCGGACGGAATATGAACCGCTCCTTGTCACGGACGGGGCAAAGGAAAATGCCGCCTACGTCGTGATCGAGGGGTTCGCAACCGAGGCGGAGCAAGAGCGCGCCGCGCAGGTCTACCTCGACGGCCGGGGCATCCTTCGACCGACGACCCCGTGGCTGCCCCCCGAGTTCGTCAACCCCTTGTTCCTGCGAACGACCGCGAATGCGTTGCGGGAGGCAGGTCGAAGCGAGTTTCCAACTGGACTTCACGGCACAAAGGAAGTTCTTCGCTTCTACCTTGATGTTGCGGGCCGCCATCTGGGCACGGATCAGGATGGTTCACATGTGTTGGTTGGCCCGACAGCCCGCGCGGTTAAATCCGTAGCCAAGGAGATGGCAAAGACGCGCGAGGATCATCTGCTGATGAGTGAAGCTCGGCGCCACGTTGATGCAGCTTTCGCACCACACCAAGCTCCGACGGGCATGTCTTGGTTCGACGTGTTGCACCGTCGTGGCATCCTCCGCCTCGATCCGCCCGTACAGGTCGATGAGTCGGACCCGCTTGAAGTGCCGGAGGATGTCGTCCGGTTCGCGTTCCAGCGCTTCGGGGACCACCTTGTTGCGGATGCGCTCCTTGACGAGGTGACCCCGTCTGATGCCGCCTTCAAGCAAGGAGCCCCGCTGGCCTTCCTGATTGAGCGGCATCAGGGTCGCGCTTGGTTGTCATGGAAGTGGTCCGGAGTGTTTCAGGCACTCTGGATCGCCCACGCCGAGAGGAACGGCGGTGAGTTGGTCGATGTACTTCCGAAGGATATTGATGGCCTTCGTGTCGACGACTTTATCGAGACCATCTATTGGCGTTCCTCCAAGGCCTTCACTGATCGCACGCTTGATCTATTCAATCGCTGGCTGGTCCAGGACGAAGACTACATTCTGGCAAGACACCTCCAGGTGCTTCTGCGTCTCAGCTTCCGCGATCACCCCTGGAACGTGGAGTTTCTCCATCGGAACCTACACGAACGCCCAATGCCCAAGCGCGACGCGTTCTGGACCCGTCCCCTCGCCGAGCTCGGCAGATACAGCGCCGAGCACAGTGAGGCGCACAGCCTCGCCCGCTGGTGCAACGGGCCAGCGGTCGAGCGTGCGAGTGACGACGTCCTCGCACGGGCGCTCGTCCTGCTCGGCTGGTTCTTCACCACGACTGATCGAGCACTTCGGGACCTAGCGACCAAGGGTGCCATTCACATTCTCTTGGGTCGTCCGACCCTTATGCCTGCTTTCATCCGGCGTTTTGCGGGCACGGATGACCCTTACGTCTTGGAGCGCGTGACTGCAGCCTGCGCTGGCGCATGCCTCCGCGACCCAAGTTCGGACCGTCTCGCCATCGCATCCGAGGCGATCTACCATGCGTTCTTCAGGGATACGCCGCCTATTCATCTACTGACGCGCGACTATGCCCGTCTGATCGTCGAACTCGCTCACGACCGGGCGGCTCTTCCGAATGGGATCGAAATTGCGCGGTGTCGCCCGCCCTACGGGGCAGAAGCGCCAGCTTGGCCTGCAAGCAAGGACAAGGTCGAGGCCCGGGTCGAGGCGGTCGGAGCCCAGACAATCATGTCGTCCTGTGCCGGATGGGGCGGGGATTTTGGGCGCTATGTGATCGAGGGGCACGTGAAAGAGTTCTCGACCACTTCGCTGGAGATACCGCCGCCTTCACTGCCAACCAAAGCAGCCTGGACGGAACGCTACGACCTGAAGCGCAGAACGCATCAGAATGCCGAACATGCATGCCTTTGGGTTGCCGACCGCGCGCTGTCGCTCGGATGGACTTCAGACCTTTTCCCGAAGGACGCAACAATTTCAGAAGATCGCCACCGCGGCGGACGTATCGAGCGGATTGGCAAGAAGTATCAATGGATTGCCCTTCACGAGTTACTCGCGCGCTTGGCAGACAACTTCTGGATCATTGACGAGTACCGAAACCCGACTTTCAAGCGCTACGACACGCCGAACGACGTGCCGTACGTGCGGGACATTGAGATATCGCTCCCGCCGCTGGATGAGCGAAGCCTGCCGGCTACGGCCGAGATCTTGGTGGAGCCTCTGCAGGTGCACGTCGTGCCCGAAGATGCTTGGACCGACTGGGCCTTCGATAAAAGTCTTCCGGCTGCCCGCATGCACAAAGGATCAGCAACAGGTTCGGGACCTGACGGTTGGTGCATGCTATACCGCTATGCCTCCGAGCGCATCTCCTGGCCCTCCGGGCAGCAAGCCAAGCATGGCATCACGACCCGCCAAGAGGAGTTCTGGTTCGAGATGATGATCGGCCTGCCGACGGGACGGGCCGCTGGGGCCGCAGCGGCATGGAAACGACGGAAGATCGATTTCCACGATTGGCTGCCCGAGAACAGGACGGATCGTGGCTACCTCTACGAGCTCGGTCGGAGGGGCACATGGGACGATGGACGGCAGGGTCCGGAGCGGGGTCGTTCGAACGGTTCCGATACGTTCCGGCAGTTTACCGTCGGATACCATTGGGAGAGCCACCTCGACAAAAGCATGCCCGTTGGCTTCGAGTTTCAGGTCCCGTCCGCTTGGCTCGTCAGGGCGCTGGGACTAAATCAGAATCCCTTCCGACCGGGCGTGTTCGAGAATCGAGATGGTCGAGCTGTATTGGTCTGCGTGCGTGGACCGGGCAGCATCCTTTGCGCCGTTCGCCGCACGGAGATCGAGGCCCTTCTGTCTAGCGAGGGACTCGACCCAATGTGGATCGGGATCGGAGAGCGCAGCACATATCCGCGTGAGGGATCTGGCGCTAAGTTTCACCGTCGACGTTGGAACGGCACGCTCCTGCCGTCGCGGTCAAATGCTCGTGTATCGTTCTGGGCGGAAGACCACAGCCATTCAGGTTAGTGTTGCCACCGCTGGCAATCTCCCGCCGGAGTAGAACAACCCAGATTGTAGAGCGCTGCGCAACCTCCTCTGCAATCCGGCCAAAACCTGAAACGGACATCCAAGACACCTGCAGCGAATGACCGCTTCCCGCCCTTAATAGACTGTCAAAACCAGCGAATGTTGCGTAGCAGCATTCCCCAAATCCCCTGCCTGACTGGCACCGAAGTAGGTTCTCATTGCAAGGGTAAGGATGCGGCCCAGTTCGGACGTTTGCCTGGGTGAATAGATCTGCGCTGTGGCCTGTCCAAGCGGGCGCTGTAGCCTTGATGTTCCCGCTCTGCAGGAAGCGGAGGCAAATCACTTGCAACGAAAAGCCTGACAACGTTGATGGCCGCGCCGGGACGTGCCTATCGATTCCAGTAGAGGTGGGCGGTCAGCCAGACTGCGCACTTTGACGGTCATCATGCAGATCCCAAGGCTGCTGAGAGAAAGGCGCGGAATACCTGGGCTGGCGCGGATAGCGGGCGGTTGTGTGGCCAGGTCAGGCCGACGTCCATCGACGGAACTGCCTCAATGGTCTGGCGCTGTTCGATCCGCTGGCCCTCAAGTGACCAGGGTCGATAAACCATGTCGCTGAGGATCGTCACACCCATGCCAGCGGCCACCATCGACCGGACCGCCTCGACTGACGAAGTGGAGAACACCACTTTGGGGGTCAGCCCATACTGGTCCCAGTAACGCCCGGCTGTGCGGCTGGCTTCGTCCACCGTCAGCATCACATAGGGCTCGTTGGCCACATCGCGCAAGCTTATCCCCGGCGCGGTCAGCAGCCGATGGTCTGACGGTAGCCACAGCCGCCGCCGCGAGCGGAAAAGCGTCTCGGATTCCAGCTCGTTGGTATTGCCAAGGTTCGAGGTCAGCAAGACGGCCAGGTCCAGCCCGCCGGTCACCAGAGCATTTTCGATGGCAGACCTTGGTTGTTCGGAGAGTTCCAGCGTGATGCCGGGATAGATGCGGCGGAAGGAAGCATAGTGACGCGCCATGAAATAGCCCGCGACCGTGTAAGTCAGGCCTAGCCGCAAGCGCCCCGTGACCTGCGTTTCTTCGCCCAATGGGCTGCGCGTCGCTTCCTCGACGGCGGCGATGATCGCCTTGGCGCGTGAAAGGAATCTTGCGCCTTGCGGGGTCACCGATACCCCTTGCCCACCCCGAGCCAGCAGCCGCGCGCCCAAGGCGGACTCAAGGCTTTGAATGCCCGCCGTCACGGCAGATTGCGAGACGTTTAACTCCATCGCCGCATGGGACACCTGCCCGGTTTCGGCGGCGGCGATGAAATAGCGCAACTGTCTGATGGTCAGCGACAAGGGAGCCTCACGTCTGCGCGCCTTCATATCTGTTTTTGCGATACCCTATCTCAGAAATTCGAATTTGCAATGAATGCAGACTCGGGCCAACCTCAGCAAAACTCAGATAACTGCAGGGGGGTGCGATGCCTGTCACGGTGAACTGTGACATGGGCGAAAGCTTTGGGCTTTGGCGCATGGGGGACGACGCGGGGCTGATGCCTCTCATTGACATCGCCAATGTGGCCTGTGGCTTTCATGCCAGCGATTATGACCATATGCGCGCCACGGTGCGGCTGGCCAAGACGCATGGGGTGAAGGTCGGAGCGCATCCCAGCCTGCCCGATTTGCAGGGCTTTGGGCGGCGCGAGATGAAGATGGGCCGCGAAGAAATGGCCAATTGCCTGATCTACCAGATCGGTGCACTTTGTGGGTTTCTCAAGGCCGAAGGCGTTGAGTTGAATCACATAAAGCCCCACGGCAGCCTTTATGGCATGGCCGCACGGCAGGAAGATATCGCTCAGGCAGTGTGTGATGCGGCCGATGTGTTCAAGGTGCCGCTTCTTGGGATGACCGGCACGCTGCATGAAAAGATCTACCCTGCGCGCGGCCATGGTTTTGTGGCGGAATTTTACGCCGATCTGGAGTACCGTCCGGACGGAAGCCTGATCGTGACACGCGAGCATGATGCAAAAGATCCCGCGTTGATGGCGGCGCGCTGTGTGCGGGCGATCACCGAAGGCAAGGGCACCGCAACGGATGGATCAGACATTCCGGTGCGTTGCGACAGTATCTGCATTCACTCTGACACCCCCAATGCCATCGACATCGCCCGTGCGGTGCGAGCGGCGGTTCAGCCCCATACCTGAGAGGTTCCCATGGCCCAGATCCATTCGCCGCTTCCCGGCACCTTCTACCGCTCGTCCGCGCCGGACAAGCCGCCCTTCAAGTCCGACGGGGATGCTGTTGCAGTGGGCGATGTGATCGGGCTGATCGAAGTGATGAAGTCCTTCCACGAGGTAAAATCCGAGGTGGCGGGCAGCAACATCCGCTTTGAGACCGACAACGAAGAGCCCGTCATGGCAGGCGCGGTTCTGGCGCAGGTGGACTGATGCTGAAGAAACTTCTGGTCGCAAACCGGGGGGAAATCGCCGTGCGGGTGATCCGCGCGGCGCGTGACCTCGGGATTGCGACCGTGGCGGTTTATTCGGAGGCCGACCGCGAAAGCATGCATGTGCAGATTGCCGATGAGTCTGTGGATATCGGGCCGCCTGCGGCGAAGAAAAGCTATCTGAGTGTGGCCAACATCTTGAAAGCCGCCGCCGATACGGGTTGCGATTCCGTGCATCCCGGCTATGGATTTCTGGCCGAGAACGCCGATTTTGCCGATGCCTGTGCGGCGGCGGGGTTGGTGTTTGTCGGCCCGTCAGGTGACGCCATTCGCACGATGGGCGACAAGGTCGCCGCCCGCTCGGCTGCCCATGCCGCCGGGGTTCCGGTGGTGCCGGGGTCCTTAGGCCGGGTCGCCGATATTGATGCCGCGCGCCACATCCTGATCGACACTGGCTTTCCAGTAATGATTAAGGCAGCTGCCGGTGGTGGTGGCCGGGGCATCCGGATTGCGAATGATCTAGCCGAGTTCGAAGCTGCCTTTCCGCAAGCTGCCGCTGAGGCGCTGGCCGCCTTTGGCGATGGTGGGCTTTACATGGAAAAGGTCATCGCCAAGGCCCGTCACATCGAAGTGCAGGTTCTTGGTGATGGCGCGGATGCCGTGCATTGCTTTGAACGCGAGTGTTCGCTGCAACGCCGCCGCCAGAAGGTCTGGGAAGAAGCCCCGAGCCGCGCCCTATCAGACCGCGTGCGGGATGAGCTGTGCTCGAGCGCCGTGCGGCTGACCCGCGCGGTGGGCTATTCCGGGGCTGGCACCATCGAATACCTGTATGATGACGAGTCTGACAAATTCTACTTCATCGAAATGAACACCCGAATTCAGGTGGAACATCCGGTGACCGAGATGATCACCGGCATCGATTTGGTGGCCGAGATGTTGCGTATCGCCGGGGGTGAACCCTTGCGCCTGCGCCAGTCCGATATCGTGGTGCGGGGCCATGCCATCGAAGTGCGGCTGAACGCCGAAGACCCTTCGCGCGATTTCGCGCCCTTTCCCGGCACCGTCAGCAACCTGCGCGTTCCCGGCGGACCCGGCGTACGGTTCGAGTCGATGCTATACGCGGGCTACACCGTGCCTCCGTTCTATGACTCGCTTTTGGCAAAGTTGGTGGTCCACGCCGAAACCCGCGCGGCGGCGATCACCCGCCTTGTCCGCGCCCTGTCTGAAACCCGGATCGAAGGTTTGCGGACAACCAAACCGCTGTTTCTGGCCTTGGCGGATGACCCAGCCGTTCAGGCCAATGCTGTTCATACTCGCTGGCTGGAAGGCTGGCTTGAAACCCACGCGGCCCGGTTGGTGCCGGAACTGGAACCATAGGAGGGACCATGTCGATCCGCTTTTCCTTCGGGGGCGACGAGCACATCTTCGCGGAAGTCAGCGAAGAAATGTCGCTCGAGGCCTTTTTCACCTCTTTGTCGATGACCAATGCTGTCAAGGCGGCTGGCATCAAAGGCGTTACCGAGATTTGCCCGGCCAATGCCAGCTTTCAGATCAAATTCGATCCGGACCGCATCAAGCCCGGCGATCTGCTGAAAGAACTGCAATCCATGGAAGGGTCGGCGTCGAAATCTGACGCCACGCTGCAGACCCGGATCATGGAAATTCCGGTTCTTTATCAAGACCCGTGGACGCACGAGACCCTGATGCGCTTTCGCGAGCGTCACCAGAACCCCAACGCCACCGATCTGGAATATGCCGCCGAGGTGAACGGTCTTGGTGGGGTCGAAGATTTCGTAAAGGCCCATTCCAGCCAGCCATGGTTCGTATCGATGGTGGGCTTTGTGGCGGGTCTGCCTTTTCTGTACCAGATGGTCGAGCGTAAGCGCCAATTGCAGGTGCCGAAGTACCTGCGCCCGCGCACGGACACGCCTAAGCTGACCATCGGCCATGGCGGCTGCTTCTCATGCATTTATTCGGTACGCGGCGCGGGCGGTTATCAGATGTTCGGCGTCACGCCGATGCCGATTTATGACCCGACCCAGAAGGTCAGCTATCTGCAAGACGAGATGTGCCTCTTTAAACCGGGCGATATCGTCAAGTGGAAGCCGGTGACGCGCGATGAATACGACGCGGCGATCGAGGCGGTGGATGCCAACCGCTACGAGCCGGTGATCCGCCCTGCAACCTTCAGCCTTTCTGCGTTTAACAAGGACATGGCGGGTACCAATGCCAAGCTGATGGAGGCTCTGAATGGCCGTTAATGTCATCTCTCCCGGTCTGTCCACCACGGTACAAGACCTGGGCCGCCCCGGATACTACCACCTCGGCATTCCGATCTCTGGCGGGATGGATCGCTTTGCCCTGCGCGCCGCCAACATGCTGGTTGGAAACGACGAAGGCGTCGCCGTTCTGGAAGCGGTGTTTCTGGGGCCGGAGCTGGAGTTCACCGGCGCAGCCACCGTCGCTGTCACCGGCGGCGATCTACCGCCCAAGCTGAACGGGGATGAGCGCAGCACATGGGAAGCCTTCCCGGTCAAGGCAGGCGATCGGCTGAGCTTTGGCTACCTCAAATCCGGGGCGCGGGTGTATATCGCGGTTTCGGGCGGCATTGACGTGCCGGTCAAACTCGGCTCGCGGTCAACCTATACGCTGGGGGCCTTGGGCGGCCATGAGGGGCGTGCCCTGAAGGCTGGCGACAGCCTGCCTTTGGGCGCGGGCGCGGGTGGCAAGGGGTCAATCCCGGCCAATCTGCGCCGGATGCCCGGAAGCCCTGCAGAATTGCGGATGCTGCCGGGGCTTTACTGGCACCGCATCACGGCTGGGGCAGGCAAGCAGTTCTTTGCCGACACCTGGAAGGTCGCGCCCGAGGCGGATCGCATCGGTTACCGCTTCAAGGGCGGCACGGCGCTGGATTTTGTGCCTCGCGAGCAGCCGTTTGGTGCGGGATCGAACCCGTCGAACATCGTGGACGCCTGCTATCCCTACGGGTCCATTCAGGTGCCGGGTGGCACGGAACCCATCGTTCTGCACCGCGATGCGGTGTCGGGCGGCGGCTATATGATGCTGGGCTGCGTCATCAGTGCCGACATGGACCTGATCGGCCAGTTGCAACCACATTCGCCTGCTCGCTTTGTTGAAGTGTCGATCGATCAGGCGCTTGCAGCACGGGCCGACCGGCAAGCGGCTTTGGCTCGCTTGCGGGCACATTTGGGGCGGTGATGACAAGGTTGGCTTATCATTGGCATTTCGCTTCTTTTCGCGTCCGCGCGAAGAGTGGGGGAATTGCGATGATAAGCTGCCCCTCAGGCCCTGCCGCGCGCCTCTTTCGGAGTAACCCCAAAGCGGGCGCGGAAGGCACGAGAAAACTGCGCCTGATCGGTGAACCCGCGCGCATAGGCGATTTCGCCAATCGCGCGGCGGTCGGCGGGATTCTTCATATCCTCCATTGCCGCCTGCAACCGGGTGTCGCGGATCCACTGGCCCAGCGTCATGTTCGTGTCGCGCAACAACTCGTGCAGATAGCGCAGCGAGATGCCGCAGCCTGCCGCCACCTCTTCTGGGCCAAGATCGGGGTCGTCGATATGGCGGCGCACAAAGCTCTCGATCCGCGCCAGATGGGCGCTGCGGACCGTCGAATTGCCCGAGGTCAGCACGCGTTCGTCCGACTGGATCGCCAAGGCCAGCAGGTCGACCAACTGCCGCCCGACGACACCGCGGGTTTCTTCCGTCATGCTGTCATAGCGCGCCGGGATCAGGTGGATCATGTCGACAAACAGCCCGTTGGCGCCGTTGGTGGCATCAAACTGCAGGCTGCAAAAGCGGTCTGGCGCACGGATGCGGCCACCCAGCATTTCTTTGGACAGTTTCATCACCCACAGATCGGCCGGATCGGCGTGGCTGAACTCGTAGGGTTCATGGCTACGCTCGATGAAAAAGGCGCCGGGATTGGCCCGCACTTCCTTGCCGCCTTGGGTGAAGCGCAACTCCGATTTGGCGGGCAGGGTGACCAGAAACTCTTCCGGTCCCGGTTCGCGGAAGTGTTTGGGCAGGCGGCGGTAAATCAGCGGGTCCGAGGTCAGGCGCGACAGCGATACACCGCCCAGATCCCAGCTGGACAACACGCCGTCAAACGCCTCGGGGCGCTGGAAGGTCAAATCCAGCGGGAAATACGTGCTGGCGATGGTTTCGTGCCAATGGCGGCTGCGCCCCGACACATCAACCCCGCGTGTGGTGATCGTCGACTTCATCGCTGCATTCCCACTTTCGTGCATCAGGCCATGACAGGGCAGTTCTGTAAAGCGTCAGATTTTGCCCAGAGTGCCGACTGCACGGAAAGACAAAAGCCTATGCACCGCCTGCAAAGACGGTTGGGCAGAACCGCCGCTACGGTCTTGGACACAAAGGCGCAACAGACGCCGCGTCACAGGGAAAAGCATCGATTCGGACGGGTGGCCAGCCCGAGCGGCACCCTGTTGCGCGGCCCTTACCGGAGGGCATCGTAGTGGCGAAGAAAACGGCAAAGAAGGTGGACGTCGACCCCATTACCCTTTCGGTGGTGCGCGGGATCCTTGAGACAACCCAACGCGAGATGACGCTGTCGCTGGAGAAGACCGCGCGTTCAAGCGTGTTTAATCTGGCGCATGACTATTCAACCGCGCTGTTCAACGCCACGCCAGAGATGATCCTGCAAGGGCAGGACATTCCTATTCACCTTGGGTCTCTGATCCCGGCGATGAAGGTGGTGGCGGGGTATTTCGAGGGCGATATCCACGAAGGCGATCTTCTGATCCACAATGATCCGGCCTGGGGCGGCAGCCATGCCATCGACACTTGCTTCTACAAGCCGGTGTTCTGGAAGGGACGCCTGAAATACTGGACGGTCTGCAAGGGCCATCTGACGGATATCGGCGGCCCAGTGCCTGCGGGCTATAACCCCAACGCTAAGGAAATCTATGCCGAATGCCTGCGTATTCCGCCCGTCAAGGTCTGGGATCGGGGGGTGCCGCGCAAGGATGTGTTGAACTTCATCTTCACCAACATGCGCGCCCGGCGTGACCAAGAGGGTGATTTCAACGCATTGATCGGGGCCTGTCAGGTGGGCGAACGCGCCTTGATCGCCATGCTGGAGAAGTACGGCGAAGCGACGGTTGATGCCTGCATCGCAACCTTGCTGGATATGGCCGAACGGCAGATGCGCGGGCTGATCGCCACGGTGCCGGACGGCACCTATGAGGGCAGCGCCATTCTGGAAGACGCAGGCCACGGCTTTGGCGATTTCGAGATCAAAGCAAAGGTCACCATCACCGGCGACAACTGCCATATCGAAATCTCATCCCCTCCGCAGATCCCGTATTTCATCAATAGCTATGAGGGGAACAGCTATTCCGGCGTCTATCTGGGTCTGATGATGTTTGCGCAATTGCCCCCTCCGTATAACGAGGGGCTTTATCGCTGCGTCAGCGTGAACATGGGGCCGAAGGGCACGATCTGCAACGCGGCGGAACCCGCTCCACACATGAACTGCACCACGACGCCGATGGAAACGCTGACCGATGCGGTGCGGCTGGCCTTTGAAAAGGCGGTACCGTCCAAGGTTTCAGCAAGCTGGGGCCATGCCAACGGGCTGAACATCGCCGGCTGGGACAAACGGCACGATGAGGAATATGTAACGATGGTGCTGGCCACCATCATCAGCGGCGCAGGGGCCACGCCCAGCCAGGACGGCTGGCACGCCTGCGGGCCAGAGTGCTGCTTTGGTGCGCTGACCAGTGGCGATGTGGAACTGCTGGAATACTCATATCCCATCATCATACACCGCTATTCGCTGATGACGGACTCTGGCGGTGCAGGCAAGAACCGCGGCGGTTCGGGCACGGCCTGGGAAGTGGAGCCTCTGAACGACGATATGACCTTCATCACCTTTGGCGAAGGTCGCCGCATTCCGGCCGTCGGCGCGGCAGGTGCGGCCAGCACGATGATCGACACCAAGGTGGGCCGTCTGGAACTGGTCGAGGGTGACCAGTCTGAGATCATCCGCGAAAACGTCATCAAGGTCATCAAACCCGGTGACCGCATCACCAACATGAACCCCGGTGGCGGTGGCTATGGCAATCCGATGGAGCGGCCGGTCGAGAAGGTCGTTTGGGATGTGAAGAACGCGCTGGTTTCCATTCAAGGGGCAAGGGAGGATTACGGCGTCATCATCAATGACCCAACCACGCTGGACGTGGATATCGCAGCAACATCAGCCCTGCGTGCCAAACGCGTCGTGGCCGCGAAGTAAGGGGGAAATGTGATGAAATCCGATTATCGTCTGGGCATTGACGCCGGCGGCACCTTCACGGACTTCGTGCTGGCCGACAAGACTGGTCAGGTGCGGCTGTTTAAGGCCCTGTCCACTCCGCAAGACCCCACGCTGGCGATTAAGAACGGCCTGCAGCTTATTTCGGAAGAACTGGGCGTTTCGGCTGAAACCGTGGTTTCGAACTGCGATCTCTGTATCAACGGTACGACAGTGGGGCTGAATGCGCTTATCACCCACAAGGGTGCAAAGACCGGCTTGATTTGCACTGCAGGCCATGAAGACAGTCTTGAAATCCGGCTTGGCCACAAGGAAGACGGCTACCGGTATGACCCGGAATACCCGCCCGCAACCATGCTGGTGCCGCGCTATCTGCGCCGGGGTATCCGCGAGAGGGTCCTGTCGGACGGTTCGATCCGCGAACCGCTGAACGAGGCTGACGTGCGTGCCGCCTGCGAGCTGTTCCGCGCCGAGGGCGTGGATACCGTGGCGATCAGCTTTGTCTGGTCGGTGCTGCACCCGGGCCATGAGGCGCGTGCAGGTGCCATTGTGCGGGAAATGCTGCCGAACGTGGTGCTGACCTTGGGGTCTGAACTCTACCCGCAGGTGCGCGAATACACCCGAACTTCGACGGCGGTGGTGAACGCATATCTCGCGCCGATCATGAAGCGCTATGTGCAGGCGGTGGACAGCTATTTCCGGTCCTTGGGCGCAAAGCAACCCGTGCGCTATTACCAGTCGAACGGCGGGCTGGCGGTGGGTCAGGCGATGACGGATCGCAGCGTCTATGCCATCAACTCAGGCCCCGCCTCGGCCCCGGCGGCGGGTCAGTATGTCTGCGAGCCGTTCGGCAAGAAGGACGTGATCACTGTCGATATGGGCGGCACGTCCTTCGACATCACGCTGACAAAGGGCGGCAGTACCAACATCAACAAGAACATCGACTTCCTGCGCTACCGCATAGGTGTTCCGATGATTCAGGTGGAAACCTTGGGCGCAGGGGGCGGCTCGATCGGCTGGATCGACGAGATGGGGCTTATGCAAATGGGCCCGCAATCGGCGGGGTCGGACCCCGGGCCTGCCTGCTATGGGCAGGGGGGAAAGCTGCCTACCGTGTCGGATGCGAACATTGTGCTGGGCTATCTGAACCCCGATGGGCTGGTGGGAGGTCGCCTCCCGCTGGACTATGCCAAGGCGCATGAGGCGATCGACACCAACCTTGCCAAGCCCCTGAACATGAGTGTCGAACGCGCCGCCTATGGCATGTTCACCATCGTAAATGCCAACATGGTCAACGGCATCCGCCGCGTCACAGTAGAGCGCGGCTATGACCCGCGCGACTTTGTGCTGGTTGGGGCGGGTGGGGCCACGGCAGCGCATATCACCGCGCTGGCCGATGCGATGGGGATTGATACCATCGTGCTGCCGAAACTCGCTTCGGGCCTATGCGCCTTTGGGCAGATCATCAGTGACGTCAAGTATAACTACATGGCGACCGCGCCTTTGCGGTTGGACAATGAAGCGGCCTACGCCCGGATTGACGAGCTTTTCGCCCAGATCGAAGGCCAAGGTGTCGCGCATCTGAAATCCGACGGGTTCAAGGGCCGCGATATCGTGACAAAGCGCAGCCTTGATATGAGGTATGTCGGGCAAGTCCATGAATGCACGGTGGAAATCGGCACGTTCAAGGTGGATGCGAAAAGCATCGGCAAGGTCAAGGACGCCTTTCACAAGCGTCATATGGAGCTTTACACCTACGCCGAACCCGCCTCGACGGTCGAGGTGGTGAACATCGAAAGCACGCTTTACGGCGTGGTGGACAAGCCCGCCCGCATGACCATCGGCAAAGGCGCCACGCCGCAAAAGGCGCTGAAGGGCCACCGTGACGCGGTGTTCAGTGCTGATGGCAAGCGGATAAAGACGCCCATCTACGACGGCACACCGCTGGGGGCTGGGGCCACCATCAAGGGCCCCGCGGTGATCGAGGAAATCACCACCACAATCGTGTTGGAGCCGGGCTGGACGGCGCGCCTTGATACGAGCGGGTCCTACTTGATCACGCGCGACCGGAAGGGGGGCCGATGAGCCTTAGCGCAGAAAAGGTCTCAGTCGCCTTTGCGGGGCTGCGCGCCCTGTCAGAGGTGGACCTGACGGTGGCGACTGGCCAGATCGTCGGGCTGATCGGCCCGAACGGGGCGGGCAAGACCACGCTTGTCAACGTGCTGACCGGTTTTCAGGTGGCAACCGAAGGGACGGTTCGGCTGGACGGCCAGCCCATGTCCGGTCTGCAACCGCATGAGGTGCGCCGTCGGGGCATCGCCCGCACCTTTCAGGGCGGGCGGTTGTTTCGCGACTTGCCAGTGATTGACAACCTCGAGGTGACCGGCGTCGGCCTTGGCCAATCCCGCGCTCAGGCGATTGCCGAAGCCGAGGCGATGCTGGACTGGGTCGGCATCGCAGCTTTGGCCGACCGGATCGCCGGGACGTTGCCCTATACCGACGAGCGTCGTGTAGCGATCGGCCGTGCGCTGATCGGGCGGCCGAAGTTCCTTCTGCTCGACGAACCCGCCGCAGGGATGAGCGCGCAGGAAGCGGCGGACCTTTCGGCCCTGATCCGCCGGATCGCTGGGGAAATGAACTGTGGTGTGCTTCTGATCGAACATAACGTCGGGTTGGTGCTGGGCCTGTGCGACCATATTGTCGTCCTGGACTCTGGCGCGGTCATCGAAACCGGCCCCCCCGCCGCCATCCGCGCCAGCGAAACGGTGCGCCAAGCCTATATGGGCACCGCCGCCGACACCGACCTTCCGGTGTTGGAGGTGGAGTCATGAGCCTTCTGTCGCTTTCCAACATCTCGGTCCGCTATGGCCGATTGACGGCCGTGCGGGGCGTGACCTTTACGCTGGCCGAGGGCGAGATCCTGTTCATCACCGGGCCGAACGGGGCCGGTAAGTCGAGCCTTTTGCGGGCCATCGCCGGGGTCACCCCGCCCGCCGGGGGCCGGGTGGATTTCGCTGAGCATGACATCACCGGCCGGTCGCCCGAGGATATCGCGCGGCTTGGCCTGTCGATGGTGCCAGAGGGGCGCGATGTGTTCGCCGGGCTGACCATCGAAGAAAACCTGATGGTCGGCGCGGGCATGCACGCGGGCACGCGCGGTTGGAAGGCCCGCGCGGTAACCGAGCTAGAGGCAGTCTATGCCACCTTCCCGATCCTAAAGGACCGCCGCCATAGCCAGGCCGGTCTTCTGTCAGGCGGGCAGCAGCAGATGCTGGTCATTGGCCGTGCGTTGATGACGACCCCCCGCCTGATCGCGATAGATGAGCCTTCGCTGGGTCTGGCCCCAAACATCACCGATCAGGTCTATGAACGCCTGATCGCACTGCAGAAGGAACGCCGCCTGACTCTTCTGGTGGTCGAGCAGTCCAGCACCCGCGCTATGCTGGTTGGCGGTCGGATGATGCTGATGCGCGGCGGCGAGATCGTGCTGGACGGCGACGCGCGGGCTTTGGGCCAAAGTGAGGCACTGCAGGCAGCCTACTTTGGATATGGGGACCATTGATGGGATCGCTGATGCAGGTGGTGTTCGATGCGCTGTCGCTGGGGTCGCTTTATGCGCTGGCGGCGCTGGGTATCGCGCTGATCTTTGGGGTCATGAAGTTGGTCAACTTCGCGCATGGCGATGTCATCGCCTTCTGCGTCTTTGCGCTGCTGTGGCCAAGTGTCGATGCGGTGGCCATCATCTTTGCAGGCAACCTACCGTGGTTCCTGCTGATCCCCTTTGCACTTGCCGTGGGGGCGGGTCTTTCGGTCCTGTCGGAACTGGTGGTCTTCCGCCGCTTTCGCCGGGCGAACCCCGCGACCATGATGATCGCCTCTTTCGCGCTGGGTTTTGTCATCCGCTACTTCCTGCTGATGCTGTTCTCCAGCCGCCCCAAAAGCATCTCGCTGTTGCCCGAGCTTAGCCAACCGGTTGAAATCCTTGGCGCCCGTATCCCGCTCTTGCAGCTGATCACAATCCTTGTGACCATCGCGGTTTTGATCGGGCTGACGGCCTTTCTGCGCCGCACGCGGTTCGGTCTTGAAATGCGCGCGGCGGCCGAGAATTTCACCATGGCGCGGATGCTGGGCGTACGCGCGAACCGGGTAATCATGGGGGCCTTCGCACTGTCTGGCGCGCTGGCGGCGGCGATTGCGCTGATCCTTGGCAGCCAGACCGGCACTGCGAACATCATGATGGGGGCGAACGTCATGCTGATGGCCTTCATCGCCACCGTCATCGGCGGCATGGGAAGCCTTGCGGGCGCGGTGATCATGGGCTTTGCGCTGGGGTCGATTGCCACGGTGATGCAGGTGATCCTGCCGCCCGATGCCCGCGCCTTCCGCGATGCCTTTGTCTACGGCGCGGTGATCCTGGTGCTTATCTTCCGCCCCCAGGGCCTGCTGTCGGCCCGCAGCACGAAGGAGCGTGTCTAGATGGCCCGCCCTTCCGTTTTCCGCCGCACAATCTCAACCCCGCTGATCCTGTCGGCGCTGCTGGTGATCTTTGCGCTGGCCGCATGGGGCGCCGGATCGCGGCCCTTCAACCAGACCGTCATCGACATCTTCCTGCAGGTGATCCTTGTCGTCGGGCTTTACACCTTTGTCGGCAATTCTGGCGTCATCTCCTTCGGCCACATCGCCTTTGCCTGCCTTGGCGGCTATGTCGCGGCCTGGACCACGATCAAGCCGGTGATGAAGAAAAGCACCATGCCGGGCCTGCCCGACTGGCTGATGCAGATGGAGATCTCACACTGGGCGGCGGCCTTGGCGGCGGCAGGGTTCGCGGCCTTCTGGGCGCTGGTCTTCGGCGCGGTGCTGATGCGGCTGTCGGGTATTGCGGCCTCGATCGCGACCTTCGCCATGCTGGCAATGGTCAACGCCATCTATTCCAACTGGGACAGCGTCACTGCCGCCACCTCCTCGGTCGTCGGCATCCCGATCCTGCGGACGGTCTGGCCTTACCTCGTGGCGGCGATCCTGTCGGTCTTCGTCGCCTGGGCCTTTTCCATCAGCCGCCACGGCCTTGCGCTCCGCGCCGCCCGCGATGAACCCACCGCCGCCGCCGCATCCGGCGTGAACATCCCCCGCGCGCGACTGATCGCCTTTGTCATCTCTGGCGCGATCATGGGGGCGGGGGGCGCGCTATACGCCCATTCCGTGGGGCTGGTCACGCCCGACACCTTCTATCTGGGCCTGACCTTCACCACCCTGTCCATGCTGGTCGTGGGCGGCATCGGCAGCCTGTCGGGCGCAGTGCTGGGGGTGCTGATCCTGTCCAGCCTGATCCAGGTCCTGCGCTGGCTTGAGGCCGGGGTGGCTGTGGGTGACACCACCTTTGCCCTGCCCGGCGGGGTGCAGGAAATTGCGCTGGGCGTGGTGATGATCTTGATCCTCATGTTCCGGCCCGCCGGGATCATGGGCAATTCCGAACTGACCGGGCGCTTTGTCCGGAAGCAGAAACCGGGTGAACCCGGGACCAACCTGAACCAACCAACGGGAGACTGACCGATGAAAAGACTGACCCTGTTCCTTGCGGCCACGACCTGCTTGTCAACCGCCGCCTTCGCCGATGACGAGAAGATCATCGTCGGCTTCGCCACCGCCGAGACCGGTTTCATGCAGGCCTATGACAAGCCCGCACAGGACGCCGCCATGATCCGCATCGCCGAGATCAACGCCGCCGGCGGCCTCTTGGGCAAGCAAATCGAGGTGGTGAATGCCGATACCAAGACCGACCCGGCCGAAGGGGCCAAGGCGGGCCTTTCGGTAATCGACAACGGTGCCGACATGGTGGTGGTGTCCTGCGACTACGACTTCGGCGCCCCTGCGGCATTGGCGGCCGAAAGCTCTGGCCTGATCTCGTTCTTCCTTTGCGCCGAGTCCGTCAAGGCCGGCATTCAGGGCGTGGGCCCGAACTCGTTCTCCGCTTCGGTCCTCGCGGCGGTGCAGGGGGCCACGATGGCCGAATGGTCCTACACCAAGAAGGAGGCGCGCACCTACTATCGCCTTCTGGATACCTGGACCGAATACAACAAGGGCATCTGCGACGGTTTCGACTACATGCTGCCGAAGCTGGCCGATGCGAAACTGGTGGGCGAGGACACCTTCCTGAACGAAGACGCCTCGATCGCCGCGCAGATCACCCGGATCAAGGCCCTGCCGGAAGAGCCTGATGCGATCATGCTCTGCACCATGATGCCGGGCGCCGTGTCGGCCATCAAGCAGCTGCGCGCCGCGGGCATCAACTCGATGATCCTGAACGGATCGGGCGTGGATGGCAGCTACTGGCTGTCGGCGGTGCCGGATCTGTCGAACTTCTTTGTGCCGGTCCAGGGCTCGGTCTACGGCGATGACCCGAACCCCGATGTCACCGCCTTCAACGCCAAGTATAAGGAAGCAACCGGGGGTGATCCATCCACCCAGTACGTCTATCCGGGCTATGTGATGATCGACGTCTGGGCCAAAGCGGTGGAGCGTGCAGGCACCACGGAGACCAGCGCGGTCGTCGCGGAACTGGAGAAGATGAGCGGAGAGCCGACGCTGTTCGGCCCGCGCACCTACACCAGCGAGCTGCACCACCAGAACCAAGCGCGCTACCTGATCGTGGAAACCAACGCGGGCAAGCCCGGCGTGGTGGACGAATGGACGATCTCGGAGCCGATCCCGCTGGCTGATCTGGTCGACTGAGTCCCTTGACCCCATGGCCGGTCCCGCAGGTTGCGGGGCCGGCCTTTCTGCAAGGAACCGCAATGCCCGACGTTACCCTCCGCCCGCTGGTTGCTGCCGACGAAGCCGACTGGCGCCGCCTGTGGACCGGCTATCTGGACTACTATCAGACAACGGTGCCCGAGGCGGTCTACGCCAGTACCTTGGCACGGCTTTTGGGCGATGATCCGCGCGATTTCAAAGGCTTAATCGCGCATGTCGATGGCCGGGCGATGGGGCTGACCCATTACCTGTTCCACCGCCACTGCTGGAAGATAGAGGACGTCTGCTATCTACAGGACCTCTATGTCGATCCGGCCGCCCGTGGGATAGGGCTAGGGCGGCGGCTGATCGAGGCGGTATATGCCGCGGCAGATGCCAACGGCACACCTGCCGTCTACTGGCTGACGCAGGATTTCAACGCAACAGGCCGGCAACTCTATGACCGCATCGGCAAGCTGACGCCCTACATCCGCTACAACCGTTGATCTGGGCGCTGATACGAGCGGGTCAGCCGCGGGCCTTTCGGTAGCTGTCTTTGAGGGCGATCAAATCGCCGTCGAAGGCAAAGACATCGCAGCCTCGCACATCCACCGCCGTGCCATCGGCCCTGCGTCCGACAAAGCGCCATGTGGACAGGCCGCTGTCGCCTGCCACTACATGCTGCCCTTCGCTCCAGGCCGCTTCGGGGAAGGCCTGAAGGATCGCCGCCGTTGCCTGCCGAACGGCCTCGCGCCCCAAATGGCGCTGGCCCTCGGCCTCCGTCCCAGCCGAGGCGTGGAAGACGCAAGTCTCGGCCATGCAGGCCATCACCCCATCCACGTCGCGCGCGTTGAACGCCGCCATCAACGCCGCCATCATGGCGCGACGGCGGTGCGCCAGCGTGTCATCCACCACCTCGACCTCTAGAAAGGCCAGCGGGGCGCTGTCTGAGCCGTTGGTGACGTTGTGTTCAATACCCTCACGCCGCGAGTAAGGAACGCCTTGCGTAAGATTAGCATTGGCTTTCTGGCCGCCTGGCAGGTCAAGCACAAGCTGGCCGTCACACAAAGGCACGATCACATAGTCATGGTCATGCCGATGCCAGCCTGTCTCCGCTCCCGGGGAAAACTGCCACTCGGTGACACGAAACCGGTCATCGTCGATGTGGACTACGGGATTTGCGGCTGCGCGCATGGTTTATCCTTTTTCAAGTCTAAGACTTCAGCCTATTCCGGTGCTGCATCAATGGGAAGCATCTCAAAGGCCCGGGGCCGCATAAGAGTTGCTGCAGATCTCGAACGGTCTGCAAAAGGCAGGGCGTCATGATCGACAACCGGCAGCTTCGGACTTTGCACATTCCATGGTCGGGATGTTTTGCCAGTAAATATATATGCGAAGAACAGTCGCCGTAGCATTTTCCGTGAAGAGCAGTGCCGCACTTCCGAAAAGCGGCTTTCCGCCCTTGTCGCTTAAGAGGGAGGTCTCCGCCCAAAGCGGGCTTTCCCACCATTTGTGGCCCTGAGGTCGACCGCCTGGCTCTGAGTGGCGGGAAAGGGCGGTAAGCGGCCACTCGGCGTTGAAGCGCGACTGGCCGCTTTCGAGAACGGTCAGCGTAGGGTGTCGGCAGCATTTATGCCGTGTTAGGTGATGGCCTCCAGCCCGATCAGTTTTGCATGAGCGCGGGCGGCGGCAACGAAGTCGTTCCTGAACAAGCTGGTGACTGGGCTGGGCACCTTTCCCTCACGCCAGTGGATGCCGACGGTCCGGAGGCAGGCGGGATCCCGCAACGGGTGAGCGGTCAGCGAGGCGGGCAGGTTCACCGTGGCAAGCGCAGGCAAAAGTGTGACGCCCATGCCCGCGCTGACCATCGCCAAAAGGGAGGTCACATTGCGAACGGAAAAGCGCGCGTCGCGAGCGAGCCTTTGAAACTCAGCCGATGGCAGCGCGCGGGTGGCTTCGTTGATGATCAGCGGATGGCCGGCCAAGTCTTGCCAGTCGAGCACGCCGCCCTTGGTCGAAAGTGCACTGTCCGATCGGCAAACCAGCCTGAATGGGTCGCGGAAGATTGGCTCATACGCCAAGCCTGGTAGGTCCGGCCCTGTCCCGGCAATGCCCAGGTCGACCTGTCCCGTTTCTACCAGAAGGCGCACATCCGTGCTGTCGGTATCGACGAGGTCAATTTCAACATCCGGCCTGCTTTGCAGAAAGATTTTCAAGAAAGCGGGTAGCAAGATCGTTGCGACCGAGGGAACCGATGCGATGCGCAGCCGACCGCTGCGCGCGTTCGACTGTGCCTCGATCCGTTCCATTGCGCGGTCGTAATCCCGTATGAGGACCACTGCCTGCTCGTAAAGGAACCGACCCATATCCGTCAGGTTGGATTTGCGGTCGGTTTCGAACAGGGGACAGCCGAGACGATCTTCGATCTGCTTTAGCGTCATCGAAAGTGCCGAGGGGGTGCGGTACAGCTTTTCCGAGGCATCTTTAATATTGCCATGATCGGCGACTTCAACAAAGGCGCGCAGGGCTTCCAACCGGATCATGTTCAATTTTCCTTAGATTTTAGTCAAAACTACTGTGTTGCGCTGAAATGGCAATCGGGGCTTTTGGCTATGCGTGGGCAGGAGGCGGCGATGCGGATGACATTGGATGAGGTTGAGGCACTGGCCTTAATGGCGCTGAGGGCAGCAGGGGCAAGTGAGGCGCAGGCCTTTCCCGTGGCGCGGGCTATCCGGGGGGCGGAACGCGACGGGATGCGGTCGCATGGGCTGTTGTATCTGCCGGTCTATGTTGAGCATCTGACTTGCGGAAAGGTCGATGGGCAGGCCGAACCGAAGCTTGAACAGTCAAAGGCGGGGGCCATTGTGGTCGATGCCGGCTACGGATTTGCCCATCCTGCCATCGACCTTGGTCTACCTGCGTTGCAAAAGTCTGCTCGGGACGTGGGCATCTCGGCGCTGACCTTGCGCAGGTCCTACAATTGCGGGCTATTGGGCCACCATGCCGAACGGATCGCCGAGGCGGGACTGATCGGGCTTTGCTTTACCCATGCGCCAGCGTCGATTTCGCCCGTGGGGGGCAAGGTGCCTGTTATCGGGACGAACCCGTTTGCGTTGGGTGTTCCAGATGGGCTCGGCGGGGCGCGGTTTGTGATCGACCAGTCGGCCAGTGTGGTGGCGAAGTCGGAAGTGCTGCTCCGTGCGCGGCAAGGCGAGCCGATCCCCGAAGGCTGGGCGCTTGACGTCGAAGGCCAACCAACGACGGATGCCGAGGCAGGGCTCAAAGGCTCAATGTTGCCCGCTGGCGGGGTGAAGGGCTTTGGCGTCGGGTTGATGGTCGAGGTTCTGGCCTCAGCATTGGCGGGGGCTTTGGCAAGTCGCGAAGCCAGCCCGTTCTCCGGTCCTGTCGGTGGGCCGCCCGCGACGGGGCAGTGCTTCATCGCAATTGACCCTGGGGCCTTTGCCGATGGTTTTGTTGACCGGATAGATGGGCTTGTTGCAGCAATCACTGCGCAAGACGGCGCACGGCTTCCAGGACAGCGGCGCATTGCAGCGCGGACACGGACGGAAGCGGAGGGTGTGGATGTGGACGACGCATTGATGGCGCGGCTTACAGTTCAGAATAATTGAAATCGATGTCATTCGTTGTCGTTTGATTGAAGTCCTGGAACGGAGGAACCTGCCGACAGGTCGCCGCACAAGACGGCGTCGCGCATTGGAGGTTTGCAATGACTGGACCGAAAAGATTGACCGCCCTTGCCGCAGTTGCGGCCTCTGGCCTTGCCTTTGCGCAACCGGCGGCTGCCGCCGATTGTGGAACGGCCGAACAGATCACCATCGCTGAAATGACATGGCTTTCGGCGGCGGCGCTTGCGCATGTAACGCAAAAGATCGCGTCGGCGGGCTATGGCTGCACGGCGGAGCTGGTGCCCGGGGATACGGTGCCCACGGCGACTTCCATGCTGACGCGGTCCACGCCGACCGTGGCGCCCGAGCTTTGGGTCTCAACGGTGCAAGCGCAATGGGATGAGATGCAGGCCAAGGGCAATGTCTACAAGGCGTCGGACGTGTTTTCGGGCGGCGGGCAAGATGGGCTGTGGGTGCCGGATTATGTGCTGGAACAGAACCCGCAGCTCAAGACGATCGAAGATCTTGCCGCCAACTGGCAAATCTTTGAAGACAATCAGAGCCCCGGCAAGGGCCGCCTTTACAATGGCCCGCCGGGCTGGGCGAGCGAGGTGATCATCACCAACTATCACAAGGCGCTGCAGCTTGATGAGACGTTTGAACTGTTCTCGCCCGGATCGGGTGAAAACCTGAAGGCGTCCATAGCGCGTGCGGTGACGCAGCAGAAGCCGTGGGTGGGTTATTACTGGGGGCCGTCCGATGTGGTGGGCAAGTTCAAGCTTGTTCGCCTTGGCATGCCCGACAGCGACCGTGAGAAATTCACCTGCCTGACCGATGCCAATTGTGAGAACCCGCAAGTGACGGGATGGGCTGCGGGCGAGGTGGCGGTGGCCGTAGTGTCGGAGCTGAAGGAGCAGGCACCCGATGTGGCAGAGTTCCTGTCCAAGATGCAGGTGCCGAATGACGAGATCAGCGCCGTGCTGGCTTGGGGCGATGACACCGGTGCCACGGCCGAGGAGGTTGCGACCTATTTCCTTCAGAACAACGAAGCGATCTGGACCGCATGGGTTCCCGCCGATGTTGCCGAGAAGGTCAAGGCCAGCCTGAACTGACCACAGCCCCCCCGCGCCGCCCCGGCAACCGGGCGGCGCGGTAATTTGAAGGACCCTGCGTCATGACCTCTGGCTTTCCCGAAATCTGGGATACCCGCATGTTCGGCCGTGCCCTTGACCGCGCGTTCAATGGCATTGTCGCGGAATGGGGCGAGACGCTGGAACTGATCTTTATGCCGGTGTTGCGATTCATCACCGGGTTGGAGAGAGGGCTGCAGTTTCTGCCGTGGTGGATGGTGGTGATGGCGTTCTGCCTGTGCACTTGGTTTGCCGCGCGGCGCTGGCAACCGGTGGTTCTGGTGGCGGTACTGATGGTCTTGCTTGGCCTTCTGGGCATCTGGAACGAGGCGATGGCGACGGTGGCGCTGATGCTGGCCGCGACGATCCTTTCAGTGCTGATCGGCATGCCTTTGGGCGTTGCCATGTCGCGGTCTGATGGCTTGCGGCGGGGGATGCTGCCGGTGCTGGACATCATGCAGACCTTGCCGATCTTTGTGTATCTGATCCCATTCGTGATGCTGTTCGGCCCGGGCAAGATTCCGGCGCTGCTTGCAACCATCGTCTTTGCCATTCCCCCCGTGATCCGGCTGACCGATCTTGGCATCCGTCAGGTCGATCCTGAAATCGTGGAGGCAAGCCGGGCCTTTGGAGCCTCGCCGCGCCAGCAATTATGGACGGTGCAGGTTCCTCTTGCCATGCCGACGATCATGGCAGGGATCAACCAGACTACGATGATGGCGCTGTCCATGGTGGTCATTGCGTCGATGATCGGGGCGGGTGGACTTGGCTATCAGGTGTTGCAGGGCATCCAGCGGCTTGAGGTCAGCCGGGGCCTGATCGCGGGGCTGGGGATTGTCTTGCTTGCGATCATCTTTGACCGGATCGCGCAATCCTATGGCCGGCGCGTGCAGGCAAACCTGCATCGGGAGAGCAAGTGATGGAGCCGGTCAAGATTCGCGTCGAACGCGTGTCGAAGGTCTTTGGTCGCGATCCGCGAGCAGCCTTGGCCAAAGTTGAAGCCGGCATGGACAAGACCCGCCTGCTGGAGGAGACCGACCATGTGCTAGGCCTGCACGGCATCAATCTGGAGATCCGCGCGGGCGAGACATTTGTCATCATGGGTTTGTCGGGATCGGGCAAGAGCACATTGATCCGGCATTTCAACAGGCTGATCGAACCTACCGGCGGGCGCATCCTTTTCGATGGTGAAGATATTCTTGGCTTTGACGACGCGCGGTTGCGTGCCTTTCGTCGGCGCAAGGTGGCGATGGTGTTCCAGCGCTTTGCGCTCTTGCCGCATCGGACGGTGGTTGAAAACGTCATGTATGGTCTGTTGCTGGACGGGATGCCCAAGGCCACGGCGAAGGCGCAGGCTGAGGCGCAGATTGCATTGGTCGGGCTTTCGGGGTTCGAGGCGAGTTATCCCGCACAACTGTCCGGTGGGATGCAGCAACGCGTCGGACTTGCCCGGGCCTTGGCTACAGATGCCGAAGTCCTGCTGATGGACGAGGCGTTTTCGGCCCTTGATCCGCTGATCCGGCACGACATGCAGCTTCAGCTGAAGGAACTGCAGGGGCGGCTGGGCAAGACTATCGTTTTCATCACCCATGACCTTGATGAGGCGCTTCTTCTGGGCGACCACATTGCCATCCTGAAGGACGGCACGCTGCGGCAGGTGGGAACCGGGGCCGAAATCCTGCGTGCGCCTGCCGATGACTATGTGGCGCGTTTTGTTCGTGACGTGAACCGGGCCCGCATCCTTTTGTGTGGTGCCTTTGCAGATGCCGGTCTGATCCCTGCACCCGGAGCACCCGAAATCGCATCAGAGGCCACGCTCGAGGCCGCCTTTGCCGCCTTTGCAACCGGCGCGGCCAGTGTCGCGGTGCGGGGAGAAGACGGGCGCATTGCGGGCGGCCTCACGCCACACAGAGTGATGGAAGCCTTGGCACGGGCATGACTTTGCAGGAACGGGACGGACAGAATGGGACTTGAGACACGGAATTTCATCGCAGGCGCATGGCGAGAGGGCGCGAGCGTTACGGAGAACCGCAATCCCTCGGATCTGTCGGATATGATTGGGCTGTTTGCCCAAGGCACGGCTGCGGATGTGGATGAAGCGGTGGCGGCGGCACGGTGTGCGCAGCCAAAGTGGTGGGCGGCAGGCATACAGAAACGCCATGACGTGCTGATGGCCATCGGGACCGAGTTGATGGCGCGGGCGGGCGAGATCGGCGCGTTGCTGTCAAGGGAGGAAGGCAAGCCGCTGGCGGAGGGCAAGGGCGAGGTCTATCGCGCTGGACAGTTCTTTACTTGGTTCGCCGCCGAGGCGTTGCGCCTGCAGGGGGATCAGGCGGAAAGCGTTCGTCCCGGGGTCGAGGTTGTGGTGCGGCGGGAGCCGGTGGGGGTGGTGGCCTTGGTCACACCGTGGAACTTTCCCGTCGCGACCCCGGCCTGGAAGATCGCGCCCGCGCTGGCCTTTGGCAATGCGGTGGTCTGGAAACCGGCGAACCTGACTCCGGCCTCTGCCGTGGCGTTGGCCGAGATCATCGCCCGTGCTGGCATGCCTGCGGGGGTTTTCAACTTGATCATGGGTCCGGGACGCGATGTCGGTGATCATCTGGTCGGGCATGCGGGAGTAGATGCCGTCAGCTTCACAGGTTCGGTCGAGGTGGGGCATGGAATTGCGGCGCGGGTCTTGGGCAATCGTGCCAAATTGCAGATGGAGATGGGGTCCAAGAACCCGATGCTGGTCATGGAAGACTGCGACCTTGATCTGGCCGTTGCCCATGCCGTCAACGCGGCCTTTGGCGGAACGGGGCAGAAATGCACTGCGGCATCCCGCCTGATCGTGCATTGCAAAGTTCTGGATGCCTTCAGTGAGCGTCTTGTGAAGGCGGCAGAGGCGCTGCGGGTGGGGCATGCGTTGGCGGAAGGCACGCAAATCGGCCCGGTGGTCAGCGAAAGCCAATTGCGCGGCAATCTTAATTGGATCGCCCGTGGTCGGGCGGCAGGGGCAGAGTTGCTGACCGGCGGCGTGCGGGTGAATCGGCCGACGGCGGGGTATTTCATGGCCCCAGCCATATTTGCCCGCACCCGCAATGACATGGCGCTGAACAGAGAAGAGATGTTTGCGCCGATCACCTGCATCATCCCGGCGGACAGCTATTCCGAGGCGTTGGCGATTGCCAATGATACGCTCTTTGGTCTGACTGCCGGGATCATGACCCGCAGCCTTTCGCGCGCGGCACATTTTCAGGCCAACATGCGCGCGGGCTGTGTCATGGTGAATTTGCCGACGGCAGGGACGGACTACCATGTGCCCTTTGGCGGACGGGGGATGTCGTCTTTTGGTCCGCGCGAACAAGGACGTTACGCCGCCGAGTTCTTTACCACTGTCAAGACCGCCTACATGGCGGCGGGGGAGCCGGAATGAGTTACCGGATTGATGGACTACAGTATTCCAACTGGTCAGAAACGATATTCCGCCAATTGCGGGCCGGAGGAGTGGACGCGGTTCATGTCACCCTCGTCTACCATGAGAATTTCCGTGAAACCGTTGCTGGGATCGAGCGATGGAACCGCTGGTTTGAACGCTGGCCTGACCTGATCTTTCAGGGCTTTTCTGCTGACGACCTTGCCCTTGCCCGCGCGACCGGGCGCACGGCGGTTTTCTTCGGGTCGCAAAACCCGAGTTGTATCGAAGATGACATCGGGTTGGTTCAGGTTCTGCACCAGCTTGGCCTGCGCTTCATGCAGCTGAGCTACAACAATCAATCCCTTCTTGCGACGGGCTGTTATGAGGCCGATGATATCGGCCTGACCCGCATGGGCCGTGAAGTTGTCGCCGAGATGAACCGCGTCGGCATGGTTGTGGACATGAGCCATTCTGGCGAACGGTCCACCCTTGCGGCGATGGAGCAATCCACCCGCCCGATCGCCGTGACCCATGCCAACCCGGCATCTTGGCATCCGGCGCGGCGAAACAAGTCTGAGGCCGTAGTCGGCGCTTTGGCAAAGACCGGTGGCATGCTGGGCTTTTCGCTGTATCCGCATCACCTGAAGAACGGCAGCGCGTGCAGTATCGAGGATTTCTGCGGCATGATTGCCCGGACGGCCGAACGCCATGGCACGCATTTCATCGGGATCGGGACAGACCTGTGTCAGGATCAGCCAGACAGCGTGGTCGAATGGATGCGCACCGGTCGATGGACGAAGTCGGTGGATTTTGGGGAAGGCAGCAAGGATGCCCCGGGATTTCCGGCAATGCCCGGCTGGTTTCGCGACAACCGTGATTTCGCCAACCTTCATCAAGGTCTTGTTGCGACGGGGTTTTCCAGCGATGAGGTGGCGGCGATACTGGGTGGGAACTGGGCGCGGTTCTTTGCGGCCTCCTTCGTAGGGGCGGTTCAGGATAAACTGGAAAGGGCGGCAGAATGAATATGGCCGAGGTATCCAGAGACAGGATGCGCGTTAAACTGCGCGACCCTGATGTCGTGATGCGCCTGTCGCGCATGGGGTCGGCGCATCCGATGCGGCTGTCCTTCCTGCGGGTTCTGCTGCGCCGGATCGAAAGGGAGGGGTGGCGTTTTGACCGGCCCGTCTGGGAAGTGGATGACCGGGGTGTCGGGCGCGCGGTCTATCGCGCGCGGGGGCCGGAACGGACCTACAGCCTTGTCGTCTTTGCGCATGATCTGCCGGACGAGATGCGATCCGACCGGGTGATCGCGACCGCGTGGGACGCAACTTTTGCCGTGTTCGACGGCGAACCTTCGCCAAATGACATTGACCGTCTGGCCGCCAATGTTCCACTGCAAGAGGCGGGGCGGATCAGCGGGAAAGAGCTGTCCCTCAGCCGTGCCAATCGCTCGGTCCGGCTGTTTGCGCATGTGGTGGACCGACTGTCTACGGGCCGGCAGCCCGATCCCGCCGAGATTGACGCAGTGGGCTATTTGATGCGGACAACGGCTGTATATGGCTCGGGCAAATTTGGTGCCGCCGACCGAGAGGACATCTGCGACCGGCCCGAATTGAAGGCCCCTTTTCAAGCTGAGATGCTTTCGGTTTGGTTGACCCGCGCTTTTACCGTGGACATTGCCGAACACCTTGCCCGTGTCCGCGGTGGTTCGGCTGCGATTCGGCTCGACCCGGATCTGCGGCGGCGTCTGGGTGTTGGAAATTCCACCGGCCTTGGTATGGCGCCCTTTGTTGTGCGCCATCCAGAATTGTTGAACGCCTGGATGACTGTCCGGGAAACGGCGCTAGCGCGGGTCCGCGCGCTGCCCGATGCTGCCCCTATCGCGGTTGCGCTTTTCAGCGATGCCTTGGTAGCTGCACGACAGAATGCCGACCTTTGGCACAGTGAGCATCCGGCGCAGGTGGCGAAGCTTGCCGAACTACGAACCGACTTAGCGAGACTGGCCGAGCACATCGCGGCAGGCTGGAACCAACTTTCACCGCAGCCATGGAACGCGCTGTGGCTTTGGGGTGAGGCGCAGCTGTCCGAGGAAGGGCAGGAATGCCTTCTGGCGCTGCTTCTGGAACCACATGGCGCTATCGTTGATGATCTGGCAGACAGGCTTGACGCCGACGAAACCGCTCGCTTTTTCATCGATGGTGCCATGACGGTTGGCCGCCTGCGCGCGCTACTAACCGAAGACTACGGCTGGACAGGCCGTTTCGATTTCACTGATCCGGCACAGTCGGCACGCTTCTGGTATGTTTCGGAAGAAAAGCTGGAACCGCGTCTCGGGGACCGCCGCGCCGAAGCGGGACAGGACCGAGAGCAGCCACTTGGCATCGCCCAAGCGATTGGCGCCCTGTCGGAAGCTTTGATCGGTTGGCAAGAGACGGAAGGGATTGCGCGCTTTCTTCTCGCCCACCCGGACCATCGCCATACCGTTCGGCGAGTTCAGATGTTGCACGACCTTCCCTATGCCGAAATCCGGGACAACCTGCTCGACGCAACGATGCTGCCGATTGATATCCTGCGCTGCAAGCTGGCCTTCTTTGGCGCGACGCGGTTTGACCCTCGGTCTGACCGATGGGTGCGGATTAGCCTGTTTCAGAACATGCCCTATCCCGACGAGTTGGGCGCATGACCGAAACCGTGACGATGGCCTTGTCAGAACTGCGCAGCCTGATCACCAAGGCCGCTCGGGGCGCGGGTCTGAGTTGGGGGCAGGCGGAAGAGGCAGGCTGGGCGGCCGAGTGGCTGGCGCGGCGCGGGATGCCGGCGGCCGATTGGGCGACGGTTTGGCTCGCTGCCCGCATGAAAGGCGCGGTCAGCCCGGTTGAGGTCGGGGTCTTACTGGCCGACGACTTCGCAATCGCTTCTGACATGTACGACACAGGGTTACCTGACGGCTTGGTGGCACCGGGATACCTCTTGCCCTTCCTGCATCGTCTTGTCGAAGCGGGCTCCTCAGTTACTATAGTCTCACCGCAGGGTCCGGTGGCGCACGTATTGAGCACTGGCGAGGTCGCGTTCGGGCCATTCTGGCAACAGCAATCGTCAGGTTGGCGACTGGCCAAAGTCGATGATGCAGAACAGAAAACTGACATTGCGCGTCGACCCACAGTATCGACTTCGGTCCTTGAATGCCTTGATGGACTTGCGCTTAGGACAACGGTTCCACGTTCGGAGTCCTCTCGACGAGACGCGGGCTCAATTGGCGGAGACAACGACTGACTTTAGGTTGCGGAGCAAAGGATTGCTGAAGCGGACGCTCGCTTTAGAAATGCTGCACGACAGGAATGGGCCGTACGCTACCACAGCGACTAGCTAAGTCGCACCGTATCGTTGAGTGAAGTTGTACAAGGAACTATAAGATCAAATTGGGGGTACATGTGGGGGTTTTATGGAAAATCATAGAGAAAATTACAAATAAAAACAAATAATTGTGTAAATTTTATGAGTCCCTTCAGCGGCACCAAATTCTATTTCGGACAAGTTTGAAAGCTACGCGGCCATGGCAAGGTCGGCGTGGTTTGTCGGAAGGTTCAGGACGGATCTGCGAGCAGGCCGCGATGCCGCAGCTTCATTGATAGGCTTTGTGTCCTGTCATTGAGCACACCGAGAAAAAGGGCATGGGTGCCGCCGCCGTCGGGAATTGCCGTGCAAGGCATGACGGCGAGGTTTTCTGCCGGGAGGGCGGATATACTGCCGGTGATCGCGGGATCGGTACGGTCAACGATGAAGCAGAGCACCAGTCCCTCGCTGGCCTGCAGCCGCGCCAGTTCGGCCCGGTAAAGAGACCGGGCGAACACCGGATCGCTGTTGGGGTTTGTGATGTCGATCAGGTGCCACGATTGCAGCGCTGTATCGCCCGTGTTGCCGATGGCGGTGCCGTTCTGGCGGAGCGTCCGGGGTGGCCAGAGATTGGGGTCCAGCGCAGCGGCGCGGTAGCGGGTATAAGCGTCTGCTGAGAATTGCACCGTGCCTTCGACAAGGGAGCCATCGCGGTAGTCATGCGGGCGCTTGATGCCATTGATCTGCGCGGTGTCGGGCAGGCGGAATGTCGTTCTGAGAGCGGCCTCGGCGCGGTGCGTCTGTGCCGCGGGGATGATGTAGACGATGACGGCGAGGAAGGCGGCGCCGACAATCCAACCCCGCACACCGGCCGCGCGCGCTGCCTGCACAAGCTTTTGCGCATAACCTCCGGTCACGGCGTCCCTCTGCCAGTGGAAAATCGACGGCGGACGGCGAGAGTCACACGGATAAGCAGCGCCAGTAGCGGGACGGCCACGATCGAAAAGAAGAACCCGTAGATCAGGGAAAAATAGGCGCCATTGCCCGGAGAGTCTGTAAGCGCGATCAAAAGAAAGGCCAGCGAAAGGCCACCATACCACAGGGCGCAGGACAGCAGGACAGCCCGGCGGTGGCCCCAAGTGACCAGAAGGCCAAGCAGGACCGGCATAACAATGAGCAAGGCCCCAAAGAGAATGCCAGGTCCGGAATGGCTGAGGATAGACGTGACGCCGTCCCGGAGGGACGTGAAGAGGTCATGGAGCATTTTGCAGTGCCTCCTTCACTCTGTACTTGCGTTCAAACGTGCGGACTATCGTTGCAGGCAACGGGTCTTGGACCATCTTGCACGAGGCGCGAAAACGGAACCAGAGGAATGTAGGGACCTCTGACCCGGCCTGTGGGTGTACCCTTTCGTTGCTGACACTGGTCGCGTCAAGCGATCTGGAGTTACCGTTTGCTTTGGCGTGAGGGCAATGCGGATCTGTTCCGAAGCCAGCCGAATTCTTTTGTCTACGCTTCAGCGGACATGTGCATGGCGCGGGATCCCATGGCACCGCGACCGTTGTTTTCGCCAGGCGAAGGGCAAGGCGACATCAGCCTTTCGTTCAGTCTGACTCCGAGGCGCTGGTTCCGTTGCGGAGTTTCATGAAGAACTCTGTTACTTCTTCTGACGTTGCGCGTTCGACGGCATCTGCGGCGACTTGTTCCTGTGACCAGATCCAAGTCGCGGCGGGATCATGGAGCATGGCCCATTTTGCGAACACCCTCTCTTGTGCCGGCTCTGCCGTATGGAGCGTTACCTCGACGTGGCGATCATCGTTCTTGATCCGCTCTAGCGTTTTTCTGACCTGCGCTTCTGGGCCCTCAAGCCATTGAAGATAGATGTCGGCGCGACAGATCAGTGCGCCTGTGATGCCATCCCGAAGATTTGCGCGGCGTGCGTCTTCAAGGATGCCATGCAGGATAGAGGCATCAAACCCAAAGGGACGCGAACTGTATATGGCCCGAAACACGCTCATCAGATCGCCTTTTCTGCTTTGACCCGTTCAAGGCGACATGATCCTTTGCATCGCTTTCGGACCGGTCCGGGTGGGACCCACTTCATATCCTTGCAAGACCACAAACCGGAAGCCTTTTCGTGCTGCAGTTATGGTCATGCTTTATGCGGCGCCCGACCACCCAAGGGGAAGCAGGAGGACGCCGGAAATGAAAGTGGGGTAAATCGAACCGCTGAACACCGCCCCCTCTGCGTGAGAGCGCGCGATGGCGGGGCTGGGGCGACCATTGCGGGCGCCAGACCAAACTGGCGAAATCAAGTGCAAGGCGTGCTAATTTTGGTCAAATGTTAACGTTAATGAAGACATAATTCTCCGCCAAAGACGCGCCTTGATCGTCGTTTTGGGCGAACTGCGACGAAAGGTGTTTCTGGTCCGGGAGTATGCAAAACGGGCCGATGGAACACTGTGGAGGAAAAACTTGGAACGATTGCGAATACGGCACCATCTGCAGCCGTTATTGGGTAGACACTGAAGCCAAACAACCAAGGGATGCGGGACCGATTGCCTGAAATGGCGCTTTGGAACCAAATTGCGGGGATGACGGGACCTTGACCAAAGGTAGCACGAGAGACTTGGAAACCCGTCTGCGCAAGGAGATGGATGACCTTCGTCCGATCGACATTCGCGACCTGCCCAAACGATTGGGCATGGCCGGATTTTTTCTGGTCATCATATTCTTTGTAGGTGAAGTCCGGGCTGCGATGGGATGCTTCGTCGCGATTGTCGCTTTTGAAGCGATCTCCAACTTTCTTTACAAAAAGGAGGTTGAATGGCCGGTGCAGGTTCCGTTCTGGGTGATTGTGCTGCATTGGGCGCTGAATGCCAGCCTTACCCTGATTTACATGATCCCGGCCATGGTGATGGCGCGAAATCAGGACCTTGCCATCGTGGCGCTGAGCCTGATCTGGACTTGCGGTGTCTTCATCCACATCACCAACGCGTTCGGGCGTATGCCGCTTTACACGGCAAACCTATTGGCCCCGCTTCTTGTTACCACTGGCGTCGTGATCTGGTCTGTTGCCCATAACGAAGTTGAACCGGCCGGGCCAAGCGGGCTTGCCCTGCTTGTGATTGCCTTCATTCTGTACATCTACAACATCGCGGAGAACCTGTTCAAACAAGGGCGCGCTGACTCGGCGCTTTCTGCGGCCCTTGTCGAGTCGAACAACCGTTTGCAGGATCTTGAGGCGACACGTCAGCAGCTGATCAATGCGGTTGAGGGGTTGAATGACGGCTTCGTCTATTTCGACAGCGAAGACCGCCTTGTCCTTGCGAACCGGCGTTTCCGCGAACTTTATGCACTAAGCGCCGAAGTGATCATTCCCGGTGCGCGGTTCGAGGATATCCTGCGCGATGGCCTGCAGAAGCAGCAGTTTCACGATGCCATCGGTCGTGAGGATGCGTGGCTGCAAGAGCAGTTGAACGTGTTCAATTCCCAGAATGTGGTGCGGCAGATCCTGCGGGACGGCACGGTGCTTCAGGTCATGGAGCGCCGCACGTCTGATGGCGGGCGCGTCGGGCTGCGCGTTGATGTGACGGAAATCACGCAGGCGCGGGAGGCAGCAGAAGCGGCGAGCCGAGCCAAATCCGAATTTCTGGCCAATATGAGCCATGAGATCCGCACGCCGCTGAACGGAGTTCTGGGGATGGCAGATCTATTGGCGGAAACCAAGCTCGACGATCAGCAAAAATCCATGCTTGCGGTCATCCGCACCTCTGGCTGGAGCTTGCTGACGCTGTTGAACGATATCCTGGATCTGTCACGCGTCGAAGCCGGGAAGATGGAATTGGAAGAGCGCAGCTTTGATCTGCAGTCGGCGACTGACCGGCTTGATGCGCTGCATGGCCCCACAGCCTTGGCAAAAGGCATTTCCTTTGAGATTTTTCATTCCTCGAACGGTGCCTATCACCGCATCGGGGATGAAACCCGGATTGTTCAGGTCCTGCACAACCTTCTCGGCAACGCCATAAAGTTCACGGAAAGCGGGTCGGTTCGCCTTAAGGTGCGGGCCAACCAGCCAGATCGACTTGTGTTTGAGGTCAGCGATACCGGGATCGGGATGACGCAGGCGCAGGTCGCGCGGATTTTCGATACGTTCGAACAGGCGGATTCAAGTACCGCACGGCGTTTTGGGGGTAGCGGGCTTGGCATGACAATCGTGCGGCGGCTGGTTGATCTGATGGATGGTGACATCACCGTTCATAGCGAGACCGGGCGGGGTACCCGGATCATGATCACGCTCCGTGTGCCTGTGGATGAGCAATGCCCTGCAAAGGTGCCACTGGTATCGTAGAACGTCGCCCCGACTGCCTTTCCGGAGCCTGGCTTTACGCTGGACGGGGAACGCACACGGTTGGAAGAGGTGGGGTGCTTGGGCGGAAGGGAAGGGAGCAAAGCCATCTTTGCTGCTCGTGTCTCAATTCCGGGCTTTCCGGTGCTTGTCGCTAACGCTTTTCACTGCGGCATTTCCCATTTCAGCGACCTTCGAACCAATCCAGCGCCATCTGTGCCCAGCCTTTGGGGATGCTGTGGCCGCCGTCATGCAGAGCGAATACCAGGTCTGAACCGGGTTGGCAGTTTGTCCAATGTTGGATCGCGTAGATGCCAAGCTTTTCGGTCTGGTCGGGCGTTTCTGATTTGCAGCCATTGGTTTTGCGCCAGATCTGCATCGCCTCTGGCACATTGCCTTGGACGAAATCGGGGGTGATTGGGCGTCCTGTAAGGGGAACCGTTCGGTCAGAAGTGCCATGGGTGTGAAACAGGCGCAGCGGGCCTTTGCAGGTGGCGGGATGGGGGCGCCAGAAGCTGCCTGCGACCGGGGCGTAGGCGGCGAAGGCATCAGGGTGTTGACAGGCGAGGTAGCTTGTCATCGAGCCGCCGATGGAGAAACCGGCCAGAAGCATGGCAGTCCGCTTCAGCCCGTATTTCGCGGCCGCGTCATCGGCGACGGCGATCAGGAAGGCCGCTTCATCGCGGGTCGTCGGGCGGTCGGGGTGAAAGTCCCATGATCTGCCCTTGCCGCTTTCGCGCATCTGGCCATCCGGCGCGATGACCGCATAGCCACGGTCTAGAAACAACTGGACCATTCCGTCGTTGCGGATGAAGCCCATGCCTTCGCCGCCATAGCCGTGCAGCAGAAGGATGGCCGGGTGCGGACCGGTTTCCCCTTTGGGCAGGATGATGTGGTAGGTGCCGTCGGGCAACCGGCAGGGTTCTGGTGCGCCGTTGCACTCAGCCGCGGCGATGGAGGCGTAAAGGAGTGTGGCAAGGGTCACAACAAGCGCGGCGACAGGGCGGATCATGCGGGGCCTCCCTGTTGGGTGCGGCGCTTGAACGTCGAGCGTGGCATCTGCACGAGAGCCGCCAGAGGAATGGTCAGGCAGAGGCTGAGGGCGATGGGCAGAAGCCAAAGGCTGATCTGTCCCGAAAGGGAGAGGGAGAGGAGCAAGGCACCAAGGCTTGTTTCGATGGCGTGAAACCGAAGAAGGGTGCGCAGGTCGGATCGGCCTGTCGCATGCGGCATCCACCCGCCATCCAGCCCCCCGACGAAGCGCAGTACCGAGCGCACCTGATGCACCATCAAGGCGGGGGCGAGGAGGGTGGAAAGGATGATCTCGGCCAGGACAAAACCGGCAAGGCGTGGGGCGGCAGTGGGTGACAGGCCCCGGCGGCGCAGGTGGGCGATGATGCCCAGCAGTTTTGGCGCGATCAGCATCGCTACGACCACACCGGCAATGCTTGCCTGTGTTGTGGAGGGCAGTGACGGCCAGTTCGGCAAGAGCGCGGTTGGGGCGAATGCTGTGCTGCTTTGGTTGGGGATTGCCCAGAGAAGGAGAAGCAGCAGCCACCAGAGCGAGGCAAGATAGGCCATGGCCCCCTGCAGCAGATGAAAGCGCGACAGCGGGTGTAGGCCGGGGGTGAGGAGGAGGCGGACATGCTGCAGGTTCCCCTGACACCAGCGCTGATCGCGCTTGAGGTAGCCGATCAGCGTTTCGGGCGTGTCTTCATGGCTATCTTCGGCTTCGGGCATCATCTGCACGCCCCATCCTGCGCGGCGCAGGAGGGCGGCTTCGACGAAATCATGGCTGAGGATCACGCCGCCGCGGGGGGCGGCACCTGGAAGATGTGGCAGACCGGCAGAGGCGGCAAAGGCCTGCGTACGCACAAGCGCGTTGTGGCCAAGAAAATTGCCTTCGTTGCCGGTCCACATGGCAAAGCCGCGCCCCATGTTCATGCCATACACCTCGGACGCGGCGCTTTGCAGGCCCTGCCAGATGGTGTTGCCCGGAAGAACGCGCGGAATGGTCTGGATCAGGCCGAGGCCCGGTTCGAGTGCCATTGCATCGGCCATACGGATAACGGTGTCAGGCCCCATGATGCTGTCGGCATCCAGGATGAGCATGGCGTCATGGTCATGGCCGCTTGAGATCACCCAGTCGCGGATATTGCCGGATTTGTAATCGGTATTCCGGTCCCGGCGACGGTAGGTGATGGACAGGCCTGGAAAATGCCGACGGGTTGCCGTGACGGTCGCGTGTTCCAAAAACGCCAAGTCCGGGGAGCGGGTGTCGGACAGGATGCAGAGGGTAAAGCCGTGCCTTCCCTTGCCCGGCAGACCCGCCAGAAGCTGCACCGCATTGCCGATCGTTTCGGCGGCGGGTTCGCCATACATTGGCAGCAGGATCGCGACCTTCAGCCCGTTGAGGGGCAGGACGGCGGGTTTCGGCCGCCAGAACAGGCCAAGCGTTGCGATGGTGACGGAAAGGACCATCCAGAAGAAGGCAAAGCCTGAAAGCGTGGTCAATGTCGCCTCGGCCGGGGTCAAGCGGCCGTCCATCGCGAACCAGCCCAGCGACTGGTAGACAAGCGAGAGGGCTACGCAGAGGGGAAGCAGGAGCACGAAAAAACGGGAGGCTAATGGATTGCTGCGTTTTCGCAGGCCGGGTGCTGCCGGGTCGTGGAAGCGGGCGGTCAGGGTCTGATCTGGCATTGCCAATGGGTGTGGTGGGTTTCTGCCGGGCAGAAGCTGGCGGGGGGAAAAGGTCACGGGCGCACCTTCGCCTGCCAGTGGGGTTCAGCTTCGGGCGGGGCGGGTCGGGTGGGGGCGGTCTTCCATGGCTGACTTTTGAAATAGGCGGCAATCTTTGCCACGGCGATGATCAGGGCGAAGCCCACAAGGTTGACGGCAAGGGCGGCGAGGGGGCCGTTTCCGGCCAGTTTGAGGAATGCGCCAAGGACGCGCGCAAGCACCATGGAGGCGGCGAATACCGCCAGCGATTGCTGGCCCACCCGGCAGATGAGGGCGATGATCTGCCCGGCCCAACCGCCAAGGCGCAGCCGCGCGCCTTCGGGGCCCACGGCGACCCATGCGAGATAGGCCAGCGAGAGGAAGTGGATGTAGCGCAGGATGCCGAAATCGGTCTTGTTGAACAGGGGAGCCGCAGATTTCCGAATGTCACGCAGCAGGTCAATTTGGGTGAAGACTTTGCCCCAGGCGAAGGGGACAGAAAAGGCGACAATCCCGATCGTGAGCCAGATCAGCACACGGTTGACCGGGGGCGCTGGCAGCCAGCCCGCCATAAGCGCGAAGCCGGTGAAGAAGACCAGTTGCCACGCGAAGGGGTTGAAGAACCAAGGTCGGTCGGAGGGTTTGGTGAACCAGAGTTCGGCGGGAAAGTTCAGACCTGACGTGGCCGCGACCCAGAGCGCGAGGCTGGCTGTGATTGCCAGCCGTATGTCGATACGCGCGAGCGCCATCATCACCGGGATGAGCGCGAGGATGACCAGATACATTGGCAGGATGTCGAAGTAGTTGGGCACATAGGTGAGCGTCAGCAGACCGATCAGGTTCGGGCCGGTGTTGTTGAGGAAGTGATTGAGGTTGAGCGCTGAAACCTCATCGCGGGGGAAGAGGCCGGTCATGTTCACGGCCAGCATCAGCGCAAGGGTCACAAAGAAAACGCTCAAGTGCACCCAATAGACCTGCCAAATGCGGTGGAGGATGCGCATGCTGCCCATCAGCCAGCCCGCACGCGAGAACAGCGCCCCGAAGGCCAGTGCAGAGGCCATGCCGGAGCAGAAGACGAACATTTCGGTTGCGTCGGAAAAGCCGAAGCGCGCGGGAATCCAGAGCGCCCATGGGTTGCCGGTGATATGGGCGATCAAGATGATGAACATGCCCAGGCCGCGAAAGAAATCGAGGCGAAGGTCGCGCTGTCTTTGTGTTTGGGCCATATCAGACGGCCTTGACGCGGACAGCGTCGATCAGGGACAGGCGGGCGGCGGTGTAGCCGTCGATGGAACCTGCCCGCCGTGCCATGCGATCCCGGAGAAGGGATTCTGCCGCGTCGGCATAGCCGCTGCGGAGGGCGGCTTCGATGGTGATGCGGTCGAAGACATCGCGCTGGGCGTGGCTGCCGCCGATCTGTTGCAGGTCGGTGCGCCCGGCGCGCAGGTGCATCCAGGCGGATGCATATTCCCCCCCGGCAAAGGCCTGCAGGCCCTGGGCGATATGCAGGCCGGGATGGGCGATGATGCGCTGCGCCTCATGTGCTGTGGGGCGGGTGGCCTGCATGCGGGCGATCAGGCCGGCAGCAGCTTGATCGCGCGCGCCGCCGCAAAGCGCCAGCATGTAGTGCAGGTCAGCAAAGGCGAGGCATCCATCGGTGGCGCGGTTTTCGGACAGGTCGGCGAGTTCTTCCCACCGGTTGCCGACATCGACACCTTCAAGTTCCAGCCGCGCAAGGAGAGAGGCGCCGTTGGAGATGTCGCGGTAATCATCGGTCTTTTCGGCGCGGATATCGGCGTCGTAAAGCGCCAGTGCGGTATCGTATTCGCCAAGGTCGAGATGCATCAGCGCACGGTGCCACCAGACGTGGAAGCGGAAGTTGTTGCAATGCGCCCAAGCGGATTCGCGGCCTGTCAGCCAGTCAAGCCCGGCGCGGGCGCGACCGGTGCTGTCGTAGACATGGGCCACAGCATGCAGGCCCCAGGCATCATCCGGGGCGAGGGAGACGCCTTCGCGGCCGATCTGTTCTGCGCGGGCGAATTCGCCGGTTTCTTCCAGCGTGAAGGCATGACAGCCAAGGATGTAGCCACGGGCGGGGTGATCGTCCCAAGCGGGAAGGGCAGCCTCAACCGAGGCGCGCATCGCATCGGGGCGGCCCATGACGAAGTGGATGGCCTGTATCATCTTCATGGCCAGCGCATCGCGAGGGTTCAGGGTCAGGATCACCTGCATGCGCGCGGCGGCACGGGACGGCCGACCGTTCAGCCAGTCGCCCAAGGCGTGAACGAAGGCAATTTCCCGCATCGTCGCCGGAGCGCCTGCCAAGGCAGCGGCATAGGCCTGACGCGCGATGTCGACCATTTCGGCCCGGCCCAGCAGCAGGCAAGACACGCCCCGGATCGCCTGACCCAGCGCGAAATCGGGGCAGGCTGTCAGCACGCGGTTCAGGTCCGGCCCGGTGCTGGCCGCATGGGACAGGATGCCTCTGATCACCCGGTTCCAGTCGCCGATCCATTCGGCCGAGAGGGATGTGGGCATTCCACTCAGGTCATCGGACAGCGGCATGAGCAAACCTTTCACGGTGGGGCGAAGGCCTGCATCGGACGGGGTCCGGGTGGTGCAGGCGCAGATATGCTGCGTTTCGCCGTCTCGGAAGGGTTTGTTACAGCGGGAGGGGATTGTGACAGCGGCCTCACGCTGTCGTTATGCAACCTGTCCTAGAAGGCCCCGTCATACGCCCGCCGTGGGATATGCGCCGCGATCAGGGTGAAGCGGTCGCGGGTCAGGGCGGCGTTTGCCTCGCGCGCCAGAGTGGTAGTGTCGGAGACATCCACGCCATGACCACCGAAAGCGCGGGCGAGGGCGGCGAAGTCGGTGCCCTTTCCTGGTCCGCCGAAATCAACGCCGAGGTTGGGGCGCTGGCTGGATCGCTGTTTCATCTCGATCAGGGTCAGGCTGTGATCGACGAGAACGCAGATCAGGATGGGCAGGTTCTGGGCTGCGAGGGTGGCGAGTTCGCCGGCCCCCATTTCCAGCCCGGCGTCGCCTACGAAGGCGAGGACCGGTGCTTCGGGCCGTCCCATCCTTGCGCCGCCTGCCAGTGGGACGGCGCAGGCCATGGTGCAGAGGCCGGAGGATTGCAGGATCAGGCGCGGCGTGGGGCAGGTCCACATCTGCGACAGCAAAATCCGATGGGCGCCGGAATCGGCGGTGATGACTGTTTGGGGCGGCATGACGCCACGCAGGGTAGAGAAGACCGCATGCGGTCCCCATGTATCGGGGCCGGTGAAGGCGGCTTTCAACGCGTTGCGGGCGCTTTCCGGCTGGGCTTCGGTCCAGCGGGCGGGGGCGTTGTGGTTCAGCGCGTCGAGGGTGGGGGCGATGCCGCCGATCAGGGGGATGTCGGCGCGGTGCATGCCGTGGGTGCGCCGTTCAGGGGCGATGTCGATCACGGTCTGTGACGGACCAAACGTGTTGCGCCAGCCGATGCGCATTTCGATGGGATCGTAGCCGATGAGAAGCACGGTATCGGCCTGTGCGATGAGCGGCATCAGGATGCGGTCGGCCTTGGGCGACAGTCCCGCGCCGCCGAGGCAGAGCGGATCGCCTTCATCCATCAACCCCTTGCCCTTGTAGGTGGTAATGAGGGGGATGTTGTGGACGCGGCAGAAGGCGGTGATGGCGGGGCCTGCGGTTTCGTTCACCGCATCGACCCCGGCGATGGCGATGGGACGGGTTGCCTTTTGCAACGCGGCAAGCGCCTGATTCAGATCGTTGGGCGCGGGCAGGCCGGGGGAGGCGGTCCAGAGGTGGCTCAGGGGCACCTCTTCAGCGATACCTTCTGCCACGGTGATCGGCACGTCGATATGGACCGGGCCGGGCTGGCCCGAGGTTGCAAGGGCGATCGCCTTGGCCATGCCTGCGCCAATGGCGCCATGGGCGAGGCGGAAGCTGCCTTTGACTATGGGGCGCAGCATGGCCTGATGGTCGAACATCTGATGGGTGTAGGTTTCCGCCTCGGCCGCATCGACGCAGCCGGTCAGGAAGATCAGCGGCACGCGGTCCTGCATTGCATTTGCCACCACGTTGACCGCATTGGCCACACCGGGGCCGAGCGTTGCCACGAGGACCGGCAGCGCGCCTGTCATGTGCCAATGCCCCTCGGCCATGAAGCCGCCGCCGTTTTCATGCTTGACCAGCACGAAGCGCAGACCCGCAGCATCCAGCCCCTGCATCAGGGCCAGCACCTCGCCCCCCGGGATACCGAAAGCATGGGTGGCCCCGGCCTGCGCGAGGGCGGTTCCAATGATGTCTGCGCCGGTCGTCGTCATGTGTCGATGTCTCCGTCAATCACGCCTGCGGCCATGAGGGCCGAAAGCTCTGCCTGTGTCAGCCCGAGGTGGCGGGACAGAACCGCGCCAGTGTCGGCCCCAAAGGTGGGGGGCGGCTTTGCATAGGTGACAGGGGTTCCCGACATCTTCAACGGGTTGCCGATCAGGCGGGCTGCTTGACCGGTGGGAAGGGTCATGGCGACGGTCATGTTCCGAGCCGCGACTTGTGGGCTGGCGAAGACTTGCGCGAGGTCGTTGACAGGACCGGCGGGGATGCCTTGCGCGTCGCAAAGGGTGAGCCAGTCTTGTGCCGTTCGGCCCGCTGTCAGGGCGGCGATCAGGGGGATCAGCACATCGCGGTTGCGGACGCGTGCGGCGTTGGTGGCAAAGCGCGGATCGGTCGACAGGTCGGGTGCCCCGGCGAGGGAGGCGAAACGGGCGAACTGCGCGTCATTGCCGATGGCAAGGATGAAAGTACCGTCGCTGGCGGGGAAAGTGCCGTAGGGGACGATGGTGGGATGGTCATTGCCGCGCCGTGGCGGGATTTTGCCATCCGTCAGATAGCCGACACCTTGATTGACCAGCATGGCCACCTGCGCATCCATCAGCGCTATGTCGATATGCTGGCCAAGCCCCGTGGTATGGCGCGCTGCGATGGCGGCGAGGATGCCGACGGCGGCGTACATGCCGCAGATCAGGTCTGCGATGCCGACCCCGGCCTTCAAAGGGGAGGCGTCGGCCATTCCGGTCAGGCTCATCAGCCCACCTTCGCCTTGCACGAGGAAATCATAGCCGGCGCGCTGGGCGTTCGGGCCGGTCTGGCCGAAACCGGAAATGGAGCAATAGATCAGCCGTGGATTGGCGGCCATCAGGGTTGTCGCATCCAGCCCGTAGCGGGCCAGATCGCCGGGTTTGAAATTTTCGACCAGCACATCCGATTGCGCGGCGAGGGACTGCACCAGTGCCTGCCCGCGCGCATCGGCGATGTTGACGGCGACGGAGTGCTTGCCCCGATTGGCCGACAGGAAGTAGGCGCTGGGGCCGGTTTCGGCGCCATCGTCATCGGTCAGAAAGGGCGGTCCCCAGCCGCGCGTGTCGTCGCCCACGCCGGGGCGTTCAATCTTGATCACTTCGGCCCCGAGATCGGCCAGAAGCTGGGTCGCCGAAGGGCCGGCGAGGATGCGGGACAGATCAAGCACGCGCAGGCCGGTTAGGGCCTGCACGGGTTTCTGCTGCGGTTCGGTGGTGCTCAATTCCCCGGTCCGATCAGTTGGCGACCGGGGCCGCAGAAGTGAAGCTTGGTATTTTTGCGGTCGAGGCGTCGGTGGATTCGATGCCCGGCCAGTTCGTCGCAGCTTTCTGCAGGTTTCCCGGAATGTCTTCTTCCCAGAAGCCGACCACGTTCTTTGTGATGTTGAGGTACAGCTTGCCGTCAACGATGCGCCAGAGTGTGGGGTTGCCGGGAACCTTGCCGCCTTTGGCAACACCATAGGCGCAGTGTCCGTCGTATTGCGGAACGAATGCCGCTGGATTGGAAAGGAAGGTGTCGCGGTTGGCGGTGCTGGCAAAGGCGAAGGTGGCGCCGTTGAACTCTGCCGTGATTGCCGCATTGCCGGGCAGGGGGGAAGGTTGTGCTTGGCCGATTTCGGATTGCGGCAGATCGAAGTAGGACACGACGTCATAGCCAGAGACGGCAAACCCGGTCTTGTCGATGTATTGATTGCCTGCGAAGGCGGTTCCGATCATTCCGGCGACCAAGACAAGGGCAAGGGCGGTGGTCTTGAGCATGGGAAACTCCTGTTGTGACTGCCTGTCTTTTCGCGGGCTGGACGGATGGTATTACCGATGTGTCAGTTCCGTCGCAGGGTCGTGATCCGATTGGCAGCCGAGGGGTGCTGCCGCGCCATTTGGGTGGACAGCGCATTGCAGAGCGCGTCGCGCCGCAATGCCATGAACTTGTGTGCTGCGGTTTCGGTCGGGTGGAGGGGGCCCTTGACCTACCAGAGGCAGTGCGCGGGAAGTTCGCGGCATCTCTGAGGTTTTTCCGGATGGTATCGGGGGTGAGACCGGCGACAAAGCTGCATTGCCTGCCGTCCGTCGCGAATGCCGCCTTGATGTTGGTCTGTGCCTTTTGCCTCAAGCGGACGGAGTCTTCTCCATAGGTCGGGGCCGAGGTCATGAAAATGCAGGGCTGGGCTGCAGGCAGGTCGGCTATGAAGGCGCGCGCATTCCCGAGCGCATCTTGGGCACAACGTCACCATAAGGGCCGTAATTGACCCTGCGCCCGGTCGCACGGCAGAAGCAAGAGCAAGTGGCTTCCCTTGCGTCCTTAGCGAATTGCCTGTTTCCCGCCCCCGAGGGAGAATGGTTTTGGGGCCATTGCGATATCGGTTCCGGTTCAGGCGACCTGATCGAGCCAGTCGCGAAAGGTGGCGACGACGTCGGCATCGCAGTCCACCAGATGCTGAGGTGCGGGATAGGTGCCGGTATGGACATCCTGAGCGAAGGATTGCATCGCCTGCACCCGCATCGCCTGAAGGCGGTCATGTTCGGCGGCAAAATCGGCATAGACCTTGGCGTGGCGCGGGATGTGGCCGGTGTTCTGGCCGAGGACATCGTCGCTGAACAGATATTGGGCGTGCCCGCCCGCCCCGGCGCCCATGGATATGAGGAACAGGCTGGTCCTTTCGGCGATGGCGGCGGTGATGGAATGGGGGACGACCTCGATCTCGGCGGCGAAAGCACCTGCATCTTCCAGCGCCTTGATCTGGTTCCAGACCAGTTTGGCGGTATCCAGCGTCTTGCCCACCGCCTTGAACCCGCCGGTCCAGGTGCGTTTCGACGGGATCAGGCCGACATGGCCGCAGACCGGCAGGCCATGATCGGCCATGGTGCGGACTGTCTGCAGCGAGCCGGAGCAGTAGAAGCCGTCGGCCCCGTGTTTGAAAAGCGGAAAGGCCCATTTCAGGAAATCGGCGGTGTCCCCGATTTCATAGAAGTTGTCGCCGGGAAAGGCGAAGGCGGTGGGGGCCACCTCGCGGAAGCGGCGGTCGAGGATCATGGCGGGCGGGATGGACAGCAGTTCCACACCGGCGCGGTGGGCGGCTTCGGCCTCGTCCAGCGTTTCTACGCGCAGCATGGCGAATTGATGCTTGCCACGTGCATCCAGCAGGTCGCGGACGGTGGGGGGATGGGGCATGTCAGGGGACCTCGATACAGACGTCTTCGCCGTCGACCTTGACTGGGTAGGTGCGCAGATTGATGCAGACGGGCGCGCGTTTCGCCTCACCCGTGCGATAATCGAACTGGCCGTTGTGCTTGGGGCATTCGATCAGATGGCCCATGACCAGCCCGTCGCAGAGATGCACCTCTTCATGGGTGCATTTGCCTGCTGTGGCGAAGAAGTCGCCCTCGGGAGAGCGGTAGATGGCATAGGTGGCCCCGGCATGATCGAAGCGGATCAGATCCTCTTTGTCGATGTCATCGGTGGCGCAGGCGCGGATCCATTGGGGCATCGGGTGGTCCCTATTCAGCAGGCAGGGCAGCGGGCACGTCGCCCAGTGCATCGCGGTGGAAATCTTCGCGGTAGGGTTTAGCGGTGGGTGGCAGGTCGCGGCGGACGAAGTAATCGTCATAGGCCAGTTGCCGTTTCAGCGCGGGCCACATCTCGGCGAAAGCTGCGGGGATGGAGGGGTTGGGGGCGGGAAGGTCGTGCTTGATCGTGTCATGCAAGCGGGGAAGGGCGTGGTAGGGGACCATGGGGAACATGTGATGTTCGACGTGGTAGTTCATGTTCCAGTAGATGAACCGGCCGATCGGATTCATGTAAACGGTGCGCGAATTCAGGCGGTGGTCGATGACGTTGTCGGCGAGCCCGCCATGTTGCAACAGGCCGGTCATCACATGGTGCCATGCGCCATACATCCGCGGCAGCCCGATCACCATGAGCGGCAGGATGGACTGCTTCCAGATCGCAAGCCCAAGGGTGATGGCGTAGATCGCGGTGTAGATGATCGCCACGCGTTGCACCTTGCCCCATTCGGATTGAGGGACGAAGGTTCGCTCCTCGGCCGTGGGGCCGGACAGGGCGTTGCGGATCATGCGGGGGAAGAAGTCGATCACCTCAGGGATGCCGAAAAAGCTGCCGATGAGTTTGACGAAGACCGGGGGGCGCATGATCGCGATTTCGGGGTCGCGGCCCACGATATAGGTGTCGGTGTGGTGGCGGGCGTGGCTCCACCGCCAGGTGGCAGAGTTGCGCATGATCATGAAGCTGGCGATTTCATAGACAGCGTTGTTCATCCATGCGGTCTTGAAGGCCGTGCCATGACCGCATTCATGCCAGCGCGAGTCGGATGCAGAGCCGTAGAGGACGCCGTAGGCGAGCCAGAAGGGCAGGGACCACCAGCTTGGCCAGAGCGCGATGCCGATGGCGGCAAAGGCGATCATGCAGCCATAGAGGATGACGGTGTCGCGGATAGCGGGATGATCGGAGCGCTGCATCAGGTCTTTCATCACCTTGCGCGGAACATCGGTGTGATACCATTCGGCAGCGGCCAGCCCTGTTTCGACGGCACGGGCCCCATCCGGGCCAAGCAGGCTGTAGTTGCGGTCCGTCATCTTTTCCCCCGTCGCAGTCTGCGCGCGTTCAGCAGGGTGAGGATAGAACGAAGATTCCAAGCGCTGAAAGTGGGTGCTGGTGTTTTTCGTCAGAAATCGTCATGCTTGAGGTGGGATTGACGAGAACGCATCGCGGAGGGGCCATGGCGCGGCGGGTCGGGATGGCAGAGCTTGCGACAGCGGCGGGGGTTTCGATTGCTTCGGTCGATCGCGCTTTGAATGGGCGGGAGTCTGTATCGGTTGAGACGCGCGCGCGGATCGCGGCGGCGGCGGAGCGGATTGGGCATCCGGCGCTGCATCGGTTGATGGGCGGCGGGGATGCGCGGGTGCTTCCCGAGGTGCGGTTTGGTGTGGTGCTGCACAAACAGGGGCAGGATTTCTATAAGGCCTTTGCCGAAGAGTTGCACCGGTCACTGGGCGAGGTCACCAATGCGCGCGGGCGGCTGGTGCTGGAGTTTTCCGCCTCGCAGGGGCCGTCCGAGATGGCGGCCCTGTTGCGATCAATGGTGGGCCGGTGTGATGTGCTGGCGGCGACGGCGGTGAACCATCCCGAGGTGACAGCGGCGGTCGAGGAGCTGCGCGGGCAGGGGTTGCAGGTGTTTTGCCTGCTGTCGGATTTTGCGCAAGGGATGCGTTCGGGCTATCTGGGATTGAACAATCTGAAGGTCGGGCGCACGGCAGGGTGGATCACGGCGCTGTCGGCGAAGGGGCCGGGCAAGGTGCTGTTGTTCGTAGGAGGGCATCGCTGGCACGGGCATGAACTGCGCGAGACAGGGTTCCGGTCATACCTGCGCGAGACGGCGCCGCAGCTTGAGGTCCTGGAAACCATCGTCAATCTGGAGACGCGGCAACTGACCTATGAGGCGGTGCTGGCCAAGCTGGCACAATATCCTGACCTGCGGGGCATCTATGTGGCCGGGGGTGGGATGGAAGGCGCGATTGCCGCGCTGCGCGAAAAGCGGCGATCCGGGGAGGTGTCGCTGGTGGTATCGGCGCTGACGCCCGATTCGCGGCGGGGGCTGGCGGAGGGGGTGGTGACGCTGGTCACGGATACGCCGCTGGAAAAGCTGTGCCGGGTGCTGTTTCAGCGTATGACGCAGGCGGCGTTGCAAAAGGGCGAACTGCCGGAAAACGCGCAGGTATTTTTGCCGCCGGACCTGCATGTGGCAGAGTCGATCTGACGATAAATCGTCAGGATGGCGTGCTGTATGGAATAATGCGGTTGAGTTTTGGGGGAAATGGAACAAGCATTCCATCAACACGCTACCTTGTGATGGACCCCCATGCTGCCTTTTGCGCTTAACCACATGACTGCCCCGACTCTGGATTGGCTGGCCTTTGCTGATCTGTCCGCGCGCCTTGGATGCGTGGGAGTGGAGTATCGCAACGATCTGGCCGGGCCGCTGTTCGGCGGGGTCGATCCGGCCGAGGTTGGCGAGGCGCTGCGGGCGCGGGGTCTGCGCTTTCTGGCGCTGGCCGAGGTGAAGATGTTCAACGACTGGTCAGACGCCAAGGCCGCCCAGGCGGAGGCACTGATGCAGATTGCTGTGGCGGCGAGGGCCGAGGCGATCAGCCTGATCCCGCGCAACGACGGCGTGGCGACGGACCGGGGCGAGAGCCGAAGGGTTACGGAAACGGCACTTCGGGAAATCCTGCCGATGCTGCGGGCGCATGGGTTGAAGGCGATGGTGGAACCGCTTGGCTTTGCTTTCTGTTCATTGCGTTACAAGGATGTGCTGGCTGATGCGATTGCAGCGGTAGGCGGGGAAGGAACGTTTTTCATGGTGCATGACACGTTTCACCATGCGCTTGCCGGGTTCGGGCCGATCTTTCCGGAAATGACGGGGATTGTGCATGTGTCAGGCGTCAAGGACATGATCGCGCTGGACGATATGCGTGATCCGCATCGCGTGCTGGTCGATGCCGACGATGTGCTGGGCAATGTGGCGCAGATCCGGGCCTTGCGGGCGGCGGGATATGCAGGGCCGATCAGCTATGAGCCTTTTGCACCATCGGTTCATGCGCTGCATGATCCTTTCGCAGCGCTGGTGGCGAGTATGGAGTTCCTGCGCAAGAGCGTTGCGTGAGGAGCCAGGGGTCAAAGCGGCGACCCCAAGAGAATTGCAACCGGTTGCAAAAACCGGTTGACGGGGAAGGTTAACTTCTTCAGCCTTCGGTTGCAGGTGAGGAGGACGCCTGTTGCCGCAAGACGACCGAAGCGAAAGACGACGCGACTTCGCCCACCATGAAACCATGGGGGCATCAACCGGGAGGAGAGAAAGACATGAAGAAAACCCTTATCGCCGCAGGCTTTGCCTGCCTGATGGGCACGACGGCCATGGCGCAGGATATCGGCGTTTCGATGGCTGCGTTTGACGACAACTTCCTGACCGTTCTGCGCAACGGTATGATCGCGCAGGGCGAGTCGCTGGGCGTGAACCTGCAGGTCGAGGATGCGCAGAATGATGTGGCCAAGCAGTTGGATCAGATCAACAATTTCATTGCCAGCGGTGTTGCCGCGATCATCGTGAATCCGGTCGATACCAATGCGACTCAGGCCATGTCGGATGCCGCTGCGGCGGCGGGTGTGCCGCTGGTCTATGTGAACCGTCAGCCAATCAACGTGGATTCACTGCCGGAAAAGCAGGCCTTTGTCGCGTCGAACGAGACCGACTCCAGCTCGCAGGGTGTGAAGGAATCCTGCCGCTTGTGGGCAGAGGCGGGTGAGACGGCTGTGGATGTCTATGTTTTGCAGGGCGAATTGTCGAACCAGGCCGCCGTGCAGCGCACGCAGAACATCTATGACGTGATCGAAGCGGGCGAATGCCCAGTGACCATCAACGTGATCGATCAGCAGACAGCAAACTGGTCGCGGGATCAGGCGCAATCGCTCATGACGAACTGGCTGTCCGCCGGGGCGGAATTCGATGGCGTCATCGCCAACAACGATGAAATGGCGATTGGGGCCATTCAGGCGATGAAGGCAGCAGGCATCGACATGGCCACGGTCATCGTCAGCGGCGTGGACGCAACGCAGGACGCACTTGCGGCGATGCAGGCGGGCGATCTGGACATCACGGTGTTCCAGGATGCGGCCGGCCAAGGCGCGGGCGCACTGGACGCAGCGATCAAGCTGTCCAAGGGGGAAGCGGTGGAGTCGAAGGTCTACATTCCCTTCCAGCTGGTGACCCCGGCAAATATCGGCGACTTCCTCGCCAAGAACTGAGGTCTTTGACCGGAGCGGGGCGGCCTTGACGGGCCGCCCCTTTTCTTCTTGCCGGTGCGTGGTGCCGGGGAGAAGCTTTGCAGCAGAATTCTTGGGGAGGGGATCGCCGTGTCAGAGGCATCGCATGGGCTGGGCGGGCTGAAATACGACCCGCGCAAGAAGGAACGCCCGCAGGAATTGAACGTGTTCCTCGCGCTGGTTCTGATCGTTGTTACCTTTGAGTTGATTGGTCGGCTGTTTCTTGGGGACAGTTTCCTGTTCAACACGCGCGAGAATGTGGACACGCTGTTCAACAATCAGCGGCTGTCGATCATCATCCTGCAGGTATCCATCGTGGGGATTATCGCGCTGGGCGTGACGCAGGTCATCATCACCGGGGGGATTGATCTGTCGTCGGGTTCCATCGTGGGCGTGACGGCGATGGTGGCGATGAGCTTTGCCCAGACGGCGATGGTGAATGGCAACCCGAACCCCAAGGCCATCTTTGGCGAGGGGTTCATGGACCTACCCGTGATCGTGCCGATTGTCGTGGGGCTGGCCTGCGGGCTGGCGGCGGGGCTGATCAACGGAGCATTGATCGCCTATACCCGTATCCCGCCCTTCATCGCCACGCTGGGCATGATGGTGACGGCGCGGGGCGCGGCGAAGTGGTGGTCTAAGGGCAATCCGATTTCCTTTCCGACCGAGCAGTATTCGGCCATCGGGCAGGGCATGATGCCAGTGCTGATCTTTGCGGCACTGGCGATCCTGTTTCACTGCGTGATGACCTACACACGCTATGGCAAGCATTGCTATGCCATCGGATCGAACGAGGCGGCGGCGCGGATGTCGGGGATCAACGTGAGTTCCCACAAGGTGCTGGTCTATGCGATTGCGGGCACGCTGGCCGCGCTGGCCGCCGTAGTGTTGTCATCCAAGAACCTGACGGCGCAGGCGGGCATGGGGGTGATGTACGAACTGGACGCCATCGCCATGGCGGTGATCGGGGGGATTTCGCTGTCGGGGGGACGGGGGTCGATCCTTGGCACAGTGCTGGGGGCGCTGATCTTTGGGGTGATCATCTCGGGTTTCACCTTCCTGAAGCTGGATGCCTATTACCAGGAAATGGTGAAGGGCATCATCATCGTGGCGGCGGTGGTTCTGGATCAATGGCGGCAGCGCAGCCGGGTGCGGGGGTAATCGGATGGATGACATCGTTCTAGAGACGCGCGGGCTGACCAAGCGCTATGGCGGGGTTCATGCGCTGGAAGATGCAGATTTCATTCTACGCAGGGGCGAACATGTGGCGGTGGTGGGCGATAACGGGGCGGGGAAATCCACCTTTGTACGCCAGATCACGGCGGTGGAGCAGAAAAGCGCGGGACAGATCTTCTTTGACGGGCGCGAGGTGAATTTCGCGGGGCCGTTGGAGGCGCGGGAGGCGGGGATTGAAACCGTGTTCCAGACGCTGGCGCTGGCCGATGATCTGGATGTGCCGTCGAACCTGTTTCTGGGGCGCGAGCTGTTTCGTTTCAAGCTGGGGCCGTTTTCCATCCTGGACCGCAAGGCGATGCGGGAGCGCACGCTGGAGGCGCTGAAAACCACGGCGGTGAAGATCCCCAACGTCGACAACCCGATCCGCAACATGAGCGGCGGGCAGCGGCAATGCGTGTCCATCGCGCGGACGGCGGCCTTTGCGTCAAAGCTGGTGATCATGGACGAACCGACTGCCGCGCTGGGCGTGCAGGAAACCGCGCAGGTGGAAAACATCATCCGGGGGCTGAAAGAGCGGGGGGTGCCTTTGGTACTGATCTCGCACAACCTGCGGCAGGTGTTTGATCTGGTGGACAGGATCGTGGTGTTTCGCCGGGGCCGGATCGTGGCCAGCCTTCGCAAGGAGGAAACCGACGGCAACGATATTGTCAGCTATATCACCGGGGTGAAGGGCGGGCAGGACGCCGCCTGATCACGCGGTCAGCGGTTTGCGCGCCATCCCCATGTACAGGATCGCGGTCAGGGGGAGCGGGCCGAAGGTCAGGTCCAGCCTGCGGTTCACGCCGCGCGGGCCGAGGCCGGTGATGGGGCCGGGGACCAGCCCTGCGCCCGTCAGGGCGTGGCGCAGCTCGCGCGGCTTGATGAACATGGCCGGGTCATGGGTGCCGCGCGGCAAAAGGCGCAGGACATCCTCGGCCAACGTGATGGTGGCCAGACGGGCCAGTGGATTGCGGTTGATCGTGTCGAACAGGAACAGGCCGCCGGGGCGCAGGACGCGCGCCATCTCGGCCAGCACGCGGTTCAGGTCGGAAACATGTTCCAGCACATCGACGCAGACCACAGCGTCAAAGGCGGCGGCGTCATAGGGAAGCGCCTCGCCCATGCCCACGTCATAGCCGATGCGCAGGTTTGAGGCGCGGGCGTGGCGGCGGGCGGCCTCGATCGCCTCGTTTGCGGGGTCGATACCCGTGACGTTCGCGCCGCGCAGGGCCATGGCTTCGGCCATGAAGCCCCCGGCGCAGCCCAGATCCAGCACGTCCTTGCCGGTCCAGTCGATCTGTTTGTCGAACCATGCCAGACGGCCGGGGACGAGGTTTTTCAGCGTGCGCACCCAGCGGATGTCGTCCGACCACCAGCGATCGGCAACACGGTCATAGATCGTCAGGTCATTGCGCATGGGTGTGGTCCTTGGCGGGTGCGCGGCGGGGCAGGGCATAGGGGACGCGGGCGCGGTAGTGGTGGAAACGGTCGCCATAGCGGGCGGCAAAGCGCCGTTCCTTGAGCCGGGGGGCAAAGAGGCAATAGGCGGTGTAGCTTAGGGCAAGGGCGAGCTGGTCCGGGGTCCAGACGGGGACGGTCCAGAGTGTCAGGGCGAAGGCCACGTAGATGGGTTGGCGGATCAGGCGAAAAAGACCTTGGGTCGGCATGTCGGGAAAGACGGGGCGGATGCGCGCCATCAGCGACATCCAGCCCAGGGCGCCTGACTGCACCTCGGCCCCAGCATCGAAACTGGCCTTGAGGAGCAGAAGCCAGCTTGCCGCGTAGGCGGCGGTGATGAGCCAGAGGGCAGCGCCTTCCGCCTGCCACCAGATGATCCCTGATGGCGTCCACAGCGTGAAGAGCGCGAGGAGTTGGGCCGATGCGATGATGGCATATGTGGTGGTGGCGAGCGTCTTGCCATGCGGGCCGGGGATCAGACGCGCGAGGAACCGCCCGCCGGGGCCGGTGAGCAGGAGCGAATGGGCCAGCGGGAATTGCGCGATCAGGGCGAGGTTGGCGAGGATGGCCCAGGGCCATGGCACGGTGCCGAAGCTTTTGCTGAGGCCGAAGAACATGGCGGCGATCATCGCCAGAACGGCCAGCGCGAAGATGGCGTGGCAAAGGATTCCGAGGGTCAGCGCCAGCGCGATGCGCCCTGTGCCTGCTGGAGGGTTCAGCGCCGCGCGGATCAGCGCCAGCAGGCGCGCAATGCGGGGGTCGGCGATCATGCGACGCGGGCCAAGAGGTCGTGGGCGATGGCGGTGCCGCTGGTCCATGCGGCCTCGACCCTAGGGCCAAGGCACCAGTCGCCGCCCAGGTAGAGCGTGGCATCGGGCGTAGCGACGAAGGGTTGCCCCAAGGGTGCGGTGACGCGGGCATAGCGCCAGCGATGGGCGGCGGCATGGGTGACGGCGTCGGGGTTTGCACCGACACGGTCGCAGAGCAGGGGCAGCATCAGTGCGGCGATGGCGGCGGGGTCTTTTTCCAGATGCTGCGCGCTGAAATCAGGGCTGGCTTGTGCGACCCATTGGGTGGCCTCGCCTGTGGGGCGGCCGGGTTTGCTGCTGTCTTGCGCGATCCAGGAAAGGTCATCGTCGGGTTGGTTGCGGGTGATGAACGGGGCAGGCGCGCGGATGGCGGCCATCAGCGTGAGGCAGGGGGCAAGCCGCACGGCGGAGAGCGCCTGCGAAAGCGGGTGATCGGGCCCCAGAAGCGGGGCCACTTGCGGGGCGGGGGCCGTGATGACGACGCGGGCGGCGTGATGGTCGGTATCGCCGATACGCAGACGCCAGCCGGTCCCGTCGCGCGTGATCGCGGTGAGTTGCGCGTTCTGGTGGATGGTCAGGCCAGTTGCCATGGCCTTGGCCAGCGACGCCATGCCGGGGGTGCCGACCGTGTGGCTGCGGCCCGTGCCATCGGGCCAGGCTGCGGCGGCGCCGCTATCGGCAAGTTCGGCCAGCAGCGCGGCAAAGCCCGGCGTATGGGCGTTCACATATTGCGCGCCATGGTCGAATTGCAGGGCGTCGGCCCGGCGCGTGGCGAGGCGGCCCCCGATGCCGCGCCCCTTGTCGAAGACGACAGGGGCATGACCTGCCTGCGCCAGATGTCGCGCGCAGGCCAGACCGGCCATGCCGGCCCCGATGATGGCGATGGGGATCATGCGGGCACCAACTGGTTCAGGATGTGGGGGATTTGCTGTTTCACCTTGAAGAAGCCTGCCGTGGCATGGGGCCAGATGGCGCGGTCCCAGTCGCGTTGCCATTCCGTCAGGGTGATGCCGCGCTGGGCCAGATAGGGGGCGGCGTCGGCTATCCAGTCTTGCAAGGGGCCGCGTGTGATGTAGGGCGTGACGATCTGGGTGGCCCCGCAGTGCTTGGCCCACTTTGCCAGAACATCCGGGTGATCGGCGCTGAGCAGGGTTGGGGACAGACCGGCGCGGGTGGCGGTATCGGTGAGTGCCTGCGCCTCGAAGGCGGTGACGGCCTCGGCCACGGGGAGGGGAGAGCGCAGGTGACTTGTGGCAAGGGTGGCTGCCCCGCAGATGGTGAGTGCGGCGAGATCGAAGTCCTCGATCCGACAATCCTCATCGGTGATCAGTAATGCGGTGGGCTTGCCCGGTTGCGGCGGGGTGGCGGCGCGCTGGGGCTGGACGGAGGGCAGGCCGTCGGGTTCCGTGGCCTCCAGCCCCTGGGTCACCTCGGCCAGATCGGCGGGGCGCGGGGTGAAACGGCCATGGGTGAAGGTGGCGATGTTGTCGGCGCGGGCGGGATAGGGTTTGCCGCGGGTGTGCAGGCCAGCCGCCCAGCGCCAGCCCAACGTGTTGGAGGCGGCGTCGCCGTCCAGCAGATGGCGGTAGAAGAAATCCGCCCCAAGTCGCCAGGGCAGTTCCAGCGTGAAAATCCAGATCGAGGCGAACCACATGCGCGCGTGGTTGTGCAGATAGCCGGTCTGGACCAGTTCCTCGGCCCAGGCATCGAAGCAATCCAGTCCAGTCTGCCCATCCTGCGCGCGGGTTACATCACGGCGGAGGTGGCGGTCGCGGTCAAGGACGGCCAGATCGGCGGTCAGGCCCTGCTGGTAGCTGGTCCAGACTTGGGGGCGGCGTTCCAGCCAGCCTTTGAAATAGCCGCGCCAGATCACCTCTTCGACGAATTTCTCGGCATCCTCCGGGCCATGCGCGGCGAGGGCGGCGGAGATGGCTTCCTGTTCGGTGACAAGGCGGTGGCGGATATAGGGTGAGAGGAGCGACACGGCGGTGTGCCGCCCTGCGCCTAGGTCATAGTTGCGGCCATTGGCATAGCGCCGCCCCATGGCCGGGGTGAAGGCCTTAAGGCGGGCCAGTCCGGCGGCGCGGGTGGCGGGGGGCGGGTTGGTCATGGGTGGTGCCTTGGATTGCCGAGGGCGACAAATGTTGCGCCCTGGGCAGAATTCAATGCGCTGCGGCACCATGTCGTGGGCGCGTCGTTACGACGGCGCGGTGATCAGGCCGAGGCGGGTAGACCGAGGATCGCCCGCGCCGTCGCAGGCGTGGCAACGGGGCGGCCATAGCGCGCGCAAAGATCGGCCGCGCGGCGCACGAGGGCGGCATTGGACGGGGCCAGCGTGTCGCGATCCAGCCGGACGTTATCTTCCAGCCCCGTTCGCGTGTGGCCGCCCTTGCGGATGCACCAGTCGTTGATGAGGAGTTGCGCGGGGCCGATGCCTGCGGCGCACCATTGGGCATCGGGGGCAAGGCGGCGCAGGGTTTCGATGTAGAAATCGAAGATCGGCTCATCCGCAGGCATGGCATTTTTGACGCCCATGACGAATTGCACATAAAGCGGCCCCTTCAGCCGCCCGTCGCGCTGCATGGCGGCGGCCTGCACGATATGGGACAGATCAAAGGCCTCGATCTCTGGTTTGACGCCATAAGCCAGCATCTCGGACGCTAGCCAATCCACCAGATCGGGCGGGTTTTCATAGACGCGGGTGGGAAAGTTGTTCGATCCGACGGTCAGGCTAGCCATATCGGGGCGCAGGGGCAGCATGCCGCCGCGTTCGCGCCCCGCGCCGGAGCGGCCGCCGGTGGAGAACTGGATGATCAGGCCGGGGCAATGTTTGCGCAGGCCCTCTTGCAGGCGGGCGAAGCGATCGGGATCGCTGGTGGGTTTGCCATTGTCGTCGCGCACGTGGCAATGGGCGATGCTGGCCCCGGCCTCATACGCCTCATGCGTGGATTCGATTTGTTCCGTGATGGTGATCGGCACCGACGGGTTGTTGGCCTTCGTCGGCAGTGAGCCGGTTATGGCCACGCAAAGGATACAGGGTTGGGTCATGTCTTTGAACGCGAGAGGACGAAATCGAAGTCGAGGTCGAGGAAGGGGCCTTCAAACCCTGCGGCCTTCGCGAATTGGAGGTCGGTGACAGGCTGGAACTTGGCCATCAGGCTTTGCTTGACGCCAAAGACGGCGTCGGAACGGATATAGGGATCGTCGGGGTCGAAGATATGGGTAACGAGGCGATCATAGCCCGGTGCTTCGACGATGTAATGTAGATGCGCGGGGCGGTAGGGGTGGCGCCCCAGTTGCGCCAGCAGTTTGCCGACGGGGCCATCATCCGGGATCGGATAGAATTTCGGTTTTACCCCCCGGAAATGATAGCTGCCATCCGCCCCGGTGCGGAACACGCCGCGCAGGTTGAAATCGGGCTGGATTCCCTTTTGCTGCACGTCGTAGAAGCCTTCGTCATTGGCCTGCCAGACATCGATCTTGGCCCCCGCAATCGGGTTGCCGTCGGTATCTAGGATGCGGCCATGCACCCGCATGGGTTCACCCTTCTGATCGAGGCAGATGTTGGACCCCATCGGCAGTTCCGGGGCGTCAGCAACGTGGAAGGGCCCAAGGACGGTGGATTCCGATGCGCCCGAAGGTTTGCGGTTGTTGATCGCATCCACCAGCATGGATACGCCCAGCACATCGGACAGCAGGATGAATTCCTGCCGCCAGTCATTGCACATATGGCCTGTATCGGTGAGGAACATGATGGCGCGGAACCATTCCTCCTCGGTCGGTTCGATTTCCTTGACCGCCTCATGGAGCTTGCGGGTGATTACGGCCATCACCTGTTTCAGGCGTTCGTCCTGCGCGTTCGCGTTGCGGCTGATGACGACTTCGGCGCTGTCGGCCTCGGTGAAGAAACCCTGTTCGGTGCTCATGGTCAGTGCCCCAGAATGGCGTGAAGAACGCGGGTGAGATCGGCCTGCGGGTTGGCGGTGAGGGTGTCAGAGCGCCAGGCGACGTGCTGATCGGGGCGGACGAGAAGGCAGCCCGCATCGCGGATGTCGCGGGCGCGGGCCCAGTCGCCGCCGTGATCTTCGATTGTGCAGCGCGGACCGATTTTCACGATGCGGATGTGCAGGCCCAGCGATTTCGACAGTGCCTCTGCCTCCGCTATCCACGGCTCGCCCCCGATGCCGGTGATCAGGGTGAATTGGCCCTTTCCGGTCAGGTCCAGAGTGGAGTGTTTCACACCGTTGCGGTCGAACACCCAGACATGGGGAAGGCGCGCGCCCGGATAGGTGGTGGGTTGATAGTGCAACTCCATATCCGCGTTGGGGGCGGGGGGGTGCTGGCCGTCGGTGACCACCGCGCACGAGGTGTAGCGCTGGTTCATCTCGACCCCGTGGCAATCGAATTCGTATTTCTTGAATTCGATGGCCTTCCGCAGGGCTTCGCGCTGCGCCTCGGCCGCCGGGGTGGCGTCGCAGCGGGCGGCCATGCTGCGCTGGATCTTGTCGTGATCGACGCCGCCATCCATGCCGAGGGCTTCGAAAATCGGGCCGAATTCGGCGATGGACTGGTTGGCGCGTGTGACGATCTGGCGCGCGATGGGCGCGCGTTCGGCGCTGTAGCTGTCGAGGAGTTTGGGCGTGGCCTGCCCCTTGACCACGGCGGCGAGTTTCCAGGCGAGGTTATAGCCATCCTGGATGGAGGTGTTTGACCCCAGCCCGTTCGACGGCGGGTGGCGGTGGGCGGCGTCGCCCATGATGAAGACGCGGTCCTTCTGCATATGGGTGGCAAAGCAGTTGTTCACGGTCCAGGTGTTGGCGGAGATGAGGTCGATCTCAAGCTCCGGGTCGCCCACCAATTGGCGGGCCACTTGCGTGGCCATGGCCGCATCCACCACAGGGGCGGGCTGGTTGATGTCATAGCCCCAGACGATCAGCCATTCGTTCCATGGCCGGACCATCCGCACCAGACCCATACCGATGCCGCCCACATCCGCGCCGGGCTGCATCACCCAGTAAAGAACCGAAGGGCGGTGCGCGACGTAGCGCGACAGGTCGGCGCGGAACAGGATGTTCATGGACCCGCCCACGCCCATCTTGCCCTCAAACGGCAGGCCCAGATGTTCGGCCACGAGGCTGTTGCCGCCATCGGCCCCTACAAGAAACTTCGAGCGGACGGTAAAGGTCTTGCCTGTCAGTCGGTCGCGGCAGGTGGTGGTGACGCCGTCCCCGTCCTGTTCATGGCTGACATATTCCGTGCTCATCCGTGCCTGTGCACCGCGCGAACAGGCGGTCTTGAACAGGATGGGTTCCATGAAAGTCTGCGGCAGATCGTTCATCTCGCAAGGGCTGGACAGCAAGTGTTCGGCCTTTGACAAAGGCGAGGTGCCCCAGCTTTTCATGCGGCCCAGCTCTTCCCCGGCCAGGCTTTCGCAGAAGACGTTTTCGCCCATCAGATGCTGGGGCGCGGCGTGCATCATCGCCTCGGCCTCCACCTCTGCCCCCAGATCGCGGAGCACCTCCATCGTGCGCTGGTTGGTGATGTGCGCGCGGGGCGTGTTGGACAGCCAGCGATAGCGGTTGATCACCATCACCTCGACACCGTAGCTGGCCAGCAGTGCTGCCGTGGCCGATCCGGCCGGCCCTGTGCCGATCACCAGCACATCCGTGGAAATATCCGCCATCATTTTCCTCCATTCAGATCAATGCCTTCCAGCCTGCGCCGGACAGGAAACAGGTGCAGGCCGGTCTTGTCGGACAACAGGCCCCAGAGCCCGCGGGGGGCGAAGAGCATGACCACAATCGCGATCAGGCCAAGGGTCAGCAGATACCACGCGCCGTAATCGGCGAGCGTGGATTGCAGGATGTAGAAGACGATCACGCCCACGATCGGGCCTTCGATGCGGCCGATGCCACCAATCACCACGATGAAGATGACATAGGCTGTCCAGTCGGTCACGCTAAAGGCGGCATCGGGCGAGATGCGGGCGGTTTGCACATAGATCAGCGCGCCGGTCACACCGGTGACGAAGGCTGCGATGAGGAACACCGCCCATTTGATGCGGCGGGCATCGACGCCCACGGATTTCGCGGCCTCGGTATTGTCGCGCACGGCGGCGAGGGCAAGGCCGAGGCGGTTGCGCAGGAGCCAGTAGATCGCGGCGATGGTGAGGGCGGCGAGGGCGAGCGCCAGCCAGTAGGCGAGGATATCGCGCGCCGCCGCCTCGCGCACGCTGAACAGGGTGCGGATCGCCTCGACCCCGATGATGTCGGACGTGGCTTCGCGCGGGAGGGAGGTGCCTGTGCCGCCGCCCAGTGCCTTCCATTGGGCGACGAGGAGGCGGGTGACTTCCGCGATGACCCAGGTGCCGATGGCGAAATAGGCGCCTTGCAGGCGGAAGGCGAAGAAGGCGGTGGGGATGGACAGGGCCAGCGCGGCAAGCCCGCCCAGCGGGATGGCAAGAACGGGGTCGAGGCCTAACAGGATGACGCCTGCGAACATCGCGTAGGCCCCGATGCCGACAAAGGCCTGCTGGCCGACGCTGACAAGGCCGCCGTAACCGGCGAGCAGGTTCCAGAGTTGCGCGAGGGTGAGGAGGGTCAGGATGGTGAAGAGATCTTGAATCAGCGCACGGGGCGCCACGGCAGGCAGGGCGAGGCCCAGTACGATCAGCGCGAGGGCAATTATGCCTGCGATGGTGCCGGTGCGGGTGCGGGTGACGACGCGGTGGGTCATGTCAATCCACCGCCCTGGGGAACAGGCCGCGCGGGCGGATCAGGAGCACGATCAAGAAGGCGATATGGCCGGACAGGATCTGCCATTCGGGATTGATCGCCGCTCCCATGGTTTGTGCCACACCGATAATGATGCCCCCCGCAAGGGTGCCCCAGAGGCTGCCCAGACCGCCGATGATGACCGCCTCAAACGCATAGATCAGGCGGGCGGGGCCGATGGAAGGGTCGAAGTTTGCTCGCATCCCCAGATAGAGCGCGGCGATGGTGACCACGACCATGGCCAGACCCGTGGCGATGGCGAAGATGCCCTTGGGCGCGATGCCCATAAGGCTGGCCGTGACGGGATCGTCGCTGGTGGCGCGGAAGGCGCGGCCAAGGGCGGTGCGGTAGAAGATCTGGTTCAGCCCCACGATCACCGCGATGGCAGTGGCGAAGGTCAGGAGCGGCATCCAGCCCACGGTGACGATGCCGAGGTTGACCGAGGCGCTTTCCAAGGGGCCTGCGGGGATGCGCTGGCTGTCAGCGGAAAAGGCCTCAAGCATCCCGTTCTGGAGGGCGACGGACAGGCCGAAAGTCACCAGAAGCGGGGGAAGGATGTCCTTGCCCAGCACGCGGTTGAGGACAAAGCGTTGCAGCGCCCAGCCGAGGGCAAACATGACGGGGGCGGCGATGAGCGCGGCGAGGAAGGGGTTCAGGCCGAGGCTGCCGGTGATCAGCAGGATGGCGAAGGCCGCGAAGATGATCATGTCGCCATGGGCGAGGTTGACCAGCCGCATGATGCCGAAGACAAGGGAAAGGCCTGCGGCGAAGAGCGCGTAGAGGCCGCCCAGCAGGATGCCTTGGACGAGGGTGTCTATCCAGATCATGCGGCATCTCCGAAATAGGCGGCGTGGATGGCGGCGCGGCTGACCGTGGCCGCCGGGGCGGCAAGGGTGACGCGGCCTTCCATCATGCAGTAGACCCGGTCGGCGACGGCCAGCGCACGGCCTATGTCCTGTTCAACCACGATGATCGCGGCACCCGATGCCTTGATGCGGGGCATGGCGGCATAGATGTCGCGGATCACGACGGGGGCGAGGCCGAGGCTGATTTCATCGCAGAGCAGCACCTCCGGGTTCGACATCAGCGCGCGGCCGATGGCCACCATCTGCTGTTGCCCGCCCGAAAGTGCGGTGCCGGGGACGTTGCGCTTTTCGCGCAGGATGGGGAAGAGGTCGTAGATCGCGTCCAGCGACCACGGCCCCGAGGCCTTGCGCACCTGTCCGCCGATCTTGAGGTTTTCTTCGACCGAGAGGGAGGGGAAGAGCTTGCGCCCTTCTGGCACCATCGCGATGCCGCGCTGCATGACCGTCTCTGCGGGCAGTGAGCCGATGGCTTCACCCCGGTGCAGGACCATGCCTGCGTCATTGCGAAGGATGCCGGTGATGGACCGCAGCAGGGTGGATTTGCCCGCGCCATTGGCGCCGATGATGGCGACGGTTTCCCCCGCCGACAGCGAGACATCCACGCCGAAAAGGGCGCGGAACTGGCCGTAGCTGGCGGTGAGGCCTTTGGTTTCCAAAAGGATCATGCTTCGATCCCCAGATAGATTTCGCGCACCTCTTTCGAAGCCATGATCGCGTCGGGTGCGCCGATCCCGATGACCCGGCCGAAATCCAGCACGAGCAGGCGTTCCACCACGGCGGTCAGCGCGTGAAGGACATGTTCGATCCAGATGATCGTCATGCCTTGGGCGTGCAGGCCCTTTATCGTGGCGACCAGCGCCTTGCATTCGCCCTCGGTCAGGCCGCCCGCGATTTCATCGAGCAGGAGCAGTTCCGGCCCTGTAGCCATGGCGCGGGCGAGTTCCAGACGCTTGCGATCCAGAAGCGACAGCGCACCCGCGGGCGTGTTGGCGAGGCGCATCAACTCGGTGTCGTGAAGGATGCGGACGCAGTCGTCAGTTACCGCCGCCTCAGATTTGCCCTGCCCGAAGCTGGCGGCGACGGCGAGGTTTTCATAGACGGTCAGCCCCTCGAACGGCTGGGGGATCTGAAAGCTGCGGCCTACGCCCATGCGGACGCGGTCCATGGCCGGGCGGCGGGTGACATCCTGACCGAGGAAGGCGATCCGCCCGGTATCGGGCGCGATATTGCCTGTGATCAGGTTGAACAGGGTGGATTTGCCCGCCCCGTTCGGCCCGATGATCCCCAGCGCCTGCCCGCGCGGCACGGAAAAGGACACGCCATCGGTGACCTTGAGGGCGCCGAAGCTTTTGGACACGTCGCTGAGTTCGAGGATGGTCATACGCCACTCCGAAAGGGACCCCGGCCCGTGCATGGGCCGGGGCAGGGGATCAGGCCAGCGCTTCCATCACGCCGCCAGTGGGGATGTTCGGCGCGGTCTGGTTGTCGACCACGACGAGGGCAAAGGTGCCATCGGCGTTGCGCCGCCACTGGCCGCCCACCAGTTGCGTCTTGCAGACGTTGGTGGCGGCAAAGGGCGGCAGGCCCGCGCCATCCCATGCGATCTTGCCCACCATCGTATCCATGCTGGTGGCGGCAATGGCGGCGGCCACGCCTTCGGCATCGGTCACGTCATCGACGCGGCCCATGACGTTGGTCGCCACCTCGAACAGCGAATGGATAAAGCCGATGGGCTGCGTCCACGGGCGGCCGGTCTGGGCGGTGAAATCGGCGGCGAGATCGGCTGCCGACATGCCGGTGAGCGAGGACTTGAACGGGTGGGTGTTGGACCACCACACTTCGGAGGACAGGTTGTGACCTGCCTCGCCCAATGCTTCCACCGATTGGGGGAAGAGGATGGCCTTGGCGACGGTGATGATCTTGGGGCTGAAGCCCTGCTGGATGGCCTGATTGCGGAAGGTGGTGAAATCGGGCGGGATCACCACGCCGGTGACAATCTCTGCATTTGCGGCCTTGAAGGCGTTGATCTGGGCGCTGAAATCATCGGTCAGGTTCTGATAGCGGCCCGGATCGGTAAGCTGGTAGCCCGCCGCCGCGAAACCGGGACCGACGCCGACATTCGGATCGCCCCAAGCATTACCGTCGCCGTCATTGGGGAACAGGCCGCCGACCATCTTGTTGGTTTCGATCTGGTTCCACATGTTCAGGAAGACGGCGATGACATCCTCCAGCCCCCAGAAATAGTGGAAGGCGAAATCGAAGGGTTTCCAGCTTGCCGGATCGCCGGGGTTGCCCTGCTGGCCGATGAACCACGGCTGCCACGGCGCCTTGGTCGAGATGACGGGGACGCCTTCGGCTTCGCATGTGGTGGCGACGGGGTTGGTGTTTTCGGGGGTGGAGGCGACCAGCATCAGGTCGATCTCATCGGACACGATCAGTTCCTTGGCCACTTCCGCCGCGCGGTTGGGGTTGGACTGGCTGTCCTTGACGATCACTTCAAAGTTCTCGCCTGCCTCGGTCGCGAGGAAGGATTTGATGTTATAGTCATCGCTTTCGGCAAAGCCTGCCAGCGGCCCGGATTGCGGGCTGACATAGCCCAGCTTGATTTTCGCCCCCTGCGCGATCGCGGGGGCGGCAAGGCCGGATGCGGCAATGGTCAGGCCGGTCGCGGCGGTGGAGTGCAGGAATTTCCGTCTGGTCAGCATGGTCGTCCTCCCTTGAATTTCAGTTCGTGTTTGATTTCAGTTGGTTGGGCGGCGGCCTTCGTAAGCCGCCTGAAGCAGGTTGCGGATGTCGTCGCGTGTGAAGGGGCGCGGGTTCCAATAGGCGTTCTTCATCGCGATATCGGCTGCACGGTCGAGATCGGGCTCCGTCAGGCCAAGATCGGCAAGGCGCAACGGGGCGCCGATGCGGGACGCGAAATCCCACAGGCCCGCGCCTGCGGGGGCGCCGAACACATCCGAGATCGGGGTCAGCAGGTCCGGCACGGCCACAGCGTTGAACGCGGTGGTGTGGGGCAGCAGTACGGCATGGGTTTCGGCATGGGGCATCCCGAAGGAGCCGCCCAGCACATGGGCAAGCTTGTGATGCAGCGCCATGCTGACCTGCCCCAGAGCGGTGGAGCAGCACCAGGCGGCATAGAGCGCCTCTGCCCGCGCGTCGCGGTTGAGCGGATCGGATTGCAGCACGGGCAGGGCAGTGTGGAAGGCGCGCATGGCATCGCGGCACATCGCCTCGATCACCGGATTGCGGTCAGGGGCATAGAAGGCCTCCATCGCGTGGGCGATGGCGTTCAGGGCCGAGGTCATGGTCAGCGGGACGGGCAGGGTGAGGGTGAGGTCCACGTCATAGACCACCACCTCCGGCCTGATGGCGGGATCGCGGCGGGTGGTTTTCTCGCCGCCAGCGGTTTCGCCGAGGATATCGGTCATTTCCGACCCGGCATAGGTGGTGGGGATCACCACCTGATCGACCCCGGTCCGTACGGCAATTGCCTTGCCGAGTCCGGTGGTGGAGCCGCCGCCGAGGCTGATCACGCAGGTGGCGGCGCTGGCCGTGTAGGCGGCGATGGCGGTTTCGGTCACGTCGGTGGGCGTGTGCATTGTGGCCCCGGAGAACACGCCTGCCGCGAGGGGGCCGAGCGTATCGGCCAAGGCCTGCGCCTGATCGGCCTGATGCGGGGTGGACAGGATCAGCGCGCGGGAATGGTCCAGACGCCGCACCTCATCCGCCACTTGCGTGAGGGTGCCCGCGCCAAAGACAACACGGGTGGTCAGTCCGGGAAAGGTGAAGGCGCGGGTCATCTGGGGGCCGCCAATCCGGGCGGCTGGCCCGATGCGAGGTCGGAAAGGATGGAGGCCAGCATGGTGCGTTCTGCAGCGCTTACCTCATGCCCGCGACCGGGAAAGAGGTCCGCGCGCAGGGCGGCACCTTGGGTGCCGAGATCGGCCATGGCTTCGGCAAAGGCGGAGACCGGGATCCATGGATCGGCATCGCCCCCGGTCAGATAGACGGGCAGACCGCGCGGCAGGGCGCGGGGGCGTGTGTCTGACGGGGTGCCCACGCGGCAGCCAGTGAATGCCACCACCGTATCAGGTGACGCCTGTCCGGTGCAGGCGAGCTCCAGCGACAGACAGGCCCCTTGCGAGAACCCGGCCAGCACCAGCGGTGCGGCGGATGCCGCCCGCGTGGCCGCGACGATGCCGCGCAGTTGGGCAAGCGATGCCGCCAGCGCGTTGCGCGTGTCATCCGTCAGCGGGTCGATGGCGCGGGCTGCATACCATGCCCCGCCCGGCGCGCGGGGCAGGACATAGGCGTGATCCTGCGGCAGGTGGCGGATCACATGATCCGCCATCTCCTCGGGGCTTTGGCCACGGCCATGGACAAAGACGCAAACCGCCTTTGCCTGTGCCAGATCCGCCCCAAGATGCAGCGTGTCGGTCATGGCTAGAATGCCGCCTCTTCCAGACCCAGCATCAGTTCGGCGCGGCGATCCTCGAACCACGGCGGAAAGACCAGCGATTGGCCGATGGCATCGGGGGCCTCGTCCTTGGCCCAGCCTTCGGGGACGGTCCAGGCGATTTCGAACAGCGCGCCGCCGGGGCTGCGGACATACATCGACTTGAAGTAGTTGCGGTCCTTCTGCTCGGAGACATCGGTAAAGCCCATACCTTCCAGCCGCGCCTTGAGCGCGATCTGGTTTTCCTCGGTCCCGGTGTTCAGGGCCATGTGGTGGACGGTGCCGCCTGCAAGCATCCAAGTGCCTTGGCGCGAGGCGCGATCCTCGACGATTTCCACCACTGAATGAGGGCCGAGATTGTCTGGCACGGAATACATCCGGCCTTCGTCGCTGCTGGCTTCGCGCTTCAGCCCCACTCCGCCTTCGACGAATTCGTTCATGGAATCGATGTCGAACACGGCGATGCCTGCGCCGTAGATGCCCTTGATCGCGGTCTGTGCGGTGGTTCCGGCGGCGTCATTCACGATGGGCGCGCGGGTGTCGCCGGGGTTTTCCACCAATTCGTGCGGGATGCCGCAGGGATGGGCGAAGAGAACGCGGGTCAGGCCGAAGCGGCTGCCCTTGGTGGCCGGAATGCCGGCTGCATTCAGCCGGTCCACCCAGTAATCCGCCGCGCCGACCGGGATCGACTGCATGATCGTCCGCGTCTGGTTGGTGCCGCGTCGGCCATAGATGCCGGGCTTGCGGAAGGGGAAGGTGGTGATGATGGTCGAGGCATCGCCGTGCCGAGAGCCATAGTAAAGATGATAGACCGGGATGGTGCCGTCAAACAGCACCGTGCGCTTGACCGAGAAAAGGCCCAGCGTCTTGGTGTAGAAGTCATAATCTTCCTGCGCGCCGTCGGTGGACAGGGTCAGGTGATGGTAGCCGCTGACAAGGGCCTGAACCATTTCAATGTTCCTTTCTTGGTAGACGGGTTTGTGCAGGGGACGGCGCGCCGTCTGTCCCGGCGGGGACGAGGACGAAGCAAAGGTCAAGCGCATGTCTGGCAGCGCCCGTGTCAGAGAGTTGGGCGCAGAAATCGGCCAGTAGTTCGGGCCGGACGCCAAAGAGCGCATCGCGGTCGATGGCCGGATCGTGGCGGTCGAAGATATGGGTGGTCAGGGTCTGGAACCCTGGCGCGGTCACCCGGAAATGGAGATGCGCGGGACGTTCCAGCCGCAGGCCAAGCGCCATGAGGAGGCGGCCCACGGGGCCATCCTCGGGCAGGGCATAGCCGCGCGGCCTGATCGTTTCAAAGCGCACAGCGCCAGCCGCATCGGCGGTGAAACGGCCGCGCAGATTGAATTCGGGTTGCAGGTCGGGATCCTGATTTTCGTAACGGCCAAGGGCGTTTGCGTGCCAAACCTCCACCTGCGCCTGTGGGATTGGGTGGCCATCAAGCCCGGTCAGCCGCAGGTGGACATCCAGCGGATCGCCGATCCCGTCGCGCGACAGGTTCGCACCCAGGGGCAGGTCGGGCACATCCATCCGGTAGAACGGGCCGGGAAGGGTGTTCGGGGTGGCACCTTCCGGGCGGGGGCAGTTGATATCCTCTACCCGCGTAGACACGCCGATCACATCGGCCAGCAGCACCCATTCCTGGCGGCGGGCATCGGCGGTGTGGCCGACCTCGGTCAGGAAATCGATGACAACTTTCAGTTCATTGGTTGTGGGTTGCAGATCGGCGACCAGATCATGAATGCGGCCTACGATGGCAAGAAAAGCCGAGGCAAGGCGCGTCTGCGCCTCTGGCCCCACGCGCAGCATCAGGTCCTCAAGGACCGTATGCACATGCTTTTCCGGCGTGCCTCCATCCATCGGCAATCGGGCCTCCCCTCCCGTGACACAAAGGTGGACCGATTTTCACGAAAGTGGATGATTTCTGCGCCTGTCACTATACCATAACGTTATGAAACTGAGCGAAGCACATCTCATGCAGCTTGCGGCCGTGCTGGATGCGGGCAGCATCAGCGCGGGCGCACAAGGGCTGGGCTTGACCCAACCTGCGGTCAGCCGGTCGCTGGCGATGCTGGAGGCGCGGATCGGCGCGCCGCTGTTCGTCAAGGGCAAACGACCCTTGCAGGCCACGCCGCTAGGCGCGCAGCTGGCGGCGCACGGGCGGGTGATCCTGACGGCGTCGCGGCGGGCGTCGGATACGGTGACGGGGTTTCTGACCGGAACCAAGGGGCTTGTACGGGTCGGGGGCGTGCCCTTCTTCATGGATGCGATGATCAGCCGGATGGTGGCCGATTTCCAGAATCTGGAACCCGATGTCACCGTGCAGCAAAGCTATGGGAATCTGCCCGACCTGTCTTCGGCGCTGGAGAATGACCTGATCGATCTGGGCATCGTTCCGATGGGCGCGCTGGAGGCCGCTCCGGGGTTCGAGTTCATCGAGATACTGCCGGGGCGGAACATCGTGTCTTGTCGTCCAGGCCACCCCTTGCTGCGCAAGCGGCGGCTGCAAATCTCGGACCTTTCGGATTTCCCGTGGGTCGCGCCGCTGCCGGGATCGCCGTTGATGTCGGACCTGCATTCGATTTTGCTGTCCAACGGGATTTCCGACATCAACATCCGCTATTCCGGCGGCAGTTTGATGAGTGTGATCAACTATATGGCCGAAACCAATGCGCTGGCCGTGCTGCCGTTTTCGGTGGTGTTTGCGCAGCGCAAGGAAAACCGGATCACCGTGCTGCCGCTGGACATTCCCCAGCCAAACCGGAGCCTTGGCATTCTGCGGCGGGCGTCATCGAACCGATCGCAGGCGGCGGACCGGCTAGCCAGCTATATTGGGACCGCCTTCGAGGAGCTGAAGCACCTCATCAAGCGGCATGAGAACGCGGTGGTGTGGGGGCGGTGACCCCCTAGCCGCGTGAGGCGACGCTGTCTTGATATTTGTGCAGGGTGTTGATCAGAGCCGCGCCAGTGGGAACATCCTGCCGCGCGCAGAATTCGGCCCATACGGCGGCGAAGGGCAGGTCCTTTGCCTCTTCGGTCCAGAGCAGGCGGGCGGTGAAATCCAGACCCTCTTCGACCGATTTCAACCGCGCCTGCGGCAGCAGCAGCGCGCGGAGCAGGGCTTTTTGCATGTTGCGCGTGCCGATGACCCAGGCCGCCGTGCGGCTGATCGTGGCGTCAAAGAAATCCAGTCCGATGCGCGTGCGATCCAGCAGCCCGGCAAAGACCAGTTCCTGCGCCATCGCTAGAAGATCGTCGTTCAGAACAACCACATGATCGCTGTCCCAGCGCATCGGGCGCGAGACATGCAGCAGGATGTCCTGGATCGACAGCGCGACCGAGGACAGCTTGTCGGCCACGCTTTCCGTCGGGTGGAAATGCCCCATGTCGAGGCAGAGCGCGATGCCCTTCCGGGCGGCATAGCCCAGATAGAATTCATGGCTGCCCACAGTGCAAGCTTCGACCCCGATGCCAAACAGTTTGGATTCGACAGCATCGAGCAGCGTGGCCGGGTCATGCGCCGGGGCCAGCATCGAATCGAGCGAGGCCCAGAGCCGTTGCCGCGCGGCCATGCGGTCGACGGGCGTATCCTTGTATCCGTCGGGCACCCAGATGTTGTTGACGCATTGGCTGCCCAGTGCCGCGCCGATCCGGGCGGCGATCTCGCGCGAGCGGCGACCGTGTTCGATCCAGAAATTGCGGATGCCTGCGTCGGGATGCGACAGGGTCAGGTTGTCATCGGCTTTGGCATGGCCAAAGAAGGTGGGGTTGAAATCAAGGCCAAGGCCGCGATCCCGCGCCCAATCCACCCAAGGGGTGAAGTGGTGGTATTCGATCTGGTCGCGGTCGGGGGTCTCGGACGTGTCAAGATAGCAGGCATGGAGGTTCATACGATGCTGGCCGGGGATGTTGGCGAAAGCGAAATCAAGATCGGCGCGCAGCTCATCGGGTGTGCGGGCGCGGCCGGGGTGGTTTCCGGTGGCCTGAATTCCGCCGCCCGAGGTGCCGGATTTCCGTTCGAACCCGCCCACATCATCGCCCTGCCAGCAATGGACGGAAATTGCGATGCGGGTCAGCGCGGCAAGGGCGGCCTCGGTGTCGACGCCCCATTCGGCGAAGGTGTCTTTTGCCAGGTCATAGGCTTTGGTCATTGGTCTTCCCCCCGAATGCACTGTCAGCGTGTGAAGGCTTCCTTGTTGCCCGCGTCGACGTTCAGGATGTTCCCCGTCGATTTTGCCGAAAGATCCGAGGCGAAGAAATAGACGCCTTCGGCGATGTCTTCCGGCAGGACCGCGCGTTTCAGAAGCGAGCGTTGGCGATACATCTCTTCCAGCCCTTCCTTGTCGGTCTTGTAGGTGCTGGCGCGCTGATCCAGCCATTCACCCGACCAGATCTTTGACCCGCGCAGCACGGCATCGGGGTTGACCACGTTCACGCGGATGCCCGCCTCGGCCCCTTCCAGCGCAAGACAACGGGCGAGGTGAATTTCCGCCGCCTTGGCAGTGCAATAGGCGCTGGCATTGGGGCTTGCGGCGAGGCCGTTCTTTGAGGCGACAAAGATCACCGCCCCGCCGATGCCCTGCGCGCGCAGCAGGCGAAAGGCTTCGCGGCTGACAAGGAAGTACCCGGTCGACAGGATATCCATGTTGCGGTTCCACAGGGAGAGCGTGGTATCCTCGATCGGGGCAGAGGAGGCGATGCCGGCGTTGGAGACTAGAATGTCCATCCCGCCAAACTCTACGCTGGCCTCTTCAACGGCGCGGGTGACGGCGCTTTCTTGTGTGACATCCATTACCACTTGGCGCACTACATCGCGGCCATGGCGTTTGGCCAGAGCATCTGCCGTGGCGGCGAGGGCGGTCTCGTCGATATCGGCCAGCATGACGCAGGCGCCCTCGGTCAGCAGGCGTTCGGCCGTGGCCGATCCGATCCCGCCCGCGCCACCGGTGACCAGAGCCACCCGCCCGGCAAGGGCCTTGGGTTTTGGCATCCGTTGCAGCTTAGCCTCTTCCAGAAGCCAGTACTCGATGTCGAATGCCTCTTGTTCCGGCAGGCCCTGATAGGTGGATACGCTGCTGGCCCCGCGCATCACGTTGATGGCGTTGACGTAGAATTCGCCTGAAATGCGGGCGGTGGCCTTGTCCAGTGCAAAGGTGAACATGCCCACGCCCGGCACCAGATAGACCACGGCGTTCGGGTCGCGCAGGGCGGGGCTGTCGGGGTGTTTGCAGCGGGCATGATAGGCGGCGTAGTCGGCGCGATAGGCGGCGATGGCGGGTTCTAACGACGCGAGAGTGGCGCCAAGATCGGGCTTTGCAGGGTCGAAATCCACCACCAGCGGGGCGATCTTGGTCCGCAGGAAGTGATCGGGGCAAGAGGTGCCCATAGGCGCGAGGGTTCCCAGCATCCGTGACCCCACGAATTCCAGCACGGCGGGGCTATCGTCGAAATGGCCGACCTTGTGGCGGTCTTTCGAGATCAGGCCGCGAATGGCGGGCATCAGCCGGGCGGCGACGGCGCGGCGTTCCTCAGGTGGCAGGGTGGGGCGGGTGGGGCCTCCAAAGGCGGGTTTGCCTGCCGTGCGCGCGTCAAGCCAATCGGCAGCGATGTTGATGACATCCAGCGTCGTCAGATAGCAGTCCTTCGCGTCATCCGCCCAGGTGAACAACCCGTGGCTTTCCAGCACGCAACCGCGCGCCTGCGGGTTTTCGACCGCGAACTTTTCCAGCCACAGGCCAAGCTCGAACCCCGGGCGCTTCCATGGCAGCCAGCCGATGCTGTCGCCGAAGATTTGCGCCGTCAGGTCGCGCGAATTGACCGATGCGGCGATGGCGATGATCGCGTCGGAATGGACGTGATCGACATGGGCGCGCGGGACAAAGGCATGCAAAGGTGTGTCGATGCTGGCAGCGCGCGGATTCAGGTTGAAGGTGCAATGGGGCAGGTAGCCCACCATTTCATCTTCCTGCGCGAGGCCGCGATAGAGGCCTTTCAGCGCGTGCAGCTTGTCCATGTAGAGGGTGGAGAAGCCGTCCATCTTCATGGACCCGATGTCGCCGCCCGACCCCTTGACCCACAACACCTGCACCATCTGGCCGGTCAGGGGATCGCGTTCCATGACTTTGGCGCTGGTATTGCCGCCGCCGAAATTCGTCACCCGCTTGTCAGATCCTAGAAGGTTGGATCGATAGAGGAGCTTTTCCGACTCGGACATTCCCGACGCGCGGGCATCATCCCACAGGTTTTCCAGCCGGTTACCGGTTCTGGTCATGTGATCCTCCCTCAATCCTTGTGGCAAATGTGCCGACGATCGGGCGAAAGTCAATCACAAACGATCAAGTTCAATCATGCTGCACCGCAGAATGAATTCTGGTGATTGAAAATGATTGACAGTGAGCGATTCCAGTGAAAACTGTTCGGCAACGGAGGACGCTATGCACGAAAGCGAACGGCACCGGATCATTCTGTCGGCCATCGAGGGGCGCCCTGTGGTGACCGTCGCCGATCTGGTCACGCTGACAGGTGCGTCCGAGGCCACGATCCGCCGCGACATCGCCGCGCTGCACGTCCAGAAACGCCTGCGTCGCGTGCGGGGCGGGGCGGAATCCATCGCGCCGCCGCAATATGTGGGTATCAACGCGCGCCCCTTCAGTGTGAACGAAGGTATCCGTCTGGCCGAAAAGCGCGCGATTGCGCGTGCGGCGGTGGAACTATGCGCGGATGGCGACGCGATCATCGTGAATGGCGGGACGACCACCTTTCAGATGGTGCATCCGCTGAGTGCGAAACGCTGTCAGGTGTTTACCAACAGCTTTCCCATCGCCGAACATCTGCTGCGCCATTCCAAAAACACGGTCCTCCTGCCCGCAGGTGCGATCTATCGCGAACAGAATATCATCCTGTCGCCCTTCGACGAGGATGGGAGCCGCCATTTCTATGCCACGCGCATGTTCATGGGCTGCCGTGGCCTTGGCCCCCTGGGGTTGATGGAGGGGGACCCGCTTCTGGTGCAGGCTGAACAAAAGCTGATCGGGCAGGCGGACGAGCTGGTGGTGCTGGCCGACAGCACGAAATTCGCTGCGCGGTCCAGCCTGCTGCTGTGCCCGCTGAAGCGGATCAGCACGGTCATCACCGATGAAGGCATCACCGACCGCGATGCCGCCATGCTGGAGGAGGCAGAGGTCAGGCTGATCGTGGCGCGGGTGGGCGCCGCCGACAAGACGGAGGAGCGCGCAGGCGACGCCTGATGCGAAAAGAAGCGGCTCATAGGGAGGAAAACATGAGCATCTGGAAAAAGGCACTGGCCACGGCGGCGGTTGCGACCGCGCTGATGGCGCAATCGGCGGCGGCACAGGATGTGAAGATCGCCATTGTCGTCAAGGCGCTGGGCATTGGCTTCTTTGAAGCCGCTGCCAAGGGTGCAGAAGAGGCGGCGGCAGAACTGGGGGATGTGGAGATCATCTACACCGGCCCGACCGACACGACTGCAGAAGGCCAGATCGAAGTGATCAACAGCCTGATCGCGCAGGGCGTGAACGCCATCGCGGTTTCTGCCAATGACAAGGACGCGCTGGTTCCTACGCTGCAAAAGGCGATGGAGCGGGGGATCACTGTCATCTCGTGGGACTCCGGTGTCGCACCTGAGGGGCGGATGATGCACCTCAACCCGTCGTCCAACGCTCTGATCGGCAATACGATCATCAAGCTGGCCGCCGACAACCTGCCCGAAGGCGGTGAAGTGGCGATACTGTCAGCCTCGGCCACGGCGACCAACCAGAATATCTGGATCGAAGAGGCCACAAAGGTGCTGCCTAACTATCCGGGCATCAACCTTGTCGCCACCGTCTATGGCGATGACCTTGCTGACAAATCCTATCGCGAAGCGCAGGGCCTGATGGCGACCTATCCGAACCTCAAGGCAATCATCGCGCCGACGACCGTGGGCATTCTGGCCGCGTCGCAGGCCGTGACGGACGCGGGCAAGATCGGCGAGATCAACGTGACGGGCCTTGGCCTGCCGTCGGAAATGGCCGGTGCCGTGGCGTCGGGTGCGACCAAATCCTTCGCGATCTGGAACCCCATCGACCTTGGCTATGCCGCGACGATGATTTCCTACAACCTTGTGAAGGGCAACGCCAAGGCAGAGCCGGGTGCCGAGATCGGCATGGGCCGCATGGGCGCGGCCAAGCTGGATGACGGGAACGAGGCAGCGATGTCCGACCCGTTCACCTATGACGCGTCGAACATCGACCAGTTCAAGTCGATCTTCTGATCGGCTTTCCCCGGGCGGATGCTTCCCCGCCCGGGGCCTTTCCTTTTCCCCCATGAGAATCCGATGAACCCGGTCCTGCGTCTGCGCGGCATTTCCAAGTCATTTCCGGGCGTCAAGGCGCTGTCGGGGGTGCAGCTTGATCTGTATCCGGGGCAGGTGACCGCGCTGATCGGCGAGAATGGCGCGGGGAAATCGACCATCGTCAAGGTGCTGACCGGGATCTATCAGCCTGAGGAGGGCAGTATCGAGATTGATGGCGCGGCCGTCCGTTTCGCCAGCGCCGATGCGGCGGCGAAGGCCGGGGTGACGGCGATCCATCAGGAAACCGTGCTGTTTGACGAATTGTCGGTGGCGGAAAACATCTGGCTGGGCCACGCGCCGCGGGGGCGGTTCGGTCTGATCGACCGTCGCGCGATGCGCGAAGGCGCGGTGCGACTGCTGGATGAGATCGGCGCAAAGCTGGACCCGGATCAGCGGTTGGGCGATCTGGGCATCGCCTCGCGCCATATGGTGGCCATCGCGCGGGCGCTGTCGATCGAAGCGCGCGTGGTGATCCTGGATGAACCCACGGCGGCGCTGAGCCACAAGGAAATTCATGAGCTTTATGATCTGGTTGAAACGCTGAAACGCCAAGGCAAGGCGATCCTGTTCATCAGCCACAAGTTCGACGAGGTTTTCCGCATCGCCGACCGCTACACCGTGTTCCGCGACGGGCAGTTCGTGGGCGAAGGCCGGATGGCCGAGGTGACCGAGGGCCAGTTGGTGCAAATGATGGTGGGCCGGTCGGTTGATCAGATATTCCCGGCGCGCGACCACAATATCGGCCCGCCCGTGTTGACGGTTTCCGGCTACAGTCACCCGACCGAATTCGCCGATATCGGTTTCACCCTGCATTGCGGTGAAATCCTTGGCTTTTACGGCCTTGTCGGAGCGGGCCGGTCCGAGGTGATGCAGGCGCTGTTTGGCATCACCACACCCAGCAAAGGGGCCTGCCGAATTGACGATCAGGTCAGCGTGATCCGGTCCACATCTGAGGCTATCGCAGCGGGCATCGTCTATGTGCCCGAGGATCGCGGACGGCAGGGCGCCGTGAAGGGTTTGCCGATCTTTCAGAACGTCACGCTGCCCTCGCTGGGCGCGGTCAGCCGGGCGGGGTTCCTGCGGATGGCCGAGGAACTGGCGTTGGCGCGGGAGTATACACAGCGGCTCGACCTGCGGGCGGCGGCGCTGGATCAGGATGTGGGGCTGTTGTCGGGCGGCAATCAGCAGAAGGTGGTGATTGCCAAATGGCTGGCCACGAAACCCCGCGTGATCATTCTGGATGAACCGACCAAGGGCATCGACATCGGGTCGAAGGCGGCGGTGCATGCCTTCATGGCGGAACTGGCGGCGCAAGGGTTGGCGATCATCATGGTGTCGTCGGAAATTCCCGAGGTGCTGGGCATGTCGGACCGGGTGATCGTGATGCGCGAGGGCCGGATCGTGGATGAGGTGGCCGGTGACCGAATGACGCCCGAGGTCTTGGTCCGTGCGGCGGCGGGATTGGCGGTGGCGGCATGATCGTGAGTCCCCAAAATTCTTGGAAGAATTTTGCAAATTTGTTCGAACAAATTTGTTTCCGGCGGAGGCCTGCGCGATGACCGTGTTGAAAAGTCGTGAGGCGTTGCTGGCACTCGCAATTCTTGTCGCTGTCGCAATCATAGCTGTTCGATTTCCGGCCTTTGTTGCACCCGGCAGTCTGGCAAATGTGTTCAATGACACGGCCCCTCTGATGCTGTTGGCCATCGGGCAGATGATCGTGATCCTGACCAAGTGCATTGACCTGTCGGTGGCGGCCAATCTGGCGCTGACGGGGATGGTGGCGGCGCTGATGAACGGGGCAGGGGTGCCGTTGCCCCTGATCCTGTGCGCGGTGATCGTGCTGGGGGCGCTGCTGGGGGCGGTGAACGGAGTCCTGGTTTGGAAACTGGGCATCCCCTCCATCGTGGTGACGCTGGGGACAATGACGATCTATCGCGGCACGATTTTCCTGATGACTGAGGGAAAATGGGTGAATGCCCATGAGATGACCGACGGGTTCAAGGCGTTGCCGCGTTTGGTGGTGCTGGGCCTGCCGGTGATGAGCTGGATTGCCATTGCGACGGTCCTGATCTGTGCGGTGGTCTTGACGCGCACGGCGCTGGGGCGCGCGTTCTACGCCGTGGGGGGCAATGCCCATGCGGCGGTTTATGCCGGGATTGATGTGGGGCGGACGCAGTTCTGGGCCTTTGTCATTTCCGGCGCGCTGGCGGGGTTCACCGGGTATCTCTGGGTGGCGCGCTATGCGGTGGCCTATGTCGATGTGGCGGGTGGGTTTGAACTGGATGTCGTGGCGGCCTGCGTGATTGGCGGCATTGCGATCGCGGGGGGCGCAGGCAGCATCTGGGGGGCGATGCTGGGGGCGATCTTCCTTGGCGTGATCAAGAACGCGCTGCCGGTGGTAGGCATATCGCCCTTTTGGCAGATGGCCATTTCGGGAACCGCGATCATTCTAGCTGTGGCCTTCAACGCGGCGCAATCGCGCCCCAAAGGCCGCCTGATCCTGCGGGAGGCTGTGCAATGAGCGCGCCTGCAACCCGGATCGTCGTTGACCGGCTGCATTCCCCCTTTCGCCGCGCCCTGCGCAGTTGGGAGGCGATCCTGCTTGTGTTGGCGGTGGCGGTGTTCATCGGGAACACCTTTCTGTCGCCCTATTTCCTGAATGCCTGGAACCTGTCGGACGCGACGTTCAATTTCACGGAAAAGGCGATGATCGCCTTTGCCATGGCCATGCTGATCGTGGCCGGCGAGATTGATCTTTCCGTGGCCTCGATCATCGCGCTGGCCTCGACGGCGATGGGGCTGGCCATGACGGCGGGGGCGGGGGTGCCGGTGATCGTTCTTGTGGGGATCGGCACGGGGCTGATCTGCGGGGCGGTGAACGGCTTTCTGGTGGCGGGCATGGGTTTGCCGTCGATCGTGGTGACCATCGGTACGATGAGCCTGTTTCGCGGCATAGCCTTTATCGTGCTGGGGGATCAGGCCTTCAACGGCTATCCGCCGGAATTCGCTTTCTTTGGGCAGGGTTACGTGTGGTGGGTGATTTCCTTTGAACTGGTGCTGTTCGCGGTTTTCGCGGTGATCTACTTGGCGATCCTGCACCGGTCCACCTTTGGCCGCGCGGTCTATGCCATCGGCAACAACGCCACCGCCGCGCAGTTTTCGGGCATAAGGGTGCAGCGGGTGCGGTTCATCCTGTTCCTGCTGACCGGGGTGATGAGCGGGGTGGCGGCGGTCTGCCTGACCTCGCGCCTTGGGTCCACCCGCCCGTCCATCGCGACCGGGTGGGAGTTGGAGGTGGTGACGATGGTGGTGCTGGGCGGCGTGAACATCCTTGGCGGATCGGGGACGATTCCGGGGGTGGTGCTGGCCGCGATCATCATGGGGATGGTGACCTTCGGCTTTGGCCTGTTGAACGTGCCGGGGATCGTGATGTCGGTTTTCCTTGGCGCGCTGCTGATCGGGGTGATCGCGCTGCCGCGCCTGTTGCGGGGGAAGTGATGGAGAAATTCGCGTTCCGGATGCGCCTGAACCCCGGCATGGAGGACGAGTATCGTAGGCGTCATGATGAGATCTGGCCGGAACTGGTGGACCTGCTGAAGGCGGCAGGGGTGGAGGATTATTCGATCCATCTTGACCGCGAAACGGGGCATCTGTTCGGCGTGATGTGGCGCCGCAAGGATCACGGGATGGCCGATCTGCCCCCGCATCCGGTGATGCAGCGCTGGTGGGCGCATATGGCCGATATCATGGAAACGAAGCCTGACAACGAACCCGTAGCGGTGCCGCTGGTCACCGTTTTTCACATGCGCTGAGCGATGCAAACCGTCGCCGTTATCGACATTGGCAAGACCAACCTGAAGGTTGCGCTGGTGGACCTGTCCAAAGGGGCCGAGGTTGCGGTGGAAACGCAGCCCAACCGCGTGATCCCGGGCCCGCCCTGGCCGCATTTCGATGAGGCGTGGCAATGGGCGTTTCTGTCAGGGGCCTTGCGGCGGCTGGCGGCGGGGATGCGGGTGGAGGGGATTGTCGTGACCACCCATGGCGCCTGTGCTGCGCTTCTCGATCACGACGGTAGGCTGGCTGCGCCGGTGCTGGACTATGAGCATACCGGGCCGAACGCCCTGCGCGCGGAATATGACCTGATACGCCCGCCGTTTTCCGAGACGGGAAGCCCTGCGTTGCCGATGGGGTTGAACCTTGGCGCGCAACTGTACTGGATGCTGACGCAAGACGCAGGGCTGCGGGACCGGGTGGCGCGGGTGGTGCCATGGCCGCAATACTGGGGCTACCGGCTGACGGGGCAGGCGGCATCGGACATGTGTTCGCTGGGTTGCCATACCGATCTGTGGAACCCGTGGCGGGGGGAGTGGTCGTCATTGGTGGATCGTCTGGGGCTGACCGGAAGGATGGCCCCGGCGCGCAAGCCGGGGGACATGTTGGGGGTTCTGCGCCCGGAATTGCAGGCCGATCTGGGGATCGGCGCGGTGCCGGTTTTGGTGGGGATACACGATTCCAACGCATCGCTTCTGCCGCATCTTCTGGCGCGGGAGGCGCCGTTTTCTGTTGTTTCAACAGGGACTTGGGTGATCTCCATGGCGATCAGCGGGGCGGTGGTTCCGCTTGATCCAGCGCGGGATACGCTGGTGAATGTGAATGCCTTTGGTGAGGTGGTGCCCTCGGCCCGGTTCATGGGGGGGCGCGAGTTTGATTTGATCCGGGACGGGTCGACGGTGGCTGGCGATGCGCAGGACGCCGGGCGAGTTCGGGAGCGGGGCGTGATGCTGCTGCCTTCGGTCGTGGGCGAAAGCGGCCCGTTTCCGGGCCGCAGCCACCGCTGGAGGGGCGAGCCTGAAGATGCGGGCGAGCGGGCGGTGGCGTTGGGCTATTATCTGGGGCTGATGACGGCGGAATGCCTGTCCATGATCGGCGCGGAGGGGCCGAGCCTGATCGAAGGGCCTTTTTGCGCAAATGGGCATTTCCTGCGAATGCTGGCCACAGTGACGGCACGACCTGTCCATGCCTCAGACGCCCGGACGGGCACGGCGCTGGGGGCGGCGCTGCTGTTTGAGCAAGGTATGCGGCCTGTGGTTGAGGCGGCTGCTGTCCTGCCAGACCCGGCGCTTGTGCCCTATGCGAAGGCGTGGCGACGAGCAGTTCGGAGCGATCTGCCTTAGAACCAGAGCCGATGTGCCGGGCTTGCTTTTGGCCTGCGGATCGTGCTTCGGTTGTCGCAAGACGCTGGCAAGGCGCGGCTGGGATCGGGGGAAAGATGAACATATTCAAAGGCCTTTATGTGGCCCTTGCCGTGATGGCCTGCCTTGGCGGCAGCCCGGCCCTTGCCGGGAGCGGGGTGGATCAACGATCTGAGGTGTTGGGCAACTGGTATCGCATGATCCTGGAGCTGGTGCGCCATACGCCCACCCAGACCCCGCCCGTGGCCAGCCGTGCCTTTGCCTATACAGCAATCATCGCCTATGAGGCGACAGCCTCGGGTTCGCCGGAATTGCAATCCCTTGCCGGGCAGTTGGCATGGCTGGGGCCAGTGCCGGCGCGCGATCCGGCGCTGGCCTATGCCGATGACGCCGTGCTGAACGCCGCCATGGCGCGGGCGGTGGATGTCTATTTCTCGAACACTGGGCCGACGGGTCAGCGTGCGAAGGCCGCCCTGAATGCGGCGCTGGAGGCGAAGGTGGCCGATGGCGTGGAGGCCGAGGTGCTGGAACGGTCGGCGGCTTATGGGCTGGCGCTGGCCGAGCATGTGATCGCAGCGTCAAGCGATGATGGCGGTGCTGTCGTGGAAAACATGGGTTTTCCAATGACCTACACGCTGGGGGGCGAGCCGCAGGATTGGGTGCCCACCAATCTGATCCAGTTGCAGCAAGCCCCGCTTCTGCCCGCCTGGGGCATGAACCGCCCGATGGTTCTGCCGGATGGCGAGGCCTGTCCCTTGCCGCCGCCGCCTGCCTATTCCGAGGAACCTTCGTCGCAGTTCTTCATCGATGCGATGGAGGTGTATGACACGTCCAAGGCGCTGACCGATGAACAGAAGCGGATCGCGCGGTTCTGGTCGGATGATCCGATGCTGTCGCCCACGCCGCCCGGCCATTGGGTGGCGATCTTGTTCCAGATCTCTGCGCGCGACCAGCGCCCGGTGGAGGCGCAGGTGGATGCGCTGGTGCGGCTGGGGATTGCCGTGTCAGACGGGTTTATCGTGAACTGGCGCGATAAGTACCGCTATGATCTTCTGCGCCCGATTACCTATATCCGCCGTGTGATCGACCCGAAATGGGAACCGCTTTTGAACACGCCGCCTTTTCCGGAGTATCCGTCGGGGCATTCCACCCAATCGGGCGCAGTGGCGCAGGTTCTGACGGCTGTGTTCGGCGAGGGCTTTGCCTTTACCGACAGCACGCATGTCGATGACGGCCTGCCCGCGCGTGAGTTTCCAGATTTTTGGACGGCGGCGAATGAGGCCGGTATTTCAAGGCTTTACGGCGGAATTCACTTCCGCCCGGCGATTGATCTGGGCCTTGGGCAAGGGGCCTGCGTCGGTGATTTCGTGAATGCCCTGAAGACATGGAAGTGATCCGGATGCGCGCCCTTAGCCTTTTGTTAACCATCGTAAGCGCCTCCACCGCCATGGCGCAGGACCCGGCCATTCCCCGCTTTGTGGAAGAGACCGAGGCTGCGGGTTTCACCCATAGTTTCACCGGGGAATGGGAATTCATGGTGGGCGGTGGCGCGGCGGTGTTCGACTGTTCCGGGGATGGCCTGCCAGAGGTGTTTGCTGCGGGCGGCACGGCGCCGGCGCGTCTGTTTCGCAATGACAGCGAATCCGGCGGAGCGCTGCGCCTGACCCCCGTGGAAAGTGGTCTGGAGATGGATTCCGTTTCCGGCGGGTATCCGATCGACATTGATGGTGACGGACTGATCGACCTTGCCGTGATGCGGGTGGGGCAGGACCGGTTGATGCGGGGCCTTGGCGATTGCCGGTTCGAGGATGCCAGCGCGGAGTGGGGGTTTGACGGGCTGGACCTTTGGTCGACCGCCTTTGCCGTGACTTGGGAAAAGGGGGCGGATTGGCCGACGCTGGCTGTCGGCACCTATATCGACCGGACAGAAGAGGCTTTCCCGTGGGGGAATTGTACGGCCAACCACCTTTATCGTCCGGACGGCAAGGGCTTTGCCGCGCCGCTGGCGCTGGAGCCGGGGTTCTGCGCGTTGTCGATCCTGTTTACGGACTGGGACCGGCAAGGAACGCCTGATCTGCGGGTGTCGAATGACCGCGAGTATTACAAGGGTGGTCAGGAACAGATGTGGCGCATTGAGCCCGGTCAGACGCCCGTGGCCTTCACCGAGGCCGATGGCTGGCAGCGGCTGCGCATCTGGGGCATGGGGATTGCGCAGGGGGACATCAATTTCGATGGCTTTCCCGAATTCTACCTCACCAGCATGGCAGACAACAAGTTGCAGACCTTGGCCGAGATTCCGGCCGAGGGGCCGCCCTTGCCGCGCTATCGCGACATCGCGCTGAAATCCGGGGTGACGGCGCATCGGCCCTATATCGGCGATGATCTGCGCCCTTCGACGGCGTGGCACGCGCAGTTTGGCGATGTGAACAATGATGGGCTGTCCGATCTGTTCGTGGTGAAGGGCAATGTCTGGGCTATGCCGGATTTTGCCATGGCCGATCCTAACAACCTGTTGTTGCAGCGCGCGGACGGCACCTTCATGGAGGCGGGCGACAAGGCCGGGGTGGCATCTGTCCGGCAGGGCCGGGGGGGCGCGCTGGCCGATCTGAACGGGGATGGATGGCTGGACATGGTGGTGATCAACCGCAATGAACCGGCGCACCTTTGGCGCAACATGGGGGCCGATGCCGGGCATTGGGTGCAGGTCGCGCTGACCATGCCGGGGGCGAACCGCAACGCCATAGGGGCATGGGTCGAGGTGAAATTGGCCGATGGCCGCGTTCAGCAGCGCGAGGTGACGGTGGGGGGCGGGCATGTCGGAGGCAGCCTTGGCTGGCTGCATTTCGGGTTGGGGGGTGCCGATGGCACCGAGGTTCGGGTTCGCTGGCCTGACGGGACTGTCGGTCCGTGGCAGGCCATTTCGGCGGATGCGTTTTGGATCCTTTCCCCGTCGCAGCCACCAAAACGGACCTGATCAAGCGGACGTTTGGTCTCTGCGCTGCGTGATCCGCGCTTGTGATCAAGACGGCGATTTCAGGTCGCGCAGATGATCTGGCAGGTCGCGCGCCGACATCACGTTGCGGGCCGGCGGACCATAAAGGATGCTTGCCGCAACCTGAGCCGGTTTGAAGATATCAGGAAAGAGCAATTCAAGTTCATTGCGTTGTGGGTGGCGCAACATGCGCAAGGCTTGCGGGCCGGGATAGAAGCTTTCGGACCAGAGGCCATGGCTGCGCAGGATTTGGTGGCGGTCAAACATCAGATGCACATAGGTGACCATGCGGCAGTCAGTCATGCGGCGGACGATCCCACCCCGCAGGCGCGCCAGATGCGTGGCGCGTGCAAGTCGTTCCTCACCCGATGGGTCGGCGATCAGCAGCGCATGTTGCGGTGAAAAGACTAGGGGAGCGGTGTTTCCGAAAGCGCCCGCCGCCACGCGGATTGGCTGCAGTGCCGGGTTTTGCTGCAACTGTGCCGCACCGAGCCGACGCATCGCCACCCAGCGCAACGGCTGCGGGCCGTTGTCGCGGGTCACGATCAGATCGCCGGGGCGCAATCGTTCCACGGGTATCGGGCCTGTGGGCGTGTCGATCAGCGTGCCTGCGGAAAAGCAGGGTATGCCCATACCATGCAGTGTTGCAGGTGTCAGAGATGCGGCAGGGACATTCTGCAGCGTGACCGCTTCGCCTTGTGGAAAGACAAGCCGCGAACTGCCATTGCCAAGGTCTTGGACTTGGGTGTTCCAAACGGTGATGCCCCGACCCGTCCCGTCATCCAATGCGCTGACATCAAGCTGATCGTTGAATCGCCCGTCGGCGTCGCTGTCGCCAAAGTCAAAGTCGGTGACTGTATCCGCGCCACCGCCGAGGTCGAGGATCAGGAGGTCGTTGCCGCTGCCGCTGGACAGGGTGTCATTGCCCGCGTTGCCAGAGAGTTGATCATCGCCATCGCCCGCGATCAGTTGGTCATTTCCAGCATCACCGTGAAGATGGTCATTTCCCGTGCCGCCGTCCAATGTGTCATGGTCCGCACCGCCGAGGAGCAGATCATCGCCATCCTCGCCCACAACAAGATCATCACCGTCGCCGGCAAAGACCGTGTCGTTCCCCGCCCCGGCTTGCACGACATCGTCATTGCCATCGCCGCCGTCGACGCTGTCGCCATCGGCATCGGCCCAATCTGGCAGGATCGTATCTGCCGCTGCCGTTCCGTCTACGATGCCATCGGCGATAAAGGCGACCATGGAAATGGGCCCGGAGCTATAGGATCCGGTGCCATTGCCATCAGAAGCGGCAACCCATGTGACCACAAGGCTGTGATCCGATGGGTTGTAGATGGCCTGGAACTGGTTCCAATCAAAGCCGTCGGCCCCGCTCATCGCGACAGAAGAGCCGGGCGCAACAATGGATATGTCACCGGTAACGGGCGTACCGTTCGAATCAAAGATGCGGTAGTTCAGGCCGGTTGGTGTGCTGAAGGCCTGTTCGCCTTCGGCAAAGACGGCGGCGAAATAGCCGCTCTCGCCCAAGGCAACAAGGGTGGCTGGGCCGGAATAGATCTGATCTGGGGCTTCGGGGATCTGAACATCCGTCGCGACCGGGGTGCCGTTTGTGGCCGTGTCGATGATGGTGACATGGGCATGAGTGTCTTCGGAAGCGAAGGCCGGATAGGCAATGGCAACGCGGCCACCATCAAGAGTGACCACTGAAAGATGTTCCGTATCATACCCGTCCCAACCATCGACAGGCAGGCTGCCGATGGGGAAATCGCCTGTGGCCGGGGTGCCATCAGCATGGAAGATGCGCCCTTCCAGCGTCATAGAGGCCGAGTTATTGCTATAGCCGTCATTGATCCACAGGGCGAGGAAACGCCCATCCGGTAGGGCATGCAGGACCGGGGGGGATTCCCAGATTGTCCATTGCGATTCGGTGTCGGTGCCTTCGAGTTCGGCAGTGGAAAAGACAGTGGCGCCGTTCTGATTGAGCACGGTGTAGACCGGCTCGGACCCGCCGGTTTCGGCATTGTTGCGTGCCCAGCCGACAACCACATTCCCGCCTGCAAGTTGGATGACGGACATATTGGGAATGTCGGCCCCGTCGGAGCCATCAATCGCCACATTGCCGATGCGAAAATCGGGGGTGGCCCAGGTGCCGGTCGTTGGGTTGTAGATGCGCCCTTCGACGTGCATCGAGGTCACGTCATCGCTCAGGGCATTGTTGGACCAGACAAACAGGACGTTCCCGTTGTCCAGCACCGTGGTGATCGGCGGGCTTTCCGATCCGGTGGTGTCGGACGATTGAATCTCGGTCGCGGGGGTGGTGATGGCGAGGGAGCTGCTGCCGGGTGTCAGGACGGTAAAAACGGGTTCATCGCCCCCGGTCTCGGCCGTGCTGCGGACATAGCTGACGACGACGCGGCCATCGGGAAGCAGGTCCAGATCGAGATTATCCCAATCATATCCGTCGGTTCCATCGACGGCGGGCAGGCTGGTAAGGTCGATCTGGTTGGTGGCGGGAGTGCCGTCGGCGTTGAAGATGCGGGCCTGCAGCTCGACCGTGGTGGTGTCGGCAGTGGCGTTGTTTGTCCAGACATAGAGCACGCGCCCGTCATTCAGCAGCAGCATCTTGGGCGGCGACTGATCGCCTGTGGTGGTCTGGTTGACTTGCGTTGTGGACATCTGGCCCCCCGGAAAGCTGCGGCAACGTCGGCGGATCGCCCTTCTGGGCGTCGTCGCCGGGGAATCGGCGGGGCACGTTTTCGCCTAGCCTGCGGTGAGAAGATTTCTGGTCGGTTAAGGCCTGCGCGTTCTGCTGGGGCGGGGTGGCAAGCGGTTGAAAACCGGGCAAAAGCCGGAAAATGGCTGTGCAGCAGCGCAGTGCAGCAGCGCAGTGCAGACGGGCGTATGCACGCAGCGGGCGGTGGCGGCGGTTTTCGTTAGGGTTTTGGTAGGAGAGTGCCGCTTTGCAGGGGCGCAGCAGGTGCAGTGTCAGGAAAGGCAGCGGTCGGTCTTGTGCCCAGCCCCCTTGGCCGCAGCGGCCGGAACGGCCGGGGCGACCCAAGGGGGCCATGGGCGGGATCAGCGCATGACAAAGGGATCCGGGATGGGGTCGTCGGATGTGCGGAGCCAGACGGTTTTCGTCACCGTGTAATCGAGAGCCGCGGCGAGGCCACCTTCGCGGCCGTGGCCTGAAAGGCCGTGGCCACCGAAGGGGGCGATGGGTGATACGGCGCGGTAGGTGTTGACCCAGACCACGCCCGCGCGCAGGCCGCGGATCATGCGATGGGCGCGTGTCAGAGATTTTGTGAATACCCCGGAGGCGAGGCCATAGGCTGTATCATTGGCCTTTGCCAGCGCCTCGGCCTCGGTCGTGAAGGTGGTCACGGCGAGGACGGGGCCGAAGAATTCGTCAGACAGTGCCGGTGCATCGGGGGCGGTGGAGCAATCGAGGATGGTCGGAGGGAAGTAGAAGCCGGGGCCGGGGAGGGCTGTGCCGCCTGTGATGAGGTCCGCGCCCTTTGCGAGGGAGCCCGCGATGGTGGCGGTGATGTGGTCGCGCTGGCGCGCGGTGCAGAGGGGGCCAACCTCGGTGGTCATTTCGTCGGGGCTGGCGATGCGGATCGCCTCGGCCTTGGCTTTCAACTTGGCGAGGAAGGCAACCTTTACGGAGGCTTCGACCAGCAGGCGCGAGCCTGCCACGCAGCTTTGCCCGGTGGCGGCGAAGATACCGGAGACTTGGGCATTGGCGGCAGAGTCCAGATCGGCATCGGCAAAGACGATGAAGGGGGATTTGCCGCCGAGTTCCAGCGAGGTGGAGGCAAGGTTTTCGGCGGAGTTCCGCACCACCGCGCGGGCGGTGCCGGGGCCGCCGGTGAAGGCGATATGGGCAACCTTGGGGTGGGTGGTCAGGACCTGGCCGCAGGTTGGGCCAAAGCCCGTGAGGATGTTCACCACGCCGGGGGGAAAGCCTGCGGCATGGATGAGGCGGGCGAAGTGCAGCAGGGGGGCGGGGCCATCCTCGGAGGCCTTGAGGACGATGGTGCAGCCTGCAGCCAGCGCCGGTCCGAGTTTGACGGCGGAAAGGAAAAGCTGCGAGTTCCACGGCACGATGGCGGCAACGACGCCCACGGGTTCGCGGCGAGTCCAGACCTCCATATCCGGTTTGTCGATAGGCAAATGCGCGCCTTCGATCTTGTCGGCGAGGCCTGCGTAATAGCGGTAGTAATCGGCGACATAGGCGATTTGGGCGGTGGTTTCGCGGATGATCTTGCCGGTATCGCGGGTCTCAAGTCGCGCGAGTTCTGGCGCGGCTTCGGTCACCAGATCGGCGAGTTTCATCAGCAATTTGCCACGCTGGCTGGCGGTCAGGGCGGGCCATGGGCCGGAGGTGAAGGCGCGGTGGGCGGCTTCGACGGCGGCATTCACCTGCGCCTCGCGTGCCTCTGGCATGTCGGCCCAAGGGGTGCCCGTGGCGGGGTTCAGGCTGGGGAAGGTGGCGGCGCCGTCCTGAAACGTGCCGTCGATGTAGAGCTGGAAGCGGTCCATGGGCTGTCCTTGCAGGGCCTCAGGCGAAGGCGGGCATCACGTCATCGATGAAGCGTTTCAGCCCGTCGCGTTTGCGGGCGAAGGATTGGCCGCTGTCGATCCAGAGCGAGAATTCGTCATAGCCTAGTGCTTTGATGGCGTGAAGCTTGTCGATCACCTCATACTTGTCGCCGATCAGCAGGTTTTTCCGCATCACCTCGGCGGAATAGAAGGGGTGAGCGGCGATTTCGGCCTCTGACAGGGGGGCGATCAGGCCTTGAGTGACCGGGCGTTTGTTCAGGAACCAAGCGCCGAAGTAGTTGTAGAAGTGGTTGAGTTCCTGCGCCGCAAGGTCGGCATCGGCGGCGTCGGCGGCGACATAGCCATGTTGCAGCACCATGATGCGGGGGCGGGGGATTTCGGGCGTCTTGGCGCAGGCATCGTTAAAGCGCCGCATCAGGTTGACCACTTCCTCATGCGGGTTGTGCAGGGGGGTGCATTGGACGTGGCAGCCATTGGCAACGGCGAATTCGTGGCTGTTGGGATCACGCGCGGCGACCCAGATCGGTGGATGGGGCTGTTGCAGCGGTTTGGGGGCCGAGGTGGTGGCGGGGAATTGCCAGTACTGGCCGTCGAGCGCATAGTCGCCCGCCCAAAGCCCCTTGATTGCTGGGATCAGTTCGCGCATCCGCCCGCCCGCGTTCCAGGCATCCAATCCGGGAAGAAGGCGTTCATATTCAAAGCTGTAAGCCCCGCGCGCGATGCCCAGTTCCAGACGGCCGTCCATGATCAGATCGGCCATCGCCGCCTCACCCGCCAGCCGGATCGGGTGCCAGAACGGGGCGATCACGGTGCCGGTGCCGAGGCGGACGTGTTTGGTGCGGCGCGCGATATCGACGAGGTTCAGCAGCGGATTGGGCGCAATGGTGAAGGACATGCCGTGATGTTCACCCGTCCAGATGGCGTGCATCCCGCCTTCATCGGCCATGTGGCAAAGTTCTATCATCTCTTGATAGAGGCGCTGTTCGGGATCTGAGGGGCTGACCCGTTCCATGTGGACGAAAAGCGAGAATTTCATGGGGCCGTTCCTTCCGTGACTTGGCCTTTTCCGTCCGGGCCTTCCGTGACCAGTGCGATCCGGCCTGCATTCTGATTGCCAAAATAAATGCCGTAGTTGCCCATCCGCGATTCATCGGCCAACCGGTCCAGCATGGTGCGTAGAGCCTGATCGGTGACCTCGGCGAAGGAGGCGGGGGAGAGGTCGACGTAGGCGCCTTTGGCTGGGGTGCCTGCGGTGGCGGGGCAGCGAAAGGCGATGTGCTGCTGGGCGCGGGCCACGTCTTCAAAGACGGAATAGAGCGGGCCGGGGGCGGCGTCGACGCCGCTTTGCGCGATCAACGCGGCGAGCGCGGCGGCGGTACCGTCGCGGCCCACGCGGGCGGTGGGCAAGGTCAGGCCGCCGAAACCATCGTCGATCAGCAACACCTGACCGTCGCGTTCGAGAATGGCCGAAACGATGATATCTGGCCCGGTGGGAACAGCGGCCTGGGTGGCGACGGGGGTGAAATAGGTGCCGCGATAGTAGCCAAGGCCGGGAGCGGAGGTGGCGTGGAAGGCCTCGATCCGGCCCAAAAGGATGGCGTGATCGCCTGCGTGGATGATCTGGTGCAGCGCGCAGTCAAACCATGCGGCGACGCCCGGCAGAATGGGCGCGCCATGGGGGCCGGGCTGCCAGTCGATCCCGGCGAAGCGGTCGGCGACAGGGCGGGCGAAGGTGTTGGAAATGTCTTTCTGGCCTTCGGAAAGAATGTTCACAGCAAAGCCGCGACCAGAGGTGAATTTTACGTAATTTACGGAATTCCTTGAGATTTGCACCAGCAAGAGAGGTGGATCGAGCGAGACGGAGGCAAAGGAATTGGCCGTGAAGCCGAGCGGGTGACCGGCGTCATCTAGGGCTGTTACCACCGTGACCCCGGTCATGAAGGTGCCAAAGGCATCGCGCAGGGCGCGGCGGGGGTCTTGGGGTTGGGTCATGCGCGCAGCCCTTCGGTTTCGGCCATGAGGGGCGTTTGCAGCCAGTCGCGCAGTGCCGCTGTCACCCGGTCGGGGGCGGTGAGGTTGACCATGTGGCGATGGCCTTCGATCACGATGGCGCGGCCGCGCGGGGCGGAGGCGGCCATGGTGCGGGTCATGTCGGGGGTTGAGTTCGGGTCGCCATCGCCCGTCAGGACAAGGGCGGGGCAGGTAATGGCCTCCCACCGGTCAGCATAGGCATCATCGCCGGTGGCAAAGGCACGGTAGGCGCTGGCGTAGCCGTCACGGCTGACCTCGGCCAGCCAGCGGGCGACTTGGGCGCGCGGGGCAGCGTCTTCGGAGGCGTCGGTGAACCAACGTTTGAGGGGGGCACTGGCGTCAAACTCGCCTGCCGCCATGGCATCGGCGCGGGCAGTTACGGCGGCGCGGGCCTCGGGCGTGCGGCGGTGGACGGCGTTCAAGATGGCGATGCGGCGGATCAGTTCGGGGTAATCGGCGGCCAGGCCCGTGGCAATCAGCGCGCCCATGGAATGGCCTGCGACATTGACCGTGCCGACGCCAAGGGCGGTGATCACGCGCGCGGCCCAGTCCACGTAGTCGGGCAGACGCGCACCTTGGGGCAGGGGGGTGGAGCGGCCGTGTCCGGGCATGTCGACCGCGAAAACGCGGGTGGTGGCGGCGAGTGCCGCGATTTGCGGGGCCCAGGCGCGGGCGTTGAGGCCCACGCCGTGAATCAAGAGGAGCGGTTCACCGCCATTTCCGGGGGGGCCGACCTCGATCAAGCCGACCGAGGCCCCGTCAGACAGAGGCAGGGTTCGATACATCATTACCCAGATCCTTGAGGTCTTGATACCGGTCACCGATGCGGTGATGCGGGCGGCCACCGATGGAGGCACCCAGCGCCACGACGATTTCATCGGCGGCGGGGGCGTCGGGGATGGCGAAATGGATGGTCAGGTAGTGGGAGCGGCGGCCTTCGTCATTCTTGTCCATCAGCGGGATCATGATGGGGGTATTGGCCCCGCCCCGGATATTGGTGAAGGCGAGGTAGGTCTTGGCCCCCACGGCCTGCCGGTAGTGGTTGCCGAAGCGCAGAGTGTGGATCAGGGCGGAGGCGTGTTCCACTTCGCCGTCCAGCCCGCAGATGGCGGCCTTGCCGTATCCTTCGACGGCATCCCCGCCGCCTGCGGCATCAAGTATCATACCCGTCAGCAGCGCGCCGAGTTCGGGGGCCACCTCATGAATGGCGGGTTTGAGGTCATCAACAAAGCCCATCCCGGCCCATGGATTGCGGATGACCGCTGCCGCCGCGATGAGTTTCAGCGGTTTGGGCGCGGCACGACCGCCTTCGATCAACGTGGTTTCGACATGGAGCAGGGTCTTGCGGATCTGGGCGGGCATCGGAACCTCGGGGCTTTGCTGTTGTTGGTATGTTGGTATACCATAAGACCATATGTCAATGAGTCGTTGCCGGTGGGCGGCGTGATGGATAGGTTGGCTGGATGGAACAGGTGCCGCACCCCGACTTGCGGATCGACCAGATGCCGCAGACCCTGCGCGAGATCGTGCTGGGCCGGATGCGCGCGGCGATCATCGCGGGGCGCTTTCCATCCGGCGCGCGGCTGGTGGAGCGGACGCTGTGTGATCAGCTTGGCGTCAGCCGGTCGGTGGTGCGCGAGGTGATCCGCATTCTGGAAGCCGAGGGGTTGGTGGAAAGCCTGCCCAACCGGGGGCCGGTGGTGGCGCGGATGGACTGGGCGCAGGCGCGGCAGATCTATGACATCCGGCTGCTCTTGGAAGGGGCGGCGGCGGCGGGCTGCGCGGCGGTGGCCGATGCGGCGGTGAAGGCCGATCTGTCGGCGGCGCTGGCCGCGCTGGAGGCGGCGAGCGGCGCAGAGGATGCGGTGTTCGACGCGACCACGCGGTTCTATGAGGTGATCTTTCGCGCCGCAGGGCATGAGGTCGCCTGGGAGATCGTGCAGCGCCTGAATGGCCGGATCAGCCGGTTGCGGGCGTTGACGCTGACGGCGGCAGATCGGGCCGTGCCGGGGCGGGCGCGCATGGCGCGCATCGCGGCGGCGATTGCTGCCAATGATGCGGGCGCGGCGCGGCAGGCGGTGGAGGAGCATCTGCGTGAGGCAGCCGAGATTGCGCGGCGGATGCTGGAGGGCGAATGATGGCGGCCTATTGGATTGCACATGTCACGGTGACGGATGCAGAGCGATACAAGGCCTATCAGTCCTTGGCCCCGGCGGCATTCGCGCGGTTCGGCGGGCAGTTTTTGGCGCGAGGGGGCGAGGCGGATGTATTGGAAGGGCCTGTGCTGGCGCGGCATGTGGTGATCGCGTTTCCCGATCTGGCAGCGGCGCGGGCCTGCTATGCCTCAGCCGAGTATCAGGCAGCACGCGCTGCGCGCGAGGGTGCGGCAGAGGTGGCGCTGGTGATTGTCGACGGGGTTTAGTCGACGATTTTTCTGCGAAGACACGAAGGGCGATCCGGATGTCCGGATCGCCCCTTTCGATCAGTGGCTGGCGACCGGTTCTTCCACCGGTTTTGCCAGCTCTTTGCGCGAAATCAGGGTGTAGAAGGCCGGCACCACAAACAGCGTGAACATCGTGCCGATGGTGATGCCCGAAAAGATGACCAGACCCACGGAGTAGCGCGCGGCGGCACCTGCACCATCGGCGATGATCAGCGGGATCACCCCCAGCGCCATGGCGGCGGTGGTCATAAGGATCGGACGCAGGCGGGTTTTCGCGGCGGCAACAATCGCTTCACGCGCCGAAAGACCCCGCTCGCGGCGGGCCTGATTGGCAAACTCCACCAAGAGGATACCGTGTTTGGTGATCAGCCCGATCAGGGTGATCAGCCCCACCTGCGTGTAGATGTTCAGCGTACCAAGGCCGAGGTTCAGGGGCACGATGGCGCCGAAGATCGACAGCGGCACCGACATCATGATGATCAACGGGTCGCGGAAGCTTTCGAATTGCGCGGCAAGGACGAGGTAGATCACCACCACGGCAAGGCCAAAGGCGAGAAGGATCGTGTTGCCTTCGGTCACCTCCAGCCGGGATTGGCCGGAATAGTCGATGAAGAAGCCGTCGGGCATGATCCTTTCCGCCTCATCCACGATCACCTGCAGCGCGTCGCCGGTGGAGACGCCTGGGATCGGCAGGGCGCTGATGGTGGTGGAGTTGAGCTGGTTGAACTGTTCGATGGCGCTGGGGGCGACCTTGGTCTCCACCGTCACCACCGCCGAGAGCGGCACCATCTGCCCGCTGGCCGAGCGGATGAAGAAATCCGTCAGCCGTTCGGGGTTGTTCCGATACTCCTCGGGCACCTGCATGATCACGTCATAGCTGTTGCTGTCGCGGTCAAACTGCGCGACGGCCCCGCCGCCGACCAAAAGGCCCAGCGTCGTGCCAATGTCGCGGGCGGGTAGGTTCAGCGCGGCGGCGCGTTCGCGGTCGATCTTCAGTGTGATCTGAGTTGAATTATAGGCCAGCGAGTTCTGCACCACGATGAAGCGGCCCGAGGCTGTGGCTGCGGCCTTGATCTCTTCTGCCACTTCGAAGATGCGGTCCGAGGGGCCGGTGGATTGCAGGATCACGCTGATTGGCAGACCGCCACCAGCGCCGGGCAGGGAGGGGGGGGCGAAGACAAAGGCCTGCACCCCGGCAATCGCACCGATCTTGCCTTGCAGATCGGCTTGGATTTCCGCCTGTGACCGGTCGCGTTCTGCCCAATCCTTGAAGGCCCAAAGCGCGATGCCGGAATTGGTGGCCCCACCGAACCCGACAATGGAGAAGTTGGCGGACAGTTCCGGCAGATCCTGTGTCACTTCGCGCATCTGGTCGATATAGGTGCGGGTGTATTCCGACGTTGCATAGGGTGGTGCGTTGACGAAGGCGAAGAGCGCGCCGGAATCTTCTTCCGGGGCAAGCTCGGTGGAGGTTTTTGAGAACAGATATCCCGTCAACCCGGCCAGCACGACGACCATCAGGATGGTGATGGCGCGATAGTCGAGTGAGCCGTTGACGCGGCGTTCGTACCAGCCGGCGAGCCTGTCAAAGGCGCGGTCGACGGTGATCTGGAATTTGGAGTGGCCGCCCTTTTGCAGCAGGCGCGCCGACATCATGGGGGTGATGGTCAGGGCGACGATGCCCGAAATGATGACCGCGCCCGCAAGAGTGACCGCGAATTCGCGGAAGAGCGAGCCGGTCAGACCACCGGTAAACGCCAGCGGGGCAAAGACGGCGGCGAGGGTAATGGTCATAGCGACAACGGCGCCATAGATTTCTTTCATCCCCATGAAGGCCGCCTGAATCGGGCGGAAACCTTCCTCGATATGGCGGTGGATGTTTTCCACCACGACGATGGCATCATCCACCACAAGGCCGATGGCCAGAACCATCGCAAGCAGGGACAGGAGGTTGATCGAATAGCCAAACAGATACAGCACGAAGAGCACGCCCAAAAGCGACAGCGGAATCGTGACCACAGGCATCAGAACCGAGCGGAAAGACCCCAGGAACAGCAGGATGATGACGATCACGATGGCGACTGCTTCGGCGATGGTCTTGAACACCTCGGTGATCGAAGCGCTGATCTGTTCGGTGGCGTCATACATCAGGGTCAGCGTCATGCCTTGGGGCAAGCTGGCCTGGATCAGGGGCAGTTCGGCCAGAACCTCGGATGATACGTTCAGCGGGTTCGCACCGGGGGTGGGGAAGACGCCGATGAAGGTTCCGGCTTCGCCGTTGAAATTCACGATGGTGTCCGTCGATGCGGCGGCCAGTTCCACCCGCGCGACATCGGCCAGACGGACGACTTCATCGCCATTGCCGGAAACGGGCAGGGCGGCAAAAGCCTCGGGCGTTTGCAGGGTGGTTTCCATGGTGATGGAATAGGCTGTGAATTCGCCCTTGGTCTTGCCCGGGGCGGCGAGGAAGTTGGCGTTGTTTACCGCTCCCAGCACCTCGGCCGCGGTCAGGCCACGGCCTGCAAGGCGGATCGGGTCGATCCAGATGCGCATGGCATAGGTTTGCCCGCCCAGCACCTGAATTTCAGCCACGCCGGGGATGGTGGACATGCGCGGGCGGATCACCCGTTCGATGTATTCGGTGACCTGTTCCGACGTCATGTTGGGGTTCTGCATCGCCAGATACATGGTGGCGAAGGTCATTCCCGTGCCCTTGACGATGGTGGGATCCTCGGCCTCGGACGGCAGGCGGGAACGGACCTGCTGCACTTTGGACATGACTTCCGTCAGCGCGATATCGGGGTTGGCCCCAAGACGCATGTTCACCGTGACGGTGGAGGCCGAAGGTGAGGAGGTGGAGGTGATGTAGTCAACATTCTCCGTGGTCGCCACGGCGGCGGCGATGGGGGCGGTGATGAAGCCCTGAATAAGGTCGGGCGCTGCGCCGGGATAGACGGTGGTGATGGTGACCACCGTCTCCTCAACCTCTGGATATTCCCGGATTTGCAGGTTGAAGAAGCCCTGCAGACCCAGGAGCAGGATCAGAAGGCCGAGGACGGTCGAAAGGACCGGGCGTTTGATGAAGATGTCTGACGGGCTCATTGATCGGCCCCGTCTGCGGTTTCGGCGACGGCGGGGCCGGTCGCGGTTGCGGCGGGGTTGACGGAGTTGTCGACGATGGCAGGCTGGCCATTGGTCAGGCGGTTCTGGCCTGCAGTCACGACCTGATCACCGGGGGCGACGCCTTCTGCGATTTCCACCACGCCACCCGAACGACGGCCGGGTTTGACAAAGACCTGGGCGACGACAAGCTGTTCGGCATCTGCCTCGGACGGGCGGACGAGATAGACGTAGTCGCCATAGAGGCTGGTCGACAGCGCTGTCTGGGGCAGGGCAATGACGCCATCTTCGGCGGGAAGGCCCACCTGAATGCGGACGAACTGGCCGGGTGTCAGTTTTCCCTGCGCATTGGTGATGGACCCCCGCAGCGCGACAAGGCGAGTGGCGGGATCGACGCGGGGGTCGATGCCGGTGAGTTCACCGGGAAAGGTTTCATCCAGACCTTCGATCTGCACCTGAATCTTTTGTCCGATGGAAAGATTGGGCAGGTCCTGTTCCGGCAGGCTGAAATCCACCCGCATGGTGGAGATATCCTGCAAGGTGGCGACGATCGTGCCCGGGGCGACGTATTGGCCCAGATCCACACGCGGCAGGCCGATGGTGCCAGCGAAGGGGGCGGCAAGCTGGCGCTGTTCCAGCACGGCGATGGCGCGGGCAAGCTGCGCCTCGGCCGCCTGAGCAGCCGCTTGGCTTTGATCGAGCGAGACATTGGTGGTAACACCCCGGCGCGTCAGATCCTGCGCGCGGACAAGGTTGCCGCGTTCCAGATCGGCCTGGGTGCGGGCCGCTTCGACATCTGCCGATTGCACCACATCATCCAGTCGTAGCAAGACGGCCCCGGCTTCGACGGTGGTGTTGGGCTGAAACAGGACTTCTTTCACCACGCCGGCGCTTTCCACGGTCAGGTCCACGCCCTGTGCGGCGTTGACGGTGCCGATCGCCTCGATCACCGGGGTCCATGTCACGGGCTTTGCCTCGACCGTCGAGACGGTGGCGGGCTGCTGCGGCATGTTGGCGAAGATCTGGGTGATCATGTTGTCGCGGAACATATTGAACCAGACAAGACCGCCGCCGATGGCACCAAGCAGGATGATGGCGATGATGAGACGTTTGACCATGGAAAGGGGCCTTTGTTCGGAATGGGTGGCGCGGGGCCAAGAGGGGAAAATTGCTGCACCCTGCATTTACCTATGAAGTGGCAAAGTCAAGAAAGGTGGGGATAAATTGAACGCTATCGGACAGGATAAGGGTGTCTTCGCCGCAAAACGTGTTGTGGGATATTGATTGACGCCCGTGGTTCTGCCACAGGCGGATACCGGTTAGGCAAGACGCGAACGGGAAAGACATGGCCGCTGAGATGACGTTGATCCCCGAACTGGCTGTGACGGATGTGGCCAAGGCGGCAGTCATGCTGCAGGACGTGTTCGGCTTTGTCCCCGACGGTCAGATGATGCGGTTGGGCGATCAGGTGGTGGCGTTGGTGGGCGCGGATAGCGCGGCAGGTCATGGCAAGATCGACCATCTGGCCTTGGCAGTGGACGATGTCGATGTGGCGCTGGCCGAATTGATGGCGCGCGGCGCAAGGCTGGAGGCGACCACGCCGGATGGCCCGCGCGAGATTGCCGAATTCTGGAGCGCGGGCGTGCGCTATGTGTTTCTGGAAGGGCCAGAGGGCGCACGGATCGAGCTTTGCGCAAGACGGGATGGTCCGGTGCGTGGTGGGTTGCCCGGGCATGATCATCTGGGCATTCCCTGCACTGACATTGCGGCCACAGAGGCGTTCTTCCTTGGGTTGGGCTTTGCGCGGTTGGCGGCCAATGAACTGGTCCGGGCGGATGGCGTCACGCTGGTGCGGTTCCTTGGGATAGGATCTTCCGTTGTGGAATTGTATGAGCCGCCTGCCATGCGTGGCGGGGTTGCGGATTTCGCCGCGGCCGCGTTGTGGCGTGGCATGAGACTGGCGGGTTCGACGCTTGCAGCGGGGCCACGGCTGGGGCCGGACGGTCTGCGGGTGACGGTGGTTTGACGGCGAAATTTGACGCAAGTTTCGCGAAAAATTCTGACGCAGAATTTCTAGGCGCCGGTGGCCCCGATCTTTATGGCCGCGTTTTGGGCTGACCGAAATCTGCGCCAGATTTCGACGCGATTTCTGTGTCAGAAATCGCTTTGTCGGCGCAGGAGGGCGGGCAACTCCGCCCAATGGTCAAAGGCCGCGTGATGGGGCATGTCGGCCAGCGGAGTTTTGCGGTAGCCTTGGGTGAAGAGGAGAAGCGGTACAGCCGCGCGCTGGGCGGTTTCGGCATCCACCTCGCTATCTCCGACGAACCAGACGGGACCACCGCCGATGGCCGCAACCGCATGGTGCAGCGGCGCGGGGTCTGGCTTGCGCACGGGCAGTGTATCGCCGCAGACCAGAACCGGGAAGCGATGCGTCCAGCCCAGATCGGCCAGCAGCGCGCGGGTCGGGCCTTCGGGTTTGTTGGTGCAGAGGCCCATCGGACGGTCGGTGGCATCCAGCGCCGCCTCGACCCCCGGATAGGGACGGGTCAGACCGCCGGGATCATGCTCATAGCGGGCAATGAAACGGGCGCAGAGATCAGCGTGATGGTTGGGATCGTCTGGCAGGTTCAACGCGCGTCGGACACGAGTGATCAGGACCGGCACGCCGCCGCCGATAAAACCGCGGACGGTTTCAAAGGGTAGGGGGGCATGGCCATCCTCAGTCAGCAGGGCGTTGACCCCGGCATGAATGTCGGGGGCGCTGTCGACCAAGGTGCCGTCGAGATCGAAGATCAGGGCGCGCGTCATTCAGCGCCCAGTCAGCCAGTTGCCGAACTTCGCCAGACGTGACGGCGGGCCTTGGCGGGCCATCTCGCGACGGTCCGCCATGCCGTAAAGGCCATACATCCCATGCACCCCCAGCCAGCGCAGCGGTTCGGGTTCCCATTTGCGCACCCGGCGGTTGACCCAGGGCAGGCGGGTCAGGTCGGTGTCGCGGTCCAGCGTCAGGTCGGTCAGTGTGCGGCCCGACAGGTTGGAGGTGGAGACGCCTACCCCCACGTAACCCCCGGCCCAGCCAATGCGGGTGACAGGGTCCAGCCCCGCCGTTGTGCACCAATCACGTGGCACGCCGATCACGCCGCACCAAGCGTGGTCGATGCGGAAGCGTTTGGTGGCGGGGAAATGGGTGTGCAGGATGGTGGTCAGACGGCGGATCGTCTCTGGGTCAGGCGCACCGGAATTGTCGATGGCTGAGCCAAAGCGGTAAGGCACGCCGCGCGCGCCTACGGTGATGCGGCCTCCGCGCGTGCGTTGGCAATAGCAATAGGCATTGGCGAAATCGCCAAGGATTTCATGGCCATGCCAGCCGATTTCGGCCCAGACTTCGGGCGGCAGTGGCTCTGTCGCGATCTGTGCGGAATTGAGCGGGAGCCATTCGCGTTTCAGCCCCGGCAGGGTGGCAGTAAACCCTTCCGTACAGCGCAGGATCGTGTGGGCGATGACGGTGCCGCGTTTGGTGGAGACGCGACCGGGGGCGATGGCGGTGACTTCGGTGCCTTCGCATATCCGCACGCCCATCGCCTCGACCACCTGCGCCAGACCGCGCACGAGTTTTGCAGGCTGCACGCGGGCGACGCCGCCTACCACCATGGCACCCAAAACGCCGGGAATGTTCACGCGGGATGCGGTCTGGCCTGCGCCGATCATGTGGACACGATCCTCGCCCCAATGGCGACGGTGGGCGGTTTCCGCCTCGCAGCGCGCAAGCTGGGCGGGGCTGGTGGCGACCATCAACTCATCCGTGCGGAGAATGTCTGCCTCGATGCCCTCAACCCCCGCGACGCGGATGATTTCATCGACTGTGCCGGTCATGGCCTGCACCATGGCGCGGACGGCGGCCTCATTCGATGTGGCGAGATAGCGTTCGTGGTTCCAGGCAAAACCGCCGGTCAGCCAGCCGCCATTGCGGCCCGATGCGCCGAAGCCTGCGAAATCCTTTTCGCAGATGACAATGTTCAGGCCCGGATCGGCCTTCTTCAGATAATAGGCTGACCACAGCCCGGTATAGCCCGCGCCGATAATGCAGACATCGGCGGTGGTATCGCCCGGCAGGGGAGGGCGGTGGGTACCCGGCAGGCCGATATCGGCATACCAGAAAGAGACATCGCCAATGCGGGTGGGGGTGTGGCTGTTCATGGGAAGAAACCTATGCGCACCATCGCGCTTGTCATCCCCGAAAACGACAGCGCGCCGCCTTTTGGGCGACGCGCTGAATGGTTTCGTTGCAGTTGAGCGCCTGAATATCAGAAAAACGCCTGAACCCCGGTGATTGCGCGGCCCAGGATCAGGGCATGGACGTCATGCGTGCCTTCATAGGTGTTCACGGTTTCCAGATTCACCATGTGGCGCATGATCTGGAAATCTTCCTGAATGCCGTTGCCGCCATGCATGTCGCGTGCCCAGCGGGCAGCATCCAGTGCCTTGCCGCAGTTGTTGCGCTTGATGATGGAGATCATTTCCGGGGCGGCATTCGCCTCATCCAGCAAGCGACCGACGCGGAGGCTGGCCTGAAGGCCCAGCGAAATTTCGGTCATCATGTTGGCGAGTTTCAGCTGGTAGAGCTGGGTGCCTGCCAGCGGCTTGCCGAACTGCCTGCGGTCCAGCCCATATTGCCGGGCGGCGTGCATGCAGAACTCGGCAGCCCCCATCACGCCCCAGGAAATACCGTAGCGCGCGCGGTTAAGGCAGCCGAAGGGGCCCTTGAGGCCTTCGACGAAGGGAAGAAGGGCGTCTTCGCCCACTTCGACATCCTTCATCACGATCTCGCCCGTGATGGAGGCGCGCAGGGACAGTTTGCCGCCTACCTTGGGCGCGGTCAGGCCCTTGGTGCCCTTGTCCAGCACGAACCCCTTGATCTTACCGCCATGAGCTTCGGATTTCGCCCAGACGACGAAGACATCGGCGATGGGGGCGTTTGAGATCCACATCTTTGCGCCGTTCAGGACATAGCCGTTTGCGGTTTTCTTTGCTGTTGTCTTCATCCCTGCGGGATCGGACCCCGCATCGGGTTCGGTCAGGCCAAAGCAGCCGATCCATTCACCCGAGGCGAGTTTGGGCAAGTATTTTTGGCGCTGCGCCTCGGTTCCGTAGGCGTAGATAGGATACATCACCAGCGACGACTGCACCGACATCATCGAGCGATAGCCGCTGTCGACCCGCTCTACCTCGCGCGCGATCAGGCCGTAGGCGACGTAAGAGGCACCGATGCCGCCGTACTCTTCGGGGATGGTGACGCCCAGAAGGCCCATCTCGCCCATTTCGCGGAAGATGTTCGGATCGGTGGTTTCCTCGCGATAGGCGGCGACGACGCGGGGTTGCAGCTTTTCCTGCGCATAGGCGCGGGCGCCATCGCGGAGCATCCGCTCTTCTTCGGTCAGCTGGTCATTCAGGCGGAACGGGTCTTCCCAATCGAAGCGGGCCAGGTCGGGGGCATCTTTGGCCTTCAGCTTGGGTTTGTCAGTGGTTTTCGGGGCGTCGAGGCTCATGGCCGTTCCTCCGGTTGGGTTTGAACAGAGTGTCAGCACTGGCTGAGTCGCGCCATGCCGGGGTTGGCACTTGTATGGGGCCAGATGTTGTGAATTTATAGCGAAACATTCTGTATGGTTGTTGAGGTTTTCTCACATGATCCCGCCGCGCCGCCATTTACCCAGCTTGTCGGGCCTTTTGGCGCTGGAGGCGGTGGAACGGCTGGGCACAGCCACGGCGGCGGCGGCGGAGTTGAACCTGACACCCGGCGCAGTGAGCCGATCATTGCAGGAGGTAGAGGCGCAGTTGGGGGTTACTCTGCTGATCCGGGATCGGCAACGCTTGCGGCTTACCCCTGCGGCGCGGGATTACGTGGCGGATGTGCGGCGGGCGCTGGGAGTGCTGGGGCAAGCGGCGCTGCGTCTACGGGTAGGGGATGGCGGGGAAAGCCTGTCGCTGGCCATTCTGCCCGCCTTCGGGATGCATTGGCTGGCCCCGCGCCTGCGGGACTTCCGCGCGGCGCATCCGGGTGTGGCGCTGACGCTGACGACGCGGCTGCGTCCGTTCGACATGGAAGCCGAGGGGTTTGATGCCGCGATCCATTACGGGCGGGCGGATTGGCCGGGGGCAGAGCATCTGCTGCTGATGGAGGAGGAGGTGCAAGCCGTCTGCGCGCCTACACTTTTGCCCGCATCGGTGGCAGGGCCGGGGGATCTGCTGGCGCTGCCTTTGTTGCAGATTGAAAGTCGCACGGGGGATTGGGGGCGTTGGTTCGCGGCGCAAGGCATGGCGGGACAACGGCCGGGGGGGATGTTGTTCGACCAATTCGCCACGATGCAGCAGGCGGCTGTGCATGGGCTGGGCGTGGCGCTGTTGCCCACCTTTCTGATTGCCGATGATCTGGCGGCGGGGCGGTTGGTCCCTGCATGGGGCGGCGGGGTGCGGGCGGCGGGGAGTTATTGGCTGGTCTGGCCCAAGGGAGTACCGCCGCGCCCGGTCATGGTTGCCTTTCGCGACTGGATCGTGGGAGAAGTTGCGGCCGAGCCAACGGCTCGGCCACGCCAGAGTGACACGCGCTAGATCAACTGACCGATCTGCTTCCAATGTTCGTTGGACCAGACCGTTTTTGCGCCTCAGCCATGGTTCGGAGCATCGTCTGCCCCACGGCCGCGCGTCTTGCCGCCGCCACGCGTGTGGCCCGCACCGTCATCCGCCCCACGACCCCGGCGCGCGAAGATCAGGGTGTCAGGCCCCTGTTCCATCCAAGTATGGTTCGGGCCATCATCCTTGCCCCGCCCGCGGGTCTTGCCGCCACCGCGCGTATGGCCTGCACCGTCATCTGCACCGCGACCGCGGCGGGCGGTTTCGAAGCTGTCTGTCAGCGTGGAGGTCAGGCCCACAACCGCGTCCTGCGTTGCGAAAGGCTGGCCAGGCGAGGCCATTGCCGGACTGATCGTCAGAATGCAGGGCGTGGCAAGCGCGAGGGTCAGGGCGAAGGCGCAGGTGAGTTTGGGTGTCATGATCCGTTCTCCATTATGGGCTCAACTGCCCGGTTCGCTGATCTGGCCACCGCTATCAGCACCGCGCCAGACCTGCCGGACCTGTGCCACCGCCCCACGGACCAGAGGCCCGCCCGGCCCACGGCCCTTAGGTCCGGCGTGGCATCAGACCAAAGTCTGATTCCGCATTCGACCAATGGCCAGAAGGCGTTGAATCAGCCAGATTTCCCCCATGTCAGAGATCCATCGCCCAAACCTTGCCACCCCTGTCCTGCCCGTGAGCGCCGCCGCTGCGATGCGATTAGCGCTACGCGAGCGCTTGGCCGGGCTGGGTTTGCTGCAACGCTTTGCCCTTGTAGGGAGCGTGGTCAGTCTGATCGGCATGCTGGTGATCGGCGGGCTGGTCAGTCGGTCAATCGAGACGGGCGTGGTGCGGAACTCGGCCATATCGAGCGCGGTCTATATGGAAAGCTTTATCGCGCCATTGTCGCAACCTCTGGCCGAGGCGCGCCATCTTTCGCCAGAGGCGATCACCCATATGCGCGATCTGCTGGAGCGCCCCCCGCTTTCTGAGCGGGTCTGGTCGGTAAAGATCTGGCGGGCGGACGGGTTTGTCGCCTTTTCCAGCGATGCCAGCCTGATCGGACAGACCTTCGCGCCCAGCACCGAGTTGGAAGCGGCGCTGAAGGGGCAGCTTTCGGCCAGCTTCGATCAGTTGGAGGATGCGGAAAGCATGAACGAACGGCAAAGCGGGGTACCGCTGCTGGAGGTTTATAACCCCATCCACTCCATCCTCACTGGCGAGGTGATCGCCGTGGCAGAATTCTATCTGGTGGCGACAGAACTGGAAGCCGACATCTGGGCAGCAGGGGCAAAGGCGTGGGCCATGGTGGCGGCAGTGACGGTGGTCACCTTTGCGGCGCTGTTCGGTATCGTACAGTCGGGCAGCCGCACTATCGCGACTCAGACCAGCGCGTTGGCCAGCCGTCTGGAGGAACTGGCGCAGATTTCGGCACAGAACGAGGCCCTGCGCGCCCGGGTGCAAGAGGCCGCGATGCGCGTGAGCGAGAGGACCGAACGCCAGATGCGCCGGATCAGCGCCGAACTGCATGACGGCCCGGCGCAGGCGCTTGCGCTGGCATCGCTGCGGCTGGATGCGTTGGTACGGCGGGCGCATCTGTCGCGAGAGGATGCCGAGGCGCAAGCCCTGCGCGAAGCGCTGGATGAGGCGCTGGCCGATGTCCGCGATCTTTGCCGGGGTCTGACCTTGCCCGATCTGCGGGGCAGCACGGTGGCGCAGGTTCTGGACAGGGCGATCGGCGCGCAGGAGCGGCGTACTGGCACCACGGTCATCCGGGACACCGCTCAGGGGAATTGGCCAGATGTGCCGGCATCGCATCCGATCCTGATCTGTCTTTACCGTTTCGTGCAGGAAGGGTTGATGAACAGTTACCGCCATGCCGCTGGGTCCGAAGTTCGGGTGAGTTGCGCGCTTGACGGGGGGCGATTGACGGTGATGGTGGCAGATGCCGGGCCGGGCTTCGATCCGGCGCGGCAGGTCGAGCCGAATTCTGCCGGAACGGGGCTTGGCCTATCCGGACTCAGGGAACGCGTAGAGAGTATTGGCGGCAGTTTCAGCATAGCTACGGCCCTTGGCCAAGGCGTGCGGCTGCAGTTGGAGTTACCAGTTGAGGAAAGCTGAGGATGGACAACATCCATATTGTCGTCGCCGACGACCACCCGCTTTTGCGCGGCGGCGTGGTTCTTTCGTTGCAGGAACATGGCGGGTTCACCGTCGTGTCGCAGGCCGGAACCGCCGATGAGGCGGTGGCAGCGGTCGAAGCGCATATGCCCGATGTCGTGCTGCTGGATGTGTCGATGCCGGGGTCGGGGCTGGCGGCCGCAGCCACCATCGCGCGGCGCTTTCCGGCCGTGGCCATTGTGATGCTAACCGTCTCTGAGGCGGATGACGATCTATTGGCTGCGTTGCGCGCCGGGGCGCGGGGCTATGTTTTGAAGGGGATCGCCGCACAGGAATTGGTGGATGTGCTGCAAGGTGTGGTGCAGGGTGGATCTTATGTGTCGCCTGCGCTGGCCGCGCGTGTTCTGGCTGCGATGCAGGGGCAGGGCGCCCGCGATCTGCCTGAAGTGGAGGCGCTTGCGTCGCGCGAGCAGGAAATCCTGAAACTGGTCGCAACCGGGCAGTCGAACAAGGAAATCGCCCGAGCGCTGGACCTGCAGGAAAAGACCATCAAGCACCACATGACGAACATCCTGCATAAGTTGCAGGTGCGCAACCGCGTGGAGGCTGCGTTGAAGGCGCGCGACATGGGTCTTTAGGCTGGCGAACGGTCTGGTTGGAGCCGTTTTGCGCCTGCGATTGGTGTGGTAGGGCCGGAGGGACTCGAACCCCCAACCAAGGCGTTATGAGCGCCCGGCTCTAACCATTGAGCTACAGCCCCACGGGCTTTGGCCTAAGGCCAATGACGGCAGGGGTCAAGACAGCGAAGGCGCTGTCATTCGCCATCAGGGGCCAACTGTCGCATCACGGCCCATGCGGCAGGGACACCCAGCGCAAATCCGATGGCGGCAGAGCCGATGATGGCCTTTAGCGTAACCATCCCCATGGTCAGCACAACAATGACGCCGATCCCGGCCAGTGAGGGGCCGATCAGGGCATAGAGCAGCAGGAACAGACGGGACATGAGCAATCCTCCTCGGATGCGTGATGATCGTTGTCTGCCACCTTTGCAGGCAGGTTTCCTTGATCCGGATCAAGCCGTACCGGCTTTGGCCTATGCGCCGTTGCGATGAGGCAGAGGCTGGTATATGGCCTGCGCGCAACAGCGGCACAGTGGCGGAGCGAGCGCGATGACGAACGGCCTTACCTATGCGCAGGCGGGTGTGGATATCGATGCGGGCAACGCGCTGGTCGAACGGATCAAGCCTGCCGCCAAGCGCACCGCGCGGTCGGGCAGCATGTCTGGCTTGGGCGGGTTCGGCGCGCTGTTTGATCTGAAGGCGGCCGGATACAACGACCCGATCCTTGTGGCAGCGACCGATGGGGTGGGCACCAAGCTGCGTATCGCCATCGACACCGGGAATGTGGACACGATCGGCATCGACCTTGTGGCGATGTGCGTGAACGATCTGGTCTGTCAGGGCGCGGAGCCGCTACTGTTTCTGGATTATTTCGCCACCGGCAAGCTGGATGTGGATCAGGCCACGCGCATCATCGAAGGTATCGCTGCGGGATGCGAGGCATCGGGTTGCGCGTTGATCGGCGGGGAAACTGCCGAGATGCCGGGGATGTACCACAAGGGCGATTTCGACCTGGCAGGCTTTGCCGTGGGCGCGATGGAGCGGGGGGCTGATCTGCCCGCCGGGGTGGCCGAGGGCGATGTGCTGCTGGGCCTTGCGTCGAACGGGGTGCATTCGAACGGTTACAGCTTTGTGCGCAAGGTGGTGGAACTGTCGGGGCTGGGCTGGGATGCGGCATCGCCGTTTTCCGAAGGTGCGCTGGGCGAGGCGCTGCTCGCGCCGACACGGCTTTATGTCAAGCAGGCGCTTGCGGCGATCCGGGCGGGCGGCGTGCACGGGCTGGCGCATATCACCGGGGGCGGGTTGACGGAAAACCCGCCGCGCGTTTTGCCCGAGGGGCTGGCCTGTGCGATTGATCTGAACGCCTGGACCCTGCCTCCGGTGTTCCGCTGGCTGGCAACGACGGCGAATATGACGCAGGCGGAATTGCTGAAAACCTTCAACTGCGGGATCGGGATGATCCTTGTGGTGGCCCCTGACCGGGCCGAGGCGACCCGCGCCCTGCTGGTGGAGATGGGCGAGACGGTCTTTACCCTTGGCCATGTGGTGCCGGGAGAAGGCGTGGTCTATTCGGGCAGCATCCTGTGACAGCCCGCGTCGCCATCCTGATTTCCGGGGGTGGGTCGAACATGCTGGAGCTGGTGCGGGATATGCTGGGGGGTGATCATCCGGCGCGGCCCGTGCTGGTGGCATCGAATGACCCGATGGCAGGGGGGCTGGCCAAGGCCGCCGCGTTGGGCGTGCCGGTGGCCGCGGTGGATCACCGCCCCTTTGGCAAGGATCGCGCGGCATTCGAGGCGGCGCTGCTGGAGCCGATCCTTGCGGCGGAGCCGGATATCCTGTGCCTTGCCGGGTTCATGCGCGTGCTGACGCCCGCATTTGTGGATCGTTTCGCGGGGCGGATGCTGAACATCCACCCGTCGCTTTTGCCGAAATATCCCGGCCTGCACACCCATCAGCGCGCGCTGGATGCCGGGGATACTGAGGCGGGCTGCACGGTGCATGAGGTGGCGCCGGTGCTGGATGATGGCCCCATTCTGGGGCAGGCCCGAGTGCCTGTTCTGGCGGGGGACAGCGCCGAGACACTGGCCGCGCGGGTGCTGGTGCAGGAGCATCGGCTGTATCCTGCTGTCCTGCGCCGCTTTGCGGCGGGTGAACGCGGTGCACTTTTCCTGTAGCGCGGCGTGCCCTCTTTCATGATGCCTTTCATTTTCTCTCTGTCGCGCCTATAGCGATGGGGCGGGATGACCCCGTGCCACCCAGGCCAACCGGAAGGCATGATGCGTACAATAACAACGACCGAAGACCTCGCCGCCTTCTGTGAAGCTGCAAAATCCCAGCCCTATGTGACCATCGACACCGAATTCCTGCGGGAACGGACCTATTGGTCAAAGCTGTGCCTTATCCAGATGGCGCTGCCGGGCAAGACCGGGGATGCCGTGCTGGTCGATCCCATCGCGGGCGAAGACATGAGCATGGAACCGCTTTATGACCTGTTCCGCCACAAGGCGACGGTCAAGGTGTTCCACGCCGCGCGGCAGGACCTGGAAATCTTCTTTGTCGAGGGAAAGGTGTTTCCCGATCCGCTGTTCGACACCCAGATCGCCGCCATGGTCTGCGGCTTTGGCGAACAGGTGGGGTATGAAACTCTGGTCAAGAAGATTGCCAAGGAAAACCTCGATAAAACCTCGCGCTTTACCGACTGGTCCCGGCGGCCCTTGTCGGACGCGCAGCAGGAATATGCGCTGGCCGATGTCACCCATCTGCGGGTGATCTATGAATGGCTGGCGGGGCAGTTGGCCAAGAATGGCCGGACTCGCTGGGTGGAAGAAGAACTGTCGATCCTGACCGATCCCGCAACCTATACCGTGCATCCCGATGAGGCGTGGCTGCGGGTGAAGACGCGGACCACGTCGGGGCGGTTTCTGGCGGTGGTCAAGGAACTGGCGCGTTTCCGCGAGGAATATGCCCAGCGGCTGAACGTGCCCCGGTCGCGGGTGATGAAGGATGACGCGCTGCTGGAATTGGCCTCAACCCGGCCCGCGTCGATGGAAGAACTGGGCCGGTCGCGGCTGTTGTTGCGCGAGGGGCGCAAGCCCGAGATTGCCGATGGTATCTTGGCCGCAATCCGTGCGGGGTTGGAGATGAAGCCTGAAGACATGCCCAAACCGGACCTGAGCCGCGAACAGTTGCAGGTGAATCCGGCGCTGGCCGATCTGTTGCGCGTTCTGCTGAAGGCCAAATCGGAACAGTTGGGGGTTGCGTCAAAGCTGATCGCTTCGGCTGCCGATCTGGACGCCATCGCGGCGGGTGAGCGCGAGGTTGAGGCGCTGACTGGGTGGCGGTTCGAGGCGTTTGGCGAGGACGCGTTGCGCCTGTGCAAGGGCGAGATTGCCCTTTCGGCCAAGGGAAACGAAGTGCGGGTGGTGCGTCTGTAACGCACCGTCCCCCGTCAGTTGGGAAGGTTAGCGGCGCGAAGACAACGCGTTCGTGGCGCCCTGAACGACGATTTCACGCACCTGATCCAGCTTCACATTCGACAATGACGTCGCCACCGTGATCTCGCGCGAGCGGGGGGTTCCTTGCGGGGTGTTGGTGATGGGCGGGAAGACCCGGAAATCATAGACGAGCACGCCGTTTTCATCCAGAGGGCGGGCGACAAGTTCCGCTTCCCACCAGCCCTGCGTCGGGGGGATGCCCTTGGCCCGGATGATGGCCCCGGTGCTATAGGGATCAACCGACAGGGTCAGCACCTGCGCGACCAGCAGGCGTTCATCCTGTGGCGCTGCGGTTGTCACGGTTTCGCGGGGTTCGGCCCGGCCAAACCAGTTGAACGGGTTCAGCCGCGATTCCCGGATCGCGCCGCATCCCGCAACGACAAGCACCACACTCAATGCCGCCAGAACAGTTCTATTCATCCCGGTCCCCCGTCTGTTGCCCCTTGGGTATCCGATGGCGGCGGGTTTGAAAAGCACCCCGTGGCGGGCTGGACCTTTTGGTCTGCGCACCCTAGGTCTTGGCCCCTGCACAGGAGCACGCGATGGCCACCCCCGCCTTTGAAGAAATCGCCGAAACCTTCGACTTCCTGGATGACTGGGAAGACCGCTACCGCCATGTCATCGAGTTGGGCAAGGCCTTTGCCCCGATGGATGACGCGCTGAAAGTACCGGCGACCAAGGTGCTGGGCTGTGCCAGCCAGGTTTGGATTCAGCCGGCCATTGCAGGGCAGGGGCCAGAGGCGACGTTTGATTTCCAGGGCGACAGCGATGCGATGATCGTCAAAGGGCTGATCGCGGTGCTGCACGCGCTTTATGCGGGTGTGCCGGTGGCAGAGGTGGGCGCGGTGGATGCCCCGGCCGAACTGGCGCGGCTCGGGTTGAATGACCACCTGTCGGCGCAACGTTCCAACGGGCTGCGCGCCATGGTGGAGCGCATCCGGCAAGTTGCGGCGGCGGCCGTTTAGCGCGGCTCGACCCGGACCCTGTCATCGTAAAAAGCCAAATGCCCGGCAATCGCCTCGGCGCCCGGTTTCGGGTTTTCATAGGACCAGACGGCGTTTTCCAGCCGCGCCTCGGGTGTCGTCACGGTGAAGTAACGTGCCTCGCCCTTGAAAGGGCAGGTGGTGTGGCGGTCGCTGGCATCCAGCAACACCATGGCCACATCTTCGCGCGGGACATAGATCACCGGGGCGCGTGACCCTTCGATCAGTTCCAGCGCCCGTTCCGTCTCGCCGATGATCGCCCCACTTGCACGCACGATATAGCGGCCCGGTACGGGCCTGATCTCGAGTGTCACGCTCATGATTTATCCTCCCCATCCAGCGATGAAGGATGATCCTCGCACAGGATTGTGACAAGCGTTCCTTCCAGTATCGGCCAGCATCCGCCCGAAACCGGCATGGCCGTAGCCGCGCGTGCCGCGCTTTTGCGCATATGGCACATGGCCCGCTCTAGGCAGGCCGACTAGAGCGGCGCGCAAGCCCGAGTCAGCCAGTCCCGTGCGTTGGCGGAAAGCCGGGGCGACAGCTTGTCCATCACTGCGGCATGATAGGCGTTGAGCCAGTCACGTTCATCGGGCGACAGGCGGTCTGCGCGGATCAGACGGTTGTCAAAAGGGGCGAAGGTGAGGGTCTCAAAGCTCAGCTGGTCGCGCTTGTCGCCCAACGGCGGCGCGGGTTCGACTACGATCAGGTTTTCCAGACGGATGCCGAAGGCGCCCTCGCGGTAGTATCCCGGCTCGTTAGACAGGATCATACCGGGTTCCAGCGGCACCTCGGAAATGCGGGAAATGCGCTGCGGGCCTTCATGCACCGACAGGAAAGCCCCCACGCCATGGCCGGTGCCATGGTCGAAATCCATTCCCGCCATCCAGAGCGGAAAGCGCGCCAGCGCGTCCAGATCGCGCCCGGCGATGCCGCGCGGCCATCGAGCGCGCGAGATGGCGATCAGGCCTTGCAGTACGCGGGTATAGCAATCGCGCGCCTCGGCGCCCGGATCGCCCACGGCGATGGTGCGGGTGATGTCGGTGGTGCCATCGGCATATTGCGCGCCGCTGTCGACCAACAGCAGTTCATCTTGCCGGACGGGCCGGTTGGTATCGGTCGTCACGCGGTAATGCATGATCGCGCCGTTCGGCCCTGCGCCGCAGATTGTGTCAAAGCTGATGTCATGCAGCACATTGGTCGCGCGGCGATAGCCTTCCAGCGCGGTGACCACGTCGATTTCGGTCAGCCCGCCCTTGGGGGCCCGCTCGTCCAGCCAACACAGGAATTCCACTACCGCCGCGCCGTCGCGCAGATGCGCCTCGCGCATCCCGGCCACTTCGGCGGCGTTCTTGCAGGCCTTGGGCAGTCGGCAGGGATCATCGCCCCAGGCGACGGTTGCGCCGCCCTCTTCGATCAGGCGCGACACGGCGAGGGGGGCGGTGCCACGGTCCACGCGGATGGTGCCAGTCAGCGATTTCAGCGCGGGGGCAAACTGTTCGGTCGTGTGCAGGCGAACGCCCGCATCCAGTGCCTGGCGCGCCGCGTCATTCAGTTTGGCGGGGGCGATGAAGGCATCGACCGACGCGTCATCGCGCAGGATGGCGAAGCCATGCAGGATCGGATTGCGCGGCACATCCGCCCCGCGCAGGTTCAAGAGCCAACAAAGGGAGTCGGGCAGGGTGATCACCGCCGCTGTTTGCCCGTCCTTGCGGAGGGAAGCTGCCAGCCGGGCGCGTTTGTCGACGGAGCTTTCGCCCGCCAGCGAGACCGGATGGGGAAAGGTCGCGCCTTGTGGGGGGGCAGGCTGATTGGCCCAGATCGCATCAACGGCATTGGCAACGGCGCGTAGGGTTACGCCTGAACCTTGCAGCGCGGCCTCAATCCGGGTGATTTCATCGGCGCTGTGCAGCCACGGATCAAAGCCGACAATGCCTTCGGCAAGGTGTTCCGCGATCCACGGGCCCGGTTTCACCTCGGGCCATGGGACGGGGGTGTAGGCGGTAAGGTCCACCTGACCTTTCACTTGCACTCTGTACCTCCCGTCGATGAACACGCCTGCTACAGCCGGCAGCACAATGGCAAAGCCCGCTGATCCGGAGAACCCGGTAAGCCATTGCAGACGCTCATCTTTTGCAGCGACGTACTCGCCTTGATGCACATCGGCGCGGGGGATCAGGAACCCGGCCAGGCCTTCGGCCCGCAGATGATCGCGCAGGCGGGCCAGACGCCCCGGCCCGGCGGCAGGGTCAGACGTCGTCTCAAAGCTTTGGAACATGCCTATTCCCCGTTGTCAAAATATCCTCAGGGGTAAATGGGCCGCAGGCCCAGAGAGGGGAGAGCCCCCCTTACCCCGCCCGCCGCAGACCTGCCTTGGCCCTTTTTTTAGGATCGACCTCGAACAGGCCAGCCAGCTGTTCGGTCATCGCGCCTGCCAACTGTTCCACATCCGTGATGGTGACCGCGCGCTGGTAATAGCGCGTCACGTCATGGCCGATGCCGATGGCGATCAGTTCCACCTGCCGCCGCCGTTCCACCATGGAAATCACGTCGCGCAGGTGTTTTTCGAGGAAATTCGCGGGGTTGACCGACAGGGTGGAATCGTCGACCGGTGCACCGTCAGAGATCACCATAAGGATCTTGCGCGCCTCGGGCCGGGCCATCATGCGGCGATGCGCCCATTCCAGCGCCTCACCGTCGATGTTTTCCTTCAAGAGGCCCTCTTTCATCATCAACCCAAGATTGGGCCGCGCCCGCCGCCATGGCGCATCGGCGGATTTGTAGATGATGTGGCGCAGATCATTCAGGCGGCCCGGTCCTTGGGGGCGGCCTTGCGCCAGCCAGCGCTCGCGGGATTGCCCGCCCTTCCAGGCGCGGGTGGTGAAGCCGAGGATTTCTACCTTGACGCTGCACCGCTCCAACGTGCGCGCCAGCACATCGGCACAGATCGCGGCGATGGAGATGGGGCGGCCCCGCATGGAGCCGGAATTGTCCAGAAGCAGCGTCACGCAGGTATCGCGGAATTCGGTGTCCTTTTCCTGCTTGAACGACAGGGGCGTGGTGGGGTTCGCCACCACCCGTGCCAGACGGCCCGCATCCAGCGTGCCTTCCTCAAGATCGAACAGCCATGAGCGGTTTTGCTGGGCTTGCAGGCGACGTTGCAGCTTGTTGGCCAAGCGCGAAACGGCACCCTTGAGGGGCTCAAGTTGCTGATCCAGATAGGCGCGAAGACGTTCCAGTTCGGCGGCCTCGGCCAGTTCCTCGGCGCGGATTTCTTCATCGAAATCGGTGGTATAGACGGTGTAGTTGGGATCGGCGTCGGAGTACGGGGCAGGGGGCGGCGGCTCCAGCGGGGCCTCGCCTTCGGGCAGTTCTGCCTCATCGCCCTGTTCCATATCGGCGCTGTCTTCCATCGTGACCTGCGCCTGGGATTGATCCTGCTGCTCTTCCTGGCTGCGCTCGGGCGCGGCCTCGGATTCGTCGCTGTCTTGTTCGTCTTCGCCCGCGCTGTCTGGGCTGTCCTGATCTTCCTCGGCCTCGCCCTGCTGATCGTCGGGGTCGTTCTGATCCGGGTCATCGCCCAGTTGATCACCATAGCCGAGGTCAGAGATCACCTTCCGCGCAAGGCGGGCAAAGGCGGCCTGATCGTCCAGCACGTGATCCACGTTTTCCAGCGTGCCGCCGGCCTGTTCCTCGATAAACCCGCGCCACAGATCCATCACGTTGCCGGCACCTTTGGGCATGTCGCGGCCCGTTGCCAGATGGCGGACCAGATAGCCAGCGGCCACGGCCAGCGGTGCATCCTGCATGCTGGTGATCTGGGAATATCCTTTGCGATCCGCCTCATGCGCGATCTTGGCGTCGATGTTCACGGCGGTGCCGGGCATGGCGCGGGCGCCCACCGCCTCGCAGCGCGCGGTTTCCATCGCCTCATAAATCTCGCGCGCGAGGTTGCCTTGGGGCGCGTAGCGGGCGGCGACGGTGTCATCGTGGAACTTGCGGCGCAGGGCGAAGGCATCGGCGGTGCCGCGGGCCAGCATCACCTCATCCCGCGTCATGCGGCGGCTGACCTGGGGCAGGCGCACACCTTCGCGGTTCATCCCCGGTGGATCGACCGAATAGGACACGGTCATTTCAGGATCATCCGCCATCGTCCGCGTGGCTTCGGCCAGCGCTTTCTTGAACGGATCGGCGGGGTTGTCGTTCGGTTTGGTCATCGGGTCATGCCTGAAACAGCGGCCAAAAGGCTTTGTGCCAGAGTGTCACCGTGGGGGGGCGGGGGCAAGGGCGGGCGCGGGAATTCTGGGGGGATACGGCAAACTTCGTGCATGGGCGCACATGGGCCTTGCAGCCGCGCCGAATTGCAAGATTCCGAGCGATAGCCACTTATTCACGACAGAATTCAACGTCCTGAATGGAATGGAAAATCTTATGAGCAACCCGAAAATCGCCCTTATCATCGGTTCGACCCGCGCCTCGCGCTTTGCCGATATCCCCGCCCAGTGGATGCTGGCGCAGGCGAAGGCACGTACGGATATGGATGTGGAACTGGTCGACTTGCGTGACTTTGACCTGCCGCTGTTTGACGAGGTTGCGTCGAACGCGTGGGCGCCGTCGCAATCGCCGGCTGCGGTAAAATGGCAGAAGAAGCTGGCCGAGTTTGACGGCTATATCTTTGTGGTGGCCGAATATAATCGCTCCATCACCGGTGCGCTGAAGAATGCGCTGGATCAGGCTTATGTCGAATGGACGAAAAAGCCGTTTACCGCGATGGCCTATGGGTCGGTCGGGGGCACCCGCGCGATGGAGCATCTGCGCCTGATTGGTGTGGAACTTCAAATGGTTCCGACCCGCAACGCCGTTCATCTTGGCATGGGCGATTTCTTCAAGGTCCATCCGGGCATGGGCGGTTCGGGCAATATGGCGGATGTGGAAGCAAACCTGCTGCCCGCAGCGCAAGCCTCGCTCGACGATCTGGTCTGGTGGGCGAACGCGACCAAAGCCGCGCGCGGCTGATCTTTTCGACAGCTCCCTGTCGGGGAAAGGGGTGGCCGTTTGGCCGCCCCTTTTCTTTTTGTTTGGCGGGAAAAGCGTTGTTAACACAAGGGTTTGGCCGGGAAATGCTGTGCAACACGCGGTGCAGACGTGCAGTGCAGACAGGCGTATGCACGCAGCGCACGGTGTCGGGCGTTAAGGTTAACGTTTGGGAAAGGGTTGGGGGGTGAGTCTGTGCGTTTTTGCAGGGGGTGTTTTCGGGTCAGATGGGAGTGGAGGTGGCGCTTGGTTTCGGTGCGCGGGCGGCGTGATCTGGGGCGGGTGTTGAGGGGCCGGGGGTGTGCGGTCAGGACAGATAGGCCTCGCAGGATTGCAGGAGCGTTTCCGCCCGCTTGGCCGCGCGGGTCTGATCGGGGGCGGGGCCGTGGCGGGATTGGCCCAGAAGGGCGGCGTGGGCGGCCTTGGCCTCGATCCGCCAGGCCATGACCTGCGCCTCCTCCCCCGGCGGGGTGAGGGAGGCCACCACATCCAGCACCAAAGCCCGCCGGGCCTTGGTGATGTCCGACGCCGGGCCATCCACCAGCCATTGATGCTCCATCACTGCCGACATGCGGCCCGCACATGTGGCGAAGAAGTGGAGGGGGTTGTCGGGAACGTCGGCATCGGCCTGCGCCGGGAGGGGTGCGGCGAGGGCGCAGAGAAGCGCCCGGAGGAGGATTGTTTGTAAACCGCCCATTTGTTCAGCATGAGGGAGGTTTTTAAGGTTAGCAAGCGGGCGTTTTAGAAAGTTGAGGGGGAGTGTTCTTTGGTTCTGCCGCGTTCGATCAATCGTTTCGGTTGGTCAAACGAGGGTGTGAGGCAAGTATGTGCAGATGCATACATTCAAAAAGGCCGCCTTTGAGGGCGGCCCTTTCGATTATAGAACGTTCCGAGTTGTCAGACGCTTTTGCGACGGCGCAGGGCGGCCAGCATGCCAAGTGCCCCGATCAGTAGAATCCCCCCCGCCGGTAGGGGCACAACTGTTGGCGTGACAGAAAAAGAAGCAAGAGCGCCGCCTGTCCTAAAGGGAGCGCCGTTCGCAGTATCTATCGCGAGCTGTGACACCTGCAGAGAGAAAAGATACGAACCGGCAGTGAGGGGCGCAAGGAAGGTTCCTTGGAAAAACCCCCCTGATGTGATGCCTGTTGTTGTCCACGGGGTAATCAGCCCATCCAGAAGAAGTTCAAATGCATCGCCCACTACAAAGTCATCCGTAGCGGTGAAGGAGACTGTGGATGCAGTGGCCAGCGTGAGGGACCAAGTATCTTCAAAGGTTAAATCAATTCCGTCAATTTGCCCGAGACCGCCAAACCAATCGAATTCATAGTTGGTCGTGCCAGAGCCTGGAACCACCACCGCCGCAGCTGCGGGTGTTGCAAGAACGGCCGCGAGCAGGGCGGCCTTTGCAATCAGAGAAAAGGAAGACATGCGCAACTCCTTTGGGTGGTCGCAAACTTAACATTAATTAAACAATATACCAACATCCTGCAGGTGGGAACCCAGTTCCAAATTCAGGTCACGTTTTTTCGGAGATTCACCAAGAAACCTGCCGTGTAGCGTCAGGATCGTCTGATTTTGCAAGTTTAAAGAGCGTTTGCCGGATGGAGCCGTGTCTGTGGTCCCGTTAAGGATTGGATTCTGGCAGGTCGGGCCACGAACCTGCATCCTCTTGGCGCAGTGGCAACGCTTTGCAGGTTGGCGGATAGACCTGCCCCGCAGCGATCATTCCGTGTGCATCCGTAGCGCGGTCACGCGCATTGCTGTGCCACCCGAAGACTGTGGATGACCGCTTTCCGCGCGTGACGGGCGCGCCCCTCACTTCATCGCCATACTCGCCGCGCTTTCGGGCAGTTCCTCGCCGAAGCAGCGCTGGTAGAACTCGGCGACGGTCTGGCGTTCCAGCTCGTCGCATTTGTTCAGGAAGGACAGGCGGAAGGCGTAGCCGACGTTGCGGAAGATCTCGGCGTTCTGGGCCCAGTTCAGGACGGTGCGGGGCGACATCACCGTGGACAGATCGCCGTTCATGAAGGCGGTGCGGGTGAGGTCGGCCACGGTGACCATCTGGCCGATGGTCTTGCGGCCCTTGTCGGTGTTGTAATGCGGGGATTTCGCCAGAACGATGGCGGCCTCGGCATCATGCGACAGGTAGTTCAGGGTGGCGACGAGCGACCAGCGGTCCATCTGGGCCTGGTTGATCTGCTGGGTGCCGTGGTAGAGGCCCGTGGTATCGCCCAGACCCACCGTGTTTGCTGTAGCAAAGAGGCGGAAGGACGGGTGGGGGGTGATGATCTCATTCTGATCAAGCAGCGTGAGCTTGCCGTCATGTTCGAGAACGCGCTGGATGACGAACATCACATCGGCGCGGCCGGCATCGTATTCGTCGAACACGATGGCCACGGCGTTGCGCAGCGCCCAGGGCAGAATGCCTTCGTGGAATTCGGTGACCTGCTTGCCATCGCGCAGCTTGATGGCGTCTTTGCCGATCAGGTCGATGCGGGAGATGTGGCTGTCAAGGTTGACGCGCACGCAAGGCCAGTTGAGCCGGGCGGCGACCTGTTCGATATGGGTGGATTTGCCGGTGCCGTGATAGCCTTGGATCATCACGCGGCGGTTGTAGGCAAAGCCTGCCAGGATCGCCAGCGTCGTGTCCGGGTCGAATTTATAGGTGGGGTCGATGTCGGGCACGCGATCGGTACGCTCAGTGAAGCCCTTCACCTTCATATCGGTGTCGATCCCGAAAACATCCCTGACCGAGATTTCTTCGGTGGGTTTCATCACAGTGTCCAGCATACCGTCCGCCATCGTTTCGCGTCGCGCCCTGAGTTTGGGCCATGGGAAGTGTGTGGAACATATCGCGGGGGGCTGCAAGGGGAAGGGCGGCAATGGGCAGGCGGGACGCGACATCAGGCCGCCGCGGGCGGGGGGAGGACGCAATCGCGTGATCGGGTGAAACCTTGGGGGGCGTGGGGGCGTAGAGTCTGTCACAGTGGCCCGCAACCGAGGCCCGCATGTAAAGGAGACTTTCCCGATGCACCGCCGTAACCTGCTGCGCCTGACCGCGCTTGCCGCCTTGTTCCCCGTTTTGCGGCCCGCTTTGGGGCCTGCTATGGCGGCGGAGGGGAATTTCCCTTTCACGCTGACCGATGCCGAATGGCGCGCGAAGCTGACGCCGCTGCAATATTCCGTGCTGCGGCAGGAAGATACGGAGCGTGCCGGGACCAGCCCGCTGGACAAGGAAACGCGGGCGGGGGTCTATCACTGTGCGGGCTGCGACTTGGCGGCCTATGCGTCCGAGCACAAATATGACAGCGGCACGGGGTGGCCGAGCTTCTGGCAATCGCTGCCGGGGACGATCGGCACCAAGGAAGACAACAGCCTGTTCGCCACGCGGACCGAGGTGCATTGCATCCGCTGCGGCGGGCATTTCGGGCATATCTTCGATGATGGTCCGGAACCGACGGGGATGCGCCATTGCCTGAACGGCGCGGCGCTGACGTTTCGGGCGGCCTGATCGGGACGGCTTGATCGGGCGGTCGGAGAGGGCCAGATAGGGGCGAGCCTTGTCCGGAGCCTGCCATGACCCTGCGCCACCGTGTGACCCTTGTGCTGCCGCTGGCGTTGTTGATGTCGGCGGCGGTGGCGCGGGCGGAATTGGGGGCGGATACTGAAGCGTCGGCGCTGTTCACCCCGGCTTTTGTGCGCGCGCTGCCGGTTGCGGCGTTGGTGGCCTGGGTTGTTGCGCCCGGTTTTGGGCGGCCCGGTCTGGCAGGCTGGCTGCGCGCCGGCGCGTTGTCGGTTCTGGTTCTGGTGGCGGCAGGGCTGGCGGGGGCGCTGATCCTGCCGGCGGTGCGGCCTGAGGGTGGGCCATTGTCGCTGTTGGTGGCGCTGCCGAACTATCCGCTCGCGTGGGGCAGCGCGCTGTTCGGCTGCGGCGCGGCGCAGCTTCTGGCGCTGCGCCAGAGGCGGGATCAGTCGCGGAAGTAGCGGCTGTCCTTGATCTGATCCCAGGCCCAGACCACCTCTTGCAACCGGTCCTCATCGCTGCGGTCGCCGCCGTTCATGTCGGGATGCAGGTCCTTGACCAGAGATTTATAGGCCTTGCGGATCTCGGCCTTGGTCATCGTGTCGCGGGCATCGAGGATTTCCAGCGCCTTGCGTTCCGTCGCGGGCAGCTTGCGCGTGGCGTTGCCGGTGGGTTTGGCCGGATTGAGCGTGGCCTTTTCGCCAAGGATCGCCATGGGATCATCGACCCCGAGGCGTGACCAGGCGCGGCCTTCATCGGGGCGTTTGCCGAAGGGTTGGGTGGCGCGGCCCCAGACGCGATCTTCATCAAGGAATTTCTTGAACTCCTCATCGGTGGAGCCCTGGAAGAAGTTCCACTTCAGGTTGTATTCGCGGACGTGATCCTTGCAGAACCAGAAATACTCATCGAGGTGGTCGGGTGATTTCGGGGCGCGGTAAGCGCCCTGTTCGGCACAGCCCGGATATTCGCAGCCTTTCTGCGATGTCTCGAACGCGCCGGACATGCCGCGCCGCGTGGTCTTGCGGCGCTTCTTGTCGGAAGAGACGCGGATGTCGAACTCAAAAGGGGGACGGGTAGACATGTTTCGCGCTGGCCTTTCCGACTCGGAGGCAAGAGTTTAGGGGTTATCGCGGCAGATAGAAGGGGCCTTCGGAAAAATGGCAGCACAGGACGAGATCACAAAGCGGTTGACTGCCGCTTTTGCCCCCCGGGAACTGCAGGTGATCAACGAAAGCCACAAACATGCGGGCCATTCGGGCGATGACGGGTCGGGCGAAAGCCATTTCCGAGTGATGATCCGGGCTGAGGCCTTTGCCGCGATGAACCGGGTGGAACGTCATCGGGCGGTGCACAAAGCGCTGGGCGATCTGAACACCCGCATCCATGCGCTGGCGCTGGACATCGGCTGACGATCAAATTGAGCGCGCCCCCAAGGGGGCTGCGCATTCCTTTTGCCTCGCCTGCGCGCATGCGCGCTTGGCTCGAGGGGGGCTGCCGCCCCCGTCGCCCGTTCCGGGCGCCTCCCCCGCGGGTATTTGGGCCAAGATGAAGGGGCTTTCACTTTGGGAAAAATACCCTGGGGGTCCGGGGGGAACCCCCGGCTTGAGCCAAGCGCGGATGCGCGCAGGCGAGGCAAAGAACTTGCGGGCGAATGCCCGCGCCATGTGATTGCCGTCAGACGAGGTGGATGCGGCTGCGGGCTTTGAGCTCCAGCCTGCGGCGGTGGAGGACCGGTTCAGTATAGCCGGAGGGTTGCGCGCGGCCGTCGAAGACCAGATCGCAGGCCGCTTTGAAGGCGATGCCGTCGAATCGCGGGGCCATCGGGGTATAGGCGGGATCGCCTGCATTCTGGCGGTCCACCACGGCGGCCATCTTGCGCATGGCGGCCATGACCTGGGCCTCGGTCACCACGCCATGGTGAAGCCAGTTGGCCAGCGCCTGGCTGGAGATGCGGCAAGTGGCGCGGTCTTCCATCAAGCCGACATCGTGAATGTCGGGCACTTTGGAGCAGCCCACGCCCTGATCCACCCAGCGAACGACATAGCCGAGGATGCCTTGGGCGTTGTTTTCGACCTCGGCTCGGATGTCTTCGTCCGACCAGTTCGCGCCGGTGGCGAGGGGAAGGGCCAGCAGGTCATCCAGCCGCCCGCGCGGGCCGCCTTTGGCGAGGGCGTCTTGCACCGCCAGCACGTCGACGCGGTGGTAATGGGTGGCGTGCAGCGTGGCGGCGGTGGGCGAGGGGACCCAGGCGCAGGTGGCGCCGCACTTGGGGTGGGCGATCTTGGCCTCGAGCATCGCGGCCATCAGGTCGGGCATGGCCCACATGCCCTTGCCGATCTGGGCGCGGCCTTTGAGGCCGCAGGCGAGGCCGATATCGACGTTGCGATCCTCATAGCTCTTGATCCACGCGGCATTTTTCATGTCGCCTTTGCGGATCATCGGGCCTGCTTCCATCGAGGTGTGAATCTCATCCCCCGTGCGGTCGAGAAAGCCCGTGTTGATGAAGGCCACGCGGTCGGCGGCGGCACGGATGCATTCCTTGAGGTTGACGCTGGTGCGGCGTTCCTCGTCCATGATGCCGAGCTTGACGGTGAAACGGGGGAGGGAGAGGGTTTCCTCTACCCGGTCGAAGATGGCGCAGGCGAGGGCCACTTCTTCGGGGCCGTGCATCTTGGGTTTGACGACATAGACCGAGCCGTGCAGTGAGTTGCGGGGGCCTTGGGTCTTTTGCAGGTCATGCAGCGCGCAGAGGGTGGTGAGGAAGGCATCCATGATGCCTTCGCCCACCTCGCGCCCTTCTGAATCCAGAATGGCGGGGTTGGTCATCAGGTGGCCGACGTTGCGCACCAGCATGAGTGCGCGGCCTTTGAGCAGGAGGGGGGTGCCGTCCGGGGCGCTGAAGGCGAAGTCGTCGCGCAGGCGGCGTTCGATGGTCTGATCGCCCTTGGTGACATGTTCAACGAGATCGCCCTTCATCAGGCCCAGCCAGTTGGCATAAGCGAGAACCTTGTCTTCGGCATCCACAGCGGCGACGCTGTCTTCGCAATCCATGATGGCGGAGAGGGCGGCTTCCATGCGGATATCGGCGACCCCGGCGCGGTCGGCGGCGCCGATGCGGTGGCCGGGGTCGATGCGCAGGACGAGGTGGAGGCCGTTGTTTTTCAGGAGGATGGCAGAGGGGGATTTGGCGTCGCCTCGGAAGCCTGCGAACTGGGCGGGGTTTTTGAGGGCGGGGGAGAGGGTGCCGTTTTCGACGTGGTAGCCGGTCACATCGGCATGGCTGCCCTTGGCAAGGGGGGCCACGTCATCGAGGAAGGCTTTGGCCCAGGCGATGACGCGTGCGCCGCGGGCGGGGTCGTAGGCCTTGCCCTGCGGGGCGTCGCCCAGCGCATCGGTGCCGTAGAGCGCGTCGTAGAGCGATCCCCAGCGCGCATTGGCCGCGTTCAGCGCATAGCGCGCGTTCATCACGGGCACCACGAGTTGCGGGCCGGGGACGTGGGCGATTTCGGGATCGGTGCCGGTGGTGCGGATGGTGAAATCGGGGCCATCGGGGAGAAGATAGCCGATTTCCCGCAGGAAGGCGGTATAGGCGGCGGGATCATGCGGTTGGCCTTTGCGGGCGCGGTGCCATGCGTCGATCTGGGCCTGCATCTCGGCCCGGACCGCCAGCAGGCGACGGTTTTCTGCGCCGCAGGTGTCGATGGCGTCAGCGAGGCCTTGCCAGAAGCGGGCGGGGGTGACGGCGGTGCCGGGCAGGGCGCTGTCTTCGACAAAGCGGGCGAGGCGGGCATCCACCTGCAATCCGTGGCGATCCAGACGTTCCATGGGCGGCTCCTGACGTTCGGTATGCGATGGCACACCATACCGAAGGGCGGGTGTGGGCTGCAACCCGATGACCGGGGCGATTGCCGGGATTTTCCGAACATCAGTTTTCGGCAGGGGCAGGAAATCAAACAGTTTGCCTGTTGGCTAAGTTTTTCTTTTCCGACTCGGGCGACCGCGTTACTTAGCTGTATGGCTAAGCATGATCCCGACCTTTCGCTGCTGTTCCACGCCCTGTCCGATCCCACGCGGCGGGCGATGCTGGCGCGGTTGGCGGTGGGGCCTGCGGCGGTGACGGAATTGGCGGGGCCGACCGGGCTGCGCCTGCCCACGGTGCTGCGCCATCTGGCGGTGCTGGAGGCGGCGGGGCTGATCGCGACGGCGAAGGATGGGCGAGTGCGGACCTGTGCCTTTGTGCCGGCCGCGCTGACCCCGGCGCGCGACTGGATGGAGGCGCAGCGCGCCCTTTGGGAAGGGCGGCTGGACCGGCTGGATGACTATGTAACGCGGCTTATGAAGGAGCGCGAGAAATGACCCCCGACACCCTGCCCGGTTTTGACCCGGCGCTTGACCTTGTCCTGCAGCGCGAGATCAATGCCCCGCGCGAAGTGCTTTACGCCTGTTGGACCACGCCGGAGCATCTGGTGCATTGGTTCGTGCCGAAGCCCCATCGCGTCACGGCCTGCCATCTGGATGTGCGGGTCGGCGGGGCCTGCAACACGACCTTCGATGTCGATGGGGCCGAGATGCAGAACAATGGGGTCTATCTGGAAGTGGTGCCGAATGAACGGCTGGTGTTCACCGACACCTACACAGAGGGTTGGAAACCGGCGGCAGAGCCGTTCATGACCGCGATCCTGACTTTTGAGGATATTGGCGGCGGGCGAACCCGCTATACGGCTGTTGCGCGCCATCGCACGGCCGAGACGGCGAAAACCCATCTCGAGATGGGGTTCCATGATGGTTGGGGAACGGTGGCCACGCAGCTGGAGGCTTATGCGCAGGGGTTGGGCAAATGACCGACGCGCGCTTTGCCACGCTGACTTTCGAGCGGCAGGTGGACGCGCCCGCCGCGACTCTGTGGCAGGCATGGACCGCGCCTGCGGCGCGGGCAATCTGGGCCGCGCCAGCACCCGAAGTGTCGGTCGAGTTTGTTGAGGCCGATACCCGCATCGGCGGGCGTGAGGTTTCCATCTGCCGGGTGGCGGGGGAGCCGGATGTGCGGTGTGAGGTGGGCTGGCTGGATCTGCAGGCGGGCGCGCGCAGCGTGAATACGGAAGTGCTGGAGATTGGTGGGGAAAGCGTCTCGGCCGCGCTGGTGACGGCGCGAATGGCGGCGCAGGGCGAGGGGAGCCTGCTGTCGGTGACGGTGCAACTGTCCAATCTGGCGCAGGATATGGCGGCGGGCTATCGCGCCGGGTTTGGTGCGGGTTTGGACAATCTGGCGGGTGTGGCCGAACGGAGCATGGTGCTGTCGCGAGTGATCCGCGCGCCGCGGGCGACGGTTTGGGGGGCGTGGATGAATGCCGAGTCGCTGCCGAAATGGTGGGGGCCGGACGGGTTTTCCTGCCGCACCAAGCGGATCGACCTGCGCGAGGGCGGCGAATGGGTGTTCGACATGATCGCCCCGGATGGGACGGTGTTTCCCAACCACCACCGATATGGCCGGGTAATCGCCGAGGCACGGCTGGATTATGCGCTGCTCTGGGGGGAGAATGGGCCGAAGCACGCGGATGCCTGGGCGACGTTCGAGGATGCGGATGGCGCGACGCGGGTGACGCTGTGCATGGTCATGGCGACGCGCAAGGAATGGGAAGAGGCGCGCGGCTTCGGGGCCGAGGCTTTGGGTCAGCAGACGCTGGGCAAGCTGGCGGCGATGGTGGGGGCGGCCTGAAGAAGGGCGATTTTTCTGCGAAAAATCAGTGGACAGGCGGGACGCCTATCCGGTTCGGGGCAGAAGGGTTGCGACAGGGTGTTTCGGGTGGAGACACCGGCCCTGTCAGGGCTTGCGTTTTGCCTCCGTGCGGCAGCGGTCGGAGCAGTATTTCACCTCGTCCCAGACCTTTTCCCATTTTTTGCGCCAAGTGAAGGGCAGGCCGCAGCAGGCACAGGTCTTGGTGGGCAGGTCGCCCTTTTTGCGCATCTTGGCCATCAGAGATCGAGGCTCATTTGTGCCGCATCCGCGCGGCGGCGGGGGCGGGGGTTGCGGTCGTTGACAAAGCGGGGGTCGGCGCGGCTGGCGTGGCGTTCGATCACTTCGGCGATTTCGGGGTCGTTGCGGCGTTCGCGGCGCAGGCCCCAGCAGGCATCGCGGGCGGCCCGGGCGGCGGCGGCGACATCGACGATCGGTTCGGGGTAGAGCCGCCCGAGGATGCCGCGTGCGCCGGGCCATTTCCATGGCTCTTGCAGGAAGGCATCGGGGACGGCGGCCAGTTCCGGCACCCAGCGGCGGGTAAAGGCGCCGGTGGGATCCTGATCATGACCTTGCTTGATGGGGTTGTAGATACGGATCGTGTTGATGCCGGTGACGCCCGCCTGCATCTGGACCTGCGGCCAGTGAATGCCGGGTTCGTAATCGGTGAAGCGGCGGGCCAGCACCGCCCCGGTCGCCCGCCAATCCAGCCAAAGGTGGTAAGAAGCCACTGCCATCACCATGCTGCGCATCCGAAAATTGAGCCAGCCTGTAGCGCGCAAATAGCGCATGCAGGCATCGACGAAGGGGATCCCGGTTTCGCCAACCTCCCACGCGGCCAGCCGCAACGCATCGGGTTCGCGCGGGCGCAGGCTGTCGGCGGCGCGGTGAAGAGCGCGGATTTCGATAGCGGGTTCGGATTCCAGTTTCTGCATGAAATGGTCGCGCCAGGCCATCCGGCTTTGGAAACTGGCCAAGGCGCCAGGCCAGCGCCCGCCGGGGCGTTCCGCGGCGCGGGCCTGTGCGATTTGCACCACCTCGCGCGATGAGAGGGTGCCAAGCGCCAGATGCGTGGAGAGCCGAGAACAGGCGCGTTCGCCTGTGACAGGAGAGGACATGGCGGCGCGGTAGCCTTCGCCGCGCTGGCTGAGGAAGCTGTCGAGCAGGATCAGGCCTTGCGCGCGCCCGCCCTGCTGGCGGTGGGCGCAAGGATCATCGGACAGGCGCAGGGAACGGGCGGTCGGGATGGGACCGGGTTCCACCCCGGCGACCGGGTTCAGGGCAAGGGGGGCTGCCTGTAGCGGCGCCGCAACGAAGCCGTCGCGCCGCCGCGCCCAGCCGTCGCGGTTCGGCAGGCGGCGGATGACGCCCTGCTGCGGCAGTTCGTGCCAGATCACCCCGGCCTCGCGCGCCCAGGCGGCGACGCGCCGGTCACGGGCATAGGTCCAGAGGTTGCCGGTTTCTTCATGGCTGAAAATGCGGGCGATGTGGTGCTGGCGGCAGAGCCGGTCCAGCACCTGAACCGCGTCGCCCATGCGCACCACGAGGGGCGCGCCGAGGGTACCAAGGTCCGCCCGCAGATCGGCCAGCGACTCGGCGGTGAAGTCCCATTGCCGGGCCGATGTATCTGGCTGACGCCAGAGTTCAGGTTCCGCTATGAAAAGTGGAAGAACAGCCCCTGAAGCGGCCGCTGCCGCGAGGGCAGGGTGATCGTGCAGGCGCAGGTCGCGTTTGAACCAGATGAGAACATTCATAGAACATTTATCTAGCGGACCTGCGAGATTCGTAAAGCCCCCGCTTTCGGTTCGGGAGGCTGGAAATCCCTATCCGAAAGTATGGGTGTCCGCCTGCGCGGGACAATGCGATTATTAACGCCAAAAGCCCGGTCTGGGCAGGTCGACGGCGCTGCGATGCTGTCAGGTTGAGGGGAGCATCCCCGGGGCGCGATTGATGATGCAGAACGGTGCAGGCAGGGAAAGGCGCGGACCTCCGCCGCTGAAAACCTGGCTCTGGCAATCCTATCTGCGGGCGGCATTGGTGCCGCTTCTCCTGATCGAATTGACCTTTGTCGGCCTGTATTGGGGCACAAGCCGCGTGGTCTATGACCGCAGTGCAACCGCGATCACCGAGATTTCGACCGAGGCGCTGCGCGCATCTTCGCGCCGAGAAGCCGAGGTGATCTCGCGGCGGCTGGAAACCATCGGTGCCCTGACCCGCATCTATGCCGAGGAATCCGCGCGCGCGCTGGGGACGCCTGCCACCGATGTGAGCGCTGAGGACAAGGCGCGGCACGCCTATAGCCCTGACGGCGTGTTCTATAGCACCGAAGACACGGGTGGGTCGGCGGTGTTCTACAGCGGGTTCGTCCCGGTGGGGCCGGCCGAGCAGGACAAGGTCTGGCGAACGGCGCGACTTGATCCGCTGATGAAATCCATCGTGGGCAGCAACCCGCTGATCCAGCAGGTGTATCTGAACACCCATGACAGCCTGAACCGGATCTATCCGTGGTTCGACGTGCTGGCGATCTATCCACCCAAGATGGATATCGCGAGCTACAATTTTTACTATGAGGCGGATGCGCGGCATAATCCCACGCGCGGGGTGGTTTGGACCGACAGCTATCTTGATCCGGCCGGATCGGGCTGGATGGTGTCGGCCATTGCCCCTGCCTTTGGGTTGCCAGAGGGAGACTCGGCCAAGTTGGAGGCCGTGGTCGGCATTGATGTGACCGTTGGTGCCATCGTCGAACAAGTGCTGGATATCGAGTTGGACGGGGATGGCTATGCCGTTCTGGTCAGCCGTGACGGCACGATCCTCGCGCTGCCGCCGGCGGGCGAGCGTGATCTGGGTGTGACGGCGCTGATCGAGCATAGCTATAGCGAGGCCATCCTGCAGGACACGTTCAAACCCGACACGTTCAACCTGTACCGCAGGCCTGAAATGTTCAGTCTGGCCGAGGCGTTGCAATCCGCGCCCGAGGGTCAGAGCAGGGTGGATCTTGGTCGTCCGATGATTGCGGCATGGGCCACGATTGCGGGGCCGCAGTGGAAACTGATCGTCTTGACCAGCGAGGAAAGCATCCTGACCGGGGCCACCACGCTGCGCGAACAGTTAGGCCTGGTCAGCAAGGCGATGCTGGCGATCCTTGTGGTGTTTTATCTGGGGTTCTTTTTGTTCCTCTGGCGGCGGTCTGTCGCAATGTCGGCGCGCGTGGCAGAACCGCTGGCCGAGATCGAGCGGAACATGGGCCTTATCGCGGCGGGTGGCAGCGTGGCGCCCGGCCACCGTTATGCCGTGGCCGAATTGCAGACTGTGGGCGACCATCTGGTGACCATGGGCGAAAAGCTGAAGGCGGCAAGCCGCGCGAAGGCGAGCTTCCTGTCGGCCATGAGCCATGAGTTCCGCACGCCGCTGAACGCCATTATCGGCTATTCGGACCTGCTGTCATCGGCCAGCCCGAAATCGCTTGCGCCAGAGGACAAGCGTCAGGTTCAGGCGATTTCGGCGGCGGGGTGGCAGCTCTTGCAACTCGTCGACGGGGTGATCGAGTTGAGCCGCATCGAACAGGGCGAGGTGACACAGAGCCTGCAACCTGTGGACTTGGTGCCTATCGTGCGGCAGGTGCTGGGGACAGTTCGTGCAGAACCGGCTGGGCCGCAATCGGTGCATCTTGAGATGAAGGAAGCTGCCACGCCTTTGCCGAAAGTGAAGGGCGATGCCGAGGTTATCCGCCGGATCATCGTGCATCTGCTGACGAACGGGGTGAAGTATAACCGCGAGAGCGGGCGGGTGACGGTGTCCTTTGCCGAGGAGCGGGGGCGGCTTGCGGTTCATGTCACCGATACCGGGATCGGTATTTCCAAAGACATGCAGCCACGCCTTTTCACCCCGTTTGATCGGTTGGGCCATGAAAACAGCACCATCAGTGGCACGGGTATTGGCCTTGCGATCTGCCAGCGTCTGGCCGATCTGATCGGGGCGGAGATCGGCTTTGTCAGTCGGGAAGGTGAGGGGTCGACCTTCACGCTTTATCTGCCACTGGCCTGAGCCGCGCCTTGCCTTCATCCGTCCTGCTTCATAGCTTGCCGGTCAAAGGGAGTGTTCCATGACCGATCAGCCGCGCGCCGTGCATCTTGCCGAGTATCAGCCCTTCACCCATCGGGTGGAGGGGGTGGCGCTGACCTTTCGGCTTGCGCCGATGGCGACGCGGGTGGCTGCCCTTTTGCGCCTGTCGCCCAATCCGGCGCGGCCGGGGCGGCATGACCTGCGGCTGGACGGCGAAGGGTTGCGCCTGATCGCAGCGCGGATCGACGGGCGGGAGGTGGTGCTGACCCCGGATGCGACCGGGCTGACAGTTCCCGCCGCGCTGCTGCCCGACGGCCCCTTCACGCTGGAGACCGAGGTGGAGATCGCGCCCGAGGCAAATACCGCGCTGGAAGGGCTGTATATGTCGCGGGGCATGTATTGCACGCAATGCGAGGCGGAGGGGTTTCGCAAGATCACCTTCTATCCCGACCGGCCCGATGTGATGGCCCCGTTCCGCGTGCGGGTGGAGGCCGATCTGCCGGTTCTGCTGTCGAACGGCAATCCGGTGGGGAAGGGGCCTGGCTGGGCGGAATGGGATGATCCCTGGCCCAAGCCTGCCTATCTGTTTGCGCTGGTGGCGGGTGATCTGGTGGCGCATTCCGCGCCCTTCCGCACGGCATCGGGGCGCGAGGTGGCGCTGAACATCTGGGTGCGCGCGGGCGATCAGGACCGCTGCGCCTATGCGATGGACAGTCTGATCCGGTCGATGCGCTGGGATGAGCAGGTCTATGGGCGCGAATACGATCTGGATGTGTTCAACATCGTGGCGGTCGATGATTTCAACATGGGCGCGATGGAGAACAAGGGGTTGAACATCTTCAACTCCAAATACGTGCTGGCCAGCCCGGAGACGGCGACGGATGATGATTTTGGCCGGATCGAGGCGATCATCGCGCATGAGTATTTCCATAACTGGACCGGCAACCGGATCACCTGCCGCGACTGGTTCCAACTGTGCCTGAAGGAAGGGCTGACCGTGTTCCGCGATCAGCAGTTTTCGGGCGACATGCGGAGCCATGCCGTGAAGCGGATCGAGGATGTGCTGATGCTGCGCGCGCGGCAGTTCCGCGAGGATGGCGGGCCGCTGGCCCATGCGGTGCGGCCTGACAGCTATGTCGAGATCAACAATTTCTACACCGCCACGATCTATGAGAAGGGCGCGGAAGTCATCGGGATGCTGAAGCGGCTGGTGGGGGATGCGGGCTATGCCAAGGCGCTGGACCTGTATTTCACGCGCCATGACGGCGAGGCGGCGACGATCGAGGATTGGTTGGCGGTCTTTGAGGATGCGACGGGGCGCGATCTGACGCAGTTCAAGCGGTGGTATACCGAGGCCGGCACGCCGCGGGTGAAGGTGTGGGAAGAGTGGGACGGGGAAACCTATACCCTGACTTTTGAGCAGGAGAACCCGCCCACGCCGGGCCAGCCGGAGAAGGGGGCGAAGGTGATCCCGGTGGCGGTGGGGCTGCTGAACCCCAATGGGGATGAGGTGCTGCCCACCACGGTGCTGGAGTTGACCGAGACGCGGCAGAGCTTTCGCTTTCCGGCTGCGACGCGGCCGATCCCGTCGATCCTGCGCGGGTTTTCCGCGCCCGTGGTGCTGGAGCGCGAGGTTTCCCCCGAGGAACGGGCCTTCCTGCTGGCCCATGACACCGACCCGTTCAACAAATGGGAGGCGGGGCGCGCGCTGGCGAAGGATTTGCTGGTGCAGATGGTGACCGAGGAGGCGGCACCCGGCCCTGACTGGCTGGAGGCCATTGCCCGCGTGACCTTTGACGAAACGCTGGACCCGGCGTTCCGGGCGCTGGCGCTGCGCCTGCCGGGTGAGGATGACATGGCCGCCACGCTGCATGCGGCGGGGATCACGCCCGATCCGGCGCGGATATGGGTGGCGCGGCGGCGGATGGGGGATGCGCTGGCGGGGCGGCTGGGCGGACAGTTGCCCGCGCTGATCGACAGTCTGGCCGAGCCGGGGCCGTTTACCCCCGATGCGCGGGCGGCGGGGCGGCGGGCATTGCGGATTGCGGCACTGGCCCTGCTGACGCGGGTGGATGGCGGGCGGGCGGCAGCGGCGGCTTACCGCGCGGCGAACAACATGACCGAAGAGGTCGGGGCGCTGTCGGCGCTGCTGGACATCGGGCAGGGGCAGGAGGAACTGGCCCTGTTTCAGGCGCGCTGGGCGGGGGATCGCAACGTGATGGACAAGTGGTTTGCCTTGCAGATCATGCTGTCCCATCCCGACCGCGCGGCAGAGGTCACCGAAGCGCTGACACGGCACAAGGATTTCGACTGGAAGAACCCCAATCGGTTCCGGTCGGTGATCGGCGCATTGTCGGCCAATCATGCGGGGTTCCACCACGCCTCGGGCGCGGGATATCGGCTGATTGCGGATTGGCTCTTGCGGCTTGATCCGCTGAACCCGCAGACGGCGGCGCGGATGTCGACGGCCTTTGACACCTGGCCGCGCTATGACGCGGACAGGCAAGCGATGGTGCAGGGGGAATTGGCACGGATGGCCGCGACACCGGGCCTGAGCCGCGATCTGGGCGAAATGGTGGGGCGGATGCGGGGCGAGTGAGGGGCGGACGCGCCCCTGAGGCCAGCCCAGCGTTTGTGTCAGCCGTCAGAGGCGCGGGGTGGGGACGTCAGCCCTTGGCCGAGAGGGTCAGGCCTTCGCGCGGGGCGAAGAAGCCGCCGTCATCCTTCACCTGGCAATAGGGCTGCGCCCGCGTCCATTCCGCCATGGCCGCACGTTTGCCAGCGTCGCGAAGCGGCATCCAGTCGCGGCCGATGCCGCGATTGCCGCCGCCCGATACCAAACCATCGCGCGCCACGGCCTTGGCCAGCATCTGCGCTGCGCATTCCAGATTTTCAGATCCATCCTTCAACTCGGCCACGGTATCGGCCTCGCATTGGTGATAATCTGCAGAGACGGGCGAAATCTGCATGATTCCGATATAGCGTCCGCCGCCACCGGAAGCCTGCGGGTTCCAGGTGCTTTCATAGCGGGCAACGGCAGACATCAGGCCGGCCCAGAAGGCGCGACGATCCTCGATCGAGGCACTGTCATAGCCCGGGCACCATGTCTCGACATCGCTGGGTACGGTTGAAGCCAGAACTGCATCATGCGTTTGCAGCGCGGTGAGGGTGTCCCGGGTCCATTCGGTGCCTTCGGCACGGACATCCCATTGCATCGGCGGCAACTGGCCGCTGGTTGACAGGTTGGCGGTGCCCGTATCTGCCACGCAGCCAGCAAGGCTTGCAACAGCAACAGAAAGGGCCAAAACGGCGTTAAGACGTGTCATCGGTTCCTGATCGGCAGCGCCGCACCCCCAATGCGCGACCGTCGTGTTTGATCAGCCCGCCTTTTGCCTGTCCATGGAAACGATCTGTTCTCGTTCCGGATAGGCAGAAAACCGCCTTTTTGGGCCATTCCTTAACGTGTTGTTAATGATTTGCCCTCAATTTGCCATAATCTCGCTGCAAATCTGACACTGCTCGCTCAACTGCCGGTGGTCTGCCTGCCGGTTCCGCCTGACAAAAGCCTGAATGCCTGATCTACGACCTTCTTAACCTTGTAAATGGTGTGACACTGCCATGTCGCGTTTTGTAGCCTCATCGGTCACGGCCGATATATTGGGCCGTTCCTGGAACGTTGCCTTGTTCCTGATTCTCCTCCCGTTCATGCTTGTGCTGGCGCGACGCCCCGGGATTGACCGGTTGGTGCCGGACCGGAATGCGATTCCGCGGTCGGCCCGGAACTAGGGCAGCACTGGTGACAGCGGACTTGATGCTGCGGACCTGACGCCCTAGACAGGCGTGAAATGGAACACAGGACGGCAGGCCATGCTCGACATCAGTTACGAGTCCCCTAAACCCAAGGTCATCGCGGGCGCGAAGGGCGATTGGGAACTGGTGATTGGGATGGAAATCCATGCCCAGGTCGCATCGAACGCCAAGCTGTTTTCGGGGGCGTCCACGCAGGTGGGGGCCGAGCCCAATTCCAACGTGGCCTTTGTTGATGCCGCGATGCCGGGGATGCTGCCGGTGATCAACGAGTTCTGTGTGGAACAGGCGGTGCGGTCCGGGTTGGGCCTGAAGGCGCAGATCAACCTGACCTCGGCCTTTGACCGGAAGAACTATTTCTATCCCGATTTGCCGCAGGGTTATCAGATCAGCCAGTTGTACCACCCCATCGTGGGTGAAGGTGAGGTTCTGGTCGAGATGGGCCCCGGCGTGGCGCGTCTGGTGCGGATCGAGCGGATCCATCTGGAACAGGATGCCGGGAAGTCGATCCATGACATGGACCCGACGATGTCTTTCGTCGATTTCAACCGCACCGGCGTGGCGCTGATGGAGATTGTCAGCCGCCCGGACCTGCGCGGGCCAGAAGAGGCCGCGGCCTATGTGGCCAAGCTGCGCCAGATCCTGCGCTATCTGGGCACATGCGACGGCAACATGCAGAACGGCAACCTGCGCGCCGATGTAAACGTGTCGGTCTGCCGCCCCGGCGATTATGAACGCTATCAGGCGACGCAGGATTTCGGACATCTTGGCACGCGCTGCGAGATCAAGAATATGAACTCATTGCGGTTCATCCAAGCCGCCATCGAGTATGAGGCGCGCCGCCAGATCGCCATTCTGGAGGATGGCGGCAAGGTCGATCAGGAAACCCGGCTTTACGACCCCGACAAGGGTGAGACGCGGTCGATGCGCAGCAAGGAAGAGGCGCATGATTATCGCTATTTCCCCTGCCCGGACCTGCTGCCGCTGGAGATTGAACAGGCCTGGGTCGATGACATCGCGGCGTCGATGCCGGAATTGCCGGATGCCAAGAAGGCGCGGTTCATGGCTGATTTCGGGCTGACGGACTATGATGCCAATGTGCTGACTGCCGATGTTGAGAACGCGGCGTTTTTCGAGGATGTTGCGCGGGGCCGTGACGGCAAGCAGGCTGCGAACTGGATCATCAACGAGTTGTTTGGCCGCCTGAACAAGGAAGGGCTTGGCATCAGTGACAGCCCCCTGTCGGCGGCGCAGATTGGCGGCGTGCTGGATCTGATCGCCAGTGGCGAGATCACCAGCAAGATGGCGAAGGAATTGTTCGAGCTGCTTTGGACCGAGGGCGGCAATCCTGCCGAGGTGGCCGCGAAGCATGGCATGAAGCAGGTGACAGACACGGGCGAGATTGAGCGTGCGCTGGACGCGTTGATCGCGGCGAACCCGGATCAGGTGGAGAAGGCCAAGGTCAACGCGAAGCTGGCCGGCTGGTTCACTGGGCAGGTGCTGAAGGCCACGGGGGGCAAGGCCAACCCGGCGGTTGTCAATCAGATGGTGGCGCAAAAGCTGGGCCTGTAAAGGGCAGGGGGCTGGATGCGGTCGGCGGGAAAGCCCGCCTGTCGCGGCCTGCCCCTTTGCCAGAACGGCGCAAACCTCTACTTACGCCCTAGAAACATCCGGAGCATCCGATGCAGCGTTATGAATACAAGGTTCTTCCGGCGCCGCGGCGCGGGACAAAGACGCGGGACGCCAAGACGACCGAGGATCGCTTTGCGCTGACCCTGACCACGCTGATGAACGATCTGGGCCGCGATGGGTGGGAGTATTTGCGCGCGGAGACGTTGCCTTGCGAGGAGCGTGCGGGTTTCACCAAGACCAAGACGATCGAACAGATCATGCTCGTCTTTCGCCGTGCCCTGCCTGCGGTAGCGGGTGCAGCGCAGGTGGCGGAACCGGCCACACTGCTGCGTCCGGTACCGGTTGAGGCGCCAGCGCCGCGGCTTGGCCCGGCGACAGAGGCGCCTCCCGGCCCATCGCCCGCGCTGGGGCGGGCTGAGTGATCAGAGTGTGATCAGCCCTTTAGGGCTGCAAGTGCCTGCGGCAGAACCTCGGCCAAGACGTCCAGATCAGCATCAGTTCCGGCGCTGATGCGCAAGCAACGGTCCAATGGGGCGACGCCGGGCATGCGGATGAAGACGCCGAGCGCGATGCATTCTGCCAGCAGGGCGCGGGCGAAATCGCCGTCGCGCCCAGTGTCCAGCGTCACGAAATTGGTGGCCGAGGGCAGGGCCGTCAGGCCATTCGCGACGCCGATTTCGGCAATGCGGGCGCGCGAATGCGCCACCTTGGCCTGCACGGCGGCGAGCCAGTCCTGATCGGCCAAAGCTGCCAGTGCCGCCGCCTGCGCCATGCGGCCCACGCCGAAATGATTGCGGACCTTGTCGAAGGCGCGGATCAGCCGCGGTGCGGCCAGCGCATAGCCCAGCCGCAGGCCTGCCAGACCATAGCCTTTGGAAAAGGTCCGCATCCGGATGACGCGGGGATCGTCGGGGGGAATGTCCGGCGCGGTGCCGGGCGGGGCGAGGTCGATATAGGCCTCGTCCAGCACCAGAAGCGTGCCTTGGGGCAGCGCGTCGATCAGGGCGGTGACGGTAGCGGCCGGATGCCAGGTTCCCATCGGATTGTCGGGATTGGCGAAATAGACAAGCTTTGCCCCCACCTGTCGCGCCATGGCGGCGAGCGCCTGCGGGTCTTCGTGATCGTCGCGGTAAGGGACGCGGTGCAGCGTCGCGCCAAAGCCTGCGACGTGGAAGTTGAAGGTGGGATAAGCGCCGAGCGAGGTGACGACATGGTCGCCCGGACCGGCGGTCAGGCGCACGAGTGTGCCGAGAAGCCCGTCGATCCCTTCGCCCACGATCACATGGGCGGGGGTTGTGCCGTGATGGGCGGCGAGGGCCGCGCGCAGGTCGTACATTTCCGGATCGCCATACATCCAGCCCTCGGCCGCCGCTGCCGCCATGGCGGCGATGGCATGGGGGGAGGGGCCGAAGCGGCTTTCATTCGCACCCAAACGCGCGCGGAAGGGGCGGCCAAAGGTGCGTTCCTGCGTTTCCGGACCGACGAAGGGCACGGTTTCGGGCAGGCTGTCGGCGAGCAGGGTGAGACGGGGTCCGGTCATGGGGGCAGGGAAGCGCGCCGCGCGGAAAAGCGCAAGGTGGGAAAAATGGCTTTGCCCCGTTCCGGATCACGCTATGGCCGGGAAGGGCTTACCCGCGCAGAAAGGCGCGGCGGGCCTCTTCGGCCATGGCCTGCCGCATCTGAACATCAGAGATGCGCGCCAGCATCGCTTTGCGCGCTTCGGGATCGGTGAGAGTTGCGAGGTCGGCCATCAACCGGGCGGCTTCTTTTTTCAGGACGATCTCTTCGGGCAGGACGCCTGCTTCGGCCATGATGCGGAAGCCCATCGCCTCACCCGGGGTGACAAAAGCGTCGGCGGTGTGGTCGGGCAAGGGTTTGCCTTCACCCTTCAGACCCTGCAACTCACCCTTGAGGCGGGCCTTTTGCATCTGGCGTTCGGCAAGGCGGTTGAGCCATGACATGGGCGGTCCCTCCATGCCTGTCAGTATCCGCTTGTCGGGGTGCAAAGAAAAGGGGGGCGCGGGCCCCCCTTCTTGCGGTGCGGTTCGATTGGGCTGGGATCAGCCGATTTCGGCCAGACGGGACAGTGCCGCCTGCAGCTTGGCTGCCTCATCCTGACGCGCCTCAAGGTTCGCGCGGGCCTCATCGACCACCTCTTCGGGGGCGGAGGCGACGAAGGCCGGGTTGTTCAGCCGCCCGTTCAGACCGCCGATTTCCTTGGCGAGCTTGTCCAAGGTTTTGGTCAAGCGGGCCTTTTCCTCGGCGATGTCAATGATGCCGTCCAGCGGCATGGCGAAGGCCGCGCCGTCCAGCGCGATGGAGACACTACCTTTGGGGGCGGTGGCTGCTTCGGACAGTGCGTCGATCCGGGCGAGGCGTTTGATGAGCACTTCATTGCGGGTCCAAGCCTGGCGGGCCTCATCGGACAGGGTGGTGGCGACGAGGTCGATCTTCAGCCCGACGGGGACATGCATCTGGGCGCGGGCAGAGCGGATCTCGTCGATCAGGGTGGTCACCCAGCCCATTTCGCGATCTGCCGCCGGGTCGGCGAGGGAGAGGTCGGCGGTCGGCCAATCGGTATGGACCAGCATCTTGGCGCGGGTGCCGGTGGTGGCCCAAAGTTCCTCGGTGATGAAGGGCATCATGGGGTGCAGGAGGATCATGCAGTGATCGAGCACCCAGGCCATGGTCTGGCGGGTTTCATCGGCGGCGGGGCCATCGAAGAGGGGTTTGGCGAATTCTACATACCAGTCGCAGACCTTGCCCCAGACGAATTTGTAGAGCGTGTCTGCGGCTTGATCGAAGCGGTAGTCGGTCAGGGCGGCGTCAACCTCGGCCAGCGCACGCAGGGTTTCACCGATGATCCAGCGGTTGGCGGTGGCGGTGGCTTTGGGCGGGGCAGATTGGGTGGCGTGCCCTTCCCAGACGCCGTTCATTTCGGCGAAGCGGCAGGCGTTCCAGAGTTTGGTGCCGAAATTGCGATAGCCCGCGATGCGCTGGGTATCAAGTTTCAGCACGCCGCCGAGGGAGGCCATGGCGGCATTGGTGAAGCGCAGCGCGTCGGCGCCGTATTCATCGATGATATCCAGCGGGTCGATGACGTTGCCCAAGGATTTGGACATCTTCTTGCCTTTGGCATCGCGGACGAGGCCGTGGAGGTAGACCGTCTTGAACGGCACCTGATCCACCACGGCCAGCTGCATCATCATCATCCGGGCAACCCAGAAGAAGAGGATATCCTGCCCGGTGATGAGGACGGAGGTGGGGAAAAAGCGTTTCAGCGCGTCGGTCTGTTCGGGCCAGCCCAGCGTGCCGATGGGCCAGAGGCCGGAGGAGAACCAGGTGTCGAGGACGTCGGGGTCGCGATAGATATACTCGCGGTCGCGGTACTCGTTGATGTCCGCGGGCGGCTCACCTTCCCGAAAGAATGGGCCATCGGCGTCGGTTGGGTGTTCGTCGAGCACAGTAATTTGACTGACACCATAGTGCTCTTGTGCTGCCTTGATTGCCTCTTCAGCAGATGCGGCGCACCAAGTCCAGCCATCCGGTCCATACCACACTGGTATCTGATGCCCCCACCAGAGTTGGCGTGAGATGCACCAGGGTTCGATATTGTCGAGCCAGTGGTAATAGGTGCGTTCGCCGCTTTCGGGGATGATCCTGACTTCGCCCGAGCGGACGGCGTCCAGCGCGGGTTGCACAATTCGAACAGTATCGACGAACCATTGGTCCGTCAGCATGGGTTCAATTACCACTTTCGAACGATCGCCGAAGGGCTGCATGATTTTCTTGGACTCGATCAGCGGCACCGCTTCGTCGGCCCCTTCGGCATCGGGCTTGACCGCCGCCTTGCCCAGACGCGGGTCGGTGGCCACGGTCATCACGGCCAGACCTTCGGCCGTGATCTCCTCCACCACGCGCTTGCGGGCCTCCAACCGGTCCAGCCCGCGCAAGTGATCGGGGACGAGGTTGAGGGCGTCGACCTCGGCCTCGGACAGGATAAAGGGCTGCTCGGCGATGCCGGGTGTGGCAAAGCCTTTGGCCACCAGCCAGGCGCGCGACATCTGGCCTGCAACTCGCGCGGCCTCGGCGTAAGGCGCGCCATCGCTGCGCATCTGCGCCCGGGTGTCCATCAGGCGATAGCAGGGGATGCCGCCGCGTTTCGCCACGGCGTAATCGTTGAAGTCATGCGCGCCGGTGATTTTCACCGCGCCGGAGCCGAAGGTGGGATCGGGGTATTCATCCGCGATGATCGGGATCAGGCGGCGGCTTTCCTTTGGGCCGACCGGGATTTCGCAGAGCATGCCCACGATGGAGGCATAGCGTTCGTCGGACGGATGGACCGCCACTGCACCATCGCCCAGCATGGTTTCGGGCCGGGTGGTGGCGATGGCGATGTAATCGCGCGTCTCGCGCAGGGTGACGTTCCCTTCGGCGTCTTTTTCCACATACTCATAGGTGGCCCCGCCTGCGAGCGGGTATTTGAAGTGCCACATATGGCCGTCAACTTCGGTATTCTCGACCTCGAGATCCGAGATCGCAGTCTCAAAATGCGGGTCCCAGTTCACCAGACGCTTGCCGCGATAGATGAGACCCTTGTTGTAGAGATCGACGAAGACGCGGATCACGGCGTCGTGGAAATTGCCCTCTTCGCCCGCCGGGGCGCCGGGCGCGCCGGACATGGTGAAGGCCTCGCGGTCCCAGTCGCAGGAGCAGCCAAGGCGCTGCAGCTGGCCGATGATTGTGCCGCGCGATTTCTGCTTTTGCTGCCAGACACGCGACAGGAACTTTTCACGCCCCATTTCGCGGCGGGTGGGTTCCTGATGCAGGGCCATTTCGCGTTCGGTCACCATCTGGGTGGCGATGCCGGCATGGTCGGTGCCGGGTTGCCAGAGCGTGTCATGCCCCTTCATCCGGTGCCAGCGCGTCAGGATATCCTGCAGCGTGTTGTTGAAGGCGTGGCCCATGTGGAGCGAGCCCGTCACGTTCGGCGGGGGGATCATCACGCAAAAGCTTTCCGCGCCGGGCTTGGCGTTGGCCCCGGCGCGGAAGGCCTTGGTTTCGATCCATTGCGCGGAGATCCGCGCCTCGGCCGCGGCGGCGGTGTAGGTCTTTTCCATCGGCATCGCATGCACCCCTTGCAGTCGTGGGGGGTTCTAGCGCGCGACGGGGGCGAGGGAAAGCGGGAGATGCCTGCTTTCCCGGCGTGGCGGGGTCAGATCAGGGGCAGGCCTTGGAGGGCCTGCGTGAACACAGCGGCGACGAGAAGGGCATAGGCACCCGCGCCCGCCCAGACCAGCGTCAACCCGCCCCGCGCATTGGCCATGCGGGCGGCGGCAAGGCCCCAGAGCGGCAGGCCATGCAGCGCATGGGTGGAAAGGAAATGCGCCACGCGCAGATCGCCCACCTCGCGCGACCAGCCGAGGATGGGCAGGGTTGCCCCGGTGACCGGGGTGCCGACGAAATGGCCCCCGGCGGAGGAGAGGTAGCCCGCTGTGATGACCGTCAGCAGGAAGGTGAGGATCAGGCCGAGCGCGATGGAGAGCTTGACTACTGGGCTCAGGCCCGTTTCCGGGTTGCGCCAGATGGAGATGCCCATGGCAAGGCTGGCCGAGGTGAGGAGCACGGCGAATACGCCCATAAGAGAATAGATCGCCGTGAAGAAGGGGATGTCGGTGTTGAAATGGGATGCGGTGTTCTGCATCGCCGCGGATGAAAGCCAGGCTGCTTCGGCCAGGATCGCGAAGACGACCGATGCCGTGAACCACCGCCAGCGGCGGCTGGCGCGAGTGGTAACGGGCATGTAGCGGGCGAAGAAGGCGAGCGTGAGGGCGTAGATCGCAAGCGCGTAGTGGAATTTCACCGGCTTCAGCCACGGGCTTTCGTCTTGGAACAGGCGGGTGTCGATCGCCATGGCGGCATAGAGTGGCACCAGCGCAAGGATCAGCATGACCGACAGCACGGTCAGCGCGGGGGCATCCGTCCAGAGGCGGCGCAGATCGGGGAAGAGGGGGGCGGGGGAGGCGAGGGCGGTGGTCATGCGGTGTCTCCGGTCATGCGGGCGCGCAGGGTGAGGCTGGCGCGGAGGATGAGAAAGGCAAGCAGGCCCGCGGGACCGAACAGGAAGGTCAACACGAGGCAGGGCAGGATCAGCAGGTGGGGAATGCCCGCAGCCCGCGCGGTGCGGGTGATCCAGGCACCGACAAAGAGATCGAAGGCGAGGTAGTGGACCCAACCCGCAAGGGCGACGGCGGGATCGGTGAAAAGCGCCATGACATTGGCAAGGCTGTCGAACCCGCCCGGCGCATCTGCCCAGTGGACAAGGATCAGCGCGGTATAGGCGACCGACAGCAGGGCGGGGATGACCATCGCCGCCACCCAATCGGCCAGACGCGGCGCGAGCGGTGACAGAGCCAGCGCCAGCCAGCCCAGCATGGCGAGGGGGCCGGTGATCTGGAACAGGGTATGGGGGTCGGACATCGGGTGCTCCTATCTTGACAGTGTCAGGATATGGAGGGCCGTGGCCCTGTCAAGGAAAATCTTGCCAGTGACAAGATGAGGCTGTATCCCTGTGCCATGACCAAGCTTCCGCCCAAGCTGACACCCGATCCCGCGCCCGAAACGGGCGAGGCGCGGGCCTATCATCACGGCGACCTGCGGGCAGCGTTGCTGGCCGCCGCCGAAGATGAACTTGCCGCGCGTGGGGTGGAGGGGTTTTCGCTGCGGCAGGTGGCCAAGCGGGCGGGGGTCAGCCATGCCGCCCCTGCGCATCATTTCGGCGATGCGGCGGGGTTGCTGACGGCGCTGGCGGCGGAAGGCTTCCGCCAGTTTCTGGCCGCGCAATCCGCGCGCGAGGCGCGGGCCGCGCCGGACCCGGCATCGCAACTGGTGGCGGCGGGGTTGGGCTATGTGGATTTCGCCATCGCCCGCCCGGCGCTGTTCCGGCTGCTGTGGCAATCAGAGCGGCCGGATTTCGGCAATGCCGAATTGGGGCAGGCGGCGCGGGCGGCGTTTCAGCATCTGGTGGATCAGGTGATGGCGGCGGGCGGGCGCAGCACGGCGGATGAGGCGGCGGCCTGGGCCATGGCGCATGGGCTGGCCGATCTGCTGGCCTCGGGGCGGCTGGAGTCCGTTGGCAGCATGACGGTAGAGGCACGGGATGAGATGGTGGCGGCGATCATCCGGCGGGTTCTGCCTGCGGGGTAGTTGCGATCACACGGCGCGGTCGATCCGCGTGCTGAGGTGGATCAGGCTTTCGGATGATTTCACCCCTGTCATCGCGCCGATCTGATCCAGCACCTGATCCAGCACTTGGGTATTCGGGCAGGCAATCTGCATCAGCAGATCGAAGCGGCCGGAGGTGGTGAAGACGCGCTCCACCTCGGCGATCGATTTCAGGCGGGTCAGGATGCCTGCCTGCGCACGGGGTTCGATGGTCAGTAGAACCGAGGCGCGAATCCGCCCCTGCCGCGCGCCTTCGCCCAGCTTCAGGGTGTATCCGGCGATTACCCCGGTGGTTTCCAACCGCTCCAGCCGGGCCTGGATGGTGGAGCGCGCAACCTTTAGTCGGCGGGCCAGAGTCGCCACCGACATACGGGCATCCGCCCCCAGAAGCCCGATTATGTTGCGATCCAGTTCGTCCATGCAATCTGCCCGATCTTTTCGTCATTATGCCGACAGATTAGCACATTTTTGCAGTTTTGTTCGGTGAAATTGTAACCCATATGCGTCATCCTCAGTTGCAGGAAAAGGGCGGCTCATACGCACCTGGCCTGGTTGGAAAAACCACGCAGGTGCCCACCGTCGAGCAGCGGGAAGGGACTGCGTCTTGTTGGCCGAAAGGATCACGCCGATGGGACTGTCTAAGACAATCTGGACCAACCCGACCGAATTTCTCCGTAGTCAGCAGCCGGAAAACCCGGTGCTGTTCTTCAGCCCCTCGGCCCTGCAGGGGGCTGCGCGCCGCTTCATCGACGGCTTTCCGGGTATGGTGACCTATGCGGTCAAATCCAACCCCGGCGAGGAAGTGGTGGAAAACCTCTCGGCCGCCGGGATTCGCGGCTACGACTGTGCATCGAGCTTTGAGATCGACCTGATCCGTCGTCTCGCCCCGGATGCGGCCATCCATTACAACAACCCGGTTCGGTCGCGCACCGAGATCGCCTATGCGGTGGAAAAGGGTGTGAAGTCCTATTCCGTTGATTCGGCATCGGAACTGGCCAAGCTGATCGAACTGGTGCCCGTCCGTGACACCGAGATTTCCGTGCGCTTCAAGCTGCCCGTTGCAGGGGCGGCCTATAACTTTGGCGCGAAATTTGGTGCGACGGCGGAGCTGGCGACCGAGTTGCTGGGCGTTGTTGCCAAGGCCGGGTTCATCCCGTCGCTGACCTTCCACCCCGGCACGCAATGCACCGATCCGGCAGCGTGGGAGACCTATATCCGCACCGCAGCAGATATCGCGCGTGATGCGGGCGTCACGATTGCACGGTTGAACGTGGGCGGCGGGTTCCCGTCGCACCGTCTGACGGGGGTGATCCCGGCGCTGGAGGCGACGTTCCAACTGATCGACCGTGTGGCGACCGAGGCGTTCGGCGACAACCGCCCGCTTCTGGTGTGCGAGCCGGGCCGCGCGCTGTGCGGCGATGCCTTCACGCTGGCGGCACGGGTCAAGGCGCTGCGCGACGACACGCATGTCTTCCTGAACGATGGTGTCTATGGCACGCTGACGGAACTGCCGCTGATCGGCGTGATCGACCGGACCGAGGTGCTTACGCCTGAGGGCGTACGGCGCGAAGGGGCGGTGCAGGGCCGTATCGTCTTTGGCCCGACCTGCGATTCCGTGGATCGTCTGCCGGGTGAAGTGGCGCTGCCGTCCGATATTGCCGAGGGGGATTATGTAATCGTGCAGGGGATGGGGGCGTATTCCACCGTCACCAACACCCGGTTCAACGGGTTTGGCGATTTGATGATGGCGACGGTTCTGTCGCTTAAGGTTTGATCGCCTTATCTGAAAACGATTGACGACAGATTAATCAATGCGCCCCCGGCTGGACATTCCTCGCCGGGGGCGTAGTTTTTGCGGCTGAACCTTACAGGAACAGCCCCCCATGAAATTCGGCCAAGCCCAACCTGCCCGCCGCCGTGAAGATATCCGGTTTCTGACCGGGCAGGGCCGCTATGTCGATGATATCGCACCCAAAGGTGCGCTTCATGCGTGGTTCCTGCGGTCTGATCACGCGCATGCGGATATTGCCGCGCTGGATGTATCGGCGGCGCGCGCTGCGCCCGGCGTGCATCTGGTGCTGACGGCAGATGACCTGCGTGCGGCGGGGGTGGAGACGGGGATGCGCTTTACCCGCGTGGTGAACCGGGATGGTAGCAGGGGCGCGGCCCCGGCGCGGCCCGTGCTGGCCGAAGGGCGGGTGCGGTTCGTGGGCGAGGCGGTTGCGATGATCGTGGCCGATACGCTGACCGCCGCACGCGATGCGGCGGAGCTGATCGACCTGTCCTTGGACGAGGTGCCGGTGGCGTTGTCGTTGCGGCCGGGGGGAGTGGCGATCCATCCTGAGGCGGCCGGAAATCTGGCCTTTGACTATGGGATCGGGCGTGAGTCCGAGACGGACGCGGCGCTGGCGGCATCCGCGCATGTCGTGCGGCTGGAGGTGCTGCACAACCGGGTGATCGTGAACCCGATGGAGCCGCGCGGGGCCTTTGCCGAATGGGATGGCGCGCGGCTGCATCTGTGCGTGAACGGGCAGGGGGTGTGGACCCAGAAAAACGAACTGGCGCGGATGCTGGGCCTCGCCCCGGATGCTGTGCGGGTGACGAACCCCGATGTCGGCGGCGGGTTCGGCATGAAGGCGATGACCTATCCGGAATATGTGGTGATCGCGCAGGCGGCGCGGATGCTGGGCCGCCCGGTGCGGTGGATGTCGGAACGTGGTGAGGGGATGCTGACCGACAATGCCGGGCGCGATCTGGTTGCCGAGGCCGAGATGGGGTTTGATGCCGATCTGCGGATCACGGGCTATCGGCTGCGGGTGCTGTCGAACCTTGGGGCCTATAATTCGCAATTCGCGCAGGCCATCCAGTCGGAGCTGTTCTCCAAGGTGTTGACCGGGGTTTACGACATTCCCCATGCCTGGCTGAACGCGCTGGGCGTGTTTACCAACACCGCGCCGGTGGATGCCTATCGTGGGGCGGGGCGTCCCGAGGCGATTTTGACGATCGAGCGCGTGATGGATGAGGCGGCGCGGGTGTTGGGTGCCGATCCCTTTGACCTGCGGCGGCGGAATTTCATTCGGACTTTCCCCTATCGGACGGTGACGGATCAGGTGATCGATGTGGGCGATTTCCACCGCGTGCTGGCGCGGGCTGAGGTGGAGGGGGATGTCGCAGGTTTTGGCGCGCGGAAAGCGGCTAGTGAGGCCAAGGGGTTGCTGCGGGGGCTTGGGCTGGCCACCTATATCGAATCCATTCTGGGCGATCCGTCGGAAACCGCGCGGCTGACGCTGGATGCGGATGGCGGGGCGACGCTGTATGTGGGCACGCAATCGAACGGGCAGGGGCATGAAACGGTTTACGCCCGCATGACGGCGGGCATGACGGGGCTGGATGAGGAGAAGATCCGCATCGTGCAGGGGGACAGCGACCTGATCGCCACAGGCGGCGGGACGGGCGGGTCCCGGTCGGTGACGGTGCAGGGCACGGCGACGCGGGCCACGGTTATCCAGACGGTGGCGCGGCTGGGCGCGTTTCTGGAAGAGGAATTGGGGTTGAGTGAGGTGCGCTTTGACGATCTGAACTTCGGCGCGGCGGGGTCGAACCTACGGCTGACGCTGGCCGAGGCGGCGGCGCTGGCGCGCGACAAGGGGCGCGAGGATCTGTGCGACCATGCTGCGACGATCACGCTGGAGGGCCGTTCCTTCCCCAATGGCGCGCATCTGGCCGAGGTGGAGATCGACCCCGAAACCGGGGCGCTGACCATGGATCGCTATACGGTGGTGGATGATTTCGGCACGCTGATGGCGCCGGAACTGGCCATCGGGCAGGTTCATGGCGGCATCGCGCAGGGTTACGGGCAGGCGGTGATGGAATTGGCGGTGCATGACGAGGCGGGGCAGTTGTTGACCGCGAGCTTCATGGATTACGCAATGCCGCGCGCTGCTGACCTGCCCTTCATGGATTTCACGTCCGAGCCTGTGCCATCGGTACTGAACCCCTTTGGCATGAAAGGCTGCGGCGAGGCGGGGACCGTGGGGGCGCTCGGAGCGATTTCCAACGCGGTGCGCGATGCGCTGGCGGGGCGGGGCGTGGCGCGGGTGGATATGCCCTTTACCCCGCAGCGCATCTGGCATTGGGTGCAGGCGGCGGGGTAGCGCTTTTCTTTGCCCCCGGCTGCGGGTTAACTGCCGGCAACCCGAGCCGGAGGAAGCCCATGACCAAAGTCACCGTCGCCGCCACGCAGTTTGCCTGTAGCTGGGATTTGCCCGCCAATGCCGAAAAGGCGGAAGCTATGGTCCGCAAGGCCGCCGCGCAGGGCGCACAGGTCGTGCTGATTCAGGAACTGTTCGAGGCGCCCTATTTCTGCATCACGGAACGGGCGGAGTATTTCCGTCTGGCCCGCCCGTTGGAGGGGCATCCGCTGGTGGCGCGGTTTCAGGCGCTGGCGCGGGAATTGGGGGTGGTGCTGCCGCTGTCGTTTTTCGAGAAGGCTGGGCAGGCGCATTTCAATTCGGTCGCCATGATTGATGCCGATGGCGCGCTGCTGGGCCTGTATCGCAAGAGCCATATCCCGCAGGGGCCGGGATATGAGGAGAAATACTACTTCTCGCCCGGTGATACGGGGTTCAAGGTGTGGTCCACCGCCTATGGCCGGATCGGCGTAGGCATCTGCTGGGATCAGTGGTTCCCTGAGGCGGCGCGGACAATGGCGCTGATGGGGGCGGAGATGCTGCTTTATCCGACGGCCATCGGATCAGAGCCGCCCGCGCCGGGCTATGACAGCCAGCCGCATTGGGAGATGGTGATGCGCGGCCATGCGGCGGCGAATATCATGCCGGTGATCGCGTCGAACCGGATCGGCACGGAGACTGCGCCCGAGGGGGTGGATGTGACCTTTTACGGGTCATCCTTCATTTCCGATCCTACCGGACAACTCGTCGCCAAGGCCAGCCGTGACCGGGAAGAAGTGCTGACAGCGACCTTTGATCTGGAGGCGATTGCCGCATTGCGTGGCAGTTGGGGCCTGTTCCGGGACCGGCGGGTTGATCTTTATGGGGCGGTGCAGACGCTGGATGGATTGCGCCGCGCCTGAAGATTAAATGAAGAACGGCGGCCAAATGGCCGCCGTTCTTGTCTTTTTGTCGAATGTCAGCGGTGCTTCAGATCGACGTAGTCACGCTTTGTCTGCCCGATGTAGAGCTGACGCGGACGCCCGATCTTCTGGTTCTTTTCGCCGATCATTTCCTTCCACTGCGAAATCCAGCCAACCGTCCGCGACAGCGCAAAGATCGGCGTGAACATCGAGGTGGGGAAGCCCATCGCATCAAGGATGATGCCCGAATAGAAATCGACGTTCGGATAGAGCTTTTTGGATACGAAGTATTCGTCTTCCAGCGCGATCCGTTCCAGTTCCTTGGCGACCTGAAGGGTGGGGTTGTTTTCAATCCCCATCAGACCCAACACCTCATCCGCGGATTCCTTCATCACCTTGGCGCGGGGATCAAAGTTCTTGTAGACGCGGTGACCAAAGCCCATCAGGCGGAAAGGATCATCCTTGTCCTTGGCGCGGGCGATGAATTCCGGGATGCGGTCAACCGTGCCGATTTCACGCAGCATTTCCAGACAGGCCTGATTTGCGCCGCCATGCGCGGGGCCCCAGAGGCAGGCGATACCGGCCGCGACACAGGCAAAGGGGTTGGCGCCCGACGACCCAGCCAGACGCACGGTTGATGTCGATGCGTTCTGTTCGTGGTCGGCATGGAGCATCATGATCCGGTCCAACGCCTTGGACAGGATCGGGTCGACGACATAATCCTCGGCCGGGACAGAGAAGCACATGTGCAGGAAGTTGCCTGCATAATCGAGGCTGTTCTTCGGGTAAACGAAGGGCTGACCGATCGAATATTTAAAGGCCATCGCGGCGATGGTCGGCAGTTTTGCGATCATTCGGATCGCCGCAACTTCGCGCTGCCACGGATCGTTGATGTCCAGCGAGTCGTGATAGAAGGCTGACATTGCGCCCACAACGCCCACCATCGTGGCCATCGGGTGGCTGTCCCGGCGGAAGCCACGGAAGAAGTAGTGCATCTGTTCATGCACCATCGTGTGACGTGTCACGCGGCCTTTGAAATCGGCGAGCTGGGCGGCGGTCGGCAGTTCGCCGTAAAGCAGCAGGTAGCACAGTTCGATATGCGAAGACTTGTCTGCCAGCTGCTCGATCGGATACCCGCGATGCAGCAATTCGCCTTCGTCGCCATCAATATAGGTGATGGCGCTTTCGCAGGCGGCGGTCGAGGTGAAGCCGGGATCAAAGGTGAAGACATTGGCTTCGCCGTAGAGTTTTCGGATGTCGAGAACATCCGGGCCGAGCGTCGGGGAATGGATGGGGAGATCGTAGCTTTTCCCGTCCAGCGTCAGGGTTGCGGATTTCTTGCTTTCGGCCATCTTTTGCACGTCCCTCGTTGCTCCGATCACCGCGCAGGGCGCGGTTTTCGGCTGGTAGCATTAGGCGGCCATCAGAGGAGGGGCATATCAGCCCGCGACATCCTCTAGCCGCGCGATCGTCTCGTCCCGACCGATGACTAGCATCATGTCGTAAACGCTTGGTGTCGCACTCCGCCCCGCAAGGGCTGCGCGCAGCGGCGCGGCAAGTTTGCCGAATCCGATGCCGTGGGCTGTGGCGATTTCGTTCAGGATCGGCTCCAAATCCTCTTTCGTCCAGTTAGCATTTTGCAGTCGCGGCGTCAATGTTTTCAGTATACCACGGGATACCGGATCAAGTGCCTTCGCTGCCGCTTCCTCTGCCACGATGGGGCGGCTGGTCAGGGCAAAATGGGCCTTTTCAAGCAGTTCCGGGAAGGTCTTCGCGCGATCCTTGACGCAATAAAGGGAACGCGACAGGAGGTCGCGCTGTGCCTTGGATAGGGCTGGTAAGGCAGCGGCTACGAGATATCCTTCGATTTCATGCAGCAGTGCAGCATCGTCGCTGGCGGCAATGTGCTGGCCACAGATGTTTTCCAATTTCTTGAAATCCAGCCGTGCGGGGGAACGGCCGATTCTGGGCAGATCGAACCATTCCATTGCCTGCGTGGTGGTGAAGAATTCAGCATCGCCATGCGCCCAACCCAGACGGGCGAGATAATTGCGCATGCCCGCCGCAGGGTAGCCCTGCGCCTGATAATCGCCCACGGCGGTGGCACCGTGGCGTTTGGACAGTTTCTTGCCATCTGGCCCATGGATCAGCGGGATATGCGCCCAGACCGGGATATCCCAACCCATGGCATCATAGACCATCTGCTGACGCGCGGCGTTGTTGAGGTGGTCATCGCCCCGGATCACGTGGGTGACGCCCATGTCATGGTCATCGACCACGACGGCCAGCATATAGGTGGGCGTCTCATCGGAGCGCAGCACGATCATGTCATCCAACTGGTCATTGCCAAAGCGTACGGAACCTTGGACGGCATCTTCGACCAGAGTTTCACCCGTGCGGGGGGCACGCATCCGGATGGCATAGGGGGCGTCCGGATGGGTGGAAGGATCGGCGTCACGCCAGGGCGACAGGAAGACGGCATAGCTTGCGCCCTTCGCCTCGGCCTCGGCGCGGAAGGCGGCGATTTCCTCGGCCGTGGAGAAGCATTTATAGGCCGTGCCGCGCGCCAGCATTTCATGGGCCACTTCGGCATGGCGGTCCTTGCGGGCGAATTGGCTGACCGCCTCGCCATCCCAATCAAGGCCCAGCCAACGCAGGCCTTGGAGAATGGCCTCGGTCGCGGCGGGGGTGGAGCGTTCGCGATCGGTGTCTTCGATCCGCAATAGGAACTTGCCGCCGCGCCCGCGCGCATAGAGCCAGTTGAACAGCGCCGTCCGCCCGCCGCCGATATGCAGGTAACCGGTTGGCGAGGGGGCGAAGCGGGTGACAACAGGCTTATCGGCGCACATCGTGCATTAACCTTTCGGAAACCAAGGCGGGAATAGGGTTGCGGTCTGTCTAGGCAATCGCGGGGCGGGAAACAAGGTGGTGGGGGCAGAGGGCCTGATCGGCCGGGCCATGCTAGGCCTTGGTGCGTTGCGTGGCAGCGTGTTCGGCTTTGTTCCCGTCGGTCTGGGCATCGGGATCGGAGTCTGGTTCGGATTGACCGAAGAGCCGGGATTGGGGGCCTATGCCAGCGTGGCGCTGTGCCTTGGCGTTGCGGTCTTGCTGCACCGTCTGGTGGAGCCGTTGCAGCCGCTGGCCGTGTTTGCGGCCTGTCTTCTGGGCGGCTTTCTTGCCTGCGGGTTGCGGGTGCAGATGGTGGCAGCACCGATCCTGAGGGAGGATTTCTATGGCGCGGTGACGGGCCGGATCGTGGAGGTGGACCGGTCGCAGGCGGGGGCGCTGCGGATAACGCTGGACAGGGTCTGGCTTGAGGAGGTGCCGCCTGACATGACCCCGGCCCACGTTCGGCTGTCGCTGCAGGGGGATCAGCGCTGGCTGGACGCGGTGCCGGGATCGGTGGTGATGGCGACGGCCTTTCTATCGCCGCCGCAGGGGCCGGTGGAGCCGGGGGCCTTTGATTTCCGTCGAATGGCGTTTTTCGAGGGGCTGGGGGCGGTGGGCTATACCCGCCATCCGGTTCTGCTTTGGGAAGAGCCTGCGCCGGGGGAGGAACGGGTGGGGCGTTTGCGCGCCTTTCTGTCGGCGGCGATCCGGGCCGAGATTGCGGGCGATGCCGGGGCTTTTGCGGCGGGGGTGCTGACGGGCGATAGGTCCGGCTTGTCGCGCGACGCGGTTGAGGCGCTGAGGGATTCGAGCCTTGCGCATCTGTTGGCGATTTCGGGGATGAACATGGCCTTCCTGATCGCCTTTGTCTTTGCGCTGTTGCGCTTTGGTCTGGCGCTGGTGCCGCCGGTGGCCTTGAGGCTGGACAGCAAGAAGGTGGCGGCAGTGGTGTCGCTGGGCGTGGCTTGGTTCTATCTGCTGTTGTCCGGCGCGAATGTGGCGACGGAACGCGCCTTCATCATGGTGGCGGTGATGCTGGTGGCGGTGCTGCTGGACCGGCGGGCGATCACGCTGCGGTCGGTGGCGATTGCGGCCATGATCCTGCTGCTGTGGCAGCCCGAAGCGCTGCTGTCGCCGGGGTTTCAGATGAGTTTCGCGGCGACGGTGGCGCTGATTGTGGGCTTTGCCGCGATGACCGACAGGATGGAGCCGGGCAGATGGCCGCGCTGGGGGCAGTTCGGGGTGGCGCTGGTCCTATCCTCAGTCCTGGGCGGGGTGGCAACGGCACCCTATGCGGCGGCGCATTTCAACCGCTTCACGGACTATGGCCTTCTAGCGAACCTGTTGACGGGGCAGGTGATGGGGATGGTGGTAATGCCCGCCGGGGCGATGGCGGCGGTAATGGCGCCTTTTGGGCTGGCCGGGTTGCCGTTGTGGGTGATGGAGCAGGGCTGCCGCTGGATCCTGTATGTGGCGTATCAGGTGGCGGCGTTGGAGGGGGCGGTGACCGCCATTCCCGCGCCGCCGCCTGCTGTGCTGCCCATGCTTACGTTGGGGTTGTGCTGGATGGTGCTGTGGCCGGGGTGGTTGCGCTGGGGGGGCGGGGTGGCGGTGCTGGCGGCGCTGGTGATCTGGGCGCAGGCGGCGCGGCCTGTGGTGCTGATCGGGGCGGGCGGCGTGGTGGGGGTCATGGGGCCGGAGGGGCGGGCAATCTCTGCGCCGCGCGGGGCGGGGTTCATGGTCGCGAACTGGCTGGAGAATGACGGCGATCTGTCGGGGCAGGAGGTGGCGTCACGGCGACCGGGGTTCACTGACGGTGAAGGCGGGCGGGTCTTTGCCTTTGCGGGCCGGACAGGGCTGTTGGTGTCGAAGGGCGATCCGGTGCCAGCCAGTGCCTGCCAGCGCCATGCGCTTGTGGTTGTTCAGGATATGGCGGCAGAGGATGGCCACTGTCTGGTGGTTGACACGGGCCTTCTGGAGCAGAGCGGGACGATTGCCATCATGGAGGCCGTATCAGGCGCGCGCCTGCAAGCGACGCAGTCCGATCAACGGCTATGGTCCAGTGCGACGGGCGGTGCGAGGCTTTCCCTGCCGCCTTCCGCGTTGCCGGGTCAGTAGCTGCGGATCAGCCCGACAAGACGGCCTTGCACGCGCACGGCGTGATCGGGCAGGACGCGGGTTTCGTAGGCAGGGTTAGCGGCTTCCAGTGCGATCATGCTGCCACGGCGGCGGAACCGTTTCAGCGTGGCCTCGGATTCCTCGACCAGCGCCACGACGATATCGCCGTTCTCGGCCGTGGATTGTTCGCGGATAACGACGATGTCGCCATCGTTGATCCCGGCCTCGATCATCGAGTCACCCTTCACCTCAAGCGCATAATGGTGGCCCTTGCCCGAAAGCATGGACCCCGGCACCGCGATGTGGTGCGAGATTTCGGCAATCGCCTCGATCGGCACACCTGCGGCGATGCGCCCCATGACCGGCAGTTCCATGGCATGGATCGCCTCGACCGGCAGGGCGGCGCGGGGCTGTTCGGGTTTCGACCCTTCGATCACGCGGGGTTTGAAGCCAGCCTTTTCCATCGCCTCAGGCAGTTTCACAATCTCAAGCGCGCGGGCGCGGTGGGCGAGGCGGCGGATGAAGCCGCGTTCTTCCAGTGCGGTGATCAGGCGGTGGATGCCGGATTTGGAGCGCAGATCGAGCGCCTCTTTCATTTCGTCAAACGAGGGCGGGACGCCGTCGACATCCATCCGGGTCTTGATGAAATCCAGAAGTTCGAGCTGTTTACGGGTCAGCATTTGCCACCTCAACGCGTGTGTGTTGGTGCAATGTTCTGCCAGTGTTCATGTTTTGTGTCAACCCGTTCTCATCGCACGGGTCAAAGGGGTAGGAAATCCACCTCGGTTCCCGCAGGTTGCGGGCCATCGCCAAGCGGGCGGATGAGAAGGGCGTCGGCCTCGGTCAGGATGGTGATCAGGGCGCTGTCCTGCCTGTCAAACGGGGTGATCCGGGGCAGGCCGGGGCCGGGGGAGAGGCGGGCGCGCATGTAATGGGTGCGGGGGCCATTGGCGGGGGTATCCTGCGCGAGGACGGCACGCCGGGTAGCGGGCGGGTGTTCGCCAAGGCCCAGCATGGCGCGGACCATGGGCAGAAGGAACAGATGCCCGCAGACGATGGACGACACCGGATTGCCAGGCAGGCCCAGCATCGGGATGCCGCGCAGGCGGCCGGCCATCAGCGGTTTGCCGGGGCGCATGGCGATTTTGTAGAAGGCGCGTTCCATCCCCATGCTTTCGGCCACGCGGCCGACAAGGTCATGGTCGCCCACCGATGCGCCGCCGATGGTGACGATCAGATCGGCGCCTTCGGTCATGGACAGGACGGTGAACAGTTCGGCTTCGGTATCGCGGGCAATGGGCAGGAGGCGGGCTTCGGCCCCCTCGGCCTCGACCATCGCGGCCAAGGCATAGCTGTTGGAGGCGATGATCTGATCGGGGCGCGGGGTTTCGCCGGGGATCACCAGTTCGTCCCCGGTGGGGATGATGGCGATGACGGGGCGGCGGGTGACCGTCACCTCGGGCAGGTTCATCGCGGCGATGAGGGCGAGGTCATTGGGGCGCAGGCGGCGGGGGGGCAGTTCGGCCCCGGCGCGGAAATCCTGCCCCAGCGGGCGGATATGGGTGCCGGAATCGGCATTTGGGCGGATTGTGATGGTGGTGCCGTGGGCATCGACATCCTCCTGGATCACCACGCGGGTGGCCCCTTGGGGGATGGGCGCGCCGGTGAAGATGCGGACGGTCTGGCCGGGGCCGACTTGCCCGTGAAAGGCATGGCCCGCGCCCGCCTCGCCGATCAGGGTGAAGCGGTCTCCTGGGGCGGGGTCGCCTTGCAGGGCATAGCCATCCATGGCCGAGGCGGCAAAGGGCGGCTGGTCGCGGCGGGCGATGGCGGGAGCGGCCATGACGCGGCCTGCGGCATGGCGCAGCGGGATGGTTTCCGTGCCGAGGGGCGAGACGAGGGCGAAGCAGCGGGTAAGCGCCTCATCGACCGAGATCATGCGCCGGCCTCATAACGCCCAGACTTGCCACCATCCTTAAGAACAAGGCGGATACCGTTGATCTGCATACCCTTTTCGGCGGCTTTCAGCATGTCATAGATCGTGAGACAGGCGATGGAGACGGCGGTCAGCGCCTCCATCTCTACCCCGGTCTGGCCGCCGGTTTTCACGGTGGCCTGCACGATGATGCCGGGAAGGGCGGGGTCGGGGATCAGGTCCAGCGCGACCTTGGTGATGGGCAGGGGGTGGCAGAGCGGGATCAGGTCAGCGGTGCGCTTGGCCCCCATGATCCCGGCAAGACGGGCCACGCCCAGCACATCGCCCTTTTTCGCGCGCCCTTCGACGATCAGCGCCAGCGTGTCCGCCGACATAACCACCCGCCCTTCGGCCACAGCGACGCGGTCTGTCACCGGCTTGGCCGAAACATCGACCATATGGGCATGGCCCTTGTCATCGAAATGGGTGAGCGGGCTGTCGGACATACGCTTACCTTTGCCCGGTTAGCGGACGGGCGAGGATGGCGCGGGTGGCGGCTTCCACATCTTTTTGCCGCATCAGGCTTTCGCCGATCAGGAAGCAGCGCGCGCCGAAGCGGGCGATGTCGGCCAGATCGGCGGGGGTATAAAGGCCGCTTTCTGATACGATCAGCCGATCCTCTGGCACGCGGCGGGCGAGGTTGCGGGTGGTGTCGAGTGTGACTTCAAACGTGTGAAGATTGCGGTTGTTGATCCCGATGAGTTGCGATTTCAGCCGGGCGGCGCGTTCCAGTTCGGGCTGATCATGCACTTCGATCAGCACATCCATGCCCCATTCGATGGCGCAATCTTCCAGTTCAGCTGCCTGACTGTCGGTCAGGGACGCCATGATCAGCAGGATGCAATCGGCATGCAACCCGCGCGCTTCGACGATCTGATAGGGATCGTACACGAAATCCTTGCGCAGGCAGGGTAGGCTGGTCGCCTCATGCGCCTGTGTCAGGTATTCGTCGGCCCCCTGAAAGCTGGGCGTGTCAGTCAGGACCGACAGGCAGGTCGCCCCCCCGGCCTCATAGGCGCGGGCCAGCGCGGGCGGGTCGAAATCGGCGCGGATCAGCCCCTTGGAGGGGCTGGCCTTCTTGATTTCGGCGATCAGGCCATAGCCCGTTTGCGCGGCCTCGGTCAGCGCGCGGGTAAAGCCGCGCGGCGTGGGGGCGGCATTGGCCGCCTCTTCCAGATCCTGCAGGGATCGCTGCGCCTTGCGGGCGGCAACCTCTTCCAGCTTGTAGGTCTTGATGCGGTCGAGAATGGTGCTCATGCGAAAGGACTAACCTTTGGCTGCAGGGAAGGGAAGGGCGCGGGGGTCAGCCGGTCGATGTGATGCGCGCCAGTGCCGTGACCTTGGCCTTGGCGGCCCCGCTGTCGATGGAGGCGCGGGCGATGTCTACCCCTTCGGTCAGGGTGGCGGCGCGTTCGGCCACGACCAGCGCGGCGGCAGCGTTGAACAGCACGGCATCGCGGTAGGCCCCGGTTGCGCCATCCAGCAACGCGCGGAAGGCGGCGGCGTTTTCCGCCGGGCTGCCGCCGAGGATATGTTCGAACGGGTGATAGGGCAGGCCTGCATCTTCGGGGCCGATGTCAAACTCGCGGATCATGCCGCCTTCAAGGGCGGCCACTTGTGACCGGGCGGAAATCGCCAGTTCATCCGTGCCGTCGCCGCCATGAACGAGCCATGCCTTTTCCGACCCCAGCGCCAGTAGCGTTTCCGCCATAGGCCGGATCAGCCGGGCGGTGAAAGCCCCGGTCAATTGCCGTTTTGCCCCCGCAGGGTTTGTCAAAGGCCCAAGAATGTTGAAGATTGTGCGTGTGCCAAGCTCCATCCGTACGGGGCCGACATGGCGCATGGCGGGGTGATGCATGGGGGCCATCATGAAGCCGATCCCGGCCTCGGACAAACAACGCTCCACCACATCGGGGCCGACCATGACGTTCAGGCCCAGTTCCGTGAGCGCATCGGCAGAGCCAGATTTGGACGAAAGGTTGCGGTTGCCATGCTTGGCCACCGGGACGCCCGCGCCTGCCACGACAAAGGCGGCGGCGGTGGAGATGTTCAGCGTGCCCTTGCCGTCGCCCCCGGTGCCGACAATATCCATCGCGCCCGGGGGCGCCGTAACCTTGTGGCATTTGGCGCGCATCACCGTGGCGGCAGCGGCATATTCATCGACCGTTTCGCCCCGCGTGCGGAGCGCCATCAGGAAGCCGCCCATCTGGGCGGGCGTGCCTTCGCCGTTGAACAGCGCCTCGAAGGCGGTTTCTGCCTCGGCCCGCGTCAGCGGGCGCTCAGACGCAAGGCCGATCAGGGGACGCAGGATGTCGCTCATGCCGCGACCTTGGCGGCTTTCGCCTCATCCAGGAAATTGCGCAGAAGTTGGTGGCCGTGTTCAGAGGCGATGCTTTCAGGGTGGAACTGCACGCCTTCGATCAGCCGTTCCTTGTGGCGCAGGCCCATGATGGTGCCATCCTCCAGCCAGGCTGTGACCTCAAGGCAATCGGGCAGGGTGTCGCGTTCCACGATCAGGGAATGATAGCGCGTGGCCTGAAACGGCGAGGGCAGGCCGCGGAACATGCTTTTGCCCGCATGGTGCATGTTGCCCATCTTGCCATGCACGATTTCATGGCAGCGGATGACCTTGCCGCCAAACGCTTCACCAATCGTCTGATGGCCGAGGCAGACGCCGAGCAGGGGAATCCGCGCCTCATACGCCGCGGTGGTCAGCGGCAGACAAATGCCTGCCTGTGCCGGGTCGCAGGGGCCGGGCGACAGGACGATACATTCGGGGCGCAGGGCCAGCACGGCCTGCACATCCAGCGCGTCGTTGCGTTTTACAACGACGTCGGCCCCCAACTCGCCCAGATAATGGACGAGGTTGTAGGTGAAGCTGTCATAGTTGTCGATGAGAAGCAGCATCTTGCGGGGCCTTGGCGGATAAGGGATGAACCTCGATGAGGGACGGGCTATACATGGGCAGAGCGGCAAAGGGGCGTCAAGCCCAAGTGACGCCGAAGAGCGCCCGAACGGGGTGGCAGGCAGAGGAGTGCAGGGTTTGATCCGGGGCTTTGTGACGGGCGTGATCTGGGGCGGTGTGGTGGCGGCGACGGGGCTTGCGGTCGTGTCGCAGGTGGCGCCCTTGCCGAAGCCGGGTGCTGTAGCCGAGGGGGGTGCGTCCCCGGCCAGTGCGCCGCTGCCTGACGCGCCGGACGCCGTTGAACCGGAAGCTGTTGAACCAATAGAAGAAACTGCGCCCGCTCCCGTGGTGGAAACGCCCGAGGCGGCGGCGCCGGAAGCGGTGCCGGACGCAGTGACGTCGGAAGAGGAGGGAGCGGATGTTGCCCCACCTGAGGCCCTGCAGCCCGAAATTCTGCAAAAAGGGCCGGCTCCTGCGGCGGAGGAGGGCGACCCCGCGCCGGATGTGACGGAGCCCGAGCAGGAACCTGTTTCGGCGCCGGTCGCAGAAAGCGATGTACCGGCGATAGAGCCGGAGGTTGACGCGACATCGGATGCCGATCCTGTGGCGGAAGACCTGACAACGCCAGAAGAAACCATCGTAGAACAGGCGCTTGCGCAGCCGGGGCTGGTTGATGACACCGCCCCCGAAGCGCCTGCCCTGCCCGCAGCACCCGAGGCGGGCGTGACCGTTCCGGAGGCTTTGGCCGAGGCGGCACCTGGTATGTCTGGGGCGGAAACGCCCGCTTTGCCGGATGATGAGGCTGCGCCTGCCCGCACGGAAAACCCACCCGCACCGGAAGAGCCCCTGCTGCAACCCGCGCCTGAAGGGGACGCGCCGCCCGTTCCTGCGCTGATCGTGCCGGATGCGCCGTTGCCCACGGTGCCGGAGACTGTGCCGGAGGTATCGGACGCGCCAGAGGATCTGGCGCTTGCTGTGCCGGGAGTGCGGATAGACCGCCTGCCACGCATCGGTGACGATGCGGCTCCGGCGGAGGATGGCATGTCGACCGAGGAGGCAGCGACGCCTGTCCTGCCCGAGGCGGTGCTGGGCACAACCCCGCTGGAACTGTTCCGACGCGAGTTTGACAACCCTGAGGCCAAGCCCTTGTTCGGGATCATCCTGATTGACGAGGGCATTCCCGCCGAAGAGAAGGTCAGACTAGCCTCTTTACCCTTTGCCATCAGCTTTGCAGTGGACCCGCTTGCCGCCGATTCTGCTGATGCCGCAGTTATTTACCGTTCTGCGGGACAGGAGGTGGTGATGCTGGCCAGCGGCATTCCGCAGGGGGCAACGGCGGGCGATCTGGAACAGACTTTTCAGGCGCTGGACATGGCCATGCCCGAAGCGGTGGCCGTGCTAGACCCGATTGACGGCGGATTTCAGGACAGTCTCGACCTTGCCCGGCAAGCGGTGCCTATTGTGGCCGAGCAAGGGCGGGGGATCGTGACCTATGATCGCGGACTGAACTCTGCAGATCAGGTGGCGCGGCGCGAAGGGGTGCCGAGGGCGACGATCTTTCGGGTGCTGGATGCCGAGGGCGAATCCATTCCCAAGATGCGCAACTATCTTGACCGTGCTGCGTTCAAGGCGGCGCAGGAGGGGCGGGTTCTGGTGATCGGATCGGCGCGGGCGGAAACTGTTGCAGCCATTCTGGAATGGACAGTCGAGGGACGGGCGGCATCTGTGGCGCTAGCGCCGCTGAGTGCGATTCTGGAAACGACGCCAAGCCCCTGAGGGCCTGTATTCATTCTGGGCTGATGTGGCCTTTGCCGGTGCCGCTGCCGGTGCAGACCCCTGTGCAGACGGCTGCGCATACGCACGGCGGGTTTGCCGGGCGTTAAGGTTAACGCAAGGTGAGGGCAGATAGCTCACAGGGTGGGGCGCGCGCTGGTGCGCGCGGCAGTCGACAGGCTGGGGGAGGCGAAGAATTTTTCGTGAAAATTCTTCGCGATGCGGGGCGTCGGAGATAAGGGCGGGACGGGCCGCAAAATCTTTGCAGAAGATTTTGCCTGATCCTTCACAGAAGGATCAGAACCGAAGAATTTTCGGCGAAAATTCTTCGCCCCTCGGCCCTGTCAGCCGTTGCCGCGGCGGGTGAATAGGCCTGCATCTTCGGCCGCGCGGCGCAGGGCGCGGGATTTGTTTACCGTTTCCTGATATTCGGATTCAGGATCGCTGTCATAGACCACGCCGCCGCCCGCCTGGATGTAGAGCGTCTCATCCTTCAGCACCGCGGTGCGGAGCGCGATGCAGAAATCCATCTCGCCATTGCCCGCGAAATATCCCACTCCGCCGCCATAGACGCCGCGCTTTTCGGGTTCCAGCTCGTCGATGATCTCCATCGCGCGCACTTTGGGCGCGCCCGAGACCGTGCCTGCGGGCAGACCTGCCAGCAGGGCCGAGAGCGCATCTTCGCCAGCCGCAATCTGGCCCACCACGTTTGAGACGATGTGCATCACATGGGAATAGCGTTCGATGATGAATTGCTCGGTCGGGCGGACCGTGCCGACCTTTGCCACGCGGCCCACATCGTTGCGGCCGAGATCCAAGAGCATCAGATGTTCGGCCAGTTCCTTCTTGTCGGCCAGCAGATCGGCCTCTAGCGCCTTATCCTCGTCCGGCGTTGCGCCGCGTTTGCGGGTGCCTGCGATGGGGCGGATGGTCACTTCGCCGTCGCGCAGGCGGACGAGGATTTCGGGGCTGGCCCCTACCACTTGAAAGCCGCCGAAATTGAAGAAGAACAGGAAGGGCGAGGGGTTGGTGCGCCGGAGCGAGCGGTAAAGCGCGAAGGGCGGCAGTTCAAATCGCTGCGACCAGCGTTGTGAGGGGACGACCTGAAAGATGTCGCCCGCGCGGATGTAGTCCTTGGCCTTTTCCACTGCGGCCTTGTAGCCTTCGTGGGTGAAGTTCGACACGGCCTCGCCCACCGGCGCGGCCTCGCCAAAGTCGCGCTGGGCGGGGGGCGCGCGATCGAGATCGCGCAGCGCGTCCATCACCCGTTCGGCCGCCTGCGCATAGGCGGCGCGGGCTGACAGGCCGGAGGCGACCCAGGCAGGGGCCACCACGGTGACATCGCCCTTGACGCCGTCCAGCACGGCCACGATGGAGGGGCGCATCAGAACGGCATCGGGCAATCCCAGCGGATCGGGGTTCACATCGGGCAGATGTTCCACCAGACGGATCATGTCATAGCCCAGATAGCCGAACAGGCCCGAGGCGATGGCGGGCAGGCCTTCGGGCAGGTCCACCCGGCTTTCCGCGATCAAGGCGCGCAGGGTATCCAGCGGATGGCCGTCCAGCGGCGTGAAGGCGGCAGGGTCGAAGCGCGCCTCGCGGTTGATGCGGCTTTGCGTGCCATGGCATTGCCAGATCAGATCGGGCTTCATGCCGACGACGGAATAGCGGCCCCGCACCTCGCCCCCGGTCACGCTTTCCAGCATGAAGGTGTCGGCCCGCGCCTCGGCCAGTTTCAGCATCAGCGATACGGGCGTGTCCAGATCGGCGGCGATCCGGGCATGGACCACCTGATTGCGCCCGGCGGCCCAGCCGCGTTCGAATTCGGCGAAGGAGGGTTCCAGCTTCATCCTGGGCGTCAGTTCATCTGGGCGTGGACCGCGTTCAGCGCGGTCTGGTCGATTTGGATGCCGGCCTCGTTCGAGAGCGCGTTGGTGAAGAGGGTGAAAGCATCCTGTGCCAGTGCCTGACGCGCCCGCAGTTCGATGGTGTCGCGTAGGGCGGCGGCCTCGTCGCCTTCGGTTTCAGCGGCCTGAATGTTGTCGAGCCGGACAAGGCCGGTGAAGCCTTCGCCTTGGATCACCTGCACCTCGCCCTCGGCCATTGAGAACAGCGTGGGCAGCAGGGCGGTGGGCGCGTTTTCGACGAAACCGTCGCGGGTGATGGCGCGGGTGACGCTGACGATGCCGAAGCCGCCCAATGCGGCCCCGCCCTCGACCTCAGTCTTGATGGCGGTGGCGCGGTCGGCGAGTGCCTTGGCGGTGGCCTCGGCCAGCCAGCCTGCGGCCACGTCTTCGCGCGCCTGATCGAGCGGGATCGGGGTGGGCGGGACGACTTCATCAAGGCGCAGGGCGACAAGCCCGCCATCGGCAAGCTGCGTCACCTCGGGGAAGTCGCCTTCGGCCAAGGCATCGGCGGCCTCGCGGAAGCCGGGATATGCGGTGATGCCTTCGGGCGTATCGGTGGTGATGTAGTCGATGGTGCCGAGGTCCATGCCCGCTTCCTGCGCGACCTCTTCGAGATCAGCACCGGAGGCGAGAAGATCGTCGATTTCCTCAATCCGGGCGCCGATGGCGCGGCGGGCGGCATCGGTGCGCAGTTCCGCGCCAAGGGTTTCCTGCGCCTCTTCGAAAGTGGTTTCCTGTGCGGCAAGGATGGCGTTCATGCGGAACAGCGCCGGGCCGAGGTCGGATTGAACCGGGCCAGCAACGCCGGGTTCGGTCAGGGCGAAGACGGCTTCGCCGGCGGCCCCCAGATCAGATTGCGCCACATCGCCCAGGTCGATGTCATCGAGCGCGAGGCCGCGTTCGGCGACGAGGGCATCGAAGGTGACCTCGCCTGCATCCAGCCTGGCCTTTGCGGCCTGTGCTTCGGCCTCGGACGGGTAGACGAGACGTTCAACGAGGCGCTTTTCGGGGATCATGAATTCGTCGATCCGGGCGTCATAAAGATCGCGAAGCGCCTGTTCGTCCACTTCCATGGTCGGGGCAAGCGATTCCGGCAGGAGAGCGACATAGGTGATGCGCTTGGCCTCGGCCCGCGTGAAGCGGTCGATATTGGCGTCGTAGAAGGCTTGCAGATCGCCGTCAGACGGGGCGGCGATGGGGGTGGGAAGGTCAGCTTCGGTCAGCGGGAGGAGCGAGAAGCCGCGCTGTTCCCCGGCCCATGATGACAGGCGGTCCACCACCGCCGGCGGGGCGGTGAAGCCGCCGACAATGGCGCCTTGCAGGATGGAGCGGGCGACATCGCTGCGGATGCCAGCCTCGAACTGCGCTTCGGTCAGGTTGTTGCGTTCCAGCGTGAAGCGATAGGTTTCGCGGTCAAAGCTGCCGGCGGTGCCCTGAAAGGCATTCATCGCCGTGATTTCGCCCGCGACGGTGGCATCGCCGGCAGAGATGCCGACGCGATCCGCCTCATTGTCGAGTGCGGTACGGGTGATCACAGTTTGCAGCACTTGCTGGTCCAGTCCGAAAGCCTGCGCCTGAGCAAAGGTGATGGGCTGGCCGAACTGGGCCGAGATGGCGTCCATCTCTTGCCGCAGGGCGCGGGCGTAATCGTTCATCTCGATCTCGCGATCGCCGACCCGGCCAATGCTGGTGACGCCCCCGCCAAAATTGGTGACGCCAAAGCCGCCGAGGCCGATCATCACAAGGACAAGGATGATCCAGACAAACAGGTTGCCAGCCTTCATCTTCTTGCGGGGCTGGTCGGGTGCGGGTTCTTTGGCCATCGGTCGCGCCTTTGCGGGCTGTTGGGTGGTCAGTGTTGATACGTCGGGGCCTGTCTAGTGGGTGATGGCGCAGTGGGCAAGCGGGGCTAGGGGCGGAAGGCGGCAAGCCTGCGAAACATCTCGGTGATCCCGGTGGCGTCGACATTGGCGAAAGCGATACGCAGCTGGCGGCGGCCGTCGGGGTTGCCGGGGGGCTGGAACATGGTGCCGGGCAGCATGAGGAGCGAGGCGTCATGGACCAACCGTTTGGCCAGAGCGTCGGAGGCCATGTCGAAGGGGTGTTCAACATAGGCGAAATAGGCCCCGCAGCCGAGCAGTTTCCAGTCGGGCAGGGCGGCGAAGCCCGAGGTCATGGCGGCGCGGCGCGACAGGATTTCATCACGTTCACCCGCCACCCATTGGGCAAGATTCCGCATCCCCCAGAGCGCGCCGATCTGGCCCAGTTGCGAGGGGCAGATGGCGACGGTGTCGAGGAACTTCTCCACTTCGGCCAGTCGCGCGGTGCTGGCCACGATGGCCCCCACGCGGTGGCCAGTCAGGCGGTAGGCTTTGGAAAAGCTGTAGAGCTGGATCAGCGTGTCGTCCCAGTCGCGATCGGTGAAGAGGTCGTGGGGCCTTCCAGTCCGGGCATCGAAATCGCGGTAGGTTTCATCGACGATGAGCGCGAGGTCATGCGCGCGACAGAGGTCGCGGAAGGCGGCGAGGGTTTCGGCCGGGTATTCCACGCCGCCGGGGTTGTTGGGGCTGACCAGAACAATGGCGCGGGTGCGGGGGGTGATCAGGCGGGCGGCATCTTCGGCCTGCGGGATCAGGCCGGGGCCTGCGGGCAGGGGGACGGTGCTGACACCCTGCATGTCGAGCCACATCTTGTGATTGAAATACCAAGGGGTTGGCAGGATCACCTCATCCCCGTGGCCCGCGAGGGTTGACATGACGGCGGTGAAGGCCTGATTGCAACCCTGGGTTATGGCGACCTGTTCTGCGCGGGTGGTGCCGCCATAGGCGACGGACCATTGCGCGCCAATCTCGGCCCGCAATTCGGGCAGGCCGAGGACGGGGCCATAGAGATGCGCGGCATCGTTGTGCAGCGCGGCATCGGCCAGCGCCTGGCGCAGGCCCAGAGGGGGCGGGTCGACCGGGGCGGCCTGGCTGACATTGATAAGGGGGCGATCGGCGGGGAAGGTGGCGCCCTGAAGCCAGCGGCGTGCCTCCATTACCGGGGGCGGATCGGTGGCGGCCATGGCGGGGTTCAGGGGCAGGGTCATGGGTCTATCCTCGGGCTGTCTGATCGGCGCAGTCTAGGCATCCATCCGGTCGGGCGCGCCTGTCAATTTGTGCAAGAGGGCCGCGGTTTGCGACAGGTTGCCAGCGCAGATCGCGCCATATGCCAGATGGCCGCATGGGACGGCACGGTCGCATGGGTATTTGGGCCAAGGTGAAACGGCATCTTCATCTTGGCAAAAATACCCATCTTGCGACGATTGGGCCGGGGGTACGGCTGGTGGTCAATCCGTGCCGCGGAAGGGCTGGACATATTGCAGCGCCATGTCCCACGGAAAGAAGATCCAGGTGTCCTGGCTGACCTCGGTTACGTAAGTATCCACCTGCGGCTTGCCATGGGGTTTGGCATAGACCGTGGCGAAATGGGCCTTGGGGTAGAGGCGACGGACAAGTTCCAGCGTTTTGCCGCTGTCGACCAGATCATCGACGATCAGGATGCCGGTGCCATCGCCCATCAGATCCTCTTGCGGGGCCTTGGTCACGCGGGCCTCGGTCTGGGATTGGTGGTTGTAGGATTTCACGCTGATCGTATCCACCACGCGGATGTCCAGCTCGCGGCTGACGATCATCGCGGGGACGAGGCCGCCGCGCGTGATGCCGACCACGGCTTTCCATGTGCCACCTTCGCCAGGACCTTTGCCATCCATCCGCCAAGCCAATGCGCGGGCGTCGCGGTGGATCTGGTCCCAGCTGACGTGGAAGCCTTTTTCGTGTGGGAGGCGTTCGGCGGACATGGGCGTTTCCCTTTCAGGTAGCGGCGATCTTGACCCCTAGCAGGGCGAGCAGTCCGCCGAAGCTGCGGTCGATGACGGTTTTCAAGCTGATATAGCGGGCGCGGGTGCGGTCGAGCGAGAAGATGCGCGCAACAAGGGTGTTCCACAGCGTCTCGGCCGTGAAGATCACGGCGAGAAGCGCAAGGTAGACCCAGAGCGGCGTGCCCTGCGGCACGGTGCCGAGGAAGATGGCCGAGAACATCACGGCGGGTTTGGGATTGGCCAACTGCGTGAAAAGGCCGAGACGGAAGGCCGAGAGGGCCGAGCGCGGAACGGGGCGGGCGTCTTCGGTGACGAGTGGGGTCTTTGCATCGCGCCAGAGGTGGACCGCCATCCAGATGAGGTAGAGCCCGCCACCGATCTTCAGCGCCCAGAGAAGCGCCGGGGCGGCGGCGAAGAGGAGGTTCAGCCCAAACATCGCGGCAGATGCCCAGACGACCGCGCCCGCGCCGATGCCCATCGCCAGCATCAGCCCCGTTCGGAAGCCTTCGGTCAGGCCGGTGCGGGCCGACATCAGCACGGCGGGGCCGGGCGAGATGGCGGCGAAGATCACCAGACCGACAAAGGCCAGAAAGGCGGCGAGGGTCATTCCTTGCCGTTCCGGCCCGTGACTGCGTCGATATCCGGCGCGTCGACGGCCTTCATGCCGACAACATGGTAACCAGCATCGACATGCAGGTTTTCGCCCGTGGTGCCGGAGCCGAGGTCGGAGAGCAGGTAGAGCGCGGCCTTGCCCACCTCTTCCTGCGTGACGTTGCGGCGAAGGGGCGAGTTCAGCTCGTTCCACTTCATGATGTAGCGGAAATCGCCGATACCGGAGGCGGCCAGCGTCTTGATCGGGCCAGCCGAGATGGCGTTGACGCGGATGCCGTCTTTGCCGAGGTCTTCGGCGATGTATTTGACCGATGCCTCCAGCGCGGCCTTGGCCAGACCCATAACGTTGTAATGCGGCATGACCTTTTCCGCGCCGTAATAGGTGAGCGTCAGGAGCGACCCGCCGGGGGCCATGATCGCGGCCGCCCGCTGGCACACGGCGGTGAAGGAATAGACCGAGATGTCCATCGTCATCAGGAAATTCTGGCGCGTGGTGTCGACATAGCGGCCACGGAGTTCGGCCTTGTCGGAGAAGCCGATGGCGTGAACGAGGAAGTCGATCTGGCCCCATTCGGCCTTGAGCCCGGCGAAGAGCGCATCCATCGATTCTTCTGACGCAACGTCACATTCGAACAGCAGCGGCGTGCCGATGGAGGCGGCGAGCGGTTCGACGCGCTTTTTCAGCGCCTCGCCTTGATAGGAGAAGGCCATCTCTGCGCCGTGGTCGGCGAGGGCCTTGGCGATGCCCCAGGCGATGGATTTGTCATTGGCGAGCCCCATGATGAGCCCGCGCTTTCCTGCCATAAGTCCGGTTGACATTGCCTGTCCCTCGCCCACCCTAAATACTGTCGTTGACGTGTAGGCGATCCGGTTGGCTGCATCAAGGGTGGCCCTTGTGACGCGCGGCCGGGTTCTTTTGGCAGGGAAAGCATGGACAGAAGTGGAATTTTCGCGGGCGATGACCCGTTTGCCATCGCGCGGGCATGGTTGGCCGAGGCGGAGCCGGTGGAGCCGAACGACCCGAACGCCATCGCGCTGGCGACGGTGGATAGTTCCGGGATGCCCAATGTGCGGATGGTATTGTTGAAGGAAATCGAGGCGGATGCCTTTGTGTTTTATACGAATTACCAATCGCGCAAGGGGCAGGAGATTGCGGCCAGCGGCACGGCGGCCTTTGTGATGCACTGGAAATCGCTGCGGCGTCAGATTCGGGTGCGTGGTTTTACTGAGCGCGAAGAGGGGCCGCAGGCGGATGAATATTATGCCAGCCGTAGCCTGAAGAGCCGCTTGGGGGCATGGGCATCGCGCCAGTCAGAGCCGCTGTCGTCGCGTGGTGCGCTGATGGCCGAGGTGGCGAAAGTCACGGCGCAACATGGCCCCAGCCCGAAACGCCCGCCATTCTGGGGTGGGGTGAGGATCCGTCCGGTGGAGATCGAGTTCTGGGCGGATGGACAGTTTCGGTTGCATGACAGATTCCGGTGGACCCATGATGACACTGGATCTTCTTGGGAAATATCGCGTCTGAACCCCTGAAATTCGCGCTTCGCGAATGAACGGGTTACGAAGTGTTAACATTTTGCCCTTGAAACGGCCGGAGCATTGGCGTCATGTCTTGTTAAGAGCTTTGGCTGGGGAAATGGCCTTTGACATGATTGACGAAGATAAGGACGTGCACGTCGTGCATGGCCGGGTGAAGTGGTTCGATCCCGGTAAGGGATTTGGTTTCATTGTTGCGGATGAGGGTGGGTCTGATATCCTCCTTCACGCCAATGTTCTGCGGAACTATGGTCAGAACTCGGTTGCTGATGGTGCGGTGATTTCGGTAAAGGTTCAGATGACCCAGCGTGGGGTTCAGGCAGTCGAAGTGCTGGAGATCGAGGCACCACAAGGGGTGATGTTCCCCTTGGGTGACGAGAGCGGCCCTGTCGATGCCGAAGAGATCGCGCAGCTTCCTCTGGAACCCGCACGGGTGAAATGGTTCGACAAGGCGAAAGGCTTTGGCTTTGCCAATGTCTTTGGCCGGTCGGAGGATGTTTTCATCCATATCGAGGTGCTGCGGGTTTCGGGATTTGCCGATCTGCAGGCAGGCGAGGCGATCTGTTTGCGGATCGTCGACGGCAAGCGCGGGCGTATGGCGGTACAGGTGGTTTCATGGGAAGCAGCAACGCGGCAGTTTGGCTGATCGCCGGGCTGGTTGCCGTGATGCCGGGCGCATCCTTGGCGGCCTGTTCTGGTGATACGGTCGAGGTGCGTGGCCCGGCAGGGCAGCAGCGATTCACGGTTGAAGTTGCTGATGACGGGGCAGAACGGGCGCAGGGCCTGATGTTTCGCGAAAGCATGCCGATGTCAGCGGGGATGCTGTTCGTTTACGAAGAGCCGCGCCGCGCCTCATTCTGGATGAAGAACACGCTGATCCCGCTGGACATGATCTTTGCCGATGCGCGGGGCGTTGTGACCCGGGTGCATGCGAATGCCGTACCGGGGGATACCACCGGGATCGACGGCGGCGATGGCGTTCAATTCACGCTGGAAATCAACGGCGGCCTGGCCAAGCGCATGGGTATTGTCGAAGGGGCCGAGTTGCGCCACCCGGCCATCGCGCAAGAGATTGCGGCCTGGCCCTGCGAGTGACGGGTTGCCTGCGATCGGTGCTTTCCAACCGGAGAACGACAGGCTAAGGAGAGCGCGTTCGGGGCGTAGCGCAGTCTGGTAGCGCGACGGTTTTGGGTACCGTAGGTCGTAGGTTCGAATCCTATCGCCCCGACCATCCTGCAGAAGTAGCACAAGGTAGCGGATGCCCCTTTGGGCGCGAACCGGCACAGCGGTTGTCTTGTTCATATTGCAGATCGCCTTCCATACCTCAAAAGCATAGCTGACCCGGCGGTGTTTCTGCCGTAAACAGATGACGTCGGGATTTTGCGGAAGCTTCGGATGCGTTTGGCTTTGTTGATCGCTTGGGTTGTTGCGGCCACATGCGCAGGCGCCGTGGGTGCCGATACTTTGCCACAACCGCAAGGACCGGTGATTCTGACGGTGACGGGCGGGATATCCAAAACCAACAGCGCAGAGGGCGCGCAGTTCGATCTGGCGATGCTGGAGAGTTTGGCACCCATCGAGTTCGAAACGTCAACGATATGGACAGAAGGCGCGCAGGTCTTTCGCGGCGTGCCGCTGGAGCGTCTGATCGAAGCGGTGGGGGCAGAGGGCAGCATCATCGCGGCGTCGGCGCTGAATGATTATATGGTGGAGATTCCTTTTAGTGACGCGGTGGAAGGCGGGCCCATTCTTGCGTTCGAACAGAATGGCAAGGTTCTGTCTGTGCG